>JAABUO010000014.1_pt1 | contig 579221 bp, 578 predicted proteins | sample 5559291 | NCBI WGS metagenome assembly JAABUO01 (sample SAMN10711878, study PRJNA513372) | rock metagenome | isolation source: Antarctica rocks | place: Antarctica: Victoria Land, Finger Mt sud
ATACTAACTCGATTAGGCTAAAAATTTCAAATAAATTACAAAACAATCTAAATCTTAATAAGCAATTTAAATTATCCTAATAGACTAGCGCGAGATGTCACGAGACTCTCTCGGGCCGATGTCGACTCAGTAAAGCCATTGTGTCATAGGGGCCGCTTCCTCGAATTGTCGATGTAACTTTTTTTTTACTTTTTAACAATCCTTAATATTATTTTTCAAATATATTCGAAAATAATAATTTTGATTTTTTAAGTTTATCTTTTACGACGTCAAATACTAAGAAGACAAATATAAAAGAGAAGCTTTTAAATAATTTTTCTTTAAAGTTGATTAAATTTTTGTTAACGTTATTCTTCTATTTAAGAAATTCGACTTTATAAAATATATTAATATTATTAATATTATTTATATTATCGAACAATGCAATCGAACAATAATTTATTAACAAGCAACTATCTTTGCGGAAAAAATTATTTAGAATTGCTAATTAAACAAAATCGATAGCAAAAAAGATATCGATTTTGTTTCTTGTTAGAGATAAGAGAAAATACAAATGTTATAATAGATTAACAACTTATATATAGTTATTATTGTCTTATATTTTATCTTCCAAGTTTAACACTTAAAGAAATTAAAAAGTATCATAAATCTATTAAGTTTTTAATTTCTAAGTTGCTCTTTATTTATTGTGTTTTTTTTTATACTTAATTTATTACTTTAAGAGATTTATACAAGCTTTATATTATTAATGCTAGTATTGTGTTAATGCAATATTAATGCAACATTTGTTCTATCTTATTAATTTCTTTTTATTAATTCTTTATTATATTAAAAAAATTCTTTATTTAAGAACTTTATAAGTTTAAGTTCTTATTTTTCTTTTTCTTTTTTTTGAACTTTAGTAATGTTGTAACTTGAAATTAATTTAATAATTTAATAATTAAAAAAATATATAATATTGCAATAATATTATTCCATGTATTTAATAATTTTTTTATATTTATTGTATTTGTTGTTTTTGTTATTTTTTGTAATTCTATTCTTTCTTGTTTTTAATTAAAATATATTAACAATATATACTTTATTATAATATATTTGCAATTATAGATACAACAAGAATTTAATACTTTAAATACTTCTTGTTTATAAAAAAATTAATTAAATTTAATTTTGCTTGTTTTAAGTTATATTAATAATATATTATATATCTTAAAGCAATTACAATATAAAATTAAATAGTTAATTAACATTTCAAAAAATAGTTTTCGATAATAAGTTTTATTTGTACTTTTTATTTATATTTTTTTTAAAGTATTTTGAATACAACTATTTATAAGTATTATTTAAGCAATTAATTTATATATTTGTTAGCGCTTTAATAAAAGTGCTAGTTTATAAATATTATTAATTATTTTATTAATTATTTTATTAATTATTTTATTAATTATTTTATTAATTATTTTGTTACTTTTGATTTTTACGTAATTAAATATTTAATATAACTTTAGACTTAAATTTATTTTATATATAATTTATTTTATCTTATATATTTGTTAAAGACGCAATTAATTTAGAGTTAAGCGTATAATATTTATTACTTTTAGCAATATCTAATATTCTAATTCTCTAAGTATATTTTATATATTTTGCTTATTTTGTTAACCTTTGCTCTATATAACTTAGTTAGTTGCTCTACTTTAATTATTAGTTTTTTTAATTCTTTATAATATATAAATACTATATCGACGTCTCTTAAATACTTATTTTGTATTAACAACAATTATTATAATATTATTGTTCTTATTAGACTAATTGTGAAATTAGATTTCGATTCCAAAAGTCGAAATTAAAATTCGACTCGAATTTTTGTATTTGTATTTAATAAATCCTAACTTTAGTTCTAGATATATATAGACTTGCTATAACAAAAGTTGTAGTTTTGTATTATTACTATCTAGACTTTATGCAAAATTAAGATTATAATCTTATATTACTTGCGAGAATTTAGAGATTTAAGTCAAGCTTTGCAAAAAACAATCTTTATATTTTTTAATATTGCGTTTATAGATGCATTTGTTCTATATAGCAATTATAATTTGTCTATATAAAATGCGCATATATTTTCTTAGTTTATTAGATTTGTCTCAAAAGTAAAGTTTGCTTAAATCGACAAAATCTAATATTTAAATCGAAAAATATAATAGTTTAATGCAACTATGCAACTAGTAAATAACTGCAAATATTTATACATATTGCAAATATTAAAACTTTACTCATTAAAATATAGTTTAATTTGATAGAAATTTTGCAACTTTATCGAATATAAAGAAAATAAAACAAGCTCTTCGAGCAAATTTTGTCTCGACAATACTAATTTGAGTATGTAGAATAGATAGATCTATAAAATCTGCAGAATCTTATAAATATCTTAATTTCTATTAGCTCGATCTGTCTCTCGAAACGCGAATATAGCATAAAATTAAATTGTTAAGATTAATAAATTAAGCTACTTAATTAACTTGCTTAGAACAAATTCTTTCGCTTAATTATTAAAAACTCGAATCTAATATTATAGAATCAAGTTATATAATAAATTCGGATTTTTGCAATTAGTCTAGTTCTTATTGCTTTTATCTAAATACGTTCTTAAATATAAATTTGTTTAATTGTTATTATACTTCTTTTTAATTAATTTTTTGAAGAATACTATTATTATTATTAATAATTTTATTTATAACAAAACAATATAAAGTTGCGTTTGCGCAATTATTAAAATATCTAGATTTTAGATTCTTTCTTTCTTTTTTAGTTATAGCAAAGTTAATCTAAGTTTAGATTTTCGATTTTTTTTTATATTGTATTAAATGCGCGTTGCTGTTATCTCTATAATTAGATTTAACTTCGTTGCGTTTATATTTATTATTAACTTTTAAATTAACTTATTTAAATAAATATTAATAAAGATTGTATTAATTTTTATTTACAATACTTTTGTTAAAATTATCTTATACGCACTTGCAACTTGTTAAAGTATTTATTCTTACATTAATCTTAATTTAATTATAATTTTTTTTTTAATTTTGTTAACATATATTATACGATCGCTTTATATAAAAGCATTAATTTCGAAATTGTTAAATATATTTATTTTCTTGTTGCTAATAAGAAGTCTTAAGTGCTTTTTGTTATTATTTGTAATACTTATTATTTTATTGTTAGTTTTATCTCGATTTATTGTAGATACAATTTAAATTATAGTTTGTTATTTAATTAAATTTTTTAAATTTTTAATTCTTGTTTAACTTCTATATTGTAACTTGCTAGTATAATACGTGCAATTATATTATATCTTTTTCATATTTTTGTGAAGTAAATTAGCTTATATTTTTGTTTTGCAATTTTTAATTTTTACTTTTGCATTTATTGTTTATATCTTTTATATATTTTTGATAAAATTTAATAATTTCGCGTTGTTAACTTGCTATAAATTAGAATGTTAATATTATTTACAAAGTTTGTAATATTAACTTGCAATTTAATATTGTTGTATATCTTTAATAAATTTCTATTATAAAACAAGTATAAAATTAATAATAAAGAAGATTTCTAAGATATTTTAATTATTGTTTTGTACTTTGGTATTGTATAGTTGTTTATAGTTAATATAATACGTCTATTTTTAAAAAAGTTGTTTATCTAAATAAGAAACTAAATAAATATTTATCTTTTTTGTATATAATATTTAAATTAACAATATATTATATTATTAAATACTTTTATTATATTTAAATTTAATAAAGTAGCAACTCTCTTTTTCTACTTACTTTATATTGTATGCATTTTTTCTATTATAAGTTGCAAAATTGAATTTATTAATCTTTATTATCTAGCTTTTATTTGTATATTTAATAAAGTTTTTGCTTTTTTAATAATATAACGCAAGCGCTTTAACATTATTAACTCTAATAAATTTTCTAGAATATCTAGCAATATTATTAATTTAAAGATAAATAACTTCGAATAATTTTTTTGTTTAATTTGCGCAATACTATTGTAACAACTCTCTTAAAGTATATTAATTATATTTTCTTCTTAATATATTTTATAAAAAGAGATTATATTTGCGTTAATATAATACTTATTAAATATTATAATACTTAATTTGTAATTTTATTAAATATTAAAATTTTGTTCGAAACAATCTTGTATATTATTTATTTAATTTTTTGCTTTATAATTAAGATATTGTTCTTTATAAATAATGCGTAATTGTAACTTTAAATATTATTTATTAATATCTTTAATAACAATAATTTTTAAATTTTAAATTTTTTTTTTATTTTTTTTTAAATTGTAATTGCAATTTTCTTACGCTCTTTTAAAGATAAGATTGCAATTTATATTAGTATTTTGCTAGCAATACTTTTAACTTACTTTGCGTTTTTAAAGAACTTTTTATTAGAGTTTTTTAACTTTTGTATTGCTAAACAAAATTTGTTTTTTTTTTTGTATTTTCTTAATATTTTGTTTAATCAATTAATATTTAATATTGTTATTACAAGTATCTTGTCTCTTTTATTATCTATATACAATTCTTAAATTACTTGTATTTAACTATTTTGTAAAATTTTGTTTATAATATAAATTTATTTGTTATCTTTTTTAACTTTGTTGTAAATTTATTAATATATTAATATTTTATCAACTTGTTTAACAAAGATACTAATAAATACTTGTTTAATATATTATAGAATTTTTTTATATTTATATTCTTTTATTTTTTTCGAAGACGTCTTAATAACTCTTGTTGTATATTAAAGTTTAATATTGTTTTAATTAAGAGATAATTCGAGAAGTTTTTTATTCTATTGTTGATCTCGCAATATATTAGCTTGTTAATTAAGTTAAATATTGTAAAAATTAAATTTATTGTAATTCTTATTTCTTGATAATTTCTTGTAATAATATCTTATAAGAGCGTTAGCATTGCGTTAATGTCTCTTATAATATCTAGTAGATTGTTAGATAAAATATACTATTAAGAGTAGAACAAATTTGTTTAAAAAAGAATGCAAGTTAAAGTTATCTACAATTACGCTTTCTTTAAGTATTATTATTGTTTGTTCTATTAATAATAAGTTTCTCTTATTATGCGCTTTGTTATAACTTCTTAAGAGCAAATTGTATATTTTATATATAGCGTGATCGTTAGGTCGAGTTTCAACCCAATTGGATTAACTCGCTCAATTCTAATTCTAGGGTCAAGCAAATTTCCTAGCTTAACAGGGTAAGATAGGCGAAGAATGCGCGCTAAGTGTTCAACTTAACTTATCCGATTACATAACGTTACGTAACGCGCTAATTATATACGATTAGCGTAGACCCTGCGCTAATTATATGTGATTAGCGTAAATTCTGCGCTAGTTCAATTGAATTAGCGCATAGATAAAATAAGATAAGATAAGCAAATGCTAACGCGACGAAGTTAGCTTGAATTCTTGACATTGATCCGACGAAACTCGACCCTAGAGTTAGGTTCGCGCCTTAATTCTGGCCCAACCCTACGAAATTCAAGAGAGTAAGTCGGATTGAGAAAAAAGTATTCGATTCGATTTAACAATTACACTATTTATATATATTTATAGATAATGCATTAACAACTTTATTGTTTTCTCTCTTACTTCTTTAAAGTGTTATTGTGTTTATATTTTTAAAATGCTAAGTTATATATTAATTGTTGCTATCAATACATTTATTAATATAGAAGTAAATTCTCTTGTTGTTATTCTTTAGCGCAAAGTCGACGCAACTTAAATTTAAACTAATTGCGTTAGATCGAATTATCGAGTTCGAATCAAGTATTCGATTCGAATCTTGGCAATTTGTATTAATTTGACTCGAAAGTCTTAACAATTTAATTTCTGAAATTAAAATCGACAATTCGAGTTAATTTCTATACTTAGAATCGAAATTCGATTCGAAAAATCGACTCGAGTTGTTAAAATTACTATTTTTAGTAACAATTAATTAATAATTTAATAGAAATAGTTAATCTATTTTTAATAAATTAATAAGTATATTAGATTGTTTTTAGATTATATATTACTAATATATATTATCTAGAAAATAATTAAAAAAATCTAAATTTAAACTAAGTTTATACTATTTTTAGTATTTTTAACATTCTTGACAATTCGATTCGATTTCTAATATTAAAATCGAAAATCGAGTCGAGTCAAATTGAATCGATTTTAAAATAATAGAAATCGAGTTAAATTTCGAATCGATTTCTAATATTAAGATCGACAAATTAAATTAATTTCTAAAGTTGAAATCGAAATCCGATCCGAAAATTAGTCTACTTAAATTATAGATTTTCGCTCTCTTGCGAAAGTACTAAAATTCTTGTATTATTAATATATTGTATTCTTGTATCTTCTTTTCTTGCAATAATGCTATTATTATTATTATTATTATTTTATTTTATTTTTATACTTGATTTATTATTCTAAGAAGTTTATACAAGCTCTATATTATTAAATTAGTACTATATTAACGCAATATTAACGCAATATTTACTTTGTCTTATCGATTGCTTCTTATTAATTGTTTATTATATTAAAAAAAATCTTTATTCGAGAACTTTATAAGTTTAAGATCTTGTTTCTTCTCTTATCTTTTTTAAGCTTTAACAATATTGTAACTTGAAATTAATTTAATAGCTTAATAACTAGAATTATATACAATATTGCAATAATGTTATTGTATATATTTAATAGTTTTCTTATATTTATTATATTTATTGTTCTTTGTAGTTCTATTTTTTTTTGTTTTTAATTAAGATATACTAGTAATATATATTTTATTGTTATATATCTGCAATTGTAGATATAGCAAGAACTAAATACTCTAAATACTTTTTACTTATAAAGAAATTAATTTAATTTAATTTTGCTTATTTTAAGTTATATTAGTAATATATTGTATATTTTAAAACAATCGCAATATAGAATTAGATAATTAATCAAGATTTCGAGAGCTAGTTTTTAATAACAAATCTTATTCGTATTTTTTATTTATATCTTTTTTTTTAATATTTTGAATACAATTACTTATAAGTGTTGTTTAATCAATTAATTTACATACTTTATAGCACTTTAATAAAAGTTCTAATTTGTAAATGTTATTAACTACTTTATTAATTGCTTTGTTATCTTCGATTCTTATATAATCAAGTATTTAGTATAACTCTAAACTCGAATCTAACTTATATATAATTTATTTTATTTTTTGTATTTGCTAAAAACGCGTCTAATTTAGAGTTAAGCGTATAATATTTACTGCTTTTAGCAACGTCTAACTATTTAAATATATCTTATATATTTTGTTTATCTTGTTAATTTTTGCTCTATATAGTTTAGCTAATTACTCTACTTTAATTATTAATTCTTTTAGTTCTTTATAATGCGTAAGCGCTATATTAACGTTTTCTAGATATTTGCTTTGTATATATTTTGCATCTAGACTAATTGCATTACTCTAGAAATATTATATACAAATATTAAGACTTAAGTTAAAAAAAACTCGAAGAATCGAATTGCTTAAAGTAGTTTAGTCGATTACTATATATAGTTTAGCGCAAAGCGCGCTAAACTATTTTGAGTAATTCCATTTCAAAAAATTGTTGCAACTTAATCTTAATATTAGATTAAATTAGAGAAATAATATTATAATTTAATTTATATTTGCGTTACAAAAGATAGATCGAGCTAATAAAGATTAAGATATTTACAAGATTTTGCAAATTTTGCAAGTTTATCTATTCTATATACTTAAATTAGTATTGTCGAGACAAAATCTACTTAAAGAACTTGTTTTGTTTTTTTTATATTAATTTTAACTTAATTATAATTGTTTTTTTTTGGGTTTTGTTAATATATATTATATAATTGTCTTATATAAAAGTATTAATTTTAAGATTGTTAAATATATATATTTTTTTGTTGCTAGTAAGAAGTTTTAAGTGTTTCTTGTTATTATTTATAATATTTGCTATTTCATTGTTAGCTTTGTCTTAATTTGTCGCAAATATAATCTAAATTATAACTTATTATTTAATTAAATTTTGAATATTTTTATATTTTGTTTAACCTTTATATTGTAACTTGCTAGCGTAACACTTCCAATTACATTGTATCTTTTTAATATTCTTGTAAAATAAGTTAGTTTATATTATTGCTTTGCGAATTTTAATTTATGCTTTTGCACTTGTTATTTGTATATTTTATATATTTTTGACAAAGTCTAACAATTTTGCGTTATTAACTTATTATAAATTAGAATATTAACGTTATTTACAAAGCTTGTAACATTAATTTGCAATTCAATATTATTGTATATCTTTAATAGATTTGTATTATAAAACAAGTATAGAATTAGATTAACTATTAATTTGATTTTCGATTTCAACTTTTAAAATTAAATTAAATCGAAAGTCAAAATTTTGAAATCAAATTAAAAATTAATTTGATTTCTACTATTTTAAAATTAAATCAACTTAAATTAAATTAATTTTCGATTTCAACTTTTAAAATTAAATCGAATCGAAAAAATATGTTATAATATTAAGAGTTTCTATTTTTAATTTTATATTATTATTACTTTTTATATATTGTTACGAATTTAATTCTATAATCTAAATATATTTTCTCTTATACTTTAAAATTACAATTATATTAGTCTTTAATTGTTACTTGCATTATCTCTTTGCATTATGATTCTATTTTTAGAAGATTCTTCTTAGTATTCTTAATTGCAAGAATTAAAATAATATCAACTTTAAGAAGATAATTGAGATCTCGAATTAGTAGCTATAGATTTACAATAGTAAATAAACAAGCTTACTATTATAATACATTGCTATAATGTATTATCTTAATATATTATTAAGTTATAATTAATAATATCGAATTAAAGATTAAACAATAAATCTCAAGCATATTAATTACTTTAAAAATTGATCTAATATTTTAATAATTCGATTCGATTTTTCGATTCGATTTTCGATTCTATATTTTGGAATTAAATTAAATTACTTTCGATTTAATTCGAATTAAATCGAAAGTCTTAGCAATTTGATTCGATTAATTAACTTGAGCTCGATTAATCGAATTAACGCAATCAATCTATATAGAATCGATAATAAAGAAGATTTCTAAGATATTTTAATTGTTGTTTCGCGTTTTGTTATTGTATAATTGTCTATAATTAATATAGTATATCTATTCTTAAAAAAGTTGTTTATCTAGATAAAAAATTAAATAAGTACTTGTGTTTTTTGCATACAATATTCGAATTAACAATACATTACATTATTAAATATTTTTGTTATATCTAAATTTAGTAAATGTTACGACAAAATATTATATAGTAGAAGTTAAAGAACTGGGTGTAGCTTCGGCGCTCGAGTTCATCTTTTGGGCCAGAATTAGATTTAACTTCCTAACAATAAAGTAGCAACTCTTTTTTTTTGCTTGCTTTATATTGTATATATTTTTTTTGTTATAAGTTGCAAAGCTATATTTATTAATTTTTGTTACTTAACTTTTATTTGTATATTTAATAAAAAATTTATTTCTTTAACAACGTAATATAGACGCTTTAATATTATTAACTTTAATATTTTTTTCAAAGTATCTAGCAACGTTATTAATCTAAAGATAAATAACTTTAAATAAATTTTTTTGTATAATTTGCGCAATATTATTATAACAATTTTTTAAAGTATATCGATTATATTCTCTTTTTAATATATTTTGCAAAAAAAGATTGGATTTGTGTTAATACAATACTTATTAAATATTGTAATACTTGTTTTGTAACTTTATTAAATCTTGAAATCTTGTTTAAGACAATCTTACATATTGTTTGTTCAATTTTTTGCTTTGTAATTAAGATATTGTTCTTTTTAAGTAATATATAATTGTAGATCTAAATATTGCTTATTAATATCTTTAATAACAATAAATATTAAATATTAAATATTATTTTGATTTTTTTCTTAATTATAATTGAAATTTTTTTGCGCTTTTTTAAAGATAGAATTGCGACTTGTGTTAGCGTTTTGCTAGCAATACTTCTAGCTTATTTTGTATTCTTAAAAAGTTTTTTATTAAAGTTTTTTAACTCTTGTATTGTTAAGCAAAATTTATCTCTTTTATACTTTTTTAATATCTTATGTTTTTTATTGTATATTTTAACATATTTTGTTTAATTAATTAACATTTAATATTGTTATTATAAGTATCTTGTTTCTTTTATTGTCTATATACAATTCTTAAATTATTTATACTTAATTATTTTCTAAGATTTCGCATATAATATAAATTTCTTTGTAATTTTTTTTAAGATATTAAACAACTTTATTGTAAATTTATTAATTTATTAATATTTTATTAACTTATTTAACAAAGATACTAATAAATACTTGCTTAATATATTATATAAAAAAAATCTATTTATACTCTTTTATTTTTTTCGAAAGTATCTTAATAATTTTTGCTATACGTCGAAGTTTAATATTGTACTTACTAAAAAATAATAATAGAATTTTTTTATCTTATTATTGATTTCGCAATATATTAATTTGTTAATTAAATCGATTGTTGTAAAAATTAAATCTATTATAATTCTTGCTCTTTAATAATTTTTTGTAAAAATATTTTGTAAAAGCGCTAATATTGCGCTAGCGTCTTTAATAATATTTAATAAATTATTAAACAAAATATATTGTTAAAAGTAGAACAAGCTTGCTTAAAAGAAATAATGCAAATTAAAATTATTTATAATTATACTTTTTTCGAATATTATTATTGTTTATTGCATTTATAATAAGTTTCTTTTATTGTATGTTTTGTTGTAATTTCTTAAAAATAAGTTATATACTTTATATATATTTATAAATAATACGCTAGTAACTTTATTATCTTCTCTTTTATTTTTTTAAAATGTTATTGTATTTATATTTTTGAAATATTAAGTTATATACTAGTTGTTGCTATTAATATGTTTATTAATATAAAAGTATATTTTTTTGTTATTATTCTTTAGCGCAAAATCAATGCAACTTAAGTTATAGATTTTTGTTTTTTTACGAAAATATTACAATTCTTGTATTATTAATATATTGTATTTTTGTATTTTCTTTTTTTGTAATAATAATATTATTATTTTGTTTTTAGATTTGTAAATATTATATTGTAATATTCGAAGTTCTAGTTGTTCTATTATTAAAGTTTTTTTTTAATTAATATTCTTTGTATTAATATAATTTTTATCTCTTATAACAATATTGTTTTTATATTAACTTTTGTTATTTTAGTAATACTATTTTAACTTCTAAAAAACAAACAACTAAGTAGAAAGTTTTTTAAACAACTTTTTTTATTTAGTTGTTTTATAATACTTTTTGTTAATATAATATTAATACATAAAAAATTAAGATTTTTGCTAATTTATTTATTTTTAATTTGCGTTTAATATTTTTGTTTATTATTATTGTAAATATTGTAACAACTTTTAATATTATAACAAGATTTCTAAGCTTATCTTTATTACTTATTCTTATTGCGTAATAAATTAATCGAGTTTGTTTTATTATTTTAATTTTTTGTTTTTTTGTTTGTTTCTTAAATAATTTAAATTAAATATTTAATAATTTTCTTTGCATAAGTTGCATTATTACTTTATTTATTTTTTACTAATTATATATTCGATTATACAATACTTTTTTGCGCAATATTTATATCTTTATTTGTTTTTACAGTTGTATATAATATATTTATACTTTTAATACTTTAAATATTATTGTATTTTGTATTTTTTATTATAATTTTAATTTAATTTAATTTTAAATATATATATAATTTCGAGTTAAATTAGACAATTTGTTATTTTCTTGTTAATTACTCAAACTATTATTAAGATGTACTTCTACTTATAATTGTCTTTAACAAATTATTGTATTTTGTTTATTTTTAGATTTAAGTATATTTTTGTGCAAATATTTTAAAGTATTTTGAATTTCTCTTTTTTTATATTTTCGAATATACTTTTTATTTTTATTTTGTATATTATTATGTTAATATATTCTTAACGCAAAATTACTATTATAAAAACCTTTTTTACTTAAAAATTGTTTTGTTTTAATATTTTTCTGTTGCTTTTATATATTATTTAAAAAACTAATATTTTTTTGTGTTATCTAATTGTTAATATATCTTAATATATTAATAATGCGCTTATAATAATTAAGTTTTATATCAAATTTACATTTTCTTTTGTATTTATCTTTTGTACTTTTTCGATTTTCGAGTTTCTCTTAATTGATATTATTATTTTTATATTTTTAGTAAGCTTTTGCTTTAATAACGCAATAGTAATGTTTTTGCGTAATAATATATATATCGTAATTAAAAATACGTCTTTAGCTATTTTTTGCTTAAGCTCTTGTTTGTTTCTTGTCTTTAGTTATCTTTTTTATTTTATTTGCTATTTTTTCGAATTTTTCTAGTAATAAATTGTCTTTATTTTAGAGCAAGCTTAACGCATAAACTAATCGCAAAAGATCAAAAATATTATATAATTTTATTAAGATTTAATCTTTTAAAATTCTCGAAAAATCGAATTGCTTAAAGAAACTAACTTATTACTACAAGTAATTTAGTATTAAATATGTTAAACTACTTCAAGAAATTTGATCTCTAATTTTTAAGATTTGAGTTAAGTTAATTTTAAAATTTTAAATTAAAATTTAATCTAATAATTAATCTATTAACGCGACGTTGCGTTAATATATATACTTATTAATTATATTAAATGCAATTTTTATCTTATTCTAAAAAATAATATTTTTAGCAATTGTTCTTTCGAATTTATAGAGCTTTTTTTTTTTTTATCTTTGTAACTATAGTCTTTTTGCTTGATTAAATTCTTTGCGAGAGCGCTTTACAAGCATCTTGTTTACTTGCTAGCATTATATTAATTACAATTCTCTTCTCTTTATAAGTCGAATAAGTTGCAAACATTATAATCGATAATATTTCTTAATCTCTACTTAGATAAATAGATAGATTCCAATAATAAAATTTAATTTCCAAAGTTTTCTTTTTATAGAATTAATATTTACGCAATATTAATTCTAAGTAAATTTTTGTTATTATTACTATTTACTTTGTTTTTAGATTTGTAAATATTATATTATAATATTGGAAGTTTTAGTTGTTCTATTATTAGAGTTTCTTATTAAATAATATTTTTTGTGTTAATATAATCTTTGTCTTTTATAACAATGTTATTTTTGTACTAACTTTTATTATTTTGCTAGCGCTACTTTGACTTCTTAAGAACAAGTAACTAAGTAGAAAGTTTTTCGAGCAACTTTTTTTGTTTAGTTGTATTATAATGCTCTTCGTTAACACAACGTCAACATTTAAAGAGATTAAGATTTTCGATAATTTGCTTACTTTAAGCTTGCGTTTAACACTTTTGTTTGCTATTATTATAAATATTGTAGCAACTCTTAGTATTATAACAAGATTTCTAAGTTTGTCTTTGTTATCTATTCTCATTGCGTAATAAATTGATTAAGCTTGCTTTGTTACTAAACTAATTGCTAGGTTAAATTTTAGTATTAACATTCTAATTTGATTTAAATACTCGATATTAGCATTGTAACTTAACTTAAATACTTGATATTAATAATGTAACTTAACTTAATATTAATTCGATTTCTAATTTTATTAATTCGACTTAACAAAATTGTTAAGCAATCGAAAATAATATCAAAATATTAAGATTTTCTATTTTTGATTCGAAAAGTCTAAATTTAAAAATAGAAGTAAAATAAATTTTTATTTTTATTTTATATTAATTATTTACATTACTATAATATATTACTATATAATGTTTTGAAAAATTAATATAAAATTAGACAAATAAGTTAATTATAAATTATTTATAAAAATATTTAATATCTTGACGAGCTAGATTGATATTTCGAGTTAATACTCGATACTAATATTGTAACTCGATTCAAATACTTAATATTAATATCTTAACTTAAATTGACTTTTTAATATTAAAATTTTAATTCGAATCGAGTCTTAGCAAGTTAAGAATCTAACTCGAACTTAATAATCTAGCTTAATGTAATTAATCTATTTGTTGTCTTAATCTTTTATTTCTTTGTTTGTCTCTTAAAGTATATTAAATCAAATATTCGATAATTCTTTTTGCAAGAATTGTATTGTTACTTTACTTACTTTTTACTAATTGCGTATTCGATTATACAATTAGACTAGTTGCGTTAAGTTAAATTATTAAGTTCGAGTCGAGTTCTTAACTTGTTAAGACTCGATTTAAATTAGAATTTTAATATTAAAAAGTTAATTTAAATTACAATATTAATATCGAATATTCGAGTTAAGTTACAATATTGATATCGAGTATTAATTTAAATTTCTAACTTAACTTATTAAGACGTTAGATTTTTCTATAAATTATTTATTTATTTAATTTATTTGTTTAATTCTGACTTATTTATCTAAAGTATAATAAATATTATATAGTAATATATTAAAGTAATTCAAATAATTTAAACAAGATAGAAATAAATATTTATTTCGTACTTTATTTTGTAATTGATAACAAGATTCGTAAAATTGTCTAGCAAATTCTTGTTATATTATTAGTTATATTTAGCATTGTAATTTTTTTATTAAACAAAATACTTTAAGATAAAACAATCTTGCTTATATTGACAAATTTAATACTTAATAACACTTTTATTTTGTGTATTATTACGTCGACGTATTTCTAGTATAAGATTATTATTATCGAAATCTTTTTTGCTTAACAATTGTTTTATATTAATATTTTCTTGTTGCTTTTATATATTATTTGAAAAACTATTATTTCTTTATATTGTCTAATTGTTAATATTTCTTAGCGCGTTAATAATGCGCTTATAATAGCTAAATTTTGTATTAAATTTACAATTTTTTTTGCATTTATTTTTTATATTTTTTTGATTTTCGAGTTTCTCTTAATTTATATTATTATTTTTATATTTTTAATAAGCTTTTACTTTGATAACGCAATAGTAATATCTTTGCATAATAATATATATATTATAATTAAAGATACGTCTTTAACTATTTTTGTTTAACTATTTTTTGTTTAAGCTTTTGTTTATATCTTGTTTCTAGTTACTTTTTTTATTTTATTTATTATTTTTTCGAATCTTTCTAGCAATAAATTGTTTTTATTTCAAAGCAAACTTAATATAATATTGCGTCAAGTTAATATATATATTTATTAATTATATTAAATGCAATTCTTATTTTGTTCTAAAGAACTATACTCTTAGTAATTGTTCTTTCAAATTTATAGAATATTCTTATTTTTCTTATCTTTGTAATTATAGTTTTCTTGCTTGATTAAATTCTTTGCGAGAGCGTTTTGCAAGCGTTTTATTTATTTATTGATATTATATTAATTACAATTATTTTTTCTATAAGACTATGTACGAACATGTAAAAAGACGTTGCTATATCGACGCATCAAAGATAAGATTACGTAGTATATAGAATTGCAATTTAGAGAGACATTAATTCGTAAAAAATTTGAGAGAGAATTCTTAGAAAGAAAACTTTGCACAATGTCAAGTTGTTATTACGATAACTTAACACTAGTAACGTGTTTGTTAATTATTAAAGATTAACATTATAATTGTCTTCTTCTTTTGAATCTTAATTTTCAAGATTAATATATTATAACAATATTCTATTTGTGCAATTTCGTCAATTGCTTATCGAGTTCTCTTTAGAACTTTTTTCTAATTTATATATTCTCTTGTCAAGATCGCGAGACGTCTATAAAAGAGATTTTTTAATTTCTTTTTTTATCTTTTTTAGATATTTGAGAGAAAGTCGAGAAGCGACAATAACTTCTCTCGTGTATTATTGTAAAGCGCTATATTGCTTGTTACAAACGTCTTATTGTATATTAACTTTAAATCGACAAATAAAGAGATTTTTTTTTTTTATTTCAAAGCGCAAATATATTTTTAATCGCTATATTGTTGCGTTGTTATCGCAACAAATACTTGATAATAATATATTGCAATTTATTTAAATCTTATAAATCTTAAGTTTAGCTTAACTTATTATTTAAATAAATTAGCTCAATTTTCTTTGTTCAATTTAATCGAGTTAGCGCAATTAATTCGCAAATAATATTTATTAATAACATTATTATAATTTCTCTCTTCTTATATTACTTTTCGATTTATAGTTAATAGATAAATGCGACGTTCTTTAAATTGTTCTAATGCTAACAATAATATTGCATATAAATCTCGCATTTAATATAAGTTTTCTCAATTATTTTAATGTATTACAATTTTTTTTCGATAGAGATAATTGTAAGTTTTTATTAATTTTTTGTTATTATAGTAGCAAATCAATTATATAAGCAATACTTTAACAAGATTTTGTTGTAAGTAAAATTAATAAGAACAACAATATTAATCGAAATAAATTTTTTTGTTCTTTTTGTTCGCGCGCAAGCGCAACGTCTTTTTCTCTTTTGTTCTTACTATTTGCAATATCTTGTTTGCATTAATAAAAATGTTATTTATCAAGTATATTTTCAACTTTTATTTGCTTTTCAATCTAATAATATGCAATATATTAAGCAAAAAAATATTTGCTATAAATATTGCGCTTTAAAGCGCAAGATTGTAAATTGTTTATATACTCTTATATTTAATTTGACTTGTTAGTGTATTCTTATTGTTACTCGATGACAATTTATTAATCGATTGCGTTTGTTTTACAAAGATTAAATTTGTTCTTAAGCAACAAGAATATCTAGACAATTCTTGTTATTTTAATTGAATCGAAAATTTGCAACAAATTTAAATATTAATTTGAAAAATAATATCTTAATTAATGTATGCAATGCGCTATTGTAAATATATTAAATTAGAACTAGCAACAAGTCTTAATTATCTTGTTTATAATTGCAATAATAACACAAATAGTATTTTAATATTTAATTTTGTCTTTCGATTTACTTATTAGTTTAAAAATAAAAAGCGATACTTAGCTTTTATTTAATATATATACAATAATATATTGCGAATTAATAGTTACTAATAAAAAACGAGCTATAATTGAAAATTATTTTACGAACTTCGAGATAAGTAAGCAATATCTTCTTAAATAAAATATTGACTAGATTTTTTGTTAATTATATAAAGTTAACAAAAATATATAAAGATATTTTGAAGTATTAATCGATTATAATTAGAATTGCGTTAAACATATTATTTTCGCAACAATTAGCAAACAACTTTGTTATAAAATTTATCGAAATCTTGATTTATAATCGAACAAGAATAGAGAGCAACGTTAACTTCTTATAAAAGCAATAATAGAAAATCTTATTTTGTTAACAAATGTTGTAATTTTTGATATATATATTAATATTCGCGATTATTTTTAATTAATAGAACTTTTTGCTTATAAGAGTATATGTCTTTTTAATTTTAAAATATTCTATTAAAGTATTATTATAATACAAGCGTAGTAGCTCGCTCTTTAGTAATATTTTGTCAAGAACTAGAACAATATAAAAAAAGAATATTATTTTTTTGTAAATTAACTAATCTTTCTTTGCGCAAACTTAATTTAAGATTTGCGACATTAATTGCTTCTTAATTTTAAACACTATAAAATTCTTCTTTTGTAGCTCTTTTAATTTGAATAACAAGAAAGATAAAAAAGTTTTTAAATTATTTTTTTTATTGTACGCAATACAAATATTGTTGCGACGCAATTGTTAAGTTATTGCGCTTTAAGTTGTATCTATAGCTTCTTTTTCTTTAATTTTACTAATTGTATTTTTCTTATTTAAAGTATTTTTATTGAGAAATTTAATATCAAATTTTTTTTCAATCTTCGATACTTAAATCTTAAGTTTGTTCTTATTGTGTAATATTAGTGTTTAACGAACGTCTCTCGTAAGTATTAATGTTAATATAATAACAACAATAGTAATATTCTTTAACTTATTTTAAAGCATAAGTAGATAGCTTTTATTATTTAATTTGTTCTCGTAATTAAGATGTCGAGAGAGTTTGCTAACTAGATTTGTTTTTCTTGTACAATATTTATTTTCGAAGTTGTATTTTGTTAGCGAAAGTACTTATTAAAATTAACAACAATTTAGCGTTGTTATCTTTATAAATTATTATAAATTATTGTAATTTGTTAATACGATAATTAAGTAGTAACTACTCTTTAGATAGTATTAATATTGCTTAAAGTTAATAACAATAATAAGCAACTCTTAATTGTAAGTCTTGTATTAAGTCTTCGCAAAAATTATCTTTTTTAAATAGAATATTATTAAGTATTATATTGCTTAATTAATTTCTTTTATAAGATAAACTAATTGCGACAAAATTATCGCAATCGCGAATCTCGAAACATTTGTCTCAACGCAAATATAATTTTTTAAATCGAAGACATTGTTGTAATTCTAAATATTCTTAAATATAGAATATATTGTTGACGTTTTGTTAACGTCGAGATTGCAACAAACTAGAACAAATATCGAAATTTATTTTTTAAGTTTCAAAAAACTCTTCGAGAACTTAACAACAATAATATTCTTTGTAATTTAATAGCGCTAGATTAGCGTATATTAATTGACGTAAGAGTTAACTTTTATTATCTAGAAAAGATTGACAATAATATTATATACAACTTTATCAAATATATAAAAAACTTGTTTTAATATATATTCTTGTTTCTTATTGTTGTAAATCTTGATTTTTACAATATAGAATTTTACAAATTAAATCTTTTAAATTGTAAAAGCTTTTGATTTAATTGCAAGTTGTTCGATCTTCTTTAATTATTATATCTTTGCTAAACATTTGTTAATACAATTAATATAAGCGTTTTTATCAAGAAGATCTCTTTGTTTGTATTACTTTTTATTAACAAATATTAATAACTTTGCAAAAAAAAATTATCTTGTATTTTTAACTTGCAATTGCGATTATAATTCTTGCAAACTTATCTAATTTTTCGAATTGTTAAAAATCTCTTTAATAAAAAAATGTAATAACAATGCTTTCGAGATATTTGCTTTAAAGCTTTTTTAAAAACTATTAATTGTATTAACTTACAAGTTGTCTTTAACAAATCTAAAATATTCTCTACAAATATATTCTTTCTTGTTACAATTATAACAAATGCGCTTTTCTCGCATATTCGAGTTAACTTTGTTAGAGTTACGCAAGAAAAACTTTGTTGTATTTTCTTAATTACTTCTTGTTATTAAATTGTTGCAAATCTTAGTTATTAATATAGTTTTTTTCAATTTACAATTATACAAACTCTCTTTAAAATTATTGCGTAATTTCGAGAACAATTCTTAATTTAAGATTTTGTTTTTAACATTAAATTAAAAGAGTAAAGCGTTCTTTATATATTATATTAACGCAACAAAAGCACTTCTTATCTCGAGAATTTAAATTACGTTGTTAATTTTTTTACGAAGATTTCTTCTTAGACAATACAAGAGATAATTATATTATTAACGTTTAATATATTTGTCAAGATTTATCTTTAATATCTTAATATAAATTACAAAATTATTAACGCTTTAAAATTAACTTTGCTTAATTTTCTTGTATTTGCAAGAGAAAATAAGACAACAATTTTTTAAGTTCTTAGTAAAATTAATTGAATATTGTGCAAATTATTCTTAATTCTATTTCTTTATCTTGTTTGTTTGTTTGTTCTTATAAGTTTCTTATTGCGTTATTAATATATTGCAAAGATATTATTAAATTTAACAAATCTTTAAGTTTTTTGTAGAGAATTAATTTTTATTAATTTCGAAGAAGTTTCTTGTACTTTAAGTTTTGTTCTTTTATTCTTTAAAGTTCTTTTCGTAGTAAAAATTTAATTAAGTCGATCTTATAAAATAAGCAAAACGTTGTTTCTTTAATATTAATTTGTTAATTTTGTTATCAAAGTAATTTTTACATAAATAACGCGAACTTGTCGCTTTAATTTTGTTCTTACAAAGTAACTTTAAAAGAAGTTTGTTTCTTGCTTAAGCAATACAAAGCTCTCGCTTTATTTAAAGTTTATATCTTTTTGCTTTTTTTTCAACTAGAAGCTTTTTGTAATTAATGTTTTTGTCGAATTGCAATAATTGTATAGCGTTATTATTTTGCAAGATTTCTTCTTATAATATAATATAAATTTTCGTAATATTGTTAAAGATAAGTTAATTATTTGCATTTTTGTTGCTTTAGAAACGCTAAAATATTGCTTATTTCTTGTTTGTCTTCAAATTTTGTCTTGTATTGCGTATTAATTTAATTATTTTGTCGAACAATTACTTATAAAGATTAAGATAAATTAATATTGTAAAATTATATATAAACGTATAACAAGACGTTGCTATATCGACGCATTAAAAACAAGATTATATAGTATATAAAATTGCAATTTAGAGAAATATTAATTTACAAGAATTTTAAAAAAGAATTCTTAAAAAGAAAATTCTATACAATATTAAGTTGTTACTACGATAACTTAACATTAATAACGTATTCGTTAATTATTAAGAATTAATATTATATTTTCTTTATAAATTAAATAAGTTGCAAATGTTATAATTAATAGTATTTCTTAATCTCTACTTAGATAAATAGATCAATTTCAATAATAAACTTTGTAGATCAAAAGTTTCGAAAAAAATTAATTTAATTAACTTATTTCTATTAATAGACTTACTTTTACAATATTTGTGCAAATAAAGTTAAAATACAAATAATTTTAACAATATTTTATTAAATAAAGCAAAGTAAATAGTTTAGATATACTTGTATATATAAAGATATATAAATCTTAAAATATAGAATATTAGATTGCGAGCTCAAAGTTAAAATATTAACTATAGAAATTCTATTCTTAATTTAAAAGAATCTAACTTGTACTTTAAATTATCTAAAGAAGATTAGACTAACAACAAGAATATAAATTTTAAGAATAATAAAGAAAATTAAATAGAATATAAAAGATATTTAATTGTTTAATTATATATTAGCAAATACTAGAATTAATTGATATATTATATATAATAATAGTAGAGAGATAAATAAAGTTGCATAATATACTAGCTTAATATATATAGATTAGATAATAATATAGTCTAAGATTGTATATACTTAATTTAAAAAAAAAGTCTCTTCGATTTACAAAGAATATTTTCTCTATACAATTATTATATTTGTTATAATAATTGCTTCTATAAATTAAATAGAAGAACTTTTATTTAATAAAAGAACAATATTTTTTAATTTTAATTAGCAATCTAGATAATTAAGATAATCTAGAAATTAAGATATTGTCTATTAAGAGATGCTTTGTAGAGAAATTGTAATATGTTAAACTTTTCGAACATCTATTTAGAAATCAAATATAGAGTAAAAAATAAAAAGAGATTGTGTGCGATGCAAGCTCAACAATAAGATCGCAATTAATAGTTCTCTCTATTATCGAATTATTATAGCTATTCTTTAATATATATTTCTCTCGATATCGACTTTGTTATAATCTAGTACTTTATATAACGTTTCTAGAAGTAATACTATTTTGTTGAGTTACTTGCAGCATTTTGTGTCTTGCTAGACAAAATCGAGAGAGACTCTGAATAACTAAGCATCGAACTTCTGTTTACGCTGACTTTGCCTGCTTCACGCGCGTGACTGTGTATAATGTCTTGTTGTGATTCTGGTCTACTGATGAAAGAAAAGAAATTCTTTGCAAGCCTCTTGTCGAGTGTGGGTTTTGGGTAATATTCTAACATGTTCTAGAGCCACAGTAGTCGGTGATTTGGCCGTTGCCATATAATACAAGACCGGCACCAGAACTCCCAGAAGTCTGTTCTAGAATGGTGGTAGATAGAACGGATATCCGCCATTTTTGATGCGGAACACACTGAGTAGGAAACTGTACATCAAAAACATGACGCTTCCCCACAGTACCACGGCGACCTGTTGGTTTTTTGCGTCTGCCATCCGTGGTACTTTGAGCGCTAGTGCGATAGTTGCAAAAGAAAGAACGCCATCTGTGGATATCAGTACCTCATATTTCAGGAAAGCTATAAGCCAAAACTTACACATCGCGGCAACAATTTGTGTTTCCAGACCGAACTGGTTGGAAAAGCCTCCAGCAAAGTAGCTCATCCCACCTCGACCGTCTCCAGCAACATATGGCACCTTGCGAATGTGATTGAACATGTGCCCACTTGTGAACAGCAAAACTATGATGAGGCTGATGGCGGCCCACAGATTGCGATTCTGTACAATAGGAAGGATGTAAGGCCATGCCACGCTCACAAATGTCACAGAACCTAGTAGCACTGTCGTTGTGATAACAATACGGACGTAATTCAGAGGTCGGTAGATGGATGGTTTAGGGCCGTCTGGTAGATGCCGTAAGACCCATTCCCGGACATGCTCGGCAGGTTGGACTCTGATCGGGCTTTAGCATTACACATGTATTGAGAATCACGACTTACCCCTGTGTAAAGTCATATCTAATGGGCGCGCCATCAGACTTCGCCTCTGGGCCTTTTGTGGGGGGAAAGAGGAGTAAGACGGGAGCAGTTTGTAGCATCAACTATCTCGAGATCAACATCGATTCTTGTGAGGAGCGCCGACTCGAATGAGCTACAACGGACTTTCTGAAAAGTGGCTTTTCCATCTGTAAAGTCCAAAGTACCATATAGCATCCGGGATTCTCCCTTCTTGTCTCCTTTAGCCCAGCTCTTCGCAAGGATGTCCCATTCCGGCTGGAAGTCTCGACACAAAGCACAGCCAAAGCGAGCTTCCAAAGCAGTCAACAGGATTGCTACACCGTAGTCTCGTGGCGCGGTCGTCAATGCTTCGTAAGATAAGTCGTCAAGCTTCAGCGGTGCCGACGAGATAAACCTCTCGTGATATTTCTCAAAGGTCCCGATGGGCTTCTTGGCCGCATAAGAAACGAATGGCAATATGATTAAGCCTAGCAGCTGAGAGATCCTCATGATTGCTATCGAGACGTGGCAGAAAGGTGACTCAAAGGGGGGAAAACCGAACGATGACCATAATGGAGACGCTGGCGAGGTGTATGAAAGCTGCTGGTTGTCCTCTTGGCACCACGGGAGGAGCCGCCGCTAGCGGTCGCGTCGTCTTGGCGTTTGTTTACAAGTATGCCACTTTGCGTCCACCATGATCATTGACCAGCAGCAGTCTTAACACGATTTAGCCCAATACCTATTCTCCGACATGACGACACTAGTATCTGCTATGAAAGGGCCTACCGTTGAAGTAAGAGTGCCCTTCGCCATCAGCTCAATGAGCTCGCAGTACTGACAGATCTTCGAGGTGCAGGATCAATACGCGCTCGCACTAGCTTATGAGAAGAGCCTTAGACAGACGGACATTGTATATGTCGAAGAAAGATCGAGACAATTGCGCCTGCAAACCTTGTTATTAGAAGATGAGAATGATCAGCTTCATGAGCAATTGACGCAGAGTGACGGTCGCAGCGATGGATTAAACACTCTTTGCAGTGAGCTTCAGGGCAGTCTGGATGCGACTCAGGGTAGCCTTGAAACGGCCCAGAGTGATCTGCGGTTGAGATTACGCGAGATTGAGACCCTCAAGGTAATGCACCGGATCACTCAATCCACCCAGGCATACGACTGATGAACGGCCTAGGTTGAACTGAGTTCCCTGCACGAGGTGACGATGGATTCAACCAAGCTTTTGACCGAAAAACTCGCATTGGCACGCGAACTGTCCGCCCTGAAACCTGAAATCGATCATTTGCGGTCTCAGGCTACGTCACACCTGACCGTGTATTCAGAGAAGCTTTCGCTGCAGTGTCAACTCAGCACTCTACAGGAAGAGCTAGAGATGGAAAAGCGTGCCACAGAACGTGTGATGGCAAAGGAGAAGAAGTGGCTGGCAGAAGAGGCTAGAGTCGCAAGGGAACTGGAAACGCTTCAGGCTGAAATTGGCAAGGAACTCAAGGAGCGCCAGAAATTAGAAAAGGAGTCACAGAAGATCTTGACAGATCGGGAGACAGAGATAACAACCCTTGAATCGCGCTTGGACGCCTCCAGAACCAAATTGAAGACAACAAAAGATCAGCTTAAAGAATCACAGGCAAAGTTACATATCGCTCATTTAACTACTCAGGCCGAGGCTAGCCGGCCAATCTCGAGCAATACTACAAGAAACGCAGGCAGAGAGGCTCGAAAACGTACTGCTTCGTTAATGGAAGACGATACAGTTATAGGTACACCAGGTGACCTACAGGCGGCAAAGAAAATCAAGAGAGCATCGGCGTTGCCTGGCGACAAGTCCACGTTCTCCATAACCCCATTTCTAAATCGGACGGCAAGTGTAGGGCCGGGCCAGCTTGACCAGGGATTCGATGATAGTGGACCTGGTCAAGACGAAAAAGCAGCTGCAGCAGCAGGACCCGATAGCCACCTGGCGAAACAGAAACGTGCTCCAGCTGTGGCAGGTCAGCAATCTTCCGAGAAACTTCAAGCTGCCAAAGCTCTGAAACACTCGAGCGCGCTCACCACAGCGGAGAAAGGTAAAGCAAAGGGAGTCAAACCTAAGGCAGCACCAGCACGCATACCCCGGTCAGCACCGGCTCTGGAGCAAGTGGCCGAGGAGACGACTGATGCAGTCGTCGTTTCAAGGTCGACAAACACAATAGACGCAGAGATAGAGATTACAACAGGGGATGGAACCGAAAATCAGGCTGCCAAGAAAAGGAGACGGAAACTGCTTGGAGGTGGCCTTGCTAAAACCTTGTTCGACGATGATGATGGAGACGCAGTCAAAGGCGGTCGGGTCACCAATGGAAAAGGAAGAGCGTTTGGTACTCTGGGAAGAGTAACGCTTGGAGAACCCAAGGCCGCTCCCCGCTTTGGGGGTTCTGCGAGCGGCTTCGGTGACTTTTCACCTTTGAAGAAAGAAAGGAAAACCAGTGCCGCATAATCCGAATGCCCCTTGGTTCTCATAATCTCACTATGGACCGGCGTCTCGTGGACAAAGTGTTCAGCCTCGTAGTGGGCAGGGTCCATATTTTGTTGTTCTCGAAGGATGAATCTGCATCAAGAGCGTATCATTGCCATTATAAGAGTACTTTGGTCGAATTTCGGAATCGAACGGATTTACCACAATTACGTGGTCTTGTGCGCTTGCAAAGATGATTGTCGAATGTTATGAAAGCCTAGCAAAGGTACTGGGACCTCTTGAGGGATCTCATTTCTCTTCAGATTCCCGGCTCGAACGGTCTTATAAGGAAGCCTCTGCTAGATAAGTGGTCTTTCACGTCTTTGACACTGTACTCGCCACGGTGGAACTTGTCCTGGGTTAGTCCGACTCTACGGCGTCCGCGGTGAGGGATGCTTACCATGCCCGCGCCCAGAGCAGCGTCGGTAGTCGTGTGCCCAAACACTTCCTCGAAATGGGCCGGGACGCCGGCGCCACTCGATGCTATCACAGGTATCTTGATGGCTTTCTTGGTATCGTTTATGAGCTCAAGGTCGAAACCGCTGTTGCTCCCGTCCTTATCTATGCAATTGAGCAGGATCTCTCCTGCACCCATCTTCTCGACTGCCGTAACTAATTGCTTGACATCGATATCTCGGCCTTCACGGCCTCCTTTGATCGTACATTGGTACCAGCAGTACTCCTCGCCGAGCGGTCCCAAATGACCAGTGCGAAGGGTATGATGTTTGGTCGCTTCGGGTGATTTGACGTATACGCGCTTCGGGTCGACGCTTACAACCACGGCTTGGTTGCCATATGCTGCAGATATAGTTTCTATGGCCGACATTCCAGACAAGTGGTGGTCGTTCTTGATGTACTGTTCAGTCACCGTAACAGCATCAGATCCTATGCTGACTTTGTCGGCTCCGGACTGAAAATACAATGTGGCGACCTCTAGAGCAGACACTTTGGTGCCGTCCGAGTCTATGGTATCACGTATACCACCTCCAACGGTGAGCGGTACAAAGACATTTTCGGACGTTCGTTCCAGGATCTCCAACATAGGAAGATCAGCCAAAGGGCAATTTCGGAATGAGGTTATGTTCAGAAATGTGATCTCATCAGCACCCTGCTCGTAATACTTTTGGGCCAAGTGAACCGGCTTTCCCAGGTTTCTCACGTTGCCTCCAGCGGCGGTCCGAGTCTTCTCACGCACGTCATACTGGTCACCCTTCGTAACGACCAAGTCACCGTCATCATTCGCTCGCACGTCGAGGCAAGCAATGATTCTTCGTGTGAGTCCTTGGCCAGTCTCAGGACTGGACATACCATCGACAGGGTACCACTCCACGTCTTTCAAGAAAGCTCGCAGAACTCTAAGTCCGGCCGCACCACTTTTCTCCGGATGGAACTGCGTAGCTAAGACGTTGCCTCGGCCAATGGCGCCCACGAACTTCTCATTGCCATACTGCGCTGTTGCCACGGTCCAGCCTTCTGATTCAAGGCGGCCGTCAACGTAGGGCACGGCGTAAGAGTGAACATAGTAATACTTGCTGCCGCTTTGAAGACCATAGAAGCACCTGTTCTCGGCCGAATCCGTCCTTGACGTGGCTGCTGAGTTCCAGCCAATATGTGGCACGCTTTTGTTGGTGTCATCGAACCTTTTCAGACAGCCAGAGATGATACCAAGACCTGGGACTACGGGGTTCTCCGCCGATCCTTCGAACATTGCTTGCAATCCGACACATATGCCCATGAAAGGTTTGCCAGATGCGATGTATTTACGAAGAGGTTCGGTATATCCGTCCTGACTGAATCTGCTGAGACAATGGCCGAAATGGCCCACGCCAGGCACGATGAGCTTCTACATAGATTTGATCGACTAAGCCTGTTGGCAACATCACACGGCAAACGTTCGTTGACGACCTACCTCAGCATCTTCAATTTCCTCGGGCCGCTTGACCCATTTTATGTGGTATCCCAATCTCTCAATCGCGTTCGCTAACGAGCGCACGTTGCCCGCGACATAGTCGAGGAGGTGGACTGTTGGCATGGTCGGTCTACCTCATCGCACGACAAGAGATTTCATGTCTCTCAGTCTTTGTCACAGATGGGACCGCCTCAATACTGCGGTTTCGATACGCTAGCGCGTGTCCTTCCCGCTCGGGTCGCCAGATGAATTACTAATCACACGACTAGGCTAGCCGGCTACGGCTCGTTTGTAAACCAATCAATCCACCAGGGTCATGTGGATGCGTGCGACCGTGCCTTCTCCATCAGAGTCCGAGAAGCTGATGAAAAGATTTGGCCTGTGCTTGACGGTAGGAAAAAGGTCACTCTAAGTAGTTCCTCCCCTCTCCTACGTGAGCTCTTCCGTACCCTCTTCGCGTGCAGAGGCTTGTTATGAAGTAGACGAGTCCAGGTCGATCAAGCCTTTCCGCGGCTACGAATGGATTATCAGAAGATCCTAGCTGCGCCCCATTGAAGACTTACAGAGGAGAATTGGCGAAATTTTACACCACCTTCTGAGAAGACAGCCGCGGTCTGCGCGTATCATCAGCCTTTTGCCATGTCAATGCTGCACACCATGGTACCCACGTCTTCGTCCATGCCATAACCTTGGGAGTAGACGACTTCCGAGATACCAACTTGCGTTATCTTGACACTACATGTCAGGCAGGGGCATCTGTGTATCCAGGCGATCAGTATGCACGAGAATCGTCGAGCTTATACTTACGTATCACAATATAATATTGAACCTTCGCGAATGCGCTCTCGGCCCGCTTCGAGCAGGGCGTTCTCTTCCGCGTGAAGGCACAAGCAGGTTGAAAGATTAACTCCGGCTTTCTGGCCACTGTTGCATCGTGGGCCTGATGAAAGTTAAATCCAAAGCTTCAGGCATCCGTCAATATTGCAATCACATACAACCGCCTTCATTGCAATTCCTCAAATTCCGTGGCGTACCGTTATACCCCGTGCTAATGACCCTTCTTTCCCGCACCAAGACGCATCCAACTCGCCTTTTCATACAATTGCTCCTTTTCGCAGCTAACGAGGCCAGCTGCATAAAATACTCATCCCAGTTTGGACGCAGGCGTTGATCGTTAGCCAGGTCCAGCTCGTTGAGCGCTCGATGGAGCGCCGGTATGGAAGAGCCTTGGTTTACAAGCCGGATTTCAGCTTGGTCAATCAACTTTGCAAGACCGGTATCATGATCATACAGATGCCGATCATTCTGTATCACAAAATGTTCAAGGCCCGGTGGCTCTTCATCGCGTCTTACGCACCTGGAAATCTTCACTGTCAACTTGGAATGGCGAGAGGCGTTGAACTCACCTCTCCTTGTATCGCTGCCACCGCAAGCTTACAGGGGCATCAACGCTGATGAAGATAAAGGAGGGTCGTCGCAACAATGATTTCAGGATAGTCTCGTTCCAAATGTCCGTTGTGACCCAGCGCTCTTTCCACCTCTCTGTCACAAACTCAAGCATTGAATATATATCATTGAACAAAGTCTCATGGCTTCGGTGCGACGGAGAGACAGTGTGCTCCGAGGCCGTACTCTGGGGAACCGGCAATGATACAGTGCGTGCGATTTGTAGATGCACGAAACCGTGTCTTTCAATCAAATACCCGGCTACCGACTGTTTGCCAGCGCATATCCCTTCATGACGCTGTGAGCGGTTTGTCCATTTCACATGAGACAATCGATGAAAGCCTACCACCGCATAAGCCTACCAACATCGTTCGAGACGGGCTGATGTCCTTCGAGGCTGTGTACTGAGCTCAAGAGTCCAGTGATGCAGGAAGAATGCCAGGACACAATGCTACATTACACGGGAAAATCCATCGACCTTGAACCTCTGATTAGCCAGTGACCGAGGACTCAGAACGCGTGCGAGACGCGCCTCTTGGCATCGCGTGCTGGGCGGCAGATGGTCCCGGTGACCCTGTCACCTGCAAGCAGCCGATCAGCCTCTCCATCTCCAGCTTCACTATTCGCATGTGTTTGCGATCTTGCATACATACGATTAACTACAGCATCGCATTCCTAAGCTTCAGAACTCTGCCGCTCAGTCGCACCTACTCCTTGATCTGATGCGACGATGCTGAAATTTGCGACCTTGGCCTCCGACATCGAACTTCCTTTCTACACCTCCTTGGCCTCACACAAAATCGACCATGACAGACTCGACGACTCTGCGCGGCGGCTCCTGGGGCTGTATGAGGTACGGCCATCGGAGGCGCCTGATACATCCTGTCGCTTGCAGCTCCACGGCAACGCTCTGACCGCGGATGGGTGCGTGATCCATGCATGCATAGATAGATTCGCGAAATAAGGACTGATAGCAAGGTTAGAGTACCAGCAGGCTATTATCGTGCGGAAGGCATGATCAAGAATGTCAACACCATTGAAGAGTACAGGAGTCTGGACAAAGGATCTATATTGAACCAGCAGGCGCGTACCGTGAGTTCTACGCTATAAAGCGCTTACACCCCAGTACGGTGGCTGAGGCCTAGTTACTAGATATGGGATGCGATCAACGACGGAACAATATACTCCTGTCCTTCACTGCTAGCCTCTTTCACAGCGATATGTTTTGCCGACCTCAAGAAATATAAGTTCACGTACCTCTTCGCTTTTCCCGCCCTGCATTCTGAACCCGTCTGGAGGTTAGCTTCTAAACAAAATAATAATAATTCATCAGCGCCCGAGAGTGATAGCGATTTAGATCTCGCAGAGCTTCGACTCTGTGGCCCGGAGACAACAGCTTTGGTTGATGCGGTCCAGACCTGGAGATACTCGGTAGACGTAAGGCAATATGGATTTTTCCTGGCGAGGAAGAAACGGCCCGCCTCAGTAGGCGAATTCGGTCAAGGTGATATCGAATCTGCAGGTGGAGATGGAAGGCCAACAACACCAACCACGCCAGGCGGTGACCTTGGCTATGAATGGGTCGTCAGCTCTCTAGCGAGCTTCGAGAGCGGCTTTTTCAAAGGCACATCGGAGAGGGATCGTTTTGTCTGCTTCGCGGACCCATCAACATATGACACTTATCCTGGGTGGATGCTCCGGAACCTGTTGGTCCTCATTAGCAGGAGGTGGAAACTGGATAGAGTTCAGATCCTCTGCTATAGAGATATTCCGGCCCGCCGACATGAAGCCCACAGCATGATCCTGAGATTAGAGCAATCTGTGTTGGACGCTGCAGCACCAGTGGAATCACCAGATTCGTCGAACACAACTGGAATGCCCAAGGTCACTGGTTGGGAACGAAACAGCGCAGGTAAAGTGGTCAGCAGAGTCGCGAACCTTGGCGAGTACATGGATCCGCAGCGGTTAGTCACTTCCTCTTCTTATGATCTCGAAAGCTGAAGGGCTTTGTAGGCTGGCGGACCAAGCGGTTGATCTCAACCTAAAACTCATTAGATGGCGCATTGCACCAACACTGGACCTGGATAGAATCAAAGGCACCAAATGCCTCCTTCTAGGAGCTGGTACACTGGGTAGTTATGTGGCACGAAACCTCATGGTATATACATGTTCTGATGGTGTAGTGAAAGCTAAAAATTGTGTGACTATAGGGATGGGGTGTTCGAAAGATCACGTTTGTTGACAACGGCGCTGTCTCGTTCTCCAATCCCGTACGACAGCCATTATTCAACTTCGAAGATTGTTTGGCTGGCGGTGCGAAGAAGGCCCCTCGAGCGGCCGCTGCTCTGAAGGGGATCTATCCCGGGGTTGACTCAGCCGGTCACGTCTTGTCAGTGCCAATGGCAGGACACCCAATCATGGACGAGGAAAGTATCAAGGCCGATTTCGAAGCCTTGCAAGCTCTCGTTGAAGAGCATGATGCCATCTTCTTGCTGATGGATACCCGTGAAAGCCGATGGCTGCCCACAGTGATGGGCAAAGCCGCGGGGAAAATCGTGCTGAATGCAGCTTTGGGCTTCGATACATATGTGGTCATGCGTCATGGTATGGGCGACGAGGAGAATCCTGGACAGGAGCTCGGTTGTTACTTCTGTAATGATGTGGTCGCTCCAGCAGATGTAGGTTTTTCCAATGATCAAAATCATCGGTATGCTAACGGGGCATTCAGTCTATGACCGACCGAACCCTTGACCAGCAATGCACAGTCACCCGTCCAGGTGTTGCTGCAATTGCGTCCGCTCTTCTGGTAGAAGTGTTTGTTTCCTTGCTACAGCATCCTCTGGGTGCACGAGCTCCAGCCCCTGTACTGGCCTCAGATGATCGGGGAGATCACCCCCTTGGTATTGTACCTCATCAAATCCGGGGTTTCCTATCCAGCTTTGACAACAAGGTGATCAAAGGCCACAGCTACGATTGCTGCAGTGCATGCTCGGGAAAAGTTGTCAGTGCTTACCAGACCGAGAGATGGTCTTTCGTAAAAAGAGCGTTGAACGAGAAAGGCTACGTTGAGGAGTTGAGTGGGCTTGCAGAGGTGAGACGGAGTCTTCGAGTCATGATTCATACTTCAAAGGACAGATTTTGACATACAGAGCAGGTGCAACGATTAGCAGAGAAAGCCTTAGCCGATATTGAGTGGAGTGACGATGATGCAACAGAAGAGGGCGACGGCGAGATGATTGAGGCATGAGTTGATTGAGATACCCCAATGGCATGCATAATGCGGCGTTACTTCTAATCTGTAAATGGATTGTGATCTACATACAGACACAACGGTATTCCATAGCCAAGGCGCCCATGGCGTGATTAAAGGCATACCCCGACGAATCCACGGCTAGGCGTTGGTCTCTTGATGTGGAATGATATATTACACTTCGGTCAGAACATCTTCGCTCTTCGCGTCTGGCTTCCTGCGTAGAGCAACGAAAAAGGCCTCTTTGGATTCCTGATTAGGTCGTTCAGCACATGTCGCTCCGAATGGGAATCCTGCAATCTCACCTTGCGTGAAGATTCGGGTTTTTCCCTGTGCACTTTGGCGAAAAGTGCCCTCAGACGTGTCTCTAATACTTTGTCTTCTGTGCCCTGGTAGAACTTGCAGACGAAATGCCCACCACTCCGTAGTGTATCGAATGCGAACCGGAGTGCTGCAGAACATAGATCCTAGAAAACACACAGCGTCAGTACGCTGGTGTCAGCGTATCGTCCATCGAGATGGTACAGACCATGCTTCCTGCGTGATCCCTCGTGTTGATGCCACTGGTATTCATCATCCTGTAATACGGGTTACTCTTACTCCTCTTCCAAAACCCTTCGGTCTGATCCCAGGGCGCTAACATGTCGCTCAATACCACATCCACCATCCTTTCGTTAGCCTCTTCCTTCAATCTTTGACGAGTTCCATCACAGGACAATTCGGGTTCTTCGTGGACAGGCCAAGGATGATCCGTCCTCTTTTCTAACTCGAAGTAGCTTATCGAACTTGCGGCCAGATCTTCCTCAGTAATATGATCATCCTCTGCGGTCGAGCTGATAGAGGGTTGACGCCACGTTCTGCCCCGATCCGGCTCCCGCAAAAATCTTTTCACCTCGTCCTGGACTGTCTGCGAGAGGAAGTTGCCCTGGATCGTCGAGACGCCTCTGGGCGGCTGAGCTGGGATGACATCAATGCCTATGACACGGCCATTGGGCCTCGTCCGGTCCACCGCAACCTTTACACATAATCAGCTCCGCGCATTCCGTCGCTCTGGTTCTTCCATGTGTACCTGCGACCAGGAGCCGGGTGCATATCCCTACGACGATAAGCTTTTGAGTCCTAGAAAAAGGGTCTGTATATACGTACTAAGTCAACAACTGTCTGGCCGCTCTGAAAGATCTTATATTTTTCATTAATCTGGATTGCTCGATTAGAACCAGGAGAAAGTCCAATCGGCAGTTCCAGACCTCTAGTAATTTGAAAGCTGCGCGGCTTTTTAGGTTCTGCACTCTGGCTTCGGTGACATATCTGTCCTTTCCTTGTCTCGTTTGCCATCGCTTTGAAGAAGAAGATGATGCATGCTTTATAAGGGCGGCCCGTTGACAGCAAGGGATTGTTCGAGTGAGCAATGATAGTCCCTTTGGATATGCCTTGGCGCAAAAGCTACCGGCGAGCATATACCTCAGGTGCTCTGCAAGTGAGGATGTTGACAAAGCGAGTAAACGGACTAAGATAAGTGCGTCGAGCAGCTCATGGATATCGATTGCAGCTGTTTCGTAATTCCTCTCAGGCCAGGTTTCTGGAATCGCACATCATGAAGGAGCAAGATGTTTGCCGGTGAGAATTGCGACGCTGATCAATCTAATGTCTGCACGAAACTACAGAGTGCAACTTCAGCCAAGTGTGAAATTCGCTTAGTAAGCCGCAGGCGGAGTATGGCGCTAGAGTGATGAGCGCATAAAGAGCCTCCAGCTTCCCACCCTTTGTCCTCCTTCACTTTCTGTCTTGTCTTCGAACATAGAACAGCTCATCAAAAACACAGTCATCACCTTCCCACTCCTGTGTCACTCTTCGTAAATATCCGCCCCTTCCTCCCCCGCTCTCTTCTCCTGACAGTGTCACTCACACCACCTCAAGTCCCTGGTGAGCCGTCTCCATCCAGATTGCGACCACATCGGTTTCATCACCTAGGATCCACATTTGCATCGACTTCATCTAGGCGAGGCAACCTGTATCGAAAGGAAGTATCAAGGCGGTCACTGGAGTTATACTTTGGGGTCGGTTCGTTTGGGGTTACCGGAATTCGCTGGGACAATATCCTACTCTACAACGCATTGTGCTGTATCTCTGCGCTGCGCTTCTTGTAACCAGACCATACTGCTATCCGTTTGTGCTTGCTCGGCATAGAAATCAAAGCCACGATCTGTGCTAGGAAATAGCAACATAGCTGATTTTCTACTGACACATTGACATCGAGCTGAAGTCCGCAACTTGATGGTACAGCGACCTTTCTACTACACGACCTCACCTTTTGGAACCGTCAAGAACACTACTCTACATCGTGCCGAAAGCTCACAGAGTGTCTAGACCAATCTCACCCTGATTTCTTTGCCCCTACCACGATGTCATCCTCCGTCTTCTTTCGCTTCAAGTCTCAGAAGGAGCCGTCCCGAATTACATTTGATGGAACGGGCATCTCTGTCTTTGAGCTGAAGCGAGAAATCATTACTGCCAACCGACTTGGTGATGGAACAGACTTTGAGCTTGTAATCAGTGCCGAAGACTCCAGTGAAGGTAAGTCGCAAGAACCCGAGGTACCACTATGTAAGCATGGACATTACTAAAGCTGAGTAGAATATGATGACGACACAACCATCATCCCTCGATCTACCACCGTAATAGCAAAACGCCTGCCCGCGGCGAAGGCTGGAAGAGGTGGAGCTGCCAGATATGTTTCTGGCAAGATGCCACAGAACTCCAAGAACTCGCACAGAGCAGAGGCTTCAGTATCAAAGCTAGTGAAACAGTCAAAGTCCACAAGTGGGCCCCAGCAAGTGTCGGATATGAATGGTGCGCAAACAGAAGAGGAGAAGATTGCTGCCATGTTCCAAACTAGTAAGAATCAGTGGGACGTGCAACAGCAGGAGATGGCCAAGTAAGTGGAATTTTTGAATCAAGCCATTGTCAAACGTTCACTATCGCAACAGTGCTAACAATGTTCTCTGCGCAGTGCGACACCCATCCACCGCGGTGGCCCAAGCAAGGGGAAGAACTTGAACGTACCAGACCATCCGCCTCCTCCTGGGTATATCTGCTACCGTTGCGGAGAGAAAGGTATACTGACCTCGGGAATATCTATGAGATATAGATAGCTGACCCCTGCTCCAGGTCACTTTATACAAGCATGTCCTACGAATGATGATCCTAATTTCGACGGCCGCCCACGGATTAAACGAACAACTGGGATTCCGCGCTCATTTCTCAAAACCGTCGAGAAACCAAGCGCAATAGCTAACGATGGTACCGTGGATGATACAAAGCAGCCGTCTGGAGTAATGGTCAATGCGGAAGGTGAATGGGTCGTGGCGGAACCCGACCAAGCATCTTGGGATCAATACCAGGCCAAAGCTAAAGTTTCAGCAGCCGCCCAGCAGGCTGCTGCTCTGGGTAGCAAAGAATTGCAAGAGAAAGGACTGGAATGTCCCATTGACAAGCGCCTTTTTGTAGAGCCCGCTAAGACTCCGTGCTGCCACACCACCTATTGCAATGAGTGCATAACCAATGCGTTACTGGAGAGTGGTTTGACATGTCCTTCATGCTCTACTGAAGACATCGTGCTTGATCATTTAGTACCTGACGAGGAGACTGCATCCAAGATTCGCAGCTATCAGGAACAGAAAGCCCCTCAACATACCTTCAAAGATCGATTGAAGAGTCCCACTCCTAAAGCAGAATCAGACAACGAACGAGGCCCTGTGAAGTTACGATCCCCTACCAAAGGCGATCCAAAAGCGGAGCATGAGCGGAAGAGCCAGTCACCGAAATCTGAGCGATCCTTACCTGACAAAATTTCTGTGAAAGCAATAGCACCAGTCCCAAGCCCAGCTTTAGAACAAGGTAAGAAGAGATCTGCCGAAACAGATCTCAAAAACGATCGAATTCCCCCAGGGCCTTCCGCTACAGCCATGGCTAGGCAATCATCCGCAGATGGCACCACATCACAGTCGAGCCGGAAGCCAGTATTAGCCCCAAGCATGCCTGCGTACCCTCAGTTACCCTTCAACAACGGAAATTACCTGATGGGCCAGACCATGAACACTATGGCTTTTCCCAATATGAATGGCATGAATGGCTTTCCAGGAATGCCTATGAATGCCGGCATTTATAATCCAGGACTGATGGGAAACAATATGTTCATGAGCCAGGACGTCAACTGGAACATGTGGGGACAAGCATATCCTCAGCAGCATATTGGTTTGACGGGGTCGGGTTATCAGAACGGAATATACGCCACTGCAGGCTACAATGCGCAGAATATGAACATGCCGATGGGCAACGGCTACTCTGGCCCTAACGGTGTGGGCACAAAAGCACATAACTTGGGCTCTTTTCCTAACCAACAGCGGAGCCATTTCCAAGGGTCGAACGATGAGGACAGCGCCTATTTTCGAAAGCCGGTCAATCCACACCGACATCAAGCACGGCGAAACATGAACCGTCCTACTGATTATCGCGAGATATAGGGACTTGGCATATGGAGAACACCAGGGGAAAGGATTACCGAAGCTCTAGGCCCGTATGGAAGCATGCAGGGCGTTTCTCGGTCAGGTTGACCAATGCTGGTAAGTCTGGCATACTTGACGGCTCTTTTATGATACCCCAGCATTCAGGTCACAGCAATGACATGGCGATGAAGGTTCTTCGAGAGCTGCCAGAAGGATTGAGCGTCGGCGTTGATGGACTGGACGTTAACCCTTTGAGGTAACTGGGCAGGCATTATGTAACTACGTTGTTTGGCTTGGCTTAACAATGACAATGCTTATAAAGACCTTTCGAATGATCAGGCACTCAACAAGAAGCTTTGCTGATCTGATCTAATTCCCTATTGCCTTGTTGACAGATTCATTGTGTGACCACGCCTTCACCTTGCAGCATCCAAGATTTGGGGCTGTGGCCTCTTGTGACCTCAGCATCTTACACTAATCATGTTTTCAAACCAATGCTGGATCGCCCATGCCTGGACGTCATGCACCATCCAAGTCTTACCTTTTTGTCATTCACGTCAGCGCTTCTGTAGAGGAATCCCCGTTGCTCATCGTATCACGATTTTGACTCTTGACTGATGGTCAGCTCGAGTCGAAGAGTCTATCGCTGCCCAGGTTACTTCTCTGATCCAAACGTCTGCTGGCTCGTCTATCACTGAGCTACTCAGGACTGGGAAGGCTCAGCAAACGCGCTCAATGCCTCGCTAGTGCGTGGTATACAGCCTCTCGATCTGTAGGTCAGGATTACTGAACAAGGGTTACTCGAGTGGTGAGGTTGGGAAAAGGGAGTGCTTGTGTTGAGATCTGGCGCACCAAAGTCATTGCCTTGAAGTCCATAGACAGATCTTCAGATATATGGTATATCAGAGAACAAAGGTACTGATTCAAAATGCTATAGACCCCATTCTGCAAAACTCGTGATGAGCCACCCATACAAATAAGGGAGGAAAGGCTCCGACGCTATTGTCACTTTGTACTGCGATTGCCCTGTCAATATCCCGTTCGATCGTTTTTTGCTAGCATACACTATTCTTCCTGAAACAAGGACAATTGGCTTTACACCAGTTTCCACCTGGCACAAGTCCCACATCATCCTTCGAACGGCTCAGTGTAGGTGTCGAGTACGAAGGCGCTGCTGCGATGGTACTTGTCAATGTTGGTGATTCTTCCTGCATGGCACATGATATAGGAGCAGCGTCCGATTCACCTAGAGCGTACTGACTCGGATCATGCGTGGCAAGATCATTGAGGTTTTTGACTGCCATCTCGTATGACTTTAATGCCAACACCAAACATTTATATGGCTAATGCCGCGAGTGTGTTTATTCGCTGGAAAAATCCAGGTCAGTACGAAGAGTCAAGAAAAGGGTGAGACTAGACGAGTGAGCGTATAAGCTCACAAAATTCTTGTTGTAGTTTACGTCAAGAGATGTAACAAGCTTGAACGAGGCGGTCTCGCCCTGTCTGAATGCAGCTACCAGTCTAAGACGGTTGCCAGCCTGCGCGAGGTGGTTCGAAAGAGGGCCCTGTGCTCTGGATGAAGGTCCTCGCGTTGACATCGTGAAGCAATGACGAAAGGAAAGTAAGAAGAGCGAATAAAAGTAAAGGTACAAGAGCTTTCTTCTTTCCTACGAAGCTGCCTGCGAGGGCTTGAAAGCTCACTGAGCTGGAGCATTTGGAAGAATCTGGGTTCAATGGACATTTTAACAAACGAACGATAAAACCCGCGTAAAAGTATACTCTGCTTAGCCGTCGAATCCTATCAGTCGTTGTGTATGTTTTTGAAGGAAAGGACGCTTGTAACAGTCATCCTACAATTGCCGTCCTGAGATTCCCCTAGAGGACCGCCACGCTCTAACAAGATAGCACCGAAGATCGATGATAAAGGTTCTCAGTCAATGACGTCCCCGCCACCCTGCTCCTTGTGAAATTCCCAAGAATGCTTGAGCTCATCCCATGTGCCAGTGCTAGCTTCCATGCCCCTAAAGTAAAGCGAAGAGTTGTTAGGCCAGGCTCTGAGAGAATCGACAGCCACTCTATCATCGGCATAGCAGAGCATGAGGGATCCGTCCTCCTTGGTCCGCTCATCCATTACAGCAAAATACACACGATTCAAATATGCCTTGTCTGATGCCTTTGCCAATCCTGCTGCAAGAGTGTTAACATCTGTTCCTAGGAAAGGCGAGGTATAACTCTTGACGGGTGCTTCGGTGCCGAGACGGTCGGACCCGTCAGGTCGTTTGCTGTGCGGCAGGGCATCCTCGAAATTGTCTGTGGCGAGCCAAAAATACCACGCTCTTTTCAGCGCTGCGTCGGAAGCTCCATCGCAGGCTTTGGTTAAGATATCATTGATTTGCTGATCGGAGGCCAGGTGAGCTTTTGGATAAGGGATGTGATGGATGACTGCAATTTACCTCTAATGGCACGTCTGCGGTGCAGAAGAGCGCAAACCATCCGTCTCTCTTTGGGTTCATGTTGAAAGCACCACACAGTGTCTAGATGGGATATTGTCATCATGGAAGGAATATATGCTATGGGAAAGATTTGTTAGCGTACCTGTGCCTTTATCAATAACGTGTGTACTTATCGTACTACTACCGTAGAAACCTACATGTACCTACTCTATGCAAATAAACTGTTAAGGAAATCAAAAAAGAGAGGTTGGGCATGAATACCTTAGGCCGGAGATGAGATCGCGTGAAATGACAATCTTGGCGACAAATCATAGCCAATCATGCCAGCCCATAGGCTTGGTATTGCAGTATAAAATACTGTATATATTGATGCGATCGGACTGCTTGCCCAAGGTATCTAGCAATGGGTCGTTACTGGACCTTACTCCATCATCCTGTCGTCGACACGCTCTCGAGATGCTGTGTTCCCTGGAAGGTTACATCCTGAAGGCCCAGCGGTCGCGCTCTAGCCACACCTTCATTCGGTTACTTCTGAACACCCTTCGGCAGCCCTTCAGGACCACCGACCATGGTACACAAAGAGATTGACAGACAGAGGAAGAAGAAATGAAAAAAGAGATCGATCTCCATCGCACTCGTGCGATACAATGGTCTTTTGATTGGATATTGCTAGAGCGTGCTTGGCTGGGCCACGCTCATTGGCGGACACTTTCACTTTTCGTTTTCTCGCATTCGAAGGCCGTACCTTACTCTACTTGTGCTTACTCAACAGCACCGTCAAGTTGATCATGACGACGAGAAAAGCAAGCGTGTGCGAGGTGGTGACGGAGTGCGCGAACCTAGAAAAGAAGCTCCGCGCCCTCCTCTCTGAACTATCCTTTCGCTCTATCGCCATTTACCTGTCTTCAAGGCATAATGCGTCCGCATACCTTACAAGCAGTCATTACACCTGGCTTGATTGGCTTCGGCCTCGCTCACCAGAGCAGTGGAACATCTTTGGGTCCTTCAGCGTACACCGTCACTGCAGGCTTTCCTACATCCGCCTTTTCTTCCTACTACATTCGACCAGCGTCGACTCAGGAGCCTCAGCCTATCTTGCATGATCCTGTGCTTAATATCACATACCCGCTGAACCTCACCGATCCCAGCACCATCCCGAAAGTCGACAATGATCCTGTCTTCTATCCAAAGGCGCACGCTAATCTTTCCAGTGCCACTGCGGCATCTTTGGTGCAGGCTGCAATTGCCAATATAACTGGCATTATCGAGGCGAACAACGGCGCGAGCAACTGCTCCAAGTGTCAGCAAGCTCTGGCGGTTGCTAAAGGGATTGCATTGGTCGTTCCAACAAGCGTCCCGGGTATGCTTGTGAGCCTGTGCGAAAGATTCCAGTTCAGTAGCAATGCTACATGTACGAACAATTACGCCGCGACCAGCTTTGGCGCTATCTGGACGCAGGTTCTAGCCTTTGCCGATGTCACCGGATTAGATGGTAGGTACATCTGTAATGATCTAAGCAAGACGTTCTGCCCGGCTCCTACTGTCTCACCTCTGAATACGACTACCTTGTTCCCCAAACCGAAACCTAAGAATGCAAAAGCCCCCGCCGCCAGTGGAAAACGTGTTAAGGTCCTTCATCTGTCTGATTTTCATCTGGATCCTCGATACGCAGTGAAGTCTGAAGCGAATTGCTCGAGCGGCCTATGTTGCAGGACCAATGTGCACGCTACGGGCTTGACTTTACCGCAAATAGAGCTACCTGCGCCGCTGTACGGGGCGTACCGATGTGATACGCCTTATTACCTAGCATTGGCCGCTTTGCAGTCTATTGCGCCTTTAACGGGCACAAAGGGCAACTCGACCATTGCGTGGACGATCTATACTGGAGATTTGGTGGCGCATGATTCTCAGAACCAGCTCTCAAGAGCGTATACGGAGTATGCAGAGTACAGTACATACAACATGTTCAAGGACTATATTGGCAGCCCTGTTTTCGCTGTACTCGGAAACCACGACTCTAACCCGGAAGCCATCGATGCTCCTCACAGTGAGCCTGATGGGCTAGGGCAGCAGTTCAGCTGGAATTATGATCATGTCGCGGGTCTATGGCAGCACAATGGCTGGATTGATGCAGCTACCGCACAACAAGCACGACTTCACTACGCAGCGTATTCCGTCAAGAACCATTATGGGTTGCGGATCATTACCTTGAATACCGACTTCTGGTATCGATCAAATTTCCTGAACTACTACAACATGAGTAACCCTGATGTTTCTGGAATGCAGGCTTTTCTGATCCAAGAGCTCCAAGCTGCTGAGGACGCAGGGGAAAGGGTCTGGATATTGGGTCACGTTCTTACTGGATGGGATGGATCCAATCCACTACCCAATCCCACAAATCTGTTCTACCAGATCGTCGACCGCTATTCCCCACATGTCATTGCCAACGTTTTCTTCGGACACACACACGAGGACGAGTTCATGATATACTATGCCAACAACGGGAGTGACATCTCCGCTGCTCATGCTCTCACGACGGGCTGGATTGGTCCCAGTGTGACCCCTCTTACGAACTTGAACAGCGGGTTCCGCATGTACGAGGTCGATACAGGTTCTTTCGACGTCTATGATGCCTACACCTGGTACTCGGATGTCTCGAGCTTTCCAATTCTGAACTCTTCTGGGCCGACTTACCAGCTCGAATACTCGACTCGCGAGGCGTACAACATCGGCTGGCCATCAGACGCTCCCCTCAATGCAACCTACTGGCATGCAGTGACCGCGGCAATGGAATCAGATATCTCCTTAGTGTCAAAGTTCAATACTTTCGAGGGCAAGTCAAGTGTGAAGACTCCCAACTGCACGAGCCAGGCGTGTGCGCAGGCGAAGATCTGTTATATGAGGAGTGGAAGTGCTGCACTTGGAAGAGCGTGCCCGCAAGGGTGAGTAATGCTCCTTTTAAAGAGCCGTTGTTCTCCCTTATCATCTACTGACCAGATTCTTTGCAGGTATGCTTCCGTACAAAGTGCTTTCAAACCCAGCACTTAAGCTTTAATATACAGCATTGCTATGTTCGGACGGAAGTCTTATTACACCTGGTAACGATAACGCTAATGTCACGTCGTCGCAACTACAAAGAGTCTCTGCTATGCAAACAGAATATCCAATTCATTCACGTACATGCTATCGAAACGCTCCCAACGTGAAAAGCAAAATCCAAAAATTCCTTGCAAGCCGCCCTCTCCATCCAGCACCAATGCTCCTCTCATCACAGAATCCTCAGTCCGCTGCCTTTCAGACCTCCTTCTCATCAATCCACATCTCCTTCCTCTCCACATTCTCAATCATCCTCTTCTGGTCCCCGTCTAAAGCCGCATACCCCTCCCTCACAAACCCTCCTTCATCACTCTCAAAATTGCAATACCCATTCTCGGCAGCCTGCCTCAACTTCTTCTCTGCTCTCTTCTCCTGCACTTTCCCTGCCACGTACCGCCCTAGTTGCACCACAAGCGGGCCACGGCAGCGACGACCACAGCAACCGCGGCTTCGTTGGCCGTAACCATGGCTTTGGTGGCCACAGCCGTGAGATGCGTGGCCGCAACCGTGAGCTTGATGGCCACAGCGGGAGTGGCAGCCGGCGTTGTTACTAGGGCAGTTGCTGCACGGGGCGTGTGGATCCACAGGAGCATAGTCTGGTGGTGCAATGGGAGCGGCGGCGGCGGCAGCGGCGCGGCGTTTGTGGCACATTGCTGCGGAAAGGATGTTCTGAGTCGAGTAGTGCTCTGGGTATATGTTTGGAGTTTGGAGTTTGGAGGTTGTGGTTTCGATGGATTACTTGGTAGGAAGTAAAAGCTAAACAGGTAGGCAAGCAGAAGACTCAATGGTCCCTCGTGGGCAGATGGATATGCTTTGAAGTTGTGGTAGGAGGGAGTTTGCTGATGTTGCTGCTCATTGTCCTTCCAAGCAAAGGCTTCCACGTCCTTTAAGTACCCATTGTCTCCTCGTCAACGGCCACCAACCCCTCCGACTCGGCCCATTTATGGTCTGCAAGCCTCCTGCCTCCTCGACCTATTCCACGAGCCATTTCAGTAGAGCGAAGATGGTTTCGCGAAAGTGAGGCCGCATCGTGAGACGGTCGGACGTTAGGCCGACGGAGTCGCCTAATTCTCGTATGGGAGCGGCCGTATGTGGAGGTGACGATCACACCTCTAAGCTAGGGTTCGCGGGAAGCTTTGGGGTTTGGTTTCACGGGCATGGAACGGACAGGCCGATATTGCAGGAATGGAAAGAGAAAAAGCTGGTCTACCTACATAGGCATTGCAAGCGATGGGGTCGGGATGTCAGTATGATGGGGAATGCGTTGACAAGAACCGGCGGCCTAGCATATCTACCCAATATTGATCTTGACATTTATGCGATCTGCTACGTTGTGAGCTTGGAGGGTTTTAGTGAAGCTACTTTAGTGACAGCACTGTGAGTGAATATATTTCAACCTCTGAGATGCACAAAGCGTTTGCTAAAAAGTTAGGGGGATCTGACAATAATACTGACAAGGCAAAAGACCAGCGGCGAAGGACCTCGCTTCTCTGTGATCGTATTCTCCTATACATGAAGTGTCTTTGGAATTCAAGGATGACGCCGAAAAGAGACAATTGTCCTGCTCATATCCAAGCAATCTCCCCTGTACTTCCTTACCTATGCTGCTCATCCCCCTTCGATCTCGTTTCCACCCCTTTGCTCTTTGTGTGCGTGCCACCTTTTTCTGGTGTCACCGTTGAAAACAAGCTCTGGCAATGAATTGGGAGTTCTCGCATTGCCAGCCAAACGTTCCGGTCAACCTCCGACTTGTATCGGAAAAGTCTCGGGCCCAATTCTGGAGAATCACGAGGCCTGTGAAAGTTGGGCTATTTCCATGCTACCTCCGAACGTGAATGTGGACCCCCCTCGATGTTAGACATAAAAGCTCAATTCTTTCGCCGTTGTGGCGAAGTCCAGCCAGTCAAGACCCTCTTTCATCGTATTATCGGTCTGGTGGGAAGAAAAGGGAGCAGTCGTGAGACATGTGATCGAGCCGGTTCCAATCATGTACAAGGTAGCCGGTGACTCCTCGACGGCTTCGGAAATCGTCGAAGGCGAGCTCGAAGGTAGAGACGCTTGCTGGAAACGAGTCTTTACCTTTTCCACACGAAATTCTGTACGTATGGTTCGGGGGTGTTGCAACTTGAGGCAAAAAGGCGATGTTTCTTCCTGGTCTGATATTGGCGGAGCACGGCTTCTTGTAACGTTCAGCCTGTCCCGAATCCGCTTCTTTTCGGCTTCTAGCTGTTTGATGTGTGCTTCATTTGCTCTGGTTGGGGATCGATATGCCCCTGACCAACCCTTCTCAACGTAAGTATCTTCTGCTAACCATGCCGACCTCACTCCCACAGCGTACGTAACATTTGATGTACCCGGCCACTCTGAGCAAGTCATTCTTCATCTTTTCCCACTTTGGCATGCAGTAGCAGGCGTTTCTGATCCCTCATTCTCTCTATGAGAAAGCCCACAAATCTGACGTGCATGATTAGAGAAATAAGTCTATTGATACTGGTTCAGGACTGAATTTTCGATCCTGGACGATCGTACTGGAGAACTGCCAACATTGTCTCTCGACAGCTGCTATATCAGACATCCACATGCACGTTTTCCGATCAAGTCTCTCCGACTTCTTCTTCGACGAGCTTTCGAAGTGATCATCAAGGCTCATCCTGCATGGCGGATAGCCATTCCATCGTGTCTAGTCGCCGCAGTGCGTTCCGGATCCATCGACATTTCCGTCAGACAGTACAGCTCGTGGCGTTGAAATGGTTGTTCAATGAGACTTTCCCAGCCCTTGTATCCCGGGATTCCCTCTGTGATATCTACCTAGGAGGCTTCCAACCCCTTCAATCCATTTGAGGGTGCTGAATTGGTTGAGAGGGACTTGTCTTCTCGCGGGGCTGAGGCTAGATATCTTTGGCGAGCTTGCAGAGAAATCAAGCCGTATAATCTCGCTGGTAATGCATTTTGAGGTATTTGACACGATAGAGCAAAGCGAAAGCCGCGGCGCTTGGTTTCCGAATGTAGTAGAGCTCGGATATGGAGCGACTCGACGAGTCATTGAAACCCTTTTATGCTACTGTGCTTCATGATAGATCGCACGATCATGGAAGTATTCCGGATCCGTGTGTAGCAGCCAGAGCTCGTCATGGGCCTAAGAAGCTTGGTTCTAACTCTCTCCATCGTCAGATTATTGTCATATTTTGGTTGGGTGAAGATTGGCTGGCTTGCTTAGACTAAACTAAGCGGTGCCCACGATTTGTTTTCGCTGGGTTGAGACGTACAATTTTATCAGATCTGTCCATTTGTCGCAAGTCAGGGCTTGTTCAGTTGGTGGGCGGAAGAACAGGTCTCCGTTCACCTGAGCAGCCCCAAGGACTATTATAATGGATCTGCGTAAGAACCGTAGCATATGCTGTAGCACTTTGAAGGTGAGCAAAGTCCTAGGAGCTCAATACGCATGCCCGGGGTGAACCTCTTCTTAACTTGAAATATCTCCATTCGCTACATCGGTCTTCATGCATGGTAATACCATCCATCAGCCGATTTCTCTGCTATGGCATCACGGTCCCAAACCGACTGGATCTGCGCGTTACGGAAAAAAACCCAAAATTCTGGCCGGGACGGGGTTCGATGATGTAAAGACCAATCGGGTTGCCACACCCCACGGAAGGCGGTTAACGATGAGATATAGCAAGATGTAGGCTATGCGGTACCGTTCCAGTTCGTCCTTGGGCTTGTCGCCATGTAGGGTAGCGAGATCGATCAATGGGGTGTTGGTATGTTAAAGATCTGGGTCACTTTGCAACAACAAGGCTTTGCGCTCATTCGGGGTACGGCGCCGCCATCTCTTTGGTGTTGCATCGCCGGAACTGGCGATCTCGAGTTGCTAGGAGCCTATATGTTCCGAGATAGACTCCCTGTAGATTTTTACAAGACTGCATGCCTCCGCAATTCAGAGGTGACCAAAGTATGCACACTCAAGAGTGCAATGCTGCGGGTCGTCGGCTTTGTCGTATTGTCTCTGACGATCATCACAATGGCGTGGAGGCCGGAAAAGGAACGGTGTGAGTATAATAGCGGACTGGTTGTTCTCATGCATGCTGTAGAATCATAACCATCGGTTCGTTTTCCGTCCGGTGTATTAAGAACGACGTGCTGATGAACTTGTCTAGCAGGACGTCGTAAGTATGGGAGGTAATGATGACGTCCGATAGATAAGCTGCACAGGGCGTCTGGACCCAGAATGTAGGGTTTCCAACATTATACGTGGAGAGTGGATCCAGCTGCGGCAACTTGATGTGATACGATGTCGTCTCAAAGCGCTTCATCGGGTGGAATATGAATACAAAGGCACCAGCGGCACTAGCGGCACCCTGTACCCCCGGAGGCCGTCCAAACTTGATATCAACAGGCGAAAAAAGAGATAGGATTCGGCACTAAGGCCATTTCTGAACGTTTTTGACGGATAAACCCACTTGTGAGTACCAGCAAGATGCTCTCTGAGGACGCGATTACTGTTTCATACACTTCTTGAGCGATAGCAATGAGCTGGTCACCATGAGCCTACCTAGAATTGCAGCAACATATCGACGAGAGAACGAGCCGGCGTCATTAAAAGGCAGTAGTAAAGGAGTCGACCGGTTACTTTATGGACCCGCAGTGATGTTCAGCGCTTGCAGCGGGCCAAGCAACAACGCAGCGGTACAGGTAATCTTGCCAACATGGGACGATATAATTACTTTAGGCTATCTCAATGTCCAGCCATTGCTTCGGCTTGGACAAGACATACGTATTGCCTAGCTGTACCTGCAGTAGTAGATGGAGACGGCCCTTGAGACCGCTGGTTGACTTCCGCCATGCTTGATATGTTCCGGTGTTAGTGTGGCCAAACAGAAGCCGTGGCGAACGTGGTAGAGGCGATGTGCCAATTATGCCAGTACCCAACAGTACCGTACCTTACCCATGGATACCTGTAGAATAAGAAAGTAAAGTACTTTACTTTAAGCATCTTCACGCCAAGACGTAGGTACCGGTGCTGCGGGATACAGGGATGGTCATCATGCAAGGCGCAAGGAACGAGATACATAAGCTTGACCACACCTCGCAAGCTATCGTTCCGCCATATGTCGCTCTGTAAGACGGTCTTAAGCTCTATGTTGATGGAATATATTCAGAGGAAATGAAGTGGTAAACTTTCGAAAGCCCCCTTGGCCGCGTGTGATTGGTCTCCCGTCGAATGCTATCCCTTCTGGGTCTAGCGGAGCTGGGAAGAAGAGATATTTCGACTTTACCGCAACCGAGGAGGATCTACTGTTTCTCTTCTTGTTGTGCAAGCCTCTTCTTCGGCAAGGGCCTCCTAACGACCGAACCCTCTCGATTGCTGCTCTGCTGCTTTGGTGGCCAAGGTTGAGTACAAATCGGCAGTGGGCACTACGACATCGCAGTTCTGGCGGCTATCTGCCACGGCCCCAGCGTGCTTAGGTCCCCTATTAAGAACGTGCAGCATATGATCGAACCTGGCATGCCGTTGCACTGCACAGCTTAACGACAGAGAATACGGCGACTTCGAGGAGTGCGATCCGACATCCCTAGATTACAGATCGACTGCGCCTTTCTCCGTTCCGTCGCCTGTTGTCGCGCCTTTATCCTGTGAGCCAACCGTTTGAGGGACATACGTTGACTAGGAGCAAGCGGTTTCTGACCCAAACAAATGCGAATTCACACAAGGGTGTTGCTCCTCTTTCCATAGCACGGGGCGCGCCGCTTCCTCCACCTGAATCGACTGGGAGCCGCGAATCGGTTGAGTTGGGGATCCCGCCTCCTGTGAGCTCTCAATCATACGTGCCGCGACGGACCCTTCGACCAGCCTCGTACTACATGTCATGGCAGACTTCAGGCAGAAGTTCGGTTTCGTCACGGTAGGCTAAGATAAGGACGACGAATACGAGACTGACGAGGTTGTTAATTTCGACAACCGCTCATTCAAGCAGTGAGGATTTTTGCTTCGAGATCTGGAATCTCCTCCGTCCTTGTACATGACACATCTCATCCGAAAAAGTCATCCTGGGCGTTTTACAATCATCGTTCAACCGGAGCCACAGCAGTTTTCGGTGTCTGCAGGCCAAGCAAGTGCCAGGGTTAAGCGAGGCTGCAACTATACGCTGCGTTCGAAGAGACCTGCAGGAAACACATCCCAATCCGGCGAAAGGTGCCAATGTGGTAGCGCCAACAAATTGTGTCCCGTATTCGAAAAGCAGCTCGTCAGCGATTTACGGGCCGGCCTTTTGGGTGCATTGCATGGTTCCGCATTTGAGATCGGTTCGTTGTCCCTTGTGGAATCATGGCTTCGACAGTGTCGAAGCCTCCCACTCAAACACGTCAGAGCTCTCGTCCCAACTCTACCTCCACTTCATCGATCATTACGGTACAGCGCGCTGCCTCGCTCAGCTCGAGGAATGGCACCCACCCCCCGCCCTCCGGTCTAAGGTCGCAAAGCCCTAATGAAGCTATCGCTCTCCCCGCTTCCTTCTCTGCGCGGACATTGTCACCCGGGCCCAGTCGGAGAGCTAGCGCTATCTATCCTAGATCGGACAGTGGCAATGGAGTCAGGGAGGGAATTGGGAATCTAAATCGCTGGTCTCAGTCAACTGTCTCAAGCAAATCGTCCTCAACCCATAATAGAAGAAGTAGCTTCTCAAGAAGATTATCAGGATCGTTTGGTTCTTTTAGTGGCCTTGGAAGCGCCCAATCGTCACCTCCACCAAATGCAAAAGGTACGCCAAAAACACGATCCTCACCTAGAGATAGTCCGGAAGGCCCACCGAAGAGAATATCTCCCAGCCAGCCGCCGCCCGTCGACCCACCAATTTGTACGCTCACCTCCCTTTCGCAAGCGGTCGATGCCGCAGAAACTCCTTCTACGATTGCAACCGTCACACCAGCAACGGCAGATTTGCTGCCCCCCTATAGCTTTGTTTTAAGCGAGCCAGACTATTTTGGAGAAAAGTGGAAGGGAAGGTCGCCATCGAAAGCGAAAATTGCAGTACAGCGCACTCCTACCTTTTCTCCCAACGCAAAACCCTCGTCGCCGAAACGGGTACAGTTCGAAAATATTAGCCCCCGGCGGCCATCTGCCGCAGCTCCAGAGCTTGCAATCTCAGCGTACTCCGAAGGTGGTCGATACCGAGCGGAACACAGGAGTGGGCGCCGGTCGTCGCGCAGTGGGCATTCCAGGAATAGGGACGAGCCAAGCAGAGGCAGTGGGGGCACAGAAGGGGAGAGCTCTGCATCCTCTGTTCGAAGCAATCGCGCAAGGGATCATCGACGCAAGACCCCGTCCCAGAAAGCCATGCTTTCGAAAGCATTACAGAAAGCAAATCATGCAGTCCTTCTTGACAACGCGCAGAATCTTGAGGGGGCTATGGATGCGTATGCAGACGCTTGCGCTCTACTGCAGCAAGTGATGACACGAAGCTCAGGCGACGATGACCGAAGAAAGTTGGAGGCTGTTGTAAGTTTCGAGTAACGCTGTTATTGGTATTTGATCCTGACATGCTAAACAGCGCAATACGTACACCAATCGAATCGACGAGTTGAGAAGTGCCGATCCTGTGTATCAAAGTGCAGATCACAAAGCTTTGCCAGAAAAGCCTAAAGACAGATCCTCCCAGGACTCGAAAGGAGATGAACCGCTGTCGTCACTGACCGACGAGGAGGATGATAGCGTCTATATGAGTACGGCGATCACAGCGCGTATAGGCGCTGACCGCCCGTCTGTCGCAGAAAGTCGATACTCGCGAACAAGACCTCCAGTCCAGCCACCACCAAGGCGGCAATCGTTGCAGCCTTCTGCTTCGAATGGACATATCAGAGTAGCACATTCTAACGCCGTGACATACGGGCAAACAAAACGACAGCCGTGGGGAGCCAGTCACCCTCCAGACCAAATAGTGGAATCTTCCATAAATCTGGAGCCGCTACGATCTGAAAGCTTTATGCCTGCACCGCTCTCGCCGCGACGACCAATCTCACCTGCACCTCCATCTCTATCTGACGACCCATCATACGCGCCGAAGGTTCAAGCCTCTTCTGTAACGACAGACCACGAAGTGACTAGGATCCACCACAATCGGCAGGATGCTGCTGAATCAACGTCATGGCTAGACACCATCGACGAATCCGGTGGCTCGTCATCATCATCTGTGCATTCTCGGAGCTCCGCCATCGGATTGCGAAGAAAACGCATTCGAGCTGCTAGTGGCGCAACCGAAGCTGAGTTCGACGCCGCCTTGGATGCAGCTGTGGAAGCAGCATATGATGATGGCTTTGAGCCGGCCGACAATGAAGGTGAAGAGATCATTGAGGAGTCAGCTACCGCCCCTTGTTTCGAGCAGGACCTAGCCTCCGATACAAGAAATAATGTCGAGATAGCAAAAGAAAGAGTGCGAGAAGTCGAGAGAGAGGCGGCCATTACTCTAGCCAAAGAGCGCGAGCAAAGGCGTTTGCAGGAGCCCAAGCCGGGCAGAAACAGTCTCGATCTCGAGTACGACAATGACGACGCAGACGAAGAGGAGCGAATCCTGGAGGAGCTAAGCAAGGAGTACGTTCTGGATGATGTCGATTACGATGTCCAAGCCAAATCGGCATTGCCCCGTCAGTCGGATTCCAGTGGGTTTTCGGGGAGAACCTGGGGCAGCTCTAATGGCTCTAATTTTGCATCGGCGGGAACTTCTCTATCGACGGTTGCTGAGACTTCGATGCTCCCATCGCTAGTTACCAAACTTCAGGCAAAGTCACTGCCACCACCGACGCACCCGCCGCCGATGGGGGCACTTCCCCCTCCGCCGCAGATGCTGGCTGGGCCAATCCCGGGTCGCCCAACGGATGGTACTGTTGCAAGGCCTGCCAGCCTGGTTACAACTCCTGGCGTTCGAGAGCGAAGGCTTTCCGGCATGAAGGTCAAGCAGTTGAAGATAGAAACCAACACCCAAGCACCTCCTGCACCAGGCTCGGCAGCTCCGACACTACAGCCTTCCCGTGCACCGGCTTCTCTGCTTACATTTCAGCAATTGCCAGAACCTCCGCAGTCGGCATTCGCGACGACACAATCTCAGGATTTGCTGCCCAACCAGGCCTTCAAACCTCCCGCGCTAGGCTCAAGCGACACTTTTGGCCGACAAGGATCATCGCCACTCCCTACACCGAGCCCAGCAGATGGTGAAGGAACACCGAGTACCCTCCCAGCTACGCCGACGCTTACTAAAGTAACGTCAGCCGACAGTTTCGAGAGCATACCCTCGGTTCCCGATTCGCCTGGCCGTTTTGTTACGAAGGGCGCCTCAGGTCCAAGGAGCCTCAAGAAGAATTTTTCATCATCAAGCCTGAGAAACAAGATACTTTCAGTGTCTGTACCAGAGCCCGAACCGCCGAACCCACCAGGGAGCAGCGGCCCGTCCATGACAAAACAGCGTAGGCTTCCTTCAGCTGTACCGGTCCTACCGACACCCACAGGAGCGAGCTTCATGGCCAGCGCCTTGCCTGCTGACGAGATCCACGTTTTCGACAGCGATATTCATTCTCCTACAAGTCCCGGCTCACCCAACCTCCTGGTTGTAAATGCTCCTCTTCCGCTGGAGCCATGTCCTGAATCATCCTTTCTCCGCCCTTTCTGGTTCCTTCGCTGCATCTATCAAACTATCGCACATCCTAGGGGTGGTTATCTCTCCAACAAATTGTTCGTTCCGCGCGACATCTGGAAAGTCAAGACGACTAAATTAAAGAGTGTGGAAGAAAAAGTCGCAAGCTGCGATCTGTTGACGGCTACCTTACTCAAGCTTGCTAAGGTCGATACATTCGATGCCGGTGCCGTGCTTCGGGAGATGCAGTTCCTGGAAACGGTCATGGAGCAAACCCAAGCTAGCCTGTCGAAGAGGCTAGGCAGCGAAGTCGGCACAATTGGTGCGCCGTGGCTCTCCAAAGGCTCCAGCGTTGTCGATGACATGCATTCAACGTCGGATACCCTAGCAGCGAAGAGTACAAACATGAGTACAAAGTCATACTTGTCATCATGGAAAAAACTGCGATCGAAGAATTCTACTGGGCCAGGGTACACTGCAGCTGCTGCCGTCGCCGCTTCCAAGGACAGCTCGAAGGATGTGCCGGCGATGAAATCACTGCCCATGACGACAAATGCCAATCCCCATTTTCCACGGCGGGACCTCGGTCAGGCGCAATACGGCGGTCCGAATGCTAACTACATGGCGGCGCTTGCGAGGCTCTGTGATGCTGTGCAGATTCTGGGTGGGTCATGCTCTGTCTTCATACCGTGTCCATTCTTTATTGACCATAAGTACAGATCAGATCGCCCGGCAGGTTGAAGATCCAGGATTGAAGCACACTTCCCAGACGCAAATTGGGTTGGAGCTGAGCACTCGACACGCCGCAGAGTTCTTCGGCTTCTACGTTTGCAGATTCGTCATCAACGATGTTGGCATCATGCTTGACAAGTTCATCAAGCGGAGTACGGAGTGGGTTAATTCATGACCCGAGATGGCCGTTGGTCTAATGATGGGTTATCGACAATCACGGTAGGGAAGGTTTTGGAGTACTTGAACGGCTCACAGGGCACGGATACGCATCCAGTGACCTGATGCGACACCTTACGAGAGGATATTCTCGCAGATTTCGCCTTTTACTGTTCATATTCTGCTTTCTGGGTTGGTGTTCTCCCTTCGTTAAGACGACGTGGAACAGTCTTTGTGTCGATATGAAGAAAGATCAGAAGAGAGCTACGTTGCGTATGAGTATAGTGTGGGGATTAGAAGCTCTACATATTTATAACAACTCAATTACTGTTACACATTGACCTGTCTCATGGGCTGAGTCGAAGTGGTGCACATTGTCTTGGCACTATCTGACGATGGCTCGGATGGATTGATGGACGAAGGATGACCACAGCAACATTACTCGATGATTGCACCCAATCAAGGAGTTGGCTGTGTGATCCAGCCCCAGTGAAGCGCACTAGTAGTCTCATGCCAGCGGATGGGTTACGGATTATTAATAACGGATTCTTGTGGTGAAGATCTGAGTGACGGGCACGCTACAGCGTACACCTGATAGGTGCAACACCCCCCCAAGTACAACAGCTGCCGAATACTACGCCTTATCGTGGGTATCATGATTGATCATCTACTTCTAGACTCGTTCCCAGGAGTCGCACATCTTATCACTCCGTAGAATTGCACCATCTGGGTCGGCATTGGCTCTCATGAGATCATCACCACCCTTTCTCTTGCGAACATCTCCAAGAGATGTCCTAAAATGGTAACCACCCTCCCCTGCAATAGCGACACCGATCTATTCGCTTGTTGAGCACCTGCGACAGCCTTGCAGAGACCATATACTGCCATTCTATCATCCTAATTTACGTGTAAGCCGCTTACATTCTTCGACTACTGGCCAACTGCACGAATCACCCTGTGGCTTCGACTTGCTCGAGTCGAGAAGCCTTGACAGAAAGCCCCCAGGATTTGGAACGTCAAGAACGACCGCGCTCGGCACTATGGCTTTTTACCAACCTACTGTTGCTCCTCCTCGCCAAGCTCCTTTCCACGTCGACCATCGTACCTCAACCCCTGCGTCCGCTGTGCAACAAAGACCTATTCAAGAATCTCAGGAATGGGTTCTTTTTCCTTCCCACACTCGCTCATCTACGCAAACACAGACAACATCAACCGAGCGCACACCTCGAACAGCTGGTCTGTCGAGGCTTAGCGATCTCGGCTCGTTCGAGACAGCTGCGAGATCTGACGATGAAGGCGCTATTGACGACGACGAGCTGGACAGCCTGGATGACGGCCTACACGCCTTTCACGAGCCTCTTCCTCTGTACCAAGAATCCAGATATGGTGACCAGACTGACTCCATCTTACCCACACATGACGGGCTAGGTACCTTCCCGGCTTCAAGCCCCCCTGTGCAGGAGCAACTGTGGCATTTTGAACAATACAATCCGCGCAAAAGGACAATCGATGGGCATCATCGGCGAAGGTCCAGCGTGCTCAGGAGATTGGACGCTGTTGCAGACCATGAGGAGGCAGTCATGGAGAAAGAGCGAGCAGAGAGAATTCAGAAATGGCGCTTGGAGCAATCAAGGGCTCTCCTGGACGAGGTAGAGAAGCAGACAAGGAGAAGATTGAGTTACGCAAGCCAGTGCCCGCGTGCGACTGCGGAAGTTACACATAAGAAGGTGGTACCCAACACTGATCAAGCAGATGATGAAACTTCGAAGGTAAGGAGTCCGGCGCTCGAAGCCAACGAATCATTCTGGCAGCGTGTCACACGTCGATTAATCCGAGACTTCATTGGAATCGACGAAGCTCTTCTTTCTGTCATTCTTGGCGAGTCCCTACCCACGGGAATGTCAAAACCGTCTATCGGCCTTTCTGCATCAAAGTCATCTCTTGATCTCTCGCTAGCTACTACATCATATTCCGGATGGGAGAAACGTCTGCTCGATCGCCTAGCCCGCGAGTTAGGCATCGTTGTCCAGCAGCTCTCTGATCACCCCAACGCCTTCAGCACACCCATTATCTCCTCTCTTTCGGACTACGCTGGCATTCCCATCTCTCCATCGCCCACCGTCGAAAGCCTTCCAAAAACGATACCGCTACAAGAACCAGGCACCACCTCTTCAACAAATCCCTTCTTCGCACCCACATTGCAACAACGCCCGACATCGGCCCATTCCGAATCAACGCACGCGGCTCTATGGGGCATCGAAGAAGAACCATCCTCCGCACAACCACATCCCCAGACCGACCTCGAATACTGGGAGCGCCCACCTACTCTCAAAACCATCTTCCGCTTCCTCCACCAACGCTTCACCTCCTCCCGCCCCACTCCACCACGACCCACCAATATTGCCACAGCAATCACACCCGATAGCTTGCGTCGCGCGGCGATCATCAGAGCACACCACCCACTCGTGTCCAGAGCGCAGGCACGGAGAAGTGCGTCCTTTGGGTATGGGTTCGGATACCCAAGAAGGGCGGAGAGCAGCTGCGCGAGTGTGAGTGCGAAGAGGAGGTGGAGTGGGAGTAGTCGGAATTACTGGGATTTGGGCGGGAGTACGGCGAGTGGGAGTGGGATTGTGGCTGGGGGTTATGGGGTTGGGGGTTGGGGGGAGGTCTAGCATTCGCTGGCATACATGGAAAGGGGACTGTGGACGTACATTTGGATGGGAAATGCATTCTGGAGGCTTGGGCATGGTAATGATTGTGATGATGGATACATCCCTGGGTACGGTGGGCTTTCGGGTTTGGCGCGTTCTCGGCATAAGAGTATGGACTACGCTGCTTCCTCATTGGCATGATAGAGAGCATACATGTATCTGGTAGCTTGATCAAGCGATCAATTGTCGAGGCTGTTAATCTAAGATTTTGGCGATATGACTTCTGCTTGAGTTGGCTGCAGCTCCAACACGTTTGAAGCGAACAACTTGCTCACACATACTTCTGCTTGAACCATCGTAAGAGCCTACAAGACGCCATTCTGGGCATCATGACGCTACCCCATGAACACTGTGCAAACAGTCACATTGTCCTGGCAGAGCAATTGTTCAGCTTCGAGAAGTATTTCATTGAGCCATGCACTTCATTGGCATCCTGTCATATGCCTAGCTCGCACTTCTCCCCCTACACCTCCTTCTCAATCACGACTCCGCCTCCGTCTGGAAAGCCTGCGGAAAGCGCCCCACATTCCGCTCAATTGGTCCACGGTTTCTCAAGAACTGCACATACGCCCCATCGATCAACAGCTCGCCCGCAGCGCGCTTCTCCTGGTACTCATCCCGACGCAGAGGGGTGAAACCCCAGTTCTTGCTGACGATGATCTTTTGGCGGCCCGGGAATTTGTACTGGGAACGGCGGAGGGCTTCGATGGCTGTTGCGCGGTCTTGGGCGTGAGAAGTGTGTCAGCATATTTTCCCCAGGAGAAACATTGAGGGAGGGGAGGTGTGTGAAGATAACGAGGAAGGGGTTAAATGGAGGGAGCTTACGGTTGTCACGGGTGCGAACAGAGAGCAGGATCTGGCCAATATTGACGCGGGCAACAGTGCCGTTAGGCTTGCCCCACGCACCACGCATGCCGGTCTGCAGCCTATCGGCGCCGGCGCAGGACAACATCTTGTTGATGCGGACGACATGGTAAGGGTGGGCGCGGACGCGGAGGTGGAAGCTTTCTTTGCCAGCGACTTTGACTAGATACCTATTCCACATGCCAAACATCAGTATTTGACCCTTCTTTTCATATTCTCCGCCTGATTTGCGAGGATCTATTGGATATTGGTGGACGTATGGTGGAGACGAGGGAAAGAAGGGCGACGTACTTGTTGGCACAGATACGGGCGGCCTCAAGTGCTTCGGAGGAGAGTTGCTCGTATTCGTTGGAGACCATGTGGATGCAGAGAGGAAATTCATCGACGTTGGCGCGCTTGCGGCCGAGGTCGAAGATGCGGATTTTGGGGTCGGGAACACCGCGGTTGAAGCGGGATTTGGGGTAAGGCTGTTGCGATATTCTCGTCAGTATGTGTCCAGGCTTTCAAAGGTTGAATAAGGGCTATAGAGCTCAGGGCTTGAGAAGGAGGATAAAGCCGGAGGCTGGATTTCGTGCTGCAATATAGTCCAAGGGAGAATACCGACCTTGTTCTTGCAGTAGCGGTAGCACCTCGCTGGACGGCGTGCCATCTTTTATGATTTCTCTGGTGGTGATACTCCTCCTTCGAAGGTTGAAAACATATTTGAAGCCCGAGTATCGCACGCTGCGGTCATATTCTGATTTCCAAGCAAAGAAACGCCACTAGCACTAGCGCCGGGTATGCCCTAGCCCTCTGATATTCCGCTTTTGGGTCGATACGTGAAATATTTGGATGGGAACCTTAGCCCTCGTGGATGCTTTACTGTAGAACGAAAGAAGTGTAAGTCTACAGTGGATAGTTGGCAGAACATGTCTTTGTTAGAGCTGCTTCCTAGAGAAGCGTCCAGTGGCCAGGATCCTCACCATTGGCATAGCACTTGGAAAAGCCTCAGAGAACCATCAACCGCAATCTCTCATGAAGTATGATGTTGTAATTGATAGATGCTAGCCTTGATATTCGAGAACACGTTCTACTGCGTCTGGCCACTCAAGATATCCGAATCACCAGCATCCAAGACTGCCATTGTCGAGCATCTGTATAGCTTTCCGCACGCCGTTCCGAGCTCAATCTACGTCAACAATCAGTATATGTGTTGTCCCTCCAAAGCCTTGTGTAGGACTTCTTCGCAGGGTTGCCCTCAAGATCGAAGTCTGGTCGTTGAGCGGGAGGTGGGGAAACCTCAAGAAGGTAGGGGAGTGGCTTACGTTGTTGCCAGCGAAGTGGTGAACATTCGTTTTCGATAGCATAGAATAGTCTGTAACTTGTCAACGTGTCTCAGGCAAACTGCCGAATTAGGAGGCTTACATTCGAGCTCGCTCTTGCGTAGGGGTGGGGTATTGCCAGCGATGATGACAAGCTTTGCTTTGCCTGAACGGAGGGTCTTGAGAGTGGATTTGTAGCCCAGGGTGACTGCATTACAACATAAGTCAGCGGGCTCTTTTCTACCTTTGCCCAGCTCTTTGGGTTGCGGAGCTGAGAGAACTTACCTTTGCCAGACTTCATGACGAGCGCCAAACGTGAGTTGATGCTGTCCGCCGTCTTCTTAGACTTCTTTGCTGGTGCCATCGTTGAGCTTTCGATAATCAAGTGGTCACCGATAAGATTCGACACTGAGGTGCTCTGGGTTGAAAGTCGTCAATGTATTTAGGATTCAGAGATTAAGGTTTGTGTGCAGTAGGCGACCCGCGGATCGGCCGGCAGAACCCCTGCGGCCGACGATCTAAGCCACTCTGCATCAGCATCATCAGCATCATATCTGTACAGTGAGCTAGTCTCAGTAATATCAATTCTACAAGAAGCATGTGTGACGCCATGATAAAGAATCCTTACTTGAGGCCTTAGTAAGGAGAACGGCAGCTGCTTAGCTTCAGCATCAAGATCCAAATTTCTAAGCAAGGGCAACCAAAGGTATTTGGTTTATTATTGGAACCGGTCAGCTCTACACTACAGCCGCAGACCCGCTTACAGACTTAAGCCAACATGACACGATAGTCATACGACAGGACAAGTCCAGATTTACAGTTCCTACCTGCTGTCCTATTGGTCTCCCAAACTCTACACGCTATCTACTACCGATTAGCCCCATTCTCCTCTAGAGAAGGCGCCGATGACTATAGCCCTTGAAGGCCAGCGGACAACCTATGGCAAGTGTTAATAGGAGGCCACAGCCTTCAAACTCTATGTCATCAATAGGTGGCAACCCTCCAAGCTCTCCACGCCCGTCAGCTTCTAGCCGGCAGAACTCGGCAGGCCTCACGGCGAACGGACTCGGACGGTCACCTCCACTCCGAGGCCCCAATGGCACATCACGACCCGCAAGAGCAAATGTGAAGAAGCCTTCACCCAATACGAGCTTTCTGAATACGAATGCCAATGTCTCGGATGAAGCCAGTGAGGATGATGCAAGGGCGGAGAACAACGCATTGATGGACGAGCTGAGAGAACGAGTACAAAAGGCAGAATCGGCATCTGAAGAATATCAGCGTCAATTAAGCATACTGCACGCACGGTTAGGTGAGTCCATGCAGGATCAAGCAAAGCTGGAGGACCGGGTCCACGAGAACGAAGCCAAGGCCAACCTCCTTGAAGAGGAGAAGGTAACATTTCTACGCCAAAAGCGGGAAGTGGAGAGACAGATTGAGTCAGAACGTACGGCTATGATGCAGGACAAAGCGCAGCACAAAGCTAGAGAGGTTGAGCAACAGTCCGTCGTCCAGAGGCTCAAAGAGACACTTGCACAGCGGGAGCTGAAAGCCAGCGCTGAGGACGATAAAGGCTTGTCCAGATCCTGTAAGTACTCTATTTCTTCAGATTTCATTTGGTTCGACTGACAGATTTCAGCGAGCTCTAGAAGCAAATCTTCCGCAGACATGGAGAACGGGCACTTTGCACCACCATCTTCCCTCGAACGTAATGACCCCATTCATCACTCCAAGCTCGTCATGCAAAAGGACAGAGTCATTGAGTCGCTACGTCTCGAGCTAGCCGAGGCACAGATCAAGTTAGCGGAGCTTGAGAATATGGGTGGGCGTACGGTTCAAGAGCTGGAGAAGACCCTGTTGGAGACCCGTATAGCCAACGCCCGTTTAACGGAGGATAACGAGAGCTTCCAGCTTCTACTTAGCGAGAAGACTCTCAACGGAGACTTTAGCAAGACCGATCTTATGCACAACTCCTCTGGCCCGGGTTCTCTCGCGGAAGAACTCGAATCTGCAGAGGGCGAAAGCGAAAATTATCGGCGTCTGGAGCTGGAAGCCAAATCGCTCAGGGACTCGAACAAAGCTCTTACACTGTACGTGGAGAACATCATCGGCCGTCTCCTCCAGCACAAGGAGTTCGAGAACGTCCTCGAGAAAAACCCGGACCTCATGTCTGGCAAACCCCGCCCTCCATCTTCTTCCGCCAACGTCGACAAAGAGCTTCCGCCCCCACCACCGCCCAGAGAGGACGCCCGGCCCACATCCCTCCTCCAACGAGCTCGCTCTGTCGTCGCAGGAGCTGGCCCTCGACGGCCCCGTCCACTTACGCAAACGTTCTCATCGAGCCAAATACCCCCCACCAACGCCCTCGCCTCCCCATCTCTAGCACCAACAGCCGAATCCGCAAACGAAGATCCCTCCACAGCTCCCAGGATTCCTCTCGGGCGCTCTCAATCAGTCCGCAACCATCCTCACCGTCGCTCTCAGTCCGACATGCCCGCCCCTCTTAACGACGCACCTCTCGTCAATCAAATGTACCGCGGTCCACCCTTAGGCGGCTCCCCTCTAGTGGCCGCTCGCATATCCCCCTCCCCCTCCGCCGCCACCGCAGCTCGGAACTCTTTCTTTTCTCCACCGCCTCCCACACATCCTGGACCCACTGCCACTACCACTTCCTCCCGTGTTCCAACTCCCTCCTCAAACACCAATCCCGTCACTACTGCTGCTCCCTCCGCCTCCTCCCGCGTCGCCTCCGGAGCCTCGGGCCTCAATGCGCACCCCGGCAGCAGCTCCAACAGCACCTTCAGCGAGCACAGCAACAACGCTGCCGAAGTAAGCAGCACGAGTTCTCCGCCCCGGAACGTCAGTGGGCATGGTCCGCAGTATACAGGCGCGGTGATGACGCAGAGTAGGCTTAGGCCGTTGAGGCTCGTGCAGGAGAATGTAGGGGAGGGCAGTGAGGAAGAGAGGGAGAGGGAGAGGGAGAGGGAGAAGGCGCGGAAGAAGGCAAACAGGGGGAGCTGGATGCCAGGCTGGATGAATAGAGGTGTTGGTGAGGGGGCGTTTTAGATTTGGCACGGCGGACGGGGCTGATGGATGGTGTTTGGATATGGGTGGGCTGTAGGAGTCTGGTGATTTTCATTTCTTCTTCGATCGTGCTTCGGTGTAAGGTTCTTGGGTAGGGCCTCCCTGAGGCGGCTTTTCGCCTGATTTGCTCTCGTTGGTTGTTGGCTCGCCTTGCAATGATACCCGTAGCACTCTCGATGAGGCTTACCGATGTCTTTCGATGGGATCAATCATATTACTGTCTCAAAGTGCCATGCATTATGCTGCTGCCTCTTGAGCGTAGTGGTTTCGAGCTTCGATACTTCACAACGCATTCCCATTGTCAATAGGCTCATGGACATGCCTACCCCTGTAGTCGATGGCAGCAAGAGGTAAGTCAATTGGTTACGATAGGTAGTCTTCCTGTCGCCAAGGTCCACGTATACACTGAGGAGCACATTGTCAGAGGAGAGTTCTCATTGATTAAGCTAGCTATGAAGCTGTCGCTAGCCGGGTCCATTACGATCACAAACTAAAGTATGCTATGTAGCGAAATGCTGAACTTTCCCACCACCACATCCATTGCCTATTGTGAACTCAGAAGACCAATATCGCTCTCCCAAGCCGAGATATGCAGAAGTCGGTCAAATTCGTTCATCGGGTAGGGATGCTTAGATTGCCGGAGCCTCGGTGCCTGTGTGACGGCTGTTAGCTGTGTGATATCTGGAAGTGCACGGTAGAGGAATCGACGGTGAAGTAGAAACTTGGACATGAAAAGGGGCAGCAGAGACGAGAGGGGATGGCATATTAATGCTACATCAGACAAAGAGTGATACATGGTAGACAGATCCAAAATCGTGGGTACATGGTAAGGTTTCCCTATGAACCATCATGCTCCAAAAAAAGGCAGAGCTATGTATGTGTATTGTATCCTGACTCTTGCATGAACAGTGTCTGCTGTCCTGATCAGAGCATGCCAGAGGGACCCATCGTTATGCTTGACGCATTCAGGGAGTGCCTTGCTATAAGTGTAGTGAGGACTGGAGAGGCAATGTTCAGAGTGACTCGGAGTGGAGCAATGTAGGCTGGATATGCCGGCACATTTGTTGGTGACTGCAATGAGCCCGCGATGCATCGGCCAGCAATATCGCGGCGGCATTCAACTGCTGGGCCAGCTTGTGAGGTTTTAGAGAGGGTTGTGAGCATAGCTGTGACAGTCTGGGTGACTGTGACCATTTGTCCAGTTTTGTTCGTTGTTGTTGTGCTGTTGGTGGCTTGGTTGGGAGTCAGCCTTGACACGAGGCATGGAGTACTGGGGACTTACCACCGATGCAGTACGCATAGCCTACTATAATATTGCTGCACTGGGCGTCGATTAAGGGATTGAGTGACCGAAATTCGACGAGATTAATGTTGCCTGTAGAGAGAGCCTCCATGCAGGCGAAAGGGTCCGGTGCGGTGACATTGTACCAGGAGGTACAGTGCATGCTAGTCCCTGGCAGCACTGGCAAAGGAGTCTCCCGTGGAGACCAGAGACCTACGCGGAAACAGGTGTTGGAGAGATGAAGATGACAATATATATGGCATGCGAGATAAACAACAACTGGAAGGACAGCAGAAAGACCAAGGAAAGGTTATAGACTTACTACTGACACGCTTCTCATGAAGGCAGTAAATATCATCTTCACCGTGATGATAGCAGACCGGCTCAGTAGTATGGTGTCCGGGGGCAAGCTCGTGGACATCGTCGCGCTTAGACTTGCAGACAACGCAATCGATCTTGCCATCAGAGGTCTCCCAGCAGCACCAGCCACCCTGACGCTTGTCGACATCGCGCTCCTGAAGTTCCTTGGGTTCTTCGCGCTTCGATTTGCAAACAACGCAGTCAATCTTGCCATCAGAGGTTTCCCAGCAACACCAGCCACCCTGGCGCTTGTCGACATCACGCTCCTGGATATCCTTGGTATTGTCGCGCTTCGATTTGCACACAACACAGTCGATCTTGCCATCAGCAGTTTCCCAACAGCACCAGTCACCCTGGCGCTTGGTGACATCGCGCTCCTGGATCATCTGGACATCTTGACGCTTGCCGACAGTGCAATGAATTTGGCCGTCTGCAGCTTCCCAGCATTTCCACTCTCCTTGACGCTTCTCAAGCTTATCCTTGTTCTTGCAGACGACACAGTCAATCTTGCCATCGGCCGTCTCCCAACAGCACCAGTCACCTTGGCGCTTGGTGACATCACGCTTTGAGAGATCTATGAGGTCATCACGCTTACCAACGACACACTCGATCTGGCCATCGGCAGTCTCCCAGCATTTCCAGTCGCCTTGGCGCTTCTCGAGGGGGGAACGCTTTGGGATACAGTGGATCTGGCCATCGGGAGCTTCCCAACAGGTCCAGGAACCATCGCGCTTATCCACAAGCTGGCTACGCTTGCTAGAGATGGCACGCTTTTCGTTTGGTGGATTAGTGCAGTGGATCTCTATGTATCAGGCGTCAGCTTGCCATAATAAGGAAAGGTAAAGACATACGCCCATCCGGAGCTTCCCAACAGGTTTCACGCTTCTCGACCGGTGGATTTGTGCAGTGGATCTCTGTGTACCAGGTTAGCCTGGCATAGTAAGAAAAGCTAAAGACGTACGCCCATCCGGGGCTTCCCAGCATGTCTCACGCTTCTCGACGGGTGGATTTGTGCAATGGATTTCTAAAATCCTTGTCAGCTAGATTATGGATCGGTAACTGGGGCAGAAGCTTACGGCCATCAGGAGCCTCCCAGCAATCTTCGCGCTTCTTGATGGATTTAGGAGGATTGGTGCAGTGGATCTGTCCATCAGGAGCCTCCCAACAGTCCTCACGCTTAGTCATAGGACAGATGGTGTCACCACCAGGAACTCCAAAGCAGGGTTGGGCATGAGCGTCACGCTCCATTATAGGGCAGTGAATGGTGCCATCATCCTGGCCATGCCAGCAGGGATGGATGCCAGGATTGGCATCTTCAGTATCACGCTCAACAACCAAAGATCCAAACTTGCCACCAGGCATTTCGACGACTGTAATACATGTTAGCTGTGTGTATCACATACGAGAGGTACGGACTTACCAGCTTCAGGCACTGCATTGGCAGCCACCCCGGTGATGGCAAGAGCCGCAGTGCCCAAGACTGCAAAGACAGTGAATGTCTTCATGGTGAGAGTCGACTGTTGTCGATAGAAGGAACAAACCTGCAATCAGATTAGTAAAATTGCGTGGTAGATGAGAGCTAGATAGCTCAGATGCGGCAGCTGTCAGGGTTGTAGAAGACCTCTGAACCAGCTGTTTTCAAGGTAGATGTAGAAGTTGGACAATAGGCTTGAGGCAGATGTAAAGCTCTGATGACAGGTTGCTGATGGACTAGATGTGTGGACGACGGAACGAGTGTGGAGGTGGGGTGAGAAGATGGAGGTTCAGAACAGTTTTCAGGGTGAGGAACAGTAAGAAGGTGAGGTTGATTGTAGAGATGGGGGAAAGCGCATGGTGAAGGACCCGCATTGACGTACACAGCAGTGAAGAGGGGTGTGGAGGTGAAGGCAGTCAGATATTTGGATGTGGGCTGTTGATGTAGCTACAGGGAAGGGGAAGTGGTGTGTAACAAGGCGAACACACTGCCAGACTTACTGTAGTTGATGGTTGGAGTTCAGAGTGCGGATCTGTAGAAGCTGGAATGACTTTGATGGAGGATGTACCGTACGTACTTGATGGGAAGGAAGGAGGATGTAGAGGGAAAGAGAAGGAAGAGCGAAGTTTGTGCGATTTATCTTAGTGCTATGCGAGGTACGCTAGCGGATAAATCCAAATACTGATCCCATTCACGGACAAAGACACGGATGACCTCATCCACAAAGTGGAGCCGGCGTGGCCACACAGCAAATGCCCATTGGTTGAAGAGTGAAGTGAAGATTTAAGATGAGGTGCTCTATGATGGGAATCGCTTGTGGGATCTCAATCGTCAATGACCTCCAAGGATCTGAACAGTGCAGTTGGACCTTTCTAATTGGAGGCAACGGGTTCTGAAATCGACGATTGGGGCAATGGCATAATTGTTCCTAGGGCTCGCTTAAGCAAGGGTCACGTGACAGGCCAGGTCCAGGAATGCTCTCAAGTAAAGTACTTACCCACTGCCTAGATCGATATCATAGTGTAGGAAAATCGATGTAGCAAGGGTGACATGTAGGCTTACTGTAATCACAGTGTTTATCAATCGAAACAAAGAAATGAAGACAGTCAGGCATTGCGAGCTTGTGTAGCAAGACCTGCCGGCCCCAGAAGAAGAGCTGAATACCTACCATGCAGTTGTTGCACAATAGGGAATCAATCTTGATTGCTGAAGAGATTTAGGAATGGTACTATACATAGTTGCTGCTCAGGATGAGTGGCTACGCTTGAAATGCATCATGCACTGTGAGAACTCTACTGCCTACCCGTTCAGGACCCTGCTGGACTGAAGACGCAGAAGAGAACTGCAAAAGCCGCTGCACTGATTGTCCACAAGCTGGTAGACAGAGGTGCAGCGGCGGCGCCCTTCTTTCCTGGACCCGCGTTGATACCGAAGGGAAGCCCTTGCTCGCCGAATGTTACATTTTGGCTAATCGTCGTATTGACGCATCCGCCGTCGTGCGAGATGTCGAGGTGCATAAGATCATCCTATATAGAAATCAGCGGACCGAAGAAGATTGTTGACAGAAACCCTAGCGGTTGGCAATTCACACCACTGAGACTTACCGGTACGTGAAAGAACATGTAGGTCGAGGTGTTCAGATCTTTAAAGCCGCTTGTGTCGTATGGAAATTTATCTCCGTCGTCGGTCGCAGATGTATTGCGTAGCAGAATGCATTGGACCTGTCCGGGGAACTCCGTGACCATTGCCGGATAGTCCCTCATCACGTCGCTGTTGCTTGTGTCGGCTATCAAAATGAATTTCCGCTCCGGGAATGTCTGAAAGACTTTTTCGAGAAGAAATTTTCGAATACTGAGGGTCGCACTGACGTCGCTGAAATTAAGAGGCCGCGTGTCGAAAGATCCACCAGGATAGGTCTTGTAGATGAAGTCCATGTAATTGCGAGTCGCTTGTTCAGGGGTGGTGGTCAGGTAGTGGAAGTGGAAGTTGGGGATACTACGAGACCAGTTGGCGTAGATATCCGGCATGTTCATCCAAGGTGTGAACGGACGAGCGAAGGAGTTCAGCAGACCCTCCTTTGGCTGGTAGATCTTAGTCACTCGGAGGATATCATCTATATCGGACACGATTGTGAGACCCTTCGGAGGCACGAGGTATGCGGTTGCATTTCCGTTGATATCTCCCTCGGTATACACATTCAAGCGCTGGATCTCGCTTGTAGTGTTGCCAGACAGAAGTCCTTCGTCCTTGATTTGAACAAACCCGTCGAAGTCTCCTTCTGGGGTTGTCGGTGTAGGAAATTTGACTTGTTGGCTCCCCCCCGGTGGTGTGACGGCACCGCCACCACCTTGTTCGCCAGATGCGCCAGCTGTTGGGGCAGGCTTCAGACTGAATGTGACGTTCTGGTTCGACTGCTGAAGGACATAGATCTCAGCGGTAAGATTCCGCGCTTGTGAGGCTTGCGAAGGCGGTAACGACTGCACCGAGGTACCAATAAGAAAGCCATTGGCTAGATCATCGAGTTTCGACTCGCTGATGTTGGGTTGCTTGAAGACATTACCATGGAAGCGTACGTTCCAACCCTGGTTCGTCCAATTTCCGTAGGGTCTACGGTGGTTCGTCAACACTGTCTTTGATCATTGGAAAAGACGGCGAATGTAACTTACGGTATGTTCAGCACCTGTGTCGGTAGGGCCGCGATTTGACTGTCATTCAGCCCCAGGCTGCTCTTCACCTTGTCCCCCGTTGGGAAGTCTTGGAAGAAGTTCGGTACGCCCGAAGCAACGTACGATGGTATGTTGGAACCCAATGCTGATAAGACGGAGTTGATGTCGCCTTCAAGATCGCTGACAACGCCTCTTCTGGACTTGAAAGTTTTTGTAGGACTCCATTCGGATGGCGAAGGGGTAATCATAGGGTGTTCTGCGGCTGCTGCCGCCGCTGGTATAGGAGCTGGAGAGCATAACGTGAGTGGTAAGGCTAACAAAAAGAGAGCAGCTAGAGTGCTCAGCATGATGAGAGGTGATTGACGGGGACACTTGAGTGATCCGGGCACCAAAAAAGGGAATTGTTGATAATTTCGCCCTGAGGATAGCGGGTATGTGTACAGTACCGGCACGTTTAGATAGTTTATTGTACACAGTATTGTTAGGTGGTAGAGACAGGTCAGAGATCTTTCGTCAACGAAGATTCCCTGGTCGTTGCCAAACAACCGATTCCAAGGTCTGGACAGGCGTAAACAGGGAGTCGCGTCTGCGGGTAGTTAAAGGAGTCTAGTACCGTACTTTAGCTGTTTCGTACCTTGCAGGACCGCGGCTCCTCTTTCTTGGCACGCCGAGACCTCGCCGATCTGACGGGTCGTGGCATCTTCTTCAGACAAAAGTGGTTTCGACAAAACATCAATACGTTCATGTCCCACGGCCACGACGGACCGGAGTTGCTGGTCATGTTAGGCGGCCAACATGCCCATCAGAAGAGCCTGGCTGCCGCGCGAAGGTCAGTCAAGCATCTCCCGTTCGTCATAACCCCGCTGACAGTGCTTTCGTAGGTTTCACAGCGGATGTCGTTGCTCGTATCGTGTGTCCAATCTGTCCATCCTGTCAACCTCTCCCGAGATCTGACCTTTGGCAGGTCCAGAATACCGCCTTCAACCCCGCTCTAACGCTACCGTTACTTCTCTTTGCCCTCTATACAACGAAGGGTCGCGAGCTCTCCCTTGGCCATGACAGAGCTCTGAGCCGACTCAAGCTGCTTATCTACATCGGAATCGCACGAGTTATCAATGGTTTCCTGAGCAGAGGCGCCCAAAACAACTGGCAAAGCTCGAAGTATGAATGGGAGAAAGAGATAGCGGTTATCACTGGAGGAAGCGATGGAATCGGCAAGAACATCGCCTTTTTGTTGGCCGAAAGGGGCGTTAAGATTGCTTCCCTGGATATGCAGCCTCCCACCTTTGAGTCTCGTGAGTTCTGGAGACCGTATTGCTGTTCTTCAATGTTCTAATACTCTTTTGGGCCCTAATATCCACCACTTTACCTGCGACATCACATCGCCCGAAGCGGTCTCCAATGCTGCAGCCTCCGTCCGCTCGACCCTCGGGCATCCGACAATCCTGATCAACAACGCCGGCATCGCCAATGAATCGACAATTCTCAAATCCACCGATACCTCAGTCGAGCGGATCTTTGCTGTGAACACCCTCTCCCACTTTCGCCTTGTTCGCGAATTCCTGCCCTCAATGGTTACTGCCAACCATGGAACCGTTGTCACGGTTGCTTCATGCGCTGCTGTTCTGACCGCCCCTCGGATAGTCGACTACAGCTGTACCAAAGCCGCCGCGCTCGCCTTCCACGAGGGTCTCGCTGGTGAGCTGGTTACCCAATACGACGCTCCGAAAGTGCGGACTATATGCGTGTGCCCAAGTTGTGTGCAGACAAATATGACAAAGACGATTGAAGTGCCAGATAAATTTCTACTACCAATGCAGAAGGTGGAGACAGTAGCTGAGAAGGTGGTGCAAAAGATCCTGAGCGACAGTAGTGGGGTGCTGGTGATCCCGGAAGCGGCGAGTTGGGTCGCCTGGCCATTGCGTATGATGCCCATGTGGTGTAGGTCTTCCTTTCTGAGCATCTGTTGCCTACCTCCTTTTCAGCGCTTCTTGAGCTTTGAGATCATTTAGCGAGCATCCGCTCGAAAGACATGCCTTATGTCATTATCCTCCAATCACAAGATGAATGCTGACTTCGGGAACTTACAGGGCAGGCATTCGTAAGGAATGGTGTAGGAAGATCTGTCAGGGGAATCGAGAGGCAAGAAGAGATAAAGGATGTTGTGGAGAACGCTCAATCGTGATATACAGCCTTGATGTTATTCTGGACTGTTTTGCAGCTGTGTGCGAAGCAGTCTCGGCATCTCTCCATCGTGATTTTTTATTTTGGCAGGTTGGATTTCCTAAATGCAGAGCTACGCATTACGAATGTTAAGAAATTCAAGCTCAGGCTGAGTAAATGGACGTAATGACGATTTACCGATCAGTCTACACTCGTCAAGGTGCCTGGCGGGAAGTTGTGTAGGCGTTCGAATGGGATGCATGTATATAGCGAGTCCCATGGCTTGTTGAAGGTCGTAATACTTTACCATGGAGTCTGTGCTAGGAAGGTAGGTCTGAGCAGAGATTACAGCGATGCATTTCCTTTGCTTGTTCACTCAGCCTCGTGCTCGAAGTCCTACGGACCAAAAAGGGTGGGCGCCATAAAGGATGGTCATAAACCCTCTCATCCTAAATCACGTAGCGCTCCTGACCCGAAACAGGTCTTCGCCCCTTCCTGCGCCGTCAGCTCCTCGTGACCATCATCCAACGTTCCATTCTTCGCATGGCCAATGTTACTCATGGCACCCTTCCCACTCGCCTTCCGTAACCTAACGAAGACGCGTTCAAGGTGGACGATGGTCAAGGTCGGAGCGGCAAAGACGAATACCGGGCGTTCAAAGACCATGAAGGAGGCTTGAGTATTGGCGACTCTGCCAAAAAAGTCGCCAGCGAATTCGACGACGCGGTAGATGGAGAGGATGTGGATCAGGTTCGTTGTGAAGGCGACGGCTATTTTCGGACTGACAAAGTTATTCAGTCGTCCATATCGCCAGTCATACCAAGCTCCACCCTAACAATGACCGCCCTGCCGTTCCTAGTCTCATAAAGTCCCATCTCATTCTCTATCCTCAAACAGACCTCCTTGATTTCCGCGGTCACTCTCGCCTCTCCCTCCGTTAAAGTCTTCCGCTCTACACCTTTCCAATCTACATTTTGTGACCCTGCTATCCGACTGGACCCCAGCGCTTTAGCTTTGGGCGAGCCATGAATGACCGTGTAGCCCACATCGCTCAGCCTCACGCGCAGTTGACTTTCTAGCTCTCCAATCACCGCAGCTCGTCGCCAGAAGTCAAGCGCGTTCTCTGCACCTGAAAGACGGATGATGGTCGGGGTTTCCGTTGAGTGGAATCCGACAATGCTTTCGTGGGAGAAGGCTGCAGGAGATGTGAAAGTCGTGGTTTCGGGAATCAGTGTCGAAACATTGGAGGGTATGAGCACGAGGATGGTGATAGGGTCGCCGTGGAGGTGATGGAGGATATGAGACTCGACGAGCTTCGGAACGCGGGAGACGTGGCCTCGTGGAGCGGAAAGGCTTTCGCTATGATGGCGGAGGGGCGTCAGGCGCAGATTGAGGATCGAGCGGAAGAGGTGACTTTGAAGATGACATAACGCCGGCGGATAGCTAGGTATCGTCTTGACGGGTTTACAATGGGCTAGACGACCAATGGAGACCCATGGCTGTCAAGGCAATCCGTCAAAGCACATCGATCAAAATGACCCAGCAGAAGGCTCCGAAGAAGGCACGAAAATATCTATACTTCGATTAATCTTGAAGGAGTGTATCATACCACACCGGCGGCCGGGACCGTTCGCACGGAGCGAAACTGCCTCGTCACAAGCCGCCTCCGGATGGCGTCGGTTGAAGTACCTCGCAATAGTTTAGTAGTGTCTAAAAGAACCTCAGCCTCGCACATCCGCGAGGCTGTGGTAAGGCTGTCCACGATTGAGACCCTCAATGCTGGACGATTCCAGGCGAGATCGAGCAGTTGGGGGACCACTTCGTCCCGCATGTGATCGTCTGAGCACTGTGTATGGTGGCACATCCGCCAACAACGTTATCGATCAACATGTAGTCTTTACGGAGCTATAACGTTGTGCTTGTTTCGGCGTGGGATGCCCTAGGAGTGCCAAGCCGCTTCATTCCAACGAGGACTGCAGACAGACACGATACACCTTTCCCGCGTCCGACCACTGAGGAGGCCAGAGAAACGAACCAACTCTTCTAAGTAGAACTCACGCTGCATTAGCCGCTAGTATGTCGGGGTTCCTCCTGGATCACATCGGTTCTGATAGGTCGATGAGGCTTTTCGGGCAAGTATATGGATAAGTCTTCAGCCTTGTAGGTGTTTTCCTGCACAATAAATGTAGGCCGTGTCTCTGGCTGCTTTATTCATTCTCGGCTTCTCTTCTCTTCTCAAAAAGTCCATCACAAAGATAACCAGAGGTGCTCCTATTTGTGTCCGCAAGCTCCTTGCACTCACAAATCACCTGGTCTATGTTGGAGGGGGCATCGAGGATACGGAGTATCAAGATATGTAAAAAGGTTTGGGTGTACCCATGGCAGAAGCACAGCAAGATGTCTATCAGTCCTTTTGACTTCGAAATTACCTTGCAAGCCATGACCATTGAGAAGCTGCAATTCTCCTTGCCCGCCGTTTTCACAATCGGCCCAGACGATCACATTGACTCTCTGGTCAAGTATGCCAAGATCTTGACAGGGAAATCCGCGAATGCTGCTAAGCACGAAGCAACGGCTACTGGCCGCGGTCATGTCCAAGACATTGTCAAGGGCATCATCGAGGGCGAAACTCGCGTCATAGTGAGCGGGATGACCATGGAGGAGATCTTCAAGGAGCGCCAAGTCTTCAAGACAAAGGTTATTGAGAATGAGCACAGCGAGCTCAACCAGTTCGGGCTCAGGATGTGAGCTTTCCTCTACCCTTCGTCTTGCTTTTCGATCTGTTCGTCGCTTGCTGAACCTAGTCCAGCTACAATGCGAACGTCAAAGAACTCCAAGATACTGCCGGCAGCGAGTACTTCAAAATTCTTAGTCGGAAAGCACACGAAGGGGCCTCCAATCAGGCTAAGGTGTATGTAGCCAACGCTATGATGATAGGCAATATAGGAGGCTGTGTTGCAATCGAAGCTGCTTTTCCCTCCTTTGCTCCATCTACGAAATGCGGGCTGAGTGTTGGCTCGGGTACGCGTCGAAGCGTGCTCAAGAGCGTCTCGGTAGAGGAGAGCTGACTTAGAAAATCTTTCAGGAAGCCGAAGAACGAGGCAGAACCCGTCAAGAGATAAGCAAGATCGATGCTCAGACAGCTGTTCTTGAGACGCAACGTAAGAGCGGAAAGACTCAGGCGGATGCCGAGGTAATGTTTCTTTGCCAGCATCACGGCTGTTCATGAGCTTACCTCCTTCCCAGCTCGCAACGACGCAAACGAAGCTGGACATGGGAATCAATCTGGCGAAGATCCAAGCAACTCGCAATTCGGAAGCCAAGGACGCTGAATTGCAGCGTGATGTCGAAGTCCAGCGGGCACAAACCGAGCTTGAGAGGCGAAGAGCTACAGATGTGGTGAAACGGATTATTTTGAAAATTTAGGCGGTTGAGGGGTGGAAGCAAGTGAGGTGGGGCCCACCTCAAAGCGCTTGCCGTTTTTAGGTGGGGGTTATTTGCTCACATTGGAACTTTCCTCATTCAGCCTGAAGTACCTTTACACCGCAGCGCTGAACCCTTTGAGTCGCTACTTCCTTGTCAAATAACATGCATTCCCTCGATCAGACTGATACAATGCCTTCCACTGTTGGCATTAACAAGTCATCACGCAAGTCTGTTGCTTTTACTACTGCACCCCCAGAGCATCACCATGCGCAAGCACAACCGTTGAGGAATAGTCAGCTCAAGATGGCTACGAAGCTTTACGAGATTTTTGAGAGTAATCAGATAACCGATGAGATGCTCGAACGTGCCGCTGATCTTTTCAATGCCAACTACGGAACCTGGGGGCAACTTGCAGAGACTAGAATGGGTCCATTCGCCAAAGCAGGCGAGTGAGCTCTACTTTATCTTGGAATAGTATGTTGACAAGTCACTAGGTAATCGAGTTCGGCTTACCAAACAACGGTTACGAAGAGACTACCTACCCAAGAACGTCGAGTGCGCGTACGCAAAGGTTACCGTGGACGGACGTTTGGCTGGAAATGCCTTCTGTTGTCGCTACGAAGCCGATGAGAACATGGTATGCTGGATTACACAGTTGGTGGTGCATTGTGACTATCGGGAAAGAGGACTGGCGTCAGGGCTTCTCAACGAGTTGAAAACGGATAGAGATGACATCTTCGCATTGATGAGCTCACACCCCGCGGCATGCCTGGCTGCAGCAAAGACATATGGCGGTATGTGCTTACTCGGTCACAGTACGAATTTGGCACTGATACGTTGTAGGTGGAATCAGCACGATACGGCTGGACTTCATAAAATCGCACGCCGAATCAGTCTTGAAAGCGTCACCAATAAGCTATGTAAGAGACGCTAGACTTTGCGGCAGCTGTTTTGACCCTTCGGATCATAGCGGACTGGTCGCCAGTGTAGACACGAATTTCTTTGTCGACCACGACGAACCGTTCGAGGCGCTCAGTGAGGTAAAGGAGTGCATGGACTGGCCGCTTGGGGATCTTCACGACGGCCACGAGTTTGTTCTGCTACTTGAAGCACGACGACGACGATCGAAGTCTCGGTCCTTTTCCCAACACTCCGAATAACTTACTTCAGGGATCAGCGCCCCTCAGCTGGCTTGCTCAAATGGGTTCCCAGCATGAACACCAACAAAGCCAAGCAATGGTCAAAGGAAAGGAAGGCGGCCACGTCAATGGCGTTGGTGAGAAGAGGTAGATGTTTCTAGTGGAAACGGACCATGGCGCTGCTGCGCACAAGGCATCAGGTCTTTAAGTTGTTCTTTGTAGGGTAAGGCTCGCTGGTAGGTCGATTCAAGTGTCTGAGGCTTCTCGATGGTTGCGGGTCACTTTTCGGTTCGATACCCCTTTCCACTTTGTACTCGGGTCGCCAGATAATAAGTTAGTTACCTGATACGGTTAGCCGACTACTGTACGCTTGCCGGCCAACCTCTTGATCGGCATTCCATGAAGACACGATCGCACGCATGACCCGAATGAATTGATTGGTTGACAAACGAGCTGCTGTCGGCTAACCTGATCTGGTAACTAACTTATTTTCTGGCGACCCGAGTAGTTTTTGTCCATGCTTTACCAATGATAAAACATATCTCTCAAATGTTCAATATTACCTTTTTCTGCTTTCTTTATTGCGTCATCGTCTGTCTTTGCGAGCTGAGGAGCTTAGGCAAGCGCTATAGTATGAGCACCGAGACATTCGCCCTGCATCTCGATGCTCTACAGCACGTTGGTTATCTTCGTCATTATTACCTGTCGTACGAATGATATAGAAACCGAAGTTCTGGACAACCATGTCGCCATCATAGTCGAGTGCGATCTCTGGACAACTTTGATCATCAGCCTTGTGGGTGTTCGAAACGAGATTCCCACACGCCGTCGAAGGCGTTCAACTACTCATCGAATTGCGATCGCGCTTTCAGCCTTTTGTCGGCCGTAATATTTCCTCCACAGACGAATTGATGGCGTACTTTAGGTTTCTGTCATTCTCTCACACTTCTCGTTTCGGTTGATCTCGTGCTTTGTTTTCTGTCTTGAGCCAATAAACATTCGTCAAGTCATTTCACGGATCAGCTTATTCCATGAGCTTGCATTGGCCTCTTTATTATCGACAACATGAAGCACTCTGACATAGCGTTATGATACCTGCGAGCAAGGAAGATATGCAGGGCAAGCGGCTGTACCTCGCGCACACCCTCTATTGCCACTCACGCGATCTCTCTCTGATTTGTGCTCAACAGCCGCCCGGAGTAGGCTCCGCGGCTCTGCTCTTCGTATCTGCATTTATCGAGAGTTAGCAACAGCACAAGTACCCCCAGATCACGTCGTCATCGCAAGTCGCGTTTCCCGCCCGCGATAGCTTTCTCTACCCTCTGTAATGTATCCTTCGTCACTCCTCCCCCAGTACCGCTCCAAAACAGAATCTCAGCAGCTTCACCATGCGCGTCCATTCCCTCCTCTTGCTCTTCACCTTTTCAACAACGTTCTCCGTCGCAGCGACCCTGCCTGCTTCGTCGCATGTCTTCAACCTGACCGCCCGTCTACCAATACACACCCAAGGCATCGACAATCTGCACGAACTCCAGATCTCTCACTACGAATACCAGGCGCCAGATCGCCCATACATCGCCGCGCTGGTCAGCGCCTCGAACCAGAATTTTGTCGCTGTATGCCCCACCTGTTTTGCCCGCCGTCCCACCTTACTCATCCCTCCATCTCCCAACCTCCGCGCACCACCCTAAGTTTCCGAGAGTTTCTCGCTTCCACTAACCTCTGCCATAACGTAGTACCGCTCCTCCTACTCCCACTTCGACCTCCCGCGCCATTTCGACTACAACGCCTACGGCATCATCATCACAATCGAGAACGGCCTCCAGCGCCTTACCCATGAGCTGCTTGGCTGGGTTTTCGAGGCGCTGGGCAAGTTCCTTGTGGAGCAGAGGATGAGCAATGCGGATTTCGATATTAGGGAGGAAGGGCGGTCGGTGGGGACGGGGTTTATCATGAAGGATCCGATGGGGCAGCCTAGGATAGGGAACGTTACTCGGACTGGATCTGTGGGCCCTGGACCAGAGGCAATTAGTGCTTGACTGGGATGGGCAGGCGGAGGGTAGTGAGAGGGCGGTTGCGAGGGGTGGGTGAAGGTCAAAATGGATGGTGGAGACATGGTGCTAGTGGAGCGATGATCGCGCCGTATCGCAGAAATTGTGTTGCCGAGTCTATGCTGATATGCTAGGGTATCTCTCTTCCAGAGGGTGAATCGTCAAATCGCTCTTACGTTAGATTGGATGATCTTAGACATCACTGGCGTGACGGTACGCATCTGTTCCCCAGCAGCTCATCGCAATCTGAATTCGATCGTGAGCAATCATCCTTCGACGTAAAGGCGCGTTGCATGGGTCATCCTTACCATCCCACCAATCTTCGCTCCGGGTCCCGGATCAGGAGGGAAAAGAGACCTTGCTATTCCAGCACTGCGTTGAGACTCTGCCATTCAACCGCTGGCTGTACCACTATATCCATGTCCTCGACATGTACGGCTACTGTTTTGTCCATCCTGTGGAAGTCGATGCAAAACCCGCCTCTTGTAGCAGTAAGAGCGCCAGAAAAGCTTGTCCCACCTGAGTAATCCACAGCAGGTACGTTCCATCTGGAACATATCTATATGATTGCTTTGACCTTGGAAGTATTGCATGGAAATACCACCAAATGAGGTGATTGGGAGGGGGGCGAGGGTGACCATGAGGTAGACGAGTGAGCTCGAAGCGTTTCACGATCTGAAACAACATTGTCAGACATGTTCTCCTCTTACAGATCATGATTCAGCAGTTTTGTGAGTGACAGAGGAGTAATCGAGCAGTTAGCTGCGTTATCCTCGGAGCGGAGACGGATAATGCCTTCTTCTAAACTTGCCATTGTAGCTACCGTTTGTAAAGTAAGGTGATCCTCGTTCAGGATTGACGTCGAGATATGTTCCACAACGCTTGAAAGAAGCAGGAACAGATGCAACATAGGTGAGAGCTTTTTCTGAGCACACATAGTAAATGGTGGACCTTTGCTATAAAATGGTACATGTATCTGTCAAGGTAAGGTACGGATTTTCCAACATGAGAAGTCGAGTAGCACGGAAATAAAAGATTCTGACAGTACCCTATGGGACCTGTTCCCTCACATACCCACGCGCCGAGTACCAAATTATAAGCCAAATAAGGATCTACCTTAGTCACCATCCTGCATTGCTTTGTCGACCGTAGTATCAATACGGTACACAACCCTAACTAGACACCTTTGTAGCCAGAACTCCTGGATGCTGAACAGAGAGTAAGCACAATCTGCCTGGGGATTCGCACCAACCGAATTGGGGTTTCCTTCCATGAGTTATGTTATTACCCACCAAAAAAAAGACTCGAAGGAAGATTCGGGGCGGGCGGAAAAACATCTAAGCGGCAATGCGTTAACTTGTTAGAGTTAGGGCTACGGTCTTGGTGGAATAGCTTAGGGCTAAGGGTGTAAACCTGCCTTGCCTCTTCGACTTCGAGCATCTCTCGCGCCATGTGTCGATGTCGTCCGCTTTGCCTCTCACTTACCTTCGATCCGACAACGGCTACAAGACCTCAGTGCGGATAGCAAAGCTTAGCGTGTAAAGATATGTGGCGAGCTGTCGACTGAAAGGAGCAATCTCCCAGCAATAAAGTGACTATTGAGGTGCCACAATACTAGCATCGGATCATTACTAGCAATCAGGTTCAAAGAGGGCCAGTGAGATTGGTCGCTGAGGGAAATAATTCATACCAAAATTGCGTATTCCCTGGCCGAAAAGTCTGCTACGGTCCGTCCGACGGAGATCGATTACGATCATACTGGACGACGTACCCACTCAAAGTGGCACTTTCTAGGTGCTCTGGCGATACCGTTTCCAAGACACTACCTGGTGTCCAGAACCTTCCTGACACCACCCCACAACGTACCAAGGCTACGCATATAAATTGCTGGACCATGTTGGGCAAAATAGTTGGCACGATATCATGAATGTCTCGTCAAGCGTTTTAAGGCATGGGCCAGCTCGGCGACTCTTATCCGTGGTAGAGTTGACATACAGGGGACAACCTTTGAATGATGGGATTTTACAACGTACGTGTCAAAAGGAGATGGCGCAGAGTCAATGTCGATTGGCATTCTAATAAGTCGAATGTGCTCATGATCGTGCGAGTCCTGAAAATGCGATAATTCTGGGCATTGCTTCCTTCGATGGTGTAAGACCACAGCAAGCCTTCCCGTGCTTTACACTCCTTCGTGTCCCATGTCTGCGCCTATGTTATGCTGTCCTTTACATATTATCCAGCTTCTTCTGTGCCGCGTCTTTGCCCTCCTGAGAGACCTGAGGGTTATTGATGGCGGCCTTCAAGCCTCCGGCGACCTGGTTCGGATTCTTGGAGACATTCTGGTCCTCGCCGCTGTAGAAGGGCTTGTCCATGGAGTCGAGCACTTCCTTGGAGTGAGCTTTGGAGGCTTCAGAAGTGTCTTAAATTTCATTAGCCACAGCACAAACGTCGAAGGAAGGGCGGGGAACGGTACTTGGGTTGGAGAGGTTTGCCTTGTGCCCTTGGGCGGAGTTGGAAATATCCTCGGGTGTGTTATTCATGCTGACTTTGGAATGGTCTTTTAGAATTTTTGGGGATTTTGGTAGTTTCAGTGGAAAAACAATGGCTCCTTGGGTGGAAAATTCGCTGGAAAGAGCTTTAGGTAAGTACTTTCCTGGGACAGGGCACGTCGGAACAAGCGCTTCCTAGTCAAATTGATGACGCTGTGAGGAATATGATGAGGTCAGACAGAGAGCTTAAGCTCCGACGTGAGCAAATAGGATTGTGGTGAGTGGGCACGGCGGGGAAGCATCGAGGCTTTCATATGCACATGGGCGGGGAGGCGGGAAGGGACCAAAGTCAATCGGGTAAGTGAAACATCTCATCGCAACGCGGCCTTCCCGCAGCGCCGACATTCGACCAAGTAGGCGACATATCGTTTGCGCATGGCTGTGACACGGTATCAAATTGCAAGGTCACACCGATGAGCTGCCACAACCTGCTGTCAAGCCGCGGATTTGGTCGTTTGTCGACGCCATCGCCATGCAGACATCCGCGTATGCAAGGAACACATCAAGCCTACGAGGACCGCTAGCCGAAAGCAAAGCCTGGTGCAGGTCCGTGGTACCGAATGCGACTATCAAAAAGCTGCATTCACTAGGTTCATTGCAGCTTCTCGCTTCTCTTATCCAGGCGAGTAAACAGACTTCCCTTCTGCAAATCCGGACGTCTTCGTAGGTACTCGAAAGCTCTGTTTTCCGCAATGATTTCGGTATGGGGAGCAATCAATTCTCAGTATATTGCTTGAGCTTCTGAATGTGCCCTTTGAGATATTTTATTTTCCTTTAGCAATGCAATGCAATGCATCATCCTAGAGCTTAACGCAAGCCACCGCACCGATCTCCACCGTCGCCGGGCTCGCGGCAAGCACCTATCGGGGTTCTCCCTTGCACTGCGTATGTTCCTTTAAGATATCTCAACAATTTCTTCTATTTCATTTGCTTCACCGGCCCTCTCAGCCAGGTGCAGGCGGACGGCAGCGTCGTTCTGCTTGCATGCTCCCGCTGCGTGAGCGGCCCGCAAGAGTCCCACTTGGAGATCCTCGATGCTGGAAAGATCACTTGCTCCGTTTGGATAGACTTGTCCAACATCGTTGTCGTACTTATCATCTCTTTTGCGTAGTAAAGGTCACGTTGTTCATGTAGTCGTACCTTGGAGGGGGATCTCCAGGGTCCAGGCACGATCTTGATATAAGTTCCATGTTAGGTTGATAAACACTTATTTCAAATGTCAAGGATCCCGAGCTGCGTATGTGCGTCGTAAGGATGTCTCCGTGGAACCTTGCATGTGATCACCGCAAGATGCATCGAATTACTTCTGTCTGAGCGGCAGCTTGCGGAGGGACATTGGAAAATGACCATTAGCTCGACCGAGCAGCATTGCGGGAGGTATAAATCAAGGTATCGCCTTGTCTACTCGAATTGTCCTTGACTCGTCTTCGTCTTCGATCGTTCCGCCACAGGCTGCCTTCCCTCGTTACTAACCAGTAGCTGCAAACTTCACATTATGCGTCGCGAATCGCTGACATTGGGAGGGCTTCTTGCTCTAGCTGCTGCTGAGTCGGTCCCTGGTAAGCTGAGACTTATCAATTTGAGAGCCCAATTCGCGGTCTATTGAGGACAAAGAGGAAGGGAGCATCACTACAGCCCTATCAACATGCATCAGCCTTGATGTTTTTCCTATGTTACATCTCGGATACTCCTCCAACACGAACATCCATTTCCCTTACGCCTCAAAAACGCTGCATCTCAAGCTCTTAGCCTCAAGTCCAGACTCGCTGACTCGCTCATAGTCCAACCCCACGGACATCTCAAACCTCGCTGCTCCAAGCATAGCGATGCTCCCTACCCCATTGCGACGGGCGTGACCGTTGGACCCGTTGGCATTAGCACAGGAGCCACAGTCTTGCCGATCGATCCTACGAGTGCTGGCATCTACACTCCAATTTTCAACTCTACATTGGCAGGCACTGGTCTATCAAGCTCTCCCACCTCAGTCGAGCCATCCGACCCATACACTCCCTCAAACTCAACTATAGGGCCGCTCAGCACAGGAAGAAGCTCTTCGTCGACCGGCTCCCCCGTCTCGGCCTCCTCGAACTCCATATCGACCACTGCTGGACCGGTCTATCCTCCCTATGGATATAGCTATGGCTTCCCTCCCTTCGTACCAACGACAACAGCTGGACCTATATCTGCAGCCAGTGGTCTGCTCCCTTCGTCGAGCAACTACACTGGTAGTACAGCCGCCCCTCTCAGCACAGGCAATGCCAGCAGCAGCGCATCCGACCCACTCAGCACTGGAGGCTCGGAAGGGACCACAATGGGACCTCTAAGCACCGGTAGCAGCCCCACCGCGCCGTATGGAAATAGTTCTACCGTAGACCCTACCGAGACATCAAGCCCTAGCGCCGTCTATGGCTACACCCTAAGCTTCCCTACCGGCACTTCTCCACCGAGCACAACAGCCATCACCGAGACCATCAGCGCCACATTGACGTTCACCAGCCCTTTCCCATCCAGCAACGTCACACTCAGTGGTACCGGCGTCTCAAGCAGCACCGCTGATGGCATAACAACCAACATGAGCTCCACCATCCCTTATCCCTCTCATGGACCCTACACCCCTTCGTCCTACCCTATCTCATCTGGCGCAACACCCAGCACCGGTTCTCCCACCGCTGGCTCAAGTGGTTCCAGCAACAGCCCCGTACAAGCATCCAACACCACCGACCCAGCCATTCCATATCCCACCGATCCCTACACAATCGACCCCACCGATCCCTACACCTTCGACCCCACCGCCTCCGAGTCGCTAACTTCAAGCCCCGTCCCAACCCCCTCCCTTCCCACCACCGCAGCCAACACATCCAGCACATCCAGCACACCCAGCACATCCAGCACTTCCTCTCCCTTCTCCTCCCCTCCGCAGCCAACCACCTTCTCAACCAGCACCGCCGCTCCCCTCAGCGCCTCCTCAACATCCAGCAACGAGTCCACGACCAGCACCGCTGACTCAATCAGCACATCTTCCGGATTCAACACCAGCACTGCTGACCCCGTTGGCGCCTCCTCTGGGCTGCCCTCGACAACGCCTGTGTCGCCTACTTCGATGACGGCTACGGATGGTTCAAGCGCGTATACGTACGTGCCCACGAGCGTGACTGTGAGTGTGCCGACGGAGTATTTCCATCATCATGGGAAGGGCAGGAAGGGACGGAAGGGGAATGTGAGTTTTCTCTTTTTCTTAGTGTGGTTGTGAAGTCCTTGGGCTAGTAGTTGAGGGGGGGCAGCACGTGGTCCTTGGCGGGCGGGATATTTCGGAGGGGTGAACGGATGGTGTGGAGAAAAAGGGTGCTAACTCATAGATACAGGGCGGTTATCCGTGGTATGAGAGCGGACGCGGATATAGCTATGACGATGGAGAGGGGGAGTATCCGTATGGGTATGATGGGGAGGGAGATGAGGGGTATGAGTGAGCTTGGTTGAGTGCCGCAAGGGTGGTTGATGGGTATTGTGGTAGAATGGTCGTCAGGGGGGAAAGGGGTGGGACGAAAATAATGCAGACAGTGGGCGGGGAATGATAGATAGATTTCGATTCGTGATGGGGAGCAGGGAAGAGTCTTTAGGGGACGAAGAGGTTTTGTGCATAGACACGACCACTCATTGGAAAAGACTGTGGATTGTGCGCCGATACAAAATAGACTAGGAAACCCCCAGGCTCCCTTCCTTCTTTGATCTGCATGTCTAGGCTTCGAATCTGTGGTTTCATCGCTTCTTCTATTTTTGGTACTTGGTACTTCCCCCCCGCCCCCCTCACCTCCCTGTATTTCCCATTCGCCCACTTATCTCACGCCCCCTCCCCCCACCCCCCCCCAACAGGCTTCAAAGCCCCGATATCCTCCTCACCTCCGCAAAACACCCTTTCAAACCCGCCACCTTCATCGTCCGCACCGTCTCCGCACCAAATCCGCCCTTGCGGTTAGCATCTGTGATGAGCTCTTAGATACGAAGGGAAGGGGGTGTTCGTGTTCATGTTGTCGTAAAACTTGCCGAGAAGGGATGGGGAGGCGAAGAGGGAGGTATCTCGGCCAGAAGAGTGAGGAGCGAGGAAGCGGGATATTTGAGGAAAGGGGCTACGCCGCAAGGCAGGGTGCTGCCTGCTGATGGAGTGTGCAAAGAGGAGTCGAAAGGCAAGATAAGAGAAATAGTCCCGCGGAGGAGTGATTGTGTGTTAAGAGGATTTAATATCCCGGATAGGAATTAGAGAACCGCTCCTTGGCAGATAGTTTGGACTCCTCTACGAATCGCTGCTATTCGTGTTGGCGCACTGGCCCGAGGGGTTCAATATCGGAGGGCGGTGTCCTCTTGTGCTTGGAAATTCATGGTTGCTTACACGATAATGGACAGTCATCCCCACCCCCACTACCAAATGTCTTCCTTCCCGGTCCATATCTATACCTGTTAGGTTACTTTCGAGAAGGTAGTTACTAAAGAAACACCCAGTTTCGGTAAGGAACACTCCCAGTTTCGGTAAGGGGCATTCCCTACTTAGGGCTTAGTCTAGGACTTCTCCGGATTCCAATTGTTCCGCCCCGAAACGCGCTTGAAATTCAAAAACACCTCCATAATCTGTACGGAATTTCCTCCATATACTCACATTACCATCGCCGTAATGGCTCTACAGCCTCCTTCTGAAGAGGACTATGCAACTCTTGATGACCTCGTCGTTGTAATGCAAGCGCACGCCAAAGCCGAGGCCTTTGCAGCTATCGTCACCAGTAAGAGTGGTCCTCAAGAAAAGAGAGGAGGGAACCAGCCTGTTTACCAGTGCTTCTAAACGGTGCTTTCAAACGATGGTTATAACCGTGTAATTAATGTGCAGAGAGGCGGGAGAAGTTGCATGCAAAACGGGCACATTTGGGCCAAATACCGGTGCTTTCTTAGGTGGTTTCTTATGCGAATAAGTAGTCCAATTGATAATTAAACGGATGCGCAAATCGATGTCTATCTGGACGTTTAGGTAGGACCAGTGGTGCATGAGAAAACCCATTGAATTTGGCGGTTTTACACCAAATTGGTTGGGCGATCCCACAGGGAGTGCCTCTTACCGAAACTGGGAGTGTTCCTTACCGAAACTGGGTGTTTCTTTAGTAATTACCTTCGAGAATTGCTGATAAACGCGGGATTTGCACTTATGCTAATAGCCCATCTCGCCCTCACTCTATTCCGAATTGGGAAGAACTGCGATGCGTTTTTTGCCCTTAAAGGGGGCTGGATGAGGGGAGGATGTAGGAGGGGTGGAGGTGGAGGTGGGAGGAGGAGGAGTGATCTGAATTATTAGGGGTGTGGGGAAGGGAAGGGAGAGGTGGTGGCAGGTGGAGAAGGGCAAGGATGAGGGACGGACATTGGAAGCAGGGAGGAGAGCCAAGACATTCGATTCGTCGGAGGAGTTGGAGCAGAGGAGGCCCCCAGTGGATAGCATGCCGGAAGGCGAGTTGGTTGTCGAACAGAGGAGGGCGGTACAAGGAGCGACTTGGTACATTGAGCAGAAGGTAGGGTTCTGAAGCGAGATTTCCCTTGGTAGATCGAGAGAGATTTTTTTGACGGAGTGGATCTAAGAGATGTGATAGAAGGAAGTACAAAGAGGTGCAACAGAAGAGATGGATACTGAAAAGTAAGGTAGAATGAGATAGCATGGGGTTTATGTAAGGAGGTTGATTGGAGAGCGTACAACAATAATGAGGGTCATAGATAGCGCTATTGCGTAAGTAGGATCGTGAGATTATTGAGCATAGCTGCGTGAAGAGTGTTCGTTGGGTTGGCTCCTGGCTTGGTCTTCTCGGTGTGAGAGTGCACAAAGGCCTGATATGCTTTGGTGTGGACAGTAGGGCAGTCGGAGTCTTGGAAAGCGCTGGGGAGGCGGCAACGACGATGAGAGTGGCGCGAGGAAAAAGCAAATGTGTGCTATACCAGTGATACTAAGGTCAAGGTATACCCAAGAGTGCAAGTGGGTAGCGTTTCGGAAATGGTTGTTTTGGCCCCAACGCCGGTATCGGAGGAACCTATTCGCAGAGTCACGAGGTCGTCAAATCGTCGAGATGTGGTTACATTAGCCATTCTGAATTGGTCAAAATATGCACGAAGTCTATTTCGTTCCATCAGTCTGTATTCCCGAAGCCGCTATCAGGGTATCTATCTAACAGCAGCAATGCTTATCTAACACCATACCCACATTGCCGACCAGCTGCTCGACCACAAAGTGAAAGGCACCTTCCCATAGATACAATGCCGACCCCATGTCCCATTTACCTTGTCCCACCGCGAGTATAACGCTCACGCTTACTCGCCACGCTCCTTCTTCTCCACCATCATGGCATGCCTATCACCTGCGATAGCGGTGTGGTCCTCTCCGCTATCCCCATCACTAGGCGCTTTGCCCATCAACATCTCGCCATGCGCACCGATCCCATGTCGCTCATGCTGCGGGATGTCATGCTCGCCTGAGCCTGGAGCAGCCTTGGCTGGTGTCCAGGCGAGGTAATCTCTTCGGACTTCAACATAGTCGTACGCAAACTCTCCAAGCTGGTCATCATCCATGCCCAGTAGCTCTGCTTCTTCCGAAGCACGTAGGTGCAGTCCAGGAATGTAGTTGACAGCGTACGCAATGATGAGGGACACGACGAAAGCCCATCCGCAAGCTGCGACGATATAGGCGACTTGGACGTAGAGCAAACGGTAATGGTGGCTAACCCAACCGCCGGTGACGGTGCCGGTGTTGACGCCATCGAGGCCGATGATATACGTTGCGCCGAAGAGGCCGTTGGCGAGCAGTCCCAGGACACCTGCCATTCCGTGCTCGGCGAAGATATCCAGGCTGTCGTCGATTTTGAGCCAGTATTTGACTAAGAAGCATTAGCAGCCCTCCATTTGACGAGTTCATTGTTAACTCACTCTTAGTGGAATAATTGCACACGGCTCCAGTAACGACACCAAGAATGATCGAGGCCCATGGAGGGATGTATCCTGATGCAGGCGTCGCAGCTACAAGACCTGAAATGGCCCCGGAACACCAACCGACCATAGACCACTTTCGGGCGAGTCTCCAATCAAGTAGTGTCCAAGTTGCCGCGGCGAACATGGCAGTCAGATTAGAGTTCCAGCATGCCATGACCGCACGCAGATTCGCACCAAATGAGGATCCGCCGTTGAAACCCAGCCAGCCGAACCAAAGCAAGGTTGTTCCGAGTACAATCAACGAGACGTTGTGCGGCCGAAAATTGATCATCATCTTCTCTTGGCGTCTACCCAGGACGAATGAGTATGCCAGGGCCGAGAAACCAGACCCAATCTCGACAGGGCCTCCGCCAGCATAGTCCAGAACACCATACTTGTAGCCCCATCCGTTCACGTTCCACGCCCAGCATGCGATCGGACAGTAGACCAAAGTAGCCCAGAAAAAGAGGAATACCATCATTGGTAGGACGCGGCCCCGTTCAGCGACAGCTCCTGCTGTGATGGCTGCCGTTGTTGCACAGAATTGCATCTGGTCTTGTGTGTCAATTCAATTTCCGCGTCACTCTATAACACGGACGTACCTGATAAAAGGCATAGAGCAACTCCGGAATCAAAGGAGACCCTGGGCTTGGCGCCCCAAGCACGTTCATGAGACCGAAATGATTGAGTGATCCGATGAATCCACTCTTGCCCTGAGCCGAGAATGCCAGTGAATAGCCCCAGAAGTACCATTGAAACGTGATGACCGAGAAACTCGCCATGCATGCCCATATCATGCTGAGCGCAGACTTTCTTCGTGCAAGACCGGAATACAGAAAGCCCAGACCCGGTATCATGATCACCACCATTGCAGAGGCTATGATAATGTAGGCCTGGTCTCCGGAGGTATACCACTGGTTGAGATTCTCGACCGCTATGAAACGAGCATTGTTAGCCAAGTCATTGCTAGTATTGCCGTTCTCAAGTCCGTCCCAGACACATTCGAGGACAAGGTGATTGCGCGGTAGGAAAGACTGAACGTACAGGAATCACCCCCGATGAGCGGGTTGGTGCCATTGAACTGGGTCGGAGGCCCAATCCAGGAGTAGGAGGGAGAGAATCCGGAAGTGGCCATAATGACTTGGTCCAATCAATAACTTTGGAACGACGTCAAGAACGAAGACGTCCGAGAAACAGGTGGGAGGGAGCAATCAAGCACATGCAAAATGTTAACTTGTGTATCACCGCGCCGTATCTGAACGCCACCTGTCGCGAATGAATCGTCTGGCAGCTGTTACGAAGAAGCGACTGTCGTACACCCGGATCGGCGTTGATGGAGTGAATCAGTCGAGACAGCACATGGGAAGCCGCAACACTTTAATGCTCCCAAACCCAATCTCAGCCGACGCCACAAACCGGCCGATGGGAAGTCTTGTTATCAGCCCACCAATGGCCGAGGCCTTTCCCCATATTCTCGACCACGCACGGTGACCACTCACTGACGGGCAGGACCGGAGGATGTGCTTGTTGGAGCCCAAGGATCTATCCATCGTAGATCCCGGACTCCCCCCTGATGCGATATGCAGCCTCGCCGCGTTGCAGCTTTCCAAATCCCATGTCTCGGCTGATACGGCAAAAACGCTGGATGAGTGTAGAGACAACAACGAGCTCCGATCTCTCCGAGGGAATGAATTCCCGTGTCGGCGTGACAGTTGCCCCAGAACGGAACCAATCAAACCATGGGGCTGAACAACTGATGCTGAAAGCATAGCGCCTTGGGGCCTGCTGCGGTGTGGGATGACGTGGGAAAAGGACAAGGGAAAGGCAATCTCAACTGATAAGCTCGCTTCAGGCATAGCGCCCAATTAGAACAGAAGACTGTCATTGGCTGCATCCGACCTTATCTCGACCTCGATTGTCGAATTCGTTTGGTCAAGAGGCTAAAATCCTCGCTTGCTCCCCAGGCCGCTGTACTTCCACTTGGGATCGATGGTAGCCAAGCACGCTGAAAGGTCCACGCAAAGGGGCTGGAGGAGTCGTTGAGGTCATAGACTCGATAGATATATCAAGCCGTTCTTGTGTCGACCGAATCAATCACCGACGGCAAGATAAGGATTCCAAGGACACGAGGTTGACAGTCTTGGTGCCAAGGCGACAACATTAGGATGCACCTTCCTAGGCAGCAAATGTCATTCTACGGCTTACGAGGAAGAGCATGCTGCATGGTCATGTGCCAGAATAGTAAGATCGTCAGATTCGTGGTTCCTGCTCATTGTCAACGTCTATAATGCTATCATAATCAACTTTTGTAAAGCCATCAGTTCGGAATTCTTGCTTGCTTCCAGCAGCATTTTGGGATCCCGTGCCATGGCCAATGGGCGAGTGTGGCGTCGCTCCAGATCTTGGACCGATGCGAACAACGGGTTCCCTAGCATACGCTCCGATGAATTCCCTTCTTCATCGGCCGTTCCGCCAGGTGCTTGTGCTTGTGATCCACGCCTTTGCTCATGTGCTGCTTCTCGATCGTCGACGCTCCGGGTTGGAACGCTGCCAGATCCACCTCGTCCGTGTCCATCAACTGCTGTGTGATGGTCAGAATGTCCGCGATCAAGCGGTCCAGCAGGTCCATCGACATGCTCTCGCGCACCACAACCCGCAGGATCTCCGTCTTGTCGCACTTCGGGGGCAATGGGTAGTCTGCAACTGTTAGATGACTTGCAAGTAATTTCCGGATGGAGAAGGCATACTGGGGATAATGTACTGCTTCGCGCGCAGTAAATTACTGACGGTCTCCTGCTTCACGTGTGGGTAATCCTTCTTGAAATCGTCTGAAAGTCTGAAAGCTACAACCGGCAAGCCAGCGTTGTAGTCTGCGCTCGTCGAATCGGGTTCCAGTTCTTGTGGACCCTTGTATACGTGTTCTCCTTTCTTGCGGTGAATATCGCTCACGCAGATATACCACCCGCTGGCTTCTAGAACCTTGCTGAGAAGGCGTGCATTGGCGAGGCAATTCTCCATGATGGCGCGGAAACCGTCGAAGCCCAGGTGGATGAGGTTGTAATACTGGGCAATGATCTGAGCTCCCGGACGGGAGAAGTTGAGGGTGTACGATTCTTCAGTGCCTCCAAGGTAATGAAGCTCGAAGATGAGGTGCTTGGGCAGATAGGACTCATCGCGCCAAATGATCCACCCAACGCCGGCGTACACCAGCCCGAACTTATGGCCGGAGGTGTTGATTGACTTGACGCGAGGTAATTCGAAGTTCCTGTTGTTCTAAGCGAACCAACATCAATCATCAGGTATACTTCATGCTCACCATTTCTTCCCACCAGCGTGTGCCTTAGTGAATGGTGCTATGAAGCCACCGCTCGCAGCATCAAGGTGTATGGGGATAGAGTTGCCACTTTCCTTCTCATACTCGTCCAATATATCTGAGATCTCCTCTACAGGCTCATAATGGCCGGTGTATGTACTCCCCAAGATCACGAAAACACCAATGGTGTTTTCATCGATGTTTTTCTTGACGAGCTTTGGATCCAGACGATACAGGCTGTCTTCGCTGACATCGAGTATCCTAGCTTCAACTTCGAAGTAACGAGCGAACTTCTCCAACGCGACCTGAGCGTTGGATCCCATGATGATATTAGGCTTGCTCTTGTCCTTCCCTTCAGCATCACGCTTCTCCTGCCAGCGTCTCTTCATGGCCAGTCCACCGAGATGGATGGCTTCCGAAGAGCCGGTGGTCGCGGTGCCAATAGCTGTCTCGCCTTTCTGGACGCCCCACAAGTGCGATATAATCGAAACACAGCGAGCATGCATTGCCATCATTGCAGGATACTCGTCAGCATCCGACATGCTAAAAATTTGTTAGAAATGTATAGCACCTCCCTCAAGCTGTTACGTTTACCTACTTCTTACTCAGGTTTTCCATCATCAATTGCTCCGCCTCCCGCTCCATATATGTCCCCACGAAGCTCGCCAGATTCAGATTTGGCCTGCCATCGAGGTCCAATTCGTCCTTCAGCATCTGATGTACCGCATCCGCCGGAGCGCCCTCTTGCGGGATCTTGAACTTGCTGAGTTCCTGCTCGCTGGCGTAGCGGGTGCTGTAAGGCGTAGTGCTGGTGGTAGCAGTCTTGTAGTGGGCACGGTGCTTGTGTGCTTTATTGTCGGAGTGGTGGAGCGAATTGATAAGGGCATCGGGATCGACCTAGAAACATTCTATTCAGCCTGTTGCATTGAAGCAGCTACGGGAGGGTACAGGGATGGGCGGGCGGGCGAATTTGGCGAATCTCGAACGAGGCTCAGAGAGGACTGGGAATTAGCAGGTGTAGTCTTACATGACGTGCGAGTCCAGCCATGACGGGCAGAGAGTTCTTTCGGTAGATGTTCTTAACGTCCTACTGAAGGTATCCCTCAAGATTTCAAAGATCACTGTCAGAGGTAGGGAGGAAGAACCGTAGTAGTAGTCGCAGTCGATCAAGTGGAGGAAGTGACTGCTCGATGGAGTAAGCTTTTCACAATTAATTGACTCGATTCAACTGTATCTGAGACTTCGAACGTCAGAAGTGAATTATTGAAAAAGGAACTTCACGAGAAACAAGCTTTCCAAGCTTTGACCAGATCGACACTACTGCGCCATGTCGCGGCCGCTCTTTCCGGGTGACCGCTGCCGCTGTCCATGAAGCGTGGGGTAAAGTAAGAGCTTCAGTCTGTGCGCAGAGGGCTGGAAGGAATGTATGCTGTGAATGCAAACACACCAATGCTTTTAATGAGATCGAAGATGAACGTAGAATAAACCAAGTCGTCCAATTTGTCCATCCATGCTAGTGTACCCTACCACAGCGTTTGTATATGGAATGCCCGCTCGCTAAACGACCCTCCCAGAAATCCAAAGTAAGTCCAGGAAAATGCCTTCTCGCAAAGTATGAAAAGATAGATCAGAGTGTGACGCCTCAGATCATGCCTCCCATACCCGCATCACTGCCCGCATAGCTCGCCGTCCTCGCACTCGGCTCCGCACTCGTCACCCTCACCGACTTCTTCTCCTTTCCCATTGGCGCCGTCAGTACCTGCGCCGGGCACACCACAATCTCCTCATCTCCTACCCCAGCCTCGTCCCCTTTCTTCACCACCAGAGGGAAAAGCACCATGCGCACGACCGCCTCCTGCGCCTCGAGCGCCTCGTTGGAGGTGGTTGTTCCACTGCGCTCGTTCATGAGCGAGGCGTTGAAGTAGACTTTGCGCGCCAGGTCGCCGTTCGTATCGTATGCTGGCTGCAGCGGCGGGAGCATCATATACTCGGCACGTTGCGTTCGCATCTCGACAGAGAGATCTACGGCAGCTCCGATGACCCTGCGGAGAGAGTCCATGGTCTGCTGCTGCAGGTGCGAAGGCGGAGGCAAGAACGTAGACAAGGTAGTGTAGATTTCGTGAATCACAGCTTCAGTGTCTTGCTCGCGTTGAATAAGGAAGGCTTCCCGTTTCGAGAGCAGCGTCAAAGTGGTCGCTCGCCATTTATGGACCGCTGTGATGGGTCCCACCTCCGAAAGCGTTTTCTCGAGCGACTTGAGCTTTTGGCGTTGTTCGCGGTCCATACCGAACAAGTAGCGCGTAAAAATGAATTCCCAAACCATGGTCATGACCACCGACATAAACACATCTCGCCTCTTTACTCGATCCGCTAGGTAGACGTCGACGTCTGACCCGTCCAGGATGGCGTTCTCCATGCGGTCGACCACTTTCTCATCCATGACCTCACTAGCCAGGAAGCACGCCTTCGGATCAGAAAACTTCGAGAAACGTAGCACCCACTGCTGCACGTATTGGCAAAGCTCCTGGCATCGACTGTCGAAGTAGTCCTCGTCTCGATCTACGATGAATTCATCTTTCGACCCCGACTCCAGTATTTGCTGTTGCAATGCACGGACTTGGTTTTTCGCTGCCTCTAACTCATCTCTCACTTGGCGCAGCTCTGCATTCTTGCCCTCGACAGCGACGGATATCTCATGTCTAACGATCTCTTCCATGCCACCAGACAGATTGGAATGCTTTTGTCGGAGCTCGTCGAGCTCTCTCTCAGTTTCTTGCCATCTCTGGTGGGTGTCGGCATGCTCGGCCTCCAAATTGCTGTACCTTAGCTGATGCCCATCTGCGAGGTCACGACTGGCACTAAGGCTGTTGTTAACTTCCGCAAGTTGTGAAACCTGGCTCTGTAAGCCTTCCAAGATTCTTCGAAGTTCACTGAGTTCATCATCCTTCTGGCGCAAGAACAAATCACGTGTTTCGATGGCTTCCCGCAAGGCGTTGTTTTGCTTCTTCGAGTCTTGCGACACGTCATCGAGACTTCTGTCAGCTCTGTTTTTGGCATCTTTGAGCAGCCTGTTTTCCGACACGAGCTGATCGAGTCGACTTTCGAGGTCCAGTATTTGCGTGCTCTGCCGTTTGCGCATACTTGGGGGGCGTGTCGAGCTGATGGGTGACCCCAGGAAGTCGCCTCTACCCTCCTACAAACATCGCATTAGTTGCCATCTCCATCTAAGGGAATTTAAAGACTACTTACATAGACATCAGCCATCTCTCCGGCCCTGCCCTTGCCCTTATCTTCAGAAGTATCGTAGATGTAGTTCGAGGTCGAGGACGAAGATGCGGCAGCTTCGCTTGTACTCGCCCGCTTTTTAGCTGCTTGGCGCAGATCCCCGCTAACGCTTCGATCAACCCGCCTTAAAGGGGGTGTGGCAGAATTTCGAAAACCAAGTCCACTGGCTGAACGGACTGTATCCGGCGGAGTTCTGATGATGGCATTAATGCTTTCACCGGACCGTATGCTCGCTCCACTGAACGAGCGGGTTGCTCCTTCTACTGGCTTCGGCGGAATACTCGACGCCGAGACGACGCTTTGCCGACCTGAAGCTTGCCGGTCTGTTGTTCGGCTTCTACTCCGCTCAAGATCGACAGCGTGTTTCTCTTCATCTACTGCTGGCCAAGACAAGCGAGAAATAATGTCGTCCGTAGAGACCATGTCCTTAGCAGGATGCTCAGGCAGCGGTGGAGAGCGAATCTGACGCTGAGTGTGACGGCGTGAGTTATTTCCTCGCTCTGGCGAGCCAACGTCTGAGAGTGATCGCCGACCCTTTTTTTGCAACGGCGACTCTTCAGGACTGTACTCGCTGATCGTGTTCAATCCTCCATGTGGCGTATCATCGAAGGCGATCGGGGTCCTCGGAGGAGAAATAACATCGCTATCGTGCGACGTTGGGCCCCCAAAGAGTGACTGATGGGGTTGTTGATGTGCTTGAGCGATTGGACTAGGAATGAATGTTGGGCTCAAAGCTCTGTCATGGTCCAAGGGACTCTGGGCGCGTAGTGGACTCTGTAATTGGACAGGGGGGTCTGGCCTGACTTCTCTGATTGAAGGTGATGACTCGAACAGAATTGACGATCGGTCTTTGGTAGTCGAGCTGACTGGCGAAGGTCCGTGGGGGTCATCATAGGCTAGACATGTTGTATCGAGGCCTCTGGGAAGGTCTGTGTTGGGCATTGGTGCTCCTTGCGCTCGGTTTCTTTCAAGACTGGCTTCCGAGTTGCCAGCGTGATTTGAGTCAACGTCCAAAGATATGTTCAAAGCACCCCTGGATGCTGTTCTTGGTCGCAGCATGGGGTCCTCCTCCATCCGTATCTTCCCACTTTGATCGATAGTCTCAAGGGAAGGATCAGTCGAGGTACCCTCTTGCCCCCTATCTGGTGCCTTGTTTTCATGTCCGTGATCGACCACAGGACTTGCTTCGGTATCTTGGTAACCACTGTCTCGAATCTCACGATGCACTGGAAGGCTGTCTGGTATGATGGGCGAATCCGAGACATGAACTGCACTGTCACGATTGACCATTCTCTCCGTGTGAGGCTGCTCCTCCGGAAGACCCACGTATTTAAGAGTGGGGCTTCGCGCCCTAGGGGATCTAGGAGGTGTCGTGACAGGGCCAGTTGGCGGCGTTTGTTGAACATCATCGACACCCGGTTTTGGCTCAGCTTCCTCATCGTCATCACCCGCCCATTTGTTTTTCTTGCTCTTCTTATCTTTCTTCCCCGGCTTCTTCGAGCCTCGTCTTGTCAGCCCCTCAGCAACCGCAACATCAGCGCCTAGGGCACCAGCGGCAGCAAGCGCTTCCTTTGCCCCGAAATCACCACGCCAGCTAAGCTTCTTGTCTTCAAAATCTGCAGGCGGCGCCTGGGACGTGCTCCGTGATATGGAATCCAAGCCGCTGACGGTTCGGTCTGGCCGCGCCTCATTGGAAGGAATCATGTCCTCTACGGTCGGATCACGCTTCTTCGATTTCTTGCCTTTCTTGGCCTTGCTCGTTGATACAATAGTTCCATCATTCTCAGCCGGTCCAGAAGTAGATAGTACCATCCCAGCTGCTAACCCTGTTTCACTGACATTGGATTCTACATTGAACTGGGCCACATCGGGATTTCCATGTCGAGCTTCGCTAGCAAAACCCACTTCGCGGGTCTGATCATCAGCAGGCAGTATGCGCTCACGAGATCTGGTCCGCGGTTCCATTGGCATCTGCTCGCCTTGAATTGGTTGTAAGTCTTCGGTGGATGGTAGCAGTTCTGGATCGAGCTTGCCCTGCTCTTCGACAATTTCCCCATAAAGAGGCTGCTCACGAGGATCTCTTTCTCTGACTTCACCTGTGGAATTGCTGAAGTAGGGACTGGTTCTGTCAAGATGACAGGAAGACTCTGGTTCTAGGGCAGTGTACTCATTAGTCGGAATGTTTGTTATCGGGGAAAATGCAACAGTCTCTTGCTCGTTTCGTGTCGTGATTGATTTTTGGACATCCTTTGTTAAGGGCGCTGAAAGATCCGCGTATAAATCAGCCTTGTCAGGCCCGGATGCAGTAGAATTGTCATCCTCCCAGACGATTGGTTGTTGTTTCTTTTTTGCCTTTCTATCCTTCTTGCTCTTCTTCGTACTATTGATAACGCCGATGCTGTCTTCGTCCCCTACCGGAAGGCCTTTCGCACTTTGATGTTCTCGAATGTCCAACGTCTGATCCCGTAGAGGTATTAGACCCTCACCTGCAATATAAGCCGTTGATCCACCTTCCACATCACCTGAAAAAGGGATAACTCTATCTGCACTGTCAGTCACTAGGCCTAGATTTTGAACACCAGCTGGTCCGGGGATGTCCGTTGTAGTAAGGTCCATCGCTCGCTGAACCGCATCATCAGCAGCTGGTGTTCCTGGGCTGAGACCGTTGACGGGTGTTGCGGCAAACGGAGAACCTGCTTCTACAATCTCAGATTCGCTCTGTATCCTGACTGCTTCCTTGCGCTTCTTGTTTTCTTTCCTACCCTTTTTGACTGGCACGTCCCAAGCGTCACCGTCATCGACGAGCTCTGCGATAGGTTCAGTTGCTCGCTCAGCAGCAGCAGAGTTCTCTATTGTTCCTTTGGAACCTGCTTCGGCATTAGGCGGTTTTGCACCCTCGACAAGAGGCTGCTCGAGAACGGGCTTACCTAGCTCTTGCTCGTTTTGAGAAACGAAGTTCTTATCAGAAGAAACTGGTGGCTGGCTAAGCGGTGGCTCTGGCTGTACGGAAACGAGCTCCTCCTCTTCCAGATTGACGCTCGAGTATGCAGACTTCTTCGCTTGCTTGCTTTTCTTGCTTTTCTTTTTTGCCATAGAAAACACTTCTTCCTCCATCTCCACTATCTTCTGTGAAGGAGGGCTGCTTTGGTCAGTACGTTTAGCTTTCCAGGGCGGCTCTATCGCTTTCTCTTCCTCGAGGGCAACTTCAGGTCCCACATCTTCGAAGAAGCCTCGCTTGTGCGGATGTTCAGGGGAAGTTGAGGCAAAGACTGTATCATAAGTAGCCTTGGGCACATGCTCCGAAGCTCTTTCCCCCGTGGAAGCCACTTCTGCTGTCTCGGTAAAGTCCCCTGCCCCAGTGGGCAACGGGACTTCAACTGTCTGCGGTACATCCTCATTAATGGCCTGCTCCGGAACTGCAATGTCGCCAACTCGTGATGCGCTTTTAGAGAAGTCTTCCGTACTGAAATTTCTCGTTCCCGTGGCTATCGACTCTTCGAGTTTCTGCAGTACGTCCTCGGTAGTGGCGTGCTCTGGAAGAATTTCACCAATCACTTGTGGTGCGCTTTGAGCGATCTCTTCTTCGACATCCAAGATTCTGGCCTTTCTCGTCTTCTTCTTGTCTTTCCTACTCTTTCCGAAGCCGTAAGAAGCTTCATGGTCGGGCACGATTTCTGGGGTTTGAGCCATTGGATATTCATCTCTAGTTGAGGGCGAGCTAGGATCTACCGACCGCGATGAATCCTCAGTAGTCCGATCCGCTGGACCAATCTCTAGCCCGGGATCCGACGCCTTGGCCTTCTTCTGCTTCTTCTTGTCTTTCTTGCTCTTCTTGAGACTGTATGGGGCATCTAGATCGGAGTCAAGGTCGGGGGTTTGAGCGATCGGATCCTCCTCAGCTATTCGGGGTAAAGCAGAGGCAGTTGGAGGCAATGGCTTCTCGACCGTCTGCTGTATTGGTAGGGTGGCGGCGGTATGCTGATCCTCGAAGAATGACGATGAATTGCCGCTTTCCGCGACTCCTTCTCCCATATCGAAGGTCTGGGTTCCGTCTTCCGCTTGCTCGTCTTGCTGGAGTTTCTCGGAACTACGAATAGGGTCAAGCTCGAACTCGTGGCCTACTTTTTGTGAAGCTAATGGGTCATATGCTGGTGTGAGAGATGGGACTACCGACGGCATAGACTGCTCTTCCGTGTTTTCGGCTGACACGGCGCGCTCAGCGATGTCTAGGTCGTCGTGATCTTTCCGCGATGATGCATCGTTCAAGCTATTCATCTTTAATAGAGATGTTTTAAAGGGCAGATCGGGTTCGAACTCCTGTTCTTCAATATCGGCTTCCGATGCTGGCGCAATTTGTTCTATTGCGGTCACGACTTTGTGTGGGTTTTCAGGCATCTCAGGGATTGGTTCTCGCTCCGCTTTAGAAGTAGGCTGTTCCAGCAAGGTCGTCGGTAGGGATGGCTGCTCAGGCTCGAAGATCGGATGTTCAAAAGCTTTTCGTTCTACTTGAGGCGGATCTGTGACGGATACTGATCGATTGAGGTCCTCAGCTTCATCAGCGGATCGCTCTGATTGAAATGCTGGCTGGTCGACCAATTCAGCGTTGTCATGCAATCTTGCTGTAGCTTCCAATGGCGCCTCATCGAGAGCCTTGGCACCGACAGCCGAGCGTTGGCTTTCAGGCCTTGCCAGGTCCGAAGCCTCAACTTCTTTTGGAAGCTGACTTGCTTTTAAGAAAGGCTGAACCAAAGCTTCGGCTAAAGATGACTGTTCGAATACACCATCCACTTTTTCTGAGGACCTGGATTCAGAGGACTGGTCTGGCGCTAATGTTGACGTCTCGAAGCTCTCAGCTTGGGATGAAATTGGCATAGTGTCGGCTGCTAAGGTTAGAGCGTCGAAATCTTTGGCTTTCTTGTTCTGTGAGGCAGGCCCATCATCACCTACAACATACTCTGACCCCTCAGTGACTATCTCTGTTGAACCTTTCTCTAGCGAATGTTGCAAGAGGGGAGCATCACGATCCTCCTTGGACTCTTGTTGAGCCTTGGCTTCAGAGTTGGAACCAAGTGTTTCAGGCTCTTCTGCCCAAGAGATAGCTTTCGACTTCTTGGCCTTCTTTTTGTCTTTCTTGCTCTTGGGAGCGCTCTCAAGCTCCTCTGCAACATCCCTCGCTGGCTCCGTGAAGGGTTCTTTGATTTCAACTTCAAGCGATGCGTTTGGGATGGCGAGATCGGAACCTTCTTTGCTCGTCAAATGAGCTCCATAAGCTTGTTCAGGCACAGCAGATTCGGGCTCGTCGGCCCAGGAGAAGACTTTCGATTTCTTGGCCTTCTTCCTATCATTCTTGCTTTTTGGAAGTTTCTCAAGTTCCTCCACGACATCCTTGACTGGTTCAGTGGATGGCTCTGCCAATCCGACCTGAATCGGTGTCTCTTGCGCGGCCACAGTGGGACTCTCTTCAAATCTCGGCTTAGCTCCATCATTTCGTTCAGGCGCAGCAAGATCCGGCTCATCATCCCAGGATAAAGTTTTGGATTTCTTAGCCTTCTTCCTGTCCTTCTTGCCCTTCGGCACGCTTTCAAACTCCTCTACGAGGCTTCTTGCAGGCCCGGTGGACGCCTCCTCATATCCTCGTTTGATCTGATCATGATCATCAATAGCCTTCGACTCTTCTTGAGATTCTCGATGATGATCATTATCGGTCCTAGTAGTTGCACCATCACTTGTCTTGAAAGGAACCTGCGCTTCTTTGAATTCTTCAATCTCTGGAGCAGTCTCTAATACGCCTGTGACATCTCTTGCTATCTGTTTGACTGGCTCTTCCAGCTTGACTCGAGAATCTGCTCGCACAGGAGTGGAGTCAAAGTCGGGTTCATGTCTAACTTTTATTTCGCTATTAGATACGGCATCGTCGAGATTATCTTCGAGCGAGGAGAAAGGCGCCTTCTTGCCCTTCTTCCTGGCTTTCTTGCTCCTAACGCCGTCCTCGAGGTTATCAGCGACGCTTTGTCCCGGCACTCCTACTAATTCTTGTTGTGGAGCAATGTCCATCTCTGGCTTAGGCAGGGCAGAGCCCACGTCTTCGTCGAGTCCCAAACTCTTCGCGTTCGTAGCTTTCTTCTTGTCTTTCTTGCCCTTGGGAGTAGCTACAAAATCATCCGCAATACTCGGCGGTGGCTCTTCAGCCGTGTCTCGCATCGAAGCAATATCAATCTCTGCAGTGACCTTTCTTTCAATCACTTGCTCTGTTTGAGGCTCCGAAGATCCCATACTCTCTTCCCATGACATCATAGAACTCTTCTTCCTACGCTTCTTATCCTTCTTGCGCTTGAGGTCGCGCTCGAGGATCATCGCATCATCCTGTTCCGGAAAGCTTGTCTCAAAATGTGTTGGCTTAGGCGACGGTCCCTGCTGGACATCTGAGATACCTTGGGAGCCCTGATCATCGGCCGGCGAAGACGTGGTCTTGTCTTCCCATCCCAGTGCTTTACTTTTGTTTGTCTTCTTCTTCTCCTTCTTGACTGTGAACTGGGACCCTGACTTGTCATTGCTAGCGAAATTGTCTTTCGCGCTTTTGCCGACGTCCGCCAGAAGCCAATATGACAACACTTCAACCAGAGGCTGAGCGACTTCACCTCCAGAGGCGAAGTCTTCGGTCGCTATTGCCCGCTCTTCGTCCCTTTCGCTTACTGATACAACAGATGATGGTTGTAGCTCGAGCTCATGAGGCTGCTCTGTTGAAAATGGATTCTCTTGGGTCAACGCTATGCTATCTTTAGTAGTTTCTGGATCAGCCAAATCGGGCGCAAATGGCTTCACTACTTCACCACGGTTCAGCAATGGACATTCTGGTTCGACATCGGTCTGGTGACTCTCTATGTCATCCCCAGCCATTGCGGAGGGCTCCCATTGGTCATCAAATGTTACCTCTTTCGCGGAAACCAATACAGGTTCATCTGTAGCTAGTGCTAGTGGATCGTGTTTTGATGAGTATGGGTCTTCTTGGGCCGTTGGGGAAATATTTTTTCCTTGCTTGGGTACAGCCTCCGCATCAACAAACTCTCCCGATGGGTCTTCGGTGAGCTCACGATCCGCAATGGTTTCAGTAGCTTCAGGCGCAACTGTAATCGTCGGAAGGTTATCGATTGGGACTGATTGCTTCCTCTTGCCTTTTCTGTCTTTCTTCGACTTCTTCGTCGTGGAGTCTTCCACAGGCTCAACTCCGGATACTTCTACTTGCGTAAAGGTATCAGTTGCCGAAGGTTGCATAGGATCCTCCAAGACGTCTGGCGTGTTCGATTCTTCTGCAAAAATGTTCCGCCCCTTTTTGCCTCTCTTTCCCTTTTTCCCCTTTGGCATGTCCCACTCTGCTTGACCAGATTCAGCCGATGTCTCAGGCGACAACTCACGCCCCGACGCCACAACTGCATCACTTTCTTCTTTCGGTACACTAAGAGCTTCACTATATCTAGCATCGAGCATGCCTTGCCGGTGAGATCCCGGCACATATTCGGATTGAAGCATGCCTTCGACTTCTTGGGCGGTATTAGTCACAGCAACGGCAGCAACACTTAAAGAATCAGGAGGGTCGACCTCAGCGAAAGTTGGCAACTTAGCTGGTTTTCCCTTCTTGCCCTTTCTCGACTTTGTCTTGTATCCCCCGTCCCACTCGTCCTCCTCCAATTGCGCCTCAAGAACCGCGGGCAGGGCTCGCTCGCTGAAGTCTGCTTCCTGCTTCCTCTGGCTAAACTCACCAAGACCACTAACCTCCGACTGGTCGACGGCCTGGGAGCTCACTGTGTCATTTTCAATTTGGGCGGCATCTGCCGTTGCATTGGGTAAAGCTGGCGCAGTCGGCTCTCCCTCTACCTCGGAGGCGTTGTAGCTTGGTATCGCCACTTCCGCTAGGCTGCTCCTCTTCGACTTTTTCCCCTTTTTCTTCTTAAGAGGTGGCTCCCAAATATCATCATCCTGCGCTGCATCGTCTGTTGCGGGTGCCTTTACATTCAGGATCAGCGAGCCGCTGACAGCCTCAGCACCGCTCGCATCTTGGTATGCCGGCGTGTCTTTCGCGTCAGAGGTGGATATACCTGGGGTCGGGGCTTGAGAAGCGTCATTCTGCGGCTTTTGCATCTCTGCAACCGCATTCTCTTCTGGTCGAGAACTCATGGACCCTGGCTCCTCAATCTCATCTGGTTGAAGGAGCGAAGACTGGGCAGGATCGGTCACCGCTTCGCCCATCTTTAGCGGTAGGACTTCGATATCATTTCGAGGGATCTCCGAACTTGTCAACGCAGGCTCGGGTAACATAACTTCACCCTTGTCGCGGTGCAATTCGGTCGGTGGGAATTCGACCTCATCAGGCTGTACAAGTTCTGCTCCGTTCTGTTGAACGAGGAAATCGAGCATCTCAACATCCGCAATTTCTGAGACAATAGCCTCTACTGGCATGGGCTCAAGCTCGGTCCTTACCAGCTCATCCTCATCCTCATCAGGCTGCACCATCTCTGCTTTAGTCCGCTGAATGAGAGGATCCGAAGCGTCAACGTTCTCGAGTTCGTAGCCGGCACGTTGGGCTGGGCTAGGCTGGAGCTCGTTGAAGATGTGAGACCGCTCCTTTCTCTCGTTATAATCCTGCTTGCTCAAACGCGAATTGGCATCCACTGACCGATCTTGAGATGATGGCTTGAGCTCATGCTCATGCTCAAGGACTTTAAGATGGTCTGCAGGCTGTAGTACTACAGTGACAGGGGCTGTTTCGGGTTCCTCCGAAATAACGTTTACACTGATCTCTGTAGGCTGATTCTGCTTGCTTTCTCTGCCTCTCAAGTCTTTCTTGACAGGAAAAGCAACGAACTCATTAGCGTACTTGTCCTCGGAACGGCCAGGCTTTACAACTTCGGGATATGTTGGCCCCACCTCAGCAATAAGGTCCTGCAGTGGTGAGTGAGTAGCGAGATTTTCAACATTGGTAGTGGCATTTGTCGGCTCCTGTGGAGGCGTGTCCACCGATGGTTGCTTGTCAAGTACATCACCTCGGAAATTAAGCCCAGAAGGCTCTTCCATTGTAGTCCCATTGGTGTTACCAGTAGGTTCTGCAACGATGTTTGATTCGGATAATTCGAGGAGCTCCGAATATTCTTCCCTTGGGAGGGGGATATCCTTCGGGGAGACGGAGTCTTCTAGGTCAGAAACTGTTGGCAACGCCTGAGTCATGTCTACCATGATCTCTGCTTTCGCGGCATGTTGTTGAGCAGGCCTTTGCAAGGACTGAGATTCGGTCGCCACAACGGAAGCTTCAACTTGCTCGTCTATCGGTAAGCTATTGTGCTCTTTCCTACCCTTTTTGGACTTTTTGCGAGCCACAGTATCAGTCCACATATTAGACTCAGTGTCCGGTTGTACGTCTTTATCAACGCTTTCCAAGTCGATCTCTTGGTCTTGGACATCATTGCTCAATTTCTGAATATTCTCAGGGGCGGCTGCGGGCTCAATTTCGGGCTTGTAGATCTGCTTCGACCTCTTCTTACCTTTTTTACCTTCCTTAGTGTTGGACGAACTTGGCTTGAGCTCAGCCCTTCGCTCTCCCGGACCGCGGCTGACCTCCAAGTCTTGAGTAGTCTGATCATTGGTGTCCACAGTGCGAATGTCACGAAACGAATCATCTTCATGGATTGGGTTTGCTTCCTCCAGAACGTACGATTGAGGCTCATCAACGATGGGATCAACGCTAATCTTGTCATCTCCTTCAATCGTTGGGTCACTGAACCCGAGTTGACCAGGGACTAAAGAGGTTTTCCTAGATTTCTTACCGGACCGAATCTTGCCCTTCTTGGTCTTTGTTGGCCACTCCTGCTCGATCAGAAGTGGATCTTCGGTTTGAGTTGGAGCTCCTACACTGATGCCATCTTGAGTAGTTCCGGCGACACTGCTCATTACATTGACATCCTCTTCCACTGGCATCTCCTTTGGCAGAATCTCGCTGGGTTCGGAAATAGGCGCAACTAATGTCTCCCGTTGCTGTTCAGTGCGAAGAGCTTCTCGCAGCGCTGTCTCTTCTCCCATGAAATCAATGCCCTTGACCTGCTGTGCCATAGGTGTTGCTGATGGCAAGACGTCCTTTGACTCGGTTCGAGAAGCGACGGTACGTCTTCTCCTTTTGCCTGATTTATCTGCGCTGGACTTCTTCGGTGACACTGGGGTAAACCAGGAGTCGACGGCGTCTTGCGCATCCTGTTCTTGGATCTCACGTTGCTGTGCTGCTGTCAATGTCTCCACCTCAGGCTTCATCGACCTTGCCTTAGTTTCTAGGGCTTGCCGAGCTGATTCATCTCCAACGACAGCGGCAAAGTCCAGGAGAGATTTGCGGCCAGAACCGTCCTCAATTGAATGACCTTCAGATACTCCCATGAAATCGTCGACATCTTGCGATAACTTTTGCTTGGTACCTGGCTCTTGTTTTCCGTTCATTTGAAGCCTCTCGTCGTACATGGAGCCGCATACCTGCGTTCTCGACTTGTTCTCCTCGTGCTTGGCTGCAAGCAAAGAACCCGCGGCGGAGGCTCCTAGTACAGCTCCCAACGTGATACCTCCCAGGCTCGGTAGACTACTCTCTGGTGTCATGTGAATTTGTACAGATGAAGGCTTGCTACTTTGCGGAGGGACTTCCTCATCGCGTTCAGCCTTTGTTACATGCTGTGAAGGCGCGAATCCTCTTGGGGCTCCTGTCGCCTGTTGCGAGGGCGCATCATTCACAGTGGGAAATGATGCAGCAGTAGGCGTAGTCTGCTGTGAGTCAAGGAGACCAGTATCCGTGCTAGCGCGTGCAATATCGATAAGTAGACCATCGCCTAAGTGCCTATCTTCACCATAGTATTCTATGGTGTCATAAAATTCTGAACGATCGGACGCAGCCTCATCAGGATCTCGCACCGATGAGCTCCTTGACGTCGTATGACTCGAAGGAAGGGAAGGATACGGTTCTTCGAGCGTCGGCTCTTGCTTGGGTCCATGCCTTTCGACTAGCCAAAGCGGACGGAATTCGTTTGATGATTTGAACTCCGTGGATCGGGGACGGAGCTTAGGGCGAGATGGTAGAGTGTCTGGTGTGGATGGCGTCTGCGGGGCGGAAGGCGAGGAACGGGCCACACCGGGAGAAGCAGGTGGCACACGGAAGTGGAAGGGTATCGCAGTCGAGGACGGTGAGACAAGTGGAGACTGGTTGTTGCCTGCCTTCTGAAGTTCCGAGACGCGTTCTGCTTGACCGTCGGCTCTCCTAGTCGGGGAATTTGGTAAAGAAGTAGAGCTAGGAGGATATCCACGTAAAGGCTCGGTAAACAGGGGCGAGGATTGACGCCTGTCCATATCACGTGCTCCTATAGGCTCTACAGTGAGAGGTATGTCAGGCGGCGGCGGTATTTCCCGGCGCATCCCTAAAAAAGACAATGGCCGTGTGTCCTCGTTGTGGTCGCGCTCTGTGGAATCAATGGGCGGTCCGCCGTCGGTTGTTCCTGGCTGTGCATCTAGGTTGGGAGCATCATCGCGATCCTCGGGGTAGGTCAGCCAATCATCGGTTGCTGAGGAAGGGGCACAACCAATTGAAGCCGGTGTAGATACCTTGGCCGGTAGGTCTTGGGAGATCCTACCTGAGTATTCGGGGAAGCCGCTGTCAGGGCGTCTGCCCTTTTTGTCAAGGTCCATGGGGGCACCATCGCCATCAACACCTCCATTGACTTCAGAGGGATCTATATCCTCAATTTCACGCTTTCCTTTGCGGCCCTTTGACTTCTTGCTCCTCTTCTTTGGTTCTTCGAAATCTTCGAGATTTTCTAGGATAGGCGCCTCCTCGGAAAGTCCTTGTTCCGCAACATCCTGCTTTATCAACGCTTCAGAAAGACCGAGAAGACTATTATGGCGCTGATCCTTGGTTCTTGTCGTGGTCTCGTCCAGTTCGTCTCGAGTAATCGGTGCCGAAATTACCGATTCTTCATCGCCGAGGCTAAGACTGCTACGGTTTGCCTTTTTCTTGGATTTTCTGCCTCTAGTAGCATCGGTATAGATAGGGGCAGACGCTGCAACCGAGGGTGTGTCCTCTGGAGCTTCCTGCGTTCCACAGGATGAAGACTCCAATTTAGTTTCTCGAGTCTCTGGCTCCGTGACTACAGCACCTGATGGCTCCTGTGTCTCACCGAAAGACTCCTGCTCAGGTGCACGAGCGAGCTCATAGGACTTGGCTTTCTTGTCTCTCTTCTTCTTCTCCTTTTTACCGATTTTTCGCTCAGGCTCCCTAGAATAATGAAGCGCTTCTTCTTCTACAAAACTTCCAGGCATGCTTGATTCTGGCAGGTCGCCCTCGACGAAGCCTTGTTGAGGAGGCACGTCTGATTCGCCCAACGGCGCGTCCGAGCTAAGATCTAAGACAGAATGGGTGAAGGAGCGGCGGTAGGTCCCGGGCGCTTCTGTCCCTGGAGGCGAATCTCGACGTCGAAAGCTCGGATCATCAACAACAATAGACGGGTCTAGTCCTGCGTCCTCCAAACCAGCTGCCAACGTGGCGGCGAAAACAAGATCATCACCGAAATCCGCCGTAGAGCTGGTTGTGTTGGGCTCAGTAGGGTTTGGCGAGTCATGCGCGCTATTCTCATTTTTCGTTGTGGCTGTTGGAGGCCCATTCCTGGAATCTTCTTTCTTTGGCGATTGGATAGCTTCGTCGCGGCGTTCTTTGGGCTCAATGATGGTGTACTCTGGCGTGTGATGATCATCCGTGATGACAGTATAGGTACTTATTGGAGGAGGTACCTCTGTGCCAAGATCTTCAGTGGTATCGTGGGGCCGCATGACTGGCGATAGGTCTCCTCTTTCGGAGCCAGCTAGGCTGCTTGGTTGTGGGCTTGGAGCAATAAGCTTTAGCTTTGGAACCCATGGAGGCGGGATCGGATCCGGATTGATTTCTTCGCCATTGGGTCCGAAGGTGTAGGCTGGTGCTTCCCGAGAGTCGTGGAAGCCCCTCGGTTCTATAGTAACAACTTCTGGAACTTCATATGCGCCAATGGTATGGTCGGCGTCGGCCTCCGCTGCTTCCTCCTTATACCTAGGAGCTCTAGACAACAGTTCGTGGGGTATGAAAAACTCTCTATAATCCTCATGGCTTGAGCTTCGTTTGAACGTGGCTAAATCCTTCGCCACAGACGTTTCTGGCCCTTGGGCGCTGGGCTGTCCTTCCTGTCTGACCTCCTCGGACGTCTCCTCAACGGCCCCTGCAACTGCTGCACGTTCTTCTCTGCGCCGACGTCTTCGCTCCCGACGTTCGACCTCGTCGACGTTGGATCTATCACTGATTGGTGGGTGCGCTTTGATCGCTGCTCCAACGACGGAAGCAATACCCGCAGCAGCAATGGGCGAAGTCCACGAGCCTCGCTTATCTGGCCATGATCTTTCATCGCGACGATCTTCATGTAGATCAGCCCGCTCACTACGCTCTTCGTACCTTTTCGACCCAGAGTTCCGTCTTGAGCTTTCGCTCGGATCTTGTTGGTCATGATCACTTGCTTTCTGGTCCTCCGAGCCACGGCGGTCTCTACGATACTTTCGTTCTCCGTCCTCTTCCGCTTGCCGCCGCCTATCCCGACGATCCCTTTCTGCTTGTTCTTCGCTTAAATTGAAACGAACTGCAGCGGGGGCGTTTCGGGGAGCACCCGACTTTCGGGCTACAGCTCTGTCTGACGATCTAGGATCGTATGCGGCTGGCGAAGAATATCCCCTACGAGGCTTCGGTGCCGTAGTCATATTATCGAAAGGATTGCTAGAAGGATTGGCTTTTTCAGGAAAGCTGCCAGGTATATGGAATGGCGAAGAGGCCTCATAGGCGCCGTCTTGGGGGGCGATTGACGATGGCCGTCCTCCATAATGCGGTTGCGAAAGTACGGAAGGCCCAGTGGGCGCACTGTAAGCATGTTCATAAGGGGTTTGTGTAGAATAGACCGTTGACGAAACCGGTGTGACCGGTTGAGGGTGCTGAATCGGAACAGGTTCTGGTCGAGCAGTCCTCTTGGGGTGCGATGGGTCGTTCAATATCCCCGGGCCTGCCGCAACATGTCGCGACGGGTCAGACATAGGTGTAGGGTACATCTGTTGGAGTGGAATACTGCTGTTGCTATGCATGGTGATCCCATTATGGTGAATATGTGGATCGTCGTGCCGCTCCTGCTTATCTGATGATCGGGACTTCTTCTTACTACCCCATCGCCAGCCCCACTTATTCGTTCCCGAGGACTCGGAAGAGAGTGAGCTTCTACTGTCTCGTCTTCGGACAGAGTCACCATATGCCAGATCAGAATTAATGCTTTCATCTTCGTCCAGAGCAGACTCCCATGGATCTTCGTCAAATTGGGGTGGAGACCGTTTGTTTCTCCTTCGATGGTCCAAGCCTCGGCCACTCTTTCCTTTGGATTCTTTGACGGCCACCAGGTCACCTTGTCGCCTCGATTTGTTGCCCTGGCGTGTCTCGTTCAAAGCGAGCGCTGCGGCCGCTGCACCGAGACCCGCTACAGCGAGTTCGGCTTTTCGATGATCGTCTTTGGAGTTTCTTCGTGTCCGGCGCTTGGGCTTTTCAGAGCGAACACCGGACGCGAGGTCCTCGTTAGAGGACGACGAAGATGAACTACTGAAGCTGAAGAAACCCTTCCTCTTCTTTTTGTTCTTCCTCTCTTTCTTGTCAGACGACCGGTGCTGGTCTGGACTTCGCTCACGATGGTTGTGGCTTCGTCTCACGGATACCTTCTCAGTCGGATGTTCATGATTTTGAGCCTTGGAAACCATCACCGACGACCCAGTAGCGGCTCCAAGTGCAGCCTCGCTACGACCAGCTTTTCGGTCTTTGGAAAGCGACCGTGATCTAGACCTTGACCGGTGTCGAGTGCCGTGCGAGTCCTTAGTATACACCCGACCCTCGCTGATGATGCCCGTTTCGATACGCTCGCTTGACGAATCTCGTCGACGTGATTTAGTCTTAGATGATCTTCGCGTAGTGCCACGAGAAGTATAGCTTGTTCTGTCCGAAGACGACGCTGCATGAGACTTCTTAGTATACCCACTTTTGACACTGTAAGTGTCATTAGAAGCATGCTTTTGGTTGAACAAACTCTCCCCGACTTTGGCTAAGCCGTATCCCGCTACGCCTGCTTCGAGCCAGGATTGCTTCTTCCTGCGTCGCTTTTCACTGTCTGATGACGAATATCTGCTGTCTTTATCGATACGATTACTGCTGCCCAAACGATCGCTTGAGCGTCGACTCCGGAGGTGATGCTTGCGGGGCGCATCCCTTGAAGTTGATCCAGGCTCAAAGCAGTCTCTACACACTCCGATATATTCTGTGTACTCTTCGAATTGGGCTACCCCTTCAGGATCCTTGAAGAAGTCGACGAACTTGGCCAGTGGCCCACGATGGCGATGCCGCTGAGCCATCGAACCACTTGCGAAACCTTGCGAGGTAGGAGGATGTTGGGGATCAGAATGATGATTGTGGTGATATGCTGCCGCCGCGAGTCCCGCGGCTCCTGCTGCATATAGAGGTACATTAGAAGAGTGGATGGTTTGCTTACCTGGGTTAGAGGGCTGGCTGGAATGCGAAGCTGTACTGTACGAGCCGTTGACGTATGAGGGCGGCCGCTGGCTTGCGAATGATTGGCCGCTCCCAAAATTCGAGGAATGGTCGGGGTGCTGACTGTGTGATGTTGATTGGGCTTCCGTATAATATCCTGATGCAGCTCCGGCTGCTATCGCGCCCAGGGCGGGTATTGCTGAGGATGCCGGGGTATGGTGACCGTTTCCAGGATGAGTTGGGAAGGTGGAGGAGGAGGGCGCATTGGGCCTCGCAGGATTGTATTGCGAAGGGATTGTTTCTGCTTCGCTCTCAAAATCCCCGCTGAAGAATGATGCAGCTGCCCCTACATGGCCTGTAGCGCTGGGTTCAAGTGGAGGAGCTACGGTGGATGAGGCAGGTTGTAGATGAGGTTCAGCCCCAACTATCAAGCTTGGCTGCTGAGGCCTAACACCGGGCTGCATTGCCACCGACTCTCCAGTATCTCCATAGTAGTCTGCTGCAAGCCCTGGGCCTCCTTCGCTGACAGCCATCGGTGGCCTATATGGCTCAGCGATACCCGAGGGAAATTGGCCTGGAAACTGGTCGGGAACGTGAGCTGACATGGGAGCTGAAGCCGAGGAAGGCCCTCCCACGAAGCCAGCACCATTTTGGCCTGGGAATTGCATGAAGCCAGGCTCTCCGATCTGATTATTGAAGTCGCCACGGGTCCTTTCAATCGAAGCGCTGTACCCGTCGACCTCTTCCCCTAATCCACGAACATTCATGCCATCCTTCTCTTTGTTATCCCTCCTGTCTCTCCTTTCCCGCTTCCTCTCATCTCTGTCTCGGCTCGCTCGCCTCTCCTTCCTATCGCGGTTTCTCTCTGGGCTGGGTGTACGCTCCATCCTTCGCTCACTCTTGCGCTCACGAGCACTTGCGGGGTTGTGCTCATCCCGGCCCGTCTTTGACTTTGGCATTTGGCTCGTAAGACTTGCATTTCTAGCAACCTCGGGAGGTGGATAGGGCTCCCCAGTCTGATTGCCGGAAGCCGTCGCGTAGCTTGAGGCAATCGAAGCGGAGGCGGTGTCAGTGAAAGTATTTCGTGTAGTCGAAGAGTAATTTTTAGGAGTAGGGTGAAAAGTTGGATCACGGTCGTCACGCCGTGATGATTTCTGGGCTGTACTCGAAGACGCTATTGATCCTGAACGTTTGCGCGTCGATCGCTGCTCGTTCTCTTTGCGCCGGCTGCTCTGAGACTGTGAATCCTTCTCTGCGTCATTTGATTTGCCAATGATCCGATTCCACATGGTACTCTCGATACTGTATTGAGAGACCGAGAAGTATTGTGATTCGTGCTTCGAATGACTAGCTGCTTGTGCCAACTCACTCCTGAATGTAAAGTTTCAAGGATTTACGCGTTTGTCGAGGAGTTTGGTTCGATCTATTAATCTACGGGAACTTCAATATAGACAAAATGGGTATCTATAAACAATGTCATAAGTCGTCAGTGGCCAGCGTCTAAAGCTTCAGCATGAGCAATCTGAAGGAGAGAGGCTCGAGGGGCTGGTTTGCAGCTTGCAGCTTGCAGCTAACGTTAGCGTTGGTGTCTCGGGTGTAGGCCGATCTAGGGTTGGAGTGGATTTGAGGATAGTGCACTATTGCTCAGATAGATCAATTTTCTAGAATTGCGAGCATCCCAGATGTAGATATAGCCGTAGTTGTCACCTTGACACGATCTCCCAAGCAATTTTGCGCCATACAGCAACCCAGCTTTTATCACTAATAATAACCATGAGAAATCGGGAGAGGATATCAAGGATTCCGCTCTGCAACGCAACAATACATCAGGAATCAGTAGAGTAGTTTTGATGTCGTTGACTGGTAGTACAGTGTAGGGAGAAATTGAGTATCTTTTGCGGCGGACATCACCTGCAGTTTCCGTTTGAGATATGCAGAACAAGGTAGGATACCGTTGTCCATTCTCATACTATCGATGAAAGCCAGCACCCGAAGTTAGGCTCTGGAGAGCCCAATTCTATCTATATTCCTTCCAAAAGGCATCGTTGAGGTCACCACTGTGCGCTAAGCTATGCAACGAGTGTAGCAAAAGAGACGCAAGAAACAAAAGGGGTATGAGGATATCAAATATAGACATGTGTCCACGTCGACAAGTCCCCAAGCTCTTGGTTAAGGCCGGCTTAAAGACGGGATCCACTGGTTCCATTCGCCTTCCCAACATCCTCGAGCATCCCACCAACCTCATTTTCTAATCTCTGGGTCTCCTCGAAGGGATCGTACATTTTCGACCGGACCCACTTCTCAAGTTCTTGGTCGCCCATACCTTTGAGCTGCGTTTCTCGGTCTACGCCTGCTTCTTGCGCAGCCCGGATGACCCCGATGGCAACCAGCACGCTCACATCGCGAATGCGCTCGATTTCTGGGTACAGAAGGCCTTGCGCGACTTCCGACTTATTCAAAGCGGTGCTAAGCGAAGTCGCAGAAGCGTAAATCATAGACTGAGTGACCATTGTGGCTTTACACAGTATGGTTCCCAAGCCAATGCCGGGGAAAACGTACATGTTATTTCCTAGACTGCATCAGTATGAAAGTGCGGTATGATCTTCATGTAGTATCTCTGGGGCTTGTGCGAGAAAGACATACCTTGACCGGCGTAGTATGTTTGTCCCTTGTATTCGACTGGATCAAATGGGCTTCCACTTGCGAAAAGCGCCTTGCCATGCGTGTGCTTGACCGCGTCCTCAAAAGTACATTCGGAATTTGCAGATGGATTCGACAAAGGAAATATGATCGGATGCTCGTTCCAATGGGCCATCTTCGAGAGAATGTCGGCAGTGAAGGCGTTTCCGTCCGTTGACAAGCCCATCAAGATGGTTGGCTTGACATACTCCACGACTTGTGAGAGGTCTTTGTACTGCTTCCCACCGTTGTCGGATCGGGAGAAGTAAATCTTGTGATCTGCTAGCTTGTCGCCTCGGTCGTTGGTGACGAGACCCTTAGTATCTACGAGCCAGAAGCAGCGCCTAGCTTCGTCCTCGGTGAGACCCTCACACTGGAAATATGCCACAATCTGCTTAGCTACGCCAACGCCAGCACTCCCCGCACCGTAGAACACTGCTCTTTGATCTTTGACCGGCACACCGGACATCTTCACGGCACTGATGATACCAGCGAGCACCACCGCACCCGTGCCTTGTATGTCGTCGTTGAAGCAGGTGTACTTCTTTTGATACCGTTCAAGGGCTGGGAAAGGATTCTTGAAATCCTCGAACTGGACGATGATGCTTTCGGATTGAGGTCAGTGAACTGAAATCTTGGATAAGCCCATTGCACTCACCCTGGCCACTTCTCGTTCAAAGCAACCATGAGCTCATCCATAAACTCCAATTCTTCTTCCGACGTTCCTTTTTGCCTTCGGGTGCCTAAATACATCGGATCTTCCAAGTTGGTCTTGTTATTTGTGCCTAGATCGAGCATGAGTGGGAGAGTGGCATTCGGCCTGATTCCAGCACAGCCAATATATAGAGCCAATTTGCCGATGGGTATACCCATCCCATTGATACCAAGATCGCCCAGGCCGAGAATGCGTGATCCATCGGTGACCACGGTCATTTCGACGTTCCGTTGCGGCCAATTGTGCAGTACCTGGGCGATATGCCCACGGTCCGAGTAAGACAGGTAGAGCCCTTCAGGCTGTACGTAGTTGTGTGACCACTTTAGGCACGCTTCTCCGACAGTCGGGGTATAGATCAAGGGTGCAAGCAGCTTGATATGCTCTACAAGCAGCCGGTAGAAAAGATGGATATTGGTATTTCGGAGGCCACTGAGATATAGGTACTTTCCGATATTCTCAGTCTTCTGTGCTAGCTGCTTGAGACACCTCTGAGCTTGTATGTCGCTGCTTTCGACGCGCGGAGGAAGGAGGCCATGAGTTCGGTTGAACTTACGAACAGCGATGGAGTGCGAGGTGTCAAAGTCACCCGGTTGGGGATTGCTAAAAGTATTAGACATGGTGGACTGCAGTCGGGGGTTCGGAAGAGTTGGAGCGTCTCGAGATCTAGAACGCTTTGAGTTGAGCAATGGGTTTTCTGATACAATTCTGTAAGATAGACGGCGACGAAAGAAGCAAGCTCCAAAACTGCTTTGCATTAAGCAACGGTGTGGGGCTATGTTAAAAAGGGAAAAACGGGGAAGAAAAGAAGAGATGTCGAGCAATTTCCTCCGCACCTTCTCTTTCGAGAAAATAAGTACGACCATCCGGGCAGGATCAGCCTTCAACAGAAGCAACTCGGAGAGCGGTAAAGTGACAGGGGATGGTAGGCGCTACGGGTAGATAAACACGCGGTCAGCTTTCACCGTTGTTCACCGAGGTGGGCATGGAGATTGGGTGGCTGTTCCTGTGGAATTGTAATCCTATTCATACATGGATTGTACGAACAAAGTATAAAGTAAAATGAAATATGCAAGCAACTGTCCCCAGATGATTTATTTATCGAAGCATGGCTGTCAACTGTCAAGTCCGAGGTTCGCGAGAGGCCCAATTCCATCGTTCAGACCTCTGTTCGTTCCCGTCGCGCTTGCCCCTTTCAAGCCATTACATCACTCGCACCGCATCACACTTCCTATTGCCCAACACGGCTATGCCGAGCTATGGAGTAGGCGCAGGATTCGACGTATCCTGCTTGCATGTGCAACACCAGGCTGCCATAGGCCATTACGTCCATATCCTCTGCAATCAGACTCCGAGCCCATTGAGCCTTTCCCTCTTACTACTTTGAAGCTTGTTCAAGCTGTTCGCACAGTAAAAGGATCGAGTCTGTGCCCTTCCACGTACCTGGACACGGACAATTAGAATGTCTTCATGCTTTGGCTTCCGCAAGTCCAAAGGCGAGGATACAGAAGCTCTACTTCCACAGTATGATGACGATACGAGCTTGCAGCGGAGCCTGCACCAGAAGATGCACTCGTATCAAATGCTTCGAGCTTTGTCCAAGGGATTCATGCCCTCCACAGAGCAGCTTATCGTCAACCTACGTACCCTGTTAGCCTCAGACGTTCTCAATCCGGACAACCCAGACTTGAGTGACTCCGGACGTCTTCTACTGAAATACTCGAAGCAGTGGCTGACTGCATTCATTGAGATCATACGTCACAAGAACGACGATGACCAGATACAAGACTTCATTTGGTACTTGTCCAAATCTAGGATCTCTCTAGACACCGAAGATCTCGCCAATACTGCTTCCAAGGTCAAGTCAAAGGCGGACGCTACTGCAGGTATATATTCCTTGTCTACGGCCATCCAAAGTTATTCTGACCTCTTTCTTAGCCTACGAGAGCCTTCGTACTGTCGGTAGTCTTCTCCTCACGAACTCTGATTTCCGTCTATTCCTTGGCGACCTGGGCACGATTGGACGCCAGGTCTTTGCAGATACCGCTTACTCTCTCTCGAATGCTGCCCAGGAAGCTGGTAAGAAGCTGGAGCCTTCAGAACAACATTCGAAGGCACTGGAGAAACCTGGGGCTGATGAAGGGTCACCACCGTCAGCGGATGATCTTGGCCATGAAGCAGCCGATGTATCCAAAATCGTGGGCAACGGTTTGGCAAAGACTGGAAAGGATGCCTTGTCGAGTGCCAAGGAGAACATCTCGGGCGATCAGAAGGAGACTTTATTGAATCGGTTGAAGGAGGCTGTCATCAAGCTACGAAAACGCAATGACTATTCCGATTCTGTGTCGACAATCGGAATTTTAATTAAACGCTACGCCCTGGCATATTCTAGAGCAGCGGATCAAGCAGTGAGCACTGCTCAAGATGATGTACACACCAACGCCGAGCTTGACACAGCCGTCAAGAATTTCTGGGCCCTCGTCAGTTGCTTTGGGGAGAAGGAGCAGTGGAAACTGCTCGAACAAAAGGCCAATAAAGTCATGGAACACTCTCAGACGGATCCAGAGTTTGAGAGTCTCATGACCGATGTTGGAAATTCGGTGCAGAAGCTAATGACAGACCCTGACTTTTTCGAGTCGCCGGATAAGAAGATCAAGGAGCTTCGTGAGAAAGCTAAGGAGGTCGGCACAGAGTCTACGCTGCGCAAAGACATCGAAGAAGCTTTTACTCAGATGCAGGAGACCTTCCGCTCCGTCGTCGAGGACGAGGATATCTCTAAATTAATCTCGATAACTACAAGGATCTTCAACATCCTGTCGCCCGTTCATGCCGCAGCGAACAAAGACCTTTTGGATGACTCCATCCATGTCTTTGTTCCTCTTCTGATCCAAGCGATCCAATACATCCCTATTCCACGTCTCGAGGTCTCCGTTCCAGAGATCGACATGCTCCTAGAAAACCTCATAATCGAGCCTGGCCGTACTATCAACAACACTTCTTTCCTCCCCTACAAGCTACGTGTCGAAACTTACAACGACCTCGAGATCCGCAAAGCCAAGTTCCGCACCACCTCTTCGGTCACATCGCTTGTCACCATCAAGGTCGATGGGTTTTCCGTGCGCGCGGACGAGGTTGGGTTCTGGCTACGTGCCCACTCCGGCATCTTCCGCCTTGCTGATGAAGGTATCATGTCATTCCAGCTCGACGAACGCGGAATTGATATTGCATTGGACGTCGAACTCGGCCAGGAGAAGCTCGAGAAGATGCTTACGCTCAAAGCCGTCAGAGTTCATGTGCACAAGCTCTCCTACAACCTTCGCAAGAGCAAGTTCTCTTGGCTGGCTTGGCTCGTCAAACCCCTCCTCCGCCCCATCGTCCGCAAAGTCATGGAAAAACAGCTCGCTAGCGCCATTGCTGACGGCATCCATGCCGCCAACCGAGAGTTGCTCTACGCGCGTGAGCGGCTGCGAGCGACACGTATTTCGGATCCACAGGATCTCAGAACGTTCGTCAAAGCCATCATTACTCGCTTGACCCCAGAAGAAGACCCAGATGTGTACACCGCTGTGGGTGTCAAGCCCAGCAAAGGCGTCTTCAATGGCGTCTATGCCCCAGGAAGCGTTGTTAAGCTATGGGAGGAAGAGGCGAGGCGTGCTGGCGAGAGAGTGGATGACTTCTCTGCGAAAGGGTGGAGGAACGAGATCTTTGATGTGCAGGCTGCTATGATGGGGCAGTGAGGTCACAGTGACGAGAGCTTTCGCTTCGAGATTGTTGTTGGTATGCTTTTATATGGGCCTAGCAATATGGCCCTCTTTTGCATGCGCGCTATTTACGAAAAGTTCGGAAGACAGATGGGCTATCGCCAAAAATTGTATGAACCTGAGGGCTTGTAGCTGGATGGTAACGAGGAGTACATTAGTGGAAAAGGAGCAATAGCTTGATAGAAAAGAATGATATCGATTGTCCTACCTGTGACATGCGATATATCATAGCAACTAGAAGCCTTGTCGATACATAGAATATCAAGTCTCCAGTTCTGCCAGCAATACTCGGACAATGTTTGACTCTACGACTTGACCGTTTGACGGGCGACCAGATTCAATACCAGGGGTTCGGTTCTCCAAACGCCAGAGGCTGGTCTTCAAGATATCAACACTGCTCCGCTACCATGCTTGCTATGTAGTACAACGAGCGCCCTCCAGCCTCACTCGCATAACAGGAGATTGTTGCCAAACCACCGTTTCCTCACGCTCCCCGCCCAACGCTTCCCTCTTTCCCCGTCCCGTCTAGTGCTTCGGGGTCTTATCCTCGTACGCCTCCGTCACATTCAGCCCCAAGCCATTCGCATCCAAATACAGTTTATTCTTGCCGCCCGCCTCCTGCAGCAGCTGCGCAATATTCCGCGCGTTCTCGATCCTCCTTAGATCGACATAGCTCCTGCTCTTCTTGATCGCGTCTCCGATCAGCTCGGCCGAGCGGGCTTCACCCTGCGCACGCACCACGGTGGCTTGTTTCTCCTGGCGGGCTTTGTCGACGACGAAGGCGGCGCGCTGGGCTTCTTGCTGGGCGACTTGCTTGGCTTCGACGGCGGCGGTGAATTCGGGGGAGAAGGCGAGGTGCTGGTGGGGTTGTTAGTGTGTTGGACATGGAGATTTGGATGACGGCTTACGGTTAAGGAGACGTCGTCAAGCATGATGTTGAAGCGCGCTGCTCGTTTTGAGAGGTTATCCCTCACGAGCCGGGCGACGCTCTCTCGCTGCGTGATGAGCTGGCTGGCGTTGAACTGCGCGACGACGCTCTTGAGCACTTCGTTGACGATGGAGGGGAGGACGCGCTCGTCGTAGTCGGTGCCGAGGGTGCGGTAGATTTGGGGCAGGGCGTCGACTCGGGGTCTGGATAGGACACGGCATGTTATGTTGACCATCTGCAGGTCTTTGGTGCCGGTCAGGGAGGCGACGTTGCGGGGTTTGGCGCGGACGTCGTAGGTGATCGGGGTCTCGAACCAGGGGATACGGAGATGAGTGCCTGGATTATTGATCAGTATCCGCTGCGTGTGATATGGCATCAATGGGTAGTTACATACCTTCGGGGTAGATTTCCGGCTGCACGCCTCCTATACGAGTATACTTGATAGCTCGGTGACCACCGTCGACGTTGAACAGAGCATTATTCAGCGCTACAGCACCACCCGCAAGGGCTACGAAAGCTATAACGCCGGTAATGTTTCTGGGACTTCCTCCTAGTCCTCCGCCTCTCTGCTGGGCCGAGGCCAATGTTTGTTGCAGCCGTCGCCATGCTTCCTTCGGATCTTGACCCATTGCTTTAGCTGGGATGACAGAACTGGGTGGAACCTAGCTCTCTGTGAACATATGAATCACAGGTTGGCACTGAAGAAGGTTGATGGTCAAGGTCAATAGTGACGCGGAGAAATTATATCAGCACTTCCGCGCTACGGTGGCTATAGGAGCTTTAGTGCAGTTTGATAATGGGTCTAGAGGAACAAAGCTTCACTAATCGTATTCAAGTAGCTATACGACTTCATCAACGTCTGACCTCAATAAAGTAAAGTCTGTAATAGTTACTGCACAGTGAGAGACATAAATAGGCAAAATTCTGTCCAACTGATCTAAAATTGTACCTGGATTAGAAGGTTCTTGCAAGATGACCACCAAGGAGGCGGGAAGAAGTAAGACAATCCCTACAGTACATGCGGAAGCCTGCTGACCGTGTCCCAGCTATTTTCATAGGTAAGTGTTGCGAACAGTGTCGAAACGTGAAACCGTCATTCTGCCACAACCCGCGAAATGGCGCTACCACATAAGACATCCCTTTACGATCAACACCCTAATCATTTATCTCAAAACAGGGAACATTGCCTATGGAACCACAGAGGAGCAGGTGAGCTATCGTAAGCAGCATATATGGGACCTTACTGAGCAGCATTAGATCATCGACGACCTCCTCAGCAAAGCAGGTCGCCCTCTCAGCTTCCGCCTTGTCATCGACGAACAGAACGGCAAGCCCAGAGGCTACGGATTCGCCGAATTCGCCGACCTAGACGCTGCCGACACCGCCAGACGCAACATCAACGGTCTCCAATACAAAGGCCGCGAACTACGCGCCGACTTCTCGAACAATCAGTCAGGCAAAAGCAAGAACGACGCCATGTCCTCGCAACAGCCACCCCAAGAAACTCCCTTCCCAAACGACACAGACGCCACAGCACCACCCACACAAGCAAACGGCCTCCCTCCACTCCCACCCGGCGTCGATCTATCCCCCGGCCTCACCTGCCCCGACGCCATCTCGCAAACGCTCTCCACCCTCCCGGTCCCCCAGCTCCTCGACATCCTCTCCCAAATGAAAGGCCTCGTCATGGGCGACCCCGCCAAAGCGACCGAGCTCCTCAAACAAGCCCCCCAGCTCTCCTACGCCATCTTCCAAGCCCTCCTCCTCATGGGCCTCGTCGACACCTCCGCCCTCTCCTCCGTCATCCAAGAAGCCAGCCAGCCCGCGCAACCACCACCGCAGCAGCAAATCCCGCCTCCACGCCCAACCCCCGTTGGCTACGGACAGCCGCCTCCGCCACAGCAGCAGTACGGGCAGTATCAGCCTCCGCCCCCGTCGCATTTGCTGGATCCGAGGATGGCGCATGTGCCTACGCCGCCGGTGCAGGGGGGCATGTATCAGCCTCCGCCTCAGCAGCAGGCGCCGCCGCCGCAGGTCTCGCCCGAGCAGCAAGCTTTGATACAGCAGGTGCTTGCTATGCCGCAGGCGCAGATTGATATGCTGGGGCCGACGGAGAGGGCACAGATCATGCAGTTGAAGCAGTCGTACTTGGGCGGGAGGATGTGACGGTAGGGTCAAGGGATTTGCTTTGCTTGCTGGGGGTTCCATTAAGCCGTGTGGCCGAGATTCAAGGCTTGAGCGAGGTGTTCAGGAATGTCTCGGTGGTATTGGCGACGGAGGGAGAGTCTGTATTGCAGTAGGTCCACGGACATGAGCGGCACGAGAATCACTCCTCCCCTGGAATAACACCTCAAATGTAGAGAAATCAAGATGCTGCAAAGCATGATTGAAGTTCCCCTTCGTATTCAGCTAATGGTCATATATTCAAGTAAGCTATTCTGGCTGATTTGATATGGTCAATGCTTCGTTTGTACATAACGCCCGTATCCATAAATGCGCCTAGGCAATCTCCCAATGTCCTCAGAGATGCTCGCAAGCCCATTAAAACCCAGTTCCAGCCCAATCCCAACGCCTGCTTCCTCGAGCCCCATTCCCAGTTCCAGCCCGGCCACCCTCCATTACTCATTAAATGACGCTCCCGTCGCAATAGTGTGCCCTCCCAACGCCACCCATGGATATCTTACGCCCTCCCCCTCCTCCTAAGCCCATACTCCTCAGCCTGCAACTCCTTGATCAATCTCAAGCTCTCCTCATCCGCTGTCCCCTCCATGCTGCCCATCGACTTCCTCTTCTTCACCGATAGTTCCAAGCCTACCTCTTTCTTCTCATCTTCGCCTGTCGTCGAGATCGTCGTTATGGGACTCACTTCTTTGCCCGCGGTCGTCGGCCCACTGCTCGCTCTCCCGCTCTCGCTGGCTTCCGCTGCGTCGTTGGTGGAGCTCGTACTTGCCCTTCGCGACGAGGATTCGGGTGTGTATCGTTGTTCTTTGGGCTCGTGGGATGAGTGCCGCGACAAGGTGGTGGGTGGTGATGGAGGAATGTTGCTTGCATTCTGGTGCTCGGAGGCGGGAGGGGAGACGAGGGAAGCGGCGGGCTGAGATGATGTGGCAAGAGCTGGATCAAGCGGGATGTCTTCCTTACTATCTAGTGGAGTTGAGGCGACTGGATGACTTAATGCTACCTCGGACGGTATATCAGGAGCTGGGTCTGAGATAGTGGTGCCAGAGCGCGCTGCTGGTGCTGGCGGGTTCTCCGCGGCCTGATCTTCCTCATGGTAGTCGAGAGAGGTATCTAATGTGCCCATGTCGTCTGCTGCTGCCTCAATCTGATCGAACGCTGAAACTATGTCATGCTGCTTTTGATCTTGCGCCTCGTGAACCGGTGCTGATGGGATCATGTTTGCGACAGGTGCCCGCTGAATGATCTGAGCGTCAGAGACCGTCCTGCAGGAGATATCTTCAACACGATCCTGGGCCAGTGACCCGGTCGATCTTCGTAGCTTCTTAGCTGGAGGGATCTCATTGCCGTTGCTATCGAGCTTCCTCCGTTTGTGTGCAGCGGCAGGCCTGGGCATTGCAGCTTCACGTGCTTTGACAGGATCTTCGTTACCATGCTCGTCATGTATGCACCGTCGCTGTTCCAGAGATCAGCAATATACTTATAGAGTAGATTGATTCTGGGAATGCATACCTTGCTCTTACGGCAGTCGTTGCAAGCCTTCGTTCTCCCCCGTCCCTGCGGTGCGTTCAAAGAGAGCACAGAGAGTCCATTGACTGGGCCGCCGGCAATTCTGTGCTCCAAGCGCAATAGCCCAGCCCCTGACAGGTGGTCCAGCATTTTCGGGGTGCTAGCCATCTCGTCGGGATGCTTTAGTAGATAATCCATATCTTGATTTAATTGCTCCCGATCGGTGTCGGTCAATGCTTTCATGTCAGGAGAAGTGTTGGTCAGCTGTTGCATGGTAATATTAGGATCGACTCGAGCCAAGACCTCCGATTGTCCACTGTCACCATGTCCGCGGGTTGCTTCGGCACCTCCAACAGCATTCACAAGTCCACTGGCAGATACGTTGTCAAGCAAAGGTAGAGTAGGGGGGACAATTGTTTTCTCTGTGCTCGGGGTATGGATATTCGGGAGGCCATTATTGAAATCTTTATGCTTGCAGGCGCGACGCCTCTTCCTACATGACTCGCAAGCAACTTTTCGATGCGAACTCGAGCCGGTGCCGGACATTGTTCGGCGCCTCTTAGATCTGCTGAGCGTTTGCATCTCAATGGACTCACCGTTGTTGAGGTCGGACATTTGGCGCTTGTTGGGGGTTTCTGGACGATTCCCATCAACAGTATCTATGGCAGTATTCGCGAATTCATGGTCTCCTTTCACCTCTACATCTGTTGACGTAGCAGGTTGCTGAAGGGATTGCATCCGTGCCGACTGCCGTCTAGGGGCTTGAAGAGCAGCCTCTCGATCGAGCTTTTTCTGAGCTGCGACGCTCAATTTGCCTGCATTATCTGGTTCTGGCACAGCATCTGGATATGCCCAGGACGGTATTGTTTCATTGCCACGCTTCCAGGCGCACCATGCCGCCAAAGCCTTCACGACGTCCAGAGGCTCACCATGACCTCGAGGTATTGAGCGCTTCACAGCACTACGCGTCTCTGCGGTGATGCCATCTGTGATGCTACCCATGTCGATCATTGCAGTCCTCAAGAGATAGCGTACGAGCTCAGGTAGACCTTCCAACTCTCCTTGCGAGTAGTACCTAGCATGATAATTCTCTGAACCAGATCGAGAATTCTCACCCCAATCATTGAAACAGTGATGGGCAGGGCTTTCACGACGGAAGACGCCACCACTCTCAAGTAGATCCTTCACATTGCTAGGTAGAGGGTCTTCTTCGAGATAGCGGAAAGCAGCATACCAATGGATTTTCTGGAAATGAGGGTATCTGAATTTTCTCGCAACCCCGGTAGCCCTTTCGATATTTGAGATTCGAAGCTGCATCGCGTAATTGAGTCTCGTAAGAAAATTGCCACCGATGACCAAGCTATCCTCGGGAGTCCAGACAGCATGAATCCATCCAGCTGGAATCAGCATCGTATCTCCTTCCGAGAGGTCGACTCGGTAGCATTCTTTCGTTTGGTCACCCAGGAACGTCCAATTTTGTGCAGGAGACAGACACCACTCTTCGTACCTTTTCAGATGTTTCTCTTTCGGCGGTATGAAAAAGAATGTTTTCTTCCCCTTCAGAATGTGATAGAACACTGATGAGCCACCAAAGTCGATGTGAAAGTCTGTGAAGCAATCGGCGACGGACATCAGGCAGTAGAACTGGACTCTGGGAATCTCTCCTTTGGCTTGCAGGTCGGCAGGCCAGACCGAGTCCTGAAGGTCAAGATCTCGAACAACTTGCGGCCTTCGTATCAAGCGCCCCAGTTTGCTCTGCGATACTTCGAGGCTGATGACATTGCGTACGATCTTGTTACCCTTGCTTTCATAGTAATCAGTCCAGCGCCGCATGTTCCATTTCTTGCCCTCCCCATTCTGTGATTTCACGTCGATCACTTCTACCTTCTCGTCAGGCCCATATAGTTCAGCCACTGTTCTCACGGTCAGACCCCGTGGCATCACCATATCGAGGGCATCTTGTCCATGGTCCGGGGCACAATGTGCTTCCGAGCCATCAAACGTCCATTCTTCTGGCGGCAAATCTTCGACCATGCCATATCTATGAGAATTCTGATCAGAGTGTGAATCTGGATGCCTGGAGGCGGTAGAGCCAATTCGAGGCTGAGGGTTCCAGGCGGCAGGAATCACTACGGGCTCCCTCCAGCCATTGCATTGCTCGAAGTACTCAGCGGTCACAAGTTCAGGACGCATCCTAGCAAACGTCTCCGGCAAGAATGATATTGTGCCATCTTTGATAGGCTGTATGTAATGGTGTTCAGGAGTGTCGTCGGAGGTCTTGATAACACCCTGGTGCAGACCGGCATAGTCAATCGAACTGTGTGCACGAGATGACTTCCTAACGTAAGTTGTCGCTCCGTGAGTTGGCTTGCATTTCCGGCAGCGGTATTTGTCGACGCTTCTGACTTCTCGCTCACTCTTGAAACCCGCACAAGCAAAATGGTACCACGATTTGCAGGCATCGCAACTAATCCAAGAGGTGGAACTAGTATCGACCTCGCCGTTAACGATGTTCCTTGTGAAGCCGCAACAAGCGCAAACAGCCGGAGCAGCAGTGTCGCCAGTCTTTGTAGCATGGTCTGTGTCAATCGCCTTCGGTTCCGCCAAGTCGTACATTGGTGCGATTGAGGGATCATCTGCACTAGATGACAAGCTATCTTCCTCCCCCGAAGTTTTATTTGGCGCAACGTTAATGCTGATGTCGTTCGGCCTAGGTTGTAGGGGGCTTTTGGCTTCGCTCTGCTCCAAACAACGTGGCGATGTCCCGGAAGGGGGTAGAACCTGGTTCACGGCATCTTCCTGTGCCCGAGTTTCATTACTCTCGCCTAGAACATGTTCACCATCCTCCTTTTGATCTCCTATTATGGTGTGCTTGTAAGGAAATTTGTCTTCGAGCACTGAACCAACAGCAGACATAACGGTAGCTTGCTCTCTCAGCGTATCGCTCATTTCTTGCTCAGATATCAGTGACCCTTGTTGCGCTGAAGTTCCCTGAAGACGTGGTGATATTGGTTGAGAAGCTCCGCGCAAAACTTGACCGCAAGTCTTCTGCTCGATTTCACCATAAGCTTCATCTAGTGAGCGCGACCCGCTGAGCCCATCATATCTTGTATGTTCGTAGAGCTTCTGAGGGCTTGCCAATTTCTCGTGTTGCTGCTTCTCCTGGTCGGGCTGTGGTGGCGTCAGGCCGTTCGAAACGGTTGGCGACGCGATGAGCTCGGACGCAATCGGCTGCTCGTCTGCTTGAGGATGGATCTTTGGTGGAACTGAGAATCTGGCCTCCTGCGCGAAGTTGAGCAGCAGCTCCGCCTCCAGCATTCTGCTGTTGGACGACTGCGAGTAGCTTGTAGCCAGCCCCATCCCTGTGTTGACTGCTGAACGGCGCGATAATGGCGATGGAAGCTTTTCAGACTTTGCTCGCTTTGCCGGCCGCTCCATATTGTCGTCGCTATCTATGCCGCTGCGACTGCCTGCTTGCTCATGGTGACTGAATCGGCGGGGCGCGGTATTTGGGTTGGTGGCCAAAGCAATCGATGCGAAGGGGTCCATTGCGCCTCCAGAGCCCACTATTCTTTCGCGCTCATTGCCGTTCATTATGTTTTGAAAGGTGACCGATGTGCCCGAGGCGCTCTTGCAGTGATTTTCCTGACCGGACCATCGCATGCCGCCATACGCCTTGGTTGGACCGTCGGTGAAGAGAGGGGATAGTGCTTCGATGGCGGAGCTTGGCGGAGAAGGTGTACGATATCTGACAGGCCGACGACCTGCGTCTTGCTTGAAAGATCTGGTAGCCATATCGTCTGCTGTGATTCGAGTTACGGCGTGGGGGTAGAGCGGTTCTGTTCAGCGCCAACCGGCTTTGGAATTCCGTCGTCGCATTGAGTGTATAGCAAACGATTGAAAGACTTCACTCTTAATGCAAAGGTCCAAAGGCGACGTGTGAATGTTGTTCAAGAAGATTGCTGGTTGATGGGGAGGGGAGGGGTGGTAAACCGGCCTCGCCAGCTCCGGTCCTGAATTGGCGCTAGCGGATTCACTGAGTCAACTCAATCACCTACGAATGGCCATACAATAGCAATGCAATGCCTGGCGTGCTGCCAGCTTAGCACCGACGTCTACACTACAAAGCTTAGACTGTCCTTACATCGATGGAGGTATTGTGCTTGACAGCTTTTCAGTAGCGGTATTGCATGTACATGCTGCGCGCTCGGCTTGAGGACATCCGACTGCCAAACTTCTTCATTGCCATACAATGTCCGTTAGATGCTTCTCTCTACAGCTGTTTGATAGCTTAGCTCACACACTGCCAGACACTGTCTTACTTCGAAGCTTCAATCATCCACAACGAGCTTCGAATAGCGCTTCAGAGGCCCAAGGATGGCACAGGACCAGCAGGTGGCCTAGAAAAGTCTCAGACGGCATCCCACAATTTTCCATGGGGCTATACAATAAATGATTGAAAGGAGCGCAGGATGATCTGGCGATGACACATGAACGAAAGGAGTACTGTATTGATCTGCAGTCAAAGTCTCATTCTACGAACATGAACGCTTCCAAGCTCCCAAAAGACTGTCTCTGACCTGCTGGGTGGATCTATCCTTGTCATTTCTGAAGCCAGTAATGGCCATCGGTGAGGCAAGGAAATTGTGGGTCAAGGAGTCGAACCAAAAAGGGCGCATATCGAAATGATTGCTGTCCCATGGCCTAGTACCAATGTCACATACATCTCCAATGAATTCTTCGAGCCCTCATAACGGGGATTTGGCTGAGTCAGGCAAACGCCCTAAATATTGGTTTGCCTCTTCCGCTTCGGCTATGGGTCTGCAAGTGTTCTTACAGTCCATTGCGATTCTGTCATTTCGCTCTTCCAGGAGTGACAAAGAACGAGTGAACCACTTCTTGCCGTGGCATGGGATACTTTTGAAAGCTGGGATATACACATGAGCTTGTCAGTGAACGCCACTCGCCATTCTTCGGTAGGCTTGCACCTATTTCGAGGAATTTGGCAAACCCAAGGTTAATCCCTATCAATTACTCGGAACCTTTCCAATACAGAGACTGCGCTCACTGTGATACAAGAAAGCGGTCATGATCATGGTCTCCCTGAATCAATACCGGTTGAAGGCCTAAACATAGCAGGACTTGATGCCTATGGCACGTAACGGCTGGGAGAAGTACATGTCTCCTTACGTACTATCATTTTCCAGTACTTTCCACTTATGACAGAGATCTTAGACGTTGAATGAAGGATTTGAAACCATATGCTGGCATTTCCTAGCATGATTGAAAAAAAGGTTCTCGAGTGAACAGGAACCATGCAGACCACTCTGCTTATCTGACTATGGTCATTGTCGCATGATGTCAGCTGCACCACGCCGTACGGCCATCAGCAGTCGGTATCTTGCATAATCGGGACTGCATGGTCGGTACTGAATCGTAGAGAACACCATTCTACCCGTGCGCAATCTAATTGGCTGGAAGATGAGTGACATTAATGTTACGTTCATAATTGCTTCTTAAAGGCTCCTCCGGTTCTTTCGGAATTGCATGTCTTCCCAAACGGTGATCGCGGAGCAAGCTGAGCATTAGGTATTGCCAACAAGAATGGTAATTCTAAAGACATTCAACCTTTACACAATAAATCGTGGGACACTACGACCAACGAATGCCTTAGTCATAGACAAAGCGCCATCCAATACTCTCGACTCAGTTTGAAACGCAGAATTTGATGTTCAAATGATTCTTGCTGCAGGAAGATCATCCGAAACTCAATACAAGGCATTAGGTAGTAAGTTGCACCATTGGCGTCTATACTCAAATCTTGAAGTCCTCCTCACCCTCCAACATTACAGCCAAGGGCGACATCCGTTACAAGTCATCGCGGCGTGATCCAAATCGCCGCTGCTAATCACTGACCCTTTACCATTCGCCTAGCGCGTCGTGGCGACGTAAATCTTCCCAGCTCTTGAGAAAACTGGGGATTGCTCCTGTCTTCGGTTTGGTAGAAAAGATCGCGCCAAAAAGCTTCTAGGTTACATTTCATCTACGATTTCTCGTGGCATCGCTCACTCGACACGCTCGCTCTCACTTTTCTCTCTATCTCTAAACTCGGACGACACACTGCCAATCCAATCCAATGTACAGCTAGGTAGTTCTCTATACGGTCTCATATCTACGTGGTCCGATAACGCAAGACTATGTAGCTGAAGATTGTCTATCACTTCTATCGAGGCAACATCTCAGATACTGGTACACATGTTGAACTCCGAACCGGAAATACAATGACACCTTGTCAACACGGAACATAAGGTCTCGATTTCGAGATGATTCTAGTATGCGTCAGTAGAGAAACGCCTATCAAGGAACTACTGTGTACTGATTACATCACACCATCTGATTTACCCCTACCCTTGGCTCGAAACAATGAAATGCCGACTCGCAAATCTATGTCACAATGTAGGCGATGGCGGACAAATACGACATACCCTTCGCACGACATCATGCTGCAGCTGAAGTTCGCCGCATCCGTAGTCAATGTCTATCGCACTCACGGCTCTCTCAGAGACATCACAGCCCTGAACCATGGCATTCGGTCGTCCACGCGGTCAGCATGGTTGTTGAAGAGGTTTGACAGTCTCTCTACGCAACCAGCGAGGTCCACCGTCGGTGGAGTAGTATGATTGGGAACCACGCACTAGACCAGCCTGCTTCAAGCAGTGGCTTAACGCGAAACGATATGCCGGCAGCGAAGGTTTTGATAAGCAGGTGACCTATACAGACGTTGACGGCAGCGGGCTCGCCGTAACCCCGAAAACAACAGTGCCGTCCCACGACCAATGCATGCTGGCGAGTGATGGTGCTCTGCATGAACAAGAGCGTAATCCGATGCCAGGGCCCCGCTAGATTTCGGAGGACCTAGGCCGGGTTGTGATATAACACAAACGGCCCAAGGCCTGCTTATATCCAACGAGCTCTTTCCCTGGGTAACGTGCACCTGTCTCAGTGTTTTCCAGATATACTGAATTTATTGGCTAGAGCCCTATCTATCGATGCGAATTATTTGCATACGACGACACCAAGGTCCCCTATCTGCTCCTCTTCGAATAATGAGATCAACGTTGTATGCTCGCTTATCATGGCGAGAGCCTGTCGTAGATTTTCAGGAAGATCCGAGTCCTTCTGGTTGGCTCCACAGAGACTTGTTCTCAGATTGCCCAGAGGTGAAGTTGACCGCCTTTATTACCACATGATCAATTCTGACCGCAAAATCGTCATAGCCGCGATATAGGGTTCCCGAGAGAAAAACACAAGCGAAGTCATAGGAATACGCTGTGTCTCGATCTGAATGGTTCTTTCGAATCGAATTCGCCATGATTAATACTTGTTTTGGGGCAATGCCACCGAGGCTGTGACCCGCAAACAAGATTCCAACCTCCTCGAAAAGTTTACAACAAAGCTGTTGATACTGTTCACGACAAGAAGCATCAAAACCTGCTAAGACATAGATTCAGCCTACTTTCCTCGAACTCGAACTCTTGAACTTCACTACAATTTACCACCCTAGCGATACTCAAGGACATTCAAGTCCTCGTTGCACTGCTAATCCTCAACGCCTCGTACTTCGACAAGTACCACCTGCATAAATAGAGCAGGTACAAGTCGAGATGACTGATCATTATTCTCAGAAGGTCACAATACCCAAAATTGCCTTGCCCACCAAAATCCACAAGACTCCCAGAAAGAAGCGTGCGCCTCGCGGGAGCCTTTTAGACAGCGACAACATTGGCACTAGCATGTCCAATATACAATGCATGTTCAGTCTCTTCTTCCCAGTACTGTCATTTCATTTCTCTCATGAAGCAGCTATCCTACGCTGCTTCGGCCATGGGCCTGGCTCGAAACTGGAGATCGAGGGGCCCGGTCGTGGTTACGAAGTAGTCGTGGACGTCGTCTAGGAATGAAGAAGTCTGCTTCTCGTCCGCGAAGCTGACATGGTATTTCTTGACCAGAAATGCGGTGACAAGACGCAGCTCGGCTAGTGCAAGATTCTTTCCGACGCAACCGAACCGACCTATCCTTTTGTCAGCTGAAGTGGGCCCTTCGATGGTCAATTCTTCTGCCCAAGGCCTTTACCTGTACCAAAAGGCGCGAATCCAGCCTTGATCTTAACCAACTCTGGACTATCGCACCATCTTTCAGGAATGAAAGACGTTGCCTTCTCGAAGCAGTCGTCACCTTTTGAAGTGTAAGCGTGCGGAAAAGCATGTAGAGCCAGGTCCACCTAACGTTTGAATATGGTATACCTTGGAGCAACAATAGTGGTTTCTCCAGGAACGAATCTGCCGCATATTGTTGCACCTTCTTTCGGTGTCTTCCTGTAACCTGCCGTGGGCACTGCGGGATGTAATCGAAGGGTTTCGTTGATCACACCGTTGAGATACGGCAGCTTCTGCAGTATCTTGTCATCTGAGCAATCGACCGCGGCCACCTCGGCGTGCAATTTCTCAAGTCTGCCAGGGTCTTCCGCCAGGCGGTAGAACAGGTTGATCAACGTCGAGGTAACTGTATCACTCTTCCACTAAGCCTACATTCTCGATCCGAGGGTCTGCGGTTTTGATTACCTCCCAGCCAATATCGCCAATACTGCGTCTCCACTGAGCCAATTCCAGTCCGCTTCTGTGAAGCCGTTCTTTCGAGCATCATCGATGAGCCAGTACGTCACATCGAAATCCGAGTGATTCTTGTCATCTTCGATGAGCTGCCTGCAGTTTAGTGTAGGCCTGTCACTGAACGAAGCTGCTCCCACACAGTCGTACCGGCGCTCGGATTTCTATCTGTCTTCGACACCATCCAAGCATGGCGAACCAGTTCTGGTTCATCGGCAGGAACCCAGCCACGTTGAATCCAAGCTGCATGAGCCATGGTACCGGAGACAAGGGGCCCAATAACTCCAAACCTTCCTGCACCCTCAAGATGGTAGTGTCCCATTCCTCATTGTGCAGCACACTGAAAGAATTACCAAAAGCGAAATCTCCCATCACCGCGAAACCGAACCAACTAAACAACGTCTTCACGCCTGTCGGCTGGCCGGCGGCAACGTCGGTAGCGATGTGCTCTTCAAGCAGTTTGACGTACTCCAACGCCCTCTCCTTGTATCGGACCAGGGCTAATATACCTCTTCAGCTTACGCGCTCGGCATGAGGAACCTCTTCTGACCTTTAGTTGAGAAGGCCTGATCCCATATTCGCCTGCGATTGTCATGACTCTTTCGATCACGGGCTGTGAGCAGCGACTTTAACGGAAGGTTGAAGTCGTACCAATCAGCTTTACTGCACGCGCTCCCTGGCCCATCAATGTCTTGATAGACATCTGGATGGGTAATCGTGAGCTCGTTTGGTCCTTGAGAAAAATCAGCTTGAACGCCATACTAGTCTAGCTGCTTGAAAATCAGGCATTTTACCGGTCCGAACGAAGTCGCCGTACTGTTGGGCTAGTCGATCAAGGACCAGATGATTCTTCGAATCACTGCAGGCCCAGACGTGCCAAAGCTTTGAGATCCGGGCGAGAGGTGGGCCGGGGAACCCTGCTCGTGAAAGGCGATGGAAGAGGATTCGATAGACAGCAATGCTCGTCAATAGAGCCGTAAGGTAAGCACCAAAGACCGATGTGGCTGCCATTAGAGCCGGGATGGCCGCGCATTGCTCGACGATTACCAAGAACGCAGTGTACAGGACAAGAGCCAGCAAATGATAGAAGAGGATTGCAGGGCTGTGTAGGTGCCATTCTCCGTGGACAAACAAGCCATGGTGCACAGAGACGGCTGTGATTACGGCGAGTGCGAGCTTGCCATAGACTGGCGCATCTCTGCAAGCATCTCTGCCATGGTCCATGATGACTCGAGCCCTAGAGAGGTCTCGGGCGAAGGGCTTTCAGGCTGGACTCGTGAACCACATCAGCTTCCGGCCGATGTCCTGGGCCTTTTTAAGAATAAGTGATACAGCACTGCGAAGCTACCATTTGCTCGTTCTTACAAAGTCAGGACGCGATGTCCAGAATTGCACTTCTTCGAATATCGCAAGTAGAGACAGAGATCGATATAGCAAGCTTGATAGAATTCAGCCTTGAATCAAGGATGCATTTTTCTCTTAAGTTCGAAAGTTCAGTCTCACGCCCAGACTGCACACTTGTTCAACACGCCATCTTCTCGCTAAAACGTCCACGCGACTTGTGCGATGCAGGTGCTTTCGGGAAGGTGTAAGCGTCCATTGGATGCCAATGTTCTGGGTTTCCCCACTCAGCCGTCCACAGAGAGGCCCAGTCCTGTAGCTAGGTATCCAGCGACCGCTGTGCGACATGAGGTGGATGGCTGCGTTACATGAAAGCGTGTGCGCCGTCAGCTGCATTGAATCGTAAACTCTTCGCGATTAGAACAATCAGGGCATGGAAACGGGAGATTTTCCGTTGAGATGACCTCGTTGCCTGCCGAAGGTTGTGGGTGACACCGAGCCGAACCAGCCATTGCGATGGCGCACAAACCAGTCCACAACAGTAACATTGCACTACTCGACGTGCAAATCGCCGATCCTGTCATGGAAACGCTGTACACACTGTAGCTCTATTCAAGAAGCGAGCGACATGTTGGCCGTTGAACCTCCCAAGCATTATCTTCGGCCTCCCCGGCGCTCCATCGGGGCCCCTGGCGGACAACCCATCCTCAAGCTCCCCTATCGTCCAGATTCCCATTCAACCTCCTCGTGCACTTGTCTTCAATTGGCTCAACCCTCTTCCTATCTTCAATATCGCCTATCAGCGTCTCCACGCGTTCATAGTGCGAGATTCGCCCAACAAGCCCTAGCGACCTCTGTCAACAAGGCGTATCATTCCTGCTTCAGCACAGACACTACTTCTTCCGGTGGTACCTGCCGTACTGCTCCCAAATCATGCTCCTGGTGCCGGCACAGAGACCGCTCAGCAGTGATCGTCGTAACTCAACGTCAATGGTTGATGTCCATTCTGACTTTTGCGCGACTATGCTACCTTGATGGGCGCAAATGACATGATTGCGATGAAGCCCATGCGGACTCTCTGAGAATGATGGAGATGGATTTCTGTAAGATGCAAGCACTTGAAGCAGTCTTGTAGGACGAAAATGATAGAGAACGTACTTGAAATCTAGATAATATAATAGCTAGTGAAAAGTTAAGTAGTCACCAAGTAGGAGCATCCATGATATCAACTCGATGAACCTAGCGGACATTTGGCAATTGGCAAAGCAATGCTCGCTGCATGCGTCTGTCCGAAGCTTGTTGAATGTATATCTCCTTCGCGAAAACAGAATAGGCCTGGTACTTCGAGGATGCGTGGTGGTCATTGGCGAGGGCCCCGGAGCAAGAGAGAGCATTGTTCCAACAGTCGAGTATCGTGAATTACCAAATACCAGATTCACTTCTATCATAAGGCCTTTATTGACCAGCAAGGGTTTTGAGTGTATTCCGGCCACATCGTCTTGTACAACGACGGTCCTTCCGCCGCGGCACGAGGAACATATGTAATTTTGTCATGTGCCACCGGTGAGATCACCGCTAGATTGATAGCATGCTTCCAGGGCGAGGTATCAGATCTAAGATCGAGTTCAGGATTGGCACCTTCATCCAGGAAATGTGAGATCGCCAAGCAAAGGCTGTATATGCAAGTAATGGAATCTGGAGTCGTTATCGGAGGCCGGTTAGAACGGCATAGTAGTGGGGCTCGAAGCTTCGTGAGGTGACTGCGGCTCCTTCCATGGTAAATATTGCCGAATACGATGATTAGGCGACACACGCTGTGGCCTGAGTATATGTTTAGTTTCCTCGAAGACTTCCTTGAAAGCATCGGGATCGGTCGCATTCACGAAGCGGATGTACAATTTTCCGTTAGGCCTTTTGTGAATGCGTTGGAATACAGTAGCAATGTATGCACATATAGAGGTGCTGTCCATCATACCGGTGTACTTTGGGAAGAATTTGGAGAAGGGCTGTACCTTAAGGTTTTCTACGAACACATCTGTCTTGGTGAACGGGAGGATGATAGGAATTGTGACAGAAATGGCGATATCTTCGAATGCGCTCATAGCATCTCTCAGCTGGTTCTAGTGATTGTCAACGGCTTAGCTTCTCTCCGGACATCCCCGTCTACATACCGCATTGTTGTAGTCTGGCAACCGACGACAGTATCCTGACAGCGCTGCTGTATATATGACTAAGTTAGCGTTGGAGTATGCTGTGCGCCAAGTTTCGTTCCGTTCAGACCGTCTCCCACCAACGTCAGTGGCATGATATCGAACAGATCCAAGTGAGTACGTGGATCTGCACGGCCGGTGCTGGAGTTTCCAATCTGGAGCGGAACATGTCCAGATCCGCAGCTGTACAACTCTCTACAAAAAGTGACTCGAAGCGAAATGAAAAGCTACAAATGTGCTTAGTGAGCTCCTTGGGTACCGATCCAATTAGAAGACATACAATCCGATGTTGTCGTGAAGTCCTGCATCGTCCTCCGAGCGTATTAGACGACGAATTTTCGAATTACTCAGCAGCTCACGGAATGCTCGTACATAAGAGACAACGGCATCATACGGCACAATTGTGCCCCACGACGCGTGGAATGATTTGAGAGTATCCAACCACTAAAGTCTCGGGTTAGGATAGTGAGAGGGTGCGGCGAACTCTATGCTATACGAACCTTGTGCGCCTCTTTGCTTAGTTGGATCCCAGAATGATCAAATCTAAAAGATACTAGCAATGATGCAGATATCAAATTATCCAGGATAATAGCGCGAATCTCTTCCCTTTCATCCTCGGTATATTGATAGCCACACAAAGCGTGGATTTGCCTGTGGATGGTAGTTTTACCTGACAGCGAGGTGCCTAGAACCACGAGAACCTATCAGCACAAGGTGTCGCAATGGTGGATTACCACGTCCTCAAAAGGAGTAGAATCCATTGCCTGACCTAGCTTGCCAATGAAAAGTAAGGATAATGAACGCCAAACCCCCGAATATGCTAGCTTTCCGTTATAGAGAGAAGGGACATCATTTTCGCCATCGCTGGAATCTACCCCATAGAGATTTGAATATGGAGGACTTGCTAACCTAGAATTGCTATTTCCTGTTCGTCGTAATGATCGCGCGCTTCCGTGGCCACGTTGTCAATTCTATCCCATCCGCCGGCAAGAACTGGTGTAGGAGTGTTTGGCAATACCAATTTAGGCATATATGGTACCCGATGCTGGCGGCTGGATCTAACCCGGTTCAAGCCGTCTTGTTTGGTCGAAGACCATGCATAGTGCTGAGCGTTTGCGAGCTCGTTCGCCGAAATTGGCAACGAGATGACAGACACATTTGACACATTAGCAAGGCTCGTCTCAGAAAGGCACGACCATCCAAAAGAAGTTGCGGCAGAGGACTGTAGAGACTCGCGTGACATTCTCCGCCTAGCTCGACGGTATACTTTAGAACGCCTAAGATCTTGTTCGAATGTGAACCTCTTCATAGCTGTCGCGGCTGGCTCGCTAGCCTTCAATATTGGATCAGTCGCCTGTTGCTTCGGCCGGATCGTCGATGCATCGTCCTCGTCATTGCCTTGGTTCTCGGTTAAAGAGGTTGCCTCCTTTATAGCCTGGTCAGAAGGTAGAGACTCGAGATTGTCGATCCGCCTACACAGATCTTGATTGTGTTGCATTAAATGTTGAACAACGCTGGTCAGTGTCTCAACCGAAGTAGTAGCCCGGTCTACGGAGGCGCTGTTTGACGTGCCAGTCAGCTTAGACCGAGCGAGCGATGAATAGTCTCGAGCCAGCTAGGACGTACCATGTTATGGTAGTAAGCATTAGATTGAGAGATTGTCTCGACGAAGACAGGCGCAGGCATAACCTGGCCAACGCAGGTTCCTTCCTCATCCACGCTATTCGACTAGTCAACCCTGTAGGGGTGGGATCGTTCAAGGACTCGAGAATCTCTTCAAGTTCCGACATAGTCATGACACATGCCGTCAATGTTGCCACAACCTGCTCCAACATTATAAGTGCAGTGCGTGACCTTGTGCCAATTCTTGTTCCCAGCAGGAAAACCTGCAACTGCGTGAGACAGGCATTGATGTCGGACACCTCCTGAAGAACGCCATTTGCGAGTTTTGGGGCATAATTCGTCGCATGGATGATGTTGGTCAAGATTGTCTTGACAGTCGCGGTCGCTCCAAGCAGGCCAACAACGGCTGCCGCTACCGACAGAGGGTCCATGAATTCAGAGTCTGTTCGGATGTCTTCTCTTGCTTCCTAGCTGGAGATCCAATTTCTCTTTCAGCGTGGGTCGCGGACGACTCAAGGGAGTCGAGCAGTTGCCCCAAGCTATTTCTCGTGAATGACACAAAGGGCCGATAGGGGATGGGGGTGAGAATGCGCATAGCCTCCCAACGCCCCCCAGCAGTGATAGCAGCCTTGTTCAATATTCTCGGAGTCGGACAATTCGATTGGGTAATTTGGCTGCGAGGCATACAGCAGAACTAACTTGAGTTCGTCTGGTTTTCACGAGCGGAACCGCTTCCGGCCTTGGCCTCAAAGGTCTTGGCATTGTCGGTTATTTCAAGCTCGTGATAGCCCAGACTCCTTCCTCTTCCTAATATAACTAAGAATATGCTTGCTTGACGGGCAATAGCTGTGCTAGATACTACCGGCATGATAGTAGTTGTGAAGAGGTCAATACGCCTTAGACAGAACCATTGAATGGCTTCACACGCGTCGAAACTTGCCTTGGGAGACTGGCCCTCTTCACACATCGTACAAACATCCTTGATGTCTACAAGATTTTCAGTTTAAGCTTGGCCTGCTGCTTGAATGCAATGTTATCATTCAGCCACCGCCCGGCCAGTGATAAGGACAAAGGGTTATGAGTGATGGCGAAAGCCTGATCAATGGAACAAAGATTAATTCTTCCCCTTTAACGAATTATGTACATTCTCTTTCAACATGCGGTGCCGGTAATTGGCCTTGTTGCGCCACGTGTGCGTGCTTTGTGATGGGGAAAAACCATCCCTTTGACAATACCACCTCCATTAACGCGCAGTGTCCTAGGGTTTTGTAAGTCTGTATACTTCTCCTCTCCAGCAAACTCTCAATTGCATAGTATTCTGTCTAGGAAGCTGGTCTTCCTCGTTGATTTCAAGACCTTCATTGAATACGCATCTTGATACATGACTCACGGTGCAGTGTATATGTATCTTTGAAGCACAATCCTTCGCACATTTTAAGGTCCGATTTCGCTTGAGGCGATACAAGACCAAGTCGACTGCAACATGAGGGACTTTAGCTCAAAATTCGCGCCTTTGCAGCCTTCTAGTCTCCAATATACTTCAGGGCCAACCTCACCAGCAAGCCCTAAATCACCCTTTGGTTTACGGCCTCGTCCGCTGGCCACCCGTTCAATCAATACCATTCCATCACCCACGACGGTCTCAGAGCAACATCTCTGGGCAGACTGCTGGAAACCCGTCGATCCAAGCCGGTGGACCTGGCGGTGCCATCTGTGCCATACACAGTATCCACTCGGTGCAAGTCGAAGATGTCTCATTGATGGCCATTATCTATGCACGGGTGAGGTCAAAGCGAGTAAGAGAACAGGAAAATTGAAACGCAGGAATGCTTGCTCTAGTGACTTCGACTACAAAGGCTGGCACTTGTACTCAATGAGAAGGGAAACCCTGAATCGAAAGAAAAAAGTGGAAGCAAAAGGCTGTTCCAACAATTGCTTCCATCCTAGTGAGTGGTAAGTAAATTTCTTGGGCATCTTTTCCCCTTTCGAATGCTCAAGAAGCGTGAAACATGTCTTAGTGGCAGCCGCGCTGGACAACCTCCCACGCCATCCACTGCTTTTATTTTATAGAGTAATACTGACTCCGAGATTGATCTAGTCGTTGGCACCCGGAACGGCATACTAATAGAATCAACGATAATGCTTTCGAAGGCGAAGTCACCCTCTCCTATAATTTCGACGGGTCAACATCTGTAAAGTTTGGGCCTGAAGGGCCAGCCCAAGAGCTCGACGATAAGGTCCGAAGGTACCTGACTACCAGACATAGTCGCTCGGTCTCGGAATTGACCGGACCGCCTCAAAAATTGATAAAGCACCCGAACCCTCTGGCGAGCACACCAACAGCACCTGCTATCGCAGCAGAAGAGGACTCCGGAAAGTCTATGAGTGGGGCGGAGCTCGCATCGCCAGCCATTACATGCGACGAATCGTCTTCCTTACAACCTACAACAGCAGCACCAAGAAGTGAGAGGAGAACTTCTAAGACATTCTGCAAGTCATTAGCAGAGCGCACCACGAGGCGAAAAGCAAGAAAACAAGCAAAGATCATTACTCCTCTGTCACCGATTATAGAAGAGAGTTCGTCCCTAAGAGAGCCGTCTTCGAGCAATGAAAAGGTCAGTCGCCCTGCACTCGACTTCTCCAATTATCTTGGAGGATTCCTAAATTCGAAGGGGTATGGTCCTAAGTCTTTCCTTGATTCTGACTCACCTAGGCAGGACGGTGTTGAAGATTTGGAATCGAAAAGCTACACGGGCTCATTCGGTCTATTTTTGAGTTTAGGTGCAGACTCGGAGATCAGCCGCCCAGCTCTAGAATTTACCAGATATTTTGAACGCTTTCTTGAGTCACAGCAGCACAGCAACTACGAATCATCGATTGCTCCGAAGCCACTCTTCAGCGCAGAACCCGACGAGATGGATCTGGATGATCCCAATACTTCGACAGACTCAAAAGCCGAGCCAAACTTTCACACAGTAGACGCAACCGCCGATGCTGATGTTGATATGCTGTCTGACCTATCAAATTCATTCGAGAAGGCCAGCGTCGAACCTGGCCATGCAGGTTTCAACTTCGATTTTGATCAGGACGAGGTGTCACCACTCTCGCCGCGAAGAAATGCGTGGGATTGGAGTACTGGCGGTATCGGCATGGCGCTTTCGTCACCTCTTCGGCTTGCTGAAGACAGTACGTGGGGAGACAGCATGGAGGTGGACTACAGCGTGTGGTAATTTTTCCTTGCTTATTAATATAGAGAACGCAATTCCGGTAATTTTGGATGGGTAGTTTTTCATGGTTGTTCTGTTATATTCCCTGAGTTCCGAAGCTGTGCATACCCGTTTGGTGATTATGTGGGATATCCGGCCTCAGTACTACAGCTCAGTCCATCCTCTCTCATCTTGTCCCCCATAACCTCACCAATCATTCAAGACCAACGACTCCAAACAACCCAAACAGTCTAAATATCCACTCAGAAGACTCTTCACTCCCCTTCCTAAGAAAAGCCCATCCCGCACCCAAGCCCCCATGTACCTGCACCAACTGTCGTACATTTCCCAACCAGCCCTCTTCCCTCGTTCCTGCATAGACACCATCTACCTCCTATATCCGAATAAGCTCTTCCCACTTCCCCGCCTCCAGGCTCGAAAGACTCCCCCCCACTCCCCCCCACACCACCCCACCCCTCCCGCGTTCTTCCCCACCCCAGAAACCATCTTACCCCCACCCTTGCCCCGGCTTTTCCACCACCCCCAGTAACCTCCTTGAAACCCCCCCAGAGACCAAACCACCAATTTCAAATACAACCACCCGATCCCCACCACACTCCCACATACCCCACCGAGCAGAATTGCACCCGCACGGCCAAGCGCGCGGCGCCGGATGGGTGGAACGATCTACAGTGCGCAAGGCGGGTTCTCTGAGCTTTTGTTTCTGCGACTGGAAGTTGTGGAGGGGGGGGGGGGGGGGGGGGGGGGGGAGAGGCTCTGCAGGAAGCGGAGAAGGAGAGCGGTGGCGGGGATGGGCACTGATGCATTGATGAAAGAAGGGTCGGGTTGCGGGTGGATTTGCCTTCCTGAAACCTTGGTTGACATGCGCTTCTGATGGTCCCGATGCCAGCTTGTCATGTTTTCACCCCGTTCGAGTAAAGAGATCGTTGTATTAGGTTCTAGGATTAAGGGACACCAAGCTGTGATGAGTTTGAACAACCAAAAGCAAGTGGATATCTCTCAACAAACTCGCTAAAGGCGCTTCAGTACCCAAGAAGAAGTCGCCGCCACGCTCCTGCAATGCTCGCTCAAACCACGACAAGACCTTGCGCCTACAACTCAATCAGATCCACCTCCGAGAAGTCTGGTGGACTTCGCCTGTACACCACACGGCCCTTGGCATCCAAGCCCGTGTACTCATTGCTGATCCAGATATGCTTGCTGAGCTTCTGCGTGCGCAGAATCTCATCATCACTGATTCCGAGCTCATCTCTCGGTATCCATATCACGGGTCTCCTCGCTCTTAGAGCTTGATGCTGGAATGCGTGTCGCACGAGCTGGTCGCGTTCATCGGGGGTCAAATCCTCGATCTCATCATTGACCCCGGCGAACAGCGCCTCGCCAATACGATCACTCCCACTCTTTTGAGCTTCAACGTCCGTCGCTTTACGTTGACGGTTGCGGTGGAGTTTCGTAATATCATAACTGTCGTGTTTCGGGGTACCATGCGTCTTCTCTTTCCGGGAGCGGTCTGCCCAGGTTCCTTTCGACGGGATCAGATTGCCAATGGCGTCAGGAACGATCTTGCCGATGCCTCTCTCTTTTGGGTTCAGCCTGCCCCTTTGTATGCGAGCTTCGATTTCCTTCATCTCAATCTCTTCCGCCCGTGCGTCTTCCTCTCGTGAGCGGCGCTCTCGGTCTTCTAAAACATCATTAATATCTTCACCCGGCTGTTCGTTCTCGTCGAGGCGCCACTGGCTCTCCTGCGCTCTCGCAAATTCTTCATCGCGAATAACAGCTTCATCCTCCAAGGTGATCGGCAAGTATCGGAACAGCGGACTAAATGCCCGATTTAGGAGCCACTGATAAAGGACGGTGAACACGAAAACGACAGCCATGACGATAGCTTGGCCCTTGCAAGGAGTGCCATATGCAATTCCCTGATCGTTTGCATCGCGTACGAGGAGGAATAGGCCAATCAAGCAGATCTCCATGAAGTATAGCCCCGTGAAAAGCTGATTGATTGCCGTTGGGTACAGTAGACCACCGGTGTCGAAGCGGAATTTCGTTACGTAAAGGGTATTGTATCTGTAGACCAGCCAGAAGAGACTGAAGGTGATAATGTTAAATACCATGATCAAAGGACTTATGACAGAGTAGATGATACCTGATGCTTGTTAGTAAACCATACAATCATAAAGCGGTATCATTCGCTTACCGATGACAGCTAAGTTGGTGTAAACGGGGAAGAAGGTCCCCCATTGCACGTCCGGTAGCTTCGTCTGTCTTGTCCATTTCTGTCGAGCAGTGTTATCAAGCAGAGGTGCAAGAATGAACCACTTGATCAGGCCCAGGACCTGAACCAAAGCTCCTGCACTGACAGACAGGGCTTGGAGTAGGAGGTAGGAGAAGAAATAATTGCTCGCCTGAGGAAGGTTTGTGGCTAGTAGTTGCGGTAAGGCACTAGGGGTGGTGTAGAGCTGTGTTAGGATACCACCAATGCCGGAGGAAATGGAGACAACCAGGAACAGCTGAATGAAGAGGAATGCGAAGTAATATACCTGGACGGTTAATTCGACGGTCATGCCGGTATACCCGCCTTGGCTCTTAGCGAGGAACCGCAAGATGAAGGGAAGAAGGGACAGCAGCGCTGCCAGTAGTACCTGAGGCAGGATACCTTGGAGTATTGAGATCACAGTTTTTGGTGCACGGGTCAACCATGCTAGCCAGTGGTACTGTTGCGCCAGGTTGTTGATCTGCGATAACAGGCCTGTGAAACTGACGGGAATACCCCACAAGATAATGAGGCCAGAGACAGCAACGATGACGCCTCCAGTCCGAAGGTAAGATTCCCACCATTTGATGGACATGTTGTCCCAGATGACATCGTTGGGAGAGATTTCAACCACCCTAGGCGCCATCTGATTTGGCGTATGGTGGCTGACAGCCTGACAAGCCATATGCGCCGCGACTTGGTGATTAAATTGAATGAAAGCAGAATTCATGAGTGGAAACTTTTCCGGTTCCTGTTGATCCTGCTCGATCTCAAGATTCAAACGAGCGACCTCCTTGCGGCAATGATTGATGGCGTCAACCTTCTTCCCGATCAATGGTAATGAAGGCATCCACTGCCAACCAAATATGGGAAGCCTCATAGTCTCACGATCCTTCTCTGCAAGATACTTCTTCCATACAGGCTCACCCTCGTCTGGCTCATAGTCCTCAGTATAAGCTGGTGGATATTCCTCTTCTTTTTTCTCTTTGCGATCCGTGAGAGGGAGATTTGATTTCTTGGGTATGGTATCCCCACTAAGGGGAAATTCATCGTCTTCATAGCCATGAGGTTTTGGGCTGGGGATGCCGAAGGGAACATTTTGACTCGGTTTCCAGAACTTTACCTTGGATTTTCGAGATGATTTGACTCTACCGAGCTGTTCAGGATTGCGGTGAAGCTCCATGCCGGCTTCGATTGCTCGCTCATCATCACGATGTCCGTCGTAGCCTAAACAGGTACATTAGAAAAGTTGAACGAAGGAAGAGGACCACATCAGCCAGTGAGACTTTACTTACCCCTTGATATATCGTCAGGAACACGGGTTTCGTCTGATCCTTCGCGCGATACGGGCCGCCGGCTTTCCTGGCTTGGTGTATGGCGGTAGTCGTCTTCATCGTTGCCAGTAGCATTCGTAGCTTCGTTGTATTGTTTTTGATGAGGGACACTAGATACCGATACACCTTGTTGGTCTGCTTCCGTCTCTGGATAAAAGCCTCCCGTCGTCTCGAGTCTATCATCGACACCCCTTCCGACCTTTTTGAGACCTCCGAAGACTGTTTGACCAATAGTGCCGAGACCATGGCCGACAGCTTCAAGACCTTCACTAAACGTGGGAATCGGAACAAGTGGTTTCTTTTTGCCGCCAATCGGAGAAGATTCTTTCGAGGGCTCGTTAGAAGGATTATCGAGGGCTTCGTCAATGGTATGTCGTACTTGATGCGGATCGCCTGAACTGATACCTCCTGTATCCGCCATAGTTTTTCCGTTATTGTCTGCTAGGATCTCCTGTTCTGACAGCTTAGCGTCCGATGATTTCTTGCCCGATTTTCTGGCTTCTTTCTCCAACCGTTTTAGGTGAGCTTTCTTTGCACTTTTGATCAGAGCCGTCTGGGCTGACTCCAGTGTCCGGGCGAGACTATCACGTTGCTTTACCTTATCATTCAGCTCGTCGAAATTGCGATTTATCCATATGTTGCGAATACCACCTGGGAAGACATCGTAAAGTCCGTTAAGGGCTTCAAATGTGCACCATTTCCTTGGTATAGCGCTGACTAGGACAGTCGTTGCCGATGCACGGAGCCGGTGTTGCGGCGATGTAAGATATGCCTGACGAAGCCGGATGTAACCCCTCAACTCATCAAAGAAAACGAAGCAAGTGTACACCACGACGAGGACAGCCAGAATCAGATGGGCCCAATAACGGTTGTTCCTCCACGGGTGAACGTTTCCCCACCCAAGTTTATCCATCCCATTGACGTTGGTCCAATCCGGCCTATCAAATACGCCTGTGGCGAAATGAGGCCCGCGGCCGTGCACCGCGTTCATAGGAAGCAGGATTGGTAGAATGACGAATGCAAGTGGGAGGAAGATCTTGAGAAGAGTTCGCAGGTACCGAAGGAAGAAATAGGCGTCCAGACCACACTTCTGTATGAATTCCGAGTTCGAGGTATGGAATATAGGAAGGACCCATTGCCACAGGCCTTTCGGAGGCGCTGTTGTCCGCTCTCTGTTTGGTACGAGGTATGTACGGGGCGAGCTATCAAGTAAATCAATAATAAGCTCGCCGTAGGCGATTCTAGGGTAGAACTTACTATATTCGCGAGAATTTGCCTTTAATTAACAGGAAGAGAAATAGTTCTATCCCAAAGACGGCAAGACCACCGACCAAAGAAGCGAAGAAAGTTGGCAAAGATATACCCTGGGCCCCTTGAGCCTTGCCAGAGCCGCTGTCGATGCCGGGGAGGAAGCCTTTGCCTGAAGGACTAGCTGATGCTGCTGTGGTACTGGACATGATATTGAAGCACTTAAATACTGTGCCTTGGATTTGGTATGCTTGCCAGAGACTGTGTTGAGTACAATATTAAAATAACGAAGATAGTGGCCAACGACTGCCAGAGCCGTTTGAATTAAGAAGTGATTTTGATACAAGAAGAACGAACGTCAAGTAGGTCCAAAGCAGATCCACATGCTGGTGTGAGGAAGAGAGGTAAAGTGCCCGACCCGTAGGAGTTACGAGGCGTGTGAGTTGTTGTGAGTGAACAATGAGGCATTCACTCACAAACAATGGGCAATCGTGAGGTTTGAAGGCTCTTTGTGCTTAGCGGTTGAAGGAAAGGGTGAAGCGATTCTGTAATTAGAGATCTGCAATTAGCGTCTGAATCCCGAACGCGACTCCCCTGCCATGACGCTTTCTTGATCGCGCGGCGGCAGCGTCGCCCAATCACCTCCAGTCCTACCGATAGCCGAATGCAAGTCTGCGACTTCCTCCATCAACGACTACACGGTTTAATACAAAGGGTCAAACACACCTATTTCTAGCACCACGGAGTCGCCACACTCCACGTTTTCATAATTTAGGAGGGTTGGATCTTCTCAATGGCTAGCAAAGGTACGTGTGTCATGTTATCGCCAATTGTATTAAAACATCTACGGGTCTCGAACAGGGGGAACTTATCTCCGGGCTAGCTCAGATCTTATCTTGGTGGGGCTTACGGTACGAGTCCGGCCGATGCGGGCCGCGGGGCCATTCAACAGCTTCAACACTTCTCACAATTGAGCTGGCTCTTCAGAGCTGAAAGTAATCCAGCAGACACTCCCTTCGCTTTTGCCCAATTGACATTGGAGTGCGCACTCGAAAGCCTATCTTAACCCCCAAGTCAAATCCAGCTCACTCATAGTGGTGAATTGACAATTCGATTTATATAACGATTGCCTCAATCCGCAGGCTTCGGCATCTTTCACACAAAAGCTAGCACTGATTCCGGGCTCGGAATCGATCAGAAAATCCGCCTCTCTTCGCATATATTCTGCTTCCCATTGCGCGTTCTAGAAGATCGTCATTTGCCACATCGGAAGTCTACACCTCCTGTTACAGCCCGGTTCACCACGGCACGAAGCGCAACCGCATCTCCGACCAGCAAGCACTCGAGATGCCAGCCTTCGGTCCCAGGAGGCAGCCCTCTCGCAGGGGTATGTTCCCTCTAAGCGCTATTCAGAAGAGATGCTGACGTGATGACACAGGGTCAATGGCCGATGTGCCAAAGGACCTCCTCGATCAGATCAAAGAGCTGGAAAGGCTGTTCACAGTGGATACAGCAAAGCTGAAAGAGATCAGAGATCACTTCGTCAAAGAATTAGAAAAGGGCAAGTCAGGAGAAGCCCATAGCCCATTGAGATAGAGCCCTAATACTCGATCAGGACTTAGCAAAGAAGGCGGCAGCATTGTCAGTAGTCAAGCACGACCTAGCGCCAGTCCGCCTACTGATGCGATAGGATAGCCGATGAATCCAACGTGGGTTATGGGTTATCCAGATGGCCACGAAGAAGGGACTTTCCTCGCTTTGGATATGGGAGGAACCAATCTCCGCGTCTGCGAAATCATATTACCCGAAGAAAAAGGAGAATTCGAAATCATTCAATCCAAATATAAAATGCCAGAAGAGCTTAAAACGGGAAACTCGGAAGAGCTATGGGAATACATCGCGGACTGCATACAACAATTCATCGAGTATCATCACGAAGTCGACGAACTAGAGAACCAAGAGGAGAAGATCCCGTTAGGCTTCACCTTCTCCTACCCCGCCACGCAGGACTACATCGACCACGGTATCCTCCAACGTTGGACCAAAGGCTTCGACATCTCCGGCGTTGAAGGCAAAGACGTCGCCTCGCTCTTCGATGCCGCCCTGAAGAAGCGCAAGCTCCCCATCAAACTCAGCGCCCTGATCAACGACACGACCGGCACCCTCATCGCCTCCCACTACACCGACGACACCATGCAAATCGGCTGCATCTTCGGCACCGGCTGCAACGCCGCCTACATGGAGAACTGCGGCTCGGTCGGCAAGATCGCGCACCTGAACCTCGACCCCAACATGCCCATCGCCATCAATTGCGAATACGGCGCCTTCGACAACGAGCACGCCGTCCTGCCCCGCACACCCTACGACCTCATCATCGACGAAGAGTCCCCCCGCCCTGGGCAGCAAGCCTTCGAGAAGATGATCGCCGGCCTCTACCTCGGCGAGCTCTTCCGCCTCGTCCTCGTCGACCTGCACGACAACAAAAACATCCACATCTTCGAGCACCAAGACATCGCCAAGCTCCGCAAAGCCTATTCTATGGACGCCTCCTTCCTCTCCAGCATCGAGGAAGACCCCTTCGAGAACCTCTCCGAGACCGCCGACCTGATGCTCCGCACCCTCGGCCTCTCCGTCACGAAACCGGAGCTGGAACTCTGTCGTCGGCTGGCCGAACTCATCGGCACGCGCGCGGCGAGGCTGTCGGCGTGCGGCGTTGCGGCGATCTGCAAGAAGAAGAATATCGAGTCCTGCCATGTGGGCGCGGACGGGAGCGTCTTCAACAAGTACCCGCATTTCAAAGCGAGGGGCGCGCAGGCGCTGAGGGAGATGATGGATTGGCCGAAGGGGACGAAGGATAAGGTTGTTATCCTGCCGGCGGAGGATGGCTCGGGGGTTGGGGCGGCGCTGATTGCGGCGTTGACGATGAAGCGGGTGAGGGAGGGGAACCTAGCGGGGATAAGAAATACGGAGGGGATGAGGTAGAGGGGAGGACGGTCTGATCTGGCTACGTTCTTTGACGATTTGACGACTTGTGGATATGTCGATATGTGGATACGACGACTTCTCCATAGATATATATAAGTAGATGCTGCGTGGGCGGCTGATCATAGACCATAATTCAACATTTGCAGTCCGCGTCCTTTCCGTCATGGTAATAGCAGGCGCACAATGTCTGGGCAGCACACAGCCTTCCTCTATCATTCCCATCTATCCTCAGCCTCTAACCTCCCAAAGCCGTATCTTCCCCTGCTCATTCCCCACCGCCAACCACTCCCCACTCGGACTCCACGCCACAGCACTCACCCTCCCCAACGGCGTCCCACCCGTCGGCCAATTCCGATACACCGTACAGCTCGGCAAATGCACCAGCCTTAACGCATCCCTCTTCCACCGACTCGCCATACACAGCACCTGCCCATCCCCCGAGAACTCCAAATGGCTTGTCGGCGTCACCAGCTGATCAAACGCCCTCACGGGCTTCGGTCTGGCGGGGACTTCCTTCTCCCACGCCCGGCGGTCATAGACGTTCACGATCCCGCTGGAGCTGCCGACTGCGATCCAGCGATCGCCGCCCAGATTTGCAGGGCCGGATGATGAGGAGTGCCCGCCGAGAGCAACGACGGTCGTGCCCACGGCGCCTTCGTCGATCCAGCGCGCGATGACGCGCTTCTCACGCCCGGACCATTCGATGGCTTCGCCTCCTTTGCCGAGGACAGTCATGCCCTCGCCGTCGCCCCACCAGGCGAAATCCGCGACGCCGCCTTTGCCCTCGACTCGGGCCTCGGCGATCCATTGGCTTGTGGTGGTGTTGAGGATGTTGATCACGCCTCCGCCTTTGCGTCCGGAGCCGACAAGGCCTATCCATCTGCCGCAGGGACTGAGCTTGAAGCGCTCCATGCTTCGCTGTTGGTCTGGGGCGCCGAGGATGCGGGAGATTTTTTGGATTTTGCCAGAGGAGAGGTCCCAGGTGTGGAAGTAGCGGCGGCGGCCGGAGAAGTAGATCTTGGAGCCGGAGGTGGGGGTGAAGGTCGAGATTGAGATGGGGGTGTGGCGGATGTGGAGAGATGTGAGGAGAGGGTTGGGGTGAGGTGGGTGCGGGGAGATGTGGTGGAGATAGAGCGTCGAGGCGGGGCCGGAGGATAGGAGGAGTGGGTGGGAGGGGTGGAAGGTAAGGGATGTTATAGCGGACTGAAAGCTCGTTAGTCGAGAATCGAGAATTGGAACCGAGAGTTGTGCTTGCCGGTTGTGCGCCTCCGACGTCTTTACTTCGCTGAACATCGATCACTTCGGGGCGGAGCTTTCTACGGGAAGTAGAGCTAGTCGAGGGGTTCTGTAGGAAGGAGCCGGCGTTTTGAAGGAGCTTAGCGAGAGGGGGAGCTGAGAGCTCTTCGTTGTCAACGGACATGTCACTTGTAAAACCCTCTGTGTCTGATTCCATTGAAGCATTGGAGACTATCCTCGGCTTCTTCAATTTCCGTCTCGGAGGAGGATTTGCCCACTCTGGAACAGGATACAGTCGTTCAAATTGCTGCCGTAACCGCTTGGTATACTCCCTGCCATTGACCAGGTCTTCCGCCTCTGTGAGTCGTAGCTTGCGAAGTCGAGGGTTTGACGCTAGTGAGACGATGATGCGCTCGTCATCACTGTCGACCCACGCCGGTGCGCTACCGTTAGGATGTAGATCGCCGTCAGTATCAGGAGACTCCGGAACTATGAGATCTTGAGACTTTGCTTGAGATGGTTCAGTGTCAAGGAAATACAGCTGAGATCAGGTCAGCAGCAGATTCGCCTGCGCAAAAGGAACTATTAAGACTTACATCTGCATCATCGATTCCTGCAAGAACCTCCCCACCGTCCTGCAAAACCTCATCGTCACTCACGGGACTCGGTGCAGCTTGAGTTGAACGGTAGGTGCTCAATCCCTCTTGAAAGCCTGCTTCGTCCCCAAATACAAGCTTCTCGAGTTCAAGCTCGGTCTCGTCCTTCTCCATGATATCATCGCTCTCAAGGCCATTATAGCTGTCAGAAAATTCATCTTGTCTTGGCGGAGTGGGTTGCTGAACGGCGTCAGCGAGAGCTCGAGCCTTGCATGACTTCGTAGATGCCATCCTCTCCGATGGAAATTGCAGAGCCGAAAGATCAAGTCTGTCGATGTATATCCAAGATTCTTACTCTACTCAAAGCACTTTCACTTCGACTAGATTAGGGCTGTTGCGTTTTATCGCGTTGCAGCGTCTCGTGACTTTAGTAACCCTAGACACTTATAATTCCACTATTTTTGCTCGTGCATACACTACGATCTCAGGAAAATGCAGGCCTCTTCGATCTTATATCAACCCAAATTTGCTAATTAAGAACGTTAACTTGAGATTCTTGAAGTCAAAGGTAACCCATTGTATCGTGCATAAACTTGGAGTATGTGAAACTTTATCTAATGGTTGCAGCCATAAGCTGGAGCTAGTCCGCTGTATGATATCCCAAGTCGGCCGACGAAGAGGATCACCTGTACATGGTGTCGGCTACCAACCGGTTACAACAGAATCAAGTATCCTCACGAGATGTCATCGGCTCAAGTGTTTTACACGAAGTCAACGATCGCCGAAGAACGATGCCTCCGTACACTATCCTTGATCCATGCGCCGGCACAGTGCCCTTTTCAGAGGTTCTTCGTCGCTCTTAGGTATTTTGATTAAGTGAGTGGAACGCTCTGACGGTTTGCCTCTTCAGCTATGGGTCTTCATTGGTGATTCAGTCCATCAACTTTGCGTCTTTGCATTCTATTCTTTCAAGGAGCGAGTGCACCACTTCGTGCCGGCGCAGGGGATACTAATACGACTCGAGAATCTCATCCGACACCTTTACACTACGTTCGTCTACGTTGCCTACGATAATACGAGGAATCGCCGACCATACACTGAGAATTCGCCCTCTTCAGCTCGATACCACACGAGAAGACTTCTATAGAAGACTCCAAATAGCTCGTGGAAATACTGTCAACACAGAATCTCATCGTATCAAAACCGAGATATGCGTATAATTTGATGGACGGAAGACGTCAGTGAAGATGGCACTTTGATAACGCTTTCCAATCCGATAACGGGAGAAACAAGAGCTAGTTGAGGGTTGGGATCGCGACTAATCTCGAGGGCCATTCCTCTGTAGAGAGGCTAAGTACTGCTCTAAGGGCGATACATATTGAGACGTTTCTGTATATATGAAGCTCCGCTCCCTCTTCCTTGACCCCTGAACCTAGTGCTCGCGGGGGGTCTAAAAAACAAGAATTCTAGCCGGTATAATATCCAAAGTCTCATTGCTAGTGGATTCATCACGACGACGTTCTAACAGCCAAGGTGAAGGAAAGCATCATAATTTGCCTATCAACATGACTCAAAGGGGGTATCGACCTTTGTAGGCCAGAACCGACGTCCGTTCCCCTACCGAGCATTAGTTGCACCTGTTCCATCCCTAGTAGACCGCGTATAAGTATACAAAACCCGTCAAGGACATAGCAAAAACAAGTCTTTTGCTCCGCAGGAGCATATAACCCCGTAGAAGAGCCCTGACCGAGAAGTCTCTGTTCCCTAGGCCGACGCCCCCAACGCCTCGCCCATGGCCTATTGGAAACGATGGAGAGAGATGTCCGAGCAGCGCGGACTGCCTTCTACGAGGCTTTTCCTCCTCGCTTGGCGCCCTTTCCGGCCGTTCCACGCATCTTTCGTGTGCCGGCAGCCTATTCACATATCTGTCAGCATCAAGCAACCAAGGTAGCAATTCCCACTTAGAAGACCAAAGCTTGCCCAGACAATTCACGCCTTGGAGAGCGGTCTATAGACATACCTTCTTGCCCGGCTTGCCCTGAATAGTCCCCGCAACCTTCTCCACCGCCCCCTCAATCTTATCCATAACCCCAGGCTCGCGCTTGTTCTGCGTCTTCGCCTTCTTCGCCGCCGGCTTCTTCTCAACCCTCCCACTAACAACCTTCTCCTTCTTGCCCTCTGCCTTCTTGGCCCTAGGCTTGCCGGTATTGGCTTTCGTCTCCGTGGCTTTCTTCTCGACCTTCTTTTCCGCTTTCACGGCCTCCTTCTTGACCTTGCCGGCGGCTGCTTTGGTTTTGTTCTTCGCGTCCGTAGCCGCCTTGGTGACCTTGGACCCGGCGGGGCGACCGCGCTTGGTGGTGCTGGTAGACTTTGTGGGCTTGGTGGCGCGTTTTGTGGATGCGGGGCCAGCTTCCATGAGAGGATCGGCTTTGCGCGGCGCGGAGTGGCCGGTGGCTTTGCGTGTTTCGACCATGATGATGGCGTATAGAAGCTGGAGTGGGGATTAGTTAGAGTGCGGAGACTCTGGGGAACGCTGATAGCAAGACCAACGCGGCAAGGAAAGCGGGGAATACAGGTTATAGAGAGGAGATACGCTCTCACGAAGTACAGAACACTGCTAGAAAGAGGGCGCAATGGAAAAAGATTGTGGGGTTGAGTGGACGAGAAAAGTGGGATTTACTTGGGGTCGTGTGGGTGCCAGAAATCAAAACAACGCGCTTCTGTCGCAAAGGCAATAGCACTGCGTCCGCTGCTTACTTACGTCTTAAACCTTTACTGAGAAGTCTAAATCAGATATTTCACAGGTGTATGGGCTTGTCTGGGTAATCGAGAGGGTTGTGGCAGGTATTCATGAAGTTGAGAGTGGTTTTGTTGTGGTCAAGGTAGCATGTGCTCAGGTGTCAGAGAAAGAAGTCCCTGAGTTCCGAAATTCCCCTCAAGCGGCTACTCTTACATTCCACTCCCCTTTGAATCGCTAAGGCTGTCTAATTGCTATCGTCTATTATGCTAGCAAAGTTGCCCCCTAATGCAAGAAGCATACAATACTGTACATGAAGCTGCTATGCGCTCAGACTCGACTCGTACGAGGGCGGCGACATTTGGTGATGACTCAGACGTGCCATCCTTTTCGACATGCTATCGGGGTGTTAATCGAAACCATCTGGAGGTAGAGTGTCCACTTACAAATCAAAGAAGGCGAATTGGCTCGGGTTACTGCCATGATCGTAGACAAAACGACTTGCCAGATAGCTTCCAAATATTGCCCGAAGGTAATTATCAGGTACCTGATTATTCTGTAAGCGGCTATCGTTGGAAAATATGGGGGAGGACGACTAACGCGGTCAATTATCGTGTCCATGCCGAGTTTGTCCAGTAATAATTTGGGCAATGCATCTTCTAAGACTGACTTTCGTAGTTCAGTATTCTTCCAAAGATCCGTCTTTTGCAATTCTTCATCCAGCTTGGTAATTGCAATGCTCAGCGTGTCGCTCAGTGTGCTTCTCGCGATGCCAGTCTGTTGATGCTCCCTCCAGATGGCTTCGAATTCCAGCGCTGCGTTCCTTTTGATGGTAGCTTGAACTTCCTTCACGTACGCATCGTAGAATGGTGGCGCAGTCCCGTCCTCCTTAATACACATGTTGTCAATGAAGCCTTGCTCGTCAAACGACAAAGACGCCAGGACCTCGAGTGAGGACGACGTGACACCACCTTTGTTGGCTGAAGCGTCCTTGTACACGATACAGCCAGCCTTCTCCAGTCGGAGTTTGGCGTCTTGAGTTATGAATAGGTTTGCGCCCTCGACAATGTAGGGTATGGTGCTCTTGCCGTCAACGATGAGCTTGTGGACGGTGCTGAGGTCGATCGATTCCGGACGACCGCCGCAAGGTACAAATACGTCGAATTGTTTCTCACCTCGCAGATGGAATGTGTTACGGAAGATCATACCGTTACTGACAACCTCGCCACTCGGCAAGGTGATGTCTGTTTCGTCGATTAAGACACGGTAGCCGTTGGGAGATAATTTCGAGGTATCATATTCGGAAATCATCGCTCGCTTCTTGGCAAGCCGGAGAAGCTCGGTATGATCCAGTCCGTTTGAATCAACGAGTACGCCCGCACCATCCACGATGGCCGTGTATTTCTCATTGCCAAGGAGTATCTCGTTCGATCCAAGGTCCCCGTCAGGGCCTCCGGTCTGCAGCTTGCGGACCGTCTCCGGCTTGAGATTGAGCTTTCTGTAAATGCCCAGGACGTATTCCCTGACTGAGAGCGTTGTCATGCCATAGGTATCATGAGGGATACCACCAAGTCTGGGGTTCTTCCCAGTGAAGAAAGATTTCCACCAGGGAGCACCTCGCTTTCTTGCATGCTCTGTTGCCCAATTGACCAAATCAGCAGTATTCTCGTCCGGCCCCATGAACAGTATTTCTTCCTGGCCGTACAAATCCACTATCGGATCTTTGATGCCAGGGCTTGTTGGGGGCAATAGAAGATCCATGATACTGTCAATATATTTCTCAAAGGCCACTTTGACCTTGTCCTGATGGTGAACGTCAAGGAGAATGACACCTTTCGACCCGCCTTCTGGTATGTCTTTGTTCTTGCGCTGCTGCGTGTTTGCGAGATTGTAATTCTCGTCAAATAGCGAGCGAGCATTGATGGAATATGCCTCTTTGTTTCGCGATTTGACGATCCGTATACCTCCCCGCGCAATGTCCCGAAACCGTAGATGGAAACCACGAAACTCCGAGCTTATGACAAGGAACATACCGTACAGGGGCTGTGGATACTCAACCTCAGGAAGAAAATTCGGGTTCAGGCGGAAACTCAAGGCGACTTTGGTAGGGGTATAGAAGTTAGTCTTCAAGACTCCGGCATTGAATATTCGGAATGCTGTCATGACCATCTCATCGTGTTCATTCGCAACGGTCTTGGAGATGAGAGACTTGAGCTCGGCATCGTTGAGGACAGTGTCCACCTTGAGCCGCAAATAGCTGAGGGTTGGAATGAAGTCATCCTGCTCGCCTCTGGTCTGGACATAGTGGGTATTCGCGAATGCCAGGTATAAGGAACGGATGAGCTGGGGGTACTTGTTGACGATCTCAAGAATGTAGTCTGACGTGAACGTTTCTGTCCTAAGACGTCGCTTGATCTTGGACAACATCTCCGCATGAACGCTATTATTAGGGTCGAGCAACGAGGCCAGTGACGCATATTCGGATCCCAGACGGTTCAGGAAGTGACCAACGAAGACCCAAACACAGTGCGCATATATCGTCTCTTGCAAGCTAAGATTTCCACTGGCGAAATGCGACTGGAACTTGTTTTGTGGTATGCAGTAAAGCAAAGAAACCTCCTTCATGATCTGATGAATCGAGGCCTCGATGGGCGGATGCTTCATGGCTTCAGCGGAAGGGGGAAGTGGACGAAGATAGATTGACATGACCGTGACGCCGTTCGAGAATTGCTCGACATATTTCCTGGAGCTAGTAACACCGTAGTAATGGTACAGATCAGACAGCGCACTGAATATGCCCATTGCCGAGCCTTGCTTGTAGGCGATCACGAGTCTCTTCTCACGACTGCCCTGGATCTCGAACATCTCGATAACCGGCCCCGTGCGTGAAATGGCGTGGTTCATCACCTGTTGATATATATCTTTGGTATTCTGAGTGGCTTTTTGCAAAAATCGCTTTTCGCCAATGACATCTAGGTTCGTCTCGTCGGGTCCAGGATTTGGATTTGCGAAATGGCACTTGTAGACGAAATAGCACCGCAGCTGTTGTTCCTTCTCGCCTGGCAAGTGGCTTGCTGAGCGGAAGCTTTCCACACGGTAGCTGTTGCTGCCCGTGGAGCCATTGATGTACTTTTCGTCTATGCGCTGCTCGTACCGTGGCCCGCCGATCGCACTGACACCAGGCTTGCTTGTATCGATATAAACGGCATGATCGACAGCCTCCTTATCAAGGCGAATTTCCAAACGACCATCATCGCGTGCGTAAGCGGCGACTTTACCGGCATATAGCGAAAGTATAGAGTTGACGATGGCGGGCACTGTCTCGGTCTGGAAGTACATGTCGTCGATGCCAAGCTCATTGTAGAACCAATTGGTTTCCGATTCGACGAATTCTGGAGGAATGAAACCTCTTTCTTCGAGCTGGTCCATGACTGCCAATTGGATTAGCTCAATGCTCGTATGAATTCTCCGAAGCTTTGCGACTGACCCTGATCCATCTGCGTCTCCTTGCCCTCAAATTTGGGAGCCACATATCCTGATCCCTCCTCATGAAGTACATTGTGTTGTGACGACCCTGGAACACTCAGGTGTGTAGGTTGCGGCGACGGCTGGCGACCTGGTGTACGAATGACCTGCTCCAGAAGCTTATTGTGGAGGCCATTTGGAGCCTCTGTTGAGCCTGGCGTGTCACTTCGGGGTATGTCGTGAACGCCGTTCTGCTGTCCCTCCATCGTGGGGTAGGAGGGCACGCGATGAAGCTTGTAATAGGATGCAAGCGGAATAGCCTTGAGATGAGGCCAGAAGAGACTCTCTTTCTGGGATAATTTGTTCTCAATGCTCTCCGGGGGACTATGACCGTTCAAGACCTCTGTAGTGGAGTGAGGTGACTCGAAGGTCGGGGCGCAATTGATGTCGTTGACCAGATCGAAAAGACGTAGACGCTGCTGTTCCCGCTCGACGTCCCCATAATCGCGGGACTCTGGGTGCAGATCAGGTACCATGGCGGCGATAGTGGGCCGAGTCTTGGGCTGCAGATAACGATTTACCCCCGATAACGTCCGCTAACTTCATTAGCTGGGCAGCCTCGGCTTAGTGACCGTTGCCCCTTACTTCAGTTACACCAGGCACGCGCAATCATCCACCATAGTCAAAGGACCGACTATTGCCTCCAACAATTCAAAACACTGTTAGATCAAGGATTGAGGATAGTTTGTCGGTGCAGGTGGCAAGAATGGTAACTTTTATATTCTGCAATCGCAAGAAACACCAATTTTTCCCTCCCCTGTCTGACCCCTTGTCCCCATGTCTCTCACCCACGCTCTTGGTCAAAGCCTAGACTGCCCATATGGTACAGTTCCGAACCTGTCTGAGTATGGCGGCTGCATACGAGCCACAGAGAGCCAAGAAGAAATTTCTGTAACATGGTTTCATATCCGGCATGGAAATCTGAGAGCTTCAATCCAAGGTTTCCAGCCACGCGACAGCCGACAACCTCCTAGCCAACGTTCTCTAGACCTGGCCCTCGATCTTCGCGTACTTCTTCCGTATAATCAAATGATACTCGGTGTATGAGCCAATGCGAAGCAAGAGCCTTCAGATTTCGTATAGTTTAGCGCTGTCTGAATGTTGATTCTGATGGTCGACGAGGGAAGGGCAGGAGCTCTGACAGGCCTTTCAAAGAGCTGTGACAGCCACAAGGAGCAATGCTTAATGATGCAGCTAGGACGACCTGCAACAAGTGGCTTACGGTATCCAGAGCTTCCCCAGCTTCCCCATACTATTGCGCGCCGCGATGCGGCTGTTGACTAGTGCGATCTGCACGCTCGGACGCCGTAGAACCCCTACATCGACGAGAGATATTCTTCGAAGCCTAACTTGCCCATCTCGTTGGCATCCTCGATGACGGAATGGGTCTGATCCGCGAGATGCTTTGTCAACCGCATCCGAAGATTAACATCGTTGAGCGCCAGTATCCGCGCCGCATATTGGGCTGCATTGATGGAGTTGTTAATGCCGAAAGTAGCTACAGGACAACCTTTCTTCTTCGTGTCAGCACTGAAAATGAAATAATGTCCGTAGACTTACCGGCATCTGCACTTGACTGAGCAGACTGTCCAACCCATCCAGGGCGCTCGCCTTGACTGGGACTCCCAAGACAGGTAGATGCGTCAAAGCTGCGATCATGCCGGGCAGGTGAGCCGCGCCACCAGCGGCTGCGATGATGACTTTGGTCCCTTTGTCTGCGGCTTCTTTGGCGAATGAGACCATCCGTTCGGGCGTTCGATGCGCAGACGTGATGGTGACATAGTGCGGGATTCCCAACTCTCTCAAGAGAGCGATACCGGGCGCAAGTACTGAACTATCCGATTTCGAACCCATGGTAACAGCTACCGTTGGAGCTTTCCCATCTGCCGCATCTTCCGATGTCGCTTTATTACTCTGAGCTGCTCGTTTAGAGTCTGCATCCAGATTGGGCTGTGGACTGATGCGTTCTGATCTAATCTTGTCGACCAGGTCAATCAAAGGAGCCATACGAGCTTCGGCTGTAGACATAGAATCTGCCATGAGCGTGATGTGGCCCATCTTGCGTCCAGGCCTTGCGTCACCCTTTCCATAGTCATGGACTCTTGCGCCAATGATGGTGTCAGCTCTTGCTTGAACTTTGCGATGCGAGTCCGGTTGCGCGCCGCCTAGAATGTTGAGCATTATAGCGTTTATGTTAGGACAGATGAAGCCTAGGCTTTCAGCAGGAATAGGGCGTCCGAGGATTGCCTTCAGGTGAGCCTCATATTGGGACATGTGACAAGCCTCGATCGTGTAGTGTCCTGAATTATGAGGTCTTGGAGCGATCTCATTGACCATAAGGTTCCCTACCCCATGAGCAATCTTATCTCAACCAAACCTCGGATTGTCTCTTACCATTTGAAAGCAAGAAAAGCTCAACGCCAAAGACACCCTTGCCCCATAGACCCGCAACAGCGCGTCTGGCCAGTTCTTGCGCGTGTTGAATAATTGCAGGTGAAACATTCCTTGCGGGAGCGTATACCAGTTTGCATATCGAGTCTTGATGAACAGTCTCCACTACAGGAAACGCCATGGTCGCTGTTTGCCAATCTGTGACTATTGCGTCGTCGTGAACTTTGACCACCATGACGGCTAACTCGGCTTTGAAGTCCGCCCACTGCTCAGCGTAGAGGGGTCGATTCTTGAGCGCAGCCAACGCTGATTGTATGTCCGATACAGACTTGACTGGATAATTGCCCCGGCCATCGTAAGCATCTGTCCTCGATTTCAGCATGAACGGATAGCCAAGCTCTTTTCCGACATCCTCTAGATCCGTGAGGCGATTGTTCTCGATTGCTGTCGATAGGGCAGAAGAGATCCCATGCTGAACAAGATACGATTTCTGATGATATTTATCTTGGATAACTCGAATGGTCCGCCAGCTTGGCTGTACCTCGACCTTGACCCCAGGAACGACTCTCCAACCCGGTCTGGTCTCTGTCCCCGTAGAAATTTCTTCTAAGATGTCGGTGTTCACATGTTCGATTTCCACAGTCAATAGATCACAGATCTGTGCAAGCTGACGGACAGCCTCGGGATCAGTGAACGAGCCATTGATATGGTTGGAGCGAGCATCGATTTGCTTTGCAGGAGCATTGCCGGCATCAAGAAAGACGAGCTTGATGTTAAGTCTATGCGCAGCCTCTGACAACATACGACCTAATTGTCCCCCACCCAAGACTCCGATCACTGGGCTTGGCATCATGTGGTGCACGCGGAACGTCAATGGTCTTCAACAGGCTCATGAAGGCATGCACAACGATTCTCCCAGATCTGTGGTTTCTTGTGCACAGAATGGATCACATGGGCAGGGCGGTGGCGTAAAGTGCCTTACTAGCGGCAGGATTTCCCATCAAAGATGAATTTTACGCTGATATCTCACAAAAATTATTGTTGAGTATAAACTTCACATATTGTGATTTTTCGACATACAAATCCTTGATATTCTACTGACCTACAAAAGTTGAGGTCGTCCAAAGAAGCTTTTCAATAGCCTCGAGGAACCAGCCGACAAGAGACCGGTGTATAAAACATCTCCGCGGACCAGGAGGAATTGGATACTTTCATTTACGTACTCCCTTTCTCTACAATTGGCAGAGTGGAGTGGCGATGACACGCCAATTACCTAATATGGCCGTATATGCGCCTGAAGCCGGACCGTCTCTAAAAGGGATGGCATCTGTGTCCATATTGATTGATGACTGCATCGATTCTGCTGGCTACGTCGTGGCACGTCGATGGCCTTGGAAATGCTGCTAACGACGTCCTGCCTTGGTCTGAATTCCATTGCAGCTCTCCGTGGCGACGATAAGGTGGTCTCCAGAAATATGATAGCATGCGTTGTGCGGCTAACGCAGGTACCTTACTCCTCCAAGCGTCGACCAATGATGAATGACCCAGGGTCCGATGCCACCAAATCTGGAACACGGGCTCTGATCGGAGCGCTTCCCGATGCTTAGGGGTAGCTTGTTTCCCAAGAGAGCTGAAGCCCCTGTCAAAGATCGTCCTGCCACGAGATTTGCCGGGTCTGGGGTGCAGCATAAACCAGCCTGGTGGAGAGAGAATATTCTTCGCATCCCGAAGCACGAAGACTTCGTGGTGAACACGAGAGATATGGAAGTACACTAGGGTGGCGTATACACCTTATAGTCCAACATCAAGGAAGCACAAATGCCCAAGATTAGAGAATCAGGGAGTCAGCCCCTGTCCATTGAACTACTTCCAGGTTGCCTTAGCCCATACGACACCACCCACGTCAGCATAGCCTTGCTCCTTTCAACGGCTAAGCTGTCAATCCACCCTGTCAGATTCCTTCCATGGCTTCTGGCGGTGTACGCGGAAGGGGAAACAGGATCCGTCTCGCCCGTCCGGGGAATGTACCCACTCTCCGCAATTTCGGATCTCTCTCTTTTTCTTCTCGTTGTCAACTATCTTTCTCCCTGTAAAGTATCTTATAAAGATCCAGCTGACGCCGCATCTGAGTTTCCTGCATCCTCTACGCTTTTCTCTCTTTGTCTCATAGTTGTTTGCCAGGGTTCCGGTAGCTATATACCCCAACCGAAACCCCAGCTCCCGTCGAATTATCCTTCGGATTTGTAATAGTGTAAGCACCTTACTCAATCACCCCATCTGAGTCAAGGTTAACGTTCTCACCAAGCGGAAACACCTGGCCAGCTTATTATCCCTCAGCTCTACGAGCAACCACCATTTTGGCTCAGCAGCACGAATTCCATCACCCATCGACTCACCCCCTTCCAAACCCTACTCATCACCATCCACCACTCCAAACCTCACCACCCACCTCCCACCAACCTCAACCTCAACCCATCCACCCCCCCCACAGCGAAAATGACATCCTCCCTCCCCTTCTCCCGCCGCCGCCTCTCCCTCGCCACCTCCACCACCCTCTCCCACGACATCTCCCAAGCCATGCTCGCCTGCCCCCTCCCCAAATTCGCCCTCACCTCCATCTCCCAGCACACCGTCCAGCACCCGCCACCACCTCCCCCTTCGCCTGTCGATTCGCCCTCGAATCTCGACCAGTGGCCTGTAGCGGCACACCAGCATAAGTCTAGGGCAGCGTTGTGCAGTTGATGAAGGGCACACGTTCAAGGCGTGGTGAGAGACGAGTGTTGAGAGCAGTGTTGTGGGGGGGGAAAGGGGTGTAGGCGTTGCGTATGGCGTGTTGGGCTGGTTTGAAAAAAGTGTTGGGGGCATAGATGAATAGGAGCTTGAGAGGGTAGCTATACACTGTGGGCTGAGGAGAGATGGAGATGTATACTAGAGCACTTTTGTAATGCAGTACGCCTTTATCAGAGACTTGGCGTGCTCGTTGGAGAGCATCACTGAATTTATGAAAGCGATGCGATGTGCGAATACAGCTCGCCCCATGTTTTTGGTGATGTACTTGGATGGCTTTCCTTGTCGGAATTATCTATGTAGGGCTAGGGCTTATTCGAGAGCCAGAAGAAACAACAGAAGATGGTGCTCACTCAGCGATCTGTAGGAAAAGCCATTGCACTATATTCATTAGATCATATCTAGATTATAGACCCCAGAACATCAGATATCTCTATAGTAGATGACCACCCAATCCCACATTCTATGCAAGTCTATAGTATACCCAAGTACCTCCATACCAGAAAACCCTCACGACGATTAAGGTAAACTGCCGTACCCCCAAGCCAAAGCTGCAACGAACATCTCTTTTGTCCTTCGCTATACCAAACTCCAAACGCTCATCAGCGCCACCATAATACTCGCACCAACGAACATGCTGTTGCGTCCCGCCGCACCCTTGGGGACCTTCCCCGTCGCCGTCCCGCCCAGGTACCAGCTTCCGATATCCGTCAGCTGGCCATCCTGCGTCAGGAACGCCGCGTTGGGGCCGACGTTGGAGACGTCGCTGCGGAAGGCGCCGAAGTAGGAGTAGTGCGTGATGTAGCTATATCAAAATAATCAGCTTTTGCTGTCCCACACATCCCCTCCCATGGAGTTTGTAGTTGTGGTAGGAAAGAACTTACTTGATTCGATCGAAGAACTCTGAGCTCTCGTTGTAGAATTTCTGCGAGCTCTCCAGACTCGGATCGTTGTTGTCGGCATACTCCGTGATCCACATCGTCATGTTCGGGTACGTGCCATTCACCTGCCCCACATGACTCGCCAGCCCTTCGAAATTGCCATACCAGTGGACGGGTATGAAATCCGCGCTGCAGTTCCCTGCGCACGCCGTGAAGAAGGCTTGCAACCATGTGAACCCGCTTGGCGAGCCTGTCACGGCCGGCGCGCCAAGCTTGACACCCATCTTCTTCAGCGGCTCCACCTCCCGCATCCACGTCTGCGCCGCGAGTTTCGGGTCGACGTTACTGCCGCCATTACTCGAGCCATCGGGCTCGTTGAAGGTCAGGACGTAGGAGATGTTGGTGCCGCCTTTGATGAGGTTGGTGACGTCGTTGAGGAAGGTGTTGTCGGTGGGGCTGGAAGGGGCGCCCCAGAGCATGGGCACGAATTCAAGTTTGGTGCCGTTGTCGAAAGCGGCGGAAGGCTGCGAGCCGTAGTTGTAGTACCATGTTAGGTCTGACGACGAGGTGATCCAGAAGTGGTCGTCCAGAGGGTGTTTTGGGCTGGGGACGTAGACGAGGCCGCGTTTGGGTGAGGAGGTTTGGGCGGAGGTGGAGGCAAGGAGAGTGAGGAGGGCGAGGAGGGGATGTGTGCGCATGATGACGGATGTATATACGTGAAGGACGCAGTGCCTGGCAGGAGGGTGGTGGGCGATCGGGATAATCCGAGTCAATGGATTAGCTAACAAGGCTGCTCCAAACGATATGTACGTAATGATATATTAAGAATATGCTTTGAAGTAACATAGGAAGAGAGCAAAGAGTAACGAATGTAAAGATGAAGTAAACACAAGGAAGATCAGAAAGGTGAAAGCCGAACGATGGTGAGAGACACGAAGAACGACATCGACGGAAATCCTGAACGAGCACCCCACTGGCCTATCAGGCTATCAGTGATCCAGCAAGGCCGATATGAGAATCTGCAGCGAACGACATCTGGATTTCGGCAGGGATCTATCTGTCTCGATCGGGAGTCGGTAGAATACCGGGAAGACGTATTTCACCCGATAGAGACGTACTAACGATCACTAGACCCTGGCTCGGCCGTGCCAAGATTACCTTATGCATCATTTCTGAAAGACTGTGCCGGAGGCATATTCTATTTTGGTCACAGGGATTACCAAACCACAGCTTTATTAGCTTTCCGTGGAGAACGACCATAAGATACTGCTTTCAAAGGATTCTCCTTGCTCCATGAAGGTTAACTCTCAAGCTCCCTAGCAATTTCAGTTCGCTAAGTCTTATAAGTCATGTCTGATGGGAATCTAACCACCTGTCATGTGTTCTGCGCACAACCAGCATAAGTTGTACTCTCCTGTCTCATTGTTGCGATGTTGAGCGTCCTAAGATACTGCCTTGTTACTTTCAACGTACCCATCATCTACGGACTTTGCCAGCTCAGGACACTGGGTATTTTCTCTGAAGCTATTCTGGCTCGACACGGCAGATAATGACCGAATTGATGACATGATTGTACGGATGCACAACCAGAAGAGGTATTAATCCAATTGAGCACAAGTCTTCGGATACCTTGATCACCTATACTGGCTTTTAGCCGGTATTCTAACTAAGCTCGATGTCATCTTCCAGGGACCTACCGGGTACAGCAAACCGCGCAATGAATGAGCCGTCCGAAGAACAAGCAACGCTCCAGGTCTCATCCGCTTCACCACGCTGGTAATGATATCGTGCTTTTGCTCACAGCATATACCAGCGAGTGCCGCCAGGTACACAACGTCAAAATGACATAGCTCAACCGTGTCAGCCTGCGCATCAGCGCAACGGAAGCATATTGTCTTCTCAGTATGGCCTAGGGCGTGACATAGTTTCGATGATTGGGCGATGGCCAGCGGATCGTGATCAACGTTGTGTATGCACGCCGGTCCGTACTTCTCGTATTGGAGACCATCGAAAATACAGAGGGAAGTCAGAGGAAGCGGACCTGATCCTAGCACCGCAAACTTCGCGAGAGCTCCATGGGGTGCTACGCTATGGAGAGCTTGGAGTTCCATGCGGACAAGATCGACATAGTTGCTGTAGTAGGTAAAATCTCGCAGTCTCTCTTGTGCTTCAGTTCAGAATTAGCGCTTTCCTTTCCAGTAGCTTACTTTTCTTCCTTGAAACAGACCATTCATCTTACCTGCTTTGTGCGTTGCTTGGCGTAAAATGTTGTCTGCCCAGTGTGCTTCGAGCTTGTATTCGGCGTCTGAGCATAGCTGCCGAAGATGGGGCGTGATTTGAGCAATCCGGGGATCTTCCAGCACCTATTGAGACTTTCATATCAGCAGTGCCAGAGTAGGACGAGCTCGGTTCATCCCACCAACAGAACCTTAGCTTCGTCTAGTGTTTGATTACATATATGGACCAATTTTTCGAACAGACTATTGACGGTAGGTGATGGCATGAGCGTGGGCAGCTGGCGGAGACAGGTATGGCAGGCAAGTATCTCTGCAATGATACACTCAGCGCACTCGCGAGTGTTAGTAGGCAACTTCATTACTAGGAGTACTCTTCGAGCAAGCTTTGGATTAGTCAAAGTTGAAGGGCTGGAATGGGTGCCGAGCTGCAGGGCATGCATTTTGAGGACCTTGTGCAACTAGCGTCATACGCGCGATACCACCGGCTTGTAGCACGGGGCGACGGTATCTAACCTTGCTTGCTGTTGAATTTGAACGTTTGACGCTTTGGCATTGAAGATTGTGGTTAGCAATCAGTCTAATTGCATGTTGGCAATTCGTGCTAGCGGCATAACTTCTCTCTATCGTACGTTGCAGCGTTTGCCATGCATCGTCTCCTTGTTCTCGAACAGCTGACCAGACATCTAGGTCTAGAGCTGATCGCGTGGGGAAGCAGGGACGTTTGATGATTGGCATGCTGCTCACAGTGCCCATTCGCAGTATAGCCTTAGATAGCAGACTGACACCTTCACGTGGTGCCCGAGGCCTGAACTTATGAGGCCCGGTCCACCTCATAAAGGAAGTAGGATCAATCCACAAATCTTGACGCGAATTCTTTCTCATCGCAGCGGAGCCGAGACACTCAATCGACTACGCAGCCTACTGTGCCAGGTGGCCAGCTCGCACCACACATCAATAAGCAGCGTCAGCTACTTACTTCTACCGACATCGATATTCTCGATCCTCTTCTCCTCCCTCGGCGCATCACAAAGTACCAATTCCCAACGGCGAGGCGAATCTGCAAATGCGAAAGCGTATAATTCCTCGATTCGCATCACGCAAGGCGAGCACCCGCACTTGTATCAGAGATGCGGCTCTCTGATTCCCCAGGTCATGGTTGGCAGAAGAAGGTACCACATTTCATAAGACTAAGTGGCTATGTTCATAATTTGTCTACCTCGGATTAGAGTCCCTCACACACATCTTAAACTTAGACGTGAAGCAGAGGCTGAGAGTACCATAGGTGAGGATGAACGGCGAACCACATGCACGACTCTGTTGTAATTTTCCAATACGAGAGCTCTGTAATACACACGGCATTCTTCCGTCCAACATCCGTCTGTCGGATCTGCCACACTCTGACACTGCCGAGGGACTTAAAACGAGAGCGTAGGAAGAAACAAGAAGAAACGCAAGAAGCCATCTTCTGTATACAACCGTGTCAGCGAGAGTCACAAGCGAAAAGAGTTGGCGGAGGTCTTCACGCCGCTTCCTTTCTGAGAGCCTGACCTGCTGGCGGCTCCACAATCGACACCCCCGTTTCCCATCCTAACTTTCCAAGGGGACGAAACCCCTTCTCCAGGCTTTGACTTCAGACATCATACTTTGGCTCCATTGACAATCCATCCACCTTCCTGACTTTCAACCCCTCAAGATCGACTCCCTTCATCGTCCTGACATTAGTCGGCTTAAACGGTAACTCATCCGTCTTCCCCACAACCCCAACATTAACACCACACGTCCCACAGAACAAATGCCGGGCCATTTTGTTCCCAAACTCATACCCCGTCAAAGCCTCTTCGCCACTCATGGTGACATCGTCGTTGGGGGGATAGATGAACAGCTCGCCGTTCTATCCACAGTCAGTCAAATCAAGGCTTGCGAATCGAGCAGCACTGACCTTCCCGCACGAGCTACAATTGCAAGAGTTAACCTCCCCCTCCTCAAGCGGCTTATGCTTAACCGTATACGTCACCGCCCCACAATGGCAACTGCCATGATACAGCTTCTCGCGCTCTCCCACCTCAGCCTTGAGCGTCGGATAGGCCTCCGCCCCAGGCGGCTCGTACGCAGGCTGCAGCGCCGCGCCATCGAATTTCTGGACATTGAGCTTGTTGAAGTCCACGCCCTTGAAGCTGCGCACCTATGGACCCGTGAGCACACTGACCCGGCTTCAATATTCGAGATGAAGACGCACATTGATGGCCAACTCCTTTCCGTCAATCATGCCCGGCGCGCGAGCTAGCACGGCGGTTCCGCATGTGGGACAGAACTTGTCCGGACATCAGCTATCGCTTCAGCAAGCCCCGAGACACGAACCTTGTGCGTGTATTTCTCCTTGCCAAACGAATATCCCTTTAGCGCGTCTTCATCGCCATGCTCAACGCTGAACTGGGAGCTGCTGGCGGGCAGGGCCCAGAGATAGCTCTTCTGTACGGAGAGTCAGCTTACCGGCCACGGCAAAAATAGCAACAACCACCCGGCAACCATAAGAGGCAACAACCGAACCGAAACTTCTCTTCCCGTGGACTTTTCATTTCCCCAAGAGCGTTTGAAACGGAGAAAGAGAAGAAAGCACCAACTCACCCTCACGCAAATACTGCAGTTGCAGGCATACACATCCTTCACCTCCGGGAGCTTGACCGCGAACTTGAAGGCGCCGCAGTGGCAGTTGCCGTGGTAGGTGTGCAGTTGCTCGGTTGGCTCGGCCATGATGTTTCCCAAATATCGCTTTTGTGGCTATACTTTCACAACAAGATCAACCAATTAGGGTATTGCCGTGAGCACGATGTGTGCAATTGATGCAGAGTAAAGGGAAGGGAAGGGAAGGGCGCTTTATACGAGAATATATGGGATAGCGGGGTGGAGAAATCCCCCGCGCGCGCGCTTCGGCCCATAAATGAGTTAGCTCAGGACGCGGCGTCAAGGGGATTAGTAAGCCACGCGAATATGGGGACATGGAAATCCTGTTGCCTGAGCATGATTGTGCCGATAAAGGTCAGTGCATGCGAGGCTAAGTAAGGTAAAGGCGTTGCATGGGTAAACGATTCGCTACTTTACGTAGACAATATTGCGAAGAGGCGATACGGAGCTATATGGCTTGAAAAAAGTGATAAGACAAGGATAAGGTACATCGTATGATGTCTGCAGCTCCGATCCAACGCCCCTTGCAATGCAACGCCTGCCTCGACCGAAATTCTAAAACATGGGATGGGTCGCTCTTGCTCTTTCAATACGCTCGTCCGGGATGCGAACTCATATCCGGCACCGTCGGCTGCCTATGTTCCGGCGGCGAGCTCGAATGGAAGCTATCATCCCGGCTCACATTCCGATAAGGCCCATTCCGACCCATACTCGCCGCCGAGCTGACAAGCCCCTCGTGGCTTTCCTGGCGTCTCCAGGGCGGCCGACCGCTTCGAGAGGGGGGTGGGGTTTCGTCGCGGTAGGGACGGACGGCATCGAGGCTTGTTCTGCTGTCGTAGGCGCTCAGTGGCACGCCTTTGGCGGTGGGGTTCCGGTAGTCGACGGGGTCCATGAGGAGGGAGTTGCGGGCGTGGAGGGGGGTGAGGTTGTCGAGGTCGCGGTTAAGTTTTTCTGGTGAGGGGGTTAGTCAGTCGACGCATTTTCAGATAGTCTTGGGATGAAGGAACATACCAGCTTCCTTTCTGCGTCTCCGATGAGGATTCTCTTTGCAGCAGATGATGATGGAGTTGACGGCGATGAGGATTGCGAGCACAAGTGTCAGGACAGACTGGACGGCAATCAATACCACGCCCGTCACGGTCTTAGTGGTTTGCGCGATGCCAAGCTCCTCCACGAAGACGAGGATGCAGATAACCGAGAGTACCCTGACGACCTGGATGATGGCATTAATCCAATTGCCGGACTTCGTCACGTAGGGTCGCCAGAAGAGCACAAGAACCGCCATGAGAGACTCGATGACGAGCTGTCCGGCGGTTTGCGATAGACCATGCCCGTTGCCACCAGCGATCACACAGCCTTTGGCAAACATGTAGACAATCGAGGGCATGAAAAGCCACCAGTAGCCGCACTTGTAGCTGTCGTAGAAGAGACTGTATTTCCTCCAGGTTTCTTTGTTCTCGAACAGTGCCGAAGCGTCGCCCTCGGCCCTTTTGTACCTGCGCGCCAGTTGCCAGATGCGGAAAGTGAAGAACCCAAGGATGGCAGTGAATATAGATAGTGTGACAGCTGCGAGGGTCTTGGCCGCCCAAGAATCGCCATTCGTGAATTGGTAGACGCAGTACAAGGTCCACACACCGTACAGGATGAGTATCAGATTGGTGATGGTCCTCGCCAGCAAGCCCCAATACCTCTTCCGGAAGTTGGTGAGCTTCTTAGGAAAGGATCCAAATAATGCCCAAAACTCAAGTATGACCTTGAGAAGTAGAATGCCAACTGCGATCGCAGCGATGGCTATGGCGAAGATGAGAAGGACAGTCAGGAAGGTATTCGCTTGTGGAATCGTAAGTTGCTCCACGTAGCCCTGAATACCGTGGACATAATGTGTAACCTTGCCGCCTCCGTTGGTGCTCGTGCTGTTACCGCTAGAACCTGTGCCGTTAACGTTGGTGGATACGCCATCTCTTTCAGTGAGAATTAGCCCGTGCACGAAATCAAGACCTCGTTTGGCTAAACTAGAAGAGTTTTTGCTCGAACCATCGTTGTAAACCAACGTTGCGTTACGAAGATATTCCACACTATCCTCGGTTAAGTTTCCGCCAGTTGACTTCCGAAAATTGTCAATCGAGGTTTGCATGGAATCCCAAGGTATCAGACCGGTGGAGAAGGCGAAGTTCTTGCTGAAGCTTCGATACACAGGTGGATAGCTGACGCTCATCAGACCATTCATGGAGACCGACTGGAACCAGCCAATCACTTCACCAAAGTTCGGACTGGGAGAGTGGCCTCCTGCACCTGCGCTGCCCAGAGCTGAAAGGCCGCTGAGCAGCAAAGCGGCACCGGCAATGCCAGCAGCGATATACGAAACCGCTGAAACTTCAACCGATTTACCATTGTCAACGTTCGATTGCAGACATGCGAGATCTTCTCCACCATCTTTCGCTTTCAGTTGTAGCTTTGCCTCGCCCTCTAGGTCCGGTATCGTGAATGCTATCGACGGGACATTGTTCGCATACGCAGATGGTATAGGTTGGGATCCTTTGGCCGCGAAGCTACCTTGAGGAACTATACATCGTGGTCAGTACCATCAGAGCAGACGGACACTGTGCACTTACCCGGACAAAGTTGATCAATTTTGGGCGAACAAGGGTCGAAATCTTTCTGGTATACTTGCTTCCCGTAGGCAGTCACAGTCAAGGAAGCGGTGACATTCTGGGATTTGGTGCTTGTTCCTCCAACATCAAAGGTAACGACGCCTGCCGAACGATCGTACTGGACATTGAGATTGTTGACTTTGACCGTCGAGTTATCCAGACAGCTTGAGAAGCCTTTTGTCCTCAGTACATCGGCTGCAAGTACCCTAGCTGAGAGCGCTCCAAGGAAGACTACCAGCGCGATCCTGCTTTGGCAGACATGCCGCGACCGCATTGCTACGAAAGCCGTGTGTGATATGCTGTTGGCGAATCTCGGGACAAGATGGTAATTTATTGGAAACGCCTACGCCAATGTCGTTATGTCGTCGAATCGAGCGTCGTAGATTCGCCTTCGCCACAGCCTGGACGCAACGTTCGGTGTCGGTCGCAAACAAAGGCACAGCCGATCGTCAAGGGTCGTCCAAGATTCCAGTGAACTAGGAATAGCGGGAATGGGAACAAAGGGAAGCCTAGGATCAACCCAAGCACGATCAGTCAAGATGAAATGAGGGCTCCAGAAGAAAGGGTGCGCAGCGTTTAGATAGAAGCGCAGCGGATAGGTAATGTAAAATATCAACGAAGGACTGAATCTGTAGAAGGATCTGAAAACACGGAAAGAGCGAGAGCGAGATGAGGAAATTCTCGAGCGATAGTAAAAAGGCTTGACAACGAGTGAAGGCACGCGATGGTGAAGTGATCAGTCGGATTGAAAGGAGGGGAGGTTTTCCCGTTCTCTGCTCAACTTTGTCTCAGGTTCGTTGCCCGGCCGCGCTAACAAAGGGACGCCTTGATGGCCAATCAATGAAGGGGGGAAAATGCAGGAACGAAGCCACACCCCGGGACCGCAATTCTGGAACAGGCGAGCACAAAAGTGAATAATGTAGGTGATCGGCAGGATGGAAAATATGACAAAATTTCGTGGGTTTTCAGTTGGGAAGGACGAAGGTTGTTTTTCTAGAGAAAGTCCTGCGTATTTCGCCGTCGAACAAGATCAGCCGGGTCTTCGGCTGTCCTCCTGCACAGCATCCTCGTTCCGCCCTTCTGGCCAATCAATTGTCCACAGCAGCCATTCCATTCCCTTTTTCAGCAACCGAAGTCCTCGCCGACCTATTCTTAGACCTCGTAAACCCCAACTCGACTTTCCTCCATTTAATATTCTGTCGAAAAGCCTTAATACGAACAAAACATCGACCATTGACATCCTGCCTGCTCCATCTAAGCCTCCCCAGCTGTCCATAATGATACTGTATGCAATACACGCTGTAAGTGGCGGCATTGCATCAGTGGAGAGCAGTGTCTTCCTCTGCATGTTCTGTGCCTTTCGGTGTAATATCCGATGTCTTCGTCGTCGACTCGTGAATCTGTTGTTTCGCTCAGATACAGCTCCCTCAGGGAAACAACAAGCAGTTACTCGATTACTCTCTCCCAAGTACAAGCTTCTCTTCGTCCTAAACTATTCGATCCTGAATGGTAAGATTTCCTATGCTATCCGAGGAATTGAAGCCTGTGCGACCTCGACGACGTCTAGAGGGACTGTACGCTGGGTTCGGCTTCCGCACTTCGGCTTGTCGGCGGTCAGAGTGAATTGAGGTGAGTGGTTGCAGCCATTCAGATGGAGAATGAATTCTTCGATTCATTCTGCCATCTCCTGAGCAAAACATCTCAAGATTTGACTTTCCTCAATGCGCATTCCACTCAGAATCTGATCTCCCTTGTCTTTCCGCGCCTGGTCTTCGCATCGTACTCCATCCAGCGTGCAATTCCTCTTCTTTCGCTTGACACGAGTGGCCCTGGGTTCATGACGTGGCAGCCTTCGTAGGTGACGGCGAACGGAGGAGCTTCAGGGTCTAGCAAGACGAGAGCTGAGGGTAGCGGATATAACTGTAGAGCCCCTGCGTAATCCCAGAGGACAGGCCGTATAGAGAGAGGAAATGGCGAGAGGTATCCTTGATCCAATATAGTCTTGACCAGTTTACGAGCGGTTTGCAAGTCAGCCGTGGTTGTGGTAGTATTGTTGCCTGTCTCTTTTCCTCTCGCAGATGGCATGTGCGATTCTGCGTTTTCCACAGCTTGATCGACATCCATCGTCTCATCCTGTTCATGGCTATCCGCAGTACTCATCTCTGCATCATCGGGTCGTATTGAAATGACTGGGTCTGATGCTGCTGGCTCGAGAGGCCGGAAGCGAACAGCATTTCGCCGAAGTCTCCCGCACATATCATCGCGGAAGAAGACGATTTCCTGAGCGGGGCCAAACAGTGTCAATCGTGTTGGGTTGGTCGACCAAATAGCTTCTCCGTCTGTCTTCTTGCCTGTCGACTTCTCTGCATCAGCATTAGCAGTCGCGAATGCCCGTTTGATGCGTGTCGTGAAGAGCTCCGGCACTCCTGCCCGAGGAAGCAAAGTTGCAGCTCCGGCTGAGAATGACGAAGCCCAGGGATCATTGTCTCCAGGCACGAAGACAAATGTCGCACTTTGAAGGATACTGGGATACTCCGAGAGTGCCGATGCCAGGGAATCAAGGTATTCTTTATAATCGATACTACCTCCGCTGCCGCCGCCACTCATCACAGCGTACCGCACAAAGTTACCCATAAGCACAACCGTCATGGGAGCTTGGTCCGCGGATTCCGCAGCGTATAGTCCCAGGACTTTGCCTAAAGCCTGCAACGTCTTTGCGCTATCCAGATGAACCTCGCCCATGATGACCATTCTTGATCTACCCTCATCGCCACCTTCTGTAGGCCTTTTCAACACTATGTGCTCCAATTTTCGCATGTTCGACCCCGTCGCTCTCTCACTCCCAACGCCGAGGAAGTCAACCCATCCGAAGCCTGCGCCTGTGGAGCTACCGCTCGCGATGGAATTACCGACGCCAAGGGTGACTTCGCGTCGTTCGCAGGGTGGACCTCCTACGGAGAAGCCGATGAATTTTCCTCCAATACTGCCACCTATACCGCCATCACCGCCCAAGCCTGGACCAGCCGCCGACTCTTCCTCTTCGTACATTCCATCGGCGAGGACAATCATGCCAGGGGTAAACCATGCTCCGTCCTCGGGCACGGGCCTTGCGTGCTGGATGTCAAGCGTGATGCTTCCTGTCAGGTCGCTTATAGTTAATAGTCCGGTGGGAGAAATCGTTAGGAGCCCAAGAAGTAAGTGATTGCTTCCAGAACGGCCAAGCAGGTTCGCAATAGGAGTCAGCTTGTACGCTTGCTGAGCCGAGCCCACGGACGATGCCGATCTTTGCAATGAGCTTGCACGGGAGGCGACTACGGTCGAGGTCTGAAAAGATTCATTTCGAAGAAGCCGTTGATGTATCAGATCATAACGGTGTCGGAACAGCCGAGTTTTCTGCGCAGGATCTGGTAATAGAGATGGACTTGTCCGAACTGTTTCGAAATGTTTCTGCTTTGTATTGTATAGAAGTCGGGGCTGATCAAAAGCGCCAATCACCTTCAACCATCTTCTGGGGTCTTTGGACGGAGACTCCTCGTCCTCATCTTCGATTTCTAAGGCTGTCATTCCAAGGCTCTGTTGGCTGTCCTCTCTACCAATTCCCTCGGGCCGTTGCCCGTGAGGCACTGAGGCTTGATTGAGATCCTGGGCGCCAAAAGCAAAGCTGCTCTGATGACTGAAGCCACCCTGCTGCACGAATCTCCCCCCAGCCATAGAGCCCTCAAGCGTACGAAGAATGTTCTTGAGGTCATCCCCCTCTCCAGGTACTATCGCCGCACCGCCATTCTTCTTCCAGCTTTTCGCTGCTTCATCCAGAACCTTCTCTGCCAGTCCTTCTTCTCGCCATCCTGTCCCGCAATTCTTCCCAATGAACGTTGCAAATGCCTGGAGTGCGGATGAGGTGAGAGTGAGGTCGTGCTTCTTTGTGAACGTCCGGAAAGCTAAAGGGCGTAACGTAGTGGGAGGTAGGAGTATTGGTAGTATGGAGGGTTTCATGGAGGGCTCAGCGGGTTTGTGAAGCCGTATAGGATGGACGGGTGTACCGAAAGCGGGCGATGAGGAGGGTATTGGATTAGAGCGTGCAGGCGTAGGACCATTGCGAAACAAAGGCGCTGTGCGCGCTGAATTGTTCGATCTTTCCGTCATCGGGTCGTTCGCTCTCGACGATGCAGAAACACTCTTTTTGCTCTGAGTGGCAGGGTTTGGTCACATTGGGGACGCGTAAAGCTTGCCACGCGACGCGCCGCACTTTAAATTCTTGGCGTGGTTGTGTTACCCAAATCACAGTAGTGAACGAGCAACATCTAGCCAATTCAATATCAGAAGTTCTGGGTGTCGATGTTGGTCAGACCCTCAAATGTCCATGAGACTTATCTTCTACTGCCGCCTCCTCAGACTATTTAAATCTTATCTTTGTTCCACAACCTCTTGAAAGAGCCGAACAGCAGGCAAAGCTCACTAATTGTGCCTATCTAATACGCTCAGCTACCTCATCGTTGTCCTTTGATTAAGTCTGCTGCGTACAGTCTGGACACACACATTGAGAGTCTATCCAAGGGACAACTATCACAGCAACCATGGCAAGACCCTTAGAAGCACAACCCGACACCTCACTCACCGAAACCTCCGTAACGGCAAATGGCGGAGGCACGACTCAACTCGCCCAGCTTGATGACCTGAAAGCGCGGGCGACGCTGAAGTACTCCATCAAAGACTACGATGCCGCCGCGGAGCTGTATTCAGAGGCCACAGAGCTCCAAGCCGAGCTCAATGGCGAGATGTCTTCACTGAACGCTGACCTACTCTACAAGTACGGAAGATGCCTGTTTCATGTTGCTGTGAAGAACAGTGATGTTCTTGGACTAAAGGTAGCGGGTGAGAAGGGCGAGGATGGATCGAAGGCCGGGAAGCGAAAGAAAAAGACGGGCAAGGTGATCTATAATTCGGTCTTTGGTCAATTAGAACAAGGCCTGACACTGTTATAGCAGACTGATGGCGAAGCAAAAGGCTCTGCTAGGGTCAAAGAAGAAATTGTCACCAAGGCAGTGGAGGAAAGGGATGGCAGATCAATTGACGCGGCCAAAGACGCAAAGACGGAAAGCAAACCCTACTTCCAAATCACCGGCGACGAAAACTTTGACGACTCAGATAACTCAGATGACGGCGTCGACGGCGACGGCGACGGCGCAGAAGCCGAAGAAGACGAAGAAGAGGACGATTTCGCAACTGCATACGAAGTGCTCGACCTCGCCCGAATCCTACTCTTAAAGCGCATAGAAGAAGAGCACGCCAGTGAAGGTAAAGGCAAAGGCACCGGCGATACCCCAGCAATAAAGCATCTCAAGTCACTCCTAGCCGACACCCACGACCTCCAAGCCGAGATCTCCCTCGAAAACGAGCGCTTCCCCAACGCCGTCATAGACATCAAGGAGTCCCTGGCGCTCAACCAGGATCTCCTTCCCTTCGAACACAGCCACATCGCAGAAGCCCACTACAAGCTATCGCTAGCCCTGGAATTCTCGTCAGTGACACAGCAGAAGGATGAGAATGGCGCAACGGCGGATGGGGGCCAAGCCCACGTCGACGAAGCCATGAGGGAGGAAGCGGCCAAGGAGATGGAGCTCGCGATCGCAAGCTGCAATCTACGCATCGAGAAGGAGCAGGCGAGTCTGAACGCAGGCGCGCCAGCGGCCCCTGACACAGGCGGCGAAAAGGGCGAGGTCACGCAGGCACAGATCGACGATGTGAAGGAGATGATCAAGGACATGGAGCAGCGCGTATGTCTCTCCCTTCCCCTGTTCCATCAAACTTAGTAAGACTTACCCCCAAACCCCCCCAGCTCGTCGAACTCCGCCAATCCCCCGTCTCAATCAATGACTCCAACCCCCTCAGCGGCATCCTCGGCTCCATGCTCGGCGAGAGTCCCGCGGTTCAGAAATCGAGACTCGAAGAGGCGTCGAAAGAGGCAAATGATCTGACGGGCTTGGTCAAGCGGAAGAAAGCATCTAACGCACCATCGCCACAACCTCCTGCGACTGAGGCTCCGAAGACGAATGGGAAGCGGAAGGTGGAGTTTGATGAAGAGACTGTGGAGGTGGGCACGGGGAAGAAAGCGAAGCTCGAGGATGGAAGTGAGGAGTAGGGGGTGTATTTGGGAGAAGGGCCGTTGGAAGAATGATTTGGCATCATAGGCGGCGTCTTGGATGCGGGCTGCCGAATGCCTGCGCTGGGGACTTTGATGATACCATACTTTGCTTGCTTATGTTATATGATAGATCCGTCTTCGGAGATAGCTTTGCAGATACTTGGACGGTTTGAAGCCATCACGAACTATTACAAGCCCTATCGAATGTCCAACCGCAAATCGATTCGACGAACTCGCATATCGCTAGCTAAACTCGCCGCCGATGCCTCGCCATCATAGAGCCAAACAAGAGCTTTCATGGGTGGACCATCGATGAGAAGGTCCTTCAGCTTTGCCGGGCAACAAAGCGGGTACACGAGAAGTCGGTCTGGGTAGCCATCACGTGCCGAAGGTCGGCTGTGTCAAAAGTCTGAGAGGCTGGTGTCCGAGGATCTGCTCTACCAAAGCATCTCCGACCAGACAGGCTTGCCGGTTCCAACCAACGCATATCGACATAAGGTGCCGACAGCAAGCCCAAGACGACACAAGTGTTGACTCTGAGCCAACCTGAAAGCCAACACGAACGAAAGAGATGCAGTCCCTCAAGTCAGCGCCTGAGATGGAGACAAAGCAAGGTCTGAGGTCATCACCTGAATAGTACTCCTAAGGTTTGAGGAACAGGCACCTCCTCCAAAGCCAAGACGCACGGAATGGAATGTCTGCGCCTAGGATGGAGACAAAGCGAAAGTCTGAGGCCGTCGCCCAAATGGTACTCCTGAGCTGGCACCTCCTGAAAGCCAACACGAACGGAATGGGATCGAGTACCTTGAATCTGCGCCTGGTAGGGAGACAAAGCAAGGTCTGAGGTCGTCACCGAAATAGTGCGCCTGGAATCCCAGGGACAAAGCCTTTTGCTCTTTCACCTTTCTTTTAGGGCTGACAGCGGCATTGTTCTCCCATGGGCTCGACGTGAGTCTACTTTAACTCCCTCAAGAGTCTCGTGCCTTCAACGTTGATCCGGGATCTCGTATCGCCCCCAGTCTCCTACCCTTCACCGCTGCATACCAGATACCCAACCCGCCAACTCCCCCCCAACCCACAAACAATCATGGCCTGCAAATCAACCGAGTGCCCCTGCGACTCCAATTCCTGGTACGCACGTTTCACGAACGCATGCTCAGAACCCAAGAGCGTGACATCTGTGATGCAGATCCACAATGGCCACAGAGTCCTCGTGCAGACCTCGATCTTCGAGCCTGACCCTGCGGCTCTATGGCTTGACTGGGCCAAGACTTATGGCGTTGTTGTTGGCATCACGGTGGGTGTGGCGGTCGTGGCGGCGTGTTCTTACTTGCAGTCGGGACATACTCAGTGGAAAAAGTTGCGCCAGGAGCGCTACTTTGAAGCTAGACAGTCGGTGCACTGTGAGGAATCGCAGCGTTCGGAAGAGGTGGAGGAAAGATTGATGCATGGATGTGGGGGTTTGAGGAGGCATTTGGTCCAATTGGACAGGAAGGGGAAGAAGAAGACTGAAGAGAAGAGATTTTTGGGGATTAATCTGACTGACATTCAGACTGATGTCATCAATAGGGACGACCACGAATACCGCTGCGTAACCCCTGGTCCGCCAGAAGAGCAATGGGAGGACGGAGACATCACCAGCAAAGAGCTCATGCCACGGCCCAAGATGCCAGTCGGCAAAGCGCGAGATCCACAGATAGGAATACCACCAAGCTCCAATGCTGAGCGAGGTGGGACGCCTCCACGTTACGACAACGCGCGTAGATTTCAGCACTTCGCTCATCCCCAGGACGAGAGTAGCTACAGCAGCGAGAGTACCTTCTCCAAGTCCAGTACCGTCGTGAACAACGAGAAAGGCGCTGAGAGTCGCTTCACCAAAGAGACTAACGTTACTGCCAGGACGAACTCCACTCGTCGACGCCGGGCCTCAAGCTTTAGACGCATTGAGCAGTGGTGATGTCGTGGACAATTGGTAGCAATCCCGAAGGATCAGATAGAGCCGGGTCTCTAGTGGTGTAGGTGCGACTTGTCATTTCTTTCTCTCTTTTCTCAGAGCTTGCGCTTCTTCTCAGACCGAATCTTAAGATAGCTTGCCAAATCGATGTCCGTTTTTATACATTCCCGAGTATTTGAACCCATATCTCATGCACGTTGGGTCGTTTGTGAACAAGGAAGACATTCAACCGCCACGAGTATCGACAGGCTTGGTCCATGTCTGAGCCTGAGTTCCCTGGGCTTATATTTCGCGTGCTTATTGGTGGATAAATCGCAGATATCGCGGCTTGCTGACGTGAGATTTGAAAATATAAGGGCAGGCGCTCAAGGCCAGTGCATTTGATCTATCCTATGCGCTAGCACGAAGTGGTGCACTCGATCCTGAACATTGTTGAAAGGACGCAAGACGGAAGATTGATGGACTACATCACCAGTGAAGACCCATGTTTGGGGAGGAAAACTGTTGAAGCTTTCCTCTCACTCAATCAAAATACCTAAAAGCCTGCAGGGCTCGGAGAAGGTCCTGAACTCAAAATTTACTTGATACAGGGGGCACCTAGAAAGTTCACCGTGCCGACGTATTTAATTATACCCTGTACTCCACCGGTAACTGTTGCGATGGGGTCAAAGACGGGCATTGCTTTTTCCGCTTCTCATTTGCTGTGGATTGGAGGTAGGGTACACAGCACAGTGTCCGATATGGATTTGAAGAATTTGGGTAGACAGAGCACTTGACACTCATGCAAATACTACTGTATGGAGACGGCGTCGGAATTGTTGGGGCGGGCCGAAGGCCGAAGTGCCGACCCCACCATGCTCTTCCGAAGTCATGCATCATCGTCGGTCACTTGAGCATCTGCTTACTCGTACTTCACATGTGCTTCTGAACCTTATCAAGGTGCGATATGACTCTCACCAGCCTGCTTTCCCTTGTCGCCCTCCATACTCCATCTTGACACCAATATTCGCTTTGCACAACAGCAAGCTTCCACAACCGAACTCCACAGCAGCAAACAACCGCATACACCAACGGCTGAACCACACCCATCAATGTCCTTCCTCACCCGCGCCTCCCCTGCAACCATCTTCCCAATCTACCTCCTCCCCTCCATCCCCTTCCGCCGCCACCGCAACCCCTCCACCGACTCTACGAACTCCTCCACTTCCTCGGGCAGCACCCCCACCTCGCCAGATGCCCCACCCTCACCTTCTGCCCCGCCTTCACCTTACCTCACCGGCCACACCTCCCATCTCCGCTGCTCCCGCTGCGCCACCGACCTCTGCCTCACCTCGCAGATCATCTCCAAAGGCTTCACCGGCCGCCACGGCCGCGCCTACCTCGTCTCCCCCTTCCCCACCTCGCACGCCAGTCCCCATAATGGCTCCCCCTCCTACATCCCTAACCTCCCGAACACACACATTCACAAACCCGTGCCGCGCCAACTCGTCACGGGCGCGCACACGGTGAGCGACGTGAGCTGCATGTTCTGCGGGAGCGTCATTGGGTGGAAGTATGAGAGTGCGGAGGAGGAGGGGCAGAGGTATAAGGTTGGGAAGTTCATACTCGAGACGAAGAAGATTTTTGAGAGCTGTTGTTGGGAGGGGGAAGGGGGTGGGATGGCAAGTGGTGAGGGGGGTGGGGTTGGGGAGGCGGTGGAGTTTGATAGCCAGGATGAGGATGAGTGCGAGGATCTGTTTGCAGGGGTATGGAGTCCGGGGTTGGCGGTGAGGCGGAGGCAGGGGAGGAGTTTTGGGAGGAGGCAGTGAGTGCTGGGATGGATTAGACGGGTTTGGGAGTTTTGCAGGATTGAATTCGGTGGCTGGAAAATCGTGAACTGTCGCTTCGGGCGGGATATTTGGCTTCTAGGTCGTGTTGATTCGAAGGTTCGGGGATAGGCGTTGGATCGGGAAAGCCTGTTGCACGATACCCACAACGATATACGAAGCCTGCTTAGCCAATATTAATACGATTGACAACAACTTTGGGTATAGATCAGGAGGAAGCGCATGACTTAAGAGTTGTTCCACGAATCAACCCTATCCTATGTCCTGCCCTCGATGCAGCTCGATACCAAGAAGATATGAATTACCCCCGAAAGCTTGTAGCAAAAGAAAACCCCCGGCAGCGGAAGACGCGAAGACGCGATATAGCACATGCGACAATGCATATAATATTTCACCCATCCTTCGCGGATCTTGAAAGCCAATGGGCTTTACATGTTGCTTAGATACCGAAGAAAAGAAGATTTCACACACAGCAATCAGGATTCGCTGGTGGTCACCCACCCAACTACTAACTGATCCCTAGACTGTTTGTGTATGCGAGATCGGACGGGATCGCCAATTCTCAGTCTGGTGTGGCCGTGTGTAGTCATATTGGACTAATTAATAAATATAAAGCAAACTTGGTCTGCAGTTATCTTCCTATCAGCGCAGGGGATATAATTACCAAATCCAAAGCTACCAGAGAGTGTGGTCATTGTTTCGATCAATTATGCCGCTCTCACGATTCGATAACCGGAGCGAAGCACACCTCTTACTTACTGTTCAACGACTAACATCTTCCCTCCCTTTTTCGACTTCCCATCGCATCCCTCCCCCGCACCCCTCCCTTCTTCCCGCACCCCTCTCCCACCCCATCCTCAACCCCCCACTACTCCCTTCGCAAAATAAGTTTACCGGGCATTCACTAGTATCAATACTATCCACCTCACACTGTGATATTTTTTCTTGGACGGTAGCATTAGCAGCGCTGCTGGTACAACGAGTTGCTTCGGGACAGGGCACTTTCTGGCATACACTTTCCTAATATCCGGTTAACTTAGCCACATCGCCGCCACCTCGCCGTCTTATTGGACGGCGACCTGCATGCAAGCAGCCACCTTTAATGCATGGTAGATCTATTTAGTAGTAGTAGTAAGCTGCCACATCGTCGCGACGCAACCGACTGACAGACGGTGAAGATTTACCATCAGGTCTTCTCGCTAGAGGTGTGCCAGAAACACCACAATAGACTGACCGCCTAATATTACCACAAGACTAACAAGACTGACTAATACTGACAAGACTAAAGGCGTAAATGTAGAAGATAGAAAGGCAATTGATACTCGAGAAACGGCTAACTAAGCTGACCGCGGCTGACTCGAAGAAATCACTGATATTTCCAGTCTTGGCTAACAAAAATCTATAGATATCAAGAAGATGTAGAAGTCGACGAGTAGACAAGATAATTCCGGTAATCTAAGTCAGTCAGTCGAGTATCGCGATATTTGGGGCCTGCAATAACCACCCCAACGGCGTTGTGGTTGCTGTTTCTAAGGTCGACGATAATGTTAGCTATACTGAACTGCAAATTGACGATATATGTAGGCTAATAGAGGTAATGGTAGTAATGTTAATAATAGATGGAGATGTAGATGTGGAAAGAGAAAATAAAGAGCAAAATATCATCAATGCATCGAATCGACAGAAGCGTCGGTTATATATTGAATCAGAAATACTACCGCATCGTCGCCAGCATTTGCAGTAAACGATCAATGGCGACGGTGACCAGGTGTGTCTAATCAAGAATAGTCTATACTAGGTGGGTTGCGCAATGCGGCAATGCGGAGGTGGCGATGTGGCTAAGTTAACCGGATATTAGGAAAGTGTATGCCAGAAAGTGCCCTGTCCCGAAGCAACTCGCTGGTACAAGGGGTGGGCATAGGTAGGCAAGAGGTGGGCGTTGGGTTTGGTCATTGGGATGGGCTGAGGGCGGCGCTGGCGGGCGGGGGGGGGGCGCTCCTGGGAAGGGGGAGTTGCGTGGTGGTGATGGAGGCGGTGGTGAGGGAGGAAGGAGGGGAGAAGGAGATGCTCGAATGGGTCGCGGAGAAGAAAGCGTAGAGGGAGGTGCACATTCTACTTACAGGAAGGTGATGGGTTGTAGAACACGGAGAGTGGCAGACGTGGACATCAGTTGTTCCGAGCTGTGTCTCGAGAAAGATTGTGTCCTGCGAGAAATGGAAAGTAGGACGACGCAAGGGTAGGGAAATGATCTCTTTGGAGTTATACCTTGGAATTAGGGAATGATATACGAGGTACCTTGGTTCGGGTACATTCGAGCCTGTAAAACCGCCTACTATGATACCCAGTACGGTGGCTGATCCAACATGCCTTCCACGTTGCTTCGTCCTTTTCATCTCAACCCGTCAACGTGTTCTAACCAGCCAGTCCATTTCGCCATGGTTTTTAGCAGGCGGTCTGGTTGCTACATAGGCCAAAACATCTCCGAACTCGAGGTAGGTCTTCATGCGCTTGTTGTACTGGAAGGCCGCCCGTCGACGCCGACCTCTCGTTCAAGCAGTGTCTGTTCCCTGTCGAGAGCTTTCATCACCCAGGCCACGGGACAGTACCTCCATCCCCAGCCTCTAAGCTCCATCAGACCACATTGAGTTCACCAATTTATCAGTGTAATTCCAGATCGCTGCTGAATTATGTGTAACGAATGCAGCGCCAGTCCAGTAAGTATTTCTCTGCCCTTGCAGACTGAATAGTCTGTTGTAAAATCCGTTTCCAATCTCTTCGGATGAGACGTGCACCTCGTACGGGGTGTGGCCCGTGAAGTTGAGCATTTTTAGATTTGCTGACCCTGGTAGGGGCTTTGCGAGAGTACCCTTGGCTTGCATGTGAGTGATACTGGCCTTGATGTTGGTCTCCACCTGGTGTTGGCTGAAATGTGTTTCCGAACCGTTGAGACCGAAGGTGAAGTAATGAAGACCAGGGACGCGTGTCGTGTATATGTCGTAGGCCGCTGGCAGCACGCCGAGATGGAAATTTTCGGTATTGTTCAAGCCATAGTTAAATAGCGTGAGGTTGTTGGGAACGCCGGAATTTTCGAGAAGCCCGACGTACCAAGAATGATACCGGAACTTATCAAAAATGGGAATTTCGGTCTCATTCAGATCGAAGCCCCTTAAATTCTCAAGCACCGGAGGAATGGTGGAGATGATCTTTCTGGCGCGGATAAGCTTGCGTCCCGATGGCGTCTGAACCGTTATATTCACAAAATCGGCAGCACTACGATCCATATGTAGCACTGTACTGCTCAGTAGCGCATTGGCTCCTAGCTCTGTTTGCGCCCTTTCGTACAATCTGCTGTTATCCTTGGTGGCCAAGGATCCCTGGGTCTGCGCCTGGAGCGATTGCTGAGTGAAATACTTGATGGCGTAGAGAGTTGGAAGGGTCACAAAATTGCCCCAACCCTGACCGTATAGGCCAAAAAGGGGCATTGCGCCTTGAAGACCATACTTGCTGATAAATTGGCCGAATGGTAGCAGTAGGTCAGGAGGCACCAGGAAAGAGCCGTTGTCAAGGCTGTAATCCAGGGAGGGATACTGAGTAAGCTGCTTCCGATATTCTTCAATAGCTGCCGGTATGAGGGGCGAAGTATGGTTGGCGATCTGCCCGCTTTGAAAATCAACAAATTCGGATGTGACGCCCGGTATGGTGAAACTGAACGAGTACGTTGAAATATTGAAACGAGCAAACCAGTTCTCCACGAGAGTCGTGTTGTCGTATTCTTGAACGCCGAGCTCGATAGGCTGCTTCGATACTGGGTCAATGTAGGTCTTGGTATGCCCACCAAGCCTGTCTTGCATTTCCACCACCACAACAGTCTTGTTCATGTCGCGCGATTTGATAGCAGCGTATGTCCCAGCGGCTCCTCCACCAATAACGCAGACATCAACCTGCAGAGTGTCCTGGACCGAGGCTCCGGTGTTGGTCGCATCGATAGCTGCACCTACCCAGCTGACAAGAGGGAAGCAGGCGATGGGCAAGGCTTTCCTAGGATAGCGGCACATGTCTACGATCTGAATAGGTGTCGCAAAGGAGCAAATTCAACAAGTCACCAACAGAAAGGTTCTCAGCGTAGGAGTTGAGCAACAGGATTGAATCAAAGGAGAGCGGAAGAAAGAAACAAATCAAATGTAGATATCAGCCGCACTAATTTTCGCGTCTACGTACTCAAGAGAATGGAATGTGCAACACCCGTTCCAGCTTATAAAAAAGCTGCGTACAGATATCAAAGCGCAAGCGAACAAGAAGCTGCTGGGAATGCTTGCTTGGAAGTGATTTGCAGCCAGGCTCAAAGAGAACTACCGATGACAGGTCGCTTGGAAAGTACAACCGCCGGCTACTTTATGGACTGGGGGAGCTGAATGATTGGAAGAAAGGCATCTTTACAGCCCTAAAGCAGCGGGGTTGGACAAGAAGTGGAGCAATCGCAGACGCTGCAGTACAACCAACCAATCCAGACGAGGTGAGAGGCTGTTATGCGTCGCAAGAGAATGTGCAGAAAACATAGTACGGTCTACGCCGGCTGTCCCATTGCTGATCAGAAGTACTGGAGTGGTCGCCACATCGACGATCGACCCAGCCATGCGGTCTAATGTGACTGGAAGAATTGCTCTGCATGAAGAGTGGAGAGGCTCTTTGAGTACTCCAGGAGGGTCAAGTTCGGCCTTACCTTAGTGCATGTCAAGATGTTCGAATCACGTGGAGAGCAAGCCTTGGCAGTAAGGTACGGCTCAGCCAGCCACTAGCCTCAGCATAAATGTCCAGATTTCCCAGATGAGAGTGTATTCTCGCACTTCAAAGTATAGAAAGCCGAAGAGTAGCAGTCGAAAGGTACTCCGATTGACTCTCTGGTCCTAACAATGGCCGTTACTACTTCAAATCATCATCATACACCCGAAGGCATTGACGGTCATGAGCAAGCTGTCCTGGCTTGACAAGTCAAAGAACGTTGACTCGTTGCTATCTTCTTCGGCGATCAGCCGCTTGACAGGATTAGCAATATCCTCGGACGGCCTAGGAGAATTTAGTACAAAACCCCCACAGGAGTAACGCACATAGGAATCATCCTGGGCAAGAACCCGAAGTACTGGTCACCTAGCACCTTCTTCCACAAACCTCAATCTCTCTTCTGGAGCAGCGGATACAGATCGTACAAAGCGAGCAACCACTACTCCAACTTCCCTATCGGGCTCTCCTACACGGTAATCGCCCCCCCTTATACCCCTTCCTTGAGTATTGGAACGGCCCTGCACCCTGTATAGGAGTCCCGTCCAGGCTTTTAGTGAGAAGAAACCAGAGGGCGCTAAGAAGGTCACATTCAGCGCCGCAACTGGCACGGATATCGAGATCAGATCTGTGGGGGGCCGGGGGTAATCACGCTAGAGGGCGACGGGTTGATAGCCAAACATCCAAGATGTTATCGGTAGAGGCAGTATTCTGAATATCCTAGAATAATTCGTGTAAATTCTCACCAGCTCATGGACCAGTTGGAAGGGACGAGTAGGTTATCATGTAACACATCTTACGGTAGGATATTCCGGTCTTTTTATGCTGTCGAGAACTTTACTATCCTGCTTTTGCGCCGCAGCGCTTAGTGCTCCTTTGCTTCTTCTCGGCCAAGTAAACCAAAGTCTGCGGTGGTGCTGGGAAAAAGAAGTGAAGTATGTCAGATTGCTTGCTTGATATGCGATCTGATGCTGAGAGCGATGAGACCGAGGAGAACCTCGTGGGGCTGGACCTTCTGTGGAACTTAACGGCACGCATTTATCCTTGTTTTCATTCTTTCATCGTGCTCCTCGAATCTTATCATGCATGTCGACAGCTGGGACGCTTGGGTGGGCAGGTACTTCAACTACGGCAGCCGCATGATTCGACGAAGGGTGCCTTGATCGGGATTCTCTCTGACTCCTTCTACAGAAAGCTTTGCCGTTGCGGGATAGTTGTTCCTCCAAATTTTCTCTTTTCTGTCTGAATCTATCCGTTCACAGTCATTACATTGATACTACTCGAGGTGCAACAAAGATTTTCTGGCCCAGTAAACGACTGACTGCACATCATCATCATCACGTCAGTCGTTATCGTACAACAGAAGCTAAGATGTGGTTATCTATTCACTGCTCAAGCTCTATTTGAATACAACGTCCGTCATATCTCAAAATTTTCGCGAATAGCTCCTGCATCTTGCCGCCACCCTCTGTTTGCATCGCTTCCACGTGTGCGTATGTATGAACCGACACTGTCGCGTATCAGTATTGAGCGCAACTGGGCAAAGTAAGCACGTCTCATAGAGAAACACCAGCTGAATTCACTTCTCTTAGCTAAAGGAGAAAAAAATCTCCCTCTCTCTCCTCCCTTTCCTACCCATAAACAGCAATTTCGCAGTCCCGCCCATCGAAGGCTCCTGCAACGCCTTCTACGGGACATGGGAACGGAGCCAGGCCTGCACGCGCGCAATCTGGAAACTCCCTGGCGGCCGGCAGCACCCCAAAGAGCCAGAAAGCGTGGAATTCACAATTGATCAGGACCTAGTCCGCATAACTTGCCAGTGCAAGTCCAGTCTGGTTCGTGCTCCATGTTTCCAAACTACGAGGACAGAACTAGGAAGGGTCATCCCGTTACTAACCCTGCGCAATCCAGGCGATTGTACGATCCAGATCGAGATGGCTGGCCCGCACCTCCCTGCCACCGTTACTCTCGCAGCTCATGCTATCATTAGGATGGCAGAGCGGGTGCAGGGCGGGTGTGCTAGGCGTACTAGCTTCGTCCGTGGGTGGATAGCGGCGGATATGTCTGAGCTGAAGGATTGGGTTGTTGCGGAGGAGACGAATCTGGATGCCCCTTACCGTGAGATGCCATCCATCCATCCATACCTCTCTCGAGACATGAATCACCACTGACGGTGATGTTTCCCTTTCAGCAATATCCACAGCCTTTCTGACCGTCACCATCTCAAACGTCGTCTCAGACTGGCTTCAAGTCGGCAATTTCGACCCTTATATCGCATGATACTTACGCAGACGGAGGCCGCGGCGAGTCTAAGAGCAAGGTTGCCGCATTTAAAGGATGAGCTGCGGAGAAGAGGGGAGAGGTTTGAAATTCAGATGACGAGAATGGCCTTGGGACGTCGTGTACTATGGTGGAAGAACCCGGGGGTGGAGAATGCCCATGGGACGACAGATGGCGGAAATGCGACGGTGCGTGTTCTTGAGCCAGGGGTGCAGACGCAATAGCGTACTGCGCGGAGAACGTCAATTTGCTTATCACTGCTTCATGGCCCATTTGGAATGGATGGGTAGCAGAGCAGAACGATGTAGAGGGCTATTCTACGAAGGGATCAAGACCTGCGAAGGGATCATGACACAGGGAGGTCTGCAATGCCGTTTTCATACACAGCTGTACTGGAGCAAGTACAAGCGGAGTCTCGTCAAAAACGCAGGCATATTCTCGACGTAATATGACTCTTGCGTCCCCTTTTATAAACGGCAATTGACGCGAGCCTTCGACGAATCCCAGGTCTTGCTGAAAGAAAGACAGGACTGGAGAGAACTCAGTGTACTCATCTTGCGAACTCGTTAAAGCTGGTGCAGAGCCCAGAGGGCGGAAGAGAGGTTTGCTGACATGTTCCGCGGCTTTGAGTCAAGGATCTCCGTGACCGGGGGAGACGTGCTAAGCAGAGTTCTGCATGTCAGTGGCAGAACTAATGGGCCTAGTTTTCTACCTCACGAGATGATGTTGCTAGCCCGGTCAGAGTTGGAAATCATTCATCGAATGGAGACGGAGACTGTCCAACGAATGATGCGGTCATCTACGAGGGTCAAAGTTGCGATCTGCTCACCGTAACCTCGTCTGACATCCTGATGGACGATCCTGAGGAAGTCTTAAAGGGGCAGACAGTGCACAGGTATTTTCTACTTACTGAAGTCCCTTTAACATGGCTGATGATGTTCCTCTATCAGCCCAACTCATTGGCGAGGTCGGCATCTGCACCTTGGACAACAAGCTGTAGAATGAGGCGACAATGTCAACGCGGTGGTACAATACTGATGAATTAGAACGACAAAAAAAGGACCCCACAGATCGCCAACAAAGTACGAAGCAAGTCAGACGTGTATTATATGAACTGGAAAAGAGTTGGGAGACATCGTGGTAAACAATGGATAGGAAACCTCAGATTGATCAGAGGCAAGAGACTGATGTGGTGGAAAACGATATGTGGTAGGGTAAGACAGCAACAATGGATTTTTGCTTTACAGCATGGGCTACCGTATTGACGACTCACAGCCTGGTTTGTCTTTCATTCATGTGCCAACTCAAGGTATCAATTGGCTGAATTACCTCGGCGGATATATACTGATTTCTCCCTCCGGACATGATCTCATTATCAGATCTTGGAGCGATGACATGTGCAAACCTGGGCTCCCTATGGACAAAATAAACGCTACTGTTTTCTTGGCACTTTCCTCCAAATTGAGTACCGTTTATTTTGTCTGCAGGGAGCTGGGTTCCAGAGCGCAAGAGACACGCGACAACTTGAAGCATCACGTCATCTCCACGACCATTCTCTCACTTATAAGGCACCATGCATCACTCAGCACAATCGATCAGGACTCTGCGAGACATGTATTCAAGCCCGATAAAGCCTTTGCTAACCGTACTTCTTTCAATTCTAATCATCCATGCATTCTCAAGTCAAGCAACCGCCGTCGTCAACCGAAGAACCGACATCAGTAGTCATGCTCCCGATCAGCAACGTGGACTCGAAGTCGCAACAACTAGCGTTCTACATACGACACATCATGTACAAACCATCACAGCCCGTCAATACCAACATTCTACCATACTCGTCAACGGCTGGTTCATCCATTTCAATCCACCCTCTCCCTTCGGCCACTTCATGCCACTGCAGGTCGCCGCGGCGGTAATGACAGACATGTGGACACACGTCCTTTCGGAAGCACGGAATTGGCGAAACTTGCCCGAGCTGGGCCGCTTCGTAATAACCTATGGTGACTATCTGCGAGTCTGTTTTGAGCCGCTGGGGACGACTGCGACTGGGGCACAAGGAACGATGCCGTGGTGGTTGGTGGTGGAGTTGGCCAACAGGTTGCGAAATCTCACCCAGCGTGGGGGCTTGGGACATTCCGATATGCTGCTAACGCAGGGTAATGTGGCGGTTTTTGTGAGGGTCGAGCTTTTGGGTCTTGGGGATCATTAGTGAGCCAATGGATACCCGCTTGGAGTGCTATGTGTGCCCTGCTACGGGAGAAACGATACCTTGGCTTTCTTTGGAAAAGGCTGAGAGTCAGAAGCCCTCATCCCTCGGACCTCAAGCATCTAGCTTTGGTTGCATCAAATTTCTTGCGGAATGGATTCACGGATCTACGATACCCTCTGTCCCTTGCCTTTGGCGCCAACTCAACACCAGCCTCTTGTTGCATACGATATGAGTATGCCCTTCATGACACAAAATCAACGAGCTGCAAGTCTCTATTAGCTCTCAAGACCCATGGAACAGACCTATATCAGCGACACATATGCAGAGCAAGCGATGAACGAAGTGGTGGTCCATACTCGCTGCAGCTACGAGCAAACCAATCGTCATTAAGAAGACCTCTCCATCGTGTTTGACATAAAGCCGGTTCTGTCACGTTCACGATGCCCTCTAATGAATAGCGTATGCGCCGACATGGTGCTGGTCACGAGAGCTTGCAAAAGGGAGGAAAATTGCGCTGCACTCTTGAAAAACGTATCGACGGGATAATGAACAACCGAACGACCACTGTTTACCGACTGCTGATAAAGCAAACCGTCGAAGAATAGTAGTCGGAGGCCCAAGGAAGCCGAAAGAGAATGGATTCGGTGAGGGCTGTTGAACGAACAAGCATCCATATCCTGCCAGGGCATAGGATGATGGAAAGAGGGTATTTGCCTTCAAGTCCTAAGCGGACTGATCCCTCTGCTAGGAGAAGTCCGTGCCTGGTCATTCACTGTGTCACGTTGGCATCAAACGGAATTATGGTCAGGCTCTTCCGTAGAACTTTGTTTGGCGCCCGTCAATCAAGACTGTCAGGCATTAGCCTACTATGTGTCGTTTGACACAGAGTGAAAGTGGTCACAGCCCTGCGCATAAATTGAGTTCATAGTCACTAAGCTCTTTCTGTTCTTCCTCAAATATCCTACTTTGCTCAAAATCGCAACTCAGCCGGTACCACTTAACCTGTAGCGAACCGAAAGAAATTCGAGCGCCAGAGCCAACGTCCGATCTCTGCGTCCGTTCAGCATCATGGGCAACACGCCGTCACCATCTAACTCCTCAATCCCACGCTCAACAATCGTCAATTTCGACATCTCGATGCCCGATGATCCTCGTTTCCAGAGCCATAACCTAGGCCCCACTTCTACAGCTAACGTGGACCATGAGTGGAAAGAGGAAAGATGGTATTTCGTATCTCCAGAGGTTGATAGTGATGGAAAGCCTATCTTCGCGGAGGCAGGCGACCCTTGCGGGAAGGAAGCCGCAGAAGGCGAAGAGCTCATGGATTCGAGGTCGGCGAAGGAGGAGAAGCACTATGAGCGCAAGACTTGATACGTGTTCTGCATGCCGGCACTGGGGTAGAAGGGAAGAGATGGTGGAGATAATGAATAAGAAATTTTGCGAGAGTCTAGGACTTACGGTTCTGTATTCGGACTATTCGATGAATGAGAGCGCGGGTAATCATGCCTCGTGCCATGGTTGTAAGTCTGCCGAGTGATATGGCTACTGACGACCCAAAAAATTTGTGGAATAGAGAGCCCCCTTGTGTTCGCCATACGTTTCGTACCATGGACTGATGGAAATCCGATATAAATTTTCTTTCGCTCGGCTTGCTGCGCGGAATGCAGTGACATATGCAGGGTTGATCTGACATTTGAGCCACACCCCCCATAGGTAAGAGATTTGTGAACAATTTCGGAAGACATCTATACCGTTCAAAGGTTGGCTTATGCACTACTCGTACCAAAAGCCTTGCCCGACCAGACACTACGACATCGCACGAACTTCAATGCCTCTTCGACATCACATTGCCACCGCAGCTACGCGCGGCTGTTTCAGAAGTCAAGTTCTACCCATTCGAATACCATCCACGGAGCGATGGTTGAAATTCCGGTGCAACGGCTTTTCACACTCTTCTCCCTCGCAGCGATATGCATCTATGTCTGCTTCACATGCTATGTCAGCTACAAGATAGGGTACCATGCTTGTATGGAAGAGAATAGGGCGGGGGTGCTAGGGATGGTCAAGGAGCTGCAGGCGACAGAGTGAGGAGGAGCCGGACGAGGGCATGAGGATGAGGAAAAGTAGAGACACAGTGGGTACATATGAGATGACGGAGCTTGGAGAAGCGAAACGGTAGATGAATAGAAGGACTTGTCGGAAGGATGAATGGACATTTGTCTGAAGGCAAGCCTGCAGGATGAGGCCTCAATTGATACTACCTTTGCCGCCTTACCCTTGATTGACTGCTTTTATCCTTGATGCTCTGATTCTGACTTCATTCACCACTCCAGAAGTCTACATGTACGAGATCAGTTATCATCGAAGATGGGAATGTTGCCTAAGGTACCTAAGGGAATACCGTACGCGTGCCTGATAGGGTTTTAGCGGCTTGGCGCTCTTGCAGGTCTGAAAACTTACAACATCTGCACAACAACAGTGTAATGGAATATTCTGCACTCAGGTTGAGCGCCGACACTAATCTCAACGAGCATTTGGAAGTGCAATCTAGGCCTGGAAAGCCTCGACGGGTTCTCTATCTTTCTTTCGTTGTCTGTAATCTCACATGGCCGTCCTGACTTTTGACATGTGAGATGCTTCTTTACAGACCTTCACTGTCACTTGCACTTCCCAATCCCATCCTACCACAATCTAAAGTATTAACGTGGCAAGAGCAGTGTGTTGAAGAGAAATTCTCTCACATTCCCACAGATCAGTTTCCTCATCAATCCTTCCCCATCATACTCACTTCGCATTCAATGTGCCCTCAAAAGTACTCTCTTTATCCCCTCACAGTCACAAATGATCATCATCTGAATATTTCTTCGATGACCTGTACCCCACGACACAACTGTGGTGATTTCCTCTCTTACTCTAGTTGTGATTTCTCATCAATCTGGACGTACTCAAACTTCTTAAGCGCTGTTTCACATCCATCCGCACTCACAATTCGAGTTCGAGCATTGCGAATCTAGCAGACAGGTTATCCTCGAGGACACCTAGAACGGTCGCTCCCTTGACCAGTTTCAGACATGGCAACTTCACGATTGGCCAGTCTCTTACGCTTGCTTCCTACTGAGATGATTGATGCTGTACTGGAGATGCTCGATCGCAAGGATATGTTCGTTCTGCGGCTCACCTGCAAAGCGCTTTGTAGCTATGCGACACCCATGGTATTTGATAAACTCCTCGTCTGGCTGGAGCAAGATAGTCTCCAGAGATTGGTTAATATTGCTCGTCATCCACAGCTCCGTACACACGTCGACCGCATATCTTTCGGAATGGAACGTTTCTACGATGTCGACGTCAGGCAATTCGAAGACGACATATACAGTGAGACCACCTGGGATGAGCGTACCTCCATTAGGGACGAGTCACAAGACACACTTAAAGATGATGCTTGGTCAGTGTATTATAGATACTACGAAAGGCAGTGCACTCTCGAGCAATCTAATACCGACGTGACCATGATGACAGAGGCACTCGAAGCTTTCATTTCCTTGAAGAAGATCGATTTGATCGACTCTCAGCTATGGGACGTTGATTGTAGGCAGGAACCCTGGGGTATAAAGAGGGAGGGGCTGATATTGGATAAGATGCTGGCTGGTCCTCCGTACGCCAACAAAGATTATCCTCGAGGAGGTCGGCAGCTGTATGTCCTCTTGCAAGCGCTGGCCAAAAGGAGCAAAAACCTCGAAAAACTTTCGTTGCAGCTCTTCGCCTCCAATATCAGTACGGGTGGCTTCTACTCCCCGCTTCCCGTTGACAAGCTGTCCCTTGCAGTTCCCGCATTCGTCGGGCTCAGAAGACTCTTTCTTCGTCTGGAGATAATACAACCTTTGGTTATGGAACAGTGGAAACAACCATCAAAAGAATCACCATTGACAACTATCCTGCGGGCAGCGACTGGGCTGGAAGTTCTATGGCTGGCGCTTCCAGATGGAATTGACAGTGCTCTTTGGCCGGTAGGAGCTGGTTGTTGTTGGCGAGATTTTATCCAGATCCATCGCTTTGGTCAATTGAAGGAACTGACAATCGACGGGGCAATCCTACACAAGGCTGACTTTGTGGCATTCCTCCTTCAGTCATGTCAGCGCCTCAAAACTTTGAGCTTGGGGATGGCGCGCGTGATTGAAGGCCCTTGGTCTCGCCGAAGCCTGGGAGAACCTGTCACTCTGGCGAACGCGATCGTGATTGAAGGTACCTGGAATAGTATCTTCGAGGCGATAAGGAGTCTCCCAGTACTCGAGGAGATCGAACTCTATTACTTGTGGCAGGAGCTTGATCAACTTGGGTTTTATGCTCTGAATCACGAGGCAGATATAGACCCAGAGCCTTTGTATGCATTTCTGCTCGAGAGGCGGGAGGACAATCCATGGCTGAGCATGTGCCAAGAAAAGATTGCTCGGAACGAGAGAGGAAAGGCTGATGCCATACAATCAGAAGAAGGTGACGAAGGCCAGTAAAGTCACCTGAAGGTTGAGTAATACAGAGCTTGATGTTACGGGGAAATGGCTCGCTTAGGGGCGGAGGGGGGGATGGGGGGGTGCCTTGTTGTTCCGTTGTCATTGCGTTCTGGAGGACGATTCTGGTAGGTTACAGCACGAACTTTTTGGCCTGCTCGTGAGCATGTAGCGCGGTTTCTGACGCCTTGGGATGGGGTGTGGGGATCAAGGAAGGTGGACGGAAAGAGGGCACTCATGGCCTGGTACTTGCCTCGCCATGCTTCGAACACCGAGATAAAGTGCTTAGGCGTGGAGAATGGAGCCTATTGTCTTGAGATGCAGATTGAACGATAGCGGCAGGGGCAATGTTTTGATTGAAGCAGACATACTTTGACCATGGTAGCGCTACAGTCGATGCTGCTGTGTCCGGGCCTAGGGTGCGGAACTGGATAAGGGAGCGCCGAAAAGGTGCTCTGGTAAAGATACAGATGCTGACATTTCATCTGCAACGGCGATGTTTGTGTCGCTGATACGTCCGTGGTGATTGCAGATATGGAAGATATGTCTGTGGATGGGGAGTCTGTGAAGACTACTCATCTGGCTGGTGAAAGCTATCCGATGATGCGCTGGCAAGGCAACTGGACAATTACAGCAAGGGTTGAGTGAAAGTGAAGACGAAGGCGTGATGCCCGCCTCGTTCGCATCGGAAAGATAGACTTCGTCCGCGGTACGTGTCCTACTCTGATCCTATCAATTGAGCGTCCTTTCATCGTCACTGGCGAATGCAAATGTGGAAGCGACATCGGAGAGCTTTTCGAGAGATGCCCCTTTCTGTGATTAGAAATTTGAGAGCGTGCACCTGCTGCGAACAAGGAATCTTGTCTTTTCGTCAATTCGCCAAGTCGTCATTTCGGGGAATCGCACAGTAACGACTTCCGTGACACCGCAGGTAGTGGGCTCTCATGGCTTTATAGTGTACTGTTGAAGCGGCCCAAACCCAGATTTGGATGAAGGAGACTCATGCTATCGCTGCTCTTTCGCGCTTTTCGAGCCTCGCTGAAGGCTGGTTTGTAGGCCTCTTGCCACTGCACAAGCCTTCAATAGCGCCCTTGGAACCGACGTCCTGGGTAAGGATCTCCAAGAGAATAGATTCAGCCTAAAGATATTTTGCAAAGCTACACGGAGACTTTGGTTGTTTTAAACTCGTAAGATACGGAAAGTACAAGGACAGTAAGGAATGGATCACGGGACCTTGATCGTGATATACGAATACCTGCTTTACGATGCCAAAGATATACCTGTGCTGGAATGCCCTAAGAGATTATTGACGACATCGTATCTGGCATGAAATGGCTCGGAGGTCCAGCTACGGTCGATGTTCACCAGGGTACTACGGTTCGTATTGTGGTCACCAGGTTGGATTGACGAAGTTCCATGGTAAAGCAACGGTTGAGGCTCCGGACGCTGCATGCAGGTCTCTCATCTGTACAACAAAGGTACATGATACATGCTTTAGGCCCCTCAGCCGAAGCCGCGCGACGTTGGTCCTATCGCCATGGGTGGGGGGTAACAGCAAGCGAAGATGAGGGGTAGGTCACCGTAATTTACTTCGTACCACGGCGCTTTGCCTGAGCAAGCAAGGGGGCGACGATCCTGGCGGGCGCCGTTTTCCATTGCTGCGCTGGTTGTCGATCATTGGTTCGCGCCCTCTGACAGGAAGGTAATGAGCGATGACGGTCTCTACGACCAATTGTAGGGAGAGGCCTCGTGAGCTTCGTGCCAGCACTGGTAGTGGAAAACATGACTCGGTAGTCGGCGGAAGGGTCCTTCGTGAATCCACCCTCAAGGACGTCGAGCCAACGTGGGGACTATTGATTGGTTGGCTTAATGCCCCAGTTCCGCCATCGTCTTGGGGAATGATTGTCGAAGGACGCTTAGCTCAATCTGGTAGAGGATAAGTTCTGGTATTTGGTAATACCTGCTCGAGGATGAATCGACCTTGCGCCTTTCCGTGCCCTCACAACCTTTCATCTTGTACCGCATATGCAATCGCCGTATCTGGGTTTCAGGAGATCGAACGTGGCGTGAGGGCGTGCAAAACGAGAAGGGTAAGGATGTTGCGCCTCTTTTCCGGCAAGACATCCCCGGACACCGGTTTAAAAGAACACTCGCATATGCAGAAGGGCGGCTTGCTGCAGATGGCTTCGACTAGAATTTTCGTTGCAGGCATCTGGCTCTGACAAGAGCGACGCTACGCAACGTTCTGGATGGTGCTGATAGGAGGTGTTTGAGCGCCGGCCTGGAACTGGTCGGTCATTTGTGTAGCTGAACATGGATGTGCTTTGCCCACGTCCCTGTCCCTTAGCTTGTCGACAGAAAGTTTAATTTCGTGAGATATCGGAAAGTTGCAGCCTTGTGAGACCTCATTTGGTAAAGCAAGTCGTCGATCAAGCCAGAAGCAGCCGAGCAAAGCGTTTGTGCTCTGTCGTCCTCATCAAATGCTCAAGGTCCATAGCACAAGATAACTTGTGCTTCTTTATAGGAGGCTCTCAAGAGACTTTAGGGGTGGCACATTAGGCCACCTCTACCAATTGCGCTCATCTTGGGAAAAGCTACCTCCGCACTACATCTTCCACGCCTAATTGTGCTGGCGCAATTAACGATATTGCGCTCATCGTTGTGGGAGATTTTTCGGAAGGCGATGTATCGTGCAGATCATGCGACTTGTGCCTTGCCTCTCGAGGTGTGAATAGTAGTACGCAAGGGGCGGTCGGTTCCAATAGTAGGCATTGTTCAACTGCGCGCAACACAGACACAGTTGCCCACTAAAGTATGACATGCTACAAAGCCAAGCTCATCCAGAGTCAATCTCCGACTTCGGAATGTTTGCAGATCCCATCACTGGCGTCTTCCTTCGATGGACGGCCCTACTCCCAGGGTTCGCCAATGGCAATCCTGATCTTTCGAGATCGGCATCAAGGCAAGATTGAGCGACGTATTGACGTATTCGTGCCACGTTATCGACTCTCCAGGACAACTTGCAAGAGAGGATACACTGGAGAGGATAATACTCGTGGGCCCGGTCCTTTCGGTCGATGTTGCCAACGCATCCCTCCACACCGATTGGCACTGGCCTATCAGCCACGTCGGTTGTTCACCACTTGCGGGTAAAGCCTTGTGCCTAGCACTCTTTGGCTTCTAGTTCACCATCCTGCATCTCGTCCTCACCTCCCCTCTGGCCATCGCGGCGACTTGGTCCCTCTTTCTTAGTTATCGGCGCGGGTCAGTATCATCTATGGTACCGCTGTGCAGACCATAAGCGCTGTGCCACGACACTTCTCCTCCGGGACGCCGTTCCTTGTCCGATAGAACAATGCAAGCTTCTGGGTTGATTTCAGGCTCTCTATGTCAAAGGTGGCAGGTAGAAGAGCATTCTGTGGACGACGGATAGCAATACGGCGCGGTCCATTGCGAGGGGTGACCGTGCCTCGGAAGGATCACGGAAGAAGCAAGCCTCAAGGTCTTCCCGCTAGGTAAAGTCCTTCGAACAAGGACAGTTTGAGAGATTGATGCCGAGCTTTCCTTGATGGCTGCATTGGCAGCCCTTCTTCCGGGACTCGGTTCCTCTACGATGTGAAAGACTGCGGGTTCGTAAGTATCTGACAGGAGTGCCAGATTGGTGCGAGCGTCACGGGTCCGCGGAAGCTCTGGATTGAGCTTAGTCACTCTCAACCTCTCGCGCCTCTGTGGCTGCTTAGTCTCCGTTCACAACGCCGCAGATACGTGGCGTTGAGATGTTTCCACTAGTCTCAGGGTGCCAAACCCTCACACGTAATGTAGTTGATAGCTCAACGTAGAGAAAATTGTTGTATCTCGATGGCTGAAGCGGTAAAGTTGTTGATTGACCGACACCAGTCCCACTACTCGAATCAACGACCGTGATTGGCTCTGCTCCAAGGAGAATCAGAATAGGGCTCGACCAGATCGACTAAGGCACGGGGGGCAGGGGATATGGCAGGGTAGACAGACGTACCCCTAGAGCTTGGAAGTTTGATTCGACGGTGGGTCGTCCCTTCGCTTGCCTGCAGCTCGCATCCGACTAGAGTCGCTGTTCCGCTGCAGCCCAGACGCAGGCAGACGCTTGTAAGACATCTAGCTTTCCCTCAACAAGCCTTTTCACCTGACACAAGCACCCTCCATCTGGGCAAGCAATACCTGCCCATCAACTCCTCATCTCGACCAATCCCCACAAGGCCCTGAAGCCGGGGGGGCTGGGGATGAGATAGCATTGCGACCATTGCGACGTTGCCGCCATATTGATCGGTGCTTGGTGGATTTTAATTCTTGATCCCCCGTCAATACATCTAGTCGCCTTCACCCCATTTGCATCGCCCAGATATCATTCGATCCTTTTGGGTTCCTTGTTGGAGCTGGCGCGCCGTCCCGCAATCTGCGTCTCTGCTGTAAAAAGGGCCCGTTCTCCCGCAGCGCAGCGCATTGCAGCGCTCCACTGTCGGTCAACGCCCCCCACCCAATCTGTCTGTGCTCCATAGCTGCCGTTTGAAGATCGTCCATCGTAATTGGGCACAAGGGATTCTCTTACGGAGTACCACCGGTGTATTTGCGGGTGAGCCAATTGGAATGCGCGCAAAGGACCATCGCTCTTCAGAAGAGAAACTCGCTCGACTCGGACCATCATCCCTTCCACGGCCTCACCACGGTCGTCAGAGCAGACAGAAGTCCCTATTATCAATCCTCCATCGCTCATCCTCGCATCATCAGAGCTCTTCAAGTCTCAACCAAGTCGTCCGTTTGGCTGAGAGGCAGCCCATTCAAAGGCCGGATTCTGAACGATTAGAGGCCGTCATTTCGCGCCAACGGCCGACGCTAACAAGGCCACACCACCAACGGAGCGCAACCCAACCTCCCCCCCTCTCTCCTCCATCTCGACTTCTTCATCCTCCTAATTGCTCTCCGCGGGCCTACGTGTGTTCTGACCTCGAGTGGACCGGCAGGCGATTGTAGGAGAGACTCATCTAGGGTGGTCTGCAAGCTGAGTGCGGCGTTGGGTATGATCGACTCTAGCTTATCACCAGCCTGCCTACCCGCTCGCGCATGACTACTAACCTACCCACCTGCAGATTCTCTATCTCCACGCTTTCGCCAGCTTCTCCTCATCAGCGACGAATACCAACGACATTGACGAATTCTTAACGGTCTTCCTTTCTTAAGACGCCAGCATCCGCTAGACGCGCCCTTGAAGCAATCACGCTCTTTGAAGACCTCGCCAGCTCGTCCGCCCCGACAAAGCGCCGCCATCCACCTGCATATCATCAGCAAACACCCATCAACCCCAATTCGAGCTTCATCTTTAACGACCTGAAACGAGCCACACGCTGTTGTTACACTCCTGCTTACCATCCGATCGCAGTACATTACATCTCAGTTACAGCATCAATTCTGCCACGGCCCTTCACACTTCAGCCTTGACCTGCATCTTTGTCTCCTGCGGATCCCGGGACTGTTCGACCACCTGCGCCAATACTTGCATTGTGCTACTAGATATTGGCAGCTCGATATTCTTGCAGAAAACTGCAGAAGCACAGGAACTTGTACTGGTCTTCGTCGAAGGACCCTAGCAGACGAACAGCAACATAGTTTACCATAGTTGAGCAGTGCTGATTGCTACTTTGCTATTGTCAGCGGTATCCTCAGTGGATAGTGTCGGAAGCAGTGGTACACGGAGCCACGCCAATCAAGGCGCTTTCAATTCAATACCGAAAAACTGGAGCTCCCATCCATATCTCAAGTCCATACTCGAGCGCCAACGGACGTCCCGTGGTACAATCACCACTACTCACAACGGCCAATATTCTCGAATGATAGGTTACCCCATCTGAACCTTCCTCAATCGTACGCTGCAAGCTCCTCGTACGGTGCAACGACCTCTCGAGTAGGTTTGCCAGAGCTCAACCCTTCTGAAAGTTGTTCGTCCTCATTGGGAGCATCATCACACCGGAGCACGCAGCAGGGCACTGGGCTCAAAACACCTTCGCCCACGCCAACGGAGCAGAACATATCCCCTCCCCTCCCCCACGACTTGTCCGAGGGCCCTTCCCCGGAGGAGCCAGACTATTTAACTCAGCATCATACCATTTCGTCTTATAATCAGATCGCCGAGCCGTACAGTGCCACGATGAACCAGCAACCGCAGTACATGGACTCGCACCAGTCCTACTCCTCAGCTGGGCAGTCGTACGCGAATCAGCCGACGACCTCTCAGTATCCCCAATATCCACATCAGCCTGCAGTATTACACCCGGGGCCTGGCGCTTATGCTCCATCCCCAACCTATGGTCAACAATACGGCTATTCCAACGGTGTTACTTCTCCACAAGGGGGCGGACATCCAGTGCCGCCTTCAATGGGCTCACAAATGAACCCTGGAATGCTACCGTTGCCAGGTAAGCCTATCCACAATTTTTGATGTAGTTTCCAGCTAATCGGATGCAGCAATGCCACCAGGCGGACCCCCACCTCATGGATACGGTGGTGCTCTCGGTCCCACACAAGGGTATCCACCACCAATGAACGACACGACCGGCCAGGTTGCTCCCCCAGGCATGAAACCTCGGGTGACAGCAACGTTGTGGGAAGATGAAGGTAGCATGTGCTTCCAAGTAGAAGCGAAGGGCGTCTGCGTTGCCAGACGAGACGGTACGGCTCTCTGCATGCAGACGCATAAGCGAATCTCGTGCATACCATCATACATAGGGTATCGTGCTGACTTTCGTTAGACAATCATATGATTAACGGTACCAAGCTGCTAAATGTTGCTGGCATGACTCGTGGTCGTCGCGATGGTATATTAAAGAGCGAGAAGATGCGTCATGTCGTCAAGATTGGCCCAATGCATCTCAAAGGCGTTTGGTAAGCATTCACCTAGATTGCACCTCCTGCGCAATGCTGACCGAACCAGGATTCCTTTCGAACGCGCATTAGATTTTGCCAACAAGGAAAAGATTACGGAGATGCTCTACCCACTTTTCGTGCACAATATTGGAGCCCTTCTTTATCATCCAACCAACTCCAGCAGGACCAACGCCGTCATGGCCGCTGCGGAGCGCCGAAAACTCGAGACGAAAAGTCAGCAGGGAAGCATGCTTGCTGCTCCCGGATCGCAACCTCCATCTCTACACCATCATCATTCCATGAATAGCTCCAGCAGTCCCCATGGGTCCCAGGCACCACATTCGATAGCTCCTCACCCTGGCGCAGGTCGACCGGGGCTGGACAGAGCGCATACGTTCCCAACACCCCCAACGAGCGCATCGAGTGGGATGGGCATGGGTGGCCAGGGAAATTCCTATGATTGGGGGGGACAGAGCATCAACAACAGCGTGCAAAGTGCACAACCGCTGGCGATTGACACCCACCCTCATTCGACTCCCAATACACCTGCTACTACCCCTCCCGGAGGTCCAATGCAACCCATGCAATCTTATCAAGGCCAGCAACCTTACGACAATACTCGACCTATGTATTCCGCACCAGCAGCTCCTCCAGGGCAGTATTCTTCCCAACCGAACGGGCAGCATCCGTCAGACTTGACCCGGACGCAGCACAACAATTATTTAAAACACGAAATGGGTCCTCCCTCTGCTCGACTAGGAGTCGGTCCTCAGGCAGACCACTTGGACTCGAAGAATGACGCGTATGCACACACTCAGGGCGCGGAACAAGTGGAGCACGCAACTGGCGACGAGGAAGCAGACCATGAACATGATACCGACTATCCTCATGAGAGTAACACTACCTACAGTGCCAGTCGTGGCTCTTATTACAACGCACCTGGCACAGGTCTTGGTACGCTGCAAGGTGACCACTCTCATGTCTCCCCAGAAATGAATGGTTCTCCCCACCAGAATGGCAATGGCCGCATGACTCCCAGGACATCGACGGGCAACCAATCTCAGTGGGCTAGTGGATACCACACCCCACCGCGCGCGGCACCCTCCAGCAACCTCTATAATGTGATGAGCGACACACGTAGCAGCGTATCGAACGGAACCGCTAGCACCGAAAACTACGCTCCAGTCTCTTTGCAATCAAATTACGCTCCATTGCATATGAACGGAACAACGCCGTCCAACAAGCGGTTGCGTGACGACGACTCAGACGACCCCTCGCGAACCGAGATTCATGGTGATGACAGTCTCAAACGTCAGAAGATGGGTCGACAAGGCAGTGTCGGCGGCATTGCCGGTGGTAGCACCTACGAGAGAGACGGCAGACCGATCAACCGTGCCAGGAGTAACATCGTACAGCGCTCACATCGATGATACTGGAGCACGTATTCCGGCCCTTGCTACACCTTATGAAGAGTTATACTGAAGAGCTGATGATCTACTGAATGCACGTCACCCCAGTTGACGATACTTATGCAAACGAGCTCGGGCTTGTGCTGACTCCCATTGGCTACTGCAACGACTACGCATACTCGACGCTTTCGTTGGGACTGCAGCCAAACCTCGAGGACACACCTCTCCATAATTTCCTTGAATTATCCATATCAAAAGATCTCGCTTTCACGACCATGTTTCCAATATTCCACGGGCTTAGCATCATTACGACGTCACGACACGAATCCTTCGATTCTTGGACCAAGTCCACCCACCCCTTGGCCCAGAAAGGGGGTGACGATTACGAATCCATTTGGTAACTTTGCCGGAGGCCGGCTATGAATAGGTAGTAAATCGTGTTAATCGACGAAAAAAAGCCTGAATATGAATCTAGGCAAGGGGTTTCGAGAGCGACTCTGTGGTTGTGAAGGCTTTCTCTCTCCTGAGGCTTGGCATATGTTCCAAATAGCTAGCTTCCACGTACAAATACAGGAAGTGGAATCAGCCTTCAAACAATACTCTCGATGCTGATAGGAGCGTGAGAAGAGGTCGACCAGTTGGCCAAGAGCCAGCGACTAACGGCTATGTTCTGACAGGAACTATAGCCATGGATCGAGTGGCAGCCGGCATAGGCTAAGGCATCCTTAAAACCTTGCATGTGCATATCAAGTCGCAGTAGCTCGAGTAAGACGTAGTTTGATCATCCAAGATATGCACGCATGTTCTGCAGCCATTGCATCATTGAGACTCGTATAGATGTGAGCTATATCCGCAACACCAACCCACTGACTCCCTTGTCCGGTCCTGTCATTTCTGCCGCGCCAGTGACTTTTCAACATTCCATCCTCGACCAACAACACCCTATCATCGAATTAGAGAACCATCCCCTCGCCTCCTTGAACACATCATCAACCCCGGATTCATCCGTAAAATAAACGCCTCAGAGAAGCTCATTGTTGTTTCTGGAAGCTCATTAAACTTTCCATCAGCCGACGAGCGTTGATTGATTCCCGGTACACCCTCACACTATTCAGGCAGTCTCTCCAACGCACACACCCTGTCATCTGCACCAGCACGTCCATGGTAGATCGTCTTGACCCCTTCCCCGTCAGCCTCCCATCAAGGCAGCACCATCCTTTAAGCGCGACACGGCTATCTCGACAGAAGCTCTGGCCCAAAGCTTCCCACCTTTTTCCTGCAGGACCTAAGGCACTCTACCCGAATACGCGACGCAACCTTGTTCCACCGAGCTTGACCGAACTTCATACGAAGTCCCTGCGTAAGCACGTTGCGCAAGCAACATTGTCTTCCCTTGTACACTCTACCAGCGTCAACCCACGACAGGACGCCCCGCCTCTTCAAACCCCCCGTGGCAAACCATGGCCGCACCCCACCCCACTATCGCCCCCGCCCCTCAACCATCCCGCAAAATCTTCGACCCCTGGAATTCCTCCGCAACAGGGCACCAGCGCGCCGACAACCGTTTAGCAGGAAGCACGTCTTGGCGGGTCTCTCGAACCGCCAAGCTAGCAGTGCAGTTCCGTGCTGGGCCTGGAGGCGGCAAGCGTCTCTACGATGCCGTTGGCGCGGGGAGTGAGAACTTTGGCAAGGATGGGCGGAAGGAGAACGGAGGGTGGGAAAACAGCGTGCCGGGGCTGAGAGAAGAGGGGTGGCAGGATGTGAGGGGCTTGTTGAAGGGAGGCCTGGATACGAAGGAGGGAAGTCAGAGGAGTACAAAGGCGGACCCCAAGGTAAAGGAGAGGGATCAGGCTGGGAAAAGGAAGGTCTTTACGGATCTGTGCATCTACATCAATGGGTCGACGGCGCCGATGGTGGGTGATCATAAGCTGAAGCAGCTGCTCGCGGAGAACGGGGCGAGGATCAGTATCGCGCTGGGGCGGAGGAGCGTCACGCATGTTATCTTGGGGACGCCGAACGGGGCAGCTGGTGGGGCTGGGGGTGGGTTGGCGGCGAGCAAGATTCAGAAGGAGATCAAGAGGGTTGGTGGGAAGGGGATCAAGTTTGTCGGGGTGGAGTGGTAAGCTATCATCATCTGCCTATTTCTCCATCGGTTTTATTCTTCCCTATCCCCTACACCTTACGAAAGCGCCAGACTTCGAACCAGCTGAAAGAAACGCCCCGCTGACAGGCACATCCAGGGTCCTCGAGAGCCTCAAAGCCGGCAAACGGCTCCCCGAAGCACAATTCTCGAACATGTCGCTAGCACCCAAGAATCAGAAGAGCGTCTACGGCATGTTCAAGAAAACGAACTCGAAGTCAGAAGAGACGATATCAGCAACAAAGGACGCCGCATGACGATGGGGCTTGGGGGAGTCATGGTTAACGAGTTCATGGATTATACCCGCATTGAGTGACGATAGCTCAATGCATTGATGGGATTTTGGCATAATGCATGGGCATGAGACGATGCATGGACGGGCATAGGATGGCTGCATCGCAGGATAGAGCATGAAGCATGAGCGATACAATGTATTCACAGCTGGGTGTACTCGCATACCCAAACGCAGGTAGGGGCCATCACTGTAATCAAACGTCCAAGTACCTCCTCCACCCTCAATCTCAATCTTGCTCGAAGATCCAGCTTCAACATCATACACTGGTGTCCAAGGTTTAGTCCTTGGTCGATCTAGCTCAAAGCGCACCACACATTTCCCTCACAACGACCTGTATCTCCTCCAAAAAAACCCACATCGAACATCTATCTCCATCCCTCCTCCCCCCCCCCCTCATTGGTGGTTCCTCAACAATTCGAGTTTCCGCAACCAAAAATAACCATCCAGACTCTCATACCTCCCACTCAACGGACTCACGACGCCGTTGGCTCACTTATCAGCCACGATATTCACGACGCCTCAGGGACGGCTTGGGCATGCACGACTGTGATGCCTACAACGGGAGGCCAGCCCAAAAACACGTTATCTACCTACCTAGTATAACTACCTTGCGCATGGATAGAGTAATCATATGACATGAAAGCAGTAAAGGCAGTCATCCATCTCAGACCCCCTTCATTTTGCCATGCATGATCAACCACCCATATACCAAGCACCCCTGGTCGTCGTCTTCGTCTTCCATCCCCCTCATCGAAAGACACCCTGAGCCACCAAACTCCCCACCCCTTCTCTCGCGCTTCCTCACGCTCAATCGCCGAGGAACCACCTCTATCACTTCGCCTCTACCATCGGCATCATGCAAGAATTCGGCAGACATTCATCCTTTAACCAGAAAGCCAAATAATGTTGAAGATCCTCTGCTTGCGCTCCTCCGCCGCGACGTTTTCTCTGCACGTTGGCGGGATAGTGGGTTTCTGCGTCTCTTTTCTGTTCTGTACCGCCCTCACTTTGATTCTTGTACTGCGCTTACACTCAATTGCTCTGGAAGCTGTGACTGGTTGATAGTTGATAAAACCTAGGGTCTCGTCAACTCGTGGAGGAGGGTGGAGATCGAGAGATAGTGGGGTGAATAAGGGTATGCTAGGATAGGTTGTGGAGCGTGGGTGAGAAGGAGGGGTGGGGGGGGGGTGGGGAGGGGTAAGAAATGGTTGAGGGCGTTGTTGCTAGGACTCAGGGAGCTGGACTTTGTGGCCTTGACGGGGTTTTAGGGGGTGCATGGGCGGGTGACGAAGACCACTGCAAGAAGGTCACTTCGGGCGTCCTATTTGGATGCTTCTTCGAATGCTATGCTGTAGCACCGTTTGTAAGCTTGCAGTAGGGAAAGAAGCGCTGGAGTTTTGAAACCAAGGGCTCAGAACGCGAGGGATTAAAGGGTGGTTTGTAGAGGGATGCTTGTTGATGATATGCCATTCCCTGCGCCGGCGCACTTATCTTGGTGAGGCCTCCTGGTCAGTAGTATCTCCGCCTGGCTAAATCATTCTATAGGTCTAATAACGGGGAAGGGATACGGCGTGGCTGTTTGCGCGTTTAGCAGTAGGGTGACTAATGGGATGTTAGGTGCTTGAAAGAGCCGGATGGAATAATTATGTGAGATCTGAGAGTGCGTATTCTAGAGTGGTGTCGGAGAGCTGGAGGATGAATGGCTCTTGTCGACAGCTTCGGCGACGAGCCTGAAGCGAATACACATGGATAGGACAGGAGAGGAAATGGTGAATAGTGACTTTTCTTAGAAGCTCTCACTTAGCTGGTGGCTGAACAATAGAGGGGGTGGTGAGTCCACAGTTGACGAACACTTCCCATCCTGACTTAGGCTTCTAATCATCCGACAATTCTCAGTCATCCAGATACTGATTCACGATCCGTCATCTCAACATCTTTCTGCACCTCTGGACTCCACCTCTCCCCCTCCGCTTCGTCCTCATCACCTCCAACGTCTCTCACGTCTCTCATCATCCACCCAATCACGCCCCACACTCCACGCATGGCCTGTGCTCTGTCCTCCGGCTTCAAGAGATCATACCATCTCGAGCGCTGAACTTGGAGCTTGAACCATGGGTATCGAGATGCAATGTATTCTTCTGTGATCGTGGACGGAGGACCGTTGGTGAGGAAATCGATGTACTTGAGTGGAACGCGAACCCGGAGGATGGAGAGGTGGTGGTTTAGGGAGGAGATCAGGTAAATCTAAAGATCTATTAATGCGAGGGAAAAGGCGACGTGCGATCAGGGGAAGACGTGGAGAAAGGGAACGAATTGTGGTAGAGAAGGGAAGAGATAACTTACATCGTCGTATTCTCTGTCTTGCCGTTTGCCAATCTGCATGTACTCGACGTTCCTATCCCACTCACTCGATGGCGGACCGAGATTCTTCGACTTCTCGAAGGTCTTACGGTCTCTGGAAGTCGCTGCTGCGTCCGAGGGTCCTGCTCCAAATCCATCTACTTCTCCGGCTAGGCATCATTAATTGAGAGCTGCCTCTGATAAGTATCCAGATAGGAATCGATGACCCACCTTGTGCACCGCTCCAACGCGTCTTCTCAGCCCACCACTTGCCCTCCCAGTGCTTCTCCTCCTTCGTCCCTTCTCTTCTCCTCTTCTGCGCCGTCATCAACGCAGACCCGATCTCCCTTGCGAGGTCTAGGAACTCTAACCTCCCGGATCCCTCCTTCTCCCCTTCTTCACAAAATTCCATCCCCATTCGGCACGTGATTTGAACCAGCGGTCCCTCCGATATGCCTTGCCTCGCTCTAGCCCGGTCTGCTGGCGTCCGATACACGACTCCAGTCTGTGGTACCGGTATTCTCATATTCTGCATACCAAGCTTTGGACGGGCTGAAGGGAGCTCGACACGGCACTTGAAGCACCAGACGATGGTTTCGACGAAAGCGTTGATGGCGTCGTCTCGATATCGGCTGGGCATCTTCGCGCCGCAGCCTATTCGGCGACCGGTATATGTCTGCTCCTCGCCGTCCTTAGGCGAGGCGGGCTGGTAGTTGTCTTTAGACGTGTCCCAGAATTCGGCCACCATGTAGAGCTTCTCCCAAAATTTTCGGAAGTGGGCTATTCGTACCGGCTTCTCGGGTGCCAGCGGCTTACGTTGGAGGAAGTCGAACGCATCATCGTTCTCATATTGGAGCTCTTGTAAGCGAAGAAAGAATGTAAGGTGGTCCGGTGCTGGTGTCCCGTTGCTGAGGCGCGATGCTGATGACAGCGATGAAGATGCAGGGAAGGTGGAAGAGGCGACATTTGGTACTGGCTCCTCTGAGAGCCATGATGGTGATGGAAGATGGGTCTGTGGGATCATATCCTCCAATGAGACGTCATCTACAAGGTGGACGTTGAAGGCCTTGCAATGCTTGACTGCTGGTCCACGCCGTGGAAAACCTGCAACGATCCAGTACAAGTCATCATAAGTTAATTCTGGAGGCTTTTCGGGGCTTCCAAGGTCGGCCCTCGGGAATCGAAGTGGTGTTGCTGCAGCAGGTGGCTTTCTGGGTACGTTCGGTTTTGCGGGAGCTTCGGGGGCACGAATCAGTAAGCGCTTCAGAGCACTGAAACAGTTCCTTGGTTTTGGGAAAGACTCAGGCTTTCGGAAAGGCATTTTCGGTGAATGTGGTGTGCTGCAGTTGGAAACAAAGATGATTCTTGAAGTTGTCAACAAAGGTGGAGTGGAAAAGCCTACCGTATCTTACGATGCGATACGACACAATACGGTACGCTGATACGGCAGGCTTATAGTAGAAGCACATTCAAGGCACTCAGCAACATTGAGAATTGACGATAAAACTTCTAAACCATTGACATTATGGCTTTCTGTGGGCCGGCTTATGACAGAGGTCCCTAAAGCAGGCGCACTTCCAAAGAACATGATTTGATAGCAAACTAGCCCACCAAGGTGTGGCCAGCAAACTATACGGAATAGATTGGAAGCTCTTAAGCATACCGTGACTCCGGAAGCTAATATCTCGTATTTGCATATGCGATTGAACGATCCCCAGTGAAAGTTTGTAGATGGTGATAGACGAGCAGCAAGACTATTGAATGTTCTGCTTACCTAGAGCCCCAAAATTGCCAAACATGATGGCACTCTACCAACCACGCCAACATCGTCTGCGCGGATTCAAGTGATCACACATGTTCACAAGACCATACTGAAAGGTTCAGATGCCATTAAGAGCCGGCACATATATAGTGTACGATCGTTCTGAGCCATTGATAGATGCCCGGAACAAGAGGTCGAAAGGGCAAGTCTACTCCGAGAATCCAGCACACTACGCTACGGGAGCCACGGGCCGATCCATGACATACACGCTAACGCTTTTAGGAACTATTTGTCTTCCGAGTTCCGACTGAGCAACTGCTCTGCATTGAACTCCTTTTTTGTCCTCTTCCCAGCCTTTATATCCATCTCTACATTTTTGAAATGTAACCTGAATCGAGTAGTGACTAGCATGAGTAACATCGAAGCTGCCAAAGAGATAGAACGACTTGCAACTCAAGCACGGCGGCATCTCGATGACTCTTCTCTACTGCTCTATGTCTCTAGAAGGCAGCTATCATCACAGGATTGGCGTGAGGAACGTCGGACGCAAGTCAGTGTCTGCAGGCAGTAGGTTCGTCAAGGCTGACAGACTCCCTAAAGTGGCAAGGAAGCTGAAGAGCGACGACGATACAGGGTGCGAAAGAGTTCAACTTTTACATAATAGCACGTTGGGCGCTTTAACCATTTCAGTACCATAGGCAGAGCTTGATTGAATCATTGTAATTCGGCATGAGGAACTGCCATTTCTGAAATTAAATCCATAGGGTCCCATGCCCCCACCCCCTCCTCCCTCAACTCATCTCAAATTCTTCGTCGGATTGTATCTGCTTCATAACAATATTAATCAAGTACTGAAAACGGAGAGAATCATTGATGCCTTACGGGGCGACTCGTGATGCCGTATTTCCAGCACCAAGCGAATACCCCCAGAGAGAAGAGGCAAAGCGCAACTGCGGCTATAATGGGTCCAGGTTTCTGGTACCACTCCATGCTGATTGAATCGCGAGGATTCGTTGGACTTGCGCTCGTGCTGGTGCTGGTGTTGGAGTATGTGGTTGATTGGTGGTTGGAATCGCTGGATTCCAGTCAGCCCAAGCCCTATGACCGAGTATGATACGGACGTAATGAGTAAGTTGATGCCAGCAGAACCAGGGATACTGACCAGTAGATATTATCTTCGTGAAAATGTGTGTACGTGGGGGTTGTTATTGATGATGATATTGTAGACTTGAAATTCTTGGTTCATGCTAAGAAAGCCGTCTCGTACCGTATCAATTGTTAACAACAGCTAGGATACTCTTCAATGTAACCCTTCTTTGCTCCAAGGCAGGCTAAAGGTGCCTATCCACGCCTCGACTTCTCTCCTCAACTCCACAATCTCTGTGATTTCATTGCCATCAGCAACATACTCCAGAAAAGCGTTGACACTGGAAGGGTTCTTCCGGCCCTTTGCTTCCATCTCCCCTTTCGCCTTCTTGTCCAGGTGCTGCGTAATGGTCACAGCACGATCAACGATCTCAGCCACGCGAGAGAAATCATCAAGAAGCAGACCCCGCGTGGTCATCGCCGGCGAGCCCATCCTCAAACCGCCCGGCTTCATAGCAGACTTGTCGCCGGGGACCGTGTTCTTGTTACTTGCAACTCCGACAAGCTCAAGGACCCTTTCAACTCTTGCACCATCGATACTGCGGTCTTTGAGATCGACGAGCACAAGATGATTGTCCGTACCACCACTGACGATGTTATAGCCAAGGCCGCCTTTGTCCTTGGATTTACCCAAGCGATCTGCTAAGGCTTTCGCATTGAGGAGGACAGTCTTTTGATACTGCTTGAATTCTAGCGTTTGCGCCTGCCGGAGAGCCACAGCAAGAGCAGTGATTGTGTGGTTATGCGGGCCACCTTGGTGGCCAGGGAAGACAGATGCATTGATGGGATTCTCAAGATCGTACAGTTCTTTGTTGCCTTTCTTGTCGGTCCTTCGAACACCCTTGCGGAAGAAGATCATAGCTCCACGAGGGCCACGGAGAGACTTGTGGGTGGTCGTCGTTACAACATCCGAATGTGGGAAGGGCGAAGGAATGACACCGCCAGCGACCAGGCCGGAAATGTGAGCCATATCGCTGAGAAGATAGGCTCCAACTTTCTCCGCTATACTTCTCATCCTTTCATATTCTATTAGTCTACTGTACGCGGATGTACCGGCAATAATGATCTTCGGGCGGTACAGACTTGCCAGTTCTTCAAGTTTGTTATAGTCGATCAACCCTGTGGATTCATCAAGGCGGTATGGTAGAGTCTCGAAGTATTTGGAGATCGCCGATATCTTCTTCGTGGGCGTTTGATAGCCGTGGGACAAATGTCCTCCATGAGGAAGGTCTAGACCCATGATACGGTCGTGTGAATTCAGAAGTGCAGAATATGCATACAGGTTTGCTGGGGAACCAGAGAGAGCTAAAAACGAGAGATCAGTATACAAGACCAGAGAATGAGGTAAGCTCATCTTACGCTGTACATTAACACCCCATTCTTCTTCACTTAAGCCGAATGTCTGTAATGCTCTCTTCTGGCATAAACGTTCAGACTCGTCAATATGCTCGTTCCCTCCGTAATATCGTGCACCAGGATAGCCTTCAGAATATTTGTCTGCAAGTTATCAGCTCGACTCTTTTCAAGAAGTACAACACCGTACTCTGCATGACGCTGCCCAGGGCTTCTAGGACTGCTTGGGAGGTGAAATTCTCGGACGGTATGAGATTGATGAAATGTTTCTGCCGTCTCTTCTCCTATATCCAGTGTACAGAATCAGACTCAAATGTTCGCGAGATACAACGCGTGAGTTGACGGTCGAACCATACTTTCTGGAGGATTTCGAATACATCGGGATCTGCCGTTTCCAGATTGGCAGCAAGCAACTATATGACTGTCAGCTTCTGCTTCACGACTAATCCAGGATTTTGAGACCTTCTGCTGACTCTCGGGGCTCACAGAGGCCATGCCTCGCTTGGCATGCCTTTGGCTCTGGATCTGAACTCGCAATGGGCGTCCTTGAGCAAAGGTCCGTAAGCAGGAGCGGCACAAGCCCACAGAAGGCCTAATGCCAAAAGTGGACGCCATTTTCAGAGCGACTTTTGGTTTGTCTAACCTATACCAATCCTAAGGATGGAGCAAAAGTGAGGATATATAAAGTATTATCACTACGGCTTACAGATGGGCCCCTCACCAAAAGGTTGTTCCGCCACTGTCGAACGCCGAAGTTGCGCCGGCGGCTACGCTAAGGAAATGCAATATCTTCCTGAACACATCTCGACTTCTTCTCTCCTCACACAAACTAAATCCAAGTTGATGAGATGGCTTCTACGGCTTTCACAGCTCTCACTTAAGGGGCTTGCCCTTTGACGTGGGCGATGCTGAGATGCTCCGAGTCCTTCACCACCTTTGAAGGAGCAGTATGAGATTTTCTGATTGGATTTACTGTGTTCTTTGCTCAAATGCAAACAGTTCTTTGGTCTCGTCAATCGGGTTCAGAAATGAATCGATTTGGGATTCCCCTTTAATTTAGCCCCTCTTAGATAGGCAGGATATCCTTTGATTGCTCCAGCAAAGAAAGCAGTGAGCGCCTTCCTAGCTGCCCGAAACGGAAGATTTTTTGATTTTGCTATCTTAGCAACACCCAATCTAAGGCAGCATCTTCTTAGAAAGAATTACCCAGCTAAGTTCATAGACTCGTTCACTTATCTCACAAAAATTGTTCACCTGCCCTTCGCAGCCCCAGGTCAAGCCTAGTACTCTCGTTGCCCCATAGCCGCCGACAATACGCTATCTAGTTGTATCTCGCGAGTGTCATCATTATCGTTACTTTACATGTAACGTCTCCCAGCCAAGCCTGCACAAGCTAAAATATTCCAGCCTTACGCAGGCCTCATAGCTCGCTACTACCTTAGCCATTCTTACCTTTTCTCCATCATTAGAACGATGATAAGTCCCAATCACCACTTTAGCAGAGAGGGAGTCTAAGTTGTTCTGCAAGCTGCGTTACTGGATTGCGTGAAGTCCCTGGAGTGAATCAAGTAGCAGGACCTCGGACGTAGACGCAATATGCAGTTCTTCCCACCTACCGATCGCGACATCCTGAAGGACGTCAACATCTGCAAGGTGTTCAAGCTGTTTCCCATAAGCATCCCATTGAGAGCACGATGCACCTCTACTTTACTAGTCACAAGGAGATCCGCTTCTCGGATTAGTGTCTTCTGCAGGCGTTGATGGCAGTCAAGACTATCTGGCGGGATTAGACGTAAGGAGACCGTTTGGGTGAAGGGAGGACACGGAGGACAGGGAGGATACTGCCCCAATTTCTCTCGAGCTGGAAGGTGTATGGTTTGCGAGTCCCTGTATTTGGCTCAAAGCTCCTGAAGTAGCGGAATGAGCCGCGCTGAGATCGTCGCACCCGCCTGCTATCAGGTGGCTGTTGCTAAGAGGGGAAGGGAGTTAACATACGCAAACAATGCCCGTTGACAATCCGATAATATCATTGCCCACCTATGACATTCTCGGCATCACCATATGCTACTGACAATCGACTACTCCAACACTCCAGTAGTCGTATGGATAGCAATACCATGCAGCGAAAGTTCACATCAGCCCCTACTCGGGCCAGTTATCCAGGAGCGCACACGCAAAGGAGTCCGAATATCAAGAATCAAAGCTCGGTTCGAGTCGGAAAGACTCAACGACGCTTCTGCTGCATGCCCGACATGGTCAGAATCCCCAGCGAATTATCGTGTAGACGTTGATCTATGTTGTGCCTCCAGTGCTGCTGATAGATTCCTGGACGTTTCCCACGTTTCTCCGGCAAAAGTGAGGGCTTCGGGAGAACCAGGCTTGAGTAGGGTTTCAATCGCTTTTAATGGTTCAACGGTGTCGCTCCAATAGTCTAGCAGTACAATGATTGATGTTTATGATATTCGAGGTGACAAAAAACTAGCAATCAAGTACACGGCCGACCGTGCCATCCTAATAGGCTTGCAACACGACAAGGCAAGGTTCAAGTCAGACTGCGAGATGACAGCATACGGATCGATCTACGCTTAGGTCGATTGGAACAGATCTGGGAAGCTGACATGTTCGTCAACGCGCAGTCCATCAGATGTCGCCTGTCAAGTCGAGGAGTTAAGATCTGCGACTACCCTCAAAACCCTGCATTGGTAAGATTAGATAGGCAATCGATACAAGCAGCCTTCCCAGCTCTCGAAATTGCGACCGGATAACGACAGGTCATTGGGCTAAGAATAGATCGTATGGAAAGGGCCGGACTCTCGTCATTTCTGCTTTAGGGTTCTCCGCCATAATTCATACGGGGACATCTGGCCGCTGCCTTGCTAGGCCATGGGCGAGATCGAAAGAAAACGGGTGGGAATATTAGGAGTCCTTCTTGGGGTGCGATAAGCATAGATAATTGAAGTATATAGAGTAGCCGTTTCTGGTGCCTAGTGAGCTGATCGCCATGTCCACCAACGGCCAAAAGCAAAACTCCAAGAGTTTGCGCTTTGCTTGTATTTCCAGTGCCTGGCCAGCAGAGTGCATTCGATTTCCGGGCGATGCACTTCCAAATCACTTCGGCGACTGTATAAGATTCGGGTCGTACCTAGCTTATGCCATTAGCTGCTGTGGTACATAGGGAATGTATGCAAACACTACTCCCTCCTCTCTCTCCTCTCACTATTCTCAGCCAATAATGGCGCGTAGTTCGAGCTGCCCTCTTGCACGCGAGCTGCTTGGAATCCTTCAGCAGCCGGCCACGGCTGACTCGGCTTGCGCCATCGGCGCCTTGAGCCTTTCGTTCGCTCCCTCGTGATTCGTAAAGCTGGCGCAAGGAGACAGCGAAATGAGCTCTTTCCTCCACCGCGCTGCTTTCGCTTTCTGTGCGGCGACCGGCTGCAAGGCTAATGCCAGGTACGAGCAAGAACCCCAGCAAGCTGAAAGTAGTACCAGGGTTGATTGGTATTGAGCCAGGGGATAGCATCCAGAAAGGGTCTAGTCGCATAAGCAGCCCGCTAGCTCAGGGGCGCGTGACATTTCGCTTCATAAGAAGCTCCCCCTCGACTTCATCCATCTTTTCTCTCCCCCATCACACACACCGGTTAGCACCGATTACACTCGTTTACTACAGTAATAATTACTTACGTTCTTTAATATCCACTTCCGTTCACGATCTCCAAATCCTCAATCCCAAACTTTCCCAACACAACCAACCACAGATCTCTAAAATCAACAAACATGCGTTACTCCACCGTCATCGCTGCCTCCACCGCCCTCGTGGCTGGCGCGAACGCCTACGGCAATGCCACCATCGAGTACACCACCGAGGTCGTAACCAGCTTCACCACCTACTGCCCGGAGGCCACCTCGATCGTCCACAACAGCCAGACCTACACGATCACCGAGGTATGCACCAGCCCGAACGCGCTTTTCACATATGAGCGCACACTAACAGACGCGATTTTCCAGGCCACCACCTTGACAATCACCAACTGCCCGTGTACCGTCACCCGCCCTCTTGTGACCTCTCCCGTCGTGTACTGCTCCACCTGGTACCCCCACTTGGCTCACGCAGCCCGCAAGCCACCCAGCTAATATTATTCCAGCGCATCCAGTACCCCCGTCGCACCCGTCCCAACCACCTCGGTCTACGCGTCCTCCAGCCCCGCAGCATCCGTCGTCGCATCCTCACCCGTTCCCAGCTCACCAGCCAAGAGCATCCCCGCGGCCAGCGCCCCCGTCGCGAGCAGCCCTGCGCCTAGCTCCCCCGTTGCGACCAGCTCTGCCGCATCCGTCGCTCCCACCGCTCCCTCCGGGGCGCCAGTCGTCCCTGTCATCGCCAGCAGCCCCGTCTACGCCAACTCCACGGGCCCCACAGGTGTTGCACCACCTGTCGGCACAGCCTCCAAGCCTGCAGGTACCGGTAGTGGCAGCCCGACGAGCAGCAAGCTGCCTGTCTTCACGGGTGCGGCCAACAAGATGGCTGCGAGCGGCGCGAGCCTTGCTGGGCTCTTGGGGCTGGCTGCTTACCTTTTGTAGGTCGTATCGGCTTGGCAATCAGATGGTGTTGTACACCGGGCGATGCACTTTTTCTGTAATGACGCGCATCTGGATAGGTGACGCGGGAGCTTGTTGTGATCCCTGAGAGAGCTGTTGTAATCCTTTACGAAGTCCGAACTGGGGGAGAGATTAGATGAGGTGTGCTGGTGGCAGTCGGGTCAGATCTTGTTCCACGATGTCTGTTGTATGGTCAAATAAATCAATGGAACATGCTCACCACATGTCGCTCAAGCATCTGTGCTCTTGTGAACACTAGATCAACCTCGCCCACCATTCTCTCGCTCAAGAATCTATGACACGCCGTTGCTCTCGTGAACGCTATCAACCTCACCCACCATCCTCTCCCATGCCAGCTTCTCGGCCACTCACCCTCACCAAGTCGCCACCTGTCTGCCCCCAATAGCAGGTCTCATATCAGAAAAGGGCAAGTCTAAGCGGATCGATCGTCTCGAGGCAAGGAGAACTGATATGAGACGAGACGAGACGACACAAAACAACATGCAAGGCTCGTGAGATTATCTTGTTCACTTGACTGCATCCAAATTCTCTACGCTCTTACTGAGTGACATGTCCCCATCCGCAAACCCGCTGCTTCCCCATGCCAGCACCTCACAAAACCATCCCAACCACTAAGAAAAAACCCCAAGTTCTAAGCATATCCACCCCCCCGGAAACCCAAGTCCCGCCAGCATCGATCTATACACAACATAGACAGTCAACCTCTCATATCACCGAAGCGCGTAAATCAAGTGATGCGAAGAACTAGCGCACCAGGTGGCTAGCAGACGAGGTAGAGTGGATGGGGATGGGGATGGTGGTTTTGTTGTACAGCTTGGTTTCTTTTTTGGGGGGAGGGGGGTTTGTAAAGTGGGTTGTAAAGCGGTTATTCAACGGAAGCGAAGGGGCTTTTTTGGATGATAAAGGGGCGGAGGGAGGGAAGTAGGGATGTCGGTAAAGGAGGTATGTAGATATGTAGGTGAAGGAGGTAGGTCGGTCGGTTGGTATGTAGGCAAAGGAGGGAGGTCTAAAAGCCCGTTCTCCAGATAACTTTCATTGAACTCCTCCAGCTTCCCATCCCCACCACGACCGTTGGGGACCAATCCTTCAAGCTTTGTCCACGTGTGCTACATCCCCCAACTCCCATGCCAACTGTAACGAAGGCTGCCCGTTTCTGCTTGTCGAATCATGTAGGTAAGCTAACGAGCGAGCAGCACAACCAACACCTATCCCCATCAGTCCATCGCCCGGATCATGTCCGTTCCTATATGTGTCTTCTTTTTCCCTAAAGATCCGGTGATCAGTCACTCCCGATGTTGACTTTGGGTTTCTGCAGGCTTTTGGTGGTAGATCGTAGCGGTTGCAAGATCTGAGGGGCGATCTGAGAAGAGGGGACGAGAGGTTGGAGGAGAGGGGAAGGAGGACAGAGAGAGAAAAGAAGGGAGGAGCGGGTGAGGGAGGGAAAAGAAGAGAGGAGGGGGTGGGAGAGGGAGGAGCGGGGGTGGAGAGAGGCGGTGGATAAGGGAGATGGGGAGAGAGACAAGGAGGGAGGAGAGATGGAGATGGGAAGACGGGGCGTGCGGGGAAGTGTAGATATGATGGTCGAATTGGAGCTTAAAGCGTGAAGCTGAGGAGAGGAGGGCGGGTAATTGAAGGAGAGCAAGGGTAAGCTTGGTTTTATTCGTGGACGGGCGAGACGGGTGGGTAGGGTGGATGGTCAGAATCAAGTCATTCGCTGGTCAGTATTGCAATGGGGGAATGCCGAAGTTGGGGTGGTACGTGATGGGGTTCGCAGGTGAGATGAGATGGTGATAGCAGATCTTCCATGAACATGGACAGGTTACAGCCTGGATTGCCAGTGCTCGATTGCAGCCAGAATTGCTAAGAATACTCTCGTTGGAAGTCATGTCCGTCGTTAAAGATCCACGGGTAACGGGCGTTGGTGGATTCGTTGTCGTTCCTGTGAGATCTCTACGGCCCTTTCGGATCCCTCTGCCCATCTTATTCGTTTATCGTTATTCCCTCTCCTCCTTTGCCACCAACCATTCGCCTACCCGCTTCCCTTCAGTCTTGGTGTTGAAAGCCATGGGGCTTATAAGGCCCGGTCGGCACGTGTCCTGTCCCAGTTGGCCCAGGGAACATAGTGTGTGTGGAGTTGTGGATCGGGTAATGGGTCTTATGAGGGGCCGGTGCAGTAACGGTAGGGCGAGGGATGACGATGAAGAGGAGGGCGAGGGGCGCGAGGAGGGTGGTGGAGAAGAAGTGCATTGTTCGGGTGGTTTGATCAACAGGGGTTTGTTGATATGGCCGAGTGTAGGACGCCTGTGGAAGGCTGTGGAGATAGGACTGGCTGTGGAAGAGAAGGTCTGGGGAAGGGTTGACAAGGATATGTTTTGCTATTTACGAGGATTGAATATTCCAAGGAGATGGTAGACGGGTTTTCGTCTGGTTGGGTCAGGTGTCCGCTCCGGAAAACGAGTGGATGAGAGAACGCGGGTTGTAGATAGAACATGGAAGGGTAAATTCAGAGCAGAAGATATACGAATGTTCGGTGGAGCTCCAGAATCTGTTGAGCCCATAGAGATTCTTGTCCTACCCACCTCAAGGATTTCATTCCCTATCAGGCACGAGAACTCCATTCCGAAGCCTTCGAAGCAGACCATGCAGAATGAAAAGTTCGAGCTTGCTGTCAGGCTGATGTTATGCTGACAAACAATGAGGAGACCCAATACGGCTCAGTGGCTTCCTCGTAACGGTGGTGGAGTGCGGATAGAAGCCGGAGGTTTGGGATAGCCACGAAAACCTCATGCGTAAGCCTCCCGAAGCTGTGAAGGCACTTGGATGACGTGTGTCGAAGATGGAGAAGCTTCTTTGGCCTTGGTGGAGATGCAAAGTCACAACAAAGTGGGCATCATCGAGCGTTCCATTGAGTGTGGACCCAATGGGATTGTTGAGAGCCAGGAAAACCTAGCAGCCGGAGGTGCTCGCTCAGATGAAAGGATTCGAGAATGATAACAAAGTAGAACTGTGCATATGTACATGCACGTCAGCAAACAAGTTACAGAAAAAAAAAGATCGTTCCCGTCGAGTCTAGGCTCGCTCCCAAGCAAGGTGATAGTCATTCAACTGCCGAGATGGATCACCAAAAGGCACTCTCGATCGGACACGAAGACTCCCGAAAGAGAAAAGGCATCAGTTCTGAGCGTAGTACGTACCAACCAAGGACAAACGTGTCAGAAGATTGACCCGGCAGAGACCAAGTGGAACTGCGTGGAGACGCGGGACTTTATCAGCCACGAGAATTCCACATGCAGAGACCTGCAAGCCATTCCGAACTCTCCGAGATAGAAGCTCAGGCAGGCTCGATATGTCGATAAAGCATATCTGGCAAGCCTGGATGAGTTCAGGAACAAGCCACTCATTCGTTGCCTCCAATCCCAAAGCCTGCGGACTCGCTTAATATGCTGCCCCATCAGGCTGAACTTCGACCAGCGAGGAACCATATGCAGATATCTCCGAAGTCTGTCGTTCTAGACTTTTCCAAGAAGATAAGCAGACTACGATTGCTACAAGGCTGCTGAATGGAAGAAAAGCACGTGGAGAAGGCTCGCGCAGATTGCGTGCTTCCGTGCCATTACCTACTGCTGACATTGACAGCGTCGACAGATGTTGATGCAGTCCGAAGGAAGTCCGAAGGAAGCTGGCAGCCTGACAAATCTAGATGAGGGATTTGTTTGTGCTTGTTGAACGGCAGATGGAAAGCAGGGTGCTCAATGTCCCGTATCATGATAATGGATTTGAGAAGGGAATAGCGTAAGACGTGGATTCGATCCTGTCAGAGTGATCCCAAACGTCCAGGCTGAAGACCGCAGCTCCATTAGCATACCTAGGTACGGTAGCAATGACTCAAGGAGCAACAGAAGTAGGAAAGCTCAAAGTTCTAAATTTAATGTAGAAAGTGTACAGAGTGGCCCGAACGAGGCTTGATGTCGCTGCATTTTCTATTTAGTTGGTCGATCAGAAGCGTGACAACTCGAGGGATGGTGTCTGGTAGGTGATCTTTGTACTACATTTTGTAGGCTCGACTTTCACAGACTTCATGTTCCCCCAAAAAGCCCCTTGACCCCGACTCGCTCAGAATGCTTCAAAGGACTCCACTCTGCACCCGTATATAACCTCCTATATATACAGCTTTGTTCTGGCATCTTTTGGTTTACATAACCTTCAAAAGCTCCTGGAAGGGTCCTCAAACCCCTTCTGTGGCCCGTTACCGCCTGTTGCTTTTTCTCCGCCAACGCCCCAATACCTCAGATCTTTCTTGCCCGGCTTCTTCGCCCAACTGTTCCCCACCGGCGGCGTTTTCTTCGATACCTTCTTTCCTCGCAACTCCTTCCCTATCCTCACAGTGCCGACCGCATCGAAAAAGTTGTTCCGTATCGGAGGCATAGGGTCATGAAACGTCTGTAAAGGGCGATAGCTCATGGTGTCATGGGCACTGGTGGGCGCCGAAGCACCGGGATCACCGGGTGGAAAGGCTGAATAGTCGTGCGTATTTGGGTTCTTCAGGCTGCGTGTCGAGGCATTGACTGTACCGGCCGGAAAGCTGTGAAAACTATTCGGAGGGGCCGGACGAGGGCCGGTGTTGCTGCACTTGCGGGCGTACGTCCGTGTATGCGTGGCCGTTCGAGGGATGGATGGGGCTTCGGCCGCGTCGGATTCGTTATCATCTGTAATAGTAGGTATGCTGACGCCGTCGATAGCTTGATGGTGGAGTGTTGTAACTGGAGAGCTATATGCGTGGCCTCCCATAGCGGGACGTTCTTTGGATTTGGCGACTCGAATGGAGTCGCGAATAGAGGACCGTCTTAGGCCCCCACTTGCCGACTTCGATGCTGGATGTTGGTACTCGGTCTGGAGCATAGGTGGACCTATGGCTAAATCGTCCATACCTAATGGAGAGCCACTAAGAAAAGAGAGTGCAGTAAGCCAAACATAGTGCCTATCACGCGTGGTTGCGGTGAACTTCAGAGCTCTTTGGGGCGTCAAGATGAGGATAGATCGACCAAAACATGTCTGTGGACTGGAATTTTTCGGGATCGATGCATCATCCTTGACATCCAGAACAGATTGGATGTTGACTGACCATCCTATTAGAAACGGCTTCCGTATGGGGATCAGATTGCTTACACTTTCGCCCGTTCTTTCCCATCAGTGCCGGACCCGATGTAGGCTGCTTACTACTCCACATAACAGACCGCTCGTATGGTGCCAGCCAAACCCAGCGCTTGTGTCGGATGCCGTTGCCATTACTATTCCCATTTTCATCGAAGTCGACATGATCCGTGATCCCGAAAGACCTCTTTTTTCTCACATACTTCCACATCCATTCCCCTACCATCGTTTGTGCAATTGCGTCGACAACAGTTGTCGATTGCCCTGGTGTTTCGATGAGAGCCTCCTCAGAAAGCGAAGCCGACGGTAATGCGTGTGTCGTGTTCAGGACCTGCTGCGTATCATGTTTATCTCGAGCAGTGATATCGTTCTTGGGCATTCTGGGAATGTTTGGGCTGTCAGATGCAAACGTTGAGGGAGACGTCGGTGGTGGAGGCGTCCTCGTTTGTCCATTGTTTCGCCCTATGCAATTAACAGCAGCAGCGGACCGGACTTTTCGAAGCGGATTCCCCACAGGCGGTCTCCCAGCTTCACGCTTACGAGTAGTGGAAAAGAATGTTGTTGTCTGTGGAGTTGGGCTTTGAGCCCCCTCGCTAGCACTAATAGGAATTCGCCGTGAACTTGACCTTGTAGGTACGGCAAATGGGGGTGGGGCAACAGTATTCAAATCCTTCTTTGGCACAGATGGAGCACTGGGACTACTTGCTCGTTGCACGCTGGGTCCAGGTGCAGTAGCAACTGAAGCAGCCTGCCGCGTACTAGGCTGTTTGTTAGTTTGAGATGATCCTAGGTCTTCCTTGCTAGCAACCTCCCCAATTCCCTTTGCTGTAACATTTTCCTGTTTGCCAAAAGATACCAAGCTGGCTAACCAGGGGTCAGATGACTCGTCAATGTCCAGATTGTCTTTGCTGTTCTTCGCTGACTCTAAGCGCCCCAGAAACGGATCCTCCGACCGAGGAACAAGCTTCCAAGAATTTTGTACTTTAGACAACGTCTTCCGAATCGGCGCTACGTTAGCTAAGTCATCATCACTGCTCAGGTCGAAGTCCTTCATTCTGAAAGTATTGTCGGTGAAAGCGCTGTCAAAGCCTGCAAAAAGACTTCCGCTTCTGACAGGACGGCGCAGACCGGTCGGTTGCTTGCCGGTCAAGGGCCCGCTGTCATTGTTACCTGGGTAAGTATTGATTATAGGAGCAGAATACGACGGCTTGATTCGTGGCCGGGAGCTCTCTGCTGGTGGTGGTTTTGAACTTTCTGTTGGTGGTGGTCTTCCAGTGTTCTTTCGTGAAGTTCTCCGTGGTACCTGTTGTGACGGCTGCGGTGAACGCTCTTCGATAGGTTCTAGACCGCTTTGGGACATTGATGATTGTGATGCAGCTTTTGCCATGGTTCTGGGAGGGCGGTCGACAGGTAGCTTTCCGAATATTACAGCTTCTGTTTGTACCGATATGGAACGAGAGGATACAGGCAGCTCTAAGGCCACCTGGCAGCCTGCGTTCTTGGTGCGAGGTGGCAAGACGACGCTGTTGCGAGACGATGAAGGTCTTGAACCTGGAGGATGGATCTCGATGACAGGGATCGTCATTGACGAAGGCTTCTCACGGGTACCGACACAAAATATTGCAGTTTGCTCTTGATCTTCCGTCTGCATTGAGGAAGAGGTCATTTCAGCTACCCTGTCTGCATACTCAGAAGCAGATGCTGGCGGCTCAATGGCAATCCTGGGTGTCAAGGGAGGACTTGGAGGCCTATTCACGGTCTGGCAGCCTGCAGATACCATAGGCGCGATCAGCTTAGGGACTGGCTTGGACGTCGTTTGCTCAACCGGCGGGGCCGATATGCGCTTCCGGCTTTGGTTGGCTATGGGTTCAATAATCAAAGATCTCTCTGCCACTTTTTCGCTCGTTGATTGAGGTGGTGGTCTAGGGGAGGTTGGAGGAGAGAACTGCGTTGCTGAATCCATGTACTGCGCCGCCATCGCCTCTCCGGGGTAAATAGCTTCCGCTCCTTCAACGGGAGGTTTCTCAACCAGAGTTGCGTTATCCTCATTTGCGGCTCCTGTCTTGTCTGTCGAACCCTCATCTTTCATAGTATTCTCGTTAGTCTCTGGCAGAAGGCCCAGCAGCTTCCACGCCTTCTGATCCTGCAAGATAGACTGGACCGAGAGTCGACGACGTGGGAAATAAGCTTCCTCTGGCAATGCATCGGGAGACGTCATATCATCGGCGCCCTCTCCTTCGTGGTTGTGTTCGTCTTCGCTAAAGTTGAGTTCGTCCGCGAGACTCCGCCCATTTGGCCGGTTTCCACCAAACCCATTCAGCCCACTCAACGTGGAAGCACGGAAGTCCAAATACTCGCTGACTTCGTTGGTTGCACTGCTCAGACCACTGAACCACGACTGTTTCTTGACGCTATTAGACCTGCTGCTGGTCGAATCGCTTCCCTTGGTATACCAAGTCCCATAAACGCCTTCATCAAACTCGGCACTATTGCTTGTGTACTCGTGACCATTCGCTTGGGCGGCAGCGACCTCAGCCAGAACTGCTTTGAGACGGCCCTCAACTAAGTGTACTTTTGTTTCCATGTTGCGCTTCTCCATGTCCCAATTCTGCCGCTCCTTGTCCCAATGATCCTGAGTCTTATCCGCCTCTTCCTCCTGATTTCGAACCCTGCTTTTGAGGATTTCCAGTCGCTTACGAGTCTCTGCCAAGCTCTCACAAGCATCATCTCTTTCCTTCGCAATATCTCCCAGCGCTGTCATCGCCGTGCTTTCCTCTAGCTGCACTTGCTTCTTGGTGGCGCGATGCTCCTTTGCCTCGTCCTTCAGAGAACTGTTCAGCTGCTCATTCTCTGCCCTTGTGATATGCAGGAACTCCTCGAGGTTGTTCACCGTCTTGTTCCTGCTCTCCACCTCTCGCTGTAGTGTTAGGATCTGAGAGACCAGAGAGGCGTGGAGATTGGGGGTGAATCGTCTAGGATCGAGCGATGAAACCTCTTCACCATTCCCCTTGTCTTGCGCCTCCTCATTATCCCCATGCTGATATTCCTCGGCATTAGGCATTGACTGGGGGGATGAAGACCTTCGGCGTCTGCCATGTCGAGAGGAACCCCTCGAGGGTGGCGTTTGACGAGGAGTATCCGTAGGGGTCGGCAGTGCTTGCGTGGTAAAGACAGTTGCGTTGTCAAACGCCATCTTGAAGGTGTCGAGGCCCAGTGACCGGCTCAAAGGTCTGTCGTCTAGCGAAGGCATAACGCTGGTATAGAACCGGAGTGCAAACGCGTGGTAAACCAGTACGTTTGGTTCTTCAGACAAGCACCAATCATCCAATTGACTTCTCCTCCCCCTAGACGCGTTCTAATCCATCTGTACTGCCTCTGAGGCCCAACTGCGACAGTAACGAGTGTAAGGCGGGCTTAGCCCTCGAACCGTGTTTTGGAAGCTCTACCTAATGTCAGTCAAACTGCAGCAGTTGCCACTCGGTCCCACACAAACTGGCATGAAGTTTTTCAGCGCGTACCGGGGCAGCGACGAGATAACGCTCAGCGAAGAGCATGCAGTCGTGACAAAGGCGCAATCAACGAGTGTAGAAAGAAGTAAAAGTTTCAAAATGCAGCCATGCCAGGGTGCAACAACATTCGGAAGACATGGGCAGACCTGCTGCGGGAACGGCCTGAGCAAGCTACGCCTCGTCCCACTGGGTGGTTGACGGCAATCGATGATGGTCCGAAGCGGAAGAGGGCAAGAACTCCCCGAAGCCCAGAGGGCGGTGATTGAACGGATCCTAGATTGGCGCCTATCCCAGCTAGCCCAAGGCCCGGGCAACAGTTGGAAAGAGGCAATGAGGTGCTCGAGCTGTTGACAAGAAAGCGGATTGGTAGCGATTGAACGAGTAGCGAGGCCAGTCCATTGGAGTTTGTCACGGCCAAGGGATTTCGCGTTCAATCTTTGTTGTCTCCAACCTCAATTCTGGCGAATAATCGGAGGGTGGAAATCCTAGCGGAGGGTTGGTTCGCTGCCAAATGCTACTTGACTTTTAGCGGGCCGGTCATGCAGCTCCTCTCGACGGGCCTGGTCCAGATGATTCGGTTGGCGTTTTTTAAAGGACGAGGGACAGCCCAAGAGCCGGAGACGTAACCGCGGTTCCTGACTTTAACGGCTCGTGGTTAGTAGCCTGTGACGGGGCGAGCCACGAAACCAGATGAGCGTTTCAGCCAAGCAGCCTCTTCCTCTTGGGAGAATGGAGATTACTTTAGCTAACAAGGGAGATGCTTGCGGAGCCAGCGCCACCAAAGACGCGTTGAACTTTGCTTCTAGTTGAGACTTCACCTCAAAGTTCTCAAGGCAGGGAAGCTCTCTCAGCTGTAATATGAAAGATTGAGTTTAGCCTTGGAAAAGGTACTTTAGATAGATTGACTTTCCATCGGAAGAATTGAGTTCGACGGGAGCTGTTGACTTCTCGCTTGGCGAACTTGGCGGCTGGTCGGCGAATCTCAATTATCTTCAGAGGTTGGGTTCGAGTACGAATGCCCATTGTGGGCAGCTTGTTCCGATAAATTTGGAGATGGGGCGTTGTTTTTACCTCTCGCTTCTGCCAGCGCAACGGTTATGTAGCCTAACGGACCCTGTACAGTGGGATCGCACGCTGCATGCTGCACACTTGTATTGCTTTTGATGCACGGGCCTTTTTATATGGGACTGGCGTGGGAGACAACAGCGATCACAATTTAACGGCTTCCACCTCTCCATTAGCCTGCCTCACTATCTCCTAGATCCCTTGGCGCCACCGCCTACGAATTGCTCCCCCAAAGCCATCCACAATCCCACATATCGACCCATCACTCCTTTGCCGCCGCCCTGATCTCTGTCCATGGCCATGCCTCCTTTCCTTCTCGCTCTGCATAGATTGTCTGCAGCTCACACTCGCCGTGCCTTCTCCGGGTCCGTTGCTGAGCGTGCACGTCTGGAAGCCTTTTCTGTAGAGTCCTGCCAAGCCCCGCGCACTGTCAGGCCACGCGTGTGTAAATGTAATATATGACTGATCTGTTGCTCTTCCTCATCATTCCATGGACTTTCATGATCATTCTCCTTGAAAGGCTACTATTCAAAGAATCATGGTGATGCTTGTCCACGCTGACGAAGGTGGAACCGGAACTATGGGTACGACCAGCATTGCGTGTATCTGTGTCGCGAGGCTTGTTCAGAGTGAGTCGGGCCAGTAGAAAATCGCTGCAGCAACGCCGTCACGGGTTGGACGGGAAATAGCCGCCGAGTTGAGACTGGTAGAGGCACGTCTGGAGAAGGTAGGCTGTCACTGTTGATCACCAGTCGACCACGGTGCCGAAGACCTGATGAAAAGATCAGTAAAGGAGACACTAGACAAGGAGAGGAGCCGCATCATCAGGATGTGGGACAATGTTATGCGTCAAAGAGCAGAGCGTTTGGGCGATAGATGGTTTTCTCCTTCGTAGTGGCAACGCAAAGATTGCTCGCCTGTTCCACTCAATTTGCTATGTCCTTGGCTAAAGCGTATGTCAGTGAATGAGGGGAGTGGTAGTGATGAGTCGCATAGAACTTGATGGGTCTTCCGCCATTCCATCCGAGTATGAGGCTACAATTGGGAAAAGAGATTGGAGAACATCAAAAGTTCCTTTGTGGGTGCCACGATATCAGTCGCCCCTTGTGTGCAAGCAGTTGCCACCTCACCTGGTGATGATCAAACTATTCGTGATGCAGAGGGTACGATACGGGTGCATGCAGGAGAGGACTCGTTATGGGAGACAATGAGCTGGGATCTAAATGGACGGTGTTAGTGTTGTGGTAAAGGCAAGAAATCTCAGGATTGCAAAGAAGCAGTGAAAAGATAGCACAATACAACATGCTAGTTTCAAACGGAGTTTCTCTCGCGGAGCACGTAATGTCTCTCACGTACGGTAGTCTTGTGGCGAGTGCCAACATGGAGAAAATGAAAGGATCACGTGCATCACGTGAGTAATGCATCGGTCATTGCGTTGCGGAAGTCAACACTTCTGACCAAAACGCAAATGAGTCTAAAAGGTACAAAAATCCTGACGGTGGGGTATATGCAGAGATCGCTGGATCATCTGGTTCTATAATGAACTGTCAACCTAGACCTCAATATGCGCCACCAAGTGAAACACAGGTGAACCACCCACGTTCTGTTTTGATCGTCTCTCATCCTGCATGTGTCCCCTTGGATGCCACTCTACGAGATCGTTAAGATCCCATAGATGATCTCTAGAATATCTACCTGTTCGTTTCCTTGTTCTCAGGGACAGATTTCTGGCGTCAAGCTAGGGAAATCGGGCGGTACCTTATGATTCGGTAGATGACAAGAAGGTAGATCACTACTGGGCCGTGTTCTGCGCGTCGAGCGCGAGAACCAAGACAGGAGGACGGGAGTCCGCAGGGCCAGCTCCACTCCCTAACTCGGCGAGCGGTTGTCTGTGGAGAGCAATCCTTGCTCGTCATTGCATGTAAAAGAAGCATTTCACAGATGGCTCTCCGTAGTACCAGCTGTTGATCTCATAATATTACGCATCGAGGTCTGTTTGCTCGGTCACCGCGCCTTGGCTTCGTGCCCTCTGGCCTAGCACTGGGGCCTCCAGGTCCGCCATGGAGTGTGCCCCGCCGGGTGATGGGTGTGTCTTGTCTTTGTCGTCTCAGTGATCTGACGACCTCATAAAACGCTTTCTCAACGTTGATGCAATTTTTTGCCGACGCCTCAACGAAGTCGCAACCCATATCTTTCGCGAGCGCACTCCCCTCTTGCGTTGAGACTTCCCTGTCTGTCACTCTGTCGCTTTTGTTTCCCACGAGCATCACAGGTGCCTGGCCGCTAAAAGCCGAAGAGGATTGCGAGATGGGTGACGAAAGATAGGCGCCCCTTGTCGGCGAACCTGCGCTTGAGGATTCTTTCACTCTCTGGATCTGGCTGTAGAATTTGCGTATGCGAGTAAATGATGCTCGGGAAGTGATGCTGTAGACCAGTACAAAGCCTTCTCCATCTCGGATCCACTGGTCTCTTAGAGCGGTGTATTCTTCTTGGCCCGCGGTATCCAAGACCTCTAGCATGCATGATTGCGAGTCTATGACGACTTGTTTTCGGTACGAGTCCTCAATGGTTGGGTCGTAAGTCTCTACAAAATGGTTTAGGCAGAGCTGAGAATGGATTAGTAGGTGAGCAGGGACCGAAGACTGGACTACTGACTTGAATCGTCAATGCAGTTTTCCCAACACCTCCGTCTCCAAGCACCACTAGTTTGTACAACGTCATCTTCCCCGACATCTTGGGATTGGGGCCTAGGAATCCGCTTCGTATGCTGTTTGTTGAGCTTCGGTCGATCTGGATCCAGCGGTTGAGTAATAGATTCAAGTTCAGAACAACGCGCGTTCGGTGGAGTAGAGTTCAAAGCAAAGCCGGTGTCTGACGACGTAGCTATTCCAGTTCCTAGGTCGAACGGCCTCAGTGGATCGAGGCCCAAGCTCTGAGAAAGAGCCTCAAAAGGGTCCCGCGTGGGCGTCTGCTAGACAATTCCAAACCAATGGACCGGTACAAGCGAGACGCCAGACGCACGCTGCAGAGTCAAGATGGGCAGATCGAATCGGAGCCCTTTATGCAGGAAGTATCGATTGTGCGATGGTTTCTGCAGATTCTGTAAATGATTCTCGGCCGTTTTGGGAATTCCGGTCGGACACTCGATATGCTTGGATCCTGGGCTTCGTCCAGAAGCTGCGTTTGGCTCGATCTGAGGATTATTTTGGAGCCACAAGTGCAGCGAGATCAGAGGGGATGAAAGGGGAAGATGCGGAATTACGAGGTGGTCTAGGCAATGATGACAAAGTGGTTCAAGGCAATAGATGTAAGAAGGATCAGCCAGTCTGTGCGACGTTAGAATAGAAGTTTAGCAACGATGTCTACACACCATTGAGTTTGACTCTTTTCCCATTCGAAATGCTCCGACCTTCGAATCACCCACGCCAAGGGCACGTGGAAAACGCTGGGAATGACGAGGGACAACTCGACGAAGTTGTTCGGGACTTGGAGCGCGATTGGGTAAGAGATTCACGCCTCCACCGAATTGTATGGACTTCTAGACAAAAGCTTGAAGGATCAACGGGTCCACGCCCCACGGCTTCTGGCAAGGGAGATGGCAATTACTGCTTGGGGCAAGGCCCGCCACAAACGTCAAGGCTCATCAACTTAGAGACCTCTCTTGTCCTTGACTGCTTGGTTCTTGGTTCTTGGTTCTGACTTCTGACAGTGCTCCTGGCTTGGACAGGATATGTCTGCAACGTAATATGATTGGAGTCTGATTATAAGGGTGAGAGAGCGCGGGGCTCTCTCCAATAACACAGACGGAGACGCCGGGATTTGGGAAGAAGAGCTACTGCTACCCTAAAGGATGGAAGTAGTCTAAAGCACAATCTAAGTTGTCGGGTCCAAACAAAAGTTTGCTGTTGGGCAGGGTCAGAGCTCCCGGCTCTCGCTGGGCTGGGATCCGCGCGACGGTAGCCAGTCTCTATGCTCCGCCGTCCCCCGGAGTCTAGCCTCCAGGTCTCTTTAGCGCTCACCCGATTCTCGACAGTCGACATATGACCAAATTGAGGCCTTTCTGGTCCGCCTCGAAGCGCACAAAGCCCATCTCATGTCTTCACCAATTCTCACGCTCGCATTCCGTGTCACGGACACAAATTTCCAACCTCCTTCGCTGCGCAAAGGATCCGTGGCGGGAAAGACCGAGGCGTTTAAGCGGTGAAGCGTCAATATCCCCCGAGGACAGAGCTCCTCTAGCGCTCTCTATCAACACCCGTTTGCTGAGAAGAAAGGATTGGATGCCGTCCTCCTGCAGGCATCCACACGTCCATGAAAGGCAGAAGTGCGGACTCATCAACCACAGCACAACCCAATCGAGCACATGCCGCCCGTACACCGCCTGTAAGTTGCAGTCGCGAATCTCCTGTCCGAGAGAATCAACGAGGCATTGGCCAGCCATTAGAGCACACGAACACGCGTGACGCAATCCTTGTTAGGACAAGCCGCTTGAACTTTCACCTGTCGTCCGAAGTCTACTGAAGTATTCGCAGAAAGGGAAGGATGCCTGTTCACTTTTGGCTGGACCAAGCGAGCAGTTACCATTAAGATTGTCAGCGAGAGGATCGGAGAGAGCGAACAGCCTACGAATGAGATCTGCCAGACACCACACACCGCGGTCGTCATATCATCATGCCATATCACAAGGAGGCTGCTTTCGCCTATCACCGCCAATCGCCTCCAACGTCTTTTAGATATGGTGGTGGCTATATGGCAGATAACATATGTTGGTCTTGGCCCGCTTCGAGGCTTGAGCACACATCCTGCCGCTGTCACATCGGACTGCAGCAAACGCTCATAGGCCGCTCTTTTGGTGCCTGCGGACTGCGGAGCGGTTTCTTGCTCCCAGGGACGGGCCTCGCCGTCGGGCCCTCGTGCAGATACAGGATCTTCTGCAGCGCATTCGTGGGGGTTCACTCCCACGAGGCTCCACGCGTTCACCGGACATTTATCAGCTTAGCGGTGCGCCATCGTACGTGATAGAATAAGCTAGGTTCAATTGATATGCTAAATGCTTGCTATTGATAACCTCTTTGGAGCCACGAGTCGATCCCAATCCCATAACCCGAGCAGTTAGATTTCGCCCGTGTGTCACCGGCAGGCGCTAATAGGCTGCCTGCATCAACCCCAAGTCATGTGTTTACCAACCCCTCCACACAGGCAGCCAGGGCGGTTGGCGGTTGGAATGGCGAGCTTGAACGCCGACGGCTGCGCATCCCGGAAACACTATCAACAACACCATCATCGCACCTCAACATCTCAGATGCTCTTCGCTTCGTTCTGCGCATCATGGATTCTAAGCACGGCTTTCGCATGTATTGTCCTTATTCTAGCAACCATCTTTGTGCCGATCAGAAGTCTAAAAGACGACATGATGATGAGACTGGAACTCTGACCATCGGCTATTGCGTTGAGTTATTATTTCTTGCTCGATGGCGATCGGATCTTGCATGTAGGATACCACTCTCCTATCTCGATTAGTCTCTCTTTGAGCAGGCTCCTGGGGCGACTGTACCTCGAGGCTTTTCGTTCTGGTTCCGTTCAATCTCCAATGTAACTCCACGGTTATTGTCCTCGAGGGCGCGATACGCTTTGGCTGTTTGCCTCTTCCGCAATGGAAGGTCACTGGTTGATATCCCTATCGTTATACCGTCGAAATAAGAATTGAGTGGCGCCGTTGAAAGTGCGCCCTGCCGGCGGATGGGATATGGTAATGCATTGGTTGATACGACGCGTTGGTCGATTTTTTTTTCAAAGCTGCTTCATCCACAGTCTCAGTAGCTAAAACCATGTCGATTCACCCTCCGAGTCGCAATTTTTCCTCGGCCTCGAGCGGCAAGCATCTGGAAGGACGGTACGCTTGTATTTCCGCCTCGTGCTTGTCTTACTCGCTCTGATCGCCGCGATGATGGCACGGTAAATCCAAAGCACATGCGGCATTGTTGTGTGTCTCGAGGCTCGGGTCGTGATAGTGGAATGTACTCGCGCACGCATAGGCAACTTGGCCTGGTATGGAATGGCCCGTTGATAACGAAGTGTGGTCCAAAAGTGGTGCACTGCCAACCCAGCCTGATCGTATGCGCTCGGAACCCCTTGTCGACGACGAATTTACTACAGCGTCTGTTATCGTCATGATTGCATATCCACACACTGCTATATCGATCACGGAAACAAGTACAACCGTCAAACCCCTGCGGATAGGACCGATGTTGTTCGCGGTCGCATTTGGCGCAAACTCTTCCCTTCGAGGAAGATATTGCTGTCATCCATAGATTGTGTCTTGTAGGGGCCCCAGGGAAACCAGTTGGTGGATTCCAGTGGTTGTTGTACCTACAGCCAGCGCACACTAGGCGAACACCTCCCCAACTTCTAGTGCAATCCTCGCAGGCCTTGATGAAAGTGGTCGTATCGGCAGTACCAGCGCATGCCTGTTCGTCGCACTTGACGATCATATAACGCTGGTTCCTCCATCGTGGCGCTGCTCCAGGAGGTAAGTATGGTGCTCTTTCGGTAAGTGTTTCATTGATAGATCTCTTTGTCACTCGCATTGCGTTGTAATCTTCGTTGGTCAGATTGCTCAAGACGGATTTCTGTACAGGGAAGGGTCCATTGGGATCAAACAATGCTTCGAGAAGTGACAGAGTACCGTTGCTGGTAAGTCGCCTGACTAGTGGAAAATCGGGCTGCAGGGTAGCCATTGCGACCAGCGCGATGTAAGCTTCGTAAGTTGGGTCGGTCACTGCAGTCAGTACAGATTGGATAAAGAGAAGTCGATGGGTTGAGCGCAACCAGTGCAATGTCGTGGTAAGCTTCGTAATTTGGGTTAGTCGTTGCAGCCAGTGCAAAATGAGAAGAGAAGTCAATTAGAGAAGCGCCACCGGTTCGATGTCGAGGGTAGGCTTCGTAGGTTGGGTCAGTCGCTGCAGCCAGTGCAATTTGAAAAGGAGAAGTCGATTGGAGAAGCGCAACCAGTGCGATATCGCGGATAGCAATGTAGGTTGGATCTGTCACTGCAGCCAGTGCAGTTTGGATACAGAGAAGTCAATTAAAGAAGCGCAACTTATGCGATATCGAGGGCATCAATGTACAATCAAGTCTGCCAATCTGCAAGAGCTGTTGCTGTAGCTGATGAGGTTATCTAAACACAAAGACGCAAGAAGAGGAAGAGGCGAAAGGACAGATGTAACGGACGGAGCAAGGAAGAGATGGAACCCTCTATGCAACACAAACGCCATCTCTATTCATCCTATTGTCCTTCTCTAGCAGCTTTCCAAAACCTATTGTCAGGACTAGCCAGTCGAATGCCAAAGAACAAAATGTTACTTGTTACATATTCACAAGCTGAGATTTCTATTGTTGGAAAGACTAGCGCCACAGAGAGACAAAGAAACAACAGCCCGCGCTAATCCAGGGCACCAGACTAAAGCATTCATCGCAACGTACTCGGGACGGAATCCGGGTACAGTACTAACATGCTACAGAAGGTAGCAAATCTCGACCCCGATTCCCGGTCAGGATAGTATTGACCTGCAACAATTGCATCGTACACTCCCGCGCACAATGTGGCGTACGAGCTTGAGGGCAATCACAATCAATAATCTATAGTTCCCTTACCGAGCTCAAGGTTGGCAGCGTCTCGGACGCTCTCCCACGAATCGGAAACCATGTTTAAAGAGCTTTGCGCAGAGGCTTAGGCCTCGTTCGATATCAAGCGTATGAGAAAGGGGTATTTATTTATGATTGCTATTCAGAAGCCCAGGAATATCTGCAACAAGCTATCGAATTACCCTTTGCTTAGGACCGCGCTCTGGATCGCTTGTTGGTGTAAATTGCATGTGGTTTTCTTTGTTTCATAAATGTGTGGCTACTCGGCTAACAACGGGTTTCTCGATATTCGTTGTGTTCTGAATTGGTTCACTTCGGTATTCGCTCCAGTGCATGTTAATTTAGTGGTTTGGGGCAGATGATCGTGGCGTAGGGCAGATGGAGGTGATTGGCATTGGATTGGAAAGCATGATTGATAATTGAATATATTATCAATCGGAGACTAGATATAGATAGATTAAGGATTGACACGGCGGCTACTACAGTGTCGACGAAACATTAGATGTAGACAGCACCCCTTTCGAAAAGTATCGTTCGCCGAATAATGCCGTCGCGATGGAAATGTCTAGCTTCAGCAAGATTACTTCTGGGGGAGAGGTAGTCAAGGTCTGGAAAGCAGAAGCTGATGACAAGACTAGTATTTTCGCAACTTACTCCGTTCGCTGATAGCGTGCCAAGTTTTTGTCAGATGCGCCAGCAGAGGCGACCCAGGCGCTCGCGGGTATTATCAAGATAGAGAAACGCTAGACGGTGCGAGCCTTCCACAAGTACTGGAGCCGATGAAGTTTATCCCACGCGCCGGCACGAGGTGGTGCACTCGATCCTTGGTTGGCTTAATGAAATAACGCAAAGACGCAAAGTCGATGGACTCAGTTACCAGTGAAGACCCATAGCTGAAGAGGAAAACCGTTGAAGCATTTCTCTCACATCTTAGAGCAGAGCTCGGAGAAGATTGTGAACTCATATGTGATACGAGCAACCCCTGAAAAGTGCACCGTGCCGATGCATGGGATACAAGGGAGGCTGCGAAAGGAAGCTCCGATAACTTGCTTTCCGAAATGCATACGGATATAATCTTTATCTCGTCCTTTCGTCTGCTATACTCGGGCAAAGAGGTATCCCTTGCACCGACAGTGTGCACTTTTCAAGGATTCATCGTATAATATATGAGTTCAGGGTGATTATCCGAGCCTAGCTCTTAAGTACTTTATTCTTGCTGGACGGAAAAGAATGCTTCAACGATTTGCCTCTTCAGTTTTGGATCTTCACTGGTGACTCAGTCCATCGACAATCCGTCTATATGTTCTTTCTTAACTATGAAGGATGGCGGAAGGAGTTGTATAGATAGCAGTGGAGGAAGCCGAGCAGAAAAGCGGTGCGAGAAGCAGACTCACCCCTCTCGACCATCGAATATCCTTTGGTGACTTATGAATGCTGAAAGCTACAAATATCGTTGAAAAGCCTATCTCATTGCTAAACGTCTCTCCACTAAGATGAGTACTGCAGTTCACAGAAGTGTCTACTTTGAGATTGACATATCGAGCCTGTCGGCTACGATGGCTTGGCTCATCCCGCCTCGTAAGGTTTGAAGGCAGATCGAAAGACTTTGTAACGCTCTGGCGGCTCTCTCTCGAGGAGTCCATAAGGACTCTAGACGTCAGCGCTGACTAAAGCCGCCATGAGTTATGACATTCGATCCTCAATAGTGGCCGCCCGGCGCAAACGCGGGCGGGGAAGACTCCTAGCCTTTGTCGACGATCTCATGCAGTCGGCGATTACCCTTCGAAGCTGCCATTAGTCCGGAAGCTCTAAGCCAACGATCAACCTCGGACATACTCAAAGCATCGCCGACTTCAACTTGAAGCTTGCCATCCCATGCTTCAACTCCGGCGGCTAACACCAAGATTCAAAAAGCATCCACTCACCATCCTTCGAACCTCCACCACCATCATGCCCCCCCACCCTCAAGACGAAATCCAATCCCACTCACTCCGCGACCCCGAAGCCTTCTGGTCCCACCAAGCCTCCCAGCTCCACTGGCACACCCCCCCCTCCCGCGCCCTCCACACCACAACCAAAACCCTCCCCAACGGCGTCTCGCACCCCAGCACCACCTGGTTCCCCGACGGCGAGATCTCCACCTCCTACAACTGCATCGACCGGCACGTCATCAACGGCAACGGCGATGCCACGGCCATCATCTGGGACTCGCCCGTCACGGGGAGCAAAGAGACGTACACCTACGCGCAACTCCTCGAGGAAGTCGAGGTGCTGGCTGGGGTGCTGCGGGAGGAGGGGGTCAGGAAGGGGGATGTGGTGCTGGTGTATAGTGCGCCTCCGCTTTCACTCTGGAGGTATTAGATATGGAGGGCAGCTAAAGGCTTCGCAGTGCCCATGATCCCCGCCGCCCTCTTCGCCATCCTCGCCATCTCCCGCCTCGGCGCCATCCACACCGTCGTCTTCGGCGGCTTCGCGCCCGCGGCGCTCGCACAGCGGATTGAAGCCTCGCGCCCCCGCGCGGTAATGACGGCTTCGTGTGGGGTCGAGGGGGCGAAGGGCGCGGTGGCGTATAAGCCGTTTGTGGAGGGGGCGGTGGAGAAGAGCGGCTTTAAGCCGGGGAAGATCATTGTTTGGCAGAGGGAGCAGGTGAGGTGGAGTCCGGTGGATGGGGAGAGGGGGGAGAGGCATTGGCAGGAGTTGGTGAAGAGGGCGAGGAGGAGGGGGGTTAGGGCGGAGGCGGTGCCGGTTAAGAGTGGTGATGGACTGTATATTATTTACACGAGTGGTGAGTGCGCGCGGAATGTTTTGTTGTTCACGTTGTTACGCGCTGCTGTGGTGCTCTTCCAAAGGGGTGCTCGAATGTCCGCGCTTCTCCTTGTGTCATTGCATCTCTGCTTCCTGGGGCTCTACATGCCCCTGGGTCATGGTAACTTTTGACGTTTCGCCTCTTTGCCTATGTATCTTTGCTGGTTATTCAGTCCATCGTCATTCCGTTATTCCTGTTTTCAACGAGTGTACAGGGTAGCTGTACCAATGTTGGATGCTGCTGGGGAGAAGTGAACCGTACAGGAATTTCCTTATTGAACTATGTTTGTTCCCCCTTTTTAATATTCGGGGATTCCTTCATGTCATACAATACAACTTTAAAGCAAAGAGGCTAACCCACCCCAACACAGGCACCACCGGTCTCCCCAAAGGCGTCCTCCGCGAAGCCGGCGGCCACGCCGTAGGACTCAATCTCTCGATCCGCTACCTCTTCGGCATTCACGGCCCCGGCGACGTCATGTTCTGCGCCTCGGACATCGGCTGGGTAGTCGGGCACTCCTACATCCTCTACGCGCCCCTCCTCGCCGGCGCCGCGACCGTGCTCTTCGAAGGCAAACCCATCGGCACCCCCGACGCCGGCACCTTCTGGCGCATCTGCGCCGAACACGCCGTCAACTCGCTCTTCACCGCCCCGACCGCCCTGCGCGCCATAAGACGTGATGACCCAGATAACAAGTTCTTCTCCTCCCGCGGTGAGAAAGGCGAGCTCAGGCAGCTCCGCGCGCTGTTCCTGGCGGGTGAACGCAGCGAGCCCAGTATCGTCCGTATGTACCAAGGACTCCTAGAGAAATATTGCGCCCCCAGCGCCACCGTCATCGACAACTGGTGGTCCTCTGAGTCCGGCTCCCCCATCACTGGCATCGCTCTCCACCCCCCCGCCGCAAAATCCCTCAGCAACCCCTCTCCCGCCTCTACACCCGCCCTCCCCATCCGCCCCGGCTCAGCAGGCAAACCCCTCCCCGGCTTCGACGTGCGCATCGTCTCCGACACCGGCGCCGAAGCACCCCACGGCACCATGGGCAACATCGTGCTCGCCCTCCCACTCGCGCCCACAGGATTCACAACGCTCTTCGAAGACCCCGCGCGCTACCACGCCGGCTACCTGAAGCGCTTCTCCGGGCGCTGGCTCGACACCGGTGATGCGGGGATGGTGGATCAGGATGGGTACGTGCACGTCATGGCGCGCAGCGATGATATCATCAACGTCGCCGCGCACCGCTTCAGCACCGGCGCCATCGAGCAGGCGATTGCTTCGCATCCGGCGGTCGCGGAGTGTTGCGTTGTCGGCGTGCCGGACGCACTGAAAGGGCATTTGCCGTTTGCGTTCGTCACGCTCGCAACGGATCCGCATCCGGAGGAGGCGGTGCCGAGTGAGAAGCTGTTGGGAGAGGTGCAGGCGAGGGTGAGGGAGGAGATTGGCGCGATTGCGGCGTTGGGCGGGATGGTGGTGGGGAAGGGGATGATTCCGAAGACGAGGAGCGGGAAGACGCTGAGGAGGGTGTTGAGGGAGTTGGTGGAGAATGCGGTAGATGGGCGGTTTGAGAAGGAGGTGCAGGTGCCGGCGACGGTGGAGGATGCCGGGGTGGTGGAGGTGGCGAGGGGGAAGGTGAGGGAGTATTTTGAGAAAAAGGGGGCGGAGTCGCATCGGACGATAGATGGGGTAAAGGGAGAAAGGGCAAAGTTGTAGGTGGTGTATCGAGGGTTGTACATATGTGGTTTCGAGGCCCTTTTGGATAGTAGACCAGGTTTTGTAGTTGAAGTCGTACTGCAAGGACGTTCATACACTACATCTCTTCCACTCGTCAACTATCAACGTTAAGCTTCCGCACTGCGATCGATGTTGAAGAGCCCCTCGTTGCTCTCCATCATTTGCTCTCTTGCCAGGCGCTGCATCTCACGCTCTTCCTCATTCTCTTCAGCTTCTTCTCCTTCTTCATGATCTTCGGGATCGGCAGGCACAGTGACAGATTTGCCAATCTTGAGAAGCTCGGCCCATATGTCAGGGTAGGCTTTGGACGCCCATGCTTCGACCTGATCTTTGTTGAGAGCGCCGGGGGCGGCGTTGTAGAAGGTTCCGATTCTGGTGGAGAGAAAGGGGGTTAGTGACGGCGGACTTCTTCTTTTGATGAATTCGCTGGATGTGACTCCCCAGCCTGGATTCAGGCGACATAATGTCATTCGTCCATATGTAGACTTGGCTCGAGAACTTCACCATGGTAACCTTACGCATCGGAAACCCAAGTGCGCGTCAATTCATGGTCCGCAGTAAAGTATGGTACGCGAGTGAATGCTAGATGATCCAGAGAGGAAAACTTACAGAAGCGTATCCGGCTTTTCTCCAGTCTGCTCCTGCATCTTGTCCACCAAATCCACACACTCCTGGAACTTGGCCTGCCCAGCTAAAGCACCCACATACGCTGCGTAGATTTCCCGCGTAACTTTAATCCCCAACCGGCGCAATCTCGCCCAGATATCTCTCGCCGTTCTCTCTCCAAACGATGCGGACTCGCATGCCTGAAGAGCAATCTGGATGCTACTGTAGGTCGGCCCCTCTGTCGAATGTACGATATCGTCCCAAAACTCCAGCGCCCGCTCAGGGCTCCCACTCGCGGTGTAGGCGAGCATCAGCCCATTGTTGAGCCGCGTGCTGGGGTCGATTTCGGTGTCGAGTTTCAGCATGTTGTATACAAGCTGCAAAGATTCAGCGTCACCACCTGCGCGAGCGATGCCTTCGAAGCAGGCTTTGTACGTCATAGCTGTGGGGCGCTGGCCGCGCTGAGGTGATTGTCGCATATGGCCAAAGACATGAGTGCCCATATCTGGGCGTCTACGGGTGTAGAATTCGGTCATGAGGGTTGTACGAAGTTCGGTGGGGGTTTCGGGAAAGTGGCTGCGGAGGATGCGGTAAATTTCCCAAGTGAGGGCGGTATGATATGTGCGGTCGAGGATGAAGGAGACGAGGAAGTCGCGAATAAAGGCGCGCTGTTCGAGGCTGTAAGTGCGAGTGTGAGACGAGAGCAGGCCGTCCACTTGCTCAATTTCGGCGCGACGGAAGTGTAGACGAGCGAGTGCGGCGACAGTAGGCGGTTCGAATCGGACTTTTCGCGCAGTGAGCTCTTCGACGATAGACATGATCTGATCATAAGGCCTGTCTTTCTCGCAAAGGGCGACCACGAGCTTGTTCACAAAAGGAAGGTCTTGGTCTTCTGAAGTTTCTTCGGATTGAAGCTTGGAATATGCAGCTCTCGCGCCGTCCAAGTCACCGATATTGAGCCTGTAGTCAAGCTGAAGGAGGTATGTTCGAGCGTCGGGTTGTATACCCCATTTCTGTCCAAGAGCAACGTAGCGCTCCGCTGTATAAGGGTCATTCCTCGAATTTGCAAGCTCAACCAGCTCATTGATCATGCCAGCGTCCGGGAAGACTTTCATATTCTGTGGTAACCCCTCGTTTCTTTGAATCATCACGTTCATCATGCGTTCAATCTCATCCACACCCTTTCCTTTCGCAGCCGACCATTTCAGAACGAGAGCCCAGATCTTCCGGCTGGGGTCGTTCTTATCTAGACAGGACCGAAATACCTTCTCACCCCATTCATATTCGTTCTTATGAATGCAGAGTTCGAGGATGACGGCATTTGTAGCGGGTCCCGGAGTGTCGGAATTCGCAATGGGGCGATCGTACCACTTCTTTGCCGCCTCGAGATCACCCGTCTTAGCATATGCAGTAACAACTGCACGATGGAGGTCACGAGAAAACGGAACATCATATGCGGCCATGAAAGTAAGGGTGTTCGAGAGCTCATCCGCATTCGCTTCCTTAACGAAACCCTTCAGAACCGTGGCCCAAGGTCCAATTCCACTTTCTTTGAGCCATTCGCCCCAGTAGCTTTCTACAAGATCGCGGGCTTCCCTGGTCTGACCTGTTCTTGACAAGATCGAGATGTAAGCCGCCACGCCTCTTGCAAAGTCTGTCTCCCGGGCGACCACATTGTTCAACCCTTCAGACTTGGTGACTGTCGGCGTCTTATGCTTTAAGTCTTCATAGAGCTGTGTTGCAAGCTGCAGATGTGCCCCAAATTGGCCGTCCTTTGGCTCCACCGTCAGAGCCCTCAACGCAGTCCTTATGTCTTTAGTCGATAAGCCTGAACCGTCTACGTCACTTTGTGCTCTCTGGAGATACTCGAACGCTCGTTGTGCTTGCAAGACCTGAAAGTCTTCAATTGGTACAGAAAGTCTCTCCTTTTCTCCCAGGAATGCAATGAGCGCTTCGGCGACGTCGCCAGGTGGCGCCGGTCTGATGCCCTGACTTAGTTGACTATCGAGCTGGGCTAAGACCTCATAGGCGGAGTCTGCTGTGTTCATGGACGTCTTCGCAGGCTTGCTCCGGGTAAAGCCAAATAATGAACGTCTGGGTATTGTGGGCAGTCGAACAGTATGCCTAGACTGCCGCTGACATAGGCAGTACTGTGACACCGGTTGATGCCACCATGGGACTTCCGGATGCAAGGTATTGTATACGATGTTCTTTAAGACTGATCGTGTCAAACTGGAACGCATGTCGCGCGGAAATGGGACGGCAAGACGGATCCCAAGACATCGATGACCTTATGTCCAGATGAGAGCAGCACCACAGATGAGCCTTGGTCTTTACCTTACGAATATGTGTCCCAATACCCTGGCAGTGAATATGTACAAGAAATCAAACTCGAGGATACTATATTGGCAACGGAAGATGCTTTGTCTTTGAAGCGGAGTCGAGAGACGGAAAATCGTCATCCCGCTGGAACTCCCTAGTGCCCCTCGAGCCCCCTCTAAAACACCATTCCCCAGACCTCAACGATGATGCTCAGTCGTCCAGCGTAGCTTCAGGCATTGTAATCTTAAAGTCATTGCTCTCTTCCTGATCATTGTGAGCAAGACGTTTCACGCAATCCCCCGTCTGCCAAGCTTGGTTGAAGCCTTGACCACGGGCATTTAGCGCGATACCTAGTATTCGAATATACAATGGAAGCTTAAGGTTAGTAAAGATGTCCATCAAATCAGGTTCGAAATGTCAGGTCCCCGTGAAGTACCTTCCAGCAGTTGACGCTCGCCAGAAAGCATTTGGGCAGCCTCGCCCTCGACCACAAGAGGCCAACCAACTCCGCTTTCTGCGGACTCTAAAGGCGAGCGCCTTGCCTATGCTGTGAGTGAAGTGTAAGCTCCGTTTGACTAATATGAGTAATTGAAATATCTACGCAGTCAAACAAATCAATCTTCCTCCGATCCATCAATACTCCTGCTATCGCAACTCAATATTCCGCCCATACCAGTACGACAACAGTCGCCCGCTTTTCTCCTTCCGGCTACTATGTGGCGAGCGGAGACGTGTCTGGAAGTGTCAGAGTATGGGACTGCGTGGGGGAAGGCATGACGAAAGGTGAATATCATATCATCAGTGGAAGGATCAATGATCTAGCATGGGATGGAGACTCAGCCAGGATCATTGCCGTCGGCGATGGCAAGGAAAGATTTGGATATTGCATCACTGCCGACTCTGGTAACTCGGTCGGAGAGATATCGGGTCATAGCTCACAGATCAACACTGTCTCGATAAGGCAGCAACGGCCGCTGCGAGCAGCTACAGGCAGCGATGATACCAGCCTGGTATTCTATCACGGTGCTCCTTTTAAATTCAATACCAGTCTTCGCAGGCACAATCGTTTTGTCTACGGAGTTGCTTTTAGCCCAGACGGGTCCACGCTCGTAAGCGTAGGCGCTGACAAGAGAATATGCCTGTTTGACGGCAAGAGTGGCGAAGAGAAGGGCGAGATCGGCTTGAATGAACACAAAGGCAGCATCTTCGGCGTATCTTGGGCTAAAGACTCGAGACGTTTTGTCACTTCGAGTGCCGATCAGACGGTGAAGATTTGGGATGTAGAAGCTGGCAAAGCGGTGCAAAGCTGGCGTATGGGCGAAGAAGGGTCGGTCAGCATTCCTGATCACCAAGTGGGAATTGTCTGGCCATCGGGCAGGTCTGATGGCTTGATCATCAGCTTGAATCTTGCGGGTGACCTCAGCTACCTAAGTGAAGGAAGCCAAAAGCCACAAAGAGTAGTACAGGGGCATCAAAAGAACATTACGAGCATGGTCACCAGCCAAGTCCACAAAAATACATTCTTCACGGGCAGCAGTGACGGCCGTATATGCTCCTGGGATACTGCCAGCGGCAAAGGCGAGACAGTGGATGGCGAAACCCATACGAGCTACGTTTCTGGGCTCGCTGTGTCACCTGAAGGTCGTATTTCGAGCGTCGGATGGGACGATACTCTAAGATCAATTGACCCTTCGGCGAACACGTTTACTGGTATGTCTAGCAAGACGGATGGTCAACCAAGAGGTGTAGCTTTCTTCAACGGATCTACAATCGTAACAACCCACAAAGGTCTCGAAGTCCACAAAGATGGTGCGAAACAAAAAGAGATCAACACTAGCTTTGCTCCCTCATCCATCGCAACTTCCGACACGCTAGTAGCAGTTGGGGGCGATGACAACAAGCTTCATATCTATTCGACGGGTCTGAACCTGCAAGAAGAGATAGCCGACCCAAGCTCTTTGATCACTACGCTAGGTTTCTCCCCCAACGGCGAATCGTTAGCAGTTGGCTTCTCATCGGGTAAGATATCGGTGTACAGCTGCAACGATTGGAGTATAGCGATTAGTCGCTGGTCATCGCACACTGGCCGGGTGACATCGATATCATGGAACTCGACAGGCACCCATGCCGTCAGCGGCGGCCTGGACACTAATATCTTCGTATGGAGCGTTGCTAAGCCGGGCTCGAGAGTCAATGCAGCCAACACTCACAAGGACGGCGTTAACGGTGTTGCATGGATAGACAACGACCAAAAGATCGTCAGTGTCGGCGGTGATGCTGCTGTCAAGGTATGGAGGGTGGAGGATCTATCGTAATGCCACGATATCGAATTCAAGCTACGAGCCAATGAGGCACCCAAATCAATCTATGCGAGCCATGGAATCACAGACTCGAGTCGAGCAATGATCTGCTCAGTAGGAGTAAGCGAATTCTGCACCGAAAGAGCGCGACCAGCTTCAACTTCGATTACATACAAAAGCACTCAAGAGCTCAGGAATCCTTTTCCCTACTTTCTTCGCACGTTCCTCTTGTCTTTGCTTGTAGTAAAGTGGTGAGTGAGTCTTACCGCTTCTGCATTGACTAGAAGCCTTTCTCCTTAATGGCATTGACCATGTATACTCTCATATATATCTCATTATTCGGCGAACTATAATGCCCTAAATCTTGCATCTCCGTGGGCATGTATGGGTGCTTTGTCCTGTAAGCGTTGAGTCTGCCATGGATATTTCACAGATTATGCTTCATGAAAGCCGTCTTGGTTCACCAAGTCTTTAGCCAGATTATCCATAGGCTCATACCAACTTGTGAAACCCATATGAAAGCCCTTATTGTTGCTCTCTTAAGATCCTCCGACTATGTAAACGATACATTCGAACGCTTTGCTGATTTCGCAATAGGTCATCACAGGCCATCAGTCCATCGCCATTGCGTTAAAACGTTTTCCAAATATCAAAGCATCCGATGTTCTTTAGCCAGGCCCAAGGATAAGCACCCTGCCAGCGCAAAGAACGAACATGCCATCTCCATTATTCTATTGTTGTTACATAGTAATCTATAGCTCATCCCTGACCTTCGCCTTCACCCTTCCCATATCCTTCTCAAGATCCACCCCATTCTTCCGTCTCCACTTCTCCCACACAGCGTGGAACTCCTTCCCCATACCCTTCTCCATCTGGTCCGGTAGCACAACAACATACTCCACGATCAGGTTCCCAAACTCCCCCACCTCGACATGATCATCCTCCCCTAGCCAAAGCGGCATCCCCTCCCCTTTCACCGATTCCACCATTCCCGGCTGCACCACCTCCCCCCTCTTCCTCCCCAATTGGACAACATGCCCATCCATGTGCGTCAAGTTTCTACTCCACTCCCCCATCCATGCCTCCCTCAGACTCAGCACCTCCTTCCAGAACAAATCTCGCCCCTTTCTCCTAAAGAACGTCCCATCCACCCTCTCCTCATCCGACATGCCCATATCCAGCTCCGCCTCCTTTTCCATAATCGTAACCACCAGATCCCCCGCCTCCCAATCCGGGCTCTCGTCCGCCTCGTTCTCATACACCACCCTCGCCCCCTTCTTCATTCCCTTCTCCACAACCAACGTATGCGCCTCCTCCCTCTTCACGACCCTGCTCCCAGCACACACCTTGCACGGCCGCCTAATCACACTCCCCTGCCCCCCACACTTATCGCACTGCATCTGCACCTGCTGAAATATCCCCGGCGCAAGCATATGCTTCCTAACCACCACCCCCCGCCCCCCACACTCCCCGCAATTCTCCCTCGCCCCGTCCGCACTCCCCGACCCCTCGCACTCATCACACACATGCTGCTTCTGCAGCCCGAACGTATGTTCCGCCCCATTGTAGAAATCGCGCAAGGGCACCGATATCCGGACTTCCATGTCTGGGCCCCGCCGCTGCCCGGATTGGTGCCCGAAGTGGCCGGAGCCGCCGAAGAAGCGCGAGAACAGGTCGAAGGGGTCGTGCGTGCGGGCGCCGCCGCCTTGCTTGTGTTGCTTGACGCCTTCGTGGCCGTATTGGTCGTAGATCTTGCGGGTCTCGGGCTCGGAGAGGGCGTCGTAGGCTTCGGCGATGGAGACAAATTTCTCGTGGGCGGAGTCGTTGCCGCTGGGGTGGTTTTAGCCTTGCCTAGCTACTGAGGGAGGAAATAGAAAGGGGAGGAAGGGTGTTGGGGGGAAATAGAAAAAGGAAGGTATACGGATTTTTGTCGGGATGGTACTGCTTGCTGAGTTTACGGTAGGCTTTCTTGATTTCCCGGTCCGAGGCCTGTTTGTCGAGGTTTAGAAGTTTGTAGTAGTCGTCGGCGCAAAGGATCAGGAGAGGGAGGGAGAGAAGGAGGAGGAGCGATAGGGGTTGCATTCTGAGGGTCGGGATGCGCTGAAGATAGGAGGGTGTGCGAATGAAATGGGTGGGCAAAGCCTCAGGGAAGGCTTAGCCTGTGGATCTTGCCATTCGCCGCAGCGGAGTGAGATTTATGCAACGAGTTGATGGTGAAGTAAGAGATCTTGGAGAAAGCCAGATAAAGCTACGGTGGCTCTTGGCGCGTAAAGATGCGCGTATGCGATAAGATAGGACCCTAGATTTGTCTAGGGTCAAAAGTGCAATTTGTAACCGGGGTTACCTTGCATATCGTAACCTTTTATGGCTTAGATCCAACGAGCTTAAGGATTGCCCTTCAGCTCGCCTTCAGCTCGTCGGATCTATTGGAGGCGTTGAGGAACGAGATTCACCTTACCAACCCGCGATTGAGGCACTTGGCCTTTTCCTTCGTTGTAATCTCGTTGCTCAATTAATTCATGTGCCAGGCTTATCTCCTTTTCCTTCGCTATGATTTCGCTGGCGATGAAAGTGAAGGAGGGTCTCATTGTATTCTCAGCATTGATATTGGGAACCTGATTGATATTCATTCGTGCTTGTCCTCAATATGATTTATCTCCTATTGGTGTCTGCACCAGCGGTGTACTTTCTGTTCAATCTCTATTGCCTGCTCATCAACTACGGACGAGCTTCTCGGCTAGGTGTTCCTACAATATGTGTACTCATCAGTCCCGACAATCCATTGTGGATCGTTCTGCAGACCAGCTTCTCGTCCCTTTTCAGGCACATTCCTCTTGAGTACCTCTCCCTTACTAAGTATTGCCGTCTTGGATGGGAGTTCCACGACAGGTATCGAATGCATCAGCGACTTGGTGACGCTTGGGTACTGGTTACACCAAACAGAAACTTCCTACATGTCGCTCAAGCGGAGGCCGCCAACGATATCCTTCGTCGAAGCCATGAATTTGTCCATCCATGCTGGATGACCGGTGAGTCTACAAGACCGCCGCAGGGGTGTGGAACATTTTAATTCCTGACTGCAGATAGAGCCCCTCAATGTGTTCGGTCCAAATATTTCCACTGTAGGAGTGGTGTCATTTTGGATATGTCGAAAGTACTAAGCAGTCTGTTAGGCAGAAGGTCCAAACTGGCAACGGCAAAGAAAGTTGATCGCGGCTCCCTTCAACGAGCAGAAGAGTAGTCTAGTATGGACGGAGGCCATTCGCCAAGCAAGCGATATGCTCCAAACTTGGCTGTCACGCAGCCCTACCGGTCTAAACAGTACTTCTGACGACGTGAGGACGCTCGCTCTCCATGTACTGGCTTATGCTGGATTTCAAAAATCTTATCCTTTCCATAGCGTCGTGAAAGACAGCGAAGGGGAGCAGCCATCGACATACAGAGACTTTCTGGCAGTCATTCTGAAGAACGTCCTCGTGATCATGGTTCTACCAGTAGGGGCCTTTGACTTGCCATTCTTGCCCCGAAAGTGGACGCAAATTGGTTTGGCCATCAAAGAGTTCAAGCTGTACATGCTTGACCAGATTGCGGATGAGAAGACACTGATAGCGGAAGGCAAACCAGGATCAGGAACTTTGGTGAGCAATCTTGTAAGAGCGGGCGAGGAGCTACCGGAGACCACTAAAGCCAGTGTGGATTTGTCAAGTGGAAAGCCACCGGTATTACGAGCCTTGTCAGTTGATGAAATACTTGGTAACATCTTCGTGTTCAACTTTGCTGGTCACGACACGACAGCAATTTCAATGGCGTATGCTATGTTGCTTCTCGTTGCTCAGCCAGAGGTACAAGATTGGATTTCGGAAGAGCTGAACTTCTACATTCCGGATGAGAAGTCTGAGTCGTGGACCTACGAAACATATTATCCAAAATTAAAACGCACTCTTGCAGTTCTGGTAAGTGTCTAAGCGGCCATTCGTCATATATTGCATGCACATTTCAGTCCATTAACAGAAGAATAACTGATCTGGTTTCTAGCTCGAAACCCTTCGCCTTTACAACCCTCTACCTGGGATACCTAAGTATACCGGCTCGAAACAATGCGCGCTGATGGTCAACAATGAGACCATCAATATCCCCTCTGACACTCTCGTCGTCCCCAACCTTCAGGCCCTACATACCCATCCTCGCTATTGGGGGACTGACTCTCTCACATGGAGGCCGTCGAGATGGATACTCCCCGCATCCGCTTCTCAAACCGCAGAACGGTCCGAACCCACGCAACTGCCAAGCGAGAAACTCCTTGTGCCGGAGAAGGGAACTTTCATTGCCTGGTCGGAGGGCGCTCGAAATTGTCCTGGTAAAAAGTTCGTGCAAGTCGAATTCGTCGCGACCATGGCCACGCTTTTTCGTAATTACCGAGTTCAACCGATCGCAAAACAGGGCGAGACACTGGACGGAGCCAGGAAGAGGGTGCTAGAAGTGGTCAAAGATAGTAGCGTGCAACTCTTGTTGCAAATACGAGATCCGGAAAGTGTGGCTGTTACGTGGAGTCGGCGATGACGGCGCTGTTTCATTGAGGTGGTGCATCAAGCTCAAGGACGTACGCCGTGGCGACATTGGACTGTGAGACTATGTCGTATTGGCCCTCTTATCAGACGATGGATGCGTGACGACAGTGCCATTGCGGAAAAGGATAGCGGTGTTCTGGAAAGCCATGATTTTTCAATCTGCAGAGACCATACTGAGCAAGTCAAGGAGATCATAGTACTCGCTGCCACTTCCACTTCGTGTCCACTGAGTCACAGAGATCAAAGAAATTTGTAGTCTCAGCACGAAACTATGGAAACGCCAGCCTTCATCATTCACGCTTCCAATCGCTGATGAGCGGTAATTGCTCTGCAGTCGTGCCTCCAGAGCTTCAAAGGATCAACTGTAAGCATGAGTGCAGAACAGCCGGGCTTAATCGTTGAAATGGCCGTTTCTTAGGTCGGAGTAAACTGGAATATCCAAAAACCACCCAAAGCGGAATAGCGCCATCCCGCAACCTCTCCAAACATCCTCTTGCCTTTCCCTCCACCCCAGCATCCATCACTCCCAACCACCATGAAGCCTCCATCCCCATCACTACGGCACCTCCCCTCCCTCTCCTCCACACTCTATCCCCTCCGCCCCATCCTCCCCCTCGCCCACCCCCGCCACGCCTCCACCACGCCCACCCCAGACGTCGCCCACCGTACTTCCCCCTCCCATCCCCCTCCCCACCCCCACACTAACCTTCCACAGCCTCCCTCCGCCCCCTCTCCTACTTCTCCCCCCCCCCCACCCAAACCGCCACCTACAACCTCATCGAATCCCTGCGCCGCGCCAGCGCCCCCTCCCCCAACTCCTCCCCCTCCCACAAGCTCCGCACCGGCCTCGACGACATCGCGCAACGACAAGCCAATAACGAGTTAGAGCGACAGGCGCCAAGGAGGTGGAAGGTGGGCGATGTGTATGCGCCGCATGATTTGAGTAGTGTGGAGATGGGGAAGTTTAAGGGGAAATTTGGTGGGGGGGGGAAGGGGATTGGTGGTGGAGGGGGGATTGGGGGGAAGGGGATTGGGGGGGGGAGGGGGAGGGAGTGGGGTGATGTGTGTGATGTGTTGGGGGTGGAGCCGGTGGGGGAATATAAAGTGCGTTCTCCTTCCTTTTTCTCATGGGGTGTGGATATCTGTTAGGGCCGAGAGCTGGCGAAGGCAAAGGAAAATGAATGGGACGGCAACGGATAGCTGATCTGCGGGTGTGGTTGGGTGTAGAATTTCTCCATGATCCAAGAGTTCAGCACGAAGATGGGGCGGATCAAGCACTCGCGGGAGACGGGCCTGCGGAATGTGAACCAGCGCAAGATGGCCAAGGCGATTCGCAGGTCGGTTGGTATGGGGCTGATGCCGAGTGTGCATAAGCATCCGGAGGTGCTGGAGAGGGAGGCGCTGGCTAAGGCGAATGGTGCGCAGCGGGGGGAGTATGGGGGGAGGAGGGGGTAGGGGATGGGGGGTGGGGGTTTGGGTTGTATGTAGTGCGAGGCAAGGGGGCTTGTTTGTGCTCGTTTATAGGTCTACGATGGGGATGGGGATACACGTACAGAGGCATCGCCAGCTGACATTGGAGGGACGCGATACCTACTTGCTGGTGGGGAGCGATGTATTCGTAGCTGTCGAACCACACAGATCCAGTGGAAGATCCAATCCTCACTTGAGTATAAGATACCATATAGATAGATATATAGCTGCATCCCCACCCCCCACACAATATTCCCCAAACCTCCACCCGCTGTCCCAAACCCACGATCAAAGGCTGCCCAATCAAGGGCGCACCCCGACCAAGATGCAAACGCAACCGCCACCAAGAAGCCGTTCGGGAGTAACGCGTGCGCGAGACGCGTGCTCGACCAAACACGGCGTCTCCAGAGTCGCTGAAAGTTTTGAAAGACAAAAGGCCCACCCCGTTAGGATATATGCTGAGAACAAAATCGCTCACAAGAGCCGCCGCGTGCGCCGGAAAAATCAAATTTGAGTGTTCAGAAAATCCAGAAAAAGATGTGATGGCGCGTACAGCGTGAGACTAGCCGATGCTGCTGACACCGGCTAATAGCAAGGCCGTACAATCGCGACGTCTAGGTGGTAACCGAGGCTCGATACTAGAAACAGGAAGTCAAAGGACAGAAGGGGTATTTGGTCGCTCATCGAGAGCAGACATGACGATGCCACCCGCGTAATATGCACATGACGGAAGCCTACCCAGTAAATACAACACATATGGAAGGGTGATGTTGGAGGTAGATGTTGTTGAAATCGAAGGGTATCGAATACCCTGATTTCGTTGCAGGTGCTGAAATAGTTTGTTCAACTATCCATGGATGAGAATGACCGGGTTGCAGCTGCTGGATCAAAGACAGTCTCTCGTAGAGCTTCCAGGATTTCCGCATCGCGTTCCAGAGTCTCAGAAAGGGGAACCAGACCGCGAAGAAAGTTGATGGTCCGATCGAAAAGCATCGACAGGGTTTCTGCCGAGACGAGCGAGGACAGCGTGCGGGATTTCGACTTGTATGTGGCTGCTAAAACCAGGATGTTGCCGAACTGTCTGTTCCTTTTATTAGCAGCCAGTGAAAGTTGGTACTCTGCCAGATGGAACAAAGGACTTACGCATGAGCTGTCCCGAATATGTTGGTGACAATAAGACGTCGATGACTGAGTATACCATCGAACGCTATAGTACTCTGCCTCGCGGCTTCGATACATGTCTCGCATGACTTCAGGATCTCGCTTCTTGTAGTTTGAGCAGCGGTATCTGGCGGAGGCATAACACTGCCTCTTCGATCTTGCGATCGGCTAATGCTATTTGGAGGATCCGTATCACCGAAATAATCATTTTCAAGAGCATATCTGAGGAAGGGTCGATGTATAATATATTTAGCCCCATAGAATTTTCCACGCAGCCGAGCCGCGTTGATGTCGGTTGATGGGTCATGTGAGTCGTCCCATTCTAGCTCTGGGGGTAGCGCTTTCCTCCATCCACGAAGGGTCTCCATGAAAGCATTTCGAAGCGCGAATCCTTTTGTTGCGCGATCGAGGTCTAGACGAAAACAGATAAGTCGAGTTGAAATGATCGAGTCGGATGACACTTACTCTCTGGCCCATAGAGATCGTTCTGAATGTCGTTGAGTGCATTGCGGATGTGGATCTGACCCGAGTAATAACCCATGATTAATTTGTCCGAATCCCAGTGATGGTAATCTCCTGGCTCTACATAGTCATTCGGATACTCGACCTCACGTATGTCTTGTATGCCGCTACGTGGTAGATCTAACTCGGCGAGTATATCACTGACTTGATAAGGAAGGTGCGACGGAAACAGTGATTATTGGGTTGGGCTTACCTTTCGAGCTGTGAGCATGCCCAGAAAGCGAACTTGATCATATTCTTCCTCGGATCTTTCTCTTTTCGAAGAAGGGGACTGTGCTTGTTAGAGGTGGCTCACTTGGATAGGTCGACCTTGCTTACTCTCGGACAAGGAAACGACATGCAACGCAAGCGGAAGCTATCCACTTGAAACTCTCAAAGGTTCGAGCGAGTTGACCAACATACAAGCCGGCCAAAAGATAGGCTTGGACGTGCGCAAGATCGTTGCTACCATGGAGATTTCCTAGAATGTCTGTAGCGGGCGCATAATAAGCCAAACCAGGTATAATGTCGATATTCCTAAGATCCTCTGCGTTAGACCTGGGACTTGGCAGGCTATTGCGGTACATGCTGGCGGGTGATGGAGCGGCCATCATGCGAGCGGGTGTCGGAGGAGACATGGCCATTGAATTTGCTGGCGGTGATTGCGTACTCCTGTGAGGAGATTGGTGCTGAGGCCCATAGGCCGTTGTCCCTCTCGAATCACGTTTCGGTCGTGGAACCCCCGGCAGACGATCTTTCCACTCGCATATTCTACCCAAAGCCATCACGAGAAGGACGACCGCTGTTGAGATGGAACGCTCAAACTGTATCTCACGTTTAGGAGGCGCTGAAGCATAGCCAGGCTCTGTAGCAAAACTTTGTGTGTAGCCGTCCGAATGTTTTCTTTTCCCTCCCGCGGACGTGCCTCGAAGCACATCAACGCCAATGCCGGAGGCTGGTGAAGAGAAAAGAGATCTCGTCAGTCTCTGTTCCGTGGTATTGTAGCGCAAAGAAAACCTTTCGATCATGCGCGTCAAGCGGGGTTTGTCAAGAAAGGGATGCAAGACATAGATGTTGTCCAGATAGCTATCGAGAAGGCGTCTGAGCGTCAGAGGATGGATGTTCAGAGAGAAGTCAAAGTTCGGATCGCTAGAGTGTGGACCGTTTGGCGTGGTGACCGGCGGGATAAAACCATAGCCCCATAGGCCCTCAGGTGGCGAGGAGGGACTGCCAGCATCGGCAACCTCCTCGCTACGGCCACTACTTGGGCTGCCTGTGTTTTGATAAGAGCTTTGATGAGCAGGACTTTCAGCGCCAGGTTGGCCCCCGTCTCCTCTGTCTCGGCCTTCGCCAACTCCGTAAACACGCAAGACCCCCCTTTCTTCTTCTAAATACATGACATAGTCCTCGTTTGCAGCATAGCCGCTGAGACTCCTCGGACGGAGCAGCCTTTTGATCGATGGCCAGGCAAGAAGTTTATGAGCCGCGGTTTTATGATCAACAATTACAACGATAGGAGCAACAACAAGACCTGATTCAGTGGGAGCCGATTCTGTGCTGGTCGTGGCGTGAGATCCGCTCGGGCTTGCCTCAACTTTGGGCTCCTTGTACCTAGATGTTTGTGCAAGAGCGTGGGACGATATTTTTTGATCCGGGGTGATTTTCCTCTTCGGACTTTCTAGATTAAAGTGCTGGCGGTTTATTGACCTTCTGTCTGGTCCTTCTATCGCATTCATGGAAGTTGGTGTGCCAGAGCTTAACAGAATTTTTTCAATCCGCTCAATAGAAAACTGCAATGGAGATATCATGGATTCGAACTTATCGAGCTTCCTTTCCTGGAGGTCGAACCTTCGGTCTTGGGCTTGCAAATGGAGGTCGAACCGTCGATCTTGGGCCTGTAGATGGACGTCTTGAGCTGCCAAGAGGTCCATGATTGCTTGATTGGCACGATCAGCCCTGCCACGACTTAGTCAATCATACAGAGATCCGAGAAAGGGATTTTTACTTCGCAGGAGCCACGTTTTGGTAATTGCAGTTCATTTGGTTCTCGACACAGAAGCTGCATTTGGGCCTGCCTTCGTCACACTTCGCCTTCCGTTGCCGACAAACGTCGCAGGCCTAGATCAAAACGTTAAACGTGGTCTCCGTGGTGTGCGGAGATCCAGTTTACCTGAGTGGCCCGATTGCCCTTTTTCGATCTTTGCATGATTTGATAGCTCGATTGAGGACCATAACCTCCTCCAGAAAAGGGATGGGGAGTGGCACTGACCGGCGATTGACTATACTCGGGGTGTCCCTGCGCGACGGAGTGGGCATTGTCTGGATATGCAGACATTGGGAGACCATGATGGGCATTTCCGTTCATGGGTCCGTCATGGTTCGGATAGCCCACTGCATGCCCAGCGGCGTCGGTAGAATATGTAGGAGGATAATGCCCTTCGGTGGTCGCAGCACTGTTCAAAGGTCGTCCATCCGGATATTGCTGGTAACCATCGGGGGAACGCGTAATCGCCGAAGCACTGCCACGTCGCGAGTAAGTGGGCTCTGAAGCATAGTGCCGTTGTTCTCGTGCTGGGGTGTTGTGACCCGATTGAGGTTGGGTGTAACCGCCGGTGGGATCGGGCAGAGCTCGGTTGTGATCATGGGCGCCAGACTCGTAGTACGGAGAGGGTGGTGGAGGGGGAGCCCCGTGCGGATAATGGTTGCGTGGCGGGGGAGGGTGCGACGAGTAGCTGTGCGACGGGGCGATAGGGGGTTGCTGCTGCATCCGGTACGAGCCATCATTATATGTATCCAAACGCGGTCGCTTTGCCTCTGGACCTTGACCCTCCATCTATTCGGCTCTCAGTCGTGACAAGATCCATCTGCTCCGCCAGTAGCCATATGACGTTGCTTTCTTCAAGGACAGCTCTTCTAGAATCGCAGCAACACGCTCCAGGTTTGCGTCCACAAGCGCATTGGGCACTTCCTCGATGCGGCGGTCGGAACAGTGGGGAGCGAAGTGGTACACGGCGCGGCTCCTCGCAGACTCGTATCGTCTGACGAGTGCAGCTTGGCGATTGGTCAGCGACAGCACGACAGATTGGACCACGCAAGACCAACAAGAAGTTCTGATGTTGTGTAATGGAAAGTCGAGGACGGTAGGTGGTCTGAAATGTGCACTTTCGGCGACAATAGGGTAGTCAATGCCCAGTGGGCGCGGCCGACGTCAAAGAGCGGTAAGATTGATATGCGCAGCTGATGAGGGGTTGCAGGAGGGGGGCAATTGAAGGAGTGGTCCCGTCCTTGTCCAGCAGAGCGAACGAGAGCGTGCTCCTACTTGCTGCTTGCCGGTCTTGCTGCACCCAATGCACCCACGACGTCGCGTTACTGAAGGCGAAAGACGTAAAGCTCGGTTGGATATCGTGATATATTCCTTCAGTCAATAATACCGCACTGTCCATGGAGAAGATACGGGGTAGCTCGAGCCTTGTCTGGCAGTGTCTGCTGACCGGTAGCTCCGAGGCCTCATCCGAGCAGTCAGTCCCAAGTCCAAGGAGCCGGACATCGAGGCGTGACAGGGGTCGCCTGGGGAGGGAACCAGATGGGATGGCGGAGTAGTCACTAATGCTTAGACAGGCCAAGCGTTAGGCCCGAATTACCACACGAGTAGTGGTTAGCATAACAAATCGATTACCGCAAGCATCGTCAAACCCCTGGTCGCTGTTCGAAGTCAGGGATCTCTCACTTCGCCCTCTTCCATGTTTGCTGGCAATGATTGGCCTGCCATCCAACGTTATATCGACCCACGGCCGATCTCTTCGCTCATCCCACACCGGCCCACAGGACACTTCCCATCATGGCGATCTGGGTTCTAGAAGGCTTGTTGAATCTGTCATTATGACTTATAACGCACCCTACCCCATGCCAGAGCCGAGATCTGACAGCTGTATGAGCCTTATTCCCACGTCGGTAGCACGTCGGTCGCGCAGCTTTTGCTCGCTAATATTATTACAGATAAATCCCTGATATTCCTTCGACCATCATCACAGACCGGCGAATGCTAATAAGCGCCTGAGACCGACAAGTACCCAGCACGGAGTAGCGTGCTCTGCCTTTGAGGTTAGAGCCTGGGGCTTGCACCGCATTGAGCATGGGCGGTCGTCAAGAAAACCAACACTATGGCTGACTATCCTATCAAGAGGCGATGCCGCTTCGACGTCAAACACCCATCGTTATTTGCTTAAGGCTAGACTTGTCCTCAATGTTGCTGCAACCGGGTTCAAGGATCTGGGACCAGCCTGCCACGCGACAGCCCGTCCAACGACGGCGCGCCAGTTGCGGTATCTCTCACCCGCCTTCGCTGAAGGGCCTGCTCATATTTCGCCGTCAAGCACATGGCTTCCCAGGTGTAATTCGTGAATGACCAATTAGCCAAACACGAGCAGAAGCGAGCATGGAAGTAGGCGTTCAAAGCTTACTGCTGTGTTGTATAATTGTATGGAGGGTCAAGCCCGGAAGCTGTCGTTAGACTACAATCACTGGTGTTGAAGGAAGCATAAACAGGAGATCATCGTGAATCTTCCGCATGCGATGCACGGTTCATGTGGTGAATGGTGATCGATCTGCATTGATGGTCGGTCGCGGCGGTACACCGTAACTCCGTAGATTCCCCAGCATCAGGATGTACTTAACGGAGTAATTCTCCTCGTGGCGAATACTGCTGGACATAGTGAGTGATATTATTGCTACTCCGGTACTCCGTGTGTTGACTCCCATCTACTCCCCGAAGCCATTCCACTCCGAGGACCACTATACATCTATACCTTCTCCACGCCAAAAACAACGAATACTACCTTGAGGCACATCCGTAGCAACTTCCATCTAGTAAATTACGAGGCTGGACTGGCGTGGACCCTGTACGCCTGGCGGTCAAAAAGTAGCACTATCCATGGTACTTTGCGCTGAAGAGCGTTAAGCCACACACTTTGACTTCACGCAACGAGCGTGGGGGGGCGCTGTGAGCTAGGGCATTTCCCTTCATCACCTTTGTTGTGCTCGAGCTCAGAGACTCTCAGCCCTCAGGGCCTCAAACCACGTTGATCTTGTACTAGTAATTCCGGCTATGGATCGAGGAACGCTATCGTAGCTGAAGATCACAAAGCCACGGAAGGGTTTTGACGAGCATCGCTGGAGCATCGCTGTCAAATATAGGAACACAACGAACAAGATATGGAGATTCACCATGAACCAAAACCAATCACAATGTCAATTGAGCCTCAAAGGTTGCTATCATCACTTCTGAGCTTATCATGGTGTTGGTCAAGTTGCTCGCTAACACTATCAAGGAGGATCGCCTATCGAGATCGACTTATCACTTCATGACGAAGAACCACTGTGGCTCGACTATGGTTTGTGTCAGGTAATAACACCTACCTCTACCAGAAGCACGCGGTTTTGATGTGATTATTGGCCTAGCAACCTTCCAATTCTAATGCTGAACAGTGAGCACGTGCGTGAAGCAACGTCCGGAGATCGTAAACTTCGAATCTAGATACACGCTTCTGCCCAAAATCGTATAGTTGGCTTCGATTGATTCTGAAGTCTGCGGGAAGTTTCTCATTGGTCGATAGATCTGTTCATCTTCCATTGGTACCGTGCCTGGATTTTCGCTTCGTAAGCGTCATATCTATGCCTTTGTTTGTTGCTATTTTAGACTTCTCGCAGACCCCGAAGAATTGGCATATGTTGCTTCTCCTCGGAGGCTCGGACTGGACCGGCAAAGCAGAACCAGGAAAACAGCCCACTATCAAGGTGGATCTACATTTACAGTACTCAATGCCCGTAAGATTGGAGAAGGGCATGGCAGAAGTACAGAGATTGCTGAACAATGTTCGGGTCGCGCATGCAGTCTTGCTCGTTGGTATCAGAAGGGACTAGTGATCATATGTGGCTACATGCTTGCTCCAAGACAGACAGGCAGCGTTGAAGCAGCCCCTCCCGTGAGGGGTATGTACTTCTCAGTTGCAGTCATGAATGCGAGTCTGTCCACCTGCTGCAGCTACACCTGCGACGATTGACTGCAGGTGCGCCTATTTGGACTCACAATTCGCTCGCAGTGCAGCATTGTGTTGAGATGTCGTGTCACTTGGTAGGCGGATGTATGACCGTTCCGTATCTCTTCATCAGTCTCGCAGCGATGGGTTAACACTCAATGCTGTCTCTTCTAAGGGGTTTATCTCATACAACCTTGCAGCCTTCGGTCCAAGAGCACACAAAAGGTTATGGCCCAGACAACAGCGCCCGCAATTGGAGAACCCCATATCAGACCTTCGCTCGGGGTATCTTGTGGTTCGTGCAGTGTGGAGCATCTGGATGCGGATATCGGATTCGTCACGAGCCTGCGTCAGGATGTGATTCCGATCGTAAGAATCGTTTCCTACAGATCCAGGTTTGCTGCTCTAGGTGCGCAAGCTCGCTGGAAATGGTGTGCAGGCTGCATGCTTAAGCACGGAATCGCGCTTGATGCGCCTCTGCTGCAGGGAACTAGAGTACAGTGTGTCTGGTGCTCACTGCCAGTTACCCGGATTCCAGACGCATCTCACATGATTATCACACGTTCGACGGCACAATGTATTGCGTGCGAATTGCAAGCCATCAACGCTCTCAACTCAGGACTAATTTCAGGCCTTCTCTACAATTTGAATATCCTCCACCCCATTTTTCGAGACAACAAAAGCGCATATGTGCAATTTGGGCATTGACAAGTTAAGGCGCTTGGTTCAAGTCCAAACATTTGGTCGCACAGCAGGCGCCACCCGTTTGCTGGTGACATTGTACTAAGTAAATGTTGTATCAGCATTGCGTGCGCCTAGGAATGTTCCCGACAGCTTCGACCCTGATAGGCGGAGAGTGCTCCGGGCCAAGAACCTGGTATGGAGCATGGCGTTCTATGTGCGCCGTTTGTGACACAGAGCATATCTCATTCGCCGAAGACCACACTCCTGCTGGCTCGGCTATGCATCCCATGAACGGCTCTATGTCCGAAAAGTTGACTGTTTAACGACTTAATGTATCAACGACTTTACGGTCCGGGAGCGGAAAAGCCTAATGCACCCGCTTCCGCATGTCTCATGCAGACCAAGACTTGTGGGGAAAAGTCTCATTCGATGACTTGTTCTCACCACCAGCTATACAAGGCTTTGCGGAAGGTGAAGCGAGTCTGGCCGTACTATTCCATTCAGCATTTCGTTAGATTCAGGTCGGCAATCTCCCTACCAAAGGCCTTGTTCTCAGCTCCACTCTGACGAGGAGATGTATGTTCCACTCAGTAGGTCGTAGATATATGGCTTCTTGAGCGGAACTCTTGTCGTCGATTTTTTCCCAACATGACTTCGGTCAGAGTCTCTCAGGGTTTGTCTTACAATTATCGAAAGCATTTCTTTTTTACCAAGACTTCTTCTTTCCCGCACCAGGAACTGCCCTCGCGTACACGCGCGGTTTTTCAGAATGGAAGAAGAGAATTAGTGTACCACTATGGCATTCCCCATGCACAACATCTTTCTCACCTTCGGATTAATCTTGCACGCCTTTACCGGGTCCATTATGTGTACCAGCGCAGCCTGCTGTGGCCAGCTGATTCAGGCCCGAAATCTTTGACGGCCATAGCAATGTGGATCCAGAAGGTTTGTAGTAGGTAAGCCAGTCATGTGCTCCTGCCACTGGAAGCTGCCATGCCCAGAAAGGACTCGAAATCAGAGATGGGCAAGTGCAATGAAACAGTCCCATCGAGAAAGTGCTGGGAACACTATTAGGGCCTCACTGACAAGATGGATCAAACACGTATCTGGAGGAGAAGTAACAGTACCAAAAGTACGTTTAATCGATATGACGATGGACTGATTGGCCACCAGTGCTAGATCTATGGAAAAGAGGGAAAGCAGTACTCCACCACAACACTCAAGAGTATGGTGGTAGAGAAAGCGAAGCACAGGCAGTGTTGACCCAGCCTTCCTCATCAGCTACGAAGAAGGTACACCATGCCAGCGCATGGGGTAGTAGCGCACAAGGGTCGAGAATGGCCAGCTGCTCAAGCAATCCACACAGAACCAGTGGGTTTTCAACGACGGAAAAGCCTAAAAGAGTTCAGAGAGTGGATAGCCGTCAAAACCAAGCGTTTCCCCAACCTACACACCACATCCACAGCGCAACCTATAAGCTCTATCAAGCCCCAACCAAAATAACAGTGTTCTCTTAACCCAACGCACTATCTTCTGTTGGTCCATTTGCCCCTAATCCATCCCCTCGGCCCAGCTAATACGTCCCGGGCCACCTTTTTCAACGCTCAGCAATCGTCATCCTAGTTTCGCGTTGGGCTCTCTTTCCCCACGTCCTTTTCGTCTCTACTAATAGATTTCGAGTAGCTGAAAGATTCCTTGTGTGTTAGAGAGACACCAGACGCTTCTCTTCAATTTATCAAGGGGAGCTTTACCATTAGGTTCCGTCGTATATGCGGTTATAACGTCAAGAGACTTCAGAAGTCGTTGAGTCATCAAGTCGTCGATCCGTCGAACAGACATATAGCTAGCTGGTCAAGTGCTTCAAGTCGCCAAGCAGAGACACAGCCAAACAAACCTTTCATCAAATAGGCCTCTCATCAAATCCTCTCGTCTGCCAGCCCTCTCATCAACCAGGCCTCTCATCAAACAGCCCTCTCATCACCCAGCCCTCTCATCAACCCGCCCTCTCCCCAAATAGCCCTTCCACCAACCAACCCCAACTCCCAGCCTCAAACCCCAGCCCAGCTCCCCCTCAAATATCATCCCACTCATCGCACCAGCTTCCCCACCAGCTAATTCTCCACCCCCCCGTTAGAGAAATCAAACTCAAAAACCCCTATTCCAACTCTCTCACAAGACACGCAGAGCGAACATGTCTCTCCACAATTACTACGAGCAGCCATATCGCCTCATCCCCTCTCCCCCATCCAGTCCACTTCTCTCCTTCTTATCCCCTCAGCATCCCCCCCCCTCCACTTATCCCTCCCTTACATCTTTCCTCTTCTTTATCTTTTCTGTCTTATCCCTTTTCTTCTTCTTAGTATCTCTATTCTATTCTTATCTCCTATTCTCTGTTCTCTATCTCATCTTATCCCATCCCATCTTATCCCATCTTATTAGAGCTTATCCCAGCTTATCCCAGCCCATCCCATCCCAGCCCATCCCCATCTCCTATTCTCTATTTCCACTTCCGCCTTCCTCCGCCTTCCTCTTCCCATCTCCTATCTAATCCTATCCCCAACCCCATCTCTTCTCCTCTCTTCTCAGCATCCTCTCTCTGATTCCCATCTCCCATTCCTCTCCTCCACATCCCATATCTTCTCCCCTCCCCTCAACATTCTCCTCAATCCCTACTCCATTTTATCCCATTCTATTTCTCCCCCTTCCCTCCACCACTCCCTCATCAATCTCTTCCTTCACTTCTCCACCCTGCTCTCCCCTTTTCTCTCTTCCCTCCACTTCCACTCCCCCCACCAAACCCCCTCCATCAACCCCCCACAACACCCCAACCACCAACCTCTTATCATAAAGCCATGCAGATGTGACTAGAGCCGGAGATAAAAGAAACATCAGACTAGAAAGGCACGCTAGAACTATCTCAGCATTGGGCGGGCGACGCGAAAGACCTCCTACCAAGCGTCTGGCGGGGTGCTAGAGTCTGGGTAAGGGATGGAGTAAGCTGTGAATTTTCTGGGCACGCTGGAGGAGGGGCGTGGGTGGTGGAGTGGGCGAGGGGTTATGGCTGAAGCGGGGGATGAGGGGGAGAGGGCGCCAAGGACGGTGAGGGGGAAGAGAGATACGGGGGATACCAGGGAGACTGGTCCGTTGGGTGGGGGAGGGAGGGAGATGAATAGACATAGTGCAATCGTGAGAGTCAGAGTCAAGTGTCATGTTGCGTTTCTAATCGACGTCTCCTACTTGTTGATGAAGTGACGATGGGCTTGATGGCATGTTGATGGTGGAGAATAAAGCTGAGGAGGACGGTGAGGTGGGTTTCTGGAAAGGCTGCCAACGCGGAATGAGCAGCCACTGGTGTGCAGGGCAATGGGACAAGATAGTCAGACGAGATCTGAGCGAATGGTTCGTCTATAAGTCATATCATCATTGTTGTCGTTCCTAAGGTAAAAGCCCCTTGCCCCCTCCTCTTCCCATCTCAGCTGTCCATTCGGAAAATAAAAGTAATCAAGCAAGAAAGAATAAGAAAGCCATCATGAAATCATAGGCCCCTAGCCCCTCCTCCTCCGCCTCCTCCTCTCCCGCCCACCGCCCCCTTCTCCCTCCTCAGCGCTCGAACTCTCCTCCCCCATCAATTTACTCAGCAACTTCCCACCCTTCCCCTTGCCCGACAGAAACTCCTCGATCTTGTCCGCCAGTAGATCCTCCCCCTTCTCTGGTTTCTTACGCCCGTGCTCGTCGAACCGTTCTGGTAGCTCGATCGTCTGGTCGCTTGGCGCTGGCGAGGGAGAGCGGGAAAGCGAGCGTGCGCGGCGACGGCGGTGGCGGCGTTGGTGGGGGCGGTCGCTGTTGACGAGGGTGGGGGTTTGGCTGTCGTCGGAGAAGGACTCAGGCGGGGTGTTGGCGTTGGTTTTGGGGGAAGTGCCGGAGCGTTGGCGGCGTTTGCGGGTTTTGGCTGGGGAGGAGGGACCGGAGGATGCGGGGTCGGAGAGATCGAATTGAACGGATTTTGGAGGGGGTTGGGACGAGGATCGTTGCTGTGGGGAGGGGGCGCGGGGGTAGTTTATACCTGAGCGTAGGAAAGGATGAGTCAGCTATGGGAATCTAATATTTGGGGGAGGGAACAGTTGATAAGGGGCGAGGGGAGGGTAAAGACCCACCCTCTACATCTACGGGCATGTAGCGCTTTGCAGCGCGGGACGGAGTGGGAGTGAGTGGGATGGTGGAGAGCGCGGCACTCACATTCTCGTCAGCCCTCCTTGCCCGGCCTCCCGGTCCATAAGGATCCCGGGGAGGCGAGTAAGGGTGCTGGCCGGCGTTGGGCGGTGGAGGTGTGTAGCCCGTTGGCTGGTGGTACCCGTACTCTGGGGAGATCTGCGGTCCTGTGCCTGGTGGCGGAGGATATTGCTCGTGCCCGTAGGCAGGAGGCTGGGGCGTGTAGCCTGGGCCGGGCGGAGGCGGGTAGTATTGTCCAGGTGCATAGCCTGCTTCGGCTCCATGAGCATTGGGTGGTGCGCTGATGGGCGAAAATTGTTGCTGAGCTTGAGGTGGGTAGGACTCATCGTATGCTGCTTGCTCGCGAAGCTCCTCTTGGCCTGTTGTCATTTTATTAGCCGGCACTCGCGCACAGAAGTCGAAAATATTTACGTTTGCGCTCCCTCTTTTCCTCCTTGCGACGTTGCTTTTTCTTGTCATGCGCACTGAGTGCTGCTGCCCCAGCTCCTGCACCAGCTATGTCCCTATTGCGGCTGCGACTAGGGCTTTCGCTCTTCTTCCGTCGATGTCTCCGCTTTCGGCCACTGTCGGAACCAGAGGAGCTGCTTGCTCGTCTACGATCTCTGCTTCTGCTCCTCTCACGCTCTCTCTGGGCGCCGTATGCGGCACCAGCCGCGGCAGCTGGGAGAATCGCATCTGGTGGATAGTAGCCTTGTTGGCTTTGCGGACGGTTGTAGTAATCTTGTCCACCAGCACTGTAGACAGGTTGATCGCCATATTCGATCTGGGCTGCTCCAACTTCGCGGGAGCCATCATATGGCACAGACCGTGAACGTGAGCGACCCTTCTTCTTTTCTGCCTTGCGTTCCTTGTGTGCTGCCCGCGCGAGTTTTTGATCTTCCGCTTCGTTCTTGTTTGCTTGGCTTCGCTCATAGAGACCTGCAATTGCCGCAGTACCAAGACCGGCAGCGGCGATGGGGAGCCCTTGTCGCACTCTACTCTTGGATCGTTCCCTACCCTTCGCACCCCTCGACTTGCTGCGTGCCCGCTCTACAAGACCTGCAACGGCAGCACCAGCCAGACCGGCTTGGGCAATCTTTTTATTCCTATGCTGTGGGTTGCGAGCATCGTTCTCAGGTATCTCGGTAGGGTCAACGGAGCCTTTGCGAACTCTTGATCGACTTCGTTGATCTTGTTGCTGGTTCTGCTTATTCTTGCGGTTCGCATAGCCGACAGCGGCGGCAACAGCAGCAGCGCCGAGACCCAGGCCTGCAAGTTGTCGGACACGAGACTTGGAACGGCTTCGAGACCGCTCCTTCTCTTTCTTTCGATGTCGTCGACGGCCTGATGTTCGATAAGTATCACGGGAGTCGGATCGAGACCGAGAACGAGAGTATGACCGACGACGGCGGCTTCTATCACGATGGGCGCTTCGAGCACGAGAGATCCCCTCGGCGGCCACTGCACCCAGCCCAGCAGCGCCAATGTCCCTTGCAAGGCGACCACCACCACTACTCGTTTCTTCGCCCTGCTTGCCACGGTGGTGACGGAGCAACTCTGCCGCTCCAAGGCCAGCGATGGCACCTTCAGCAAGATGTTTGCGGTGCTCGGGGCTGACGCTCCTGCTACCGTATCCGGCATCGCGGGTCTCGCGTCGGACATAGACCATGCTATCATCGCTGCTGTAATCTCGTTCACGTCCTCGGCGACGACCCACTTGCGAGACAGACTCCCCAGGGCTGACCTCCCGATGACGTCGGTTCATCCGTTCTTCGTAAAAGTCATCGTCGCGGTCTCCTCCTTTGACCTCGCGAGTCCTACGTTCGTAATAGTAGTCGTCTTCCTCTCTTGGCTCGGGCTTGGGGTTCTCGGTACGCTTGGTACGGTCTGTGCGCTTGCTGACAATGGATCGGTTGTCTTCAACGACCTCGGAGCGCTGGATAAGTTGAAAGTCCGCCTCTTCTTTTGGTGGCTGCGGTGCAGGGACCACTATTGGCGCACGTGGTGCTTCCTGAATAATGATCTGTTGAGGCTCTTGGCGAATAATGATGGGCTGTGGTGGATCGGGCCGTGGAAAGTATTCGGTCGACCTGGAGTAGCGCTCGAGTTCATATGGGTCACGGTGGGGTACCAGTCTATCAATGTCTCGCTCAAAGCGGTACTCAGCATAGCGACGCGGAGGCTCGGGTTCCCTCTCTCGCTCAACCCGCTCGATCCGAATTTCTCTTCGTTCAGGCAGACGCTCAGGCAGCGGCTCGGGTTCTGGGGTGCGCTCACGTCTGGTGATGCGGGTTTCTGCGAAGGTACGATCTCGTTCGGAGCGACGTTCGCCTCCATGATCAGAGGAGTAGACGATGGTGCGTCGGTCATCTCTCTCCTCTTCTTCACGGGCAGGCACACGATAGCGCTTTACAGTGGTATAGCCTTTTGCCCCACCTTCACGGCGGTATGTCGAAGAGCGATCGTCGTACTCGCGCTCGCGGTCACGTTCTCGAATGATGACGGACATCTCGAAAAGTCGATACTAGGTGACGACCTGGAAGCGATGAAATGCGGAAGAAGAGTTGAGAAGATGGTGAAACGACGAGGCTGGTGGCAGGTGTACTTTTCACTTCTCAGTGGACAAGGCTGGCGGCCTGATCCACTAGCCGCTGATCCACTTCCAGCTGCGGCGCCGAATGACCAGCGCAGCGAAAGCTTGATTCTTGATTCTTGATGCAAGCAAGTCAGGCACAGTGGCATCCGATGATGCTGGCGAACACGTTGATGTGAGTGAGGCAAGGATACTACTTCGTGTAGGGAGTGAAAGCCAGGTCAAAAGTATTCGATGGAAATGGGTGAAACGATAACGATGTGTGAAGGCGGCTACTGAAATAGCGGCCCGGTAGCGCGCCCTTCACTGCAGTGGCCATATCGATATCAGAAGGCCACAGGGAGACTGCATGTACGGACTACTTTAAGTATGTACTTGACCACCATATACCATCTGCTGGATAACCAAAGTGAGGCGTTCAATGATGCAGATAGCGACTACTCAAGTAGCATTGACTACTTCGTGTTGGTGGTTTTTGAGTGGTCTGTAAGCCAATGCAAAATTCTCGAAACCTGAACAGGAGTTTCATACAGTAATGGACCCTTGATGGCTTGTATGTACATCTATGTACAGTAGGCCAGCTCCTACGGCTGTGGCATATTCGCTGTCCCGTGGCTGAAAGCCTGGTAAACCGATCAGACGCCGCTGTGCAGTCAGGTACAAAGGAGATTCGTGATCATATAGGCATTAGATTAGAGACCTTTGACCCTCTATATGGAGTGCTTAGGGCGCAAGCCTGGCTCTAGGTGATACAAGTCCACCAGACCTGCTCAATGGTACATTGCTCCCAGGAGCATAAGGGCGGCGCGGTGTAGAAATGATCATTGAACCCGTTGGGTCTAGGCCTTCGCCGGGATGCACAAGCACACTGCCTCCAATGGACGCCGAGCGAGTGCGGGAGCTGATGGGAAGCGAGTATCGGATGACGCCGCGAACAATGAGCTCAAAGTCATGGAGGATGACCTTCTCCCATCTTGCCGTCCCACCTTCTTCAGTCTTGTTGCCCGGCTTAGCCAGGCGAACTTCGCCCATAGATGAGAGTGAACGATGCCTGATGGGTGAAGGCTCGAAGATAAGTGGGGAATCGAACTCGAAGATACGACCCAACAGCATCGTCTGTGCGTCAGTCTCGGGATCTTCGATTGGATCGGTACCTTCATCGACGCCGTCTGCAGTATGGTAATCGTGAGAACCTCTGCGATGATTGATCCTGTGGGTAGTATCTTCGGCGATACTCTTCGAACGGATTGTCGGACCCCTGCTTATTTGCATTTCTCCATCCCTCCATAACGCGCTGGTCCCCACATGTTTACTCTTGGCGAAGATGTTGACATCTAAGTCACTGACCTGAACGGCTATTATGTTTGGATTAACCGCACGAACATGCAGATCTAGCATGATTTCCTGCTCCGAAGCTAACACGTTGCGAATGTCCTTGATATGCACCTCGAAGAGTGGCTTGGAGCACAAGATTAAGGCGACGACAATAGCGGCGATGAGAAGGGCTAAAAGTCCTCCCAACGAGGTGTATGCGGTAACCCGACGGCACACACGGTACTCGTTCTGTTCCGCAGCATAGCCATTCCTCAATGTTCCTGGTATAGGCCTCCGACGGTTCTTGCCAGTTCGAATGGAACCAACCAATGGCGCGCGTTCGTCGTCAGCCCCTTCCCCTTCCATGTCATACAACAAAGGCTCATTAGTCTTTCTGGGAGTGCCAGACACCCGTATGTGCGGGCTTCGAGGGTTTGTTGGATGAGAAGACAAGCGGGCGACATTGCCAGTCGGTGTTCGCACTTGCTTATTAGCACTATTGAAAGGAGAGTTGTTGTCGAAAAGTGACGTGTGACCACCTCCACCGCGTCCATACCGGCCTATATGGTGGTGATGTGGTCCATTCCCTGCTTGTCCGTTACTCGAGCGGCGCACCGTGCCCTGGTCAACATCACCTTGCAAGTTGATTGAGTGGTAGGAGTTGTTGGCGAATTTCATGCTCTTTTTGCCTGCTATGCTATGATGACCGTCTTGCCGTATTCTGCCATGCTGATCCAATTGGCTCACGGTCGAGGTTGCACTTGGTGTCCTCGAATGGAACCGGTGGGGCCGTGCCGACAAGGGAGGCTCTGGAGGATTTGATTCGTACACGAACGTCTCTTCCGAATCCGAAGAATTCGTTTGGTCCATGGCATTTGCAACCTTTTGTTCGAAGATATCTGCTTTGGAGGAGGCTATACGCCCTCGAAAAGTTGTTAGCACAGCGCTGGTCGGCCTGATGGCCACATTATCAACAGAGCCAGAGTGCATGTTATCACCAGTGCTGTATTTCTCCCAGTCACTGCTTGGATGTGTGGCGGACCGCAGAGGGCCGCGCTCCAAGCCGCGAGCAAGGGAAAACTCAGGGGAACGGGGAGATAGAGAAACTAGATTTTCAGGAGATGGTGCGCGGGAGTGAATGTGATGATGATGAAAACGTCTAGATTGAAACCCACCAGTGCCCGAATTGATAGACGGCGCTTTTCGCACGACCTTTTTCTTCTCTTTCTTTGGCCTAATTGTTTCATTGCTAGGCTTGAGGCGCAGACTACCGCCAGTATCTGTTCTCCCTGTGAGGCTACGTTCGCCAGCCCCACCTCCAAGAGCCACTTGAGGAATTGTGCTGACCGTCTCGGTCTCGACGATCATGTTCTTTGTAGAGCCTTCTTGGATTTTGGCTTTGGTAGGAAGAATCTGTGTGAAAGACTTCTTAGAATGTATTTGAGGCTTTCCTGTAATTGCTGGTGGGGCTGATTTAGGGATATCTTTCGCCATGTCTGTGGTCGACTTTGTTGCCATTTGGGAGACAATGTTCTCGTTGCTGCTCTCGATATGGAGTTTCTGGGCCTTCGCTGAAGCATGCTCCATGGGGTTCTCTTGGACTGTCCCAGGCCGGTCGCCCGAAATTTGCTTTCCATGCTGTGAACGTCCAGTACCTATTGCAGGCGTCGCCGGCAGGCTACTCTCTTGCACAGTCTCGAGCGTGGGGCCTGCAGCGCTGATTCCCCTCACAGGTGTCCGCATACCGGAAGGAATCGTGTCTTTATCTCCATCGGTGCCTAGCTCTGTGCTTGATTTCAATGTGGGCGTCGCTCGTTCGAGGACAATGCTGGGAGTTGTAGGTGCCGACTCGAATCTCTTCTGAGGCGCCAATGATGCTTTGCTTGCACTGACGGGAGGTGGTGGAGACTTCAGCGGTGGTAGGATACCACTGGCTTGTGCGGTCAAATTCGACCCTTTGGCAGGCTTCTGTTGTTGTTTGTTCGTGTCACCCCTTGTATCCTGTGTTCCTGACAGCTGCAGCTGCGGTGTACCAGCGACCGACAGCGCCCGTTGAATTGCAGCTGCGGATAGAACGGTTGGAATATGTGAGTTTGTTGTGCTTGGGCCACGATTAGGACTAAAATCCTGGCTGTTCTTGCGGGATCTGGTCAGCCTCGAATTGGCAGAAACTGCTGTTTTGGCTTGGGGTCGGACGGGGGATGGTTCACGAGAAGATTCTGGGGAGTTCGTGGTCGATGAGGCGGCGGAGAGATCGGGAGTGGTGGATGCTCGCTGCAGGGAGCCGGGCAATGTGGAGGTTCGATTTAGCTGCCCTTCATTGTCGTTGCGACTGTTTTGACCCGAGTCTTTATGTTCGGCCTCGGCGGACGTCAAGTCCATGACTGGATGCATCTCAGAGGATGCCATCACGTCAGAATTCGAAGCCTGGCCCGCCAAGTCATCCGGAAATGGTCAATCGGTAGCTGCTCCGCCTGATCGATGACCGAGCATTTGCCGGCCACTGTCATTGAGAAGGCAAGCTTCGTTTTGATGTCCAGCGAATGGCTTGGTGCATGGCGAACAGCGGATATGCGGATAGGCGAGTTCGTGGTGATGTGGCTCAAGCTGACGGGCACAAGTGGAAGCACGTGGCGCAAGCGTTGAGCTGGAAGCAGAAGGACTTCTACTGGACGGGCGAGGACAACCGTGGTTTGCGGGACGCCGGATGCTTTGTTGGCGTGGTAAAGCACTTCTAGTACATGAACGCCATCTTTAGGTGGTATCAGAAGTTCAGCGGCTTAGGCAAGAATTCAGAACGCGTCACGTGCGCTTGTTTACGACAGGAACGCGTGGAGCGAATCAGATGCACATTCGGAGGCAACAATTATTCTTTCGTTCAACATCACATCAACCATCAATCCCAATAATTTGCACACCGTCTCCACAGCTCTTTCGCAAGCAACAGGCGCTGATACTGTACCAATTTAATATTGTTAGAGCCCGTCGATGCTTTGCGCCTAGTACGACCAAATCAGTACTACATACTGTCACCGCCTAGATCTTATCAACTTTCGCTGCATCTGAAACCTTCATCACAGGTTCAGCAAGTCTTCTGCGCCAGGGCAGCGTGGCGCTGCGTCAGCTGGGGAAAGATCAAAAGAGGCGGATGGCGTGAGAAGTGTTCTGAAACTGTGCGCATTCCTCATATTGGCATTCCTGATTCGCAGTCGCCGACGTCATTGTGTACAAACAGATATCGATCATCGAATAGTACGAATACCATAATAACGGTGTCGTCACCTACCAGCGTCAGTGGTCCTAACTATAAAGGCGCTTCATCGGATTCGCCAACAAATTCACTGGATTGCTCGGTGCATGTGCCAGAAGTCAGCTTGAGTCATGGGTTCAGCTTACTCTCCACGCCGTGATGCTGGGGGTACCATGCATCTTCTGTCACCAACACATATACATCAGGTTGATGCAGCTTCCACGTTCAAGATACGGCGCTCACTGTCTCGATCGCCCTCTAAGGCTTCCGCATTTCGCCTAGTCACATCCAAATCAACATCACCGTCTCCAAGTTCTCCGCTTTCGCCATCATGTCTCTCCCCTCCGAGTCGCTCGGCATCTACCTCTTTTATTCTACAGACAGCGAGCGTCACAACTCCATCTCCGCTCGCAGTTCCGTATCGCACTAGCACAACAAGACCGCGCGCGACTGCGCGCAAACTCAGTCCCAAGCGCGCCTCGCCGCAGCGGCCAAGCCGCCAGAGAAGCCCTGGAAAGAGAACACTTAGTGAATGTAGTGATCAAGGAAATTCCGTCCCGCGATCTTCGGCTGGGTCCAGCAGCGATGATGTAGAGAATCGAACTGCGAAGGATACGAGCCCAACGAAGCCATTCCCGAACAGCGTATCGAATGGAAGTTACTTTCGCGAAGATGAGAATTCTCTGTCGCCGTTCCGTGCCTTCCCTCGAAACGTGAGCTTGAATGGCCCACCAGCAAAATCAAGCCCCCTGAAGCGAAGTGACGGAAGCATGAACCTGGATCAGGCGAGCGTGGGCAGCCCTTCAGCAAAAAGACGGAGTCTACATGGTGCTTCTTTTGGCGCAGATTTCGACATTTTCGATTACGAAGCTGCTCTCCAGGGTGGCAAGGAGATCCAGAAGTCTGAAACGAATTCCAGCTCAGATAGCATGGCTAACCAAGAGCCTGCAAGCTCATTTTCTCCCCTCCCAAAGCGTACGTCCTCTTTACGGAGGACAACTCTGCAGCAACGACATGAAAAGCCGGCATTTGCCAGGGCAAGGCTCAACATGGATCATGCCCAGGATGCTGTCACGCCAGGCCAGACCACAACAAAGAGCAAGTTCAGGCAGTCTTTGGGCAATATGATGCCTTCCAGGAATCGCGAGAGCCCTTTCTCGTTCCAAGGCAACCTTCCAAGTGCGTCGGCGCATCCAATGTCTCAACAGAATTCTCAGTCATCCGGGCAAGGCGATCAAATTAGGCCTCATAGACATCCACTTTCGCGCACTCTCACTCAGTCTTCCTCCAACTCGAGCCTGGCGGAAGATTCTCCGACACACCTCCCTGTTCGTCATCTTGGACCTCGAAGACCTCTGATAGAGTTCTCCAAGTCTCTCCCTGTTGTTGGCCAGAAAGCACCTACCGATGAAATTACTATCAGCATTCAGGGTAGCCAAGCTTCATGGGACGAACTTACGGTAGCGACACCAGAGAACTACAGACTAGCTCGACCCCATCCGGCAGCCTTTGCATCCACTGGTCTGATCTCGAAACGGCATAAGAACGTCGACGACGCGCAACCCAATTTCAATGCTAGCAAATCTCTCATGCCCGATACGCCTTGCAAGCGTCATAGCCTCATGGGAGCCCCAACATCCACAGCGGCGCCTTCTGCCAAAGGCGATGAGAAGGATCGGCGAGTAAGGCATTCTTTTGGAACACCATCGACCCCGTTCAGTCCGCATGCTAGTAAACCAGAGCCTGGTTCATTTGGCAAAGGTGTCAGCGTTTTCGGCAGCAACATCCTCAGGGGCAACCAGCAGCGACGAGGTAGTTTTCTCAGTGTCGAAGGCGACGAGAATTCGCAGTCTCCAGTCGGCAAGGGCGACAGCCAGTCCAGCACAGACTTTGAATTACCACCAACACCGACGAAGCAAACGCTTGCATCAGGGTCTTTGCAGCAGGCAAACTTTGGACGGAGCCCATTTGGGCATTTCTCCCCAGCCAACCGTGGCGCCGCATCAACGCTGCCTAACATTGGCTCCTCTTTGTCAGATCAAGCTTGTAAGTCATTTTCTGTAGGATTACCATCGGTATTAGTGGACGAAGACAGTGACAACACGGTGGACCTTTCGCCGTCTGTTGCCCTGAGATTCAGAAACTCGTTTTCGATGCCATCTTCTTTCACTCGTTCTCGACGGCTTTCGGGGAATTTCAAATCCCCGACGCCGCTGAATCGAGCTTCTTATACTCTCCCCTTCCTTTCCTCCAGGAGAACAGGAGCTAAACGAAGTCCCCTCTCTCCAGCAAGTCCAATCAATGACCTCTTTGAGCGTCTCTCACCACACACGCCTCGTGACTTTGTCAATCCTCCAGATCCGAGCCGCTTGTCGATTTCAGCCTACGGGGACGGTGGTACACGTCCCATGGAAGGAGTCACAAGCAGCGCCGTCATGGTTCCTCCTGCTACACCGACAATGATGAGGGAGTCTTTCCCACATTTTAGTCTCTCACACGCAAGTACGACCCCACTGAAGAATTCTCACCCGGCCGACAGCGACCAAACCTTGATCAGCCGCTTCGACAAAGTGGAGATTGTGGGTACTGGGGAATTTTCTCAGGTATACCGATGTTCCAAAGTACCGGAAGCGAAAGGATACTCCTCTTTGCCGAATAGTCGAGCATCGCCAAAGACACCACTACCAGATCGAGTTTGGGCAGTCAAGAAATCTCGCAAGGCGTTCATCGGTCTACGCGATCGAGAACGCAAGCTTCAGGAGGTACGTATCTTACGTAGTATGCCGCTGTCCGACCATGTATTGCAGTTCTTCGATAGCTGGGAAGAGAAAGGTTATCTGTACATTCAGACCGAATTCTGTGAGGAGGGCACTTTGGATGTTTTTCTTGTCCAAGAAGGACGAAAAGGCCGACTTGATGATTTCAGGATCTGGAAGATCATGTCAGAACTTGCTCTGGTATGTTTATGACTCCTGCACAAGTTTCGAGTTGCTAATGCGCACGACAGGGTCTCAAGCATATCCATGACTCCGGTTTTATTCATTTGGACCTCAAGCCAGCAAATGTTTTGATCACTTTTGAGGGGACTTTGAAGATTGGTGATTTTGGAATGGCTTCCCCGTGGCCGGCACAGCCAGGTATTGAAGGCGAGGGGGACCGCGAGTATATTGGACCAGAGGTACTCAAGGGGCAGTACGACAAACCAGCAGACATTTTCGCCTTAGGCTTGATCATCCTCGAGATCGCAGGGAATGTCCAGCTTCCTGACAATGGGCTTTCCTGGCAACGACTAAGAAATGGCGACATCAGCGATGTACCAAGCTTGACCTTCAGCTCAGAAGCGAGCAGCCTCGGTCGAGACCAACCTGTGAGCACCCAGACTGACAACAGTTCTTTCGACGATTTCTACCCATCAGACTCGAGTAGCGATTTCGGCGACATGGCCGTCGAGCATCGGCCATCTACACAACAGAAGCCCTCAACGAGCACTCGGTACCAGCGTGAGGGCGAACTCGCGGATCCACCAAACTTCATGATCGATGGTCACGACCGGGATGCGCTGGACAACGTCGTCCGCTGGCTCATTTCTCCGGATCCATCTCTTCGTCCCATCGCAGACCAGATATTGACGGCGAAAGGCGTGCAGTGGGCTGCTAGGCGGGCGCGAGCTGGCGCCACAGTTTACGAAGGTCTTTGGGGCCCTGCAGATGAGGTGCTTGCAGACGATGCGGAGATGATCGATGTTTGAGATCTTTTTCTGAAAGCAGCATTATTAGTGAGTAGGATGGAGTGAGTCGTCTGAGCCCATTGGGTTGAGGACCGAGTTGGGCACCACCGGACTGAAGCATGACGGCGAATTGGCGTTTTATGGATACGACGGTGTCATAAGTCCTTGGCTACCAGGCCTGGATGGATCGACACTGAAAAGTAGCTGGGACTTTCGCATTTTTCGGGATTTCAGCATTTTCTCTTTACGGACGACGATACGATATTACCTACCTGGGCCCCAGCTCCGGCTTCAGCATGACGGATGTACGACCTTGCAACTTCTATTTCCCTGGCAATTCTTCTCCTGCATCTGCTCGATAGACGACACATCTCAAAGTCGACATCCGCAGCACCCAACGCACGTTGACCGGCCGTGGCAAAAACATTCGCTTCGACCTTTATCCTTCTTATACGCCAACTCTTGTCTTTCATGGCCCTGTTCAGGGTCCCCAGGATCGCTTCCTGGTTGTCTCCTTGGGACATTGGGAGATTCAGAGGCGGTACTTGCGGCTGCTTTGGCATATTTCGCTTCACGATGCATATATTTATCAACATAGAGAGGGAGCTACTGCTTGTAAGACCCCCTACCAATATTGAGCGTAGCCGTGGCTGTAAGCTAGATAAAAAATCACTGTTCGCCCTTACGGCAACGGACAATAAAAGCATACTGCCATGGTAATTCTGTTGCTGGTGTCACTATTGTCTGATCGAATCAGGCCCAGAATGTGCCCCTAGATGAGAAAGATGCCATATCGCAACAATTTGAATGGCGAGACTCATCTCATGAGTGTTGGATCTGTTGGCCAAGCACTCTGTCATGGATATAATAGCGTCGCATACAACGAGTGGACAAGATTAATGCAGGCTGCACAAATTGCATGCATAAAATTGGAAATTATCCAACTTCACCCACCACCACCACAGGCTTCAATTTCCAATACTCAACTTAGCTCGTAGAAGCAGAACGACCGCGAGTTTCTGACGTCCACGCATTCTACCAAAACCTTCCAATAAAGATGGTCCGCAAGCTCAAACATCACGAGCAGAAGTCTTTCCCCCAGAGATCTTCCACACCTCGACCTAGCTAACAACCCCTCAGACTACTCCGCAAAGTCGATTTCACAACTTACAAATCCGACAACAACCACCGCGCCGCTTCGATCCTCCGTAGGTTTTTCTAAATCATCCGAATCCCCATCCATATCGGCCTATTTCATCGCAACCCAACTGCCCCGGCACGAGCCCAACACGCTTCAATTACCCTTTGCCCTTCTCCAAGACCCGGTAGCTGACCCTCTTTTTCCTCCAGGCCGCTACAACGTCACCAACCCCACCGACTACGCCGCCTACAACACCCTCGTCGGCACCCTCCGCCGCCTCGCGCACCTCCTCTCCGCCCTCCCGCCCCTCTCGCCCTTCCGCGCCCACCACGAGAAGCTCCTCCTCGAAAAACTCTACGACCTCGGCCTCCTCTCCAACACTACCAAACTCTCCGAGGTAGAGCGCAAGCTCTCGGTATCGAGCTTTTGTAGGAGGAGATTAGGCGTCGTGATGACGCGGCTGCGCATGGCGGAGAACGTGTCTGCGGCGAATAGGCTTGTGGAGCAGGGGCATGTGAGGGTGGGGACGGAGATGGTGACGGATCCGGGGTATTTGGTGGGGAGGGCGAGGGAGGATTATGTTACGTGGGGAGAGGGGAGTAGGGTGAAGAGGGGGATTCTGAGGTATAGAGATAAGATGGATGATTTCGATGTGCTGTAGGATTGGATGGAGGAGGATAGAGGCGGAGGGGTGATGTGTGATGGTTGACGGCTGGGGATCATGGAAGGACTGGGACAGCTATGGTTTTGGAATTTGACATAGCGTCGCAGCATCGTGGATCTCGAGCTGCTGTTTGCATCGTAGCTATGGCTTTTTGAGGCGGGGAGAATGTGTGATTGAGGCAATGACCGACACGCCGATGGAAAAAGGCTAGGCATCTAGCCATAGTCCGGCTCAGCGAGCATCGAACAACAAGAGACCCTACGTATCCAGCTTTCTCGAGCTTCGACGCTCAGCGTCTTAAGTCCGTCATGTCCAATCCCTGATCGCCACGCCAAATGGTAACCCAAACAACCCCAAAAACCGCCGAAGAAGAAACCACCTAACCACCATGCTCACATATGGGTGTATCATGCCGCCCTATCCCCTCCCAAGCCAACGCAAAGGACCTCCAGCCTTCCATAACCCAACATCTTCCCCCCTCTCAACATCTCCCCCCCTCTCACCCGCCCCCTCAACTCTCCCCCACCGACAACAAAACCGTAATCGCCAACCCCGTCGCAACATGCACATACACATACCGAAACTTCCCCGAAAACCCGCTACGACTATGCCCCTCCATCATGCGCGCGAAATCCCTCACAACCGCCCACGGCACCGGACCGACACTGGAGTGGAAATCCAGCCGCACGCTGCCGTAGCCGATGACGAAGGACGGCCATTCGGGGAGGTGCGTCCAGGGGCCATCGGGGGAGAGGTTGACGAGGATGGTGGTGTAGAAGTGGGTGAAGAAGGCGCAGGCGGGGGGGTTGGGGAGGAAGGGGGAGAGGGCGTCGAGGTATTGGTGCCATTGGGGGCCAAAGCGGGAGTGGGTGATTAGGACGCGGGGGGTGAGCGGAGGGGAGGAGGTGAAGAGGGAGGGGGATGGTGAGGGCTTGGAGGGTGGTGGTGGAAGGAGGGAGGCGGTGGTAAGGGGGAAGAGGAGGTGGAGCGTTATGAGGAGGGGGCGAGCGAGATGCATGGCCAGACGTGGTCGGACTTTATGGACTGGGATGATGTTGATCGAGGACATGAACTTGGGAAGCGTTTCGGGAGCGTTGAGGATGGGTTTTCGTACCGGAGGACGACGCTGTAGATGCTTCATACCCCGGGGGGGTTGCTCTGCAAACACTGTCGGTGTCGGCTGTCGCCATTGAGCATGGACACAGGGAACCCGCGTATTGACAGTTGACCAATGGGATCGAGTGATGAACACCGGACGAAAGCCAATGTTCGTGCTGTATTGGTGAGATAGGGACGTGCGGCTACTGCAGGACGCGCTTGCCGCGACATCAGAGCGTAAAAGAACGAGCACTTGATGATACCTCCGCATCTGTTGCTCTGCAGTCATCCAACCTTATGTGGTTCATGTTGCCTGGTTTGAAACAGCAGAGCCGCTGCGCGTTATGTGAAAGCAGATAGAAGGGGGTGGGGGACGAGAGGAGGGTCAATGACAGCGATCAACAGGGAAGATTTAGATCTGAAAAGAACAGAAAGAACATTTGAAACTCATGATTGGGGATGACACAAACACTCAAAATAGATGTAGACGTTGTCGTACCTATTTGCACTTCCGGTTGCGCCTTTCCCTGGACTCACAATATTTACAATGCGCCGTCTGTCCTCAGCTTCTCATTTCCCCACGGCTCCGACGTCAGGCACGTCAAACCCTGCAGAGGTTCACATGTCTTCCTCCCGCTCATCGGACCAGGACTCGGCAGCTTGACGCCCTTCGCGCCACTGTAGCCCCGTGCCGCCTGGCTCTGAACATTGCCCCCAGCTGCTTGATCTCTAGGTGCTCCTTTCGTGCTACCCATGCCTGCTTGTGAATCTCCCACAATACCTGCTGTTCCTCCTGCTGCATCTGTTTGTTCTGCGCTTGCTTGTAGGGCTTTCAGTAGCGTGATCATTGACTCTGGCGTCAAGTCTTCGTAGTAATCGTCGTTGATCTGAACCATGGGCGCATTGACACATGCACCTAAGCATTCCACTTCTGAGAATGTGAACAGCCCGTCTTCTGTAGTACTCCCGGGGTGTATGCCAAGATGCGACTCGATAGCTTCCATGATCTTATCGGAACCGCAGCCGCCAAGCTGGCAAGGTGTCTACACGAGCCCGAAGTCAGCACATCCGATACGAATTCAGACATCCCCGTTTCGGCAAGATTCATGGACGTCATCGCTCCCTACCGTCGTACAAGCCTGGACATGAAACCGCCCCACCGGATCCCGATTATACATCGTATAAAACGTCGCCACCTCGTACACCCGCATCGGCGGCATCTCTAGGATCCTCCCAACTTCGTTCATGACACTAATACTCGTAAAGCCGTGTTGACGTTGGCCCAAGTCGAGGAGGGGCATCACAGCGGCTTTCTTATATTGCGATGGGTATCGTTTGAGGATTTCTTGGATGAGCTTCTGGTTGATTTCGTTGAATGAAAATGGGATGGAGAGGTTGTTGTTCGGTGAGTCTCGATGCTACGGAATGATAAGCAACTAGGATCGGATGATGTAGAGAGCCCAGGACATACGACTTGGAGGGCTTCGCTGGCCACTCGACGGGTCGAGGTTAATGTCCGACATTGAGGTAGGCGCCTGATTCTCGAAGGCTGCGCTATGCGCCGGCTCAGGCAAGGTATGATTTTCGAAGCCATGGCCCTTGACAGGAAGCTTGGAAGATTGAAAGACCAAGAACGATGGATGTACGCTAAAGCCTGTTTGGGCTAGCGTTCTTCCTGCTCTTCGACCTCATCTACCCACCACTCGGTAGACTTCCACAAAGGATATCAGATAACACAAATCTTGCTATTGCAACGAATATCGTAGTGAGGTTTTGATCTCCATTGTCGGTATTCCAGACGTATCCAATGCCTTCACCGGCTGGCAAGACCTGTGAGAACGCGACATAGAACGCCATATTATCAAATCTAGATCTGTTGATGATGATGAGGGCCGCAGGACGGAATTCACCGTCTCTCTGTGCCTCTCGGTGTCGACATCACGGCTTCACGATTTCATGGCTTCCAATTCCTGACCTTCCCTTGGTGGACGCAGGACACATGGGATCTGATCCGAGCCAATTTGGTTCTGTTTTACAAAAGGGATTTTATGCTTCAATGAAGAGAATGCCTATAGAGTATGCTCGAGACCTTGTCCAAAGTCAATTTGCTTCTGCATGAACATTCTTCAATCCAAAGCGTCCGCCTCACAGGCGTGCCTGACCTTTTGTATGACGTTCATATATGGCCTTCTGAAAAACTGCGTTTAACTTCACCGAGTCCGGGTCGCCTGGCGGCAAAATCTGCGATGCGTACAGTCCACAGAGGCCCGCTTGGCGATCGATCCACTATATATGGCACGTCAGTACACGCTCATCGTTGCCACAGCGAAGTATCATGACAAGACGACGCCCAACATGGGACCAACATACCCAGGTAAGATTCGGAAGACCTCCCCAAGTCAATGTTCCTTTCCTTGCCCATTCCTCCAGATCCTCCATGATCAACAAGCCCGCAAGACCAAAATCTTTCTTCACACCTAGCGGTACACCGCCCAGCATATTATTCAGCGCCGGGTCTTTGAGAAGATGAGTTAACGAGTCGCGGCTCTCCTCAGTGAGCTGTGGCCGAAAAAGCTCATCCACAGTCGATGACTTCAGGAGTTTCCCATCATCAACGAGCAGACTTACAAGGACCTTCATATACTCTGGAGGTGAAGCATAAGCTCCTGCACCACCGAACGCTCCATCGAGCGGGTCATCCCAGGTTTTCCCTTCCTTATGCACAGCCTTCCCACTACCCTCAGGATCACGCATACTCATATCTGGCATTCTTTTCCGAAGATTTTCTCGCTTCTCCAAGTGGAACGTCATGTCCTTGATGCCGAGGGGTCCCCATATATTGGCTTTCATGTAGTCTTCGAGATGCATACCGCCGTTGACCCGCTCCACCATGACGCCTGCCCAGTCCAGACCGACAGAGTAACTCCATTTGCTTCCCGGCTCGTACAAGAGCGGGAAGGTGTACTTCTCTGGGACTGTCTTTCCTTGGCTGCAACCTTGCTTCTGCCATGCGCGCCATTTTATGAGCGTTGGGTCGAAGACATCATACGCCAGACCAGATGAATGCGACATAAGATATCTGTTTAGCCATTCAGCCGCACGTCAATACTTTATCTTGTCTTTGCAGCTTCTTTCCCACCTTAAGGTCACCTTCGTCTTGGCCTTCACCAGTATCGGGTTTCCATCCTCATCAAACCCAGTCAGAATCTCAACATCTTTGAATTCATGAAGTACGTTCGAAACATCGTCGTCCAAATCCAACAATCCCTTCTCAACACATTGCATCACCGCAATAGACGTCATCAGCTTCGTACCTAAATGAATTTCAAAGTCAGCACTCCTCTACAAAACGAAGCCGTGAAGCCATATAGCAGGTCGCTCAGAGTGAGTACTACAAAGGAAATATCTCAAGCTTCTCGAAACCCTCAGCAAGAGGGCAGAAGATACTCAGACAATCAACTTACAAGAAGCTATCCAACAGACCGCATCCTTTTCCAGCGCCTCGGCCGCTTCCCCATCTTGCAGCGAACGGCGGCCGAACACTGCGTCGTACTTGAATTTCCCTAACGATGTCAATGGGAGAAACGATATCCAAAGAGAATTGTCACTTCCAGACCTTCTCTGTCAGCGGCGTGCAGGATCGCGCCGGGGATGATGCGGTCGGCGCATGCTTTCTCTATTGTTTCTTCCATTCTTGTTGGGATGAGTGGTGTGGGTTTATAGAACAAGGTATGTTCAGGAACCAGAGAATACTCGAGATCTAGTACCTTATCATATATATATAGTAATCATCGTGCTCCACATTAAGATATTCGGTCAGAAATCAGCAGATATCCGAGCGTCGGTTGACACTGCTGACACGGCTGACTCGAGGATTTCAGAAGGATCCAAGGGACGGCTGGCTGAGCTGACCGCGGCTTCACTGGTATCCCCAGTCTTGACTAACAAAAATCCATAGATATTACTGAGATATCATGAGCAAATTGACGGACAGCTGCATATCTTCTCGCAACCGCGAACCTCAAAATCTGACCAGAATTGCACTTGCAATTGTCCATGCACTTACAGTTAAATATGCGTAGTCTTGAAGGTTAGGCGTGGGTCAATGGAACAATAAGGTGCAAAAGGGGGGTTCAAATTTCGAGGTTTCAAAGGTGATATTAGCGGTTTCATGAAGGTCCAGAAAACTTGGCGCACGAGAATCAACTTCCTCCCCCACACCTCTGTATATACATCTTTAACAAAAGCGAAGCTCAACCTAAGAAAATTAAGCTATGTAGACTAGAGATATAAATCTATCTCTAGCACAAATCTAAGATGTTTACAAGAAATATTGAAGCCTCTATACAGTGTTCAAGTTGTTCAAGCTCTTGAAGCAATGCTTGGCAATATCTTGGCATAATTTCAAAAATTATTTTATACTGACTCTAGCATAGTTGAATTATGCTAAAATTTGCTCAAATTCGAGTGCTAACTATCTTGTTATACATACTTCCTACTAGACTCGTTTTACATTTTAATTATGTGATAGAAGTAGATGTATATATGCTGAGGGGGGGAGAAGTCGATTTTCGAGCGCCAGGTTTTCTGGATCTTCATGAAATCGCTAATATCCAAGAGACCGAGGCATCGCGCTTAACCCCACTTCACGAACCAGATAAGTACATGCAAATGCTACCTAATTCATTCCCAAGCCATGCGTACTACCTTAGATTCAATGATTGACAGCTGAGACTTAGGCAGCCATCACCCGCGTATATTATTCGCTTCTGGAACATCAAGCGCGGAATCTGGGTTATGATCACGAGCAATCTGACATTGGAGAGTGTGTGCTATCACTTGAAGAAGGAATAGCCTGGTCAGCGCTTGTAACGGAGATATTGAGAGGATTGACATGCGCCTTCATCTTGACTCTCTAGAGCTGCGAACATGGTGTAGGGAATTCGGTAGCGACCCCACTGCGCGCTTGTCGTTACCGCGGGGTGACGTGGGGCATGACGTGTGCTCAAACGGATTGTAGGAATTATTTATCGTAAGCCCAATTGGCATTACCATCTCGAAAGCTGCTTCCAGCGCTACATTCAGTGTAGAGGCCAAAGCGCAATCACAAACCCAACCCAACAGTCCATCCTCCCCCATCACCCACGCACAATGGCCCTCCCCCCTTCCTCCCTCACCTCAATCCCCACCAGCTACGCCACCGTCTCCCTCGGCACGCCCACACATCCCCTCTTCCAGAAACTCGACGCCATCGCCGCCGCCGGCTTCCAAGGCATCGAGCTCGGTTTCCCCGACCTCCTCTCCTTCGCCTCCAAGCTCCACGGTAAAGATATCGGGAACGAGGAATATCCCGCGCTATGCGAGGCTGCGAGGGAGGTGAAGCAGATGTGCGCGACGCGCGGGCTGCAGGTTGTGATGATGCAGCCGTTTGCGAATTTCGAGGGGTGGGCGCCCGGGTCGGGGGAGAGGGAGGATGCGTTTCGAAGGGCGGAGGGGTGGATGGGGATTATGGAGGCGGTGGGTTGCGATATGTTGCAGGTGCGCTCAGACCTTTTCCGGCTTGATGGTGTTCGCAATTGCTGATGAGGTTTCGTGGGGGATTAGGTTGGTTCCTCGGACTCGCCCAACATCGCCGGCGAGATCGAGACTCTGGCGTCGGATCTTCGCGAGCTGGCGGATCGGCTGGCTGAGCACGGGTTCCGCCTTGCGTATGAGAATTGGTGCTGGGCTACACGGGCGCCGGATTGGAAGGATGTTTGGGGGCTGGTGCAGAAAGTCGATCGGCCGAATGTAGGGCTCTGTCTTGATACCTTCCAGACCGCAGGCGGCGAGTGGGGAGATCCAACTACAGAATCCGGGATCATAGAATCTGGAGTCAGCCGCGAAGCGCTGGAGAAGCGTTTCCAAAGTAGTCTGAAGGAGCTGGGCAGGTCGATACCACCGGAGAAGATCTATATCTTGCAGATTTCAGACACGTATAAGCCGAAGAAGCCGCTCGATCCTGATCCGGACGAAAGTGGATTGAGGCCAAGAGGGAGATGGAGCTCGTGTTTGCGGCCGGCGCCATTCAATGGCGGATATCTGCCAGTAGTTGACGTGGCGAAAGCGGTTCTGAAGACTGGGTTTCGCGGATGGTTCTCCATGGAGATCTTCGATGGCGGGCCTGAAGGGACGAATCAGGATTGGCACGATATGCCTGGATATGCGAAGAACGCCATGGAGTCTCACAAGCGACTGTTGAGAGAGGTTGCGGATTGATTGCAATGGCTGCAGGATCAGAGTGATCTGGAAAGAGCAGGTCGTTAATGCAATAGAATACACATACTCTAGCGATCCGGACGTCAATGCGTACCGATCAGGGGCGCAGTTTTCCTAGGCTGCTCAATATAGAGCTAGCTGAATCAAGGACCCATTGCCCGCACTGTCGGGGAATGCTTTGACGGAACAGCGATGGACTGAACTATCAAAGATTGGGCCATTGACAAAGCGGCAAAATGTCAAGGGATATTAGTGACAAAATTGAATGACCCTAGGAATGAATAGAGTAAGAAGAGGATTCCAGTGACGATTGCTGGGCAAATTCGCACTCACTGGTGCTAGCGCATGGAATTGCCGGTTGCATAAGTAATGTATAACAACCTGGTATACTTCAGAGTCAATCCCCTATTCTCTCTTAACCTCCTCTTGTCGAGCGTTCTGATCGAGCAACGATAGCTGTGAGCCGTGACTCGTTGAGAATTTCATCGTCACTTTGTCGCAGTGCCAAGACGACAAACACCCCTTGTATGGCCCTCGTGTCATATGAAATCAGTCCACTGTACATTCGAAAAGTATTTATCCGTACACGAGGCTCATCCAACGATCACCTGCTGCTTTGGGAATCAGCCGCTGTGATTTTGTAGATTCTTAATATCCGTGCGTATTGTGCTAAGAGCCACTCCTTCTGACCTTCCCTCAAATACGGTATATTTGCAACAGTCTTCAAGGGCTGCTGGTGAGGCTCTATCAGCTTCCATCCTCCCACGTTGACGGCTGATCGACGATGTTCTTCGGTGACCTTCTGGTTATTGACGTACGGATATTCGATGGCAGGACCGCCCTCGAGCCCTAGGTGCATTCTTGTTCCCAGGATCAAGGGCACTGTACCACAAATATCGTCTGCAAGGTCTTGAAGTTTGTGGATCGCCACTCGCTTGAGGTCCTGCCAGGTGCCGCCGAAAGATAAGTCTAAGGCGGCAATGCAGTCAAGGAGAATTGACAAAACAATAATGCATTTGGTACGAAAGAAGTTCCAGACTCCCACCATATGAATATCGTAGTAGATGTCCATTCGACCCCGATACGAAAACATCGATTTAGGTAGACCTAGGGGAGTTTTGAAGTGATCAGCGGCAACCCAATGCCAATCGTCGCCTACGGACTGCGCCCAGGATTCAAGGAGAGCGTTAACCTCAAGGGCGTAATCGAACACCTTGTGGATGTCGTCCTCGCAACAGGAAGTCCCAAGCAGCCGTCTAGCGTCACTGCGAAGACGAGCTATCCCCACGCAAATTGGAGTGAGCCGCATTGCAGTATTTTGAGTCACCCCAGCTGCAAGGTCTTCACATATTGTCACATTGGTACTTGGGGGCGTCGAGTCATTGATGACATGATCTAACTGAATTAAAGGGTAAGCTGGCCGCACGAACCACTGGCCACACATGATGACTTACCACTTGCGTATATACGGCATATAGAAGCCTGATAGAGGTGTATGATCTGGTGTTGATTTCTTTTCCGCGATGCTTGATGAGAGCGACTGCGCCCGCATCATGGACGCCTAACAATTCCGCGGATTCGAAGGTGGACGTAAGACGCTGTGTAATGACATTAGTGATCATTGCAGTGATGGAGAAATGTTTTAACGAGAAGCAGAGGATCGCTTCGTTCCTATTGGATGCCTGAGGATAACATAGGCATCGATGCTTTCATTTTTCGGGGCTAATATGTGAGAGACTCGGTGGCTTGCTCACCTCAAACAGGCTCAAGAGTAGAACCGCCATAAGTGTTTCGTCCTTGAGTGAATCCGTGGGATCTTCAATGGCCCTGCCCGCCGCGAGTAGCGCTTTGCAAAAGGATTTCTGTCCCAGAAGGATGAAATCTTGAGTGCTCCGGCTCATCCCAAACGTGGCTAGGGATACTGTCGTGACCGCCAGATCCAGAAGAGAACCCGGTCGAGCTGCATAGTATAGAGGCGATAGAGCTTGCATAAAGCCCAGGCATGTGTCTGGGTGTTGGTTGATGAATACGACATTAGAGAAAAATACGCATGTGGCAGTATGTTCAGGAGTATTGAACATGAGTTCGGTGGGCAGAGATGGAGACCTCCAAGCGTTTGATGTTATAGGGATGACTTGTGTATTGTTCGTAGGCTCCGGACTGGTGTTACTCGAGGATTTCGATAGTAATGAAGTATATTTCTGGTGTTTCCTTCCCTGCACTTTGTCGCGAGCAATCTTGTTCTGGTCACGAAGGATAAGATCGAGCGGTCTCTGGTAGCCGGGGCATGTGAGCTTAGTCTTGGTGCATGCCGAACATGCAGGTCGAGCTTCATCGCACTATTCGAAGGAGATTAACGCTTACTGCACAGATCAGGCATGCTGCTGCGATTTGGATGGTGGGCATGGCGCCAACAGAGGCAAAGATGCAGGCGGCCCACCTTGATCTTCCTCCTCTTGCAATTTTGACAGCCCGTACTCGGTTTTCCTGTGTAGACCATGATCAACCAATTGATGTCTCGCTACCAGTACAAGACGTGAACTACATAGATAACTGATAGCGCAAAGTCGCCCAACACTCGGAGCAGAAAAGCTCATTGATATGCTACGGATGATCATATAGATTGTTCAACAATGTCGTTGCCTAATACTTTTCGTTATGCAAACATGGTAGCGTATCTGCGTACACAATGAACCAACAAAACCGCTGACTGGTGCGACGAGACCTCCTCTTTAGACGCGTACTCCATAAGAGAGGTACTGAAGAGGCAATAATAGTCCTTGTCAATTCAGCCGGCTCTGTATACCTTGAGGTGGCACGTAGCGCTGGACGGAAGTTGATAACTTCTGCTGACTGCGTCGACATAAGTCTCATTGACTGATTGGTGACCTCGACTTCAAGCTCCTGCAAGCTCTTGTTTCAAAGTTTTCCCATCATGCGTCGTAGGATCCGACCAAAGGCATCCGCTAGCTTGATGGAGTAGAAGCTTGCGAGAACCTAAGATGACGCCAAGCCAACTGTTGATTGGATTGTCGAACCCAACGTCTCGTACGAAGCAAGTCGGGAGGATGGAAGAACACACGCTGTGACTCGACGATAGACAATCCGCTTATCTCCCCCTTCTCTAGGAATGCATTGCATCCTTGGCAGGGCACAGTTGGCAGTGCACACGCGTCAGCTGCGGCACAAAGTTCTGCCATGCCAAGCTCTCAGCTAAGGTAAAGTAGTTACGTGCGTCTGACAGCCCACGGCCTACCAACGTCAAACGATGCTGCCTCAACGTGGTCAAGAGTCAAGACGCATCGAACGATGCGTCTTGACATTCCGTCCCGGGTAACGTCTTCCTCTTGTTTAGTCTCATGTGCTCTATTTAAAGTACGATGCGCGGCTGTTACCTTGTGTCAAGGCTCGGCCGTTGCCCGTTCGGCTGTTCCGTAAGCAATTCCCCCGAGGCCACCTCGTGCCATCCCTGAGCATGTAGCATACACTTCTTATGTGGGCTGTGCAACAACAGTCTTCCATGAGTCGTCCTAGCCTCTTTCGGCAATGCTTGCGAAACCAGCACTTCCTTCAATCCAAGATGAGTACATAACTAATCGTCCACCCTATCCACCATGTCATTTCTTCCTTCGCATCAGTGAAACCTCAAGGCTCTCAACATACAGCACATTCCTCACTCTCACCACTTCGTAGGTTTAAAAGCATACCCGCTGGCAATCTCAAAGAACTTCATTGTGTTTCACACCTCCTCAGCCTCGTCTTACATTTAGGCATCCAAATAATCCGAGCACACCCTCAATTGAATTATCGGCACAGGCTCAAACCTTTATCGTCCAGCATTTCTTTAAATCCCTCGAATCCTCACCATCACCCGCCTTCTTCACCTCCACTTTTGCAAGCTTCGGCACCAACTTTACTTTCACCCCACAGCTCCCCAACCCCACTCGCAATACTATTGACGCCTCTCCCTCATATCACACCCAACAGTCGCTACTATGCCCGCTCAACATGACTGTCTTCAAGTCTCCCCGCAATGCCCTGTCGAGGCCACCATCTACGGCTACTACCCCTCGATGAGCGCCAACGCCTTCTTCTGCGGCCTGTTTGGCCTCTGCCTCATCGCAAACCTAATACTCGGCATCAGATACCGCACCTGGACGTACATGATCGCTCTTGGCTTCGGTTGCCTAGGCGAAGCCCTCGGCTACGTTGGGCGCATCATGCTCCATAACAACCCGTGGAGTAACACCGGCTTCGACATCCAAATCTGCTGCATCATCATCGCGCCCGCCTTTATCACCGCGGGCATCTATCTCACCCTCAAGTACCTCGTCTTGACGATTGGTTCTGATCACTCAAGGATAAGGGCGAAATATTATACCTGGATCTTCATTTTGTGCGACCTGCTCTCGCTCATCCTGCAAGGTGCTGGTGGTGGTATCGCAGCTACCGCCAACACGGCCAGCAGCCAATCGCTCGGCAACAATCTCATGATGGCCGGTATATCCTGGCAAGTCGCCACGCTCTTAGTGTTCGGCGCCCTCGTCTTCGATTATGGCTTCCGCGCTTATACCCATCGCTCCACCTGGACCCAAGCCACCGTCAACCTCGTCTCATCAACCACGTTCCAGCTTTTCACCACGGCGCTCTTCGTCGCCTTCCTGACCATCTTCACACGTTGTGTCTTTCGCATTGCGGAAATGGCCGGCGGCTGGAGGAATTCGATCATGCAGAATGAGCCAGAATTCATCGCGCTGGATGGCGTCATGGTGAGCATTGCGGTGTTGTGCTTGACGGTATTTCATCCTGGGGTCTTCTTCACTCCGATGCAGACTCACAAGAAGAACAAGAAGAAGGGAGGGCCATTGTATGCGAGCGAAAAGACGGATGACTTGGAGAGTCTGCCTGCGAGTGATCTGAGGAATTAACATAGGAGAGATGCAATTGTAGAATGAGGTGGACGCTTTGGAGAAGCGGTCTCTAATGTTTTGCTTGCGCGCGAGGCGTTCGGATGAGTCTTGTCAATGAATAGATAGAGGACTAGGCAAGATAGAGGGAGGATAGCTATATCATATCAATGGCATTATACTTCTACCACGCACTGGAAATCACTGGTACACCTTTCCTCGGCACAGCTCGAAGAGCGATGTGATCACTCGACGATGGATTGCACGCCCAGTGAAAACCCATGGCTAAGGAGACAAACTGTCAACACATTTGCGTTGATCGACCAAATAGCCCAACATGCAATGGGACAGCGATTCGACACCCAGGGTACATATCTGTGACTTGTGTGTTCTGGAAAGTTGACAATCCTCTCGAGCATGTGTCTAGTATTGATATCAAGTCCCTCACGAAGTACAATGTCACATGCTTATAGCACAGTCCATCACTTACACCTGAAGACCACCCGCGCACCTCTAAGACTATATACATCATCCATCTAACACCTCGTCTTCCATTATCTTATTCTATGCGCACCCGCATCTTATTTGTTACGGCAACAATATATCAAGATATATTTATTTATATTATTGGTCATCTGAAAGTATATCTTATGAATCATGTATGTTACTAACAATATTCTCTATAATGGCAGACACAGTAGCATCTGGCAAAGGCAGACAGGTTGTCGGAGCAGAATTCTTGAGAAAAGAGAGTGACTCAATTATCCATTACACTCTGCACTTCAGCATCATCAAAACCAGAGACTGCAAGAAGCCCCATGTGGCCTGGACCTTCGCTCTCGGCTAAGCCCTGAAGATCCGCTCCAATGAATTATCCTCAAAGTTCACCCCTCACAGTCTTCTCCCAGTCTTTCAAGACAGACTCCGCAATCTTCTCCGCCATTCCATAAAAGATGCTCATCACATGCGACGAGACCTGCGTGGGAACAATAGAGCCGTCAATAACTCTCAGGCCCCTGACACCATACACCTTTGCCTCGTTGTCAACCACACCACCAAGCTCCTTGCTCATCATAGAAGCAGTCCCAACCGCGTGATAATTCGCCCGGTACTTTCCCATCACGTAGTCCCTCCAGGCATAGATGTCTGCGTCTTTAGGCACCCGGTCGTATCCCGGCTCCCTTTCCTCCACCCAATATTGGCTCATCTTCCCAGCACTGGATAGGTTCCGCGCAAGCTTTGTGGCAGCGGCTTGCCCGAGAAGGTCGAGCTCGTTGGCAAAGTACCGGGGGTTGTTGTCGATAGAGCGCAGATACGGATCAGCGTTTTGGATGTGGATATAGCCACGTGAGAATGGGAGCAGGTTCCAAAGATCGAAATTCATGGATCCGTAGGTGTCGAAGAAGAGCTCCGAGTATGCGACGTTGGAATTGGTGATCAGGTTGACGGAGTTGTTGTACTGTACCATCAACGCAGTGACGTTGTGGAAGCCGCCGCGCGAAACAACTTCCTTGGCCCATGTTTCGAGCAGTGTCTCGTTACTCAACATTGCGTGTGCCGTCGGAGCGAAGTCTCCGAAAGTCTCGTTGAATGTTGCAAAGTATGCAGCTTGGCCCTGACCTTTGCCAGCGTCGTTTGCGCGGTTACGGATTCCGGTAGTGGTCTGGTCTTGCTGGTTGATACCAACAGGCAGTTCGACGATTTGCGTCACATTAGCGTTATCGAGGACGTCCTTCAGACCAATGCCAGAGTACTCAAGAATCAATGGTGAAACAGAAGAGCCTGCTGCAAGGAGAACCTCATAATTGGCGAACACTGTGTGAATGCGACTTCGATGGCGGCCAAATTCGACGCCACGGGCCGTTGGTGGCTTAGTAGAATTGGTGTCAATAAGCACCTTTCCAACCCATTGACCTACCAGAATGTTGAGATTTTCTCGGTTGATTGTGTCGGGAAGAAGCCATGATCGGCCTGCATCACTTCGTTTCTGTTCTTCAGTGACGCTGTTGGGAAACATAGATACGCCGTGGGGGTCGCCGCAGGATAAGTCTTTCTGGATAGGAACACCCCTTTCTTTTACGGTATCCATGAGCGCCATCATCATTGGAGAATACTCGACCCCGGTGTCGCGCGAGCCTACCTGCACCGGCCCTGTGGTTCCGTGACAGGACGAATCGAAGTACTGCCCAGCAGCTTCTTCGGTCTCGTTCGGTGGCCGAACAGTCTCGGCTTTATTCATGTATGGTACTAAGGCGTCCCAATTCCAGCCGGTGTTTTTAAAGACTGTTTCCCAAGCATCAACCTGGGCTCTAGCAGGGCGAGCTGTTTCTGAAGTCAGCCAGGAATGTACCTGATTGAAGTGTATGGAGAGAACAGCGACCATTGTTGCCGCTCAGACATAGAGAAATTCGAGCATCCACCACACTCAAAGGCTACTGTTGTGCAAGACCAATTTGGTGCAGTAAGAGAAAATTGCAGACCATGACATGATATGATGTATCACCCCAAGGGGTACTTACTCCAAGTTCCACCATTGAGTAGAGTCGAACCACCAAGCCCGTGTCCGGAATGGACAACCTGACTCCGATTGTCAATAGCTTGGATCCCGGTGGCAAATTTGTGATCGATAGCCGTCTCGAAGACACGGCCGTAGTGCGTCAAGTCATAAACATCGGCGCTTCGATCGGACTCCCAGAAACCACTCTCGATAACCAGAACACTGATGTCTGGGTGCTCGGTGAGACGAGCCGCAGCCGTCAAGCCTGTAAGGCCACCTCCAACAATAATGTAGTCGTAGGTACCAAGATCAACATCATCAGGGTTATGGATGACTTGATCATCCACCGAGTCGGCAATGGGAAGATGCAGTACAGATTGCGAGAAGCCATAATCTGGTAAAGCTTCCGCGACTCCCAGAATGACAACGAGAAACAAGGAGAAATGGGCTTTCATGATGAGACTGCAGGTTGAGATCAGAGTATTGCAGAAGTTCGAGACGAAAAACAACACAGTCGCGTACAGGGCACCTTTATATCACATTGGAAGAGAGTTTCGACTGTTCCCCACGTCTTCTGCATGAGCTTTCCAATACCTTGGATACGAGATTATGCGCAGCAATGGCTTCATCCCATCATGATGCAAATGATATCACACTTCCTGTGCAGCCAACATGAGCTCAGACCTCGCAGATTCTCATCGAACAAATCATCTACTCAGGATTGACCCGCGAACAGGACTGACTGGCAATAGGAAGCGATGCAACATGGCTGCGCAGTCGGTCGAGAACAAATCGGAAAAGCACTTGAGCGAATCGCTCTGCATCGAGCATAAACCCTACACTTCGAAGGGAAGGAGCCTAGCCAGTTCAATGTTGGTTGTCTCACACACTACTAGATCATAGGAAAGGGATGCCGCACGGCGTTGTTCGGTGGACTCGTGATGCATAAGCTCCTACCCGACTGGACAAAGAATGACAAACTGCAGCATGCGCACCTACCAATGTAGTACTGAAGATATCGTATGACATATTAAAGAAACTCTCAGTCGATTTGCAATGGTCAAGAACACAAGCTTCTTTTCTCCGGAGCCGTTGCTCCAATTTCAACATCTATGTGCTCCGTATACTTGATGGAACTCATTGTTGATTGCAACTAGCGCGGCAGTGCAAGTGAGGTCTTTCAGTATAGCTAAAGCCGGTCCGCCCGAAGTATAAAACTGGTTGCACGATCGCTCAATATTAATATACTGCTATGAGTGCTGCATCTGCATCTGCATCGCTTGTAGAGGAAAGAGCGTTCGGAGTGCTTCTGCCGATGCGCCTGTACATCGGCATTTGCATCGAAATTTGCATCGTTGACTGCATCGAGACTGCATCCAGTCGATGCAGTCAACTCTGAACGCCCCTATTAGCGCAACTTGAACCTGCATCCTGAAGCGGGGTGGTAATGGTAGGGTTATACTCCACTTCCTACAAGCGCTTAGAACGACATGATGATGGGAGAAGATCGTTCTTGTCGTAGCCGCTGTTGCAGTGAACATGACAAGGTTGCGACGCAATGGTTTGAAGGCAAACCAATTAGTCTACAAGGAAAGCGACTCCCCGCGTCACCAGGCGCAAAAGCCAAGGTATTGATTCAAAAGGTCACCTAAAGTAAAGTAAGGGGAAAGCAGGGGGATACAGAGAGTACTAGAAAATACAGCAAGAATGGAATTCTTTCTCATCCTTCGGATTGAAACATCGCGAGTATGACCAGGTAACCATGACTGGAGTCCCAGGAGGAAGATTGAGCGGCAGGAGGCCATGGGGCGAAAGGATACGGAGAAGAAGGAGGCTCGACGAAAGACCCACAATGCGAAGCAGAAGGAGGTGTCGCAGTTGTGGCAGGATAAGGAGCTCCTTGTAGCAGCAGGGTATGAGGTAGATTTTCCGATTAGGAGTAGTCAGTAAGGTATTCATTCGAAAGGCGTTGGAGGCAATAGATAACGTGCCTAATTTGCCATCGCAAAGCATAGCCGAATTGCCTGCGACATGGCATTGCGACTCCAAAATTTGGCGACAGCGAGGTTGCAGGCGTGCGGGGTGGCGGCTCGCCCCTGATTCGCAGCGGCTCGGTTAAATCTCGGTTCGGACTGTGGATCTTCGGCGCGTTCACTTTGTCTTCGAGGTCTTCCAAGCCCTATCGAGTGCATCGCACAGTGGTTTGTCGAATCAAAGCGAAACTTTCGTAAGGCAATGATGACATACCCCAATCGAAGTCCACATGGGCTACCAGAAGATACCCCACCAGGCCAGACAAGTAGCTATGGGCACTCTCCAATGTCCAGCCATGTGCGTGGACATCGCAACTCTAATCAACCTTTAAACACGTCGGTCCGTTCCAATACCTTGCCAAGCGGGACGTATCAAGATGAAATGACCAGTCAGGCTGAAGAGCAGCAATCAATCTACCGCGACCATAGCACTAGCGGCGTGAACGATTATGAGGTGGAAGATTATCACAATCCCAATCCTCGAAAGCGTATTAATCCGGAGCCACTTGACAATCCGAAAAAGCGGGCTTCTGTTGCCGTGAGTTTCCTGAGCGCGATCACTGCTCTTGTCTTATCTTCAACCCATAACATACAATGACTGACTGGTACCAGTGCAATGTCTGCCGTGGGCGCAAGTCGAAATGTGACGGCGCAAAGCCAAGATGCAGGTTATGTACTGAGCTTAACGCTGAGTGCATCTATCAAGAGCCAGGAATCAAGCTCGATGCGGGCGACAGAATGATCTTGGAGCGCCTAGACAGGATCGAGGGTTTCCTACAATCCAGCTGGAGTGGACCGGCAAGCACCACTGGATCAATAAGCCTACCCCCATCTCGTAGCGCCACGACCGCTGGTATCGATGGGTTACCAGACGAACGCATTGGTGGTTCTCACTCGGGGGGTTTCGCAGCAAAAACTGCAGTGATGCTTCCACCTACACGGCTGGAGGACAATGTTTCACTCATGCGCCCCATCACTCAATGGCCCAAAATCTCAGACCTCGTCTCCAAGCCGTACGACCTGCAAGCCATGCTGCAATTAGAGCTTGACCAGGAGCCACTGAGTTTGGATGCTTCGCTAAGTCTTGACCTGAAGAATAACGCAATGCTCGCCCAAACATACTTCGACAACACCAACATCTGGTACGCGTGTATTGATCCCTACGACTGGAACCGGATCTATGAGAAGGCGTCTCGTTCCGATTTTCGCGAGGGTTCGGAGAGCTGTTTAATTCTTCTTGTGCTCGCGCTGGGAGCAATCAGCCACTCCAAACCTCCATCTGTGGCAGCTCGAGATGCTGAGCGTCCTGGTATGCCGTACTTTTCGGCAGCATGGGGCTTACTCCCGACCTTGATCGTCAATCACGACATCATAGCTTCCCAGTGCGCCATCTTGGCTTCGGCATACCTATGCTATCTCACGCGACCCCTAGAAGCCTGGACCCTTCTCAGCACCACCATCCCCAAACTCCAGGTCCTCCTCAGCAAGTCCACGGCCACAGCATATCAACGAAGCCAGCTCAGCACCCGCATCTACTGGAACGCCCTCCTCCTCGAATCCTCCATCCTCACTTCCCTTGACCTCCCTCCCTCCACCCTAGCAACCCTCACCACCACAGTCCCCCTCCCCGCTCCCTTCCCCCCCTCCCCCAACCACCCCCCCTCCCACCAAGACGACCCCTGGCTCCTCTCCGCCCTCATCTCATTCACGCGCCTCTCCGACAAAATCGCCTACCAAACCGCCCTCCCCTCCGCAACCCAAGGCCCCATCGCCACCGCCCTTGACACCTCCCTCCACGACCTCTACGCCTCCCTCCCCCTCCCCGACCGCGCCATCATCCCACCCCCGCGGCACCCCCTCCCCCACCCCGCCCTCGCCCACCTCCGCACCCTCTACTTCCTCGCCCGCACGCGCATCTTCCGCCCCTACATCCTCTCCGTCCTCGCCGACGAAGCCATGTCCCTCGCGCCCCTCTCCCTCTGCCGCGACTCCTGCCGCGCCTGCATCGACAGCGCCGTCCGCGTCCTCGAGGATCTGCCCGCCAGCCTGAGTATAGCACCGTGGCTGAAATGGCAGTCTGCGCTCGCGGCCGTGGATGCGGCGCTGCTGCTTATGGGCGTGCTGCGGAGTGCGAATCTGAGCTTGCTGGTGCTGGATGTTGAGCATGTGGACGAGCTGCTGAAGGGGGTGGTGGGGGAGTTGGACAGGGTGAGGCCGAGGGCGCCGAGCTTGACGAGGGCGGTGGATGTGCTGGGCGAGGCGGAGGGGAGGAGGAAGGGTGGGAGGTGAATTTTTTTTTTGGTGGGGGTGGGGGGGGGGGTTGGTAAGAGGCGAGGAGGAGGGTGCGGGTCAGGGAAGGGATCACTGATGAGGAGGCTTGAGATGGAGCGTTCTATTTTTCGCTTATAAAGAGCTACTTGGCTTAGACAATATGTGGTTTTTTAGCAGATGAGATGCCTATCGATTGCTATGTATATTTCCCAAAAATTACGCAACACACTTGTCACAGTTGTCCCTCATGCGCCAGAATCTTCCCGATCAACGATATCAGCGCGCAGTACCATACGCACAGGCACACTGTCCAGAGGATGGCACAATTGCTGCTCCGCAAGCATTGCATACAAACTTACGGTTTTTCGGAGCTGGAAGGATCGAGCTATAAGACTGACGGCGGTGATGAATAGCTTGATACCGAGCTATCATTACACTATTGAACTATTGAGGGATTCTATGCTAATATTTGGAGAGTCATCGAATCTTTAAGCCATATGCACACCATCGCACACACACAGCAAACAATCAGCGTACACATCTCTTGGCTCTTCATGAATGAACGTCATGACGAGGCGTTGATGTGTCGATCGCTAGAGTCATGGCCTTGCTTGATTAGAGGATTCTAGGGAAGGATGAAGAGGAGGATGGGGATGGGGCAGATGGGGTGAGATGCTGTTTATAGGAAAGGTGGGGGGGGGGGGTGTGGTTTGAGTAGTTAGAAGGGGGGAGGTTTATGGGGAAGGTTCTTTGGGATGAGTGTTGTGATGGGATGATTGATTGAGAGAGGGATTAGGGTGGGTGGTGGGTATGATGGGTTGAGGAGTGGGGGGGCTGTTGTCTGTCGATGTTGGGCGCAGGTGGAGTGAGTTGAATGGGGTTGGATTATGTTGAGCTGTGTTGAAGTGAGTTGAGTTGAATTGATTGAGTTGAATTAATTGAGCTGAGTTGAGTAGATACAAGAATGCCGCAAGACCTCTCCCGCACGACATGATTCTTTTTAAGACATACTAGACGACGCCAGTAACTCCTATAAAAAGCGATCACAGACAGCCGAAAAGTCTGAGATAATGCTCATTCAAGGTCCCGGACTCTCATTAGGATCACGTATTAGGAATATTCATGCGTGGAAACGCCCCAACTTCTTCGCTCCGAGTTGAGGATCCAGCATCTCACCGCCGGATTTGGTGGTTGTGAACTCCGGGGCCTCTCCGTAGGGGTACATATATTCTTTTCTGGCCTTTACGCTCATACCAGTCGCGTGGTACTGCCGGATCGACCTCCCAAGCACGGAGAGACACATTGATACCCCGTGTTGATAACCCTCTCGAAAGGTAGGTTCTTCGCAGCGAGCTTTGCAATATATCTCATCCGCAATGGCTGGGCGTTTCTGAAGTGTCTCCTGCAGCCATGGTACAAATTTGTGGTGAAACTTATTCGCGAGCTGGTCGTGTCGGGTGGAGTCATCAGAAGGTAGTATCTTCTTCTGATCCTGAAGCAGCCTATCCAAGTCTGTGACCAGCTGGTCGTTCTGTGCTCCGAGAGCCGCTGCTGAGTGTGGCAATAGCAGCTGAGAAACGGTCGGAGCTAGCTCGAGTCGTTTTTGTTGCGATCTAGAAACCCCCGGCTTTTGTTCTTCTGCCGCCTCGCCGACCTCAACGGGCGGGTGTAAGGAAGTAAAGGCTGCACTTGGCTGGCGTCGAAGCATTGAGTAGGTGCTGTAGCTGTTGACACACGAGTTGACTCCAACGCTTATGCTCGCAAAAGCGATACTTCCAGTAAGCAGAGGAGAAAGAGCGATGGCTGGACAATGTTGAGTACGCTTGTGATGCAGAAATTGCGGACAGAACGACTTACTTCTTGATGCACTAAACATGGCGCCTGTGCCTTGGACGGTTTTCGCTGTGGAGCAATCGTGTGGAGCTTATAAAGAAGCTATGGTCGAAGTATCACGGCCTTGAGCGATCTTCGATGTTTTGGATGAGATACAAGGTACCAAAGTAGATAGATGTTCGAAAACCTGGAGCGAGGGAGACGTGCAACAAATAGTGAAAAATTATGACAAGGCGCCGGCCAAACCCGTGAAATACGAAATAAATCGCCGATCCCCACAGATGTACGACAATTTACCGCTTAGGATGGTGAGATATCCTACCACTCACGTCGAAAGATAGTCACGGCCACGACAACGGGAATTTTTCAGAGTGCTCTCTGCTCGACTTACTCGATCTTGTGAGGTGCTAGCAGACTGTCTGTCCCTCAGGGTCTCATGGATGGCCTTCTCGGAGTCGGGCGGAAAGATTTCATGCTGGCGCTAGATGTGCCAACACAATTTGCGAAGTCTGGTAGCCTAGAATTCTCGACAAGAACACCGAAACTTTACCATGGGTAAATCAAGCCAATTGCCACTTCAAAACCGAAACCTTCCTGCTCGAACCTGATATCGGGTCATCTGAAACTCCTTACTTCGTATCGAGTGAAGGTGTTCAGCGCCCCAGCTCATGTTCCCAAGTTAACTCCTCGCTCCCAGGACTCTACCGTCGACCATAGTCTTCAATCCCACCGTAACGACATGATGGATACTTTCCGCAAGAGAAAGATCGAATAACGCAATGCCTGGCATGGGGGATCTGCTCAACCCAATAATTGGCCTCCAAATCATTTCATACTCCCTCTCTTAATTTGCGACGAGCAAGATCAAGTACCTTGAGAGAGGGTAACAGACTGAGCGAACACATGTAAAATGTAAGGTAGTGAGATTGGGCCCATGTAATGAAGTTTCTATGGCCGACAAATGATAAATCCATTCAAGCGTCTGAAGCTTACTTTCCAAGACGACATCCTCTCCATACGTAAGGTATGGAAGTGATCTGACAATTGTATCTAGAATGGTGTGTACACCGAAGCCAGTTTCGATACAACGTACAGTATTGTAGACAGAGAGGAAGGTAGATGTCGTCGAAGTTGTTTGAGGGCTGCTCCGGGGTTACTGCCGTGCTGAATGCAGGCTAGCTTCAGTCCTTCACGAACGGACCATTGCTCCTGTCAGCAATGACAATAATGCTGAGCTTTGGAATATTTGTGTATGGCAGGGGCAACATTTACCAAGGGTTCTCCGGACGCTCTTGCCTCGAAGTGTGGCCGAGGGTACATCTGGTCGGCTGCCTCTACGTGAAGTAGCCTCGACCAACATGAACCCTCCACGATGAATACGACGGCCAACGGAGCCGATGATCAGAAGCAGCTACATCGCGCTTCTGGACGGATTGTGGGTTTCTAATCTACGAGAGCCAACCCAATGCGCTCAGTCAGCTAAGTTTGTGATACAGATTCGTCAAGCGACCTTCATCCTGCCAAAGACCGGAGAGCGCGTGAAGAGAAACGTAACCTTCAGTGACTCCGCAATCCTTGATGGAGCGAACAGCGATGGCTCCACCGATGAGCGTTCACCATTGATAGCCCGGAGAAATTCCAATCGCAGACCTTCAAATGGCCAAAGCACCTTGCGCGGCTTACGAGCGAGATGGCAAGAACGTATACGTCAAGCATGGTCGTTCGCCAAATCCAAGACAGGACGAGGTGTGTTCAAATGCAGCATTGCGTACTTCTTAGGGAGCTTGGCCACCTTCGTTCCGGTGATTGCAGGCTTCCTCGGTCAGCAGGATGGGAAGCACATGGTAGCCACGATTACCGTCTATTTTCACCCCGCCAGATCGCAAGGGAGCATGATCGAGGCTGTGATTGTTGCCACTGTCGCTTTCCTCTACGCCGTGTTCATCTGTTTCGCGAGCATGGGGGTCTCCATATTTTTCGGGAGAACGCTTGATCTCCTAGTTGTGGGCCACCTAATTGTGCTGGCTGTCTTCTGTGGAGGTGGCCTAGGGTTGGTGGGATGGGTCAAACAGCATCTGGCTAATCCGTTGGTCAACATTGGCTGCTCCCTGGCCAGTCTGGCAATTATTACGGTTTTGACCAAGGAGGGAGCTGTACAAGCCGCGCTGTTCTCCGACGACAAGGTCACCATGGTTCTAAAGATGGTCATCATGGGCTGTGTAGCTACATCCTTCGTATGCCTCACGGTCAGTCCCATTTCAGCTCGCCTTGAATTACGGCAAAGCATGATAGAAGCTATGGATTCATTCGGGGGTACCTATACCAATCTTCAATTTCTACCGATGCCTTCACTGACAGACTTTAGAACTACTTACGATGATCACCACAGCCTTTCTCATTGGATCTGCTGACGAATCCGAACGAGACCAGTTCCACGCAGCCTCAGAGAATTATAAGTCATTGTTCACCAGCATGACGAACAACCTCAAGGAAGCTAAGTACGAATATTATGTCATGGGTAGGGAAAGAGAGTACAATATCGAGGCCAGGTTGGTAAGATGCATGGAGAGGCTTGGGCAGGACATTGGGGGTTTGCGTAGCGCTGCGTCAACTCAATTCCTGCTCTTGGCCCAAGGCCCCTCTGCAGGCAATGCCACCCCCGTTGAAGGCGGCTCAGCGTCCTTTTATCGCAGACCCTCTTTCTCAGTCTTTTCTGATGGTGAAGCGTCAGACTTGGGAAACCAGGGTATTTTGACCGCTATCGATGAGGTACCAGAAGATGACCGACAAGCTGCGAGTGGAACAACAAGTCCAAGTGCCTTGCGTTCATCAGCCGAGGATAGCAACTACCTACCCACAGCTAAGTCCCCCGGCGATATCTTCTCAAGGTTTATTACACATCTTGGTCCTTCGATGGTCAGTAGTGTTACAGTGAAGGCATTCTCTAGTTCGCGGCTAAAGTTCAGTAGAAGTCCCTCGCTGTGACATTGAAGCAGCTTCTGGACGAATTGCCCTATGCTTCAGAAGCTCAATATCGTATCGCATATAACCCGCATTTCAGCTCTAGTCTTTCTGAAGCTCTAGAGCTGTATACGAAGGCCAGAGAAGAAGCTCTCGCTCTGCTGTACAAGAACAAGGAACTCAATACTAAACGGCCCATGGAGATTCAAGCAGATTTCGAGGAGGTTGCAGCAAGTTGTGGCTACTTCAGTTTTTCTCTGCAGGATTTCGCCACTGAAATGAAAGCCTACCTTGCCATTCTGGAGGAACTCAAAGTCGAGACTGAGCATCGGCCGGCAGGTAGGACTTGGATGTGGCTCAGATTTTGGCGATCCAGGACACCTACACCAGCCGATCCACGCTACGATTTAGGTATGCTGCCTAACATCGTTCGTAGAGGAGAAAAGCTAACAGGCGTAGAAAGAGACATTCCTGAGGCTGACGTTCCAGGCGGCGTTCCCAGTCCGCCTGCGAGGAAGGTAACACCTGACGATGCCCCTGAAATGCGGCGCCAACGGAAGTCCTTTCGCTATCGCTTCTGGAGATTCCTTCGTATCTTTCGCCGTGACGACATAAAGTTCGCGATAAAAGTAGGTATGGGTGCCGCACTGTATGCGCTTCCATCGTTCCTTGTGTCAACGCGCCCATTCTATCAACACTGGCGCGGTGAATGGGGTCTTCTCTCTTTGTGAGTATATAGAATATACTGTCCCGACCTCGCAGAAACCGCGCTAACCATGTCGGGTCAAGTATGCTGGTTTGTTCCATGACCATCGGCGCCTCAAATACTACGGGCTTCGATCGATTCCTAGGGACTTGTATTGGCGCCGTTTGTGCCATCGTTGCGTGGATAGTCTCCCGGGGCAATGGTTTCATCCTAGCTTTTCTCGGCTGGATCATGTCCCTCTGGACAGCATACATCATCGTCGCTCAAGGTAAAGGCCCTATGGGTCGCTTTATTATGTTGACGTACAATTTATCAGCGCTCTATGCATACTCATTATCAGTCAAAGATCTGGAGGATGACGATGATGAGGGTGGCACCAACCCACTGATTACTGACATCACGCTTCACCGCGTCGTGGCGGTGCTTACTGGGTGCCTTTGGGGACTTGTCGTTACTAGGCTCTTATGGCCTATTAGCGCAAGAAAAAAATTCGCTGATGGGTTGAGTCTCCTTTGGCTCAGAATGGGCCTGATATGGAAGCGAGATCCGCTTTCGATGCTTCTGGACAGAGAATCACCCAATCCTTATATGGACCTCCGTGAAGAATCTGATTTACAGCGTTTTCTAGCAGGCTTAGAGAAGCTACGCAGCGCGGCGACATCTGAAATGGATCTCCGAGGACCTTTCCCAGACGCAGTTTATGCGAGAGTGTTGAGAAGCACTGGCAACATGTTGGATGCGTTTCATGCCATGAATGTCGTGATCATGAAGAATCTTAACGCTTCGAATGGAGAAGCCGAGATTTTGAAGTACACCGTTACGGAGAGAGCTCAATTGTGTTCGAGGATCAGCCATCTGTTCCAGGTTCTGGCCTCGTCCATGAAGTTAGAGTATCCCCTCAATGAAGCTCTACCAAGCACCGATCATGCACGAGACAGACTGCTTGCGAAAGTTTTCCGCTTTCGAAAGGAGAAGGTGGACTCAGGTGCTACCGACGAAGACTTCGCCCTTTTGTATGCGTACGCTTTGGTCACCGGTCAGTTGTCAATCGAGATCGATAATGTAGGACGGGAGATAGAGAAGCTATTCGGCACGCTCAATGAACAGGCGTTAAAGCTGCAATGAACAGGTCTTCTACGAACTCAAGAAATAATGGTCTGGGAGGAACGTCTCTAGTGGAGGGAGGACCTTACTAACTCTCACCGCGCCGGTATCTTGATGAGGAGAGGGTATAGCAATTGCTTTCTCCATCCTCTATAGCATACGCTTCAAAGGATCTGATAGAAAATTAGTTTATCATATAGATCCACTGATCGATAGTGCTACGTCCCGCTCTCTTTTTGCAAGCATTCATGAACATAAAACTATGATTTTAATGATCCTGAAGGCCTCATGTCTCTTTGCGGTAGTTTTTGTTCGGAAACCCCTAAACATTTGCCGACGTCTGCCCTATCAACGTGCCAACAATCAGATATCAACGACTATTGAATGGCAACGCGCATCAAACGTATCATCTGTAAATACTGTCGGAAGACCGCCTGATCGTATCTTGCTACCTTCAACTTCGATGCGACGCCCGCGGTCGTAACACGACGAGGCGCATCCCGCTGGGACACCTACCAACCCCCCCCACAATGCCCGACATCGACCCTGCAGCTCTAAGCCGTCAAGACTCCATATCGCAGCCCTCGACCTCTCTAATCATCAACAAAACGAACGGGGCTCCTGTAGCTCCGGCTCAGAAGGCTCCAAAAGCGCCCAATACCGTCCAGCGCATCGATCTCGAACCCCTGTATACCAGCCTCAAAGCTGCCATTGGTGATCAGTGGGGCAAGTACAAGGAAGCTACGAGCCTATTTGTGCTTGGTATGTGCCATATATACCGTTTTACGGTAAGAGAAACTGTGATGGAAGGTGCTAATCAAGCTTCATTGCTGCCCCCGCAGGTCTGCTCAGCCAAAACGAGCTTTTCCTTCAAATCGGCCATTTCTTCAGCGCAGACTCTTCAATCGAACATCTACACAATCAACTCATTTCCGCGATCCATGGCAATGTCGCCCGAGACCTGCCGGAGCAAGGCGTCGCGCCATGGGTGTCGGCGAACGACAAGCCGACGGTGCTGTCGAAGCCGGTGGTGGGGGATGCGGCGGAGCAGAGGCTCAAGACGGAGGTGATGCAGATTCCGGCGAGAGATCGGCGACGGTTAAAGGAGGTGCAGGATGTGAGTGCGACTCTGAAGATCACATATGGAAGGGGGGGTGGAGAAGGCTGGGATGGAGAAGGGTGTGCTAATCTTAAAATACATGATATACAGGGCGACATCACCGACCCTCTGAACCACTCCGTCGCCGTCTCAATCCACGACTACCTCTCCTCCAAACAGATCAAACTCCCCGACTCCGTCCCCGCCAGCGCCGGCGGTCTCAACAAGACAAGTAAGCCCCCCCTCCCCCTCCAGCGCTCCCTCGAACCTCCTCCTACCCCTCTCCCCTATACCCAGCCTCCCCTTCCCTCCACTCCCCCTAATCCACAACTAACCATCCCCCCCATAGACTGGGACCCCGAAATCCGCAAACACTACACCCAGCCCCTCCACAGCGAAACCCTCGAATTCCCCGACCTCGACACCCTCACCCAGCGTATGCGCCCCATCTGCTTCGAGGAATCCCTCCCCCACGGCTTCTCCCCGCCCTGCCCCGAATACCTCGCTACCGCCACCGAACAATACCTCAAAGACGTCATGGGCGCCGTGCTAGTCCGCACGCGTAGCAACGTCGGCGTCGCTGGCATCCGCACTGAACCCAAACCCAATTTCAAAAATGCTGAGACGGAGAAGGAGAAGGAGATGGAGCGCAGGCCGCTGAGTGGTGGCGATCTGAGGTTTGCGCTCGGGAGGGGGGAGGTGGGGTTTGGGCAGAGGGGGGCGGTGGCGAGGAGTGTGATGGGGGGGTGGGGGGAGGGGGTGCTGGAGGGGTGGGGTCTTGATGTTGATTCGAATGGCGACGAAAAAGCAGCGAGGATGAACGGCTCGGCGACGAGAGCGCTAACGAATGGTACGTATCCCGAGGAGGCGGATGATGGGTGGGGCTGGGAGGGGGGCGGGAAGACGGGTCGCATGAGATTGGGGGGCTTGCTGGATGAGTGTTTGGCTATTGGGCAGTGAGGCATTCTTCGGCGGCTTTCTTCTGGTTTTTCGGCGGCATTGGGGAGTCTGGGTGGCAGGCATGAGATGCATTTGATGGGCGTGGGAGGGGGAGGATTTTGCGGCGTTGGATATGCGTGGTTAAGAGATACCCCCCAGGCTATGTTAGCTGGATTTGTATGGTGGTTTTGATGTGCTATGCGGTTCATGTGGTCTAGGGACGAATGGTGTGGATAGGGATACGAGAGATATATATGTAAATGTGCAATGTATGTGATGGATAGTATAGCTTCACGGCAATATCATTCATGTACATAGTGAGGAGAGATAGAGTGGCTGATTTTCCATGTTATGATATCTTTTGGGCTTCCAAACTTGGCAGAGTCAGAAGCAGCATGGATACCAATGCTCCTATCCCATTAAGGTCCACAAAGCAAGCAACGTACACGAATGTATCCACCTTCTCCAACGCCGAACCTTCCAACCACCCATCTCCCACTCACTCCAGCAACTCAACCACCATATCCAACACCCCCTCCACGCTCCTCCCCGCATTCTTCGGATCCTTCGCCACACTCGCCCACACCTCCCCATGCTTCGGCTCACTGGCCTCACACTTCGCCCTCACATCCTGCCTCTTCTCCTCCGTCCCATGCATATTCAAAAACTTGACATACCACCCCCACGAATCCCCCAAATCGCTATCCGTCAGTATCGCCCTCTCCAACCACCTACCCGCCTGCTCCAGCTTCCTCTCCCCCCAAAACACCCGCGCCACCGTGACGAACAGCGTCGGGTCGTTCTCCACCTTCTTGATCGCCTCCAGGCTGCGGGGCTTGCGCTGCGTGCGTGGCTCGAGGTGCCAGATGGATTCGCTCCACAGGAGGCCCGAGGCCGGGCATTCCTGCAGCGCCTTCGCCATGAGGACTTTCGCCTGCGGGAGGTTGTTGGCGCGGCGCTCGACGCGGACGGATTCGGTCCACAGGCGGTCGTTCTTGGGCATGGCGAGGCGGGCGCGGTCGAGCACGGAGCGGGCTTTGACGACGACGCCCAGGCGCTCTTCGAGCTTTGACCAGAGGATCCAGAGCGGGACGGAGGAAGGGCAGGCGCGCGTACCCGTGCTGTAGGCTTCGCGGGCTTGGGGCAGTTTATGCTGCGCTTCGTAGATCTGGCCTTTTTGCATCCAGAGCTTGGCGGCTTTGGGGTAGAGCTGCAGGGCCTGGTTGACGAGGTCGAGGGCGATGTCGTCATTGTGCTGGACGCGCTCGAAGGCGACGGATTTGATCCATACGCGGTCGGTGCCGGCGTTGGTGCGGGAGTTTTGGAGGAGTTCGCGCGCTTGGTCGATTTGCTGGTGGTCGGATTCGAGCTTGATGGCTTGGAGGTAGATGTTTTCGCTGTTGGGGTTCTGTTTGAAGGCGGAGCCGAGGACGCGGCGGGCGTCGTTGAGGTCGCCGGATAGGCGGGCGAGGCGAAGCCATAGGGATTCGGCTTGAGGGACTGCTTCGACGGCTTTTTCAAGGACGTTGCGCTCCGTGGTTTGGGTCCCGTGGTTGCGTTCGAGGTCGGCGGCTTGGGACCAGGTTTTCTTGGAGGTGACGAAGATGCGAAGGCTGGTTGCGAGGATGGCGCGGGCGGTCTCGTACTTGCCTCTGCTGATGCTGTTCTTGGCGTCTTCAAGGAAGATTTCTTTACGGTCGTCGTCTTCGTCAAGGCCGTAGGCTAGGGTTTCGCGGATGATGGCTCCGCAGGTTAGGACAGCGCCTTCTTCCTCGCAGACTTCGGCTTCTGTGATCCATTCTTCCCTTTTCAGCATAGCGGACTCCCGAGCTAACGATTGCACTGCGCGTTTCATGAGAACTCCGACTCTATCGTTGGCTCCGAGCTGTTCCTGCAGTCTAGCAGCCTGAAGCCAGATCTTGTGGTTCTTCGGTAGCGCCATGCGTGCCTTGTTGAGCACCTTCTGGGCATTTTCCGGGGACTCCAGTCTGGCTAGTGCTAGCCATAAATCTTCAGACAATGGAACTTCTTCCACAGCTCTTGCAAGTAGCAAGCGAGCATCACTCTCCGAAGCTTCCAAGTTTACGGCATCCTTCCACAAAGCCACAGATTTCGGCATGATATCTAACGCTCTCCGAATGACGCGCTTCTTAGAGAGCGGGTCGCTCTCAAGGTCTATGGCTGCTTCCCACAAACGAACAGAATTTGGATTTCGCTTTATAGCTTCAGCCGCTATTACCTTGGCATTGTGGGTTTGTTCTCTCCACATTCTGATGGCCTCAAGAACGATGTCATCACTATTGGGACACAACTCAATACCCTGGCTTAGCAGTTGCCTTGCTTTTCCCATCTTACCAGCAATTTCTTCCAGCCTTGCGGCGGCGATCCACCCCGGAGCATGCTTAGGATTCGTTTTGATGACTGACTCGAGCAGGACCCGTACTCGGTTGATGTCACCAACCTCAGCTTGGCCCGAGTTGTCCTCGGACTTTTTCAGGCTGGTCAGGTAGCCCTTGGGGTCGATATTCGTAGCAGTCCCGGCTGTAGAATCCGTACCTGACCCTTGAGTAGCTTGGTCTAATCGAACTTGCAGTACTTTGCCTCTCGCAGCTCCGATGTCAGCAAAATTCGTCAACGTTCCATCAGCATTGTCGGTGCCATTGGCCTGCGTCCCATCGTCGTTCACGCTTGTATCGAACTGCGTCGAGTCTCTGGCCCCTGCAATAACACTGTCCGGGACCGTGTAGAACCTCTGCCGTAGATTTTGCTTTGTTCTCCTGTTCTTCCTTGTGAGATCTCCCACTTCCGGTAGGTTCGCCCAGTCTTCGTCCGAAACGCTGGCGAGGCTTCGTTTGAGATCGGCAAATTGTTGCTGGATCTTAGGATTCTCGGCTTCGTGTCGCCGCCGCTCTTCTGCTTCGCGAGCTTCCCTAGAAATGGCGAAGGATCTCAAGTCGGTAATCTGCTCGTTCAAACCAAAGGTATATGATAAACCATATGCTCCAACGGGGGAGAGGATAGGGGGAGTCGTTAGAAATAAAGGAACTAACCTTCTGTGCTTCCTTCGCCTTTCCATCTTCTCGTCGACCTCTTGGTATATCCTGTCAGCTTCGTCATCGTCTCTGTCGTAAGCGCCGTTGGCAAATAGCCCAACTTCGTTTTCGGGGTCCTGGAATCGATCGTCATCTTCATCATTCTCCTCTTTCTTCTCCGGGGCTCCGTAAGCTGTTGGCGGAGCTTGCCCTAGCTGTGCAGCTCGCTTTGCAAGAGCGTCTTTGATCTGATCCTCACTCGGCCCTGAGCGCGCTGGACCTAGATCTGATCTTGTTGTGAAGCCAGTCGCACCACGGCCGAGACCAGCAACGTAGTTCTCAGGCGCAGCTTGATTGAGGAAGGATTGACGTCCTGACATGATTGAAAACGACCCGGGAAATGAATCTAAAGGCCGACAAGAAGTCTTCCCATTCGAGAAGAGAACAACTGGGTACAGCTTGAGCCAAAGTCGTAAGGAATCACCGGCACCTTCGGTCCGGAAGCCCTAGCTCGGCTGGTTAGCGCCATCTCGTTATCGATAAGCCGGACACCACAAAATTGACGAGGAGAGCGAGACAGAGTTCAGACCAAAGTTTTCAATATACGCAGTACAAAACGTTCAGTAACGTCTAACATTGTCCTAGGGTGTTTGGCGTCGGGATGCCAAAATCAGCACCTAAGCGGCGCAATGCCACCACGCACACCACTCCCTACGCCCACACTGGCGCAAAACCAAAAGCCGCCAACAACATCTTCAAGATGAACACCGACCTCGGCCAGCACGTGCTTAAGAACCCTGGAGTAGCAGAGGCAATCGTCAAAAAAGCCGACCTGAAGCAGAGCGATGTCAGTCAGTGCGCTGGCACCACTGCGGAACGGCGCCGGCTGATTCTCCGCAGATTGTCCTTGAAGTGGGGCCTGGTACAGGGAATCTGACAGTGCGGATACTGGAAAAGGCCAAGAGGGTCATCGCAGTGGAGCTGGATCCGCGCATGGCTGCTGAGGTCACGAAGCGAGTACAGGGGAAGCCGGAGCAGAAGCGGTTGGAGGTTATGCTGGGGGATGTGGTGAAGACGGAGTTGCCATACTTTGATGTTTGTATAAGTAATACACCATATCAAGTAAGTCCTAGCACAGGTCTCTAGTGATAGCGATGATGAATGCTTACCAAGTATCTATTTAGATTTCGTCCCCTTTAACCTTCAAACTCCTCGCCCTGTCACCGGCACCTCGTGTCTGCATCCTCATGTTCCAACGCGAATTCGCCATGCGCCTCTTCGCTAAGCCCGGCGACAAACTCTACAGCCGTCTGTCCGTCAACGCGCAGATGTGGGCCAAGATCGACCATGTCATGAAAGTCGGCAAGAATAACTTCAAGCCCCCGCCGGCTGTCGAGTCCAGCGTTGTGAGACTAGTGCCTAAGAATCCGAGACCGCAGATCAGCTACGAGGAATGGGATGGGTTGTTGAGAGTGTGTTTTGTGAGGAAGAACAAGACGCTGCGAGCGAGTTTCTTTGGAACAACGAGTGTCATGGATATGCTGGAGAGTAATTATAGGACGTGGTGTGCGCAGAACGATATCCCGGTCAAGGATGGTCCGGTGGTTGAGAATGAAGTGGAGGTTATGGAGGTAGAGGAAGAGACGAATGGCGATGAGGAAGAGGAGTGGGATGGCTTCATGGATGTTGATGAGGAGGACGTACCAGCGTTCTTCAAAGAGGATGCAGTTCTGCGAGAAAAGCAGGTGAGCGGAAAGGGGTCGAAAAGACGAAGGAAGGGCAAGGTGGCTGAGCTGGTTAGAGAGAAGGTAAGAAGAGTATTGGAAGATAAGACGCAACTTGCGGAGAAGCGTGCCAGAACGTGCGACGAGGGTGATTTCTTATCGCTGTTGTGGGAGTTCAACCAAGAGGGCCTACATTTCAGCTGACAGGACCTGTATTGCGTTGGGCTTTAGCGTGGGCGTTGTTGGCTGGCACGGCGAGAGAGATAATTGAATTCAATACCAAGTTTGTGCTACTCAACATGGGTACGATCGGTATCCGAGGATCTTTCTTCAGTAACAATATTCGTGTAGAGCGCAGATAGGTGAGCTCGGGGCTGATAGAGCACTAGTGGTTCAAACTATTCGATCTACGCTTTCACAGATTTTCCTGTCAGCGAATTTCTGCAGGAGTCTGCCCAGCGAATCATGGCACATTCGTCAAAGATACGAGGAACGACTCGTAAGCTGATGGATTGGACGTCTGAATTAAGTGGCTCTAGTACCCCCACCAGAGTCTCTGAGGTGGGCACTAGATCCTTTGAACAGCTGTTGCCAGATGAATGCTTCACTGAGCAAGAGCTCGATATCCTTTTCGGTCCAACCATGCGTTGGTAGCGCTTGTAGAAACATCATGCTTTCCTGTCTGTGAGTTAGTATGCGTACGCGAAACGAGGAGCAGACTGCAGTACTGCTCTTACTTGAAAATCCATATTGACCAGCTGCTCAGACCATTTCACCAAGAACGCAGCACAAACGTAGAGATGGAACTCAGAAAACCCTTGCTCTTCAGCCATATAAGTATCCCACATGCGTATGGTGTTTTGAACGTGGACCTCCCGCATCAATAGGCAGTTCATCCATCGGAAGCTAAACTGCATGAACTCAATGCCCTCGAATTCAAGATGCTTCGCAAGACCGGAATCAATTCGGGTTGTAAGATCTCGCAAAGCATTGACTTGCCGCACGATGCCCGGCTGCGCATGGATATAATTATCTTGAATCCCATCAAGGAGCTTCGTAAGACACCAATATGAGTCTGCTTCAACAGCGTCCAGTACTGGCTTCGGCAATTGTCCAGGATCCATGCCACTCTTGATGTCAGAGTCCGTAATGTAGGCTCCAAGGAAGACCTGCCAGAATGGAGTCACCAGGTCATTGATGCCTTGAACGTAGCCACTTGCAGGATGTCGTATAGCCCACACGTAGAGTATGCGTTCCAGCGATCTCTGGGTAGCGTCATAGCCGTACAATTCGAGGTGTGGAGAGGTTCGAGGAACATCGATAGATATCTGATGCCACAGTGCCTCGTCTAAGCCCCGGGTCCGGGCGTTTCCAGCGATCGAGCTTCTTGTACTTGGTCCGTTTATTCCTGAGACACCTCGTTCGAAAGCTTGCTTCACACCATCAAGATATTCTCTACGTTTACGTTCCAACGTCGTGACCCGGCGTTCGCTGCTTGTTGGCAGATAACCGAGCAGCAGCTGCCATGACATGGCCCGAACTTCGTCGGGAAGCCCAGACCAAGCTGCCGGTCGGAGCTCGGCAAGTGATATTGAGCTTGCTTGAAGGATTCGTTTGAATTTGTGAATTCTAGAGATACGAGTGGAATGGGCTTCTGCTTCTTTGGCCGTGGCCTTATCTTGCAGCGGAGGGTGGCTGATCAGATGAAGGGAATTTGCAGGATCTAAGAGCTCGGTCAGTCGTGGCCTTGTCATGATAGTTCACAGATACACACCACGTAGAATCTCTTTGTATTGGGGTCGTAGTATTTTACCCTCACTCTTCTTCGCTGTTGGGTAGCTGGGCGGCCCTCGTTCTTCGGCGATATCTGAACTATTTGACCTTTCTCGGCCGCTCATAGCGGGCTGAAGTAATGAGGAGCCCAGATTCCCATTGACACCACCGCCGCCCGGATCATAAGATTTATCGTTCGGTATCCGCTTGGCCTTCCTCCGCGCGGTCGACAAAGTTGGCAGCCCAAATTCGTCCTCGTCTATTTCGTCGTCGTACGCGCTAAGCGTTGTCTCATCTCCTTCATCTTCGTCCTGATCATGCAGTGTCCACTCATTGTTCGATCGTGACGTCAGACCTGTGTAGGCTGGCCGCACCGAAGGCGAAGATACCGCCGAGGCAGATTTTGGAGGAGAGGTTTGGGTTGATCGGCCACTGTTTCGAGCCGCAGAATTGGGCGTTTGAGGTCTTGAGGTGTTTGAGCCTAAGGAACTTGGAAGAGTATAAGTAGGCAACCACCAGGCGCCTGGAGCCAAACGTACAGAGAATCGAAGTTGGGTATGTCTGCGTGGGAGTATGAGGCCCCAACCACCATTTTCGAATCATAGCTCTTGGAGGATCCGTTTCTATTGGGCGTTGGACGGTTGCGCCAGAAAGGAGAGGAAGCTCTGCTGCGATATCTTTAGTGCTGTATATCGGCGCCAGTGGCCCACAGTCAACGTACTCAGTTGAGGAGTCTGTGTCGGGGCCAATGCCAAGTTAGCAATCGTCATATTCCCAGTGAATTTCCTAAAATAATTCGATATTCCGCGTCGAGCAGAGTACGAACCGACCTGAACCATTTCTTGGGGCTGTGATCAGTTAGCCATGACTCAGGTCTGAGATGTCGAGTATATGCTGACTCACTTTCGGTGGGGGTTTTCTGGAGAACATGATCCTGGCCTGGCCGGGCCAGATATTGACGTAGGGCGTCAAGGCCTCCCAAAATCTTTGTCTAATAAACCTGAAGCTGTATCATGAAACCCGGTGCACGTGAAGGTGTCTGGAAGTGGATTAGCTCGGTGGACCCTTAAAGTTCATAAGCCGCAGTTCCAGCTTTCCTTTCCCAACTCTCTCTTTTCAGGTCAACTTACACAACACACTCATCTGGTCTCGGCCCTTTTCGCCATCACCTCATCACGTCTCTCATTACTCTCACTACCGATACTGACTGCTGCATCGTCTGAACCATCACAGACACAGATCAGCCTCAGCCGACGCGACGGGGGCACCGGTCAACTTAGGCTCCTTCTTTCCTTTTGTGTTTTCCCCCAATCTGCGTCACTTCAATAGCTATGACTGAGCCAGAAGATCTCGAAGAGGACCTCTTCGCTGACCTGTGCGTAATTCATCCACGACCCGCTCTGCTTGTCCCTGGTCCTGCCATTGTGTCTTTACACACTGACTTCTTTCCTTAGTTATGATGCCGACGAATCCGCTAGTAAGCCCCAGCAGGCGGCAAAAGTAGAGATACCCGAACCCAGTGTCGCTCCAGCACCAGCTCACAACGGCTATGACTTGAATCACATACAATCTGAAGCGCCCCAAGAAATAACGCAAGATGATCATACAAACAGCAATTACCCACATGGCCAAGACGGTGACTCGGCGATGAATTGGAGCAATGGGCAGACCGATAGAACTCATACCAATCGTTACGAGGATGGACCATCAGAGCCACATGGCATTGGTATCAAAGAGGATGGGTAAGTGGAAGTGCGTGCTTTCTTTTCATACACAGATCTTAGCTCTCGTAAGTACGATGTCAAAGACTGGGTTTGTCTCGACATGTTCGCGATTACATCGATGTCGTTTGTTACAGCAGCCCTACTAGCTGCACCAGACGCCCCAATACCTTGGATAAGTGAGGAATACAACGTTTAGGTGTGCCTCTAACGTGGCGACCGAACACTGGCTGGAAACATGGAGAGGACCATTGGCTGGATGCTTGGGTGCTATAGGTGCGGTGAAAGGCACAAGGATTGTTACGGGCGCTTGTTGAACCCATGATCATCGGGTTATCTGGTGCTGTGGGTTACAAGGACTCGAAAACTACTATTGGCCGTGAAAAGAAAAAATTGGGGGGATAAGAAGCTCAATCGGTATACCACCTTGCACGCCACCTGGCAAAGCGGCCATAGCATCAACGCAGCAAAGTAGCTTGCTGTTAATGATAATCCATAGAGCAGAGCAGGAGGCAGACTTCAGCGAAGTATATCACTCAGACCAAAAGCTAGCATTACGGACAGACTTCATAGCAAAAAGTCGAAAGATCAGATCCACGCTTACATTGACCGTTCTTCGTACTCCGCTGTGGCGCGAAGCCTTGGTTGGCCTTGGTTGGCCTTGGTTGGCCTATATTCGCCCAATCGAGGTAGCATAGGTTGACTCTGTACATCCAGTCATCCTAAAAGGTGGCACGGAATGACTCTGTACCCCAACGCATCACATGGGATATTTGGCGGTGAATCGGATTTAGGATGGACTGGCTTCGTGCATCGTCGAATTGCCTCACGTCCATGGAATCGAGAGGCTCGTCTGGTCAAGTAGACCTCTACTATGCAGATACCGCATGTTGACGGGCTGCATGTCACGCATTGTGGCCCAGGTCCTTTCCATCTACGAAAACCCTTGGACCAGGAATTGCGGAACCGACGACAACATTCTACTGCTTCTGCTAATTTTCATATCTTTTGTTCTTTATCTTTTTCCTTACAATCATGCAAGGCGGATAAGGCGGATGCTGATGATGGTCACGTGACAATAGGAAAATGTTCATTGGCGGACTGAACTGGGAAACGACCGACGGCATGTAGCCCCAGAACACCCCCATGCCATCTCAGAAAATCGTTATCTAACAAATTACCTAGAATCACTCAAAGATTACTTCTCCAAATTCGGCGAAGTCCAAGAATGCACAGTCATGCGCGACGGCCCCTCGGGGCGCTCTCGCGGCTTCGGTTTCCTCACCTTCAAAGACCCACGCACCGTCAACGTGGTCATGGTCAAGGAGCACTTCCTCGACGGCAAAATAGTAAGGGCTCTTATTTCCACCTCTCCCAATGCTCCCGGGCGGCAGCAGCAACCGTTTTCCCGCCCCTTCTCCCATCCTCCCATCCGCTCCCAGGACCCCCAGCATGAACGTGAACTTACCAATCTCAAGATCGACCCCAAGCGCGCCATTCCCCGCGACGAGCAAGAACGCACGTCCAAGATCTTCGTCGGCGGCGTGAGCCAGGAAGCCAACGAGCAGGACTTCAAAGACTACTTCTCGCAGTTCGGCCGCGTCATAGACGCCACGCTGATGATCGACAAGATCACCCACCGCCCGCGCGGCTTCGGCTTCGTGACCTTTGATAGCGAGGCCGCCGTCGAACTCACCCTGCAGGGCGATCTGATGCTCAAGGACAAACCGATTGAAGTCAAGAAAGCGCAGCCGCGCGGCAACATGCGCGAAGAAGAAGACATGAACGACCGACGCGGCGGGCGTCGCGGCGGCGGCGGCGGAGGAGGAGGAGGGGGGAAAGACTTCAACGACCGCGGCAACTACGACAACGGCGCTAACCAGAACCAAGGCCAAGGAGGACAACAATACCCCCAAGGCCCAGCCATGACGCCTCAGATGATGGCGCAGTACTGGACCAAGATGCAGCAGTACTTCGCCGTTGCGCAGCAGCAAATGGCGGCCATGCAGGGCAGCGCCATGAACCCCGCCATGATGGCGCAGATGCAGCAGTACAAGCAGATGCAAGCCATGCAGGCCATGCAAGCGCAAATGGCCCAGCAGCAGCAGCAACCGCAGCGGGGTTCCGCGTCGCCGATGCCGCCGCAGAGCCCCGGCGCCCAGGGCGGCATGAACCCGATGATGATGCAGCAGATGCAGCAGATGCAGGCCATGGCGGCGCAGGGCGGCGGGTACGGCATGAGTATGAGTCCGCAGGGGTTCAATCCCGGTAGCGGCGGTGGTGGTGGGGGTGGGGTGGGGAGCCCGCATCATCCGCCCGGCAGCAGGGGCACGCCGGGGTACAATGCCCAGGACCAGCTGGCGTTCGAGCAGCAGAAGTATGAGCAGCAGCAGGCGAGGCGGGCGCAGCAGGAGGCGCAGCAGATGCAGAGCTATGCACAGGGAGGCGGCGGGCCGACGAGTTGGGAGGGTATGTACGATGATGTGCCGCAGCCTGGTGGACAGGGTGGGTATGGTGGGAGAGGCGGTGGGAGAGGCGGTGGTGGTGGTGGTGGTGGGGGAGGGGGGTTTCAGAAGACGACGCCGGGGCCGCAGAGCGCACCGCCGGCGAATGCGCCGACTGGGCCGAAGAACGCGGGGAAGCCGGGGGCGAATTATAGGGGTGGGGCGGGGGGCAGGGGCGGGCATAGGGGGGGGTATCATCCTTATGCTAGATGAGGTTGTCGAGCTGGGAGGGATGACCGAGCTCGAAGACGAGATGGATTGGGGGCGGTGAATGCAGGCGTGCTTGTGGGGTTCTCTTGCATGCTTCTCCTCCTACTAGGCATATGGTACTGCGCAGATCTCATTTAGTCCGGAGAATGTGCTCTGGGAGGTGGATCTCACTCACATACGGTACAATTGGCGTAAGGTAACAAGGGGGGCTTCTCAATTAGTGTATTTTAGATATTAGGGAATGCGAATGATCTTCTTTTTGCCATTATGGTGGTGCTGGGTTGCAAAAATTTGTATGTTCGGTGTGTTGGATGGGAAGGGATGAGATGGAGTGGATGATGGCGCTGATGCTTTGCTGTGAGTGTCGGTGAGGTAAGGAGAGCCAAAAGATTTGTAATTCCTCTTTCTAGATCATTGGGGTTCGTTTCCCTCATCCGCACATCAAAGTAGCCGATCTAACAGCACCAAAACCACATTAGGTGGATCGTATACACCATGGATACGGCTCAGATATGAGGATCCCCTATGGCATCTTCACCACATATGCTCGTGAAACTTCGCATGCATCTACCCACTGGCACTAGATCGCGGATCTCTTCATCCGATTATTCCAAGCGAGGACTTACAAGCGGATTGGCTGCCAGCCGCGGGCAAAGCTAAGATGTATATGATACGCCCCGATTCAGCAGATTTTCATTCGACAGGGCCTTTAAATCCGGATTGCCCTAATTGAGTATGACCGGATAGAAGTTGTACGAGTGGTCAGCTCATGGAGCAGGCCATACTTCCTGCATTCGTGCTGAGGTCTTACCGATTGCGTGTTCCTCGAGTTTGAACGATGATTCATCGTGCGGAATAAGGTTGGTCGTGCTCAGGTCTCAGTGATTGAGTGCTTGGTACATTTCATGATCCTCGAATTTGATGTAGCTTCATCATGCCCAAGGAACTCACGGGTCTTCTTGTGAAATTCGAAGAAGTTGCTGCGCTGTAGATCAAGTCTCAGAGATATCGATAACAGCATCTTTCGATTCCCTCAAGCGAGTCAACTCCTTCTGCAGTTTCAACATGGACGCCTCGGTCTGCGGAAGTATTGGCAGCAGTACTCTATGATGGTGCTGTTCAATGTTTGGGATCATGACAACTTTGATCACGGCTTTCGATCGTTGCTGCAACTGAAGCAATCGGACGACCCAAGCGTGGCTCAGGCTAGGACAGGGACAAGTTACCCCTGGGAAATTAAGCGAGATCTCAATTGTCTGCAGCGCGGTCATGAATTTGTTGATGGATTCCAGCCAGTGGCAGAAGTTGCAGGTTGAGCATTTCCGGTCAACGGTCCACTTGGGGTTGAATTCTGTGGGCGGTACATGGCTTTTGATCTCCCTGTAGAAGAGGTGGATATGGCGGATTTTGGCCAGCTGCTGAGACAGCGTGCTAGTGATCATGTATGGTGGCTTGTCGAGATTGCTGAAACAGAAGACTTGACGTTCTGTAGAACCATCCATGGCTTAGCAAATATTCCGAGGTTTACGGATTCGCTAACTTAAGAGTTTACTCACCATAGAACAGATCAATTGTTTCGAGATATATTCGGCGGCAGCTCTTCGCAAGCGCAAGTGGGTTACAGCTACTCACAGTCTTCCGAAACCACGTTTCGGGAGCATCCGATAAAGTGCAACCTCCCCATTCATTCCGATCGCAGCCAATGCCGCAAAGCTGATTTCGCGCTCCAATTTTGATGTTCTTCAATTCAATGATGTGGCGACGAAGAGTGCCGTCTCTGATGACTTCTTCGTAAATTATCTGGCGAATTTCTAAAGGGAGTTTTGTTAAGAAGGACGACTGGGTCTGTGGTCTCACGTGGCCTTGACTGAGTCTTCGCTTCCGTAACGAAGGCAGTGCGGCAGGCTCCAAGCGACGGAACTTCTTCTCATGTCTTTGACGTCTGTACCCGGGACACAACTTGTTCTGATAGACCGACAGCGTCCATTTGTAGAGCGATAGTGGTGCATACCAGACCAGTCTGATTGGATCATAGTTGGACCGATTGTATCCTGGACTTCTGAGTATGAATGGGAGAGTAACTGGTAGGCTAAGACATGCAACAGGGATCACCCAGAGAATCCCGTAAAGCAATTCTAAAATGCAACATAGATGGCCCCATAGGTACAACCCACGTTCAGCCCACTGACCTGGCATTGTGAAGGCTTCAACAGTGAAGCTTTGATATCCGGTTCTGAGAACCTTTACAGGCTTGAGGGATAAGCTTCCACGAAGCCTTAATGTGGTATCTGTTTCGATCGATATCCGCAGGCATCAAATGTGGTTCAACGGTTCAACGGTCCAAAGGTCCAATTGTTCAACGAGGCTGGTCGGTTTAGGCATCCGTTATCATATAGGTAGTCCAAAAAGGCTATATGTACACATAGTCGAAAATTATGTTGATGTGTTTGAATTCAATGTGAGTAAAATATGCTTGCGGGGAACGTAAGCGTGCTTGCTTCTCTTCTCTCGAAGAAAGAGCGAGAAAGCAACAAAGGATATTGAGGGAATTAACGTTGCCAAAACGCTTGCGAATCCTTGGTTTTATATTTCGCCCCCCAACTTTCGTCCAGATCACTCCATCGATTTCTTCAGCTTTCGCAACCTCTAAGATCTCGATGTCAAAAACTATGGACCTGTAGAACAAGCTTTGTAGTTCAAATCTATTCAGTTTTCGTAGAATTCAAGAGTGGTTTGACCAGATTATTGGAATGTAGAGATTTCGTGTTCCGGACCAGGAGGGTCGCCAGCTCCACGGAGCTGCGTCGCTGTACAGGTCTTAGTAGGGTTGAGAAAGGGTTGATAGATAGTTTGTGCGATCGCTGCGCAATCGCCAAGTTCAAAGCGACGTCGATTTTGCCACAGAGCTTCGAATCAAGTAATTAAAACTGAATCATAATGCGCTCAATATGACTTAGAATTGAAGATATCTGGCTGGTTATTATATTCGCGAGTGTAAATACAAAGCAATTGCGAAGGCGAAGAGACCATTGATGGGGAGATCACGTGAGGCATCAATCTTGGCGACCAACGACAGCCAACGAAAACGATCGGGAAGAGAGAAATCCGATATAATATAGATTACATCTACGAGGGACGAGGCGGTGAGGGACGAATTTAGTTACTAACCCGCGATTAGTAGAAATGCTGTCACTCGAATTCATCCAACGGTGCCATCAACTACTTCAATTCTTGATCATATTCGATCAACGAAATGGTTCTATAAAGCGCAAAGGCCTAAATTAATAATTGAGTCTCTTAAAAAATAATCAATTCAGGAGATGCGAGCTCTGCCAAGAATTTGCAAGCGTTCTGAGAGCGCTAACTGTTTGAGGTTTGATCACCGCTCTCGATTATTATTGCAACTCACAGCACTTGGACAACTCAGGTATGTATCAGGGTATGGACTTTCACTCGTCTTTCAGACCATCGCCATTCTGTCGTTTCGATCATTCCTCAATTGTTGAAAATCAAGCCCATCCCACTTTGCCGGCGCGTGGATACTGAGAAGCCGGAGGCAATGGAGGCGGTTCTGTCTGAAGCTGCATCGGTTCTGAAGCGTGCCAGAATTGGTATTAACCGGTAAGAATATGCGCGAGAGAATTTCCGTGGTTGCATGGGACGGGCTGACGAGCGTTGCCTTATTGCCTGCTTTTGAATAGGTGGGGGCACTGCAGCCCATCTGCAGGATCTCAGCAGAGGCCTGCGAGTAGCTTCGCCCGCCTCCTCTGACCTACCATACATGTGATTGAACACTCCATATGCAGATTGAGTATCAATCTCCATCATCATTCTTTCTGCTCTTTCAAAACATTTCATTTACCTCGTAGGTCTCCTCATTAGCCTTGGTGTCGTTCGGTAATGTTATACCCTGGACTCGTAGAACCCCACTGAACTACGATTACGTGCTGGCATAACCGGCTATGGAAGGCCTGTCTACCGCCGCGAGCGCTATAGCCGTAGTGTCCATCGGCGTCCAGCTTGCTGAAAACGTCAAGAAGCTCTATGACTTCTGGGATTCTATCAAAGAAGCACCAGAAGACATCCGAGCAATTTCTGCAGACTTAAAGCTTCTCTCGAGCGGCCTCACTCAAATAGCGTGCGAGGCACAACACGTGGAGCCCGATGTGACGCTCGAAGACACCTTACAAGTGTGCTCTATCAAGGTCAAAGAACTCACTACACTCCTCAACGAGATAGAGCCAGGCTTTGCTTCGACCAGGTCGCACCTTCGCAAACGGACCGCTTTCAAAGCAGTGTTAAAACGTGGGCAGTTGACGAAATTCGAGAAGGCTTTGGAGGGGCTCAAAAGTACTTTATCGCTGGTGCAACAGAATCAGATCAGGTGAGACTTGACAGACCTTTTGTACTCCTTCGACATCGCATAAACAACGCTGTGATTTGCGATTCGAGACAGCACAGAAGTCTCGACAATACAAACATAGTGTTCAATACTATTTCAGATCGCAGCCGTGCTCCAAGCAATGAACTAAATGCTAATCTCACAAAATGTTGCCGTAGTCGCTTGAGTCGCAATCGACACATCAGCCAAGAACAAATCCTCCATGCTATAAATCATAAACTTTCCAGCTTGAGCATCCACCAACATTCAGAGAAAGTTGCAAGGCCTCCACACCTAGTCTTGGATGTTTATCCTACTTGTGCTGCCGTTACTATAGAAGAATGGGACGCCATAGAAGGTGGCGCAGGACATTTTCAGAGCGTTCAGAGCGAATATTCAATCACAGGTAGATATCGGCAAACACAGGCAAAGGTCAAACGCACCATGAGAGAGGAAAAATCCGTTACGAAATACTTCCTCGGCACTATCCGTGCGGATTCAAATACAGTGCTACAGATTTCAAGGGAAACCGATGGTCTCACATCGTGCTGCGAAGACAATCAATATGAACATGCAACGTCATATACCATCTATCCAGCCACATGGTTGATTCGCCTAGGATTTCATTGTGGGCTCCGTCTTGGGTTTCTCTCGTCTTCCACTCAAGGATGGAAAAACACGATGAAGACATTTTGCCCAGTGCCTGATGACGCTTTGATCTTTGAGTTCTCCAAAGAGGGGAACTTACCTGCCGTCAGAAGTTTGTTGTCAGGAGGTCATGCCTCAGTCGGAGACACTGATTCTCAGGGATTCACACCTCTTCATGTAAGTCGTTCAAGGGAGATCAAGGCTGCCTAATACCCGAGCATCTTCAAGACATGAGAGGAGCTGACCATTGCGTCAAGTTTGCTGCGTGGAATCATCACCAGAGCTCTGCAATTTTCTCAAGGGTGCCGGAGCAGACACCAATGCACTCACGTACAGCGCACAGTGAGTGAGCCTAGTCCTTTTACGACTCCGCCAGAAAGCACTACCATTGACACAACAATCAGGACCGCAATTGAACTCGCAATAGACCGAAGAAATGATACCACCTACGCCACGTTATCAGGAGTCTTGAACACTCTCCGCCTGTTGAACGATTCGATGGACTTTTTCGACGAAAATGGCAACGGCTGGCAAGTGTTGGACCTTCTTTGTGAAAGCGCCATATGCGGTCCTGGAGAGACTGAGGTTCAGATAGCTCTCTTGCTTGGGATGCTAAAGCTGTCGAGCTCTGAAATGAGGATCAATCCGATTAGAAGTCACCTCGCAAGTATTTTGAGCTGGGTTTCTATAAAACCAATTCCTGGTCTAGAGCAAGCGTCCAACTTGCTTCTAAACTTGGGTGGCGCGGAACTCATCGATGCCCCCACATATAATGAACATGGATATACTATACTCCAACAAAATGTAGGATATGCTGAAGGCTTGGGAGGTCTGTGCTCAGTGCTTTCGAAAGGTCCAGATCTCTATCGACTGAGCGTCGACCACGATTTCACGCCGCAGGAAGAGTCATCAACATCTCTTTCAATGTACTCTTCGTGGGCCTTTTGGAATTGGCAGTACGCATTAGCCAGCATTCAGGTGGACCTTGAGGAATTCGTAGAACAAGAGCTGGAGAGAAACCATGCGGTGCACGCTGGCTGGGAGAAGGAGACTCTGCTTGATCTGTTCGCATACGGCTATCGACCTGACCTCGACATTGGACGGAGCCTGATTTGCAGTGATTGCTCAGACAGAATCAGGCGCGTCAATGTACAGCCTTACTGGCGACATTTGATTGAAAGAATTAAGCAAGGACTAGACCCGGATGACCCGGCCCAGGCTGGCTCAGAAGTGGGTGAAGAGGAAGATGCCGACCTAGGGAGTATCGTAGAAGCTGCGAGTAGCTCGAGCGATGTTTCCCTTGATGATCTTAACGAGCTCTCTTCCGACCCGGAGGAAGATACGCACGGTTATCCTGCGGCGGTGTCAATTCGATCGGACTGCATATATGCTCGGCACGAACTGTTATGCATGGACTGCTGGCTGCACTACAGGCGAAATGGCACCCGCAGAACACCACAGGACTGGAATCAGGGTTTCGCGACAGACGCTGGCGAGGACTCATCATTGGATGAGTACTCTCCTTTTCTCATCCACTCATAGGCTTTGGGTATGTTGAGGAGAGTGTGTTTCTTTCGATGTCGATGAATTATATAGTCGGAACATCGAACTTGTTACTGAGAAGATGAAGATACGGAGTCCTGTTTATACTGACAGGGAGAGAGCATCCAAGAGTATTGACGGCTGCCGAAAATCGAAGGGCGGACATCGGGAAGTGATTGGCAGGAATGAACGATTCACCAGCACACAGACTTCAAACCCGCCGATAGCCACAGAAGCACCAGCACAAGTAGCATTTCACCATCCAACCTCCGTGAGTCTCAAACCTCCCCCACTTCCTACACTCCAACAATCTTCACTCTTTTCTTCTCATACTCTCTCCTGCGACATCTCTTAAGACACGCGCTATCTTTCAGCGTCCAGAAAGCGCCGTCTGATTCTTTGTCGCTGTTCTTCGACCTGTTGAACATGCCTCTTTGCTAGGTTTTTCCTTCACTCTCAGTCTCGTTTTGATGTATTGAGATTGATTGGCTCTCGAGGGAGCTCTAGCTCTGAGTGTAAATGGCATTGGACTTAGTCTCCATTTCCGGTTGTGGAGGTGACGGTGCCAGCTTGAGGAGTAGGTAATCAGAAGAGGTTGTATGTGTGATGGCAGATATGGTCAAAGACTACGTTGATGCACTCTTGTTGACTGTGAATAAGACAAGATTTAGGGCAACGTAGATCTGCTCCATCCCCTCCCTTCAAAGAACCTAAGCAGTCTCCTGAGCCTCAGTCCGACTCGCCAAAGAGCCCTTCCTCCACGCTGCCTGAACGTCCCTCGCCTTAACAGCTTTGCTCTCCTCCCCAACCTTCCCCCACCCACCTCCTCCAGGCGTATTAATAACAATCCTCTCGCCCGGTTGCATACTAGCCGTATTCTTCCCCCCCAAATTGATATATCTCTCCACCCACTCCTCCGCATCCTCGCCATGTCCTCCCCTCTGTACTTTCCTCACCCAGTAATTAATCCCACACGCCGCGTCCTCCCCACCAGCGAGTCCATACGGATGATACACCCGCCTCTCACTCAAGATACTCGCTTGCACCGAGATCCGGAACTCGATATCCCGGACCACGCCTTCACCCCCGGGATGCTGTCCACGCCCTGCACTTCCCTGCCGGAGTCCGAAATGCCGTAGTATCACGGGGTATCTCCGTTCGAAGACTTCCGCATCTGTGATTCGGGTGTTCGTCATGTGAGTATGGACGCCATGGCTGCCGTCCCACGTCGGACCAGCACCGGAGCCACCTGCGATGGTCTCGTAGTAGCCGAAGCCTTTAGTTGGGTTGGAGGACGTGGAGAGATTGCCGCCGAAGCCGAAGGTGAGGTTGTTGCAGTCGCCTTGGGAGGCGGCGCAGGCGTCGAAGCAGCGGAGGATGACGTCCGTTACACGTTGGCTCTGCGGATGAAGTCAGCTTGGGCATCGGGTTTGGTGATTGATGAATTGTGCGATCATACCGTCAACACGTTTCCTCCCACTACGGCGGCCTTGCCTGATGGAGAGAGAAATGAGTTCTTGGGTATTAGGACATCCACTGGCTTGAGACAGCCTTGGTTGAGTGGAATGTCTTCTGATATCAGAGATCGTAAGCAGTATATTATGGCTGAGTAGGTTACGGCTTCGGGAGCGTTGATGTTTCCTGGTGTCGTGTTAGCGCTGGTCTCTCCCTATGCCTCTACGGCGTGAGTACCATAAACCTCTGCGCCTGTGCCATCGAAGTCAAACACAGCTTCGCCCTTCTCGGGATCGATGGTGATCTTCAGGTGGATCGGACTGCCATCGTCCATGTAGTCAACGGCTGTGAGGTCTTTTCCTTCAAACCTCCTATACACGTTCTTAAGCAGATCTCTCACACTCGACTCGGCGTTGTCTTGTATATTCCTCATGTAGAACTGTACAACTTCCTCTCCATAGTCCTCGATCAATGCGCTGATCAAGTTGATGCCTTTTTGATTAGCTGCTACTTGCGCTTTGAGATCGTTTAAATTATCCGCGAGACATCGAGTCCCACTACACTCCGGGTATTGTGCGGGCTCGTCGTAAAGTAGCTCTATCACTCGTTTCTCGTTGAAGTGGCCTTCCGAGACAAGCTTCTCTGCCTTTATTGCAGCACCCTCTTGGAACAGCTCGCGAGAATGGGGAGGCATGGAGCCAGGCAGGATTCCGCCAATGTCGGCATGGTGAGCGCGTGATGCGACGTAGAAAATGATCTTATCCCCACTGAATGCTGGAGTGATGACCGTAATGTCAGGGAGGTGGGTGCCGCCAAATTCGGGATGATTGGAGACCACGACGTCTCCTCGATTCAATCTACCTTTCCAGATCTCGGCCTGCGTTCGCACGCAGGTTGACATGCTTCCGAGATGCACTGGTAGATGTGGTGCGTTAGCGACAAGTCCTCCGTTGGCATCGAACAGAGCACAAGAGTAATCTAGTCTTTCCTTAACGTTCGTGCTCACGCTGGTCTTCTGCAGTGCCCGACCCATTTGTTCTGCGATAGCCATGAAACGATGAGCAAAGATACTTAGCATAATCGGATCAACTTCTTTCGCATTGACGATCTTGTTCTGAGCCTCAGCTTCGTCACCGATGTTTATTACTACGTGTGTGTCCGTAACCAAAGCAGATGCACCTGGCGTAACTACGATTGTTTGCGTTCCGTCCGCTAGGATCGCTGGACCTTGGATACAATCACCGATATCAAGGTCCTCGAGCTTGTAGATCGGTGTATCCTTCCTTCCTCCCTCGAAGTACACTTTTGACATGCCATAACGCTTGCCCTCGCCTACGTCTTTGGCCTTGATCTCTTTGAGCTGCTGATCAATCGTTCTATCCAATCCTTCAAAGCTCTTTCCAATGCCTCTTACTCTGACGTCGTCGACTATGATATCACGGTCCGGCAGGGTAAATCCAAATTCTTGCTCATGTTGCTTGACGAATGCTTTGCCGAAAGCCCAGTCGTCACCGCCATATTCCGTCTTCGCCTCTTCTGGGTTAGGTCTTACGACCATGAGCGCAGATTCTGTGCCCCGATATCTCATGTTCAGATACTCTTCGAACTTGATGCTTTTATCTGCGAACCCCTGATCCTTGAGTCTGGCCGTTGACTTTTCCTTTAGATTTTCCATGGTCTTGCGAAGCTCGCCTTTGGTATGGTTATCTTCGGCCCATGTCTTCGAGTCAGGGACTTGGCTCTCATCCACGACATCGGCCAGAGCCATCCCGTAGGCGGAGAGGACGGAAGAGTAACGGTGCACGAGGATCTGTCTAATGCCGAGACTCTCAGCGATCGCAACTGCATGTTGACCGCCAGCACCTCCAAAAGTAGCTAAACGATGTTTCGAGGTGTCATGCCCCTTTGCCTCGGTCAAAGATCGTATGGGTCTCGTCATAGTCTCGTTCGCAATCTTGATAAATCCATAAGCTACTTCATCTGCGCTCATCTTCTTGTTATCGTTTTCTTTGGCTACCTCTTTGTTGATATCCTCTGCCAATGCCTCAAATAGCTTCTTACTCGCAGAGCTGTCGAGACCTTGATCTTCGGACCTGCCGAATATTTTGGGGAAGAAGTCTGGCAGTAGGCGTCCCAAAAAGAGATTGGCATCCGTCACCGTCAGCGGGCCGCCCTTTCTATAGCAGGCGGGACCTGGATGTGCTCCAGCAGACTCTGGGCCTACAACAAACAATCCATTGCGGAAGAAGAGTCGCGAGCCACCTCCTGCGGCTACAGTATTGATGTCTAACTGGGGAGACTGGATAGTTACACCCGCTGTGGTGGTCTCGAATACATGCTCATACCTTCCAGACCCATAACGACTGACATCAGTGCTTGTGCCGCCCATGTCAAAGCCAATGATTGGTATTTTGGTCTCAGGGTCGTAAGAAGTTAGTGCGTAGCCTACTACTCCGCCTGCTGGACCAGACAGGATCGCACGGAGGCCAGAGAAAATGCTGACGTCCACCAAGCCACCATCGGATTGCATGAATTCGCAACGAGTCCCTTTTGCACCTTCTTCTTGCTTGACAGATTCAGCACCAAGTCCGCCTTCGAAGCCTGCCTCGAAGCTTGCTACATACTTCTTAATGGCTGGAGTAAGATAGGCATCTGCACATGCAGACGTAGCCCGAGGGACGAGCTTGATCATTGGCATCAGCTCATGACTTAGGCTGACGTGCTCGAATCCTATCTCGCGCGCCAACCGTCCAACAAGAGCCTCATGATCAGAAAATGTGTAGCCGTGCACTAGACAGACCGCAATGCTTCGGAGTCCTTCATCATATAAGCCTTGAAGCTGTGACCTGACTTCGTTTTCAGATGGTCTTTTCAAGATACGAACTGCTTCACCTGAAAGCCCGCGCACAAGGTCGTCTTCTGCCGAAGAATCTGCACTTTCCTTAGTAGACGTTTGATGCCTTTCAGGATCTTCAGCATAGTCTTCAAGCGTCACCCTCTCATCGATCTCAACGACCTTCTGGTATAATACTTCGGGCTTGCTGATAGCTAGATCGAATATTTTCGGCCGTGCTTGATTACCTATTTCCAGACAGTCTTTGAACCCTTTACTGACAACCATGGCAATCTTCTCTCCTTTCCGCTGCAGAAGCGCATTCGTGGCGACGGTCGTCCCCATTCGTATGCTTTCAATCTTTGTGGTATCCAAGGGTTCTCCTCTTGGGATCTCCTGGCCTGTAAACTTTGACAGCAAGCGACGGATGCCTTCCAACGGAGCGTCTTTGTAATTCGAGGGATCTTCTGAGAGAAGTTTGATGATCACATCGTCTTCCATCTTCCCGCTCCCTGGATTCCCAAAACAGTCCGTAAATGTCCCGCCCCTCTATGGATCATCAGCAGGAGCCCAAATGGTGTCCTGAAGCTGGTACAGGCGCTTACATCTATGGCTATGCGGATGCCCCGCTCTTTGTTTGACTTCATCTCTGTGAAGTATCTATTTGGAACTCTCACTGCAGACCGTTACAAGCAAGATGGAAATGTATGAATACAGTGAAGCCGCGTGGGCTTCACGAACAACAGCAGTAAGAGAATAGCGATTGAATCAAGGAATGACGGTACTTTTAAAGAACTTGAAGCTATCGAGCACAGCTGCATATTACCGTTTCCGAGCATCGACCCCAGGTTATCCAATTCACAATGACCTTCTCTTTACTTGAAGCTGACGACTTAAAGTAATCAGGTGACAGCGGCCAGGATCTGAGAGAGCGGAGCTAGCCCAGTTCGCTCTAGTTGGCTGCCTAGATCCGCAGCTGTCTTTTGACGACCTTCTACTTTACAATGCATATCGTATCGTAGCAATGACTCTCTTGCTTTCGTTGACGCGGTCATCGATCTTGACAACATAGCTTGAACGGTAGCATGGAATCGAAAATCTCGAACAGAAGTCAACTGACATTCGGCTCTTTGCAGCACTATCGTTCGGTTGTATGAGCGTTGATGTGCAACATGTTGGGTCAGAAGCTGTACGTTGAGTTGAGACTCAATACTCCTCTAGTTATCAGCTGCGTGGTACACAGTGAGCATGTATTTCAACCCTGAAGCTAGCAGCTGGAGCTGTGTGGAAGTCTCCGACCCAAATGTTTTGAAACTTCATCGGACTTTGCCGCGCTATGCCGCAACACCTTTGCGTCGATTGCCTAAGTTCCTGTGCGACGAGCTCGGGGCAAGCGAGGTTTTGGTTAAGGATGAGTCAGACCGCTTTGGCTTGCCAGCGTTCAAGATCCTTGGAGCCTCATGGGCGTGTTATAAAAGCATAGCACAGTATCTCGGGCTTGGCCGCCTTACGGGTAAGGAGGATCTTGGGGACATCAGGACAGCAGCGGCGTATGCAGTAGCAAATACTAGACTCCGCTTCTTCGCCGCCACTGATGGCAATCATGGACGTGCTGTGGCACGGATGGGGAAGATTCTCGGAGTTCGGTCTTGTGTCTTTGTTCCTCGCGTAATGCTTGAGACAACGAAGGACTTGATCAGGGAAGAAGGTGCTGAAGTGACTGTCGTTGATGGAGACTATGACAAAGCTGTTCATGAGGCGGATAAACAATGCAGGGAACGAGGAGGAATTCTGATTCAAGATGATGGTTGGCCGGGTTATGAAGAGGTCCCAAACGTTAGTATCCACTCTCTACTTCTTCAAAGCGTATGTAGACTATGCCACATTCACTGGCAGAATCGCATTAGGAATTTCTTTGTTCTCAGCTGAAGCTCGATTCGTCTGATTATACGACAGTGGATCGTGCAAGGCTATTCCACTATGATGCACGAAATCGACCAACAGACAACGCAGCTCCTTGGGGAACGACCCAGTATTATCATTACGCCAGTCGGTGTGGGATCCCTGGCTCACGCTGTCGTCTCCCACTACAAGGCCGAACATCACCAAGCCACCATTCTAGCTGTGGAGCCCGACACGGCCGCCTGCCTCAAAACAAGCCTGGAAAATGGCATGATCACGTCAATTCGTACTGGCAATACTTCAATGTGCGGCCTGAATTGTGGCACGGTGTCATATACCGCTTGGCCGTACCTGCGGGCTGGCATTGATGCCTGTACAACGGTTACTGATCAGCAGGCTCAAGCGGCGCAGGAGATACTGAAAGGCTTCGAGATCAGTGTTGGTCCATGCGCTGCTGCGGCGCTGGCTGCGCTACGGAAGCTGGAAAAGGACGAGAAGGAGGAGCTTGGTATCGATGGGCAGTCTGTGGTCGTCTTACTTGCAACGGAAGGTCCGAGATGATCTCGAGTCAGCAAAAGAAGCTCTTGCTTTGTGGAGATTTTTGAAAAAGGCTTGCCGCAACCGCGGATCACCGTGTCATCGCCCGGCAACGACCTATCTCTCGAGGACTGCGCATTTCTACATCTACCTCACGATGTCAAGGTCATTGGCTTCAGCGAATACCAGCAAGGCATCGCTTCTACAAAAGACACACAATCATCTAGCAAGCGAATGCTACCGCAAGCTTTCATAGCGAACAACACCGCCTACAAAAACTCAGCAAGATAACCAACCCACGTCTACCCCGACCAAACGGCGCAAAACCCGCTCAACCCATACCGAAATCGACCCTCTAATCAGACTCCGAGTCCAGAAGCCCCTGATCCCACCAACCGCACCCTCCATCACCATCCCGATATCTCCCAGCCCATTGGTCTCTCCCTGGCCATTCCGCGCATGCATTCCTTTGTTCCTCCAGCTGCCGCCACCCCGCCCTCAGCAATTCCTCCTGGACTTCCAATCTGGTCTTCTGCCTCGCCAACCAATACTGCTGGCGCCCCTGTGCTCGTTTAAGCTGCGTCCAAGCCCGCCTCATGTTTGCCGCCGCTGCTCGTGAAGGGCGGGGCGTGCGCGGCGAGCGCACAGAAGAGGTGCGAGAAGGAGTCGATCGAGGCGAGGTTGAAGACGCAGGAGAGGGGAATGGGTTGCTGAAGGTAGGGCCCTGCTCTGATACTGTGGTTGGAAAGGGCGAGGGCGGGGGTGACGGAGAAGTGCCGGAGTGGATCGTCTCGCAGCGTGGGGAGGGAATGCCCTCTGGGGGATCTACCTCCGTCACCCGGCGGCGCTCATCATCGTCGCTGCAGGATCCTCTGAATGGTCGCTGACTCTGCTGGCCGCCGCCTTCCTTCCTCTCTCGATCCCCCGTGTCGTCGAGGTTTCCTTCTTCGGTTGCAGCAGCCGCTTGTGCGCTGAAACGATAAATCCTATCGCCTTGGAAAGCGTATGGATACGCCTCTGGCTGAGTCCGCTGTTCGCAATGTTCAAATCGTTGCTCCGGCCATGTATCGAAAGCGTTGCAGCGAGAGCGATGAGGCAGACGTGTGGTGTACTGTGTCTCGAAAGTATATCCACCGTATGGAGCTCTCTCACAGTAATCACCGTCTAGGATATTGGACCTGGGCCAGTCAAAGGCACTTTCCTCCATTGCTCGCGAGTGGTAGAAGATATCCGATGGTTCGAAACTAGGGCTCCTCCTGCCATACTCATAGAACGCAGGACGATAAGCCATGGCAACGTCGACTTTCTACCACAACACACTTCCAAAGCTCAAATTCAGGTCCGCGACTTCAAGAATGGGAGATTTGGGGAGGCAGAGATAGAAGATGAGAGACTCCAACGTCAACACTACGATCCGCACAATATTTTCCAGGAAAAGAGAAATCAACGAGAACCACTTCACCACACCTACAACAAACAAAACCACCCACAATCGTACGCTCGGCAGAAAATCATTGGATTGGCAAATGTCACGTTGGGGGGTTGTTTGGCCGTTTGCGCAAACATGAAAAGTGGCAACGGATTTGGGGAGAGGAACGGCTGCGCTGGCCCCCATTCTCGTGATCTGCCCCATTCCTCCATACAAATCTCCGTCTCCATCAGCCTGATCAAGACACGAGGTTTGGACCGGAAGTAACTCGCGAACAGAAAACTTGAAGAAATGGGTAATCATCAAAGGAAACCACCCAGTCTCAGTAAAGGGTATGTCCACTGGGCGCTAGCCTCTGGGAGCACCTCATTATTCTGGGTATACAACCACCAGATCAATTGGGTGTTGTTTCCCCATGCTTTTACAACTCAAACCGGTCCAGCACACTTCTTCGCCCGCCCGAAATCTACATGCCATTTGCCCCCCCCATTACCCCCACTTCGCCCCCCCATCATTCATAACCTCATCAACCTCGCCCCTCCAATCCCCATCCATTCGCACGCAGAAAAAGAACCCATATCTAACAGCCAGCAACCCCTCCCTCAACCCCTCCTACCACATATCCACTCCCCCGCCCAATTCTACCTCCCCATCAATATCCCCCCTCCCTCTCCCCCTTTAGTACCATCACTCATTCCCCCCTTCTCCCCCCCCTCTATCCATCACGATCCCAACCTCAAACCCATCTCCCAGTACCGCCGTCCTATCTATCTTCAGCATCGCTGCAGAAAGCACGAGAAGACCCCACTGCTTGTGCGATAGGGGGGTGACTCTAGAGGGGGGTCGGGTGAGGGAGAGTGTATGGGAAGTGAGGAAAGGGAGGGGAGGGGGCTGGGCAGCGGGAGAGTGAAAGAAAGCGTTGGGGAAGGGGGGGGGGGAGGAGAAAGGTGAGTATGTATATGTGAGGAGCAATATAGATGGCACCCATGTATGAAAAGATGGAGTCTAGCCACCAGATTCTTGTGGTTAAAAGGTGCGGCACAGCGTCCAGGAGGGTTTCTCCGAACGAAAGAGTAGTGGGGAAGAGATGTAGTAAAATCAATTACAGACCCGCCATGGGCACTATTGTGTAAAAGCCTTTCATCAGTGCGTGTATTCTGTATCTTATTACCCATGCCCACCTCCCTCGCCTGGTATATTAAACAAAGTAGCCAAACGCACTCAGATAAACGCCCCCGGCCCACCCGGCGGTCTATGACCCTCCCACTCCTTGACACCCTTCTCAGGCGGATCGTGCCTCTGCGCCCACTCCCTCCTCTGCATCTCATACTCCCTCTCATACTCCTCCCCGCTCTTCTCCTCCCCACCCCTAGGAAGCGCCTCCTCCCCCTCCGGACTAGCCGTCCGCTCCAAGCGCTGCCAGTCACTATCATCCTCTCCTCCTGCGGAATCATATCTCGGCAGCTCAACCCTAGAAGTCGAATCCCCCGTCACAAGACCCATGCGCTCCTCCTCCGTCGCGTTCTTGGCGCCGGGGTGCTGGTGGCTGCTGATGCTCTTGCGGGGCGTGCGCGGCGGATGTGGGTGCTCGGCCTCGCCCGAGGAGGATTGGCGGTGGCGGTGGAAGACGTTCTGGAAGGAGAACTGGCGCTTGGCGGTGTGGGGCGGGGGGGTGGGCGCCGCGGAGTTGCGCGAGGGGGCGTGGGCGGGAACGAGGTAGGTGCTGTCGGTGGAGGGGACGTCAGAGGGGCCGTCGAGATTGCCTTGTTGGCGGCTGAGGCCGGAGGGGAGACCCCAGACTTTGGGGAAAGGCGCAGGGGGAGGGGCGGGGGAGAAGTGGGCTGTTGTCGGGGTTTCGGTGGGTTGGGAGGCGGGGAGGGAGATCTCGGTGAGGGCGATGGGGTGCATGTGGGGGTTGTGGCGGCCAGGGTCGCGTTGTTGGGATGGGAGCAGTGTGCTTTTTGCGGCTCGAGGTCGGGGCGCGAAACCGGCGTCGATGGCGCCGCCGCGCTCGTCTTCGCTGGTGGTGAGACGGTCGGTGGGCTCTACTTCGGGGAAGTGCGACATGCCGAGAGGGGGGTGGAGGGTTCGTCGCCTGTTGACTGCTGGATGTGCAGGCAGGCTTATGGTGGTCTTGCGTCTTCGCAGGCCGTCCCATTCCACTTGTTCGTTTTCGCCGATGGGCTCCATCATGTCTAGTCTTTTCTCTTCCTGGATTCGCTTCACCTCTTCGACTTCCAGCTTTTGCCTTGAGTTCGAGAGCCTGCGGATGATGGCGGCGGTGCCTCGGATCGCGTCTGCTTTCGGTTCGGTTTCGGATTCTTGCTGTTCAGCGACTTCGCGCACCTGGTCGAGATCGCCTTTGAATATTGCCGCATCTGGGACGTCTTTGGCCGACTTGGACAGCTGTAGAAGAATGACGCCGCAGCAGATGACCAGAAAACCCAGGACGATATTGATGATCGAAGTGACGCTGCCTGGAAATCCTTGGAAGAGAATCGCCGAAGTGACTATGGTGGCGCTGGTGAAGAACACATAGTATGTCGGGGTTACGAGGGCAGCATTGAATAGGTTGAGCGCTTTCTATATGCTGGTGTTAGTCTTGTTTGGCGAATTCGAGAGGGAACTTACATTGAGAAAGACGATTTCCGTCAAAAGCGTCGCTATCACGAAGACAAACAGTATGTACAGGAACGGCTGGTTATACTGCTTCTTTCCGCCTATCTGGCTCACAATCGCTGCACCTAGCCCTTGGGTCGCAACGACGCTGAGACCACCGATCAGGCTGCATATCGTCAGGTATACCATCATACTCTTCTTGCCATACCGAGGCCCGACCCAAAATGCAATGAAGGCGCATCCTACGATGACAATGCCGGCGTAGGTCAGAAAACCTGGGGCGAGGACAAAATGCTGCATCTGTTGTATCGTGGCGGCCGGACTTTCCGAAGGTGCACTGAGTAGAATGACCACAGATCCTACAATGCACAGAAAACAGCCAATCTTCCCCACAAAGCTGAGGCGCTCCTTCAGAAAGATAGCAGAGAGAATGGTCGTGATGACAACGGAGAGTGCCCCGAGAGGTGTGACCAAGATGGCATCGACAAAGGCATAGGCGACGAAATTACAGATCTCCCCAATGATCATCAATGTCATGCCTGTCCACCAGAGGGCGTTCTTAAGGTATCCATAACCCTCTCCAGCTTCTTCGTTGTATTTAACGTTGGCTCTTAGCAATCCGGCCTTCTTGAGAACGAACGAGGTCCCAATAAAAAATCCAGAAGCGACAGCAAGCGATATTCCAACAGCTTTGTAGACGGGCGGCCGGTTCGGTGTTGGGTTGGCTCTGGCATAGAGCTCATGCGCCGTCATGAAGGCATTTCCGGTGAGATCCATATTATGTTGCCGTCGAGCAAGTGTCCAGCACAATTGCTCGTAGGCTTATGACTGTTGAGCTCGTCCCCAGAGCCTTATCGGTTCGAGGTTCAAGAGCGAGAGGAGTAGTGAACGAGGTCAAAGGTGAAGGAAGGTCCTATAAGTCGTAAGATCATTAGGTCGTAGAGTCGTCAGTTACGCTAGGATCCAGCCGTTGTGACTGGGAAAAACCGTTGTCTGGCAGTATGTTCGGATGTATTGAACCTTGCGTGAATGGAATTGCAGCGTAGCGGTGACCAATAAGGACGCGATCAATACCTATAGGTTGAGAGATGGCGCAAGTATTGTGTATCAATGCGCCTGGTAGCTGTGGCCGGAGTGGATCGCAATTCTGCTGGACAAGAGGAATCTGTAACAGAGGGAGTTTGATCGCCACCACGATGTTTAGAGTTGGGTAGCCAAGCAATCAACAAACACTGGCGGCTATTGCAGGTTGTTCGACAGAATAACAATGCAAGAGATGGCTTTCGCGATTTCAAGATGTGGGTGAAATCTATTATTCAATTCTAGCATAGTAATGAAGCGTTGGGAGAAGTCTGCGAGGGAAAGGGTGAATGCCCTGATAAGGTAGCAATTCCTGATTGAGATCTGGAGCGTGCAGATCACTGCTACTACCGGCCCCTGGGGCGCCACAGCATGACGACCGAGCAACGTTCGCGCCTAGTGGCCCCGCCAATCATGCCTATCGCTCTCCTCGGGGTTAGAGCTTGGAGAACGCGTGGGTCCCTAAACATAGCACAACAGCACACGAGACTCTATTCTGTACATACCTTGTACAAGTATCGGTGCTCTCGACCTGCAGTAGTAGAAGCATCTGCTGAATGGAAATCCTAGAGATCCCAAAGCAAGATTTGCGGCGACTAATCTTCGATAGTTCAGAATCCAAGAGTATCGCATCGGGTTGTTCCACCTCTTCGGCCCGCATGCATTAGGGTACTTTAGTAACTGTATCTGTGAATTGCACATGTAGCTTTTCAATGAGTCAAATAAACGCCATAGGCATATTCCTGGTATCAAAGCATAAATCGTGCCCTCATTCCACTTTGCTGCACCCATCCATTGATTAATCGTCATTATGCCTTTTGAACGCCAAGAGATAGTCCCTGACTACCTCCCTGTATATTCGGGCTTGCGCGCCATGTTCACTACCGGTGGTGGGCCATCCGTGTCTGGGTAGGGCAGACTGACGCGTACGTGGCTTATGGGAGGAGAAGTATGCCTCCGCTCCACGTCCGCAGACGACTGGATGGGTGTCTTGGGTGGACGAGGAGGCGCCTCTGGCTGCCCATGACCCTCCCAGTCTCTTGGTGGTGGAATGGAACCATGTATCGTGGCCGGCCTTTCCGCTTCTGGCAGCTCGTTGCTGCTGCGGTATTGCTCTCCCGATGCTCTGGCATGCGTTCGGAAATACTGCGGTGGCTCGTCAGGTTCAATGGTGAACTTGTCTTGATCGTTCGGCTGGTATTGGTACGGGTAGGAGATGTTGTTCGCTGGGTATTGCGGGCCAGGTTTGCTGAGCGGTCGAGGAAAGAGCGAAGGGACATCCTCGCTGGGTAATTCGACGGCGTGATCTTCTGGTACCGGCGGTATATTTCCAATGTGTGGCTTGTCGAAGCTGTTGCGCTCATAAGATAACGAGGGACCTGAAGGCTCCGCTCGTTTTGCCCTTTCGATTCTGCCCATTTTCCTTGCCGCCTCCCCAATCATCCGGTCAACATCGGGGTTGTTAAGGTATGTTTCCGTACTGTTGCTGATATCGGTCAAGCGATTCCATTCGTTCATTCCAAACTCGCCTACGCCGACCTCAACATTGAGCCTGTAGTAATTGTTGGGGTCGACACCTCGCTTTGCTAAGTGGATATCCAGCATATCGAGATGGGTCATCTCACAACCCTCAATCTTCTCGATCAATCTTCGCTTAGCTTCGGCAAACTCGCCCACACCACCAGCAAAGCTTTCCCACCATTCGGCGTGCAAGTTGCTGCTACCAGGCGCCTTTTTGCCAGTCCCAATACTCAAGAATACGCCAACAGGACGATTGGGCCACTCATTAGCCACAGCCTCATCGAGTATCAAAGGAGACGGGTTGTAATTACCGCCACCCTCATCTAAGAATGTGGACGAACCGATCTGCATGGGTTTGAAAGCGAGCTTCGTAGCACAAGTCGCTCGCCCGGCTTGCCATATTGGGTACAGATACTCTAAGCCGGGCTTCTTCCGTGACCGATATGATCTTAAGAGAGCCGACGTCGTTGGGCTCTTCAGATTCGTCTTTTTGTAGACGGCTGTAACGGCTCTAAAAGCGCAGTCAGTCATTGTCATGCTTTCCGACCAAGTTGACTGTAGCTCACGTCTTTGTGCGGTTTTCTCTGGTGTCATACAGATATGCGTTTGGATTTCCCGATCCGAAGGGCCTCATTGGACTGTATGTTCCAGAAGTCATAGATCTTCGATGAAAGCTGCCTTGGGCGCTATACACACTTGGCGGCCGGCCAGGACTCGCGGGTGTTGAAGCGTCGCTCACTTTCTCCTGCTCGTACTCACGCACGCATTCCTTGATCGCATCCTCCAGCTTCGAGGCCTTGAACAACGTAGATCTGTATGGTATCCCTGCGATGGTCTTGTCCGTTTCGAACACTTTCCGCGTCATACGTACATACACCTCCATGCATTCCACCAAATCCATTCGCAACCGGCCCAACATGATGGCTATCAGTCCGCCAGTCCCGGTCCCCGCGATAAGATCAAAGTAATCGCATGGCTTGGGCCGAGGGTCGCCATTTTGAGGACCATCCCCTTCGGCGCCGTGCGTTGCGACGTAGGTCTGGTGCATAAACTCACGCAAAAGAATTAGCAGTGAGTATCCTCGAACGCCCCCGCCATCTATTGGAACGTCAGCTGTTTGCCCGGTCTCGATTCGTACACTTGAATACCTAAAGAGAGGATGCGCAGCGGTTGCCCCGTAGTCGTGTCTTTGCGCCGCAGACGTGCGCTCTCCATGGTGTCTTCGCTCCCCAAGTGTGGGGAAAGCTGCTATTGTGCCAAATTCGATCAAGGCCAGGTTATCGCAGGAGGATGTAGAGCCTTCTTGTATCGCTCTCTCTAACCAGTCGGTCTTCGACCTAAAGGTAGCAGCTAAGAAGCCGTAGGGAAGGACTCTAGCAGTAATTGTTTGAAATCTTCTGGACGATTGGATTCATCGACCTCGGTATCTTCGAGCAAGTCGTCAGAACGGGACAGCAGTAGGTGCGGATATGGTGGTTATGCTTTAACAAGGCCGAGGAATAACTAGCGACGAGCGTGCAGCGGAGCGGCCAGCTGCCGTTAGAGGAAGCAGATCTTCTATCTTGCTGTATGGGGAAGGTCTCGGTGGCGGTTGGGCAAGCTATAGAGTCGGGGATGAAGGGTTTCTGTCGTCGTCGACGCAGATGACTGAAAGGCAAAGGAGCGCGATTAGATACTCGTGGGCAAGTGAGATATGGAGAGCTGACGTGGTATCCGCCGTATTCTGTTCCGGGTATGACGAGCCCTGGGCGCCTGTGACCAAGCGGGGCTGTGTCGCCTTTGCTTCACTCAAAAAGGCAGCGTCAACCAATAAACTAGACGTGCATCGCTTGGGCTCACTGTCGGGCTGGCTGATATCGTATGGGACGTCTACGGAGTACTAATGATTGTTTGGCGATTCAACGGGATCTCTCATCGACAGTCTGCCCTGTGATGGTTGGTGCATTGGCCGTTAGCGACTAGGTATTTTGCACATCCGAGCAAAACGGGCAGATCATGTCAATCGCACTGGGATACTCAACTCCCTAGACAGTGCTCCTCCGCTGAGTCAATTGCCAAGATGAAGGTTACACAGGTAATTGCTCCGTCCAGGCGTATAGACAGCGAAGGCGGTATACTAATTCTCCCCTTCAAGCTTTACACCTACCCAATCAAGTCTATGAGGGAGATCCCACTGACCACCGCCCAAGTCACGCCTCATGGATTCCCTTTCGACAGGCGATTCATGCTCTTCAAGGTTCTGCCAGAAGGTAGCCAGCAGCCGCGGAGGAGGATGACTGTCACCAATACTCCAGAGATGACTCTTTTCCGTCCGCGAATCGATCTACGCGACGGTTGTGACAGTGCCAAAGGACTTCTAACGGTGACCTATAGTCCTGCAGATGGTGCAGAAAGTCAGCATATTAGTCTCCCTTTAGTGCCGGACATGTCTGGTCTTGAGATTATGGATACTGCACTGCATGCGAGTCCGACGAAAGCGTATAACATGGGCCACCGATGTAATGCATGGTTCTCTTCTTGCTTCGGGTACGAAGTCATTCTTGCCTATCTTGGTCCAAATCTGCGCCCTGTCCGTGGTAATCTTTCTCCAAAGCTGGCCGATGGACAAGGCTTTAGTAAGAACTGGCTATCAAGCCTGGTTGAAATGTTACCTAACTACGGAACATCACGCGCCTCAGGTGAAGAGGGAATTACCTTTGCAGATATGGCACCTTACTTGATAGTCACAGAGGAGAGCCGGAATGAAGTGTCTACGCGTCTGTCGGAGGGTATGGAAGTGGATATGACCAAGTTCAGGGCAAACATCGTGGTCTCGGGTGCCTCAACACCGTACGAGGAGGATTACTGGGCGGGTCTTCAGATAGTTCCGAAGGGGCACAACGAACATCAAATGCCGAATATCGAGCTAGTACTAACACAGAATTGCACCCGGTGTGTAAGTCTCAACATTGACTATTCGACTGGGAAAGCTGGGAAGGGCGAAGCGGGCAGTGTCCTTAAGAAACTCATGCGAGACCGAAGGGTCGATAAGAGTATTAAGTGGTCGCCCGTCTTTGGTCGTTATGCCTTCTTGAATGTCGGAGACGGAGCAAGCCGGACTATAGCAGTTGGTGACACGGTCACTGTCTCTAAGAGAAACGAGGAAAGAACTGGTCTTGGTAATCTCGCTCTGTTGCTTTGCCTCAAAGACCGTGCTGACGGTATTGTAGAGTGGCCCGGCCTTGGAAGCGGCTAAAGGCAATTGCATGACTTGCAGGCTTGGGTCCGTCCCCTATTACGATACTCAGCTGGTCCACAAACTAGTATTCCTCTATTGGACGCTCCGTCAGTGACTCTACAAGGACCCATTGAAAGTAGGGTCAGTACCTTGTTCTTCCTGGTAGGCACCTGAACCTTCCTGCTCATCATAGCGGTGTTCTGTCTGTTGGTTCTGGCCGTATCCTGTTTCTCTCCGGTTTCCTTGACTGGCTCCGTTTGCCCCCAAGAAGGTCAAGAGCATCTCTAGCTCAGTCATGAGGTTCTTCGTATCCTTTGCTCTGTACGGCGCACGTTCCAAGTCTTTTGTCAGTTCCTTGACACTTTTGCCGAGTTTTGCATGGACATGTCCCGCGTTCTCGCCATCTCTTGCATGCCGGGCTTTGCCAGCAGCCTTCATGGTGGCATATAAATGGTCGCAAAGCTTCCGTGCCATGTCTTGGAATGTCGTCGTGGGTTCTGACCGAGCCGTCTCACGATGAGTTTCGCGTTCGCTGTGGCCTCCAGTCCTCGCTGCGGTGCGTTTGTCGCTCGCGCTGACCTTGCTGTTCCAGAGGTGATCCAGAACATCTGGTCCCGCGTATGACTTGATGAATTGGATATCCCGGTGGAAGCCCCGGAGGAAACCGTCATAATAGCTCATTGCATCGCTTATTACCTATAGCCGAATCAGCTGGGAGACTTCTTAACATCTTTCGTGATTACAGACCCCATAGAGACCTTCTAGCTCTTCTTCGAAAGAGGGCCTTTGCGACTTTCGCCTCTGGTGCTCTCCGCCTCGCCCTCGCCCCATACAGGATCCACCATCGAAGCCATTGTTCTGGCGATCAACAGAGCGGCTTCCTGCACCATCACCATAGCGCTCCATGGTCGGGTTATCTCTACGGCTTGTATGTCTCATAGGAGGTCCGCCATGGCCATACCTGTTTCCGTCCATATCGTCCATGGGGATCGCAATCAGATTCTTTATCGTTGCGGTGACAACGGTTGTTCTGTGGAGATGGATTCAGTGGTGTCGAGGGCTTTTTATAAGGCGTGCGAAATCGGTCCTTGGTGTTTGCTGATGGCTCAAGGGATGACCAATCGGGGAGGAAGGCTCGTGCAGCAGTCATTCTAATCCGGTTATTTGCTTCCTTGCAATGATCTCATATTTGCCAGAGTCGCAGGAGCGATATGTGAAGCGGCTACCTGCGTCTTTTCATGCCTATTGGCAATCTCCGGTCCGGCAGGGTAGCTGATCGATCTCTGTGTGATCTTGAATTACCGATTCGTGTTGTCATGAGGGTTTTGATGAGATCGAACTCGGAGTTTGTGTCTCAAGTGCCATCTATTGATGAAAGAGCAGTCTTGAACACTTCTGCATAGAACCTCGCTAAGGTCTCCGACAGCTGGCCCAACCAATTATAGCAGAGCGAGTCAACGCGCCAAAATCACCCAAAGCGCAAGGAATGACACAGCCGCACAGGTTTGGGAGACATCTCGCTCTGGATTCGCAACAAGGATGAATCCTTTTCCACAAAGCAACAGGGCTGTAAGCGCCCTCAGCCTTCCACCTCATTGCGGCTCCATTGCCATATGCGGTTAGCTCCGGCCCCGTTTCCCCCTTCAATGGTGAGCGCGGTTCTACAACTTCGTTTCACCTGGCAACAGCATCCAGTATCATACATTTCGATTCTTGTAGACCCAAGGCGAAGCACATCAGCTGCCTCTTTCATTCTGGTTTCAAAAACGCCGCAATCCTTATCGACAGTGCTACTTGTGACAGTGGTGACTTTTATCTCATATGCATCATTTTTTCTCTTTCTTACACAGTACGGGTGCCGCTTCAGGACAGGCTCTTCTTCGGTCTTGGCCGCCATATTCCTGGGCTGGACACGCACAAGTCCTTAGTAGGCTAATATCTACAGAAACAAGTGTGAGCCGTATTCTAGATGGCGAAAGCAGTCGTACCGCGAGGCATCGCAAGCATCCTTGCGATTCCGAGATTCATCCTACTACAGTCCACTTCCGAAGTCGAGTTTTCAAACACTCCCTGATGGCACAGCAAATCCTCTTCCCTACGCTGACAAGCACGCCAACAAGCATGTGATCAACTCCTACCTCATCTCTGTCTCGTTCACAAGCCTTCATGATAAGAATAGTTCGCCATTGGTGCCATCGAACGGTGGATTCGAGGCACTGCTTCTTCACTCCATGGCACATGATGAGCTCATGCTCAAGGTGGCCTCACTTGCATGTGTATAAACACCTTTGAACCTCCAAAACCCTTTATTATTTCAAGTGCATATCTCTTCCTTCTTTCTCATCTTATAATCCTAGCCATAGTTGGTCTGTTCTTACCACATATATCATTCTTGCAACCACGTGTTTCCGAGTCTGGAAGTATGCGACAAGCTCTCCTTTACAGTCTCTTGACCTTCGCACTAGCTCAGGCAACTCCTACTCGGAAAGGGCCTTCACCGATCACCAAACGCGTAGACTCCCCACAACCTTCTGACTATCCGGGGGGAGATTCTGCCAAATGTACAAATGAGCCGCAGTACCTCAACTTCGATATCAGCAAGAGTAGGGATTTGAAGAGAGTCCAGAAGCTGCACCAGGTCTTTTGCAACGAATTCAATGTCCTCGCTATTGCCGGATCAACAGCAACCAACGACGCCGATAGAACTATCTACCAGAGATTCTTCCCAGAGAGCGACAAGGAGGATGACTACAAGGGCAGGGTCAATGATATTTGGAACAAGCTGTTCGACTTCAATGCTCAAACCCCATCGGCCCTTGTTGCATCCTTCATTATCGACAATGATGATTGGAGGAAACTATGTGGCGAAACACCCGGTGCCGACTTGTCATCCGACTCTGAAGCCCTCAGTGAAGGGGCATATACGGGTATAGACCCTGTGGATGAACTAGAGAAAACCCATTTTTGCGTGACGGTACTGGAATACCCCGACTTGGCGACAATTACCTGCAATAGCCTTGATACTTATCCCAGCGGCCAAATGGATAGCACAGGTCGCCTCATGGTTCATGAATTTACTCACTACAGCACTGTCGGTCCAGATTCCCTTCGTAAGTTTTATGGATGCCTCCAACGCCCTTATCCCATGGCCTTGCGTGAAGGGGCGCTATGTCTCGGACGGCTTCCCGACTTGGGACAGAGCCGGGGCGGAAAGCATCACTCATATTGCATTCTTATGCTTCGTTCCAGCGATGCGATTGTGTCTTTCCAACGTTTGGAGTTGGGAACCCAAGAATCGAAATAGCTAACACTCTCATCTCCAATAGTAAACGACCAGATCATAGACGCTAAGAACGAGGATGAAAAATGGACCTACGGAGCATCACGCTCTCATGGTCTCATGGACCCAAAACAGGACAACCAACAAGAATTAGCTATGATCAATTCGGATAATTATTCCTGGATATCGACGGTCAGTATATTTTACAAATGGTCCCAAAACATCTATTGGATACACGCTAAGCAGACTCTGGGAATTATAGAACTCATACTTCAAACAAACATGCAACAACGCAGGCCAGGAAGGGCCGAACAATGGCAATTACAACGGTATGTAATCTCAATTTTGGTATTTGCCTAGAACAGGAGACCTGCTGACTTCAAGTGACTAGACCCACCCAATTATATTCATGGTCAGCCAGGAGATCCGAGCACCTCGGGACATGGTGATAATCCAGGCGACAATGGCTGTGGCAGCTCCACTGCTCCCGGCTGCAATGGAACTCCACTTAATGATGACACCTATGGAGCTCTGACAGCGTAGGGGAGGAACAATGAGCTTCGCCCGTTGGTTACGCGGTGTTAGGAGGAAGCGCTATTACATTCATCCCGTTGTTTTTGTCCGCTTTGCGTTTGTATGAATACCGTAGCTGTTGCGTTCCACTCACGCAGGTCTTGAGTGCCAGTCTGTACTTATTGAGTTCCCTTTGGGGCATCAAAAATCCCACTTTCCCAACACGGAATAAACCGGCTTTCGCATGGAGTCAGCGCTGGAATCATACGAGCATTACGGGGGCCAATGGACGCCCCTTTCCCCATAGAGGTGGGCGTTATTCTGATTCTTATTCCTTGCTCTATGAATTTGTACGACTGCTTCATCGTTTTCCTCTCTTCCTCTTTCGGGGCGAGTTTGAGAGCAATACTACAATGGTCTTGTACACCGCTATGTGTCCAATCATTTCCACTCCTTCATCATGAGGATATCGAAGGGGAAATTAAGTGCCTGATCACCGGCTGATAGGGCCAAATCTGTCGACTCGCGCGATATTACTTCGCCAAGAAAATATCAAGATTTTGCGAACTTCAAATGCTTTACGCTCTTGCAGTTGTTTTCAACAACACACCCACACATATAATAAACAAGTAATCGGTCTAGTTTAGATTTTAAGCAAGACGCTTTAATACTAGATTTTTGCAACGAATTTTAGAACGTCAAGTTAAAAATTAGATTGCTTTAAGCTCTACATATAATACGCGCAATTGTATTGTGCTCAATCTTAATATAAAATACTTAGAACTACACATAGAGTTAAGACAAACATCAAAATTGAGTTGCTCTCGCACTTGCATCTAATTAGACAACTCAATATATAAAATATATTGTAGTATTGTGTCAAGCAAGTTTCTATATCGCAAGCGAAAATGTAATTATCTACTTAATCTGTCAAAAAAGTTAAGAATATTTAAAATCTTACTTTGCAAGTGTAAGGGTGTTGCAGTAAGCAGTGGTTGTGGTGGTAAATGTTGAATTAGGGAGCAAACTATGTGCCCCGGAGCAGGATATCTATGTGCGCCTGCCAAGACTCTAACCCTATGCAGACCCTAGACTGCCTATCTCTGGGAGAATCCCGTAACAGCAAGTCTATTATCAACGCAATTGATTATAGTATAACGTTAAACTTTTGACAATAATATAACTTAATATGTTCTACAACTTGTGCGCGATTTTGAGATATATAAGCATGTGTTGATACCAGTTCTAAAGATGTTGTTGTTCCGGTCGAGACTTTTTTTGATAGAAAGAAAAAAAATCAACTTTTTTTTCTTAGGGTTTGGCGAGATAGTGTGCCACCAAATGCCCAAAAAGCACTTTGAGCGATATTTCTAAACTCTCAACGTCACAACGCACGCTTGACTTTTATGTCTCAAAATTACGCACAATTTGTAGAGCATATCAAGTTATGTTATTGTCAAAATTCTGACGTCGTACCATGATCAATTTGCGTTGATGGTAGACCTGCAAAGGAAAATTTGGGTGTGTTTTCGCGGGCCAAGTGGACAATCACTTTTTCGCTTGCGGCATAGAAACCTGCTTGGCACGATAAGTGTAAGTTTAAACTAGGCTAAGCGCTCTTGAAGCTTGTTTTCGCGAACTTTTTTGATGCGCGGGCAACTTATTGACAACAATTTGAACCTTTTAGTCTTGTTTGGGCCCGAAACCGTGTCAGCTGCTTGTCAGTTGACCCTCTTGATATCAGTGATATCAAGAACTCTGTACACCAAAAGGCTCCCCTGATATCACGGATATCATCTTGTCAGCCGGTGTCAGCTCTGTCAGTTACACCTCTGACATCTTCTTCTACGACCTAAGCTTTGTACTTTGTTATGAACATTTGTTTCTTCCTCTCTCTCTCTCAGCTGTGATCATCGATCTTCAACCGTCTATCTAAGGTGTTGGCTGGTTTCTTACATTTACTCCTGTAGAGTTAGTGTGCCGGTTGGCTGACAAGATTGCGTATCTTAGTAGTAAGTACTGACTTATTGGGGAGACCCGCTACTCCAGTTTCGGAATCATGACAGATGTAGCTTTCTCGATCTATCTGAATTTCAGTCGAGAGGTCATTTGTTGATACATTTCTGTACAGAGCGCAGTAACCTCAATTTCTGTGGGAATGAATGAATGATTTAGGAAATTATGTTTGGTCCTAATTTGCGCCTATGTCTTTGATGATACAAGCCAGCACGCCGGGGTTTTGCTCGTCCACGCTGTATGAAATGGTCAGCACCCAACGACTGATGTCTAGATTTGGGCAGGGCTTCGATCCAAAAGCGAGCGGTCATTACCAGAATGCTCCACTTGATCTAATCAGCTTGGGGGTAAGACCGAACAACTTGCGTTAAACAACGATCGAATCGTGAAACTCTTATGCGAACATGCTTCCAGGATATTCTAGCTCGGTCAAAGCGGAGTGCTAAGATGTCAAGGACAAACGAGCAATTGATTGCAAATCTCGGACAAGTAATAATGACCTTGGATGTTCTTACGTATCTTCTAATCCTCCAGGCGGAACTGCAACTCGTCGTCGGACTGCAGGATTAGAGGAAGGCATGGCCCTGGCAGTGCCTTTATAGTTCCTTGGTCGCCGAAGAGATCGTCGAGAGTTCCAGCGAACCACCATACGCCTGATGGACGAAGCCTGAGGCGGAACTCATCATCGTCACCCATTGCCTTGAAGATCGCGTTCGCATTTTCTAAAAGCACGAATTCGTGTGTAAGAGGTACGTCTGGCTCCAGCATGGTGAGGCCTCTTCGCGATCTTCCCCCAGAGCCTACTGTGAGGTTGCACACATGTGTAGGCTTAGCGACAAACTCTTCGTTGGTGGAGATTTTGGTGATCGAGAAGTTGCTTATCGATGGAGATGGCTTGTTTGAAGTTATGCTGTGATCATTAGGGGTATCTTCAGCCCCATTAGATGGGTGTAGATAGCTGTTATCACCGGAAGACCTGAGAGTGATTGCGCGGTTACTCTTGTTGATGATAACAACACGTAGGGTTGTGGGAGGCGATTTTGAGCGGTGCACAATATTTGACGACAAGGACATAGATATGGAGATGCTGGGAGGCTTCGGCAGAGAGTTGACAACCGAGAAGTCCCTATGGGCGGAATTCAACGCTACAAGCTTTGCCGGCTCTGAAGGTGGCAACGAGGAATTCGAAGCATGCAGCTCCAAGTCCGTGTCGTCACCGTAGTTCCACCATTTGATTCCAAGCTCGAAGGTGCCCAGCTCTACACGGTATTGGTGGCCTGGGACAAGAGCCGGTTTGATGTGAGCATTGAGTCGTAAAGGGATGACGAGGTCGTACTCGAATAGAGGTAAAGGTGAAGCCCTTGGGGGGAGAGTGATTATCCTAGGATTGGCAGTCGGCTTCAGCGAGGTACCGACGAAACCTAGATCAACTTGCTCTTTGCTGTCAAGATCGATGAGTTTGAGAAGACCTCTTGAAAAGGCGTGTGGAATGTCGAAGAGTGACTCGTCAGTCAAGATGTTCATGGGTCGCGTCAAATCGCTTTCACCTCGGCGCATTTGAAGAACAATATCATAAGGGACAGTCCCTTCTAGGTCCAAAAACGCTGGTCTATAAGTTGAATTGAGATGTAATTTTAGTGGCAATTGAGAAGCCATCCGTGGGAATTGAAAGTAAGGAATACGACTTTAGAATTTTGGGACTGGACAATGCGCTAGAAGATATGCAACCTCGTTCTGTAGCAAACAACGATATTGCTAGGTGGTAGGTTTTGTAGCTCTGCTAAGGAAAGTGGTGGAAAATGAGAATCCTAACGTGTTCATGGTCTGTGATTTCGTTGTGAGTCAGATCCGTCACAAATCCTATGACAGGGCTATGCACGGGTTTCAGCTACAAGCCAGGCAACAGTACTCACGAATGTTATCATAGACAATGTGAGCAACTATAGTCGAGTACGAGACAACCATTTCAAGTGCTGCGCCCCTGTACTGCCCACATCGCTTAAACTACGCTTAAGAGAGCTCAGAACGACTCAATCGATGCCAAGTTAGAGCGGCGCCTGCTCGGCTTGGCAGCTAGAAGTGGAAGAGGGGAATTGTTTGGTAGTCCTCTATATCAGTGTATACTCGTTGCATTTCAGCCTACCATGACCAGTGGAGACAATCCTGGCAAGACTAGTAGGACAAAAATCGAAATCCCCTGGTTGTACAAAGTGCTCAGGACCTACTCTAGGGTTGGACCTAGCATACCTAGGGCTCAAGGTACAGGCTCTCGCTCACGGATCGGAGCTTCGTGGTTTTCAAGACTAATATCATATCCTAGGATTGGTGACAGAATTGTTGTGTTGCCTGTAGTATAGACTTTTGCTGAACTCAAGTTCCAGGTATAGATATCACATCTCTCGTCGAATCGCTCCTCCACCAATCTCCAGAATGGCGTCGACTTTCCCACCCACCCCGATCCAGGAAGTGGTTTCCGAAGTCTCCACTCTTCTCATGCAGCGCAAAGAGTCCGTTTCGGTTGCGGAGACGGTACAGCTCCTTCAATTCTCTTCTACTCACCCTCTGCATGACTAATGCTATTACCATACTAGCAAAGGCCGCCGGCGGCATCATCTCCGCATCTCTACTCTCGACACCTGGTGCAAGTGGCTTCTACAAAGGGGGCCTAACCCTTTACACCTTGGAATCACGCATTACCTTCGCAGGATGGTCACACGAGAATATCAAGAACTACAAAGGTCCTACGCCTGAGATCGTAGCTGGACTGGCGGAAAATGTACGAGGAAAGCTAGGGAGCACCTACACGATCTGCGAAAGTGGGACTGCAGGACCAACAGGCGGAGATACGAAAAATCGCACGCCGTAAGTGTCGAAATTGCGGATTCGATAGAGCGAAACTGATAAAGATCTAGCGGCTACGTTGCGCTTGCAATTGCAACTGAGCAAGGCACGCACACTAGAGAGGTCGAAACTGGCCTGGGAGGTGATCGACAGGCGAATATGATTGCATTTGCAGTCGAAGCTTTGAAGCTGTTGAGGGAAATCTTGAAGGGTGAAGCAAAGCTTTGAGAATTCAGCTCTTTGAGTGACGTTTCTTCGGCCATCATTGCCTATCTCTCAGAACCCACACAGTCCTGGCGAAAGTCATCGGGAATAAGTAGCGACCTAAGAGCGACCTCTACCTTACTTTAATCTTTGAACTTTTGCATGAGACGCCAAGCATTGGCTTCAAAGCGACCTTCCTATAAGGGCAACGCTCTATCGCCGGAACAAAGTCATGAGGGGAAGACAACATGTCTACGCTGATCATGGCGACAATCAGTAGTAGCTTTCACCACATGGCACGCCGGAGCTTCGCTCGACGCAGGGTTATCCACGCCATGCGCGGAGGGCCACCAGAGCCGTTATCTTGGCCAAATATCCAGCCGCTGTAACGTCATGGTGAACGTACGTTATATTATTGTTACCTCATTCCACTTGCTTACGACGGACCACAGCGTATGTGTATACGAACAGACAGGCTAGCAAAGGTTGCAGATTGACAGCGTTCACAGTCATGGCGGACGAGAAAACACCAATGCCTTCGGACGTTCAGAAAGAGGCCTATTTGAGACCTTCAGATACCGAGGAGGAACCAGCGCCAGCTTTTGAGAAAGATCCAATTTCTCTTGAGGATGGGAGTGCTCCTCCATCCCAAGTGCTCAAGCACGCTTACGACGCCGACGAGGCGATGAAGGCATTCGCCGATGGCGAGATCGAGGTCCTTGACGAAGCAACAAACAAGAGGCTACTCAGGAAGATTGATCTCAACATTATGCCTGTCGGTTGAATAGCAACCTAACCGTCCAAAGCTGTGCTAACGAAGGAGGAAAGCTTATGTGCGTCGTCTACGGACTCAACTACCTGGATAGTACGGACAAGGCACTATGAAGGAGCAAGAGGAACCTCATGCTCACAACGTTCAGAAACCACCCTTTCATATGCGAGCGTCATGGGTATCAAGAAGGACATAAAATTGACAAGCGAAGATTATAATTGGGTCGCAAGCATGTTCTACTTTGGTTGCCAGCCTTGACCCTTCATGTCAGACGATGTGCTGATGCCGTCTAGGCTACCTCGCGTGGGAGTATCCTACAAACCGGCTACTCCAGCGTCTTCCACTCGCAAAATACTCCTCGTTCTGCATTATCATGTGGGGACTCACCCTGTGCTGCATGGCTGCTCTCACGAACTACTCCGGAGCCATTGCGGTCCGCTTCTTTCTTGGGGTTTTCGAGGCGGCGGTGACCCCGGGGTTCTCATACTTCACATCACAGGTGAGTTTTAATAAGTAGCAGTGCTTCAGACGCCCCTCTGACCCGCTTTCAGTGGTACACCAAGCGAGAACAAGGCACACGCACAGGGATCTGGTTCAGTTTCAATGGTTGGGGCCAGATCTTCGGTGGTCTTATTGCATATGCCATCGCCAAAGGCTCCGACATCCATGGATCGGCAATCGCCGCATGGAAGACAATCTTTCTAGTCAACGGCCTCTTGACTGCCGCTGTTGGTGTGATCTTTCTCCTCGTGATGCCCGATAATCAGCTCAACGCTCGTTGGCTTAGCAAGCCTGACCGCAGACGCGCCATCGAACGAGTGCGAGTCAACCAACAAGGGATTGGCAACAAGCATTTCAAAGCATACCAGCTTAAAGAAGCCTTGACTGACCCATTGACATGGGCTTTCGCATTCTATGCCGCCACGGCCGATATCCCCAATGGAGGCATCAGCAACTTCTTCAGTCAACTTATCGTGTCTTTTGGATACACACCGGAGCAAAGCCTTCTCTATGGCACTCCAGGCGGAGCAGTCGAGGTTATCGCGCTTGTAGCTTGCGGGTACCTTGGTGATCGATATGGGAATCGGATCCTTTTTGGCTCTTCCGGTTTGGTCATCGCGATCATTGGAATTTGCCTCATCGTCGCTTTACCGCTGTCGAACCACAATGGGCGACTTGGCGGATATTGTCTCACCCAAGCTTCTCCAACCGCTTTCGTCGCACTGTTGTCGCTTATATCGTCTAATGTTGCTGGGTATACAAAGAAGACTACTGTAGCGGCGATATACCTAGTTTCGTACTGCATCGGCAACATAATTGGTACGTCATTCTCTCACATCGTCTCCAAAACGATTCCGCTGATAGACCACTTGGACAGGTCCGCAGACCTTCCGCCCCAAAGATGCACCCCGATACGTACCGGCAGAGATCACTATCATCGTGTGCTGGAGCGTTTGCCTCTGCGACTTCGCGTTCATTTACTGGTATTGCCGCAGTCAAAATAAGAAGAAGGCAGCGTTCAGGGCGAGACCGGACTACAGGAAGCTGGAAAACCAAGAGTGGTTGGATTTGACGGATAAGTAAGTTTTTTGGCGCTACAACAAAAAGGCGCACGTGCTGACATGATTTTGTAGAGAGAATCCGGAGTTCGTGTACACGTTGTAAGATGTCAAAGGGTCCTGGGCCAGGTTGTTATATGGATATATGATCGCGCATTGCGCTATCTAGATTACAAAAGATTCTCCTTCCCTCTGAAAGCGAGTCTCATGCCCTCTCATCACTCCCCGCACGCTGCTCCCACCCATGATAGCTTGATCAAGCAGTAATGCAAACCCAACGCGGCGCCAGCGTTATGCATTGACGTACTTTACCCATCTCCTCCTAGACCGTCTCCGCTTCCCTAAACTCGGCTCATCCCCCATTCCCACGACACTACTACCCCCCACAGCAACCTTCTTCTCCTCTTGTTCAGTCCCTATCCTCTTCCCATCTCCCCTATCACCATCCTCTCCAAACTGAACACCCTTCCGCCCATCGTCTTCATCATCCCTCCCATCCCTCCCATCCCATGTCGAATCCCTCACTTTCTTCCGCTCCATAGGCTGAAGATGCAACGACAACCACTTCCCCCTCTCGCCTGCGTTCTTATTACTAGCACAAAGCTAAAATCCCTCCCACTTCAAGGCAATTCTCGACATCACTGATCGGCTATACACACACTCAGGCTTTCTTCCTTCTAGCCTCAAGACATACCTGGGTACGCAATGGGTCGTCATGAAAATAGGACTTCGGAAGGGAAAGGGCGACAATAAAAGAACCTCCCAATATGATCACATCTAGCAATGCAGGAAAATCCGTAGGTTTAGATAGCATATTCCACGCACGATGAGTACAATACAATTTCCCCGAATAAAAGTCTCCAAGATGTTGCAAAACCGCGTTTTTCGTACGTATACCGCCCTACTTACCTATCTTCTTACATCGTCATCATCTCGCCCAATCCCACCATCTACAACTCATCGTGCTCCGCGCTATCCCCATCAGAGTCCATCATCGCCGTCTTCACCGCCCCCGCCGCCTCGGACACTTTACTCTTGACCTTCCCCTTGATCTCTGACGCTGTCTCCGTAGCCTTCTCCGAAGCCTTCCCTGAAACCTCTGAAGCTGTCTCCGAAGCCTTCTCCGTCGCCGCCGCGGCAGCCGAGCCCATACCGTTCGCGTCGGACATGATCTCATCGGTGTCGTTCTTGCCTTCGTAGGCGTCGGCCTTGTACTTGCCGTTCTCCTTGATGAACGCGGCGAGGTCTTCGATGGTGCGGGAGCCGGAGTAGAGGATCGGGTTGTCTTTGGCGCCGGCGGGGAAGAGCTTGATGGTGGGGAAGCCTTGGATCTCGTCGGGGACGTCGTTGGCTGTGGCGTCGACCTTGGCGATGACGACTTTGGAGGCGAGGGCCGGGTTGGTGGTGTACATCGAGGCGAGCTCTTCGTACTTGGGGGCGAGACTGGTAAAGGGGATTCGTTAGCTTGATGTCGTTGCGGAGCCTGGTGGAAAAGGGAGGGGAAGAGACGTACGCTTTGCAGTGACCGCACCATGGAGCGTAGAATTCCACGAGAACGTCTTTATCAGCCTCCATCACGACATCCTCGTAGTTGTGCGCTACGATGACTTTGACGGGACCGTCCTGCTTCTCTGGGACTGGCTCGCTCTTGATGCTGGGCTTGATCTTGCCGTCCACGAAGTTTTGAACGAAATCGCCGACTTCCTTCTCTGTGAGCTTCTTGCTTTGATCCAAGGGGAACTTTTGGTTCTTGACAGTCTCTTGGATGGCAAAGGCGGGCCACTTGTCCACTTCAAGATTCAGATTACCGGCGTGGGCGCCGAAGGATTTGGCGTCAATGACGGCGAGGTTGACCTTGCCCTTGTGTTTCTGGGCAACTGGCTTGAGGGTCTCGGCTAGTTCAGCGCGCTCCTCGGGTGTTTCGGCGAAGATGTAGGCAAGAGGAAGGCCAGCCCATATAGATGTTAGCGTTCAGTATGCGGCTCTCATAGGCATGACACATACCGCCATGTAGCCAGCATATGTGTCTGGGCCGACCTCGCCGACCAACGGTGTGGCAGCGGTCTTGGCGAAGGTGGAGATAGCTTCTTTATCAAATTTCTCTTCGAAGGTGGTCTTGCCTTCATCGAATGATTTGTACAATACGATGCCAGGTCGCTTAATGCCCTCAGCTTCGGCCAAAGTTGCGTCGTTGGTGGCGCCGAAGAGGTAGTCGTCTCTCATGCTCTCAGCGACTTCACTATAGGTGGCATTCGAGGCCTTGTCGTCGGCCTCGAAGAAGGCCACTAAGACAACCTTGTCGGCTGTCTTGAATTCTTCTAGCGTCTCTGTTGATAGTACCGATACTGCTGGAAGAGCTTGCTTGGTCATATATGAGATAATGCTAGGGAAGGTCAGCGTGGTTTCCCTGACAGATTGACGCGGGACCTACGCAGGGGCCTTTCTTTGCCCGGAGTACGGTGTGTTGTTGTCTGGACCTCTGAAGACCTTGATAGTCGGGTATCCTTCCACGCCATAGTCTTTGCATAGGTCCACTTCTTCCGTGCAGTCAACCTTGACCAAGGGGATATCCTTCTCTTTCAGTGTTGTCGCAGCTTCCTCATATTCGGGCGCCAATGCTTTGCAGTGGCCGCACCATGGTGCGAAGAACTCTGCGAGGACGAGGTCGTGGCTTTTCACGAAGTCGGTGAATGTATCTTTCTTCAAATCATGCACGTCTGATGCTGATGCAAGAGCGGCAGCTCCAACGAGCCCGAGTGCAGCGTTCTTGAAGCTCCTCATGGTTGATTTGATGCAATTGAAGGAGTACTGTTCAATTGTCTTGCGTGGTATGTAAAGGAAAGTTGGAGGTCGTCCAGTGTCGTGGCTCTTGATAAATGATTCGAGCTTACCAATGATTTATTTTGGGCGGAGAGCCAGATCGCCTGAATTCCGCGCCAAGCCTCCGCATAATAAGGGTCCACCTCCTTCTCTCCTTTCCTTGAAGCAAGCATGTACCAGGTAATACTATCTTCTGTGACTTTGATCTAGCTGCAAGGACTGCAACGTCGGTAGTGCTCTCGCTAGGTGCAAGGCCATGCACAGGGTAAGTGATTACTCTCGCTTCGAGGCCGGCAATGGTGGAGATTACCTATCCTATGACTACTCTGTTTCTCTATTCTCCGTTCACTCACGTCGTCCGTCCTAGATCCCCTAATGGTGAAGAGGATCTATACTCAGATTTTGATGTCACTCATCTTACGTGCGGCTGGCAACGGCCGGACCTCGAAGAGGAAGATATAGACCTTTGACAAGGTATGCCAGACAACCAGCGGTCGTACCCTAGAAAAAGGGCAAACCCATCACAGCGTCATATTGTTCCGAGAAGTCCGCAGGAAAAGTCTTCCCAATACCTAACAACCGCGGCTTCATTTTGGTCCTATCGCTAGCTGCAAATTTCTCCAGCCACGGACAGAGGAACCTTTTCTTGAATAGGAAACACTTCTACGCGAAGGGCGCGGTATAATGCCCGTCTTGTCATACGTCTACATCGTAGTTGCGGCTCCACGAGTCTAAACAAAATCTTAGACTTCGCTCGTATACTGCGTACCTCAAGCCATGACATCTGGATGCATCCCAGACCACTCGAGGCAGCGCCCTGCACCTCTACGTACGTGTCCAACGCCCCCTGAAAGTCTAGCTTTCCTAACATACTGGTATCGACTACCCAGCGATGACAGCTTTCTGATCTGTACCAAATGCTATGAGGACAAGCTCCACTCGACACCATTCGCAAGTCTGCTAAGATGTGATTACCTAGACTTTGGACCCGGAAGTACTGCCACATGCGACTTCAGTACGCCACGCACCGACTCGCTGCTGAGACAGGCAGTCGCGTCGAATAACTTCCAGCTACTATGTTCGTTTGCTGAGCGACGTCTAAGCATCAAGTCCTGCTCAGGCACTACGGGCATCAAGGGGTGCCACGATGTGAAATGGTTCAAGCCAATCAATGACGAGATCCCTAGCTTTGTCTGTTGCGAAGCATGCTACGAGGACGTTGTTCTAGCCACAGCTTTCGGGCCCAATGTCTTACCGTACGAGGAGCAGCAACCGGCGGATCAGACATGGTCGTGTGATTTGGCAATTCCGTACCTCAGGCACACTTTGCAAGCATGCGCGCGCAGAGAAGATTGGCATGCCTTCGTCCAAGCCGCTCGCCATCGAATGTCACTCCCTACATGCGTGAATGGCGTGCCTGTGCTGGCATCAGCGACGAGATGGTACAACACGGTGAGACCGTCGTCCATTCACGATATGACTGTATGTGAAGCCTGCTACCTCGATCGCGTTGGCTGGCAGGAGGGTGTAGCGCAACACTTCGCTCCTATTGCATTCAACTCAATCGATCTAAGCTCTCGATTGATATGTGATTTCCGGCCGGCTGCCATGTCTGTTTGTTGTGACATGCTGCTGGCGCACAGCACATTCGACAATTGGCACCATTTCGCAAGCTTGACGATGTCTAAGGCGAGGTGCGAGAAAGAAGGCATCGTCGACGGCGAATGGTATGGCCTGCCGGATCCGACCGATCCCACTCAAAACGTCGAGGAATTCGACATCTGCGCTGCCTGCCACGCCGGCTACAACCAGAGCGCCGACTGGGGCCACGTTTTCCGCCGCCTGAACTACCCTCCCGGAACATCCAGAGTGTGCGACTTCAACCCTTCGGCTCCTCGATACTCTCGATACCTTGACAAGTGGAATCAAATGTATTTCACACGCGACCCAACACCCTTCATCGATTACGTCTCTCGATTGGCGCCGTTGCCGATGTGCCAAGGCACGCGTTGCCTCGAGGACGCCAGCTGGTACGGCGACCAAGACGCCTCATTGCTCATCTGCCCTTCTTGTTTCGAGGAGACTGTCCGCGGAACACTCTTCGCCCCGACCTTCCCACTCCAGCACGCCCTCTTACCGGAAGGGCACCACTGCTCACTCTACTCCACACGCATGCGCCAACAGTACTCCGAAGCCTGCAAGCAAAGATCAACGGACTCGCTCCTCAGCTTCGCTTCCCAGCGCGAGCAGGTCTATCAGCAGACCATTCCACCCATCGAAGCATTCCTCGCCAGCCAGCGGCAGAAGATGGATCTGCTCAAGATTGTCAGCCAGCAAAGGGCCTCGGCGAAGGCGAGCATTACTCTGAGCCGCGGGTTCTTGGGTGGGAGCCCGTTCGTGGATGATTACCATCCTTTGATCGTGGGGTTAACAATCAACTACAATGATCTACAGAGGCAACTACAATTCGATCCCCAGAGGACGACGGTAATGCAGCTGGAAGCCAGGTGGAACGAAGTGGAATGACAGGGCTTCTACCATGCCCGATCGACGAGCTCGCGAAGCACACCCGCTCACGACGATATATGAGCGTGGCAAGGGCGATTGCCAGTACAAGTCTCTATTTCATCCATGTACAGCTCCAAAGGTGACGTCCTCCTGGTTTCCGACGGCCTCAATTCGCGCATTATCGCCAGACTGAGAGCTCACGGACAAGCCTTACTAGAGATCAACCCCCCCGAATGGAAGTCCACCTCCGTAATAGGTATCCTAAATCCCACCTCCACACACCTCGCTCCCACATCCTTACCCAAAACCCATAACAGCTTTACACCTCCCATCTCAACCCCCCTCCTCTACCCAACCTTCCCCTCACCACCGCCGCTCACCGATAGAGCCAGCATCTCAACATCCGACCCCCCGAGCGCTATCCCGCGTCGCATGTGCCTTACACCCACCCACCTGGGACTTACCACCACCACCACCCACTACCCAACGGTCCATACAGCAGAAGCACCCATTCTGCGATGACACGCAATGGATACGCGCATGGGCGGTTCCTTCGCGCGTGTGTGTGAGAGGGGCGGGGGGGGGGGGGTGGGACTTGGAGGGGGAAAGGGGGAGAGACATAGGGTGCGGGGGGCGGGAGGAACATAGGGGGGAAAAGGTGGAAATCCCGTTCCTCGACGAAGACCTGCCGATCTGCCATGCGTATGAGGGATGACTAAGGGATCTGTGGCGTTGGGACCGTAGTGTATTTCGATAGCAGTGTCCATAAATCCAATTCCCGAGATAGGTTAGTGGAAGGCTTCTCGGCAGTGAAGACCCCTTGTGCTTCAGAGATGGAAAAGACATTTCGAAACGAATCTTTGAAAAGGTACAGCATACAGAAACGCCTTCTTCGCTTTTGATCATCAAGGGGCTTCAGCTCCACTTGCTCTGAGCCGACTGAAGACTAGATTCTTTGTTCCAATGTTTTTGATTCGAGTTGGGTTGAGATCTGCAGGATAATGTCAGGTGCCGCCTGTTGATTGAGGAAGCGAAGCATCTGGTGATGTGGGGAATATTGCTCCAATCCTTCCTTCCTTATCATGGTATTCACAATGCAGCATTCCCAAAGTCATGGCATGTAACAAATTCCAACACGTCTATATCCAATCCCGCTATCAAACCGCTACAAGCCCTTGGGTATCATTCTGCATCCCCCCCCCCCGCCCCCCAAACGCCCAGCGCGATGCTTACCCCCTGCCCCACAAGACCATCAAACCCTCCCTATCCAACCCCCAACCTCACAGACAAAGCGTCCAACGCCGAAAACATCCCGGCGCTCCTCTACGAATTCTGCCCATCCCCACCGCCGCCCCCTCTCCTAATCCCCCAACACCCCCATCCGCTCATCGCCCTCTTGCCTTCAAGCGCCGGCCTTGAAGCACTCGCTTCGCCTCCTGCACTACCATCGGCGCCGATTTCCTCTTTGTCGTCATTGTGCAGATCAAGGCGATAGCGCCGCACGCTACCCCCATCGCTCCCCTTCCCCTCTTTCTCATCGTCAAAGAAGCCTGCGCGTCGATTCCGACAGCAGATTCTGGGCACCATTTTCCTCCACAAGCCTCTGAGGCCGCGGCGATCGCGCTCGAGGGCTTCGTAGGCCTTTTGGTGTGTGGATGGGAGGGTCCAGTCGATTGGGGGGGCGGGGAGGTAGTTTGAGTAGGATGGTTGCGGGGACTGCGTGGGAGAGGGAAGACTTGATGAGCGGAGGTGGTGGTTGATGGGGAAGGGGAAGGAGCATTGGCGCGGCGTTTTTGGAGTTGGTGGGAATGTGCTGCTGGGGGGCAGGAACAGGTTGTGGCGGAGGTGGAGGTAGCCCTCGCTCGCGGCTCGACTTCCTAGCGCCGGTCGGGTTGTGGAAGCTCGGTTCATGGGCTGTAGGAGGAACGAGGAACGGCGGGATGTGGGGTTGGAGGGGCGACGGGTGCTGGGTGCTAGAGAGCTGCGGCTGCTGGGGGGTGTAGGGTGGGAGGTTGTGGGCTGGGAGGAGCTGCGGGGTGGGGACATGGTGGGTGGGTGGATGGGTTGTTGGGGAGATTTTGCGGTTGGGTTTGAGGGGCGGGATCTTCGGTGGGGAGGAGAGGGGGGAGAGGGAGATTCGTAGCCGCTGTCTCGTCGGGGCGAGGGGATCTCGGTGGAGGCGTCCTGCGTCTTGGGAGGATGTCCGTGGGGAGTGCTGGTTGCTGGATTGCTGGAGCTGTCGGTGTCTCTTTCGGGGGTTGGGGTGTGTTGAGGGGCCATTGTAAGTGCAGTCTGCAATTGACACCGTGAAGGTGTCAATTGTCAAGGTGCAAAGCAGCTCTGACTCGAAAGGTCGATTTCGGGAGGCTGATCATTGGGGTCCATGAGACATAGGAGCCGCAACCCATAATGATGAATGATCCATGCTGAGATGGCGCGCTGTTTTCTTCAATCAACGGAAGACGCGGACAGATGGATGCAAAGGCCACCGCATTCCAGACACATATTACCGTGGGGCAATAGTAGCCTTCAATGTGGGCTCCCAGTGCTTCACATGAGTGAATCGATGACACTACTGAATGCTAGTGCATCTAGCAGCCCCCACGTGCAGGTACCGAACAATAGCCTCCGTTGAAGCTTGAATCTTGCATGGAACAGTACCAATAGAAATCCGTATTAGCAGACGTTGATTGCTGGTTTCATGCAGTCGGGCTTTAGTGAAGAAGACTATGGTTTTACTTTAGAGACATGTAGACCGCTTCGCAGACCGAGTCTCCGATAACGGAGGCACGGAGGCGAACAGTGAATCGAAGGAAAGGTCAACAAGAAGCTGCGTTGTTGAAATATTCGTTCTCTCAAAATATTCAAAGTAAGATGCATCAGAAGGGCGTAGATCCAATCGGAGAGAAGACCTACTTCGTCCTCGTGAGACCGTCAACCAGTTATCCCTTCCCTGTTGCCATCTTCACATGTCAAACCTGCAAGCGCTCTGTCGCACTCTCCGGTCTCAACAAGCTCGAAACGGGCAGCTGCCCGTCACGAGCGCTTCGAGAGCGCTGGTGTGGGATGCTAAAAACAGGCACGCGATGCATGTCGACAATGGTGTGGCTGTCACACCGCTCACGCCCCGGCAATCTTTGCCAACACAGCAGCCATTGCGGGATGCTATGGGCGTGTTCCATGCAAGGAATCTCAACCGGACAATATCGTGGGCGGTCATTGGAACCCAAGCTGTAGAATTGGAGCTATGAATACGATCGTGCATTGGCAGTGGAGTCGGAGAAGATGTTGAAAGGAAGATGTGACGTGATTGGTCTCGAGACGTTGTTGACGCTTTCACGACTTCACCGCTTTCCCAATCTAGGTAGACTCGAACTACCCACACTCCCCAGCATCGGTCTACAGCAGCAAGAAACGAAATTGTTGTCAATGAATCTACAAATGTCTCTGTAAAAATATGACTGCTTCTGATACATTGTAGTTTACCACCCTGACCGTAGCATTCATCGCTCGTTAGTGCAATCGTTAGAAGAACGTCATTTATGCATGCTGAAGAATTTCTATTCCCACGTTTCCATTGCTTATATTGCATCGAGACCACCCAGGAGATCCAGTAGACCTGCCACTGCTCCCGCCCCGAGTAAGCCCCGCTTGACCCCTTTAATCTCGGACTTCTCCTTCTTCTTTCCCTCTACCGGCTTGCCTCCTGCGCCATCTCGTTTCTTGCTGGAGTGGTGGTGATGGTGGTGACCGCCTGTTTGGTGGTCGGGTGCTGGCGGGCCTCGAGGGGGACCTTGAAAGCTAGGCTGCGGCTGCTGGCCTGACCCGTACCCTGGAGGTGGCATGCCGTACGGGCCTGACGAAGCCATCCGCTGAGGCCCAGAAGGCGGATAGTAGCCGTTCGGGGGAGGAAACTGACCGTTCTGTGGTGGATATTGACCATTCTGTGGTGGATGTTGACCATTCTGTGGTGGATGTTGACCATTTTGTGGAGGGAACTGGCCGTTGTAGTGTCCAGGCCGAAGACCCGGAGATTGTGGGTGTGGACTGTGCAAGTGCTGATTGGGCATAGCCATACCACGCGGTGGTTGCGAACCTGGTGAAGGAGGCCCCCCACGGGAGCCAGGACGATCGGAGCCGCCGTCGCGGGGCTGTGTATATGGACGGCGAGTGCGGTCAACGAATTCGGGTGGTTGCGGGCGATATCTCTGAGCGCCGCTATCGCTGCTGCGACGAGATCGAGGGGGTGAAGGGCTTGGAGAGGAAGAGGAAGAGCTTGACGAATCCGAACGGAGGACATGCCGGGATGGTTGTTGACTTCGAGGCTTTCCCTTGTCCGATGCTTCGGAGTCGTCTTCCACGCGTGCTCGAAAGCGCACGTTCTTGACATTTTTACTTGGTCTCCCTGCACCGTTCGTGATGTATTTCCCCTTAATGCCTTGTGATCGCTCAAACTCGCCTTCAGAGGAGAAGTCGTCTGACTCGTCGGTCTCGTAGTGTGCACCGTATCGCTCGTTCTTCTTCTGCCGCCTCTTTCCAAGCTCTCGCAACCGAGTCCACTCCTCCAGAAGATAGTCCACCACATTCACGTCTGGATTCCGGAGTATCTGATTTGGCCTAGCCATCGCCTTTTCTAATAACGAGTCAAGCTGGGTCAGTGGTGTTTCGTGATACTTAATCAGTGCCTTAGAGCCATCCGACTCAAGAGGCGCAGGCTCGATAGCTAGTCGAGTGTCGCCTCCTGGATGCTCCACGCCATTGTGGCTTGGTGGCGCACTATCAATCGGATTTCTGAGATCGTCAATATCTTCATGTTCAGCCGCTTCATAGAGTCTTCGGAGATCGACAAGAGCCCAGTGTCGCACAACAACCATGTTCTGTATCTCTGCCCGCTCTTGTAGTATGTCTCTTTCCTGCGGGGGAGCTTTGGATGGGTTCTCGCTGCAATGTCGTTAGCCCACGTCTCTGGAGGGTTTAGGGTACATACTAAGTCTTCGCAAGACGCTTGCCCAGCTGTAGCGTCTGCAGCATGATTGACAAGCTCAGCTTGAGCGACTCCAGCTGCCCAAGCAGATACTGGACCCTCTGTTTCTTGAAACACCATTTGATCCTTTGCGCCACTGTGATGGACCGTAGATTGCCCTTGTCGTCCCTTTTTTGCACCATCTCCACCATGTTTTTGATCTCGTCAAAGATCACTTGACTCTGGCCGGTGATCTCCTTGGCCGTATCGAGCGCGCTCTGCGAAGCGATTGACTTCGATTCTTCCAACGTCATGCCGACTTGCTTCAGCATCAAAGAGAATGAGGAGATGCCTCTTGCCATGCTTTGGATCTCGACCTCCGCAGTCGCGAGTTCGACACCGACAGCATTGAGGATCAAGGACAGGCGGAAGCCTGCGCCTGCGACTCCAATGACCGAAGCGATGATGCTGTTCACGTAAGTTATTAGGAATGTTATTGGTTGAAGTCCATCCTGAGGGAGCCACGTACCTTATCTCCGCCATCGTCGGTTGATTGCAATGCAGTTCGGTACGTCAATACGATAATGTCTTTGAGGGTTTGCGGTCAGTCCGGGACCTGATCAACATGCGGAACCAAGACAATCCTTGGGTTGAGTGTCATAGGTTGGTGGCGGCGTTTCTGGATGATTAATACGTGGTGGGGCATAGATCAGACCATTCCTGCTGGAGCCGCATCATCCAGGCCTCGGATGCTCGGGCCCGCAAGTGACGTGCATGAACACCTATCGTTCACCAAAGACGAAACAGCCAATGCATCGTGGAGAAGGTCCAAGCTGAGTTTCCTGTCAGCCCAAGAGTGAGTCGATACCATTGGGTCTGTTGTGGCATGACGGCCAGCCAATTGGAAACCACCGAGCCCACTGGACCGCAGTGCATGCGTCTACACAGCCTTGAACGAACACAAAGCTGCAGAATCTTCGCGGAGGGCAGCCTGCTGAAGAAAATACCATTTGAAAAGGTAGCCCTCACTTGCAGAAAGGTGAAGAGGTCACTTTAAGTATGGTTAACACGTTCAACCATGGACCAGGGCAGGGAGAAGCGGTGACCGATATGGCCTAGCCTTATCTAAGTACAATCCTCACGGCAGACACAAGAAATACTTGACCTTTCTATTGCAATGCCACTTACAATGATTGTCTCACAGATGATTATCGATACTTGCGATACGTGGTGATGATTGGTCAGCCTGGCGACTGGAGAAGTCTCAGAAAGCGATACCTCAGCCTTTCAGCAATACGACCAAAGGCTTACTGAACATAGCTGGCGATCTCGAGTCGTTGCTACAAGTACGTTAGATTGCACGGTGTCAGCCTGGGCGTTATTTGACACTGGAGTGCCCGAGGAAACTCTCAGCTCGGGGGGCGGAAAATGGAACCGGCGAATTACGCAGCTTTTTTACAGGTAATGCCTTCAATGATAGCTCAGCATAGACGGTTTCTTGCATTGGTCGGACTCATTAATTCGTCCTCCGATATGCGACCTTGAAACATGACTGACTGTAGGGATGCCAGTAAAGCTGAGCGATGGTTTGATGCGAATCTGTACAAGCGGACAGTCTCCTTCCTCTTGACTTTTCTTCCTTTGGTCTGTCGTACTCCTTTTCCGTTGCTCCAACCCTCCTCTCTTCTAGTGCGAGGATTCTAAATTCCGCCCTTGTAAAATGCGCACAATATCACCTCTTGTGCTGTTGCCCCTACTTGGCTTGGTACACACAATCGAAGTTACCCCAAACTCCGAATGCTCTTCTATTTGCATGAATAATCCCCACAGCAATCCTGCCTTCGATAACAGCTCAACTACTCAACCAGGTGAGCTTGTCTGTAATGACTGGGAGCTTGAGGGACCGAATTCGACCAGTAACGGGCGGATCTTCCACGATTGCATCCAGTGCCAGGAGAACTCGACAGCGTACGATGCTAAGACGAATGAGAATGACCTATACTGGTTTCTCTGTAGGTCGCCTGGCTAGGTAGAGAGAGCCATACTTACTAGCCTACGACAGTCAATACTAAATTCACCATTGACTACTGTATTTTCAATTTTGAGAACGACAATTCAACGGTTCAAAGCAATCAATGCGGTGATATTTGCAAGGGTCCTTCGGGGGCCATGGAACAAGCGTTGGTGGACAGGGTACTCCAGACCAATGCGACGTTACAGTATCAGTACTGCGATGACGGCGACGGCGCATTCAATAGGACAATCGATTCGTGCATCGACTGTCTAAGACATCTATCTTCTTCGAATGTGTTAATAAATTGTAGGAAAGCATTAATCATTATTGGAAGGCATGGCTAACAACACCCGCGTCAGATCTCCACCTCTTGCAAGAAGCCTGTCAACAGCGCCCTCCCATCGGAGGCAACAGGCCTGTACGCCTTCCCTTCGACCTATACAACGCCACCTCCCCCCCGTCAGCAACATCGACTACCCCGGCTGTCATGACTGTAACTTCCTTTGCCACCGCCGCGGCCTCACACTCAAACCCTAGTGCCGTCAAGCTTGGTGTCGGCATTGGGCTTAGTCTCGGATTACCCTTGTGCATCCTCGCGGCCCTTCTATTCTTCCTCCACCGGAGACGCCACCACCGGAGTGCTCTCGAGACGGAGGAACAGATGCGGAGACGATGGGAGGCTGATCACCAGGAGCGCATGCAACGAGAAAACCGAGTATGCCAAGCGCCCCTCGCCGAGATGATGGTCCCCATCGAACAAACTTTGGCCGAGAAAGACGGGCAACAGGTACCTGAAGTACCAGAGAAGGACTAGCCGATGCAGAGTTCACAGAGGCATCTCGCGGAGATGGACGCGAAGCAGCCGGGTTCTGAATTATCTGCCGATGATATTCCACTAGGGACTCGGAGGTAGATGTATTTAGCGATAGAATACAGCTCTAGATGTTTGGGTATATATAGCAAGCTGGTTCAATTTAGAAGAACCATGAAATTCCGACAATCTACGTACATAGTCATACGTCGATCTTTGGTCGGGGAGTCTCAAGTGGAGTCACACTCTGAGGTCAGTCTTCTCGTAACCTAGGATCATGCTTGCTCAGGACTGTAAGAACTCCTGTCTCTCGATCTAGATCTTCCACAAAATACATGTAGATTCTCACAATCACCATTTAGGGCTGGGCCTCGGCCTAAGCTCGGCCTATTATCCGCGTCTAGTCCCCTTCTGTGCCGATAAGCGAGCCCACATCTCAAACCTCAGGTCTCGCCATTGCGACAACGACGCTCTTCATACGTAAGGCAGATCCAGAATTGCTATCCAAGATGGTAAGAAACGCCCCTTTGTGCCCGTTACCCCTCAAAGAGATGTGCGCAATGCCAGCGTGTAGGATGGGTTGACGCCAACGGCGGAGAATTGATGGCGACGACGATGTGCCTACACAAAGCACTGGAAAGTCACTACACTCAGACGACGACGTGCCCAAGCGCTCCCTCTACCGCCCACAACAGCCACTTCCTGCATCATACGACTGCCTATTCCAGCTCTTCCTCCTACCATTCGTAATCCGGAACCAGTTCGCCAGGCGTCACCAGCTAACAAGATCCTGCACCCAGGTCAACATACCCAAAACCCGGCGCACCTACTGCAAAGGCAAAGACTGCAAGAAACACACCCAACACAAAGTCACTCAATACAAAGCCGGCAAAGTACCTTCCCCCCCCCCACCGGCCTTCTCTTCCAACTGCCCCCCTCCTGTCCCCTTCCCCCACCTCCCCTTCCCACTCTACTCACCCACTGAACCCTCGCTAATAACCCCCCTCCACTCCAGGCCTCAACAGTAGCCCAAGGCAAACGCCGCTACGACCGCAAGCAATCCGGCTACGGCGGGCAAACCAAACCCGTCTTCCACAAAAAGGCCAAGACCACCAAGAAAGTCGTGCTGAGGCTGGAATGCACGGCGTGCAAGACGAAGGCGCAGTTGGCGCTGAAGCGGTGTAAGCATTTTGAGCTGGGGTATGTGTATATCTTTGTTTCCTGTGAAGGGGTGGGATGAGGGGTTGCTGATGGTTTGTGTTTTTGTAGTGGCGATAAGAAGACGAAGGGTGCGGCGCTGGTGTTCTAGATGTGAGATACGGGGGGAAATGGGAATGGTGGTGGGGGTGTGAGGAGAGGGGAGGGGGGCTGGTAGCTAGAGATGGGTGCTAGCTTGCAGATCTTCTTGTTTCGATTGTGTTTGATGGGCATAAGCTTTCCTACCTGGCTATTAACTCGATACCTGTGGATGCTATATCCGTATGCACTCAACCTTCAAGCAGCGAAGCCTCGACCATCTCTCATCTTATGGAATCACGGTTCAAAGAAATCTCACACATGTACTTGGGGAGATGATGCCTGCTTTGCATGGATAGATTTTTACAGTACCTCGCCATAGTCCTGCGTTGCTGCAGTCTTTCCTTGAGATTTGCCAGAGCTGGACCTGCCGCGAGCCTCTACTCTCAGAGCATACACACACACATAGAAAGCACCGACATTAGGGCCTAGCCTAATTCCAATCAGAGAGATTCTCTATCATGTATCCCGTCTATCATAAACCATCTATCAATTGGCATATATCGTAAAAGTCATCCTTAATCCTGCCGCCCCCCCCCTCAAAACCCCTTCCCCAACCTCACCGTCTCCCCTCCACCATACCACAACGTCCCCCTACGACAATCCAGCCCCTTCTCCTTGCCCACGACCCACCCGCCCCCAGCCCTAATCTCCTCCCCTCCCCGCGGCCAATACTCCCTCTCCAACCACGCATTAATCTCTTCGATCCTCTCCACCAGATTCCTTACTTTTCCTCTATCCACTCCTCCCTGCCCACCGTCTTTGGCCGTATCTGCCTGCGCCGTGGGAGCTTCTTTCGTCAGGATGTCATCTTGCGTTACGAATCGTGCGATGGTCAAATGGGCGGAGGGCACGGTGTAGCGGCTGCCTATGGTGACGCCTGCGTTGGTGCAGAGGGAGTAGATGTCGCGGCGGAGATGGTGGTAGGTGTAGTCGTCAGCCTCGGAGGAGCGGGTAGAGGGGTGTGCTTCGCCAGCGGCGGGGAGGAGGCTGAGGGCGAGGGCGGAGGCATCGTAGCTTAGCATGGGGGCGAGGAGGCGGGCGCGGTGGGTGTGGGTGTGGTCTGCTATGCTTGGGAGGTCTGGAGCGAGGGTCGATACCTGGGATTTGTGAGATCGTTATGTGGGTATAAGGGTGGGAAGCGCTGCAAGGATTACTAATTTCTCGACCGCGTCAGGGGTCAGGGAGTGGGCGATTTCGAGGGTCGTCATGTGGAGGTTGTTGGGGGGCATGAGCCAGAGATCTGGCTGGAGAGATCAGCCTTCCCTTCGGGCTAGAGAGTGCGTGAAGTTTACTGGGAGCTATATCCAGCAATCGCTGCTGTATCGTGCTGATCAAAGCTTTTAGGTGCTGCGGCGGTCGAGCCCAGAATACTAGGCAGTTCCTCTCGTCCTCGAAGTCTGAATACTGGGCCTTGCTGACAAGCTTGTGGAGGACGGGATCGATGCTGAAACCGGAGAAGCTGGGGGAGAGGAGTTTGGCCTTTTGCTGGCTGTTCCGTGCGGTCCGGTGGGTTTCGTAGCGGGCTTGGATTTGCTTCTGGGGGTGGTTAGGGAGGTGGGGGGAGAGATGAGGTGGAGATGGCTCACGGGGTCGTTTTGGCAGGTTTCGATGAGGGAGTCGTAGGGGTTGGTGGTATGGGAGATGGGGTTTCCGGAGAGGTCTTCGAATACGTTGGCTTCTGCGGCACTTGGGGTGATTAAGGCCATGTTGAGCACTAGGTGAAATAATAGAGATGTTCTCTAATGAGTTCTTGTCTAAAGTAGGCTTGAATGCAATGAGAGAGGTTGCAAATGAAGGTGGAAAAGGAGTAGTAGGAGTTATTGGTTATATTGGAGATTGTACAATCCAGCCTCCGCCTCAATCGATAGTCGTCTAGACCGCCAGTCTACCCACACAATCCTTTCAGACTCTATCAGTCGTCTTCAACAATCATAGAGTAAGAGCTCAGAATAAAGAAACATGCAGTGATAGCCACAAGTGTCGTAGTTGTAGCGGCAGAAGCCATGCTGAAGTCGTTTCGAATGCATGCCAAGAGGACAGCCGCGAAGCGAGCCAATGGCCTCTCAACGGGCCGATACCCCCTAGCCCTCCCGCGTTAAGGTGGAAACGCACAACTCTTTCCTCGAAATGTTTCTATTTACTTTCCTGTCTGTCAGCTCTTGTCCAGATATGATCATCAGACTCACCACCATGCAGCAAAGACACATGGGTCTGAGGGTGGCTGCAGCTATCCGGTATAAAGCTGTATACACCATGGCAGGTGTACAAAGAAACACCAGGTCCTGCGATCACCTTTCTGCTGGGGGTGATGCGGGTGACCGTCGCGATGTGAAAGGTTGGCCTGGGTAAGCTGCGTCCATCCACGTCAGTACTAGCTCTCACCTTCGCATCAGCTAACCGCTGGTGGGTGACTCGAAGCATACCTGCCTCCTTCGAGAGCTTTGTGGGGTAGTGATAGACCCTTGCATCTGCCCTTGGTAAGTCAGTCTTGGTCCCGACACCCCTCACCTCCCTTCGAGATCCCAGCTAACGCCTAGGACGTTGTCATAGAAGAAGCCTCCCTCGAGGGACTTTAGCTTTTGCTTCTCCCTGGTCTCCTTATATACTGTATAAGGACATCGTCCTTGTAAGTCGTTGCAGCCCGAGAACGCTATGTGCCCCTTGGTGACTCAAGCTAATACATAGTTCTGTCTTTAAAGTATCCTTGTTCCAAGAGGCTTTAGCTTCTGCCCTCTCGCCTCGCTTTAATGAGTCGATGTTTTATACTGTATAGGTAAGAAAATCTCCTTGGAATCTGTCTTCTGATTTTGTTTCTTCTATGAATTTCTGTCCGTCCTTCAAACATGTGCATGTACAAAGCCATGTTTATCGAAAGCAAAGTGCACGTATGTTGGAGACTTTGCTCACGCTTGGTACTCGAAACATATATTCCCAGCCTGCAAAGACTCACAAGGCAAGGGTGAGAGATAGTAGCTTACCATCTCGGAAGCCTCCAATGTGGGCTGAATGGGGAGAATTTGCGAGCGTTTTGGAGTACTAGACCCCACCTAGGCAACCCATGCGGGTTTATTGTCTTTTGTCCGGCTGAAGGGTTGTTCTAGCACAGGTTCCCAGAACTGTGCTCAAGTCCTGGTCGTCTTGCGGCAACCACAGACACAAGGCCATGCGGTAGCTCTGCTTCGAAGCTTAGTCCCTCCGCCGCGGCTCTGTTTGCTCTTCGAGAAGCCTCTTTGTGTGCTTCTGAGATATACCAACGCAGGTCTTTGTCCCCTTTTTTCGTTCCTTTGGCGACGTTCTATCCTCTTCTTCTTTAGAGCTGGTTGTGGCTTGGAACTCTGGGCCTTGCAATCAAAGCTCCTGCCTTCCACTGAAGGCCCACTGATTGCGGTTACATACTATCAGCCTGTGCTCCGTCACGGAAGGATGTCTGTACCTTGATAATATTGCTTTTTTGTTTCTTGATGTGGTCCAGGACAATGCACTTCTAGTTGTTGGAGACGTACGAGTTCAATGCGCTGTGATGAGAACGAGGCTAACATGGAAGATCTAGGGGTTTGTTCCGACCAATCACCACCAGTAAGGAATCGCGTAGCCAGCCCTACCGACCCGCCCTACTATCAACAATTCGCACACAAACATTCCCCTTCTTCTCTCTTTCCTTCGCCCGCTCTCCTCACACTGCAACAGCACAGACCCTTCTTGCCCATAGCTGATTTTGCTCCAGCTCCCTCCTCTGCGGTGCCGTGATGGCATCGTCCAACCAGCCGGATGAGTCAACATCCTTAAAAAATCTGGGTGACGTTCCTTCGGGGTCTCTTTCGAGAGCTCCGGGGTCTCCTTCGGGAGAAATATCCATAAAAAAACGGGATGAGGCGGTAACATCCACAAGAAAACGCCCCTCCACGGAGGTCACACCAGGGGGAGGGGCCAAGAGACAGCGGGTCTCGGGCCATGGTGTGCCAGCTTTGCCAGATGGGGCCCCACTTCCGACGCCGTTTGACTCGGAAGGGGGGCACCTGGGCATTGCTGCTGGGGAGGGTAGACGGACGAGAGGGGTCAAGGCTTCCGGCACGAACATGCCCAAGCAGACCGAGCACAAGGGGGGCATAGAGGAGTCATGGCCACCAATGTCGAAGATGGAAGACATCTTCACCGACCTGACAAGAGAGGCCGTGACTCACGGCTTAGATGACGCCCTGAAGGCCTTCCCAGGCAAAAAACTTCGGGTTGCCACCATGTGCTCGGGTACTGACGCGCCCATCATTGGGCTGCGGGCTGTTCAAGCCAGCCTGGCGACCTCGGGTAACCCTGGTCTCCGGGTGGAGCACTGCTACTCGGCGGAGATAGATCCGCTGAAGCAGAACCTGATCGCCGTCAACACTGACGTTGAGCACATCTTCCGTGACGTGACGGAGATGGCGGCTCGGGAAGAGGCCTCCACGGTTTACGGTGCGAATCACGAGGTCCCGCACGACATGGACATGATCATCGCTGGCTTTTCGTGCGTCGACTTCAGCCATCTCAATCATAAACAGAAGACGCTCGAGGACGTTGGTGAAAGCGGCGATACGTTCAATGCCATCCGCACGATTGCGAGGAATACCAATCCTAAGATTCTGATCCTAGAGAACGTAAGAGGAGCGCCGTGGGGGAAAATCGGACTGTTATTCCAACCCAAGTATGCTAGAGATTTCTGGGGAACGCACCCTGGCTTCGCAGTGCAATACGGGTACTTCGACTCCAAGGACTATTATATCCCGCATATGCGCAATCGCGGCTACATGGTATGCATGAACCGACTTCGCATCCCCAATGCCGACAAACGGATCGACCGCTGGTCCGAGCTCATGGGCAAACTTCGTCGGCCAGCAAGCTCGTCCGTAGAAGCCTTCCTACTACCGCCTGAAGATCCCCGCCTACTCAGAGCCAAGGGGGAAATGCAAAGAGATAGCCGTGCTACCAACAAGACAACGGAAGTCGCATGGCTGCTCAGCAGAGTCCGTCATGAAAAATATCGGGAGATGTTCCATCTGGGGACAGGTCGACCACTGACTAATTGGGTCGAGAAGGGTTCGTGCCAACCACCTGATTGGATGGAGTACACATGGGCGAAGGGCCAAGTGGAGCGCATTCAGGACACATTTGAGATCAATACCTTGAGGAACTACATGCGATACGAAATCGATTCATCCTCCAAGTTACGAGTATGGAACCTTTCTCAGAACGTAGACCGAGACACCGATGTATCTGCTTGGGGAATTACACAATGCCTGACACCTACCGGTATTCACTTCCTTACCCTCCGCGGCGGTCCGATAGTCGGCATTGAAACGCTCAGTCTCCAGGGTCTCCTTATTGATCAGCTCGTCCTGAATCGTGAGACCGATAGAGAACTCATGGATCTTTCCGGCAACGCAATGACCACTACTCTTGTCACAGCCGCCATCCTTAGTGCGATAATCTTGGTGCCACAGGCTCTTGGAACTATTAGTTTGGGCAACCGAAGAGGCATCACCACACCCTGGATTAGTCACGACTTCACCTCCGAGACCCAATACTTACTGCCTTGGAATGGTTCCGAGGTGAAAGTTAACGTGCTAGCGAGCTGCGCAGAGAAAAGCGTCCGCTTGTGCAAGTGCGAAGGCCATGCTAAGGTCACCAGCCGCCAAATCTATCGCTGCACTGTATGCAAGCACACAGCATGTGAGAGATGCCGAGGAACTCCTAAACATACCTACGAAGCGTGCGGCACATTGCAGCGGCGCCAGCCTCAAGACTTCATTGATCTTGCTAAGAATGAACTTCCTATGCGGGTACAAATGAAAGATCTTAGCTTTGATACTTTAAAGCACTTGAAAGAGAGGAGTGATACAACGCATGCTGAACTCGAAGCTTGGATCCTTTTCGAAAGGTTGGCGAATGAATCACTCGGAGAAGAACTTCGATTCGATTCGATCAAGCGAACACATTGCTGGACTATCAGTTACACAGCACCACATTCTCGGCTGGAATTGGTATTCAATGCAGGAAAAGTAGATTGGTTTCTCTACGCCAAACCAAACATCAAGGCGCCCGGCAACAACAAAGTCCGCGGCCTCCTAAAGCTCCCAATTGCTCGGATGCAGGTCCGTGGTCAAGAAATTCTCGAGGGAGAATGGGAGTTTGGATTGCCCTGGGCACGACGCTATCCTCTCAGCATAAAGCGTACACCAGACGCGCGGTCGACAATTGCCTATGAATCGACCCTTGGATTAGAACATGATAGGTTCAAGAACAATACTGTCTGGGACAAGATCTGTATCGAAGGACCTGAAGAGCTCACGCATGCAGGTTTGGATGGCAAAATCACAGGGGTCTACGAGGCAAGACAGCAGTGTGGAGCCGCCTACGGCAGTCTACATATTCAGGTCCAGCCAACCGACCCAGAATCATCCATATTCTTCTTTCTTGACCCCAACAGGATTGGCCCGGCAAAGGCTGATCGGTTCGTCTTCTCGAAAGACGTTCATAGACTGGACTACGGCAATGACCGCCATAACATCGCGTACATGGAAGCCGCTTACCGATCGAGCACGGCGCGCGAAACTATCTCGAAATGCATTGTCCCTACGAAGTGGTTTCCCATCAATGCACGCCTTGAAGCGTTCAAGGGCAGAGAGGCGTACTATGAGGTAATTCGGCCTATGTTCTGGGACCCGGATATTACAATTGGCATTACCAACAAGACGCTCTCACACACCGGTGTTGATGGGACCTGCAAGCACGCCGGAGAGGCCCTACTGCAATGCTTTATCCCCATTTCAGTGACAGATTTGACAGATCAGCCCACTGACAATGAGATGAGAACCGTCGATGCCACCCATCTCAAGGTTACTCTGTCGCAGCTCACTTTTGTGCTGGAGAAGGTCCGCCACCTTGAAGGCTTTTCAGATACTTGGAGATATCTGCAAGTGCCTCCTAGGATTCGGAAGTGTAAGACTTGTTCACCCAAGGAGCCCGATCTTAAATGGTCATTCAAACAAAAAGGTCGAATTGAAACCATAGTGCCTTATGAAGACGAGAGGCAGGCTTTGGATTTCGAGAAGGGAATGAGCGATCTGCCCGAAGCATTCTCCGTGCAGATTCGGAAGCTCGACAATAGTTGGTGCGCTCTGCGAATTGGATTGAATGTTCCGGCACTAGCCCATTGCGCACTGGCACAGCTCCCGGCCTTCTCGGATTCTCAACGCATCACATCGAGTGCTACCACAACGGCCAAATGGCGTCTCGATGTGAATCACAAGCCCTCTAAGCCCGTCCTTCCGATGTTTATTCTGCGAGACAATAGCGGCGATGCGGTTATACAACACCAGTTCCTAATTCCTGGGTTGAATGAAAATGGTATCGCAGTCTTGAAGCCTGGCGCAATCCAACTTCGAGCCGATCAAAAGCAAGCGTTAGGCTGGATGTTAGGCCGAGAGCTTGACAATGGTGAAGTCTTTGAGGAGAGGGAGGTTCAAGAAGCAGTCCTTGCGGAGCTCGGCTGGAGAGCAGAAGTCATGGTGTCGAGACCGAATCCAGTCTTTGGTGGGGTCTGCGCAGATCAAGTGGGTTTCGGCAAGACGGCGACAACAATAGCCCTTATCGACAGTACTATGCACCTCGCCGAACTATACGCTACTCAAGAGATTGAAGGCAAGATCCCGCTCCGAGCCACGCTGATCATTGTTCCTCCGACGATCTGTACACAATGGACGCAGCAAGTTAAGAAGTTTTTACGCAAAAAATATCATATCTTGCTGATCCGAGATTACAATGATCAAAAGAAGCTCACGATTTCAGACTACGGACGAGCTCATATTGTCATTGTGTCGTGGTCCTTGCTCAACAAGCCTGGATTCATGAGTGATCTGGCATACGCTGCTGCTGTTCCACCCGGTCCTAAAGAAGGCGGCAGACCCTTTTCGACATGGTTCGACAAAGCCTACAAACAGCTGTGCAAGAATGTCGAAGCCATGAAGAACGCCGACAGAGACGAAAAATTCGGCGAAGGTCTCAATGAGATTTTGAGAAAAGCGAGAACCGATCGCGAATTGATTCGCCGCGTTCCATTCGGAAGACTGAAGGGCCAAAACTACGTCAGACGCTGGGATGCCACGGATGAACAAATAAGACGCTGGGGTTCCAAGGAGAAATATTACAAGGCAATGGAAGAAGCCCGCGAGGAAGAGATAGCAGCCATTGTTGAGGACGCTGCGGACAAAACCATCATTCAAAATCCATTCAACCTTGACAGGATGCATCGTAGGTTTGACAATGTAACCCACCCGCCTCTTCATATGTTCAGTTGGTACAGAGTGGTGCTCGATGAGTGGACCTACGTCGACGAAATCGTGCGAAAGTGTGTCACTTCAATCCATAGCAAGTGCCGGTGGGTTTTGTCCGGCACACCGCCTTTGGACAGCTTCTACGATATCAAGACGTTCGCTGCTTTCCTAGGTGTCCATCTTGGGCGCGACGACGACTCTGTAGCCTCAATGACCGGTAGAGCCATTAAGGCTTTCCGCAAACAACGGACTTCCGCCGAGCTCTTTCGAGCCTTCAAGTTGAGCTTCTCGCACGTCTGGTACGAGCATCGCCACTCTCACGCACAAGAATTTCTAGACTTCTATGTCAGGCAAAATTCTGCCAAGTCCGAGGGAATCGCATGTACCGAGCGAACAATCGTCCGTCCTCTGGCAGCCATGGAACGGATTCTCTACATGGAGATGGAGCAAGCTTTGATTGCGACAAGCATGCGAATTGTCAAACCTAAGAAACCCATCCGTGGTGGCGATTATGGCAGCAATGAGCGAATATTGCTAGATAGCTCTTCGGGCCAAGCAGCGCTCCTCAAACGGTCTACAGTCCTTGACATCAGTGGTGTAATTGATGCAAACGACGCTGGTAAGCCTGAGCTCAAACATCGAGCAATGGATTACAAGACAACAAAGAACCTTCTGGAGGAGGCCTTTCTAAAATATGACTGGCTACTAAAAGAATTCGGCGAAGAACCTTACGGCAAGGAGATGATGGAGAGCTTCGAAAATTATGAGCTCGGTGATACTGAGGAGACCTTGGAGCTGACGCGCATCAATGAAATCATGAAAAAGTCCTACAACAGGGACCGCGATGAACACCGCTTCTTTGACAGACATCGAGATAAAACTGGCCATGGTGCTCTGAGAGTAGCGTCAAATGAGATTCGGAGATTGATTGTCTTTTGGAGAGATGCCCGCCGACGCCTCAAATACGTCGTCAGAGCGCGGCGACTACAGGAATGGAATGCGTCAACATCTACTCCTCCTGTGTGCGAAGGATGTGATCAAGTCATCAACAGCCCCGAGACGATTACTGTGTCTGGCAATTGCGGACACTTCGTCTGCCGAACATGCCTCGAAAAGCAAGATTCTTCCGAGAAATGCGTCATAATCGATTGTGATGCACCGGCCCAATCTCATTATCTCCATTCGGCGGCAACCTTGGCCGCCGACGATAACGGTGGTCTCCGCTACGGCACCAAGGTAGACGCTATTGTTGAACTCATTGAATCACTCGATGCGGACGAGCAAGTACTTATCTTTGTGCAATTCGAGGATCTTGGCACACCCATCGAGAACGCATTGGAAGCCGCGGGCATAACCTTCTACTCTCTTCTCCAGCCAACCGACGCAGCTCGAATTAGGGAGATTCTCGCCTTTCAAGACAATCCGACACCGGCAGATGCGGGCTTCCGCCGGGTTCTGATTCTCAATTCATCCACCGAATCTTCAGCTGGAGCCAACTTAACCGGTGCGAACCATGTCATCTTCGTGTCGCCTCTCCTAGCCAACAGCCGGCATCAATTTGCCCAGTCTTACGTTCAGTGCATCGGCCGTGCACGACGACATGGCCAGAGAAGAATCGTCCACGTTCACCGATTCATCGCCCTTGGCACTGTCGATGTCGATTGCTACGAGCATCGCCTTGAATCACGGCTGTTGCAGAGCGAACAGGATGGGCAATGGCGGTTCGTGCCGGAGAATCAACTCACCGACGAAGAGATGGAACGCCGGAATGGGACGAATGCGAAATTCGATTTCGATGGGGTGGAGGATGATGATTAGGAAGTGGCGGCAAGGCGTTGGACGGAGGATTCGGCTGTGGGTTGAAGGCCTTCTGGTGATGAGCACGGGCTAGGCGTGCGTAGAGGCAAGCGGGACGGGGACTGAATGGCCTTGAGACGTTCAAACATCAGGACATGGGATTCGGCGGACTGCAGGTGCAAAGTTTCAAGGTCTCAAGGGAGCGAGGTTTCATTGTGTACGGGCATGGATGGAGCCCATTGTACTTTCAAAGTCGTCGAGATTCTCACAGATGACTACTGCACTGCCAACAGAGGCTCGAATAGAAAAGTGCATCACTCTACTCCTTTTCATTACTTCATGACTTCTCGTGCCTCGTACTCAAATTGATCGCTGATTCCTGATTTAGGCATCGAAGGCCTTGCTAATCTCCTGGATATCTGGCTCTTGGAGTCATAGTGCCGGCTTCATGGCTTCGCACAAGGACCTTCTCATGGCCCCACTGTTCTTCTGTCTCACCAACGAGCCGTCTGAAACGGACATTCTTTGATGGTAAGACTATCCTTGTCTACATTTACTATGATTCTACAGGTGGAAGCTTCCCCGTCCCTCGAGCATTCAGCAATCTATTGCTGTCAGCTTCTTGGATCAGAGAGCCGCGCCTGCTGTCATCGGTCTAGGATGATTTTGGAATCTGCCAGAGGCGCGGCAAGCGCCGTCGAGGAACCTTGATTGGACTTTTGGAACGGATGTCCTTGGAGATACTGGTTGGCGGTACTGGTAATTCCAACGTTTAACCGGGCGATGCTGGGAGTATGGCCGGCGTAATTATGGATGGGCGGAACGATTTGAAATCGAGTGGTGGGTGCGTGTATGCTTATAAGGTAGGCAGGCATTCGGGAATTTGTTGAGGGACCAGGTATTGCTATTTGCTAATATATCCCTATGCTAATACGCTGACAATTTAACAGGTAGCAGTGTTGCCGATCGAATGCGCATGGCGTGTCTGCTCTCGAGGTAGGCATTCGGAATTCGTTGAAGGACCAGACATTGCTCAGAAATCCCCATGCTAATACGTTGATAGTTTAAACGAGTAGCGGTGTTGCCGAAAGCCTCTCGCATGCGAATGGTGCTGCTGATTCCAAGAGACTACCATGAGGATATCGGTAAGGTAATGAGGCCGGAATTGCTATTTGCTAATGAATCCCTATGTTAATACTTTAATAGTTTAACAGGTAACAGCAGTATTGTTTGTTGCCGAAAGCCTCTCGCATGTGGATGGTGCTGCTGACTACAAGAGAACATCATGAGGATATCGGTAAGGTATTGAGGCAATTAGTAGGAATCGTACCGTGGTTGCTTCCCCAGAAGGTAGAAATTCCCGCATCTGATAATGACATTCCCCGGCTTACGTGGATGAATATCCTTATCAAAGAGCAAGCGCTTTAAACCCGTACCTCCTATCGTACTACAGACGCAATGAATCCAACAAGCTACTAAGGTGCAGCAACCACAATGCAAGCGATTATCAGAACCATCACCTCCCGGAAATCCGCTTGATATACCCTACGACCCAGCTACGACACATCACCGGCGACGTATCGAATGGCCAACACTAAACAGGAACCTCCGAAGACTCATCATCTCACCCACTCGCCCACGTCCTCAATCGCAAGACCTCATCCGCAGAACAGCAGCCATGCTCGGTGGCAGCGAATGGAACATGACGGCGTGCGGCAGTGCCTGTGTCGCTTCAACCGCATTGAAAAGCTCTTCCAGGAATGGTTTGGGCTGGGTCCAAAGGACATTTGTACGGAGGATGAGCAATAATGGTGGGTTTTCACTCTATCTTGATGAGCATCTGGAATAGGGCTGGGGATCTTTGCGTGCTACGAGGCGGTGTCGATGGCACAGAGTGGCAGAGTTCTCAGATTGGTATGAAGGTAGGGAAGTGCGGCTACCCTTAGGCTCAGGAAAGACTTGTTCAGTAGAAGGACAGAATAGTACGATATTGTACAATTAGAACTACCTCCCTCCTTTCCCAACATCATCTCTATATTCCTCTTACGATTATCTATCCTGCTCCGAGCAGCAGGGATCCACTCCAGACTAGACAATATCCCTACAATCCTGAGCATGGACACTCCGCTGCAAACAAGCCATCCAATCCATACCATCCCACACCGAGAAACCCATATTCTATCCTCCCACCTCTACCTCCAACCCTCTTCTTCCGCCATCCTTGTCTTCAACCTCATCCCATAAGTAAAAACCCGCATCAACAGCCATTTCCATATTCTGGAAGCCATAGACGGCCCCTTTCTTTTCCATAGATAGACAATTTAGAGTGTAACTGCAAAGCGCCCGATAGTGCCCACTGCCTACCTATGAGATAAGTATCGGAATCAATCTCTGGATTCATCGCCTGAGGGGGAGGCATTGTGGCAGCTCTGATGTACTCGGTTTATGGGAGTGTGTGCCACGAATGATCCCTTTGAGTGCTATATCCGCGAAGGTGTTTCGCTGTCTTTGTGTGCTTTGTAGCGAGAGGCCAACCCAGGCAGGCAGGTACGTGATCTGATACCTCGGCCGCGGCCAGGGCGCGACGTCGAGCCACCGAGGCGGAGAATGGGACTGTGGCCTTGGAAGCAATTGGTGCGCGAACTTGGAGGGCGAGAGAGCTGGTGAGCCTGGCTTTCGGGCATTAGATGTCCTAGAGATTCATTTCGATATAAATCGCCCATATGATATAAGATTAATAATCCAGCGAAGCAGTGCAAAGGTCCTGGTCTCTGGCCGCTGAAGTATCGTCCAGGAGATGAATGGGTATGTAGGTAGAGTTTGGGTCTCGGAGCTGATATATGAGGGCTGGGGATGAGAGGGTTGGCTTACTTTGATTTTTGTGAGTCGTGGAACGTAGGGGCATACTCCCTCGAGACTCTCGTTCTGGCTTCGTATTAGAGGCGTTTTGTAGACAACCCGGCTGGGACTTCTGGAGGACGTGTTACAGAGCCCCTTTTTCCGTAGGGAGCATTCGAAATTATGGTTGGGGCGGGTGGATATGTGTATGGATAATTGGAGCATGGCTTCTAGGGCGCCGTGGTGGTGATGTGTGCAAAACGATTGGCTTTCTGCTTGAGATGCCGGCTCTCCTTAGATATGGTGCTCTTTTGAAATGTCTTTCAATAGGAGGTCTCGAGGTGCGCAGAGTAGCTTTTCAGCGATAGATAAAAGGGGCTTTCCTCTGGGGGTTTTTGAATCTTTGGACAGTAGAACCAAAGTTGTTCTCTTGAATCGTTACTTTATCACAATAAGGAGAAGTGTGGTCTGTAGTACTGGGGCCATGACTCACTGGCCTAGGACGTGTAGCTTCCGGGATGCCAGAGACCAAGAGTTAAAAGGTTGGTAGGATTGGGTGAAGAGAATGGTAAATGTGCTTCGGTTGGATGTAGTGTGATGGAATCACGGTTTGACGTTGGGCTATTGCTTGAGGAACCCGCAGGTCGCGTCCATGTATGGCGAAAGTGGAGTTTCAACACAAGTGATGTGAAATCTTCCATAGTTGAAGTTAGCCACAACAATGTGGAGCTTGGGTCCACCACTCCCTGTCTTCGTCACCAACCTGAAGCGCACGTTTCAAAGATAAGAGTGGTGAGAATAGGGACTCAATCTGTAATTTTTAAGCAGGATACTTATTGATAGACGGATTACAGGCCCAACACCAAACAGCGCCAACCTATCATTGTCAGGAGGATCATGATTTACGTCTACGCGTCGCCTGGGCTATCCTAGCCAGGGCAATCTGGCAACATATTCTCACTTCCATCCCCAACAAGATCAATATCAGCAGCATGGATTGTCGAAGGCTCGCTGGCTAGTGATGGTCCTCAAAAAGCGCATCAAAACCGTAATCCTAAGCGACAGCGACTCCGAATCGCCACAATGGCGCTCAAAGCCAGCACGGGGCAAGCTTTCAAGTCGTCCAATACCGAAGATCTGCAGGTCGGCCGCGGTGAGTCTGAAGACGCCATGGACCAGGATCTTCCAGAGCCAGCAACACCACAAGCAAAACCACAAACAAAACCAAAGGCGAAAGCGAAAAAGAGGAGCATGGTCAACGAGTTAAGCAATCACAATGAGAGTCCCGAGCCTCCCTCGGACGCTGGCTCGCCGGAGATTTTGCTGGAAGGTCTCCATAGAACCAGAGCGGCCCGTCAGAATCTGAATAATGCTGTCAACAATAGAGCGGCCCCAGTGAGAAGATCACTCAACACCAGAGCACTCATGAAGGAAGCATTAAGGGTAACTCATCCAAGAGTGACGAAATCGGATAAAAAGAAAGACGTCAAACGCGAGGAAGCAGACGACGACACTGAGGACGAGCTGAAAGACGTGGAGGAGGATGTGAAGACTAGATCACGTGGAGCAAAGGTAATTCCGCAGCTCGAAGACACCGATGAAGAGATGGAGGAAGCTCATGAGGCACCCAATGTGAACGAGAAAGAACAGCAAAAGCGGAAGGCTTCCCAAATCGAAACAATTGACGACGAGATGGAGGACGCAGTAGTTGCGACGGTAGTAGAACCTAAAGCAACCAGGAGGCCCACGAGGAAAAAGGTCCTCAAGCTCAGGCCGTCGAGAGATGAGGACTCTGACCAAGAGGATGAAGACTTCCTACCAATAGAGGCAGATCCAGATCATGAAGCGCAGTTAACGAAGCAGCCACGTCGAAGCTCACGCATCGATTGTGCTAATGCAACAACGAATGCTTTCGGTACGAATCGAAGCCCACCCAGGCCCTTAACATCGGGGATGGCATGGGACCATAAGAAAGGTCCAATTTCCTGCCTTGCAATTTATTCTGAATGATCGTCGAAGCTGACTGGTTGCTAGATCTTATCGCGTGGATCCTGCAAACCGTCGACTACAACCCTTACCATGCACAGGTATCGCGGTACGATCTAAGAGACCTAGATCTAAGAACGTGGTTTAACCAACATTATCCAGGATTCAACTGGGACATCTCCGACACCACTATCGCTCACTTCTCGCCGGCAACAAGCATGTTCGAAGACTTTGAGTTGTTCCTGCATATCGTCGAATTCTTCTCTGGGCAGCAAATTGGTGTGGTGAAGGTCACCGTGCCTGAGGATTGCGTACAGCCGCAAGACCGTGCGGACTGCGTGATGGGTGAGCGTCAATCAGTGAGGGCGCACAAAACAACAACAACACCCTACTCAGAGTCAGATAGTCGAAGTGGGGCTATTTATAACATTGTTCCGGATAGTCCTGACAACGTAGCTCCACGACTGTTCGTAGAGGCCATCGAGGCCGAGCACCGTCAACTTGTCCAAGCTTGTGGTCTCACTGAGAAAACGTTCAGCCGGGACATCTGGAAGCAATGCCAGCTTGTGGATCTGCGCACTGAAGATTTGGATGTGGCACCATTTTATCGAACATCGTGGACAGAGCGGCTTTTTGTACAAAACATCTGTGGTAGGTCAGATTCCTTGTCTGCTTGGTGGCACCAAGATATTAAAACTTTCGATAGCTACAGACACTCTACGTAGAGAGCTTGGCTGCGGGGATCCCGAGTTCGGCGACTACCATGGCAATAGCCTGCACAAATCTTCTTCGAGTAAAGTCGGGATTAACACACCAGCGTTTGACCTATGCAGCGCTGCCAGGATAGCCTGGGGTATGCAAATGACCGAGATCGGCGCTTATAAGCTGGTTTATCTCCATGAAGGGGCCCCTCGGGTTTGGACGGTAGTCGAGCCGAGGGCTTTTCAGAGACTAGAAGATCTGGTCGCCCGAACACTCCATCTCTCAGGCTCAGACAATGTTGCCGAGGACCGGCTTCTCAATTTCGAACCGCGATGTCATCAATTTGTAGGGCACAGAAGGCAGTCTCGGATCAACGAAGGGATACGTACAGAAACCATCGAGGAGCCTGGGAGAACCCTATACTTCACCTCCAAGAAGCTTGAAGCGGAGGGTATTCGCTTCACCAGATTTGTCCAGTACCAAGGCGAATTGGTGGTACTCTTTCCATTTTCTTACTATCAGGGATATAATATTGGCCCCAACATAGTGGAATCAATGGCTTATGCATCCAGTCGGTGGGAAGTCTTTCCCACGGCCGGTCTTCTCCGGCAGTGCAATCGAAGCTGCTACCAGGGAAAGAGGCCATCGATCGTGGACCTTAGCTTTGCGGAACCGATTTCGAGAGCTGCAGACGGATCGACGTTATCGGTAGAAGAGGCTTTGGAGTACAACCGCGCTCGCTTTCTTCATTGAGGCAGGGACAAAGCCGTGGAAAAGACAGAGATTGAACATGGGCTCTGGACTGAAGGCTGCAGTGTCAAGCTCCAGTGCAATCGTCAGTCAATTTTATGTCGGAGCTTCTATGTATGGGGGCTTGAAGAATACCCATGATGTCCGGGTCCGCTGTTCTTGCTATGTCTTACATGCTCAAGTCTGTATTGCGACTATGCCTTGAACCTCTTACTCTACTTGTCAAATATTCTCTCGATGTAGCATTCTAGGTTCAGTGGCTGCAACAATGGTCGACAGATGATAATCTCTGTGACTGCTCTATTGTAGATTCCCAAGAAGCCTCAAAATAAGCTATGACGCCAAGCTTTGATGCCAAGCTCATCGGCTCTCTCGCCTTTTCCTAATTGAGGTTTTGTCATCAGCACCATTGAGCCTCCAAGAGTGTAAGAGCGCTTTTTGTATGTAAAAGTTCCCATCGCACAGCACCGATGCAACATAACATCATATTTTCGTGCTCACAACTACATATGCATTAAATTTTCTGTCAGCACCAGTATCAGTCAGTCAATCAATCATAAACGCGCTTAAAGGAGTGTCTTTAGATCCAACAGCTTATCAAGTGTCTCCTTCTACGTGCACCGGGCATTGAAGCTGATGCATGATTTGAAAAGGTTCTGCGTTCTGCTATTAGAAAGCTCTAACTGTTCACCTCTTTAGCCACTGGTCGTCATTGGTCATACAATTCGTCGTAACCCTGTCACTAAGGGTTTTCGAAGGTCCAATGAAACAATTGGGCACTGTGATGTCCGCCAAACAACACAAGCCCGCGAACGTTGAAGCATCTTGAAAGCTCTTGTGGTCCTCGAGATTGGCAATTCAATCATTGTTGCTACATGCGCACATACAGGGAAGCCGACCTTCCAAATACTGCGCAAGTACTCAAACAGCAGCCCATGCCAACATCCATCTACAACCCAATTTTCATATCCAACGACTCGCCATCCCAATCCGTCTCAAAGCTTTCCCCAGGACTAGCATCAACAACATGCTTCATCCCCTCCTCCACCCTTCCACCCTTATCAGCCCCAGCATCATCCCCCTCTCCAACCGCCAGCACATCCACAACCCAATCGCCACTATCTGCCCCCACCAATCCTCCTTCCACCTGCTCCTGCCCCCAACATGTCTCAACCTCCAATTTCCTCAGGCCGCTTAACCTGCTCTTCATTTCCCTTACTCCTTCATCCTCGATCTCCACCCCCTTCACCCTCACGCTCCGTATCATCCGCCACTGAATCCCAGGTGCGCTAAACCACCCATGCGCCCCATGGTCTGCGGCCCAGATATCGAGTAGAAACGGATTTGGGCCTTCGTCCAGGCCTAGCCACTCGAAACGTAGGTGGTCGAGGTGATTGGAGGAGAAGGAGGAGAGAAAGTCGTGAAGGATCTTGAAGGCGATTTTGTCTGCGTGTGAAAAAGCCTTGGGCGTGTCGTCGCTTTCCTTGGTGGAGGAGTCAGGGTTTGCGTTCATCCACCATGGTAGGACAGAGAGGGAAAGGAAGCGGATGTTGCGCCAGATTCTTGTGGGGCCATTGCTGCAGCACGTAGAGAAGGGGCCGGAGCGGAGGGCGAGGATGCCTTGAATGGAGAGAGGGCTGAGAGAAAGATGGGTCAGTTGGGAAAGAGGCGCGGCGAGGCGAAGTGCGAGGAGGGACTGGAAGGTGTGGTTATTGTCGGAAGGTGGGCGGATGGTGACTTGACGCAGAGTTAGGAGCGGTGGTAGAGCGACCTTGCGGCAATGCGTGTGAGATGAGAGATTCGGGAAGCTGACGGTAAGGCATTGGCAGTCCGGAGCGAGGCTATAGAGGGTTGATCTGGATTTCGGCGTTAGGTCGTCTGGTAATGGGAACGGGATGTGCAACGACGACAGAAGGGGCGGGAGTTGTGTTTCGACCCAGGTTCTCAGCGATTTAGATACGAGATGGAGCGCTAATAGTGAGGGTCTCTGGAGAAGAGCAAGGACGATGAGTGCTGGGTGGGCGGACTTTGATGTAGCTGAATTTGTGGTGGGGAGGATAGCTGGCAGAATGAGGGATTCGAGCTGAGATGGAGCACGGTTGTTGGAGGCGGCCATGCTGTATGGTATGGAAGTTCTCTGGATTAATTGTCATTTGAACTTGGGGTCTGGATCGGGTGTTGTTGGTACGTCCGACTGTGAATGGAGTGGGGATACTTCAACGCGCATGCTCAAGAGTGAATCCCGGTCGTCAATCGTTCGGTTGTTGCGCATTGTATATTTGTTCATCCAAAGCAAGGTCATCCATCAGTCTGACCCTAGTGGCAAATGCCTCGTTCAGTCAAAACCACACTTTCAGACGCGGCCCCAGTCTCCACTTGCTGCATGTCTTGTCTAATGTATATCCCTCAAGTCAGCAGAGCGTTGTTTTACGCAGGTCTGTGGAAACAACATGTATCTATCAAGTCTAACCTCTCTAATCATACGCATCATCTATGAGACAGCCTTCTTGTTGGTAGCCTTATGCGCAAAAGCTTGCTGCCATATATCGAACCAAGCTCCCTGCTCATGATTCAACCACCGTCCTGGATTGCGAAATGCTTGTGTCATTATCTCCCTTATCTTTAGCCGCAGGTGCTTCAGCGCTAACATCGATCGCCAGTCGTCGACATGGAAGCGGATACGATTACCATCTATGACGATGACTCCAGCATACATCTACAGGCAAAGAGTGGTTAGCATATAGATACACGAGAATGGGAGGAAGATGTGCAAGCGCAAGCCTTGGCGCTCTTCCTTATGTCATGAGCTCTGGTAGGAAATTCGAGAATACTCGCTCCATCGTAGACTGGTGTGAGGAAAGGCCAAGAGCCAATTTTGCGACCTGTGGTGAAAGATAAGGCGACTGACCTTAAACTCAGCGTCACCACAGACAAGAGCAATGGCGAAATCCCCAGCTGCGCTAGTTTCGTGCGCGTTGTAAGACTTGTTGTTTGACTGCATAATGTGATAGAATGACAGCCACTGATGGTCTTGCGCCGGACTCTTGTTCACAGTTGACGGATGTAACTTAATGGATTGATTGTTCGCGACGTTTCTCCAACCCTTGCCCTCAGCCCTCAGAAGCTTGGGATAGAAACTCCAGGCAATTACGGAATTGAGAATGACATCGTTCTCATTGTTGGTACTGTACCGATCCAACAGGCGTGCAATATGGGCGTCTCGCCATTTGAAGTGAGTCCTGGTGATTTATCAGAGTTTCGCGTAGGATAGAGGCTTATAACTCAAAGATCTTCATACCTTTTGAGCGAAGCTATTTCTTCGTCGTTCAGAGTCAAGTAGCCCGCTTCGTAAAGAGAGTCCGCGAGCTGGATTTTCAAATCCTCGATGCTTGACAACGTCGGCTGGCTCAGGAAGTTCTTGCGACAGAATTGATGCTCGAAGCCCCTCTTGTGGCTACGAATCCGCCGCCAAGCACAATATGCATTATAGGCGGTTAGCAAGTCGGAGTCACCTTGTCAGACCTGTCAGTAATTTGCACTCAGAATCAGGGACCGTGACCTACCTCGTTTGAATGACAATCTCGATAGATCAGCCTGCGCTCGAGCATTCATGGGGGCAGAGAATGGAGATTTGGATGTGAGTATCGCAGCTATTGTTAGAGTTGCATCTAAGCATTTGAAGATACTGCCAAGCATGATCAATTTTCCCAAGAACACATCTAGTGGCAACTTTGCAAGCTGTCGTCCTAGGACTGTGAGATCTTCTGCAGCCGTGAGAGCTTTGACATCTATGAGCGCGCCGATTGCTCGCCGGACTGTCTTGGAGGAAGGCGGGTCTAGGGCTTCCGCTAATGTGTCCTCAATGCCGCCGAGTTCAAAAACCTTGACGCGTAGTATCAAGTCTTGCAACGATAGTCGGAGCATCTCCGGTGTTTGCTCCTCTGCCATCTAGGTGCTAAATTAGCATCGATCAGAAGAACAATCTGCAAAGCATGTAGAACACACAATTTCATCATGACGAACCCTCGTGAAAAGGTGGAAACAAAGCCCATTCTGTACCCGGCCGGCACGTCCTCGTCTTTGTTTGGCGTTGGCTTTGGAGATGAAGACCTCTATGAGCCGGGACAGTTGTCGTCTCTCATCGAATCGCATCTCTCTATGTTTGCCAGTATCAATGACGCACGTGATATCAGGAATAGTGACCCCAGTCTCGGCGATATTGGTGGAAAGGACTATCTTGCGTACGCCGTCTGGTGGTAGAATGAATGCTTGTTCTTGTTCCTCCATTGCAATGCTAGAGTGCAGTGAACAAATGTACCATCCATTTCTGAAGGTAGGGTGCCCGGCCAACAGGTCGTTCAGTCGCCGAATTTCAGCGAGCCCAGGCAGGAAGACCAGGATGGCCTTACTGTAATTCGCGAAACGTTCCTTTGTGGCAATGGTCTCTAGCAGCCGGACGATGAGATCAAATGCAATCCGGTACTCGTCCAGCCTGAAGAGTGTATCGCATGTTGCTGGGCTGTAACCCTTGATACCAAATACACGGTCCTTCTGCACAGTGGAGTCTGTTTGCTCGTCATCCTCCTCAATCGGCCCTTCAGATCTATAGGTGTCTGAGCCAATCTGGTACTGCGATACTTCTACAGCGTCTTCCAAGAATTTGGTTTCGACTGGATAGGTACGACCAGGAATGTTCAGTATCGGAGCCGAGCCCATATATTCCGCAAATCGCTTGGCATTGACCGTGGCGGACATGAGGACAAGCCTGAGGGTGGGCCTATGGGCCATAAGTCGTCTGAGGACGACAAGTAGGAAGTCACTATCTAGCGTTCGCTCATGAACTTCGTCAAGAATGAGGTGGGTAATACCCTGAAGCTCATCTTCGCGCTCCAGCATTCGCATCACAAGACCGGTTGTGGCGTAAACGCACCGCGTCTGGGCTGCCACACGACTCTCGAGACGAATTGCATAACCTATCAGGGATCTCGATGTCCCGAGATCTCCTCTCTGCTCCCCAAGCTCCTCGCTCACTCTGCGGGCTAGGGAGATCGCGGAGATCCTTCGCGGCTCCTGTTCGACGTCAATACCGGCGACCAGGTACTAAACACAGTATGTGACTTACCGTGCAATAAATATTACAGTGCCTGCCATGCGAGAGTTCATGCTCTAGTATAAAAGAGGGCACTTGTGTGCTTTTGCCACACCCTAGAAGTGACCTTAGTTATCGACGCGCTTGGATCTCGAAGATGGTGAATCGCTACCTGTTTCGCCACACACGATAACGGCTTGATTTTCTTCGATCGCTTGGAGTAGCTCATCCCTATAGGTAGATATTGGAAGGCCTCTACGCACGATCAACATGCGTTTGAAGGAGTCTGTTGACGCCTTAGTTGACCATAGCTGGACCAGATCTGGAGACGATCCGAGCGACTGCTGGTGTTCTTTTGGGCTCCTCGCGTTCTCAACGTCCTTTTGAAGAGTCTGGCAATGTTTAGGCTTGGCATTGGTGCTGGGAAGGTTTTGTCCCAGCGACTGATCATTATTATCTAGCAGCTTTCGCAAGTTGCGGAGAATGTTACGATCTATGGCATCGACCGACTCCTGCCGAGATTTGCATAGTTCTGACCAGAGAGAGCGCCAAGCAGATGGTAGCCTTAAATAAGCCTTTTCTTCCTTCCGGGACTGCGAAAAGATTAAGAACAATGCCACGGTAGCAACATAAGCTTCAGCTTGCTCAGCATCCGGTGTAGCCACTGACTCCATTTCGACCCTGACCGAGCAAGAGGTTGCTACGCAATTGAAAGAGCCTGTGGGCATGTCTAGCGGCAAAGACTGTCTGCTGGACCATCGTACTGTGAGGGAAGCGCGATTGGAGAAGCTTGCGCATGAGCTCAGCTTGAATTGAACCCTGCAAGGTGCATCTCTATCTTTGAGTCAGCTTCCTTGTTCCAGAACCCATGGAGAAGGACAACCTTGCTTTACACGCTTCTTCAAAAACACGGCGAGGTTTTAAGCCCGTAGGCTTACCGAAATCTCTTATGGTAACAGCCCAATTATTGGGAGTCGAAGACCGAATACTTGTGACGCTTGTGTTCGCGTCCGTGGAAAGCTCAGGAAGGCTGGAAAATAGCTCGGTAAGGATGTCGTCTCCATTCTCGTCGGCCTGCTCATGAGTTTTGTCGGGCTCTAGACTTGAACGAGAGGCCTGCATGACAGCTCTACCATTTGTTGGCTGTGTACTACCGTTGTCAAGGTGGAGCCTTTTTCGTTCCGCAGCATCTTTCGCAAGCTGGTCCCGAATTTCGACCCACTGCCTCAAGGCCTCATCCTTATCAAAAAGAATATCTGTCTCGAGTTTGTCGAGCTTCTGGAGTAGTCTGATAATTCTGGGCTCGAGACCGTCATCTCTCTTCTCTCGTCCAACAGGACGGTTCCTCGGTTTTGTCGTTCTCTTGTTCACGAGGCTGTCTACAAGATCGGGTCGTAAGTTGTAGAGCCTAGACTGTAGATCTAGAAAACGAGCGATCATCGCGTCGGGGTCATTCTGATCAGACTCATTACTAGATTCGGAGCTCTGCCCTTGCATCTCGACTTTTGCATTGCCGGAAATGGTGGCTTGCGTGCGATTTGGAGGTGGTGTCAAGGTTCTCGGAGTCGGTTGAGTATTTGCAGGAATAATCGTGTCATTCGAATCACCTTCATTATGACAACCGTCCGGCGATGATCCTCGACGCTTGGTGAGCCCCGCCTCGTAGCTAGGTAGTTCTCCATTATCGCAATAGAGTGCCAGCCAACTCAGGGATTCTTCTAAACCCCAGACGGTATCCTTACCAGATGACTGCTCACTTTTCTGCCTAGCCTTTTGACGTATCACATGGAAAATGGCCTCGCGGACCTTGGCTTGTTGAATGCCTATTCCAATCAGTACTTGCTCCAAGGTCCATAGCCTGGCCAGGGATGTATCTTGCGAAGTAGAGTTGGAGAGCTCGGTCTTAGTGATAAGAGAGTCCAGCGAGTCAACGTCTTTGAATTGAGCGTCAAGCGATGAATCAATCAAATCCATCAGCTCAGCAGGCAACCAAGAACGTACAATGAGAGGATCCGCTTGGGATCTGAGAAGCCTTTTCTCCGCATGGAGTTTGGCAATTTGGCGACTCGCATCCTTCTTGGATTTCTCTCTGTGCTGCTCCAAGAACAGCTGCAATTCTGACTCCTCCAACTGGTGTTCGAGCTCCTCTGGGCTCAAATCGCGAAGCTCAGCCGGCTCTTCGGGCTGGACTTGATGATCATGAGAAGAATCGCCACCTTTGTTAGCCTTGGAAGTCTCAGCGGTTGGGATCTCCACAACTTCTGCGTCCTCGTAAATTTTGGACTTGGAAACTGAGGACGTAGTTGCGAATCCTCGCGCTGGATTGGTGGCGGCCTTTTTCTTCTTTCTGTTTGGAGCCATCCGAGCTAGCTTTGTGGGAGTCTATTCGAGCATAGGATCACTTTTCTATCTTGATGTGCGACAGGCGATTTCGGCCTGAAGCCAACATTGTTCTACGCGTCCTGCGTCAGCTGGCAGGTACCTTCGATCTAATTCATCTCGGAAGCGCGAAGTCATAAGACATCGGTATCACACTTGCAAAATTACGCCACTAGCGGTTTTCTATAAATGTGCAGGTGAGGTTAACATTCTTAGCAAGGCACATTGGGTAAAACTGAAGCTCTACGGGAATGAGTACCGCTTTGATCACAGCATAGCCGGCAATGCCGCATGACTGTCCATATCATGCGTGAAAATGGCGCTCGACCCTGCCGTGGACGCATCTCCGACTCGGGGGGATTTGCACCTGGCTTTAACGTCTAGCTCTCCTAAACGACGCAAAGCAGCTCTAGCAGCACTGAACGAGGCATTGCGGACGTCAGGTAAGCGTAGTATACCTCCAGTGCTCATGCAATATTGCTGACTTGAGATCTAGCTATTCCTGGAAACGCCTCTGGTGCTGTGATCGAAAATCTCATCAAGACCTACCCCTTCTACAATGACCGCGCTTCTCGGCAAGCCGTACAGCAATGCTTGCACTCATTACTCGCCAATCCCTGTTATTCCGACTCAGCGGGGGATCTGCTCAAAGCGTTTCAAAGGGAGACCTCAAAAGCTGGGATTGCTGCATCGAATGCCTTTGTCCTGGTGGAATGGGGCTCTGAGTTCATCCAGCAATGCGCTGCCCAACAAGAGCTCTGGGAAGAGTACGGACTCGACTTAATACTGCACCATGCACAGATCCTGGAACGCTGCCTGTCTTCGAAAAGTCGAGGTAGTGTGAAGCAATCAGCGCTAGTTGTCACACGACGAGCGCTCAGAAGGCTTTTCAGGGCAACTCCGACGGGGGAGACCGCCGTCAAAGAGATCATAATCCGGCTCACTGCGAAGCCACAAGGAGGTGTTCCTATAAATGCTGTCTTACTTGGCGTCGTGGCTGGGGTTTGCGCTCGGCTGGAGTCAAGACGACCAACTCTGGAAGCTAACAAAAGTCTCTATTATTCGTTCTACGTACGGGAGATCATTGGCTCCCGTTCCATTGTACCACAGCATATAGTTGCAGCCTACAATGATTTCTTTGCCAATTTTGCAACCCAGGAGGATGTGCAAAAGGAAGTTGTGCCCGCGCTCGATAAAGCGCTTCTTAGAGCTCCTGAGGTGGTTCTCAATGATCTCATATCACCTATGGTGCAGTCGTTGCCAGCCAACATTGATCTTTCTGAGTCTTTGGCAGCGCGTTTGCCAAAGCCATTCTTAGCCAACCTCAAGTCGCAAAATTCAATAATTCGCAATGGAACCATGTCAGCCTTTACGGCATGCCTAAATCATTCCTACGACGACACATACCTGAAGAAAATTACCGACGATATACTCAATCCTTTAGCATCGTCAAAAGTCACAGTGGCCGAGCAGCGCACACTGCACTCCCGATTGTTACTGAATGTGCCTTACAATGAAATGCGTTCCGCAGCGATTTGCACTTCGTTGGTAGCAATAACGGCCAAAGAGTCTAACGAGACTGCATTGAGTGTAGAGACAGCCGCTCTGTCTCAACACCTTTTCCCGTTGCTAGGAACAGCTGGGGCGATCACTCAGGATAGTCTAGGTAACTGGACGGATGCTTTCACCATTGGCCTCAGTGATAGACGTCCTGCTGTTCGGAAAATATGGATATTGACGACAAGTAATCTTCTTTGGCGGTTGAAGACCGAGTCGACCGATACTCGCGCAGCTTCCAATCTCATTGATGCTGTGGCACCAAAACTTCTCGACTGCTTCGACGAGGTGATAGCAAATGTTCAACCGTCGGTACAGTCGGGCCTGTCAGTAGCAGCATATGTTGTCGTGGCGATCTACGACTTCCTTACTGCTCATACTTACAGCGAACAAGTCAAGATCCAGGCACGAAAATCGAATATTTACCATCAAGCATTCGCAACAAATCAAAAGAGCTCCATACTCAATCATCGGGTCTACACGAAGCTTGCCGGGGATGACGAGATATGTTGGGCGATACGCGCTTTGAGTGCTATAGAATTTTCAAACGTAGACTCGAGTGGAGATAGTTGGGCTCTCGCTTTCTCGTACTTTATTACAGCCGCTAACATACCTCCGGCCTTGAGGAAAGAGGCGACTGTGGCGCTCCAGGAGGTGTATTACTCGCAACCAAGCACGGTTTCCCACCTCATTATCCGAGGCTTGTGGACCTGGTATAGCCAAGTCGAACATTCGGACAAAGATACGCCTGCGGCAGCGGCGAAGACAGGCAATTCTAATCTGTATTTGGTCGTGCGCTCGATCTTCCCTTCACGCAGCAAAGCTTTGGATCCGTCCCGTCACATTGATGTCGGAGTCCTCAGGTCTCAACTTGTTGACATGCTTGTTCTCGCTCGCCCAGAGATGATCCCACGGGTCAGCTGGATTGATCTATGTCTCGAAGTTGGACAAGACCCCGGCAATCTTGCACGATCCAGTGTAGACCGGATTATGCAGACGCTTAACGTAAACTATCCATCTGCAGCTGTGAACCTCGCCAGATGTCAAGCGGCCGCAGAGCTAGCTTTCGTCAGTCCCGATGCGATCACACCAATCCTGGTCAGTCAGATCCAGGATGACCTCAATGCTGAGAAGGTCGATCGTTATGGACCGACCGAGGTAGCAATAGCGCGTACTCCGGAAGGCACAGCTTTTGTTGATGTTCTTGCTACCAAAACTCCGGCAAGAGGGCTTGACAAAAACGCTCGCGACTATGAGACGCTGAGATGGGAGGAAGAAGTCCGGAGCCAACAGGCTCGTAGAACAGGCCAAGAGAAGAAGCTCACGGCGGACGAGAAGGCTAAGGTCATCACTCAGTTAGCTAAGGAAGCCAATATTCGAGAAGAGGTTCTGGAGACAGAGCGAAGACTGAAAAGAGGTATTGGATTCATCCATGCACTTGCTACGGGCCCACCAACAGAAGCCGATCTTTGGATGGGCCCATGCCTCAAAGCTTTGCTTGGGGTCATAGCTACTGGTGCTGGGCTCATGGTAGGGAACGAAGCAAATGAGGCCTATATTGCCTGCTCAAACCTAGTCTCTCCTCGCCTGGGGTCCTTACGGTCTTTCATTGGGGTCGCTACGCTTCGGAGCCTAAATTCTACACAACTACCAGAATCATTGACTGAAGAACCTTTAGGAGGTACGTAAGCTTCATCATTGGCATTCCGAGCTAAGATCGACGGCAGACCTCGTTACGAGGATCCTGTATCGTCTTCGGTTCTCGAGCGAACAGCGACCCTTTGAAAGCGTTTCAATGATCTACATCTTGCCCTTGGTGTTTGCGGTATTGAAGCACCACGGGATCGGGCTCACGGCAACCGACGATTCCGACGAACAGCTTACTCTTGCCTTCGAATTCTTGTCATTTCATGCAGATATATGTGAGATCCCTCGCCGACAGACCTGGACAATGCTTCTAACACTACTGAAAAATTAGTCTCTGATGCGCGACTACCAAGGTCAAAGCTTTTTGCGATCTTGGTTGAATCGATGCAACGATATGCGCAGCATTACAGGATTATCAGAGAGTGCTTGTTCGACTTATGCAGAGTCTGTAGCCCTAACCTATCTACACCGGAGATATCAATACTGTTGAAAGGTGCAATTGTGCCTCAGGTAACCGTTAGGTCTTCGTTGTTACAGGCGATACGAGAAGATGTGGATCTGACGGATCTCGACTTTTCTGCTGAGATCTGGCTGGCGAGCCATGACGATGTGGAGGAAAATGCCGAATTAGGTCGCGCTATATGGGAAGAGAATGCACTTGAGGTCCAGCCTGCCGACGCAGCGAGGATCCTACCATATCTTGCTAGTCAGGATCGCCAGCTCAGACAAGCCGCCTCCAGGTCGTTGGCCGAATGTGTTGGTGAAGATGACTCGATATTTTCGGATATCTTAGAGCAACTTGAAGCTCAATATAGCGACCTAGCCAAGCCAAGACTCCCAGAGCGAGATGAATTTGGAATGCTGAAGAAGATGGATATCACAGACCCTTGGGAAGCTAGAAGCGGCATTGCAGCTGCCTTTAAGGAGTTGGCACCTAGGTTCAAACCTTCCGAGCTTGTACCGTTCATTGAATTTCTGGTCAGAGACAGTGCGATTGGTGATCGGAACCCGTCCGTGAGAGACGATGTGATTGACAGCGCGTCAAACGTCATCGCCCTTCATGGTGCTGAGAGGCTCGAGGATTTGATGAAGATGTTCGAGCATGCCCTAGATGACTCTGATGAGAGCATTGCTATCTCAGACTTAGTCAGTGAAGCGGTAGTCATCCTTTACGGGGCATTAGCCCGCCATCTGGCGGAAAGCGATGACAGGATCCCCAAAGTTGTCCAAAGACTATTAAACACATTGAGCACACCTTCCGAAACCGTACAATATGCCGTGGCAGGCTGCTTACCACCTCTAATCCGTACTTCAAGTCAGAAGACATCCGACTATGTTCAATTCACTCTCGACCAACTTTTCCAGGCGAAGAAATACGCTGCAAGAAGAGGTGCTGCGTATGGCCTGGCTGGCATTGTCAGTGGGAAAGGCGTCGCTAGCTTCCGAGAGTATCGGATTTTGTCAACGCTCAAGACGGCAGTGGACAACAAGAAGGATCAAAACTACCGCCAAGGGGCATTCTTTGCTTATGAGCTCTTCTCCTTGCTTCTAGGTAGGGTCTTTGAGCCATATGTTCTACAGATAGTGCCACAGCTCCTGTCTGGATTCGGCGATGCGACTGCGGATGTTCGAGAGGCGTGTCTCGATGCTTCTAAGGCTTGTTTCGCTAGCTTGAGTTCATATGGTGTCAAGATCATCCTTCCTGTACTCCTGGAGGGCCTCGATGAGCAGCAATGGCGAAGCAAGAAAGGCGCCTGCGACCTGTTAGGTGCTATGGCTTACCTAGATCCACAGCAATTGGCGTTCAGCCTGCCTGTCATTATACCTCCGCTCACCAACGTGCTTACTGATAGTCACAAAGAAGTTCGTGCGGCAGCTAACCGCAGCTTACAGCGCTTCGGCGAGGTCATCAGCAATCCGGAGGTCAAAGGGGTTGTTGGTGTACTGCTCAAGGCTCTCAGCGACCCGACCAAATTCACCGACGATGCTCTCGATGCACTCATCAAGATATCCTTTGTTCACTATCTTGACTCACCGTCACTAGCCCTCATTGTCCGTATCCTTGGTCGAGGCCTCGGCGATCGATCTGCAACCAAGCGAAAGGCGGCGCAAATAATCGGAAGCTTAGCTCATCTTACGGATCGAAAAGACATTGTCTCCCATCTGCCAGTACTCGTTGCAGGTTTGAGACTCGCGGTTGTCGATCCCGTGCCCGCAACACGTGCAACTGCTTCAAAGGCGCTTGGGTCGCTGGTTGAGAAGCTTGGCGAGGACGCATTGCCAGATCTCATACCAGGCTTGATGACTACCCTGAAATCAGAGACTGGGGCAGGTGACAGGCTAGGGTCTGCACAGGCCTTGAGCGAGGTCCTGGCTGGTCTCGGTACTGGACGACTGGAGGAAACCTTACCAACCATCCTACAGAACATTGCGAGCACGAAGCCCACCGTTCGCGAAGGTTTCATGACTTTGTTCATATATCTGCCTGCATGCTTCGGAAACAGCTTCGCAAACTATCTAAGCAGGATTATTCCCCCAATACTCTCTGGCCTCGCAGATGAGATCGAGTCGATCCGTGAGACGTCCTTGCGAGCGGGTAGACTACTCGTCAAGAACTTTGCGACAAAGTCTATAGATCTACTTCTACCAGAACTTGATCGTGGACTCGGGCATGATAATTACCGTATTCGTCTAAGCTCGGTAGAATTAGTCGGCGACTTGCTCTTCAATCTGACTGGTATAAGCGCCCAGAATGAGGACGAGGAAGAGGAAGAAGGTGCGACAGAAGCAGGACAGTCTTTGCTCGAGGTTCTGGGAGAGGTGAAACGAAACAAGATCCTCTCGTCCCTCTACATCTGTCGTTGCGATACTTCTGGCTTAGTCCGCACCGCCGCCATCAACGTATGGAAAGCTCTTGTAGCCACACCAAGGACACTGAAGGAGCTTGTTCCGACGCTCTCACAGCTCCTTGTCCGACGTCTGGCAAGCTCAAACCCGGAGCAGAAGCTCATCGCTGGTAACGCTTTAGGCGAGTTGATAAGAAAAGCTGGCGATGGCGTCCTTGCAAGCCTCTTACCAACATTGGAGGATGGTCTGCAGACTTCGACAGACACTGACAACAGACAAGGTATCTGCATCGCTCTGCGTGAGGTTATCTCATCAGCGTCGGAAGAGACGCTTGAAGACTACGAGAAGACCCTGATCTCTGTTGTGAGAGTGGCTTTAACAGATTCCGATGAGGATGTTCGCGAAGCTGCCGCCGAGGCTTTCGATTCCTTACAGAAGATCTTCGGTAAGAGAGCGGTTGATCAGGTGCTGCCGCATCTTCTTAGCCTTCTTCGCACCGACGGCGAAGCGGACACTGCTCTGGCGGCTCTCCTGACGCTACTTACCGATCATACAAGGTCTAACGTCATCCTCCCGAATCTCATACCAACTCTCTTGGTATCCCCAATATCTTCTTTCAACGCCAGAGCCATGGCTTCCCTGTCCAAAGTTGCTGGGTCGGCTATGACGCGCAGACTACCCGTCATCTTGAATACATTGATGGACAATATCCTGAGCTGTAGAAACGAGAGCCTGCGTCTCGACTTGGAAGAAGCTTTTGACACCATTCTAGTCTCCATGGATGAATTTGATGGCTTAAATACTGCTATGAGCGTAATGCTGGCTCTCGTAAAGCATCACGACCACCAGAAACGAGCCATAGCTGACCACCGACTGGCCAACTTCTTGGGCAAGACCGAGGTTGACTACTCGCGTTACCATCCGGATCTTATCCGTGTCTTGCTCATCTCATTTGATGATGGAGATACAGATGTCGTCCAGGCCGCCTTGAAGGCTCTGACCGAGCTTACGAAAAAACTCAAAAAGGAAGACATGGAAGCTTTGATAGTCTCTACTAGACAGGTGCTGCAGCAAGTTGGTGTACCTGGTGCCAATCTTCCAGGTTTCATGCTACCAAAAGGAGTCAGCGCCGTTCTCCCCATTTTCCTACAAGGATTGATGAATGGAACATCCGAGCAGAGGGTCCAGTCAGCGCTCGCTATTTCCGACATAGTCGATCGTACGGGGGCCGACGCACTCAAGGCATACGTCACCCAGATCACGGGCCCCTTGATCAGGGTCGTCACCGAACGCTCAACAGATGTCAAGTCTGCTATCCTACTTACACTTAACAATCTCCTAGAGAAGATTCCTACTTTCCTGAAGCCTTTCCTACCACAGCTTCAACGCACCTTCGCCAGAGCTTTAGCAGATCCCACCAGCGAGGTTTTACGATCAAGAGCGGCCAAGGCATTGGGCACACTGATTACCTTAACGCCCAGGATAGATCCACTCATTGCTGAGCTCGTCGCCGGTTCTAAGACATCCGACCCTGGCGTACAAAATGCAATGCTCAAGGCATTGTACGAGGTGGTTAGCAAAGCTGGAGCGAATATGAACGAAGCCTCTCGTACAGCGATCCTCGGACTCATTGATAGCGATGCCGGTAGCCAAGACGAGGCGATGGCTATCACAAACGCAAAACTTCTGGGAGCTCTAATCAAGAATTTGCCGGCATCCGCAGGTCTAACAAGCCTCATCAAACAGCGTGTACTGACAAATCATATTACCACATCCTCCGCATTGGCCCTAAACTCAGTCTTGCTCGAGTCCCCTGGTACCTTACTCAACTTCTTTTCGCATGAGACTCCGATCATCATCTGTCAAGGGATTGGTAACAAGAGCGTGAGTATCTATCCGGAGACAATCAACAGCCGTCACTGACTGTAGGGCAGACATTCGTTCAGGAAAATTGTATCCTAGCCGCTGGAAAGTACCTGCTAGCTGAGCACAAAGACCTCAGCCCAGACGCTCTGAAATCGATACTCGAAGCCTTAGCAGGAGCCGTCCAACCCGGGAACCCAGTAGATACGCGCCGGCTATCCTTGGTTGTCATCCGCACCGTCAGCCGAAACCGCAACGAACTCACCAGCCCTCACCTATCCCTTCTCGCACCTCCAGTGTTCGCCAGTGTCCGAGACCAAGTTATCCCCGTCAAGCTTGCAGCTGAAGCCGCCTTTCTAGCGATCTTCTCGGTCGTAGAGTCCGAAAACGCCGTTTTCGACAACTACATATCGACAGCAGAGCTGAATCCGACGACGAAGAGGAGTATGCAGGACTACTTCAAGCGCGTTGCTATGAGGCTAGGCAATCAAGCCAGGGAGAGGAAAGAAGCCGAGGGCGGCCAGGGCGCACTAGGCCTTTCGAACGATGAGCGCGAAGATGAAAGGGAGATATGGAGTGTGGGCAAGGTTGATCTCGGGGAGAGCAGCTTTGATGAATGATGTACATAGCTTTTGCTCAGCGGCTACGAGTAATGAGCATGCATAGGGAGGCGACAGCTGGTGGAGCATAGCGTAAAAGTCGAATATGAACATAAAACTCCATGAACGTAGCAACGAAATGACGCTGGACTATCGAACATTGCTGACCCATTGCAATAAGAACAAAGGTCTTGATTTCCTCTTGCCAAGGCATAATGCACCCATCTTTCTGGCGCGTGGGATACTTCGTACTTCATACGGAGTACAAACACACAGCGTCAACCCTTTCCTCCCCCCCTCATTACTCCGCGCACTCGCACGTCCGTTCAGGTGTATATGGAGGCTATGGAGCGCATGGGACCGAAGAGAAGGGTTCGGAGCTGGGTAGTCCAGAGGAAGTTCGAAAGAGAGAGGTCGAGACGCCGGTGCATTACAAGAAAACGATGACAGTGCTTGTGCTTAGGATTAGTGAAAAGGTTGACTGGCAGGATGATTGACTTGAAGTAGATTGGCAGAAGCAATTACATATTACATCGGCAGACGCTAGGTGACAATTGTACATAGTCTGACAAGGAGATACTTTACCATACCTTACAGGTCCGAGAATAAGCGGGGAACATCATGAGAGAGGCTTGGTTCGTGGTTCATGTCATCATCAAGCATTACCCTCCCTGACCCTCCTCTCCGCCTCCGTCTTCAACTCCTGACACCACTCCTCGAACTTCCTCTGCAGCACATCCTTGTAATAATATTTCACAGCCCTCGCCAGCATCCCACCCTGACACTCCCAAGTCTTGACCCGACACTCATTCTCGCCCAGCTCCACAATCTCATGCCACCTCTCACTCTTCAGCCCCCTCGTCATGAACTTCCCCTCCCCAGTCCATGCCACTCTATACACTCTGCCCTGATGCCTCTCGAACGACCCATCATTCTCTAATATCTCCTTAGGCACATATGTCGACTGCTCCGGCGGCGTAGACATATCAGTCACTCTTAGCTTCGTATCTGTCACAGATTTCGGCTTCGAAGCGTCCATGACGACGTGGAAAGTGAACGAGGTGTCTTTGTGCAGGATCTGTTGAGCATCGCTGCTGATGTTGGGGGGTTGGGAGTGGATAGTGGCACGGGGGCAGAAAGTGTTCCAGTTGGGGTAGCTGGAAATGTCCCGGACGATGGAGAAGACGAGGGAGGCAGGGGCGGCGATGTGCGCGGACCCGTGCATGGAGAGGATGGTGGAGGAGCGGGCAACAATTACTGTGGTGAGGCCATTGGAGGGAGGCCAGGGTGGAGAAGTGGTATTGCTCATCTCGGCGAGGCTGTCGTCGGGGATTTGAGAAAGAAAAGTCTGAGAGTGTTATCCGGTCAATACGTGAGAGAGAGCATGCTCGACAGCAGATCTGCCAATGAAGACAGTAGCAGGCTCAGGCCAACGGATGATGATTATGCATCTGCCTCAGGTTTCCTTAGCTCATAGATACTCCGGCGCCAATTTTTGGAGTTATCTGGGAGCATGTTGCTGGCAAATCATTCCGCTCACGCATAAACAAATGACTTCTGCTCAGTGAAAGTCGAGGTCGTCATTGTTACCGTACGGGTATCATGTCTCGGTTAGCGCTTAGCGCGGCCAAGCCCACAGATGCCGCTAGCGTCAGTGACTCCTCAGATCCAAGGACAACGACAACTCACCACCATCAATCTGTACTGACCACCATCTATAGTCACCGAATATGTAAGTTCATGTGCAGTCAGACCCGGGTCCTTGCTGCAATTTGCTACTACATCCCTGAGCTATACGTCCCAACAGCGAGATGTAGCCCACGTCACGACTATGCACACCCCACCTACCTCTGCTCTTTATCATATAGCGATAACGGCTAATGAACTTGTTCCTACAGGGTCAACCTACGCACTCAAAAGCGGCTCGCCGCCTCCGTCTCTGGCTGCGGCCAGCGCAAGATCTGGCTCGACCCGAACGAAGTTAATGAAATCTCCAACGCCAATTCTCGTCAAACAATCCGCAAGCTCATATCCGATGGCCTCATCATCCGCAAACAAGTCACTATGCACTCGCGTGCCCGTGCTCGGGAGTTGACTGCCGCGAGGCGTATTGGGCGACACCGTGGGTTTGGTAAGAGAAAGGGTACTGCGGATGCTAGGATGCCTAGGTACGTTTACAGTGTCGCCCCGAAGCCTAGATCTAGTTATCAGCACCGGATGGAAGTGCATCATACAATGGCTAGGAGACCGGATGATCATGTAAATGCTAATGCACTGCTGCTGCTCGTAGCCAAGTCCTGTGGATGCGTCGCCTTCGAGTACTCCGCCGTCTACTGGTCAAGTACCGCGCCTCTGGCAAGATCGACAAGCATCTTTACCACGAGCTGTACCACTTGAGCAAGGGTAACACTTTCAAGCACAAGCGCGCCCTGGTTGAACACGTAAGTGCTCCTCGATGCCTTTGGACCAACTCTCTAAAGGCCTAACGCATACTTCATTGTAAAGATCCATCAAGCCAAAGCCGACAAGACCCGCGAGCGTCTACAGAAGGAGGAGGCGGACAGGAAGCGTGCACAAGCCAAGGCAGCCCGTGAACGACGACAGGAGCGTGTGGAGGCGAAGAGGATTGCTATCACTGGTGAAGATAAGGAGGAAGAGAAGTAAGCATACATGAAGGGGGAGTGGTTCGAGGAGCTTGGGGAGGGATTTGCTGCTTGAGATCACGATGGACGGTAAGGCAGAACAACAGGACGAAGCTACCGGGTCATCAACGGGGTGACACTCACTCAAGGCCATTGTTCATGTGATTGAACAAGCTCGTAGCACTTGCATGAAGCCTTCCATTTGAGTATCACTGTGCGAACATGTGGTGGACCTGCTATGACTCGACAGTCCAGCACAAACGCGACATTGAATGAATTTTGGTGAGTACAATTCTTCCATCCCGCCCTATCCACAACTCCGAGGTAGACACGAAGTGATGCCTCAAAGAAATCATGAGCTTTGACTGGTGGTGAAGCTTGCAGAAATTAGTTCTATATCCCGGCTAAAGCTCGGTGATTCTTTTGAGCCGAGGCAGGACGTAAAGAGCAAACACTTATTTGGACGAGCGATTGTATGGACCTCCTAAACATGTCTACTCTACTCGAGTAATCATACCCATCGCATGCCGCGGTAGTAGAAGCGGGATGTCGACGATTGGTTCGCACAGCAAGAACGGGTCAGGGAAGAGGAAAGACGCCGAGGAGGACCTGGACGAAGAAGACGACCAAAGGCGTAAAGATATTGAAGAACGTGACGAGTTCGCCAAGCGTCTCAATAAGAAAGATGCGGAGAAGACAAAGAAGCTTGTAGAAGATCGTTCCGGCACCAAGGAAGGCAAAGATGCAGCGCGGCGAAGAGCTCTGGCGGATGATGCGGCAGCGAGGGAAGCGGCGATGGGAGACCTGCGGATACGGTCACGGCAATCGTATTTGCAGAAGCGAGAGCAAGAGAAGCTAGCTTTGCTGAGAAAGCAAGTCAGCGAGGAGACCGAAGAGTTACGGACAAATCCTGATCTGTCACGGCGCGAGAAAGATGAGTTTGCAAAGAATAAGACGGTGCTGGACATTGCGGAGGAGAGGCTACGGATCGACGACTACAGGGATGGGTATACGATGCCTGAGGACTATATCACGGAGAAGGGTAAGATCGACCGGAAGAAGAAAGAGGAAGCTCTCTACAAGCGATATGTGGAAAGGGATGAGAAAGGCCAGGAACGCTACGTTACTGAGCAGGAGGAATGGGAGCGAGAGCAGACAGCAAAGGCCAAGGCGCAGATTGCAGAGAGGGAAAGGACGGACCCAGGAACCTATGAATACGTCTTTGACGATGCTCAAAAGATCAACTTTGTCTTGGATCAGAGACTAAACAGCGACTTCAAGCCTATGACTAAAGAGCAACAACGATTGCAATCTCAGCTCAAAGAAGCAGAGAAGAAGGCACAGACTATCGAAGATACCCGCAAGAGCCTCCCAATATTCCAGTACAGAGAGCAATTACTTGAGGCCATCGGGCAATACCAGGTCTTGATCATTGTTGGCGAGACCGGTAGCGGAAAGACTACGCAGATCACCCAATATTTGCGAGAAGGCGGCTACTGCAAAGACAGCCTTAAGATTGGCTGCACTCAACCGCGGAGAGTAGCGGCAATGAGCGTTGCGGCTCGCGTCGCCGACGAGATGGGAGTCAAAGTGGGCAACGAAGTCGGATACTCGATACGTTTCGAAGATGCTACTTCGGATAAGACAGTAATCAAGTACATGACAGACGGGATGCTGCTGCGAGAGTTTCTTACTGAGCCTGACTTGGGAGGCTATAGTGCGTTGATGATCGACGAGGCACACGAGAGAACGCTGCATACGGATATCCTATTTGGTCTGGTCAAGGACATTACTCGCTTTAGACCAGAATTGAAGCTTCTAATCTCCTCAGCTACTATGGATGCGCAGAAGTTCGCTAAGTATTTCGATGACGCTCCTATCTTTAATATCCCCGGACGCCGATACCCTGTCGACATACATTATACACCTCAACCTGAAGCCAACTACCTTGCCGCCGCCGTCACCACTATATTCCAGATCCACATCTCCCAAGGTGCAGGCGATATCCTGGTCTTCCTCACCGGTCAGGAAGAAATCGAAGCTGCGGAGCAAAATCTACAGGAGACAGCCCGAAAACTTGGCTCCAAAGTCCGAGAGCTCATCATCTGCCCCATCTTCGCCAGCCTGCCCGCTGATGCTCAACAAAAGATCTTCGAGCCTACTCCACCAAACGCTCGAAAAGTCGTCCTAGCCACCAACATCGCCGAAACCAGTCTCACAATTGACGGCATCGTCTATGTCATAGACCCTGGCTTCGTCAAAGAGAATGTCTACAACCCCCGCACCGGCATGGAATCCCTCGTAATAACTCCCTGCTCCCGCGCCTCTGCCAACCAAAGAGCAGGTCGCGCAGGTCGTGTTGGCCCAGGGAAATGCTTCCGCCTATACACCAAATTCGCGTACCACAACGAACTCGACGAGAACACCACCCCCGAAATCCAGCGCACCAACCTCAACTCCGTCGTCCTCCTCCTCAAATCCCTCGGCATCAACGACCTCATCGAATTCGACTTCATGGACCCCCCACCCGCCGACACCCTCATCCGCGCCCTCGAACAGCTCTATGCCCTCGGCGCCCTCAACGACCGCGGCGACCTCACCAAAGTCGGGCGGCAGATGGCCGAATTCCCCACCGACCCCATGCTCGCCAAAGCGATCCTCGCCTCCGCCAACCACGGCTGCGTCGAGGAAGTCCTCTCCATCATCGCCATGCTCGGCGAAGCCTCCGCGCTCTTCTACCGCCCCAAGGACAAGAAAATCCACGCCGAAAGCGCCCGCGCCCGCTTCACCATCAGGGAAGGCGGCGACCACTTCTCCCTCCTCAACATCTGGAACCAGTGGGTCGACAGCGACTTCAGCTACGTCTGGAGCCGCGAAAACTTCCTCCAACAACGCTCCCTCACCCGCGCGCGCGACGTCCGCGACCAGCTCGCCAAACTCTGCGACAGAGTCGAAGTCACCATCTCGACGGTAGGCGCGGGCGACATCGTGCCCATCTCCAAGGCCCTCACCGCAGGCTTCTTCCCCAACGCGGCGCGCCTGCAGAAGGGAGGGGACAGCTACCGCACGGTGAAGAACGGCATGACGGTGTATATCCACCCGAGCAGCACGCTGATGGAGGTTAATCCCCGGTGGGTGCTGTACTACGAGCTGGTGCTCACGAGCAAGGAGTATATGCGTAGCAATATGCCGATCCAGCCGGAGTGGCTGGTTGAGGCGGCGCCGCATTTCTATAAGAAGAAGGATTTGGAGGCGTTGGGTGTGGGGAGGAAGATGCCGCGGACGGAGGGGAAGAGCGTGCTCTGAGGGTGAGGGATTGGACAAGCTGGCCCTTTTGGGGTGAGGCTGCTTTTTGAAGGCGCAGGGAGTCTCGCTGAAGTATCCTATGCTGGGGGAGCATGCAGCGAGAGCATGGAGACGCGGAAGATGCAGCGCGAACTCGTACCGAGAAGCAGGACCCTGTTCGAGTGTGTGTGGCTCTGCGAAAAATTCCACGGGCGTAGCTCGTGGAGGGATCTGAAACAATTGCGTTCAGGCATTGCAAGGTGGTGGACGACGGACGTTGGCATGACGGTGCGGTATGGGTGTGATCGAGCATGTCAGGGCGTTATTGCACAACATATAGCAGGATTAGCCAAGATACCCCTTTCAAGTTCTCACAATTTTAGGCGAAGGAAAGCAATACCACGAGGCGACCATCCAAAAACCCATAATCATTCAATTTGCTCATGTATCCAGCCCATCCCATGCCCGTTACCCAACCCTCGCTTTGCCGCTCCCAAACCAACAAATGCATAAAACTCACCACCCACCACCCCCAAACGCCCCCTCCACCTCCTCCCTCTCATCCTCCATCTCCCAATCCCCCACCCCCTCCACGCCTCCAGGCCACACCCCGACCTCCTCCTCCCCCAGCCAACGCCGCACCACACACCGATCCTGATACCGCCCCTGACACACCTTCCTCCGCATCAGATGCTTGAACCTCGGCCCCAGCGGCCCGCTCACATAATGGTGCTGTCCCGCGAACTGGTACTGCCTGCTGTCGGACGCGGGATACAGCTTGTCGCCCCAGTGGCCGTTGTAGAAGAACCAATTCGTGGGGGCGTGGGGGGTGTGGGTTGAGGGGGTAAGGCGCTCGGGGGTGGGGGTGTGGTTTGATTGGGGGAAGGGGGTTGAAGGGGGAAAAGGGCTTGAAGGGGCGGAGGAGGAGGGAGGGGGGGAAGCAGGGGTGTAGGTGTAGGAGAGGGTGTTGAGGAGGGGATCCCAGAGCGGGCCGCGGTCTGTTTCGTCGCGCAGGATGCCGAAGGGGAGGATGTATGGGTGGACGCCGGGGGTAGCGTACATGGCGTGGGTGCCGGTGGCGGAGTAGATGACTGGCTATGAGTCCGAGGGTCAGATCAACTGACTCTTGCAGACGGAGGCCCTAAAGGATGGAGTTGGTAGGGTAAAGACAGGGGCTAGCTTACTCTCTTCCCCATTTTCTCCACCGCATCATATGTGTAAGCCGTTCCGAAAAAATGCTCACTGAAGAACACGACTTTCGGTTTTCCGTGCTGGAAGCGCACCAGTGAATGCTCCCAATCGCCAACATGGTTCCCGAAGCGGACGTTTAGGACTTTTCTACCGAGGTTGTAGCTGTAAAAGTAGAACCAGAAAGCGTCAACGATGCCGTGGCCTTTTTTCACGACTATCAGAACGGCAGGTGCATCGCTACGGCCACCTCGCAATGGGCGTTTTCGTGAGATTCGTGCATCGGAATGGGGATGTTGGGGCAGAGCATTGTGTGGGTTTTCGGCAGTGACATTGGGAACATTCTTTTCGCCCCCGAGCCAGTCTGGGCGCTCTTCGACATTGTCATCGCTCTTGAGATAGACGAAGCGTCCTTTGTCGTATTCGTCCAGGTCAGCGAGGTTCGACAAATTAAGATTCTCGGTTCGTGAAAGGATGGGTGTGTAGTTCAGGTTAGGGGTGACGTGTTCGAGATGCTCTGCCATGTCGCAAGGCCAGAATTCTTCACCGGAGAAGAGGTGCACTAGCGGTGCATGTTCGAAGACGTAGTATGGTATTTCATTGACCACTCTGGAGTCGCTTGACCAGTCTTTCGGCGTGGTTTTACGGCAATCGCCCGTGTCGTATAAGTATTTCTCATCTCCAAGTCCCGACATTCTTCGAGGATCAGGCGCCCACTGAATTGTCCCGCACACTCCAAACCATTTGCAGGGCCAATGTTGCGTATTGCCCGGATCCTCGTCCACCGCATCTTCTGCAATGCGTTCTGTTCTAGTCTTCGAGCCTGTAATGGCGGCAGGATAGTGTAATAGCACTGACTTCACCTCTTGTAGATTCTGCCTTATGCTTGCGATAAGCTTCTGGATTGCAGACGGTGGGGCTGGCGAGGGCTCAGAGGGCAAGATTGTGTTGTGAATCTGGTTTTGCTGCGTGCGCAAACTCTCATCCTCTTCTCTCAGTATTGTGTTGCCATTGCTGCCTTTCGATTCCTCTAGCCTGCCTGGACTCGAGGGTACCTCGATCACCAGAGGCTGGGTGTCATCGCCACTGGAAAGGAGGGAGGAGCCGGAGAAAGGGGCGAACGGAGGCGGAGGAATAGAGACGGGAGGCGAGAATTCAGGTAGCAATGGCGACTGGGCGCCGCCGTAAGCTTGAACAGACATGACGAGAGCAAGCTTTCGAGATGAGTTGGAAACCCAAGGGGTTCCAAGGCAGGTTTCTAGGTTCAATTGTCAGCACTGCTCTCGAACTTGTGACCCTGCGGCGGACAGGACAGCATATATACACACTTCTCAAGCTGCAATGAGAGCCAGGACCCAATTACAATTTCAACACGGATACAAAAGCATGGTGAGCGAAAAGGGTATCTACAGTCTGAACTGAGCACTAAGCTTGGTGAATAATTATGGCACGAAGTCGCCGGAAGCCAGCTTCTCAGGATATGAGAGCATAAAGAAGGACAATCTCTGTAACCTCCAATATTGTATTGAATAATCTGACCCGCAGAATTGTAAGCACAGCTTTGGGCGCCTCAAACAGACAGACAGATAATCGACGGATCCGGTCGCCGACGACCGCGTCAGCCTAGCCCCTACGGAGATAAGCCTGCGGACTGATAAGATAGCCGAGTGGCGCTAGGGAAAGCTTACTTGGCGTAGTTGGAGGACCCTGAACAAGATGATGGTCTTGCATTTTCTCTGTCTAGATGTGATGCTGCGGACTACTCGTATAATTCGATGTTAGTCTGGCGGGTGAAAATTTAAAGTTAGTAGTATCTCAAGTTTCACGTTCCATCTCTCTGTGTTGATGGTGAGCCGTTGTGGACAGCTTTTTACTTCAGAATGATTCAAATTCTCGTAGTCATTATCTTTTCTACAACTAAGACGTCCAATAAGCCATCGTATCAGTTATTTCGGAGATTCTGACCGTTGCACGTACCTAATGCTGCTCCAGAAATGTCCCGTAGCAACATCCCAACTCCTACAGTCACCACTACGGTCTCAACGTCCTCCAATCCAGAATAACTCGAAAGGCAACTCTCTTCCCAAGATGGGCGAACAATTAACACCGTCCACGAAACGACCCTACTCTGATGTCTCCGACTCCGACTCCGAATGGGAATACGAGTACTCTACTACGGAAACAGAAGTATTAACCCCCGTAGCCTTGTGCCTTCTTGAACCACACTAACAAACCCAGTCCTTTTATGTAACCCTCGACCTCTCCTCGCACTCCAACTCTACTCTGCACCATCCCAGCAAGCGAAGACTCAAGCACAAGACCAAAACCGGTATCCCAGCCAATGACAGGCCTCCACACCCCATCACAATCGACAATGTCGAAGTCACAGCCCCAGCACCCGAACCACCATCGAATCAACCAACTTCTCCAGTTCCAGAACAACCGCCAAGTCCCACCCCCGATGAAGGCCTAGAGCGTATCCAGATCCTCGATCTCCACAGCGAAAACCCGCTCATATCCTACCAAGGCGCCATTTACAGCTGTACCTGGACCGAGCCCTTGGGCACAGATGTCCTACTCACAGCATCTCCGGACCAGATTTCAGGGGCAGCGCCAGTCCATGGGAAAGAACCGTCGCCGATCCTTGCCTGGTCGAGATTGCGCCTGGTTGCGAAGCCCGTAAAGCTAATACCGCATGAGCAGGAAAAGAGAAGCCGAAAGGAGGATTTGCTGGCTGACGGGACGAGGATCCCTGGTACAGAACCAACATCAGCACGGCCAACAAACCTGCAAGACCGTCCACCCTCGCCAGCACCAGCTCTGGGAATCGTTGCCCAGCCAGCAGCCGCAAGAGGAAGCACTCTTGACCCTAACCCTTCAGCCCCTGCACCTGCCCATGGACAGCCAAACCCGACGGCAGATCCGCAACCCACGGATGCACCATCAGTAGATATCCAACTCCCGCGCCTCGACCCCGCAAGCACTGTACCCCCATCCGCCTCTCCAACAACACCTCTCCCACCACCTCCTCCACCAGCCCACCAGCCCGTCATCACATCAACCACATCATCAACCACCCCCAATCTAACCACCAACCCCCCACCTCCCTCCCCTCCCCAATCTCCACCACCACCACCCCTCCCCCTAATCACCCTCCCCTCCCACGCCTCCCACAACCGCACCACCCAAGCCTCCTTCCTCACGGCCCTCATCCACGCCAAACGCGCCCGCGGCGAGACCGATCACGTGACGCTGCACGCGCCCAAGCCGCAGGGCACGGGGTGGCGCGCGCAGAAGAAGGCCAAGGAAAGGGCGAAGAAGCGGGAGGAGAAGAAGCGGGTGGCGTTGGTTGAGGAGGGCGAGGGAGGGGGGGAGGCAAGAAGTCGGGGGGTTGTGGAAATGAGAGCGAGCACGGGGCAAAGGGGAAGGGGACGGTCGAGGGGAGGGGCGAGAGGAGGGAGAGGTGGACGGGGAGGTGGGACTGTTGAGGAGAGCGGCAGGGCATGACATACGAGCGATCGTAGGGCGGAGAGGCTGGTGGAGGAGCTCGCCCGTGGAGAAGGGACTGCGCAGTCAGGAGGGCATACGGCCACAATGAGAGCGCCTGCTGCAGTAACGAACCCGAACATCCTGGCATCTGACGCTAGGGGTATGGCGACTACGGGCGCGGATGCCCAGACGGCGACTGTGGGCAACGCAGACGGCCCCCCTACATCTCTGCAGCCAGGGGTAGCTGACGACTAGAGGTACAATCTCGATGAATGCAATCAAATGATACATCACTTAACATCCACTGACGGCGACCAAAGCAGTAGAAGTCCGACACTGTGCAAACTATCGCAGATCCGCAGTCAGAAGGGCATACGCCCAGAGAGGAAGCGCGCTGCAGTAACGAATTCCAACACTCTGGTATCTGACGCTGGAGATATGGTGACTACGGGCGCGGAAGCACAGGCGGCGATCCCCCTGCATCTCTGCGCCCTGAGGTAGCTGACAGCTAGAAGCAACAATCTCGTTGGGCATAATGAAATGGCATCATGGCTTGATATCCACTGACGGCGACTAAAGCAGTAGGACATCGACATAGTGCAGTATATCGCAGTTGCGCAGCCAGGAGGGCATACGGCCAGAGAGGCTGCGCCTGCTGCAATGACCAATCCTAAGGTAACATTCTGACATCTGACGTTGGAGTCACGCCGACTGCGAGTGCGGAAGCACAGACGATGATTCTGGAGAGGGGAGGAGGCTCTGCGTCTCGAGAAGCGGACAGTCAGAAGCACAATCTCGATGGATACAATCAGATGATGTAATAGTTTGATGTCCACTGCTGGCAATCACTTCATGCAAGGTAGTAGAACGTCGAGTGCATCGCAGACAGAGCGCCCCAGCCCACACCTCCCCGAGTTGCAGTGGCCATCCCTCAGCGTTTTAACCATCATGTATACTTTCAGGACACCGCCCAAGTCGAAGGAGGTAGCGCGAGCTTTTCCGCTTCCGAGATTCACTCCATCCCATACGTCGGCGCGGTACACTGTGCACTTCTGCTGAAGAGGCGAACTTTTCAAGCATATGGTGTGCTCTGATACAGCACCGACACAGAGATCGGGGGCGGAGGAGAGGGCTTTGATGGCTTTTAGGGATTCGTTGATAGATCAAGTCATCTGTTCGGGCCGGAGGGTGGGATAGAAGAGGCTTGTAGGGGAGAAGGAAGGGGATGTGTTGGTAGAGTGTAGAGGAGTGGGAAGAGGGCTTAGGTTGGATGGGGGAAAGGGTTGGAAAAGTTGCGGAAGAAAAATGCTTGGAGGAAGGGAAAGGTCGCAGGATGTGGCATGGTAAGGACAAGACTAAGGATGGGGTAACAGGGCTTACTATCTATTTTACTGGCTAAATTATCTTACCTTTGTCGACTGCGCGCTTGCGCGGACTTCATGGCTCTTGAATTTGATAGAAAAAGATGACTTACCTGATTAGATTGTTGATTTGCCTTAGCCGGTCTTGCCGCTAAACACTGTAGTCATTAACGGTATGGAAGGAAGGGCTTCGAGGACTTGGGACGGCGGAGAGGAAATCGAGACGGGGAGAACATCGAGGTGGGGAGGGTATCGAGGCGGGGAGGGATTCGACGCGGGGAGGGATTCGACGCGGTGAGGTTCGAAGACGTGGGCGAGGAAGGAAGGAAAGGAGACGGTAGACGGGGTGAAATGCGGCGTGAGCGAACAGATCGCGATAAGGAGGGACGAGGAGGAAGGCGATTGTCGGACGCGGCGAAGGTGAGTACGAGAGAAGTGGAAGGGGGGCTTCTATGGGTGTCGTACACAGGCTAGGAGGATCGACCGCCGTAGAGGAGGTATCGACTCGGTGTGGGGAGGGAACTATTGTCAACAGATAGTGTTTCAGGCACAGCATACCAAGCGCCAGTTGTGCCATCCGTGCATGCGGATAGCAGATGACAAAGGGAAGAGACCACTACCTGATCCGTCTATCATTTTGCCCCAGCTCAAAGCCCGCCGTGATATCCACCACTGGAGTTGCCCGAGCAGTCCGTTCGGACAAGATTGGCAAGTATCCCTAAAATGGATTTGCAGTAGCCGGGCGGTTCCCCTTGGTAGCTGCCTTATTCGGCGGTATCAAGCTCGTCGTGGGCCGGGATTGGGGATCCAACATCGACTTCGGCGCCATTAGAAGAGATATTCAATCGGCTGAACTTGGTGGAAATACCTTTACGGTCGTCTCCGTTGCGATCGTCATCGCGATCATCGTCTTCACGACGGTCGCGAACATCCTTCATCTCCCGGTCGCGGTCATCGGGGCTTCGAGAGCGGTCACGGTCCCGTCTATCATAGTCGCGCTCACGACGGTTGTCTTTACGCGGAGAGTGATCGCCACGGCTTCGACGGGGAGGAGTTGGTGTACGTCCGCGACGGGGAGATCGCTCTCGTCGACCACCTGGACCAGCGTCACGACCAGAACCAGAATCAAAGCGCCAGGATGCTGAAGGTGGCGTACGGGCCCACTAGGATTCAGATTAGCCGAATTATGTAGTCTAGCTTGCCTGGCAGGTATTGGTACTTCAATCTTCAGCAGGTCGTCGCGACCAATACGCTTATTGTGCATCTCGTGATAGGCGTCATCCGCATCACGGCGACTCTCATATTCCACAAATGCAAAGCTATGACAAGTCAGTAAATGTCAAGACTTTGCCAATCCAAACTTACAGTCTGCTTGAAGCGCTCCTCGGAGCTGGGATGTCGCAGCGCACGAGGCGTCCATAACTTTAAGGCAGCATGTTAGACTCTGATCGCGGTGCGGAGAGGAGGAGAGCTGGAAGAGGAGGAGGAGGAGAATGAGGTGGAGGGAAGGGCGGATAACGACGCCGTGAGACGTTCTTCGGCGCTCGACAAGGTTGACAGGGAGGGTTAAAGGGATGTAGAACGGTGTTGGGCGGTCGATCGAGGGAGGGATCGAGGGATGGAGAGAGGGGAGGGTCAAGACTCGACTCGAGCAACGTCTTGATGGTGAGGAGGAGGACGGAGGGCCTCGAGTAGTAGGACGATTCGTATCATCGTCGGTCTTGGACATACCGTTCGAATTCATAGGCAAGGTCTCGGGCGCGTGTGCCGTGGCCGAAGCCAGTCACGTAGAGCGTTTGGCCACCACGAGACATATCGAGTGCTTGTATTCAATGCAATGTATGTGTCTTAGTACGTCCACAAGTATTGTGGACTGTTTGGAGTCTGATACTAGAGCGTTTGGAAAGTTAATAGGTGTAAGTAGTTCAGGTACGAACAGGAGCTTTCCACTAGCAGATTTAGCGGCAAAACTCTTGGCATTTCATATAACGTGCACGTGATTTTACCTCGAGAGCTCCAGTCTTCGAATCACTTCACGAAAGTATGTGACCGCTTTTGATTGCCGCAGTGACAGCAGCTCTTTTCAATCTGTCAAAGCTTTGACTTGATTTGTCTTATGTGATTCTACAGATAATCTTTCCTTTAGTCTTGTTGCTTTCCATAAGCTCATGTGCCTGGACAATATCCTCCCAGTCGAAGACCTTCTCCACAAAGATCTTGAAGCTACCGTCCTGAAATTTGGGCATTGCATGTTCCTCCAATCGATCGCGCAATTTTCCTTGGTAATCTTCATCCCTTGATCTCAGACTGCTTCCCTCAAACCTGACTCGTTTCATGATGAAAGGACTAATGTCCACACCATTAGGTAGGTTGATCCCTCCCATAGCACCCAAATGCACGATGCGACAGTCTCTACCCGCTGCGTTAAGATTGCCTTGGAAATAAGACGCGCCGACAAAGTCGATGATGATGTCAACGCCCTTACCGTCGGTCGCTTTCAGGATCTCCTTCGACCAGTCTTGGGTATGGTAATTGAAGCCAGCAGTTGCACCGAGTTCCCTCGTGCAGAAGTCAATCTTCTCCTGAGACCCCGCTGTTACATAGATAGCTGAAGCCTTGTCAGCTTTCGAGAGTTGGATACCTGCGATTGATACGGACGAAGCGCCGGCGTGCCAGAGGATCGATTTGCCTGGAGCGAATTCACCGACCAGGTAGAACGCTTGCGTCGCCGTTATCCATGCCTAAAGATAGATCAGTACAGAGCAGACATTGAAAGCGCGAAAGTTCACGCGGAGGCCTATATACTTCCGGGATACCCGCTGCTTCTTCCCGAGACAGATGTTCAGGCTTATGAAGAAGCATGTGAGTCGATACGGCTATGTACTCGGCGTATGCGCCTACGTATAAGGTCAGCATGTCTACGTTTTTCCCATTCCCTTTTTAGCAACGATAGTAGTGACTGAAGGACCTTGGATGGGGATCGTGCGGCTCGTTGCTGTACTGGCAGCCCAAGAATTCGTTGCTAGATTCCATTGCTCAAGCAGCCATGCAGCCATGCAGCAAGTCATGCTTGTCAGTGAGAATATCACCGTACTACATACCTCCATAAGCCAATCCAAAAACCTCGTCTCCAACCTTAAAGCCTTTCTCGGCGTCACTGCCAAAACTCTCAATGATCCCCGAGAACTCCACGCCCAGCGTCTTCGGCGCATGGGAGGGAACAGGGTACATCCCCATCCGCTGCAGAAGGTCCATGCGATTCAAGCCAAATGCCTTGACTTTGACGATGGCATCTGTGGCTTTTGGTTGAGGTTTGGGAGTTTGGTCGTTGATGAATAGAGCAGAGGCAGGAGCCGGGCCCTTGCTTTCTTTGATGTCTAGGCAGAATAAGTATCATTGTAAAGTAACATTAACAGGTACAGGGACGGTAGGTTTTGGAGGCTTACCGACTGCTCGCATTGTTCCACCCATGCTTTCGGGACTTGGTGGCGAATTCCGAAGTTGAGGAATGCTAACGAAAAGGGATTTTCGTGTAATCCTGTGATGAATTCGTAGAACAGTAGAGAATGGAGAGAGGATTGTTGCCCGCCAATGCTACTGAAGGCTTGAGGGGCGGACTACATAGGATGAAGAAAGTGCAGAAACTCGTTAGAATTTCACAATTGTAGCGAAAGGATCCATATGTAATAATTGTTGAGGAGGAGATCGATTACAAATCTGCAATGTGGCAAGGAAATAATACTTTTGAGGTAATGGATTGTGTAATCTCACTCAGCGGAACGATTATCTATTTATATCCTGCCGAGGCCGCAGCACCCGGAAATGGCTTAAGCAAAAGTACAGACCATGCTCAGAGTAGGTCGACATTGCAGCAGGATGAACTGCAAAATTTCGAACATCGAGATGAGAGTTACGAGGGGTCAGATTTGTTTCGAAATAATCTAAGCTGGCTGCGCAAGGCGCTGGTGACATCGTGATGCATCAAAGACAAATCCTGGCCAGAAGGAACTACATGTACGTGAGCGTTCGTGGAGCGATAAATTGATCATTTTATGGCATTGTCGCTAGCTATTCACATCGGTGGTATCTGCATAATGCGTAAGTGGTACTGACAACGCCGGACACACACAGTACCGAGACCGGCTGACTATTCATCTTCTGTTCAATCAGGGAGCAAGAATTTGTTAATAGCTTATCAACGACAGTTCGTCTCTTCAAGCTATGCTGTAAAGCTTGATCAAATCCGCTAGCTTTGAGCACTCGTTCGAGTAGTTGAGCGGAGCTGCGCTCGATACTTGGTAGCGCACCCTGGAGCTATGATTAGCCTTGCAGCTTTTACGACGCACGGATATACTGACCTCTGCTGGTCCTGAAAATTGTCCATCTTGGCCCGGCATTTGAAGACCCACGTCTGACAGTTGGCGTTTTGGAAAATGTTGTCTTTCGCGGCTGTATCGCCGCTGTCAACAAGCTCCATAACCTGGTCAGCTTTCTTGCCCATGATCATTTGGCCGACGTCGTCGAAACAGCTGAGCCATATTTGACCAGTGTAATCGCTGACGTTGATAGACATGATGTATCGGTGCTCAGGTTTCGGATGATTCTTGTCACATCTCTCACATCGCCACTCTCCAGGCACGTTCTCAAACACCTTCTTGTTGCAAGTTTCCGATAGGCAAGCCGGATATGAGAAGTTATCCTGCTTGACGTAGATTATTGTGGCCTTCATGGTAAAGTAGTCCGTTTCTTCTGACATGCCCAGGTTTTCTTCCTTGACCTGAAGGATGGTCTTCAGAGGATCGCCACGGCCGCCAGCGGCAGACATGGAACCGCCCATCTCGGCGTGTGATGCAAATTTGTCGTTTTTTCCTTGAGCAACGTACCAGCCTTTGAGTTTGTGTGCTTCGTCAATATCCGGATCGATAGTCATTGAACCGGAACTCAGTAGACTCAAGCTTCGGCCGCCAAAATCGGAGACTTTGACGCCCTTGAACGCCACTACTGATTCGGCCGCGACATCGAAGGTAGTTGCTGTGTTGCCCCAGATGGTTAAGCGCACCGAGTAGCCAGTATTGTCCACAAGGGTCAGCTCTCGCTTGTCATATGGTTTGCTGGTTGTCTTGGAAGTAATCTGGGATGTCTCTGTAATTTCCTTAAGGATACCGATTGTGTCGATGGTGGTGTCTTTCTCAACCGTCTGGAGATCTCCGATAGTTGTGAAATTGAATCGCACCTGAGGTACACCGTCTTGCTCCTCGGCCTAGATGCTTATTTAGCTACCAGCAGCTGCACAACACAAGCCTACACGAACCTTCTCGACAAGTGTATCCCGTTCGAAGGTGAGCTCGTAGTCGTTATTCAGGTTCGTGAATTGCTTCTTCGCTAGCTGTACACGGCAGGGGCTTGTAACGTAGTACACTCCGCCTTCTTGGAAAAGCTCGTATAAAGCGTCGCATTGATCGTTGAAACCTGTGCCACGAATCTCCCCGCTCTCGTCTAGAAGGTTGACGCTGAACAGCTTGCCTTCTCCGTTTTTGTTATGCCAAGTCTTGATATCTGACTTGTTGGTACAACGTGCCTTGATGGTCCATTTATGAGCATACGGTGAGAGGGCTTCTATGGGATAAATATTTGCGTGGGCGCTCGAGCTGGCGTGGGTCCTCGACGGTAACGACTGCTGCTGTTGCTGCTGTTGTGCTTGGGGCTTGTTTCCGTAGAAGCCATTCGTGCTCATCGTCGTTGACGCTTGTGGTTGGCCATCTTCGGGCTTGGAGTCCAAGGCTTTAGGCTCGCCTATCTTTTCGCAGGATCCTAGCTCTTCTAAAACTTCAAGATCGAGAACAATGATAATCCTGTCCTCAAAGTCAATATCGATGCCACTGAGGCCCGGAGCAGACTTGCCTCTTCCCCTTGACCTGGTTTGCTTGGAAGGATTTTAGACGCACAAAGCAGCCCTTGATCAGCTTTCCCTCATTTACGACATGGTTTGCCTCTGTGTACTGTCAGAGGACGTCTTGAAGACTCTCAAGCGGCCGTTGAGGAGGAGAAACGCTTACGGGTTGCCAGCATGCTTTGGACGAAATTCAGGATATCGCTGAAGACCACTCGATAACGTTCTGGCGCACCCTGTTGGCCAGCAAGAGGCTTGACTTGGACGCATTGTAATACAGGCTGTGAAACAGCGCTGTTTGGGTCGTCGCCGGAATTGAAGATCGCACTTCAACCGCATGAGTATTGGCCCTACGGCAAGGTTGGTCCAGTACTTACTTCAAAGAGCCCTGATTTACTTGTGCAGCTGCATTAGCCGTCATTTTGTAGTCAAACGGGGTTTTGGGGCGGAATGTTGGCAGAGCGGTTGGTGCATCTGAGGGTAGAGTTAAAAGCTAAATACAGCAATATCGGAGGTTACCTTAACGCGTCGAGCGTGTAGAGCCGCGTTTTGCCCCACTACCCAGCAGGGCGGGGTTCAGCTAGGGTTCAAACTGCCGCCGAATAACCCGACGTCCCTTGCGTTCCTCTACAACTTGCTACTTTACCACACCAGACAAGCGGAGAGGCTTAAAATTGACAAGCTTCACCATGGCGGACGAGGAAGTTGCTACGAAAGCTCCAGAAAGCGATGCTCCGGAGAAGAGTGTCTTCCCAGGCGATACGCCAGCCCAGGAAGGACCGACACTAGGGGCAAGTTTACAGTGACCATGGATAAACAACTACTACCACTAAAGATTGTTCAGGAGCATTGTGTGACTGATCGGCCGTCTCGTGAGCTCACCGTCTTCTTCACCACTGGGCCAGACTGAGACGAGCTTCAAGCTGCTGGTGAACCAAGTGGCGTGGGTTGGATGATTGGCACGCAGGATATCAGGCGCAGGGCTTACACATGAGATATAGGAGATATCAAAGATCGCAGACATTGAGGCATGGAATTTTCAGTATCCCAAGATATTTCTTCCGCTGACTATCACTCTTCAAGGTCTACATCACCAAACCGAGCGACTATCCACATCTTCCCTCAAAGCTCCTACTTTTCTTGAGTAGCGGGACTGGTGTCCACTCGAAGAACAATCAGCTACAAGCTGACCAATATGCGAGCGAAGGATTTCTGGTGGTTATGCCCGATCAGTGCGTAACGCGGAACATCTGAGCTTGAGAGTACCTCCTCTAACGGCAGGCGGTCGGTAAGGTTTCACGGTGATCCAGCGCCCAATACGACCACAGGTCCGAACACCGATCCTGAAGCAACTTCGTCTGTATTGGACAAGGTTAAGCTGGGTGTGGCCGAGACGGCAAAGTCTTTCATGTTGGATATGTGGCTGGCACGGCAAACTCAGGAAAAGGTCCTGCCTGTTATACAGAAGGTGATAGAAGGAGCGAAAGAAGAATTTGCTGATGCGGTCGCCAATGGCGGTGGCTTATATGCTGTAGGCTATTGCTTCGGTGGGAAGTATGTGCTTCTTCTTGGCTCTGAGTTGCCGGATACCGTGGCCCACGGTCAAGCTACCAAAGATGAGGAACAAGGCATGGCCAAATCAGGGCCTCAGATTAAGGCCGGCGCTATCGCTCATGGTATCAAAATCCTGGGTTCTCTGATGGGGCAGGTCGCTCACAGGATCCAGGAACATTGATTACCAAAGAGGACATAGAGAGTCTGAAGGCTCCCGTCTCAATGGCCTGCACGGGTAATTGCCCTTCGAGTCTCATTTGTGCTAGTGACAATGCTCACCATCCGTGTAGAGAATGACCAGCTTTTCCCAGACCATGTCCGGACAGAGGGTCAAAAAATCCTCGAAGAAAACCACGTCGAGCATGAGATACACGTATACCCTGGAGTTCCCCATGGTATATGAAGTAATGTCATTATCATGAATTCGTTGGTACTAACGGCCAGCGCAGGTTTTGCTGTCGTGGGAGAATATGAAGATCCGAAGATCAAGGAGGCACAGAGTTCGGCTTTCGAACAGATGCTCCAGTGGCTCAAGTCGCATTAGCTATGGCTATATAATGAGAGTCATAAACCATGATGCTCCAAGGCTTTGAAATGACAGAAAGTAGACTCAATTCATTATCATATTTTGTATTCGCAGTTCTACGTGACTTCACGCATCCATGAATTTGATTGAGGTCATGAATCCACATGTATGTCCAGAAAGTCGACTTCGGTGTTTGCCTTGTCACCTCACGCTATGACACACGCTTGCATTACAATGTGACTGTGTTTGAGTGTACTGTAATCTTCAAGTATGTCTGATCTCTCAAGAAGTCCTTCCACCTTCCCTTCACCCTGCTACCAACAACCCACCCGAGTTTGTTGGGCTTCACACATACCGCTGTAAACTAGTATGGCTTGCAAGCACATCAACGATGCTGGTATTGATCAGGGCAATCCGCACTGTTGTACGGCGTACGGCTGACGTCAATCCTCAGATCTTTGTCCACCGACCGCCACACAGTCCGTGTACCGGGAAGACTGTACACAATGTTTTGACTCTATAGTACGTTTGAGAAAACACGATATTCCGTCCATTGCCACCGTTGCTGACAATGTCGAAGGATGACGCTGCTGGGCTCGATGTGTGTCTTTACTGTTTCAACGGAGGTTGCTGCACTGAACGACATCATTCGAAATTACATTATCACAAGACAGAGCACCCTCTTGTGCTCAATATTCAGAGAACTAGGAAGAAAATCAACGTGGGTGATTCCCAATCTTCAGCCGTGTTGTGGGCGCCTGAGGCGATTCCGATCTCCTGCAACGCTGATCACCTTGTTGTCTAGCGGGACGAACCACCACAAAAGATATCAAAGCTAGCAATAGCAGCAGAGACTGAATCAGATCTCTATGACACTCGGACGCGCATCAAATGCTTCGTTTGCGGGGTTGATGATGTTGATCCAGCTGCCGGAAGGCTTCCAGGAATCGTAGACAGTGTGCTGAAAGCAAATACTTTCGCCAAACAGGCTGAAGTACAAGCATGGGAACAGGAAATGACGCCATGCGAGCATACGCTTTGCTTGAAACAAGAGCCGAGTCGCAAGATCGAGTCTCAAGGTAAGTCTACAATGAGACTCATATCTATACAAGTGAGCTGATGTACTAGATCTTGGGCACTGCTCGATGTGTGACCTAAAGGAGAATCTCTGGCTATGTCTTCAATGTGGGAACTTGGGCTGTGGTCGAGCACAATTCGGCGGATCTGGTGGCAATAGCCATGGTTTGAAGCATACAGAACTTACGTCCCACGCAGTAGCAGTCAAGCTTGGCTCCATTACCCCCGAAGGCACAGCGGATATCTACTGTTACGCTTGCAATGAAGAGCGAACGGATCCGGAACTTTCGAGCCATCTAGCGCACTGGGGCATTAACATCGCCGAGCGGGAAAAGACCGAGAAGAGTCTCACAGAGATGCAGATCGAGCAAAACCTCAAATGGGAGTTCTCGATGACTACTGAGGACGGCAAAGAAATGAAGCCTTTGTTCGGAGAAGGCTTTACAGGACTGAAGAATCTGGGCAACAGCTGTTATATGGCCAGCATCTTGCAATGTCTCTTTTCAATGCCAGACTTCCAACAGCGCTACTACCACCCACAGACATCTCCCCCAGACACGCCTAACCCAGCAGAAGACCTTGAGACCCAGCTTCGAAAGCTTGCGGACGGTATTCTTTCAGGCCGCTATTCGAAACCTGGCACCGATGTCATTGCTTCCGAGCATTCCCCTGAGATACCTCACCAAAAGGGACTCGCACCAGCCATGTTCAAACATTTGATGGGACGCGGCCATGAAGAGTTCTCCACTATGCGTCAGCAAGATGCTTTTGAGCTCCTCCTTCACCTCTTCAAACTCATCAGCCGTTCACAGCGCCCTAGCTCTCTCCAAGATCCCGTACAGTGTTTTCGCTTTGTCATGGAGCAACGATTACAGTGTCTCTCTTGCAAGAAGGTCCGTTATCGCACCGATGAACAGGACAACATCTCGATACCTGTACCAATACGTCCGATACCAACAGCCACGGGGGCCACGAAAGAAGGCGAGAAGCCGAAGGATGAGTACGAATCTGTCACATTCAAAGAGTGCCTTGATAGTTTCACTGCCACAGAGATCGTTGAATTGACATGTGCATCATGTGGCAGTAAGGCTGGCTTCTCCAAACGATCACTTTTCAAGACATTTCCCAAATTCCTCGCCGTCAATGCTCGACGGTTTGCACTGGTCAACTGGGTACCGCAAAAGCTCGATGTCCCTGTTGTCGTTGGTGACGAACCATTCCAATTAGATGCCTACGCGTCGAAGGGACCGCAGCACGGCGAAGAACAGCTCCCTGAAGATGTCGCCGCTGCTGCGCCTCAATTCACACCCAACGAAGGGGCCTTGAGCCAGCTGGAGAGCATGGGGTTTCCGCGTGTGCGTTGCGAGAAGGCGCTTCATGCTACAGGCAACACCGACGCCGACTCCGCTATGACCTGGCTATTCGCGCATATGGAGGACCCAGACATCGACTCGCCTTTAAGCCTTGGTAAAGCCTCCATAGGTGGTGCTGCTGCAGCTGGAGTAGACCCGGAGGCCATCTTAATGATGGAGGCTATGGGCATCGGCGCGCCTCAGGCTCGTAAAGCTCTGAAGGAGACTAACGGAGACGTGGAGAGAGCGGTCGATTGGGTCTTCAGCCATCCTGACGATCAAGGAGACTTCGGAGAGGACGAGCTTGCTGGTGCTTCGGCAGAGGCGACAGAGGCGGGGAATAAGCCATTGGCTGGCGATGCGGATCTGCCTGCAACTTTTCGCTTGCAGAGTATCGCTTGCCATAAAGGGGCGTCGATTCATGCTGGGTAAGTGGTGTGATTCTAAGCAGTACTTCAATGGGAATGTACTGATAGGCTGTGGTAGGCATTACGTCGCGTTCATACGCAAACAGATTCCCAATGAGGGCGAGTCTTGGGTGCTCTTCAACGACGAGAAAGTGGTTAAGGCAGAGGGTGATGTGGATGCAATGAAGAAGTTCGCATATGTCTACTTCTTCGAGCGAGTCTGAGGAAGGGGCAGCAGGGCACGGCTTAAAGACGACCAAGATGCATTCCCTGCCTTGCATAGACTGAGATGTCAGAACGTTACTTGCTTGTACCATATTAGATCTGATGGCGTGTCTTATCAACACTGTCCGTCTATTTTCTTCGTGCATTGGCCTGAAGCAAAACCATTGAGACGCAAAGCATTTCCCTCTCTAGCACCCTCACTTTGTAATCCGAGAACTTCTTCCTCAAAATCTTAGATGGAATGACATGAAAACGCATTTGACACAACGATGGACCGAGCTCCCAACCTAAAGAAAATCAAGTTTAGCGCCGGCAGACCCTGCATGAGCCTGTTACAGATCGCGGTTCGCTAATCTGACACTAAGCCTATCAGAGGTTTCCTATTCTTTGTTCGTCGAGGTACGGCCCTTTTTTTCGTCTGAACTTGTGATCCGACAGCAGAAAATGGTACGAAACTCCACGACCACAGCTTCAGAGCCATCGGACATCGAGCCGGACAGCGCCTTGGCATGCTCGAACAAGACCACCGATGATGAGTGGGATAAATGGGGGTATGCGCCGGCGCTGGCGGGCGTAGGGGGTTGGTTGGCCGTCACTTTCGACGGGACATGATGGTCAGCAATGATGATAGCGACGCTCGGTGGGCTTGCATAGCTTTGGACAGCGCCATTCCTTATCTTGAGTTCGTCGAGCACGTCCGAAACAGAAAGTGCGATCGAAAATCCAGAGTGCGTGACACAGGATCTACACAGCAAGACCAATGGAGCACATGGAGGACTTGATCACATAGAAAGATTATGGTCAGGTCACAGGCCGACGTTGTATCGGTACCGAAGTGCAACCGGGGCAAGCTACACGGCCTTGCTGGAACGACAGCACTACTCAAGTATCACATCTCTCTAGCGCTTTGGTCATATGAGGCTCCCACCAAGTGTGTACGGCAATCGCAGCGGCTGCTACTCCGATCCTGGTGTTTTAGCGGTTTCATGTCTATCCGAAATCCTTGGCGCTCAAAAATCGACTTTCCCCCCCCCACCATATATACACCATCAACGAAAACGAAGTTTAACCTTAGAAAATTAATTTGTATCTACTATAGATAATAATCTATCTACTATCTGAGTTTAAGACGTTCTCAAAGAATATTGAAGTCTCTATACTATGTTTAAGTAATTGGCTATGCTTGGCGGAATCTTGGCAATTTTCGGACCTTTTTTGTACTGGCTCTAGCATGGTCAATTCTTGTTTAAACTTGCTCAAATTTGAGATCTAAGTAGCTTGTTATATAGATGTTCTTTAAGTCTTTTGTTATTATGTAATTCCTCAATTGATAAAGGTGTATATATGGTAGGGGGGGGGGGAAGTCGATTTTTGAGCGCCAAGGATTTCGGATAGACATGAAACCGCTAATTTTTCGGGCTTGTTGGATCCACATACTCTCGACTACAACAGGCGGCTTTTAGATCCGACTGGACTACAGACACACTACCCGTCGACACCGTCTCCTGGATGCATTGGCTCTATGTCCATTGCCTTCGTCGCACTCTTTGAAGCTTCAAGATCAAGCACCCTTCGCGAGTCTCATGACCGATTGGTCACTCACGTGAAACAGCGCATGCTGTAGCTCCTCACACATGGGGGTATTTTCTCCTTTTTTCAGGTCGTTAGTTGCAGCTGGCGTCGACCTCAAAATATCAATATTAAGAGAATGCTGCATGCAGATGTGACTCAATGCAGAGAGCTGCAGATGTTGGTGGCTGATTTGGCAAAATCATCCGAGCACAATCGCCGTACAATATGGGCCATTCGTTAACCGCCAGCCTGGCCTCCAGCCCCGATGAGCATCTAACGCCACGAACCGCGCCCGGGAGTTGAGCTGCTTTCCCCAAACAACCATCTCAGTCTGTCCACTTATTAGTTATTACGACTGTCTACAGAATGATCGAAGGCTGGACACAAGGATCTTCGAAACCACTTTCTTCGAGCGTTTTGATCTGAAGATCAGACGCAACAGGAGTAACATGCAACTTCAATTGGCAGCAATCATTCCCGGTCCGACAAGGCCTCAACTGCCTTCCAGGCCCCATAGCCGCCGCCGAGCCTCCAGCAGGGAGCGGCAAAAGTCACGTATCCGATTCTCCAAGCTTGTTATTGAACGACTGATGTTTAGCATTCCCTTGAGAACCGCGTCCAAACCTATCATCATAGGCGGGCAAACAAAGCCTCTTGAGACACCAATCATTTGTGGCTTGAATCATTCTTTCCTTCGTACTCCAAGATGTGCAATGCCACCACGGTTTCAGACCACCACTGGTTCTGAATCTCGAATGGAGATCTAGGAGAATTTCAAGGCTCCCTGTTGAGGACTTCTTACTTGGCGAATTTGGTACTACTTCATGCAGGAAAATATTATCCTGCATTACCCTACGGTTAGCTGTAACGCTCAGACCAATGACGCTTTCCCCTTGTGGCACTGCCTCACATGATAGCAGCAACCATGAGAGGTGGTCCTCGCCGACACCGCAGGATGCTTGGGCCCTTGGCCCATCCCAGTCATCCCACTTGATTCTTTCAAGTAATTATGGTTGGTTGTTCTCACACTCTCGGCCTAATTTAAGACTTAAATGCAGATGCTTTTATGGTAGTCACGCTGAACTACACCCTTTGGGCCCGATGCTCTGCTTTCGAAACCGCTACTTATTCTAGACTGATTTCGAAGTCCCAGAGATCTGGTAACCTGTTGTGGTCTGCCTCGATCTCTTGGGGCTGTGCTTTCTTGACGGCAAGGCTGACCTCTAATTCGCACCTAGTCTGCACCTAGTCCGCAACATGCGCTTCGAAGGTATATAATGGTCCACTCATAAACTAGGAATACTTATAACACGTTCTGAAACTATCTCACATTGAACAACCTCTTTCCTTTTCACTTGTGCGCACATACCAACACTTTGGGACGAGCACTCTGCTCGAGCGATACCAAGTTCTCAGATAGCTCTACAGAGTCTTTCGAGTAGTCCGTCGCTCTGTTCTTGAGGCCCAGAACTAAACCGACTTATGGCTACACCAACGAAAGGGCAGCGCCCTCGACTTCAAAAATCAAGAGTCGTGTCAGCTCCTGAGGCGGCTAGGAATCACCCACCTTTCCTGGTTAGTACGCAATTCAAGGGCAAAAATCCTTTTGTTACCGGCAGTAGCAGCCCGCTGTCCCAAGCGGATCTGTCAGGGCATCCATATATTTTTATAGACAGCGGGAGTGACAACGAGCTGTCAACCACACGGTCGTGCCACTCCTCACTGTCACCGTCAACGTCACCGCCGCTGACACCGAGATCCTCCCTTTCACCGTCCCCTACGCGTGCTGCGGTTACGTCATGTGGGGGCAGTAGTGGTGGCCATCAGCGCTCAGTGAGCGAGGGCACCATATCAAAACATAAGAGGACAGAGCTAGCCCCACTGGAGTCTCGCGGCGGGCGTTCAAGAAGCCACGGCGCCGATCCGGTACGGAACAAAACAAATCTAGTAGAGACTCTAGGTAATTCCGGTCAGTCCCAGTACTGTCTTCGACAGAAGGGTTGCTAACATATCTATGAGGTGCTTCAGTTGTAGAGGCGTCTTTGGCAGATACTCCACAGAAATTGGCCTTCACCATGGCTCATAGAAAGCGATTATCACCATCGATTGCCCTGAAAGTCTTAGCCAAATTGCTAAAGGTAGCCTCCAAATCCAATGATCAGCAAAAGCCCGAGAAAGCCAACGACTGGGGATGCATCTATATTCTTCAAAACCCTAAACACCTGGAGTATGTGAAGATTGGGCGAACGGAATATGATCCAGAGGAACGCCTACAGCAATGGTTGAAATGCGGATGCGAGCTAAACCTTGTCGGAGAGCCCACAGAATCTTTCATACGGGTGCCGTGCCACACAAGGCTCGAGGGTCTGATTCACCTTATGCTATGGAACGAGCGCCGAAAGTTCGCATGCGTTAGCTGTACAGCAAAGGGCAAAAAGGACATCCCTGCCAACGGGAAAATGTCGATGCATGGCGAATGGTTCAAAATCGACAAAGACCAGGCTCTACGCCTCGTCAAATCCGGGAGGGATTGGATGAGATCCCTCCCGTACGGCGATGATGGCGAATTGACCAGGGACTGGAAGAACAGAGTGACTCGCATTCGCAACGACATCAAGGTCTTCACACACAAACTCGAGCAGGAAATCGAAGAGGGGAGAAGGTGGGAGGCCTTCTTGACCATGCCGGATGCCACCCGGTTGTCACGCATCCAGCAATGGGTGTGGGACAAGAGACTGGAACCCAATGGGAGGCTGTCTCCCAGTCGCTTTGACGCTTTTTGGAAGCACAAGCAAACGATCTTCGTTTTCTGCGTACTGCACTATTTGGGCGTCGTGATGCTTTCGTGGTACTGCTATTCGAGGGCGGCGCCATATATGTTCCTGCTTGCGACTTTGTTGAGCGCTGCTTTTGCGCTTTGAAATTTTTTTCGCGAGTAACGATGGGTCGTGGGCTGCGGCGTACTTGTTTATCTCTAAACTTTTCTTCCTTGGTGCCAAGATGGAGTTCGATGATTGTTCGGGGGAAATGTCGGGCTCATTTATTCTTATGATACAGAGCAATAATGATAGTGGACTTCTCAGCACAGAACAACATAAGCAGCGACGCCTGTCCAGTGTCCATTAACCTTCTACGGCAGTCTACAGAAGCATCAAAGGCTCGACATGAGATCTTCGAGATTACTATCTCGGGCGCTGACCTGCAATCTTGAGCCAACAAGCAGCATTGATTCTGCCGAGATTTACATGTTTAAGATGCTGGGCTAACCTCCATTTATCAAGAGCCTCCTTCCCTCATATCGTCAGCAGCTTTGGCAGCAATTTTTCCCGTCTGATGCGGTCTCGACATCTCCACTAGAGCCGCCCCCACAAGAGGATACTCTGAAAAATCTAGCCTTTGTGGAAGAGGCAAGATGAGGTTTAGTGATATGTGGCTATCATGAACATGCTCAAAGGAATTGCTGCGAAACCTACTGTAGGGAGCGTCCAAACCCAATCTCTGACATCACCAGCTGATGATTACGCGACCAGACTTCTTGACGTCCCTAGAATATCAGACCCAAGGTCACCCGTCACTGGGGACTGGGGAGCTGACAACAGCTTCCCAAACCACTTGGATAATTGTGGCGTGCCGCACCATGTTGCACCAATGCCACATTGTATGGCGCCAATCTAAGATCTCCTTATGTTTCGGGTCCCGAATCTAGATCTCGCCGATTTTTTTAGCTTCATTCACAGGATGTCTCACTTGGCGACTCTGATATTTCTTCATGGAAGAACGAATCATCCTGTTTGGCCCTATGGACTGCCGTGAGGTCTTGTGGGATAACGCTGTCTGCCTCCAGCGCTGCCTCACATGAACGCAGGAACCATGTGGACTGGCCGTCGCCGATTCTTTAGATCGCTCGGGCCCTCTCCTTTCTCCGAGTCGGCATTTACACGTGCCATTGGTTGGCAAACTCGCGTCCATGGCTCAAAGAGAATGTTCTATTCGTACCTAACGCCACGCAATGTATACCTAACGTCCCATCCTGGGTGCTCTGCTTGCCATTTCATACGGCTGCCAAGACAAAATCATCTTCGAGGTCCCGAGGGTTTGGTAAACTATCACGTCTGCCTAGTCCTCTGTGGCTATGCTCTCTTTATGAGAGGCTAATGTTCATTTCTGCTGTGCTCGAAAACTTACAAAGCTTCGTTCCCACAAGGTTTATAAACTATATCCCAGCTCGCATCTCGTCGTTGATCGCTTCGTTCGACGTTCAACGTTCTCTCTTCTCGCTTTCTTCATTCATCTGACCTTGCTTGACCACATTGGGTATCGAGGCTAGACTTCGGAGGTCATGAACCGTTATAGCCTTGAGGAACGATTCGGCATTCTACGGTCCAACCCACTCAATTCATCGGCATATAAAGGGAAGTCATCAAGCACAAGACCAATTCTGTATCCAACGATACCAACACCTAGAGCGTCGAGGAATGATATTCTACCTACAGAGCAACCCACCGAGGGGTTTCTACATCCCTCAGGCAGCATTGAGGCCGACTTGCACTCGACAAGCGATTACATTCGTTCTGGTAAGAGCCTGTTCTAACTTTACTATTTTGACACAAGCGCAACAAGCTGACGCACATACAGAAGACGAATCGGATTCTTCGGTACCTCATACATGGTCTGTGGAATTCAAATCGAAAAATCAATACGAAACTGTGGGTTCCGTGGGTCACAAAGTCCTATCACTTCTATGCAATGACGCATTTGACCCAAGATATATGATGGATGGGGATCGCGGTTGCGTTCACGTACTGGAGAGTCCGCAATATCCCGGTTATGTTCAAATCGGAAGAATCGAAACGAATCCTGGTGATCCACGGAGGCGACAAACGGAGTGTGGTATCAAACTAATCCTCCTCGATCCCTACGACCAATGTAATACGAGAGTCCCATATCACACACGGCTCGAAGAAGTTATTCACATGGACCTATGGAACGAGCATCATACTTTCGAATGCCCGTGCCCTACAAAGACCGACGACAGCGCAGGATCGCATGGCGAATGGTTCCAAATCGACAAACACGAAGCCGTGCGCCGAGTGCATGATTGGACGGAGTGGATGTGCCAGGAGCCTTATAACGCTCAGGGCTCGTTGGAAGCCGCGTGGATGGCCAAGATCGAAGACTTCCAACAAGATCTCAATCTCGGTGACAGACTCCTCGCGGAAGACGAGACAAAGGAGTGGTGGAAGAGCTTCAGGCAACCTACAGAAGGCGAACGTCACCAACCGGTACGCCTCAGTCAGTCGACGATTATGCGCCTTCGCTGGAGCGATTTGACGTGCCTGTTCGTCTCCCATGCCATTTGCCTCTGGTTGAAAGCGTCGACGCGCCATTACCTGAGTCTGTGCGGTTTCCTAGCCCTGGAGAGCGGCTATCTGTCTCTTTCGCGAGTTCTTACTTATGCTGCAATGGCTGCGAGGGATAGACTGCGGTCTCGCTGCACCAGAGACGATTCTTTACGGCTGGAGTTGGGTTGGGATGGAATGCACTTCTGTTCTTTTTATTTTGTTTCTGTTTTGTTTGTGATCTTGATACTGTTTTGACGAAACGTTTCAAATTGCTGGCGTTGGTCTGGTCGGAATAGATCGCATTGTTTGCATAGCGCTGGTAAGCTAGAGTAGAGAGTCCCGTACCTAGAATATCTCCTAATCCTAATATCTAATACCCCCAACAACTCTTGCAATACCTTCTCCAAGCGCACTATGCCTCAAAAGCATCTACCGCGCCCTTCCTTTCGGCCTCCATGCCCCCGCGAGAAATGGTGCACCAATATCAAGCACTCCCAAATCTTTTTCTTGTATTGCAAAAACAAAGGAATATCGAAATCTGAAACAGAACCCTTCAACGAGGCGACGAATGAGCAGCTCAACCCATTGAGAATCCATAACCAAAAATACAGATCGTGAAAGCAAACCCGCTTCCACCACACCATGATTCTAGAAAAAGGGAGTACAGAAAACCCAATTGGACATAACATATTATCAAAGGCGGCTTTAGCTCAGCTGGGTTAGAACGTTAGACTGAAGATCTAAAGGCCGCCCGTTCGATCCGGGCAAGTCGCAGTTCTCTCTTTTGGCCTTCTGTGTGAGGTGTTGTTTCTGCACTAATTTCGGAAGGTTTTAGGGTCGAGAATTACGCTAGAGCGGAGAAGGGTGTGGGAATCTGGTATCAATCACGCAATGGTGTGTTGAGGTGGATCACAAGGAGCTGGTGTAGTGCTAGGGAATGTGTTAAGCTCGGTTTCTCGGTAAATTTGTTGACGTCAGTGGATATGCATGGAAGGATAATTGAGATGATGGTTGTACAAAGACTTCGGGGTATTTTGCATACATGCTCTACTAAGAATATTTCATTGGCTATTTCATAAACCTTCGAGACTCCCACCTCACCAGGGGCACGATATTGGTGTGAATCGTATAATAGAACTGGACGAAGAGATAGAGGAGGGGTGAGAGAGTCCCCTACACATATAATGTAGCCACCCTGTGAAAATAATTTCAATGTGTGACACCAAATTTTGATGGGATCGACCCCTAAACCTGGAAGGTGCATGGTGTTAGGACATGGGATAGCATGTTCGATGCATACTGATCACGTCTTCTCGTTACCCACTGGGCAGGCACTGGGCCACTTTATGGCGGTACTTTTGTAATAGAGATGTTTTTGTGATGCGGATGAGAGATAGGGGTATTGAGAGAGCCAAGCGTGTCGGGAGCAGAGTCCGATCCTGCTCATCTCGAACCATGTCGTCAGCGCTTCCAAGCGTCACGACACCATCGACCGTTGCTTCTTGATATGCGAGGTTACATAGACAGTAAATTTACAGACTATCTCGATGTTCGAGCTTGCATAAACGGTGAATGTACATACAATCTCAATATTCGAGCTTGCATCAACGGTAATTCATAGACCATCCCACGGACCGGGCTGTAGATCACGGCTTACGGCACAATTCGAAGTCGAAAGCAGTAGTTCGAAAAGCCAGCTAAGTCGTCTACATTACGAGACGAGAGCTGGACTCGGATTTTGAGAGAGGCCTTGTAGTGAGACGCTGAACCATTGCAGTTGAAAGAAGCTCGTCCAGTATTTCTAAGTTCCATAAGATAGGATGCCAGTAGCTCTTCGGGTCTCTTAATTCTGGCTTTCCTCTGAGACTCTAGCGTGAATTCGAGGCATAGATGGTACAGGGGTGGTCATTTGGGCTGTTGGTGGATTCTGAGGCCGTTTTATTGGCTATAGGCGTAAGGTGGACTGAGAGCGCAGTGTATTGAGAACAGTGAGTCTGTGCGCTTTCGCACGTTGCTCGCTCGGAGGGAGGGCCAGTAGTACAGCTTTGCTTTGGGACGGCGTTTCCAATAGTGATCACTTTAAGGTATTCATTTGCACGCGTAACGATAAAAGAGAAAATACCTGCTTATCCGTGCAAAAAGTACGACATCTGATCTAGCTGATAACTATGAGACGAACAGTGAAACTCACCGACAGCGTGTAAACGTACAGAGCCTCAGACGCCGCGTTTGCATGGTGGCTTGCCCATGTGCCGCGTTATCCATATCATGCCCAATCAAATCCTGGTTGTTGCAAAATGATTAGTAGACTGATGACCAAAGCTTCGATCAATCAGTCGGTCATGCAAAAAGGCGTCATGAAGGTTTTCCATCGCTCTTTGGCGTCGTCCTCCTCCTGAAGATTCTTCATATGCTTCTCGCAATAATCTACACGCCGTCGGAAATCTGATTTCATATCACCGGCTCCGTCATACGGTTCTTGGCGCATCCATTGGCGCCACCTCTCCACCCTTAGAGATGCTTCTTCCTCGTCGATCTTGAACCATTCGCCATGGTCAGTGTAGCCATCCTTACCATGGCTATCTTCATTGTCCCGGGTCCGTGCACACGGACAGCGGAAGAAACAGCGCTCATTTTTCAGATCCTCATGAATGAGCTTCTCAACTCGCTCGTGACTGGAGATCTTTCGATAGCATGATTTGTCCACGACCTCAAGTTCAAGCTTCTGCTTGCAATTGGAGATCTGACGCTTGCGTTTCGTAATCAGCTGCGTCGTCCTCCCTATCTTTACGTAACCTGGCATATCCGGGATCCGGAATATGTAGATCCAACCGCACTTGTAAGGCTCTCCATTCTTCGGTTTGGTCCTGGCGGGTTGCTTTGCTAGCCCCAGAATTGAATGCGCTATTGATTCCAGAGTTTCTTTGCTTTCGAGCGGGAGCGAGTCCTGGAACTCGATTCCGGTGCTCTTGGGAGTGAGGTTTGACCCGATTAAGGTTGCTGCAACCGGCCCTCGGGTCGGGGTACAGTCAGATTCTTCGTCTGCTGAGGCCCAATTTGGCTTTGCATATATGTTGGAGCTAGATCGGTGGACATCTTGGTTTCGGCTGGTGATAGTTGAATCGGACAATCGACTCTGGACTGCTGGCGCACTTGCTGAACTCTTGGGAGGACCAGGACGCTCTGGTGTCACTGGATCACGGTTTGCATAAGAAGGCGAAGATGGTCCCGCCGAGACAGACCGACCAGAGCTCCCGTGTATCGCTATCTTAAGGTTACTGTTCGTGGTGGTAGTAGGTACATTTGATACTGAACCATCGTCTTCCTTTGTTAGATCCACGATTACTGAAAGTGTAAACGTCCCATGATTGCGGATCCCTGTGTATTGTGCTTCGTCGGTCAAAGAAGAAATTGGATAAACTGCTCCTGACTTCGATCTGCCATGCAATGCACTGACAGGTGTCACGAGTCTGCGACCTCTTGATCCGGAAGGCGATGAATCCGGCGAGGACTGGATTTCATCATTTATCAGAGCACCAGATGCTGCAAAGTTATAGATCCTTTGGTCTTGGGTTTCATCCAAAGGAGTCATGAGGCTTGAGGGTAGAGGCGATGCGGCTGCCGCCGAAACCACTTTCTGCTGCCGGAACTGGCCGGGTGTCTCAATTGCACGAGCGTCAGATACGGAAGATGAGGATTGATTTTGAGGATAGTCTTCGTAGTTTTCGTTTTCGCAAGTCCCGGCAACTCCTGATGAAGGATCAGATTGGCCATGCTCTTGAGTCTTATCCGAAATAGTGATGCTTCTTGGGGAGCTGTTCTTGTAGGTGTGAATCCGAAAATTGGTTTTCAGTTCATATCGAATCTGCTCTGCATCTATTTTGTGACTTTCGCACGTCCAGTATTTGACGAATTCGTCGATAGCTGACTGGATGAAGGATTCGTCGAAGTATCCTGGGTATTCGGCAAAAATGGCCAATCGATTGAGTGAACAATAGATAGCGTTACGATGCAACGGCTTCCAAACTTTCCTCAAAGGCGGACAAGACTGCTTTTTATCAGATCTCAAACATAACCATTTCTCCGTCTCCCAACGCCAACCTTGTCGCTCAAGGAAACTATCCAATATTCCAGAAGCCATCCAATGATAAGCGAACTGCTCGAATATGTCATCTTGTTGATGGTTTGGGCAGCAGCAGTCCCTGGCGATGGACTCCAGAAGGCTTCTGTAGGTATCGTTGGAAACAGAGGCGCCGGTAGCAATATCTTCGAGCGCTGAACGGGCATTGGAGATCGCCCGCTTGCGGGCTTCGTTGTCTTCCGTATCGAATCTCTTTTTGCAGACCCAGGGGTAGGGAAATGGTTGAACGAGGCAGATGTGACTGTCTTCGTCCAGGCAGTCAGCAAGTTGTTGTAACGTGAGTGGCCTGTGCATTGTCGAGCGATTCGCAGGCGACAAGGAAGTCAATTCGGAAGGCTGTAAAAAGAATCTCAGATACGGCCGACCATAGGAATTTGTAGTGAACAAAGGAGCATACTAAATCCTTTAGAGGTACTCAAGATGCCGCCCGTGGATTATAAAACCGCAGTCTTGAGAAAGACGCCTAGAAGTGGCAGTGCTAGACTTTACTATATATGGTAGGAGCGCCGCAGATCCAATCACTAATGAAGGCGCCTACCATTGACTAAGCCCCTGCTTAAGCAGAGCCACGACGCACTTGGAATCGAGGCGAGGCGTAATCGTGGCCTCCGACGCCTCCTGTTTCACAGGCGCAACTCGTAGCTTAGGCTCCTAAAGCAGGGGGGGGGGGGAATCTTCTCAAGAGATCGACACCGCCGACCTCACGTTCAATTGTCCGAGCGTAAACGAGTTTCTTACATTCCAGATCAGCTCCTTTTGGCATCGGTCAAACGAGGGCTGCATCTCGAAATAATACAAAATAGCAATGTAGGACCCTGTTGACTCTTGGGAACAATTCGGTCCATGTGCAGTCATGGTGCTTGAAAGCTTTATCTGAATGCCACGTCGCAGCGATGTATACTGCTTACTCGAGAGTGACGTTGAATCCCATTCGCCATGATGAGGGGCACGAGCTCGTAAAGGAAGGTTTTTTCCCGTAAGCCACCATGTTGGAGCCCCCAATGATCGACTGCCGTAAGCGCCCGGTGAGTGCAACGGAAGTCTAGAACCTATCATGTTTCAGATGGATAGATGGGAGAAAATTGTTGCAACACTTCTAGAATGAAACTCCTGCATTAATGCTGCCGTGTTCCGTACTTTCAAGGAATTAAAGGTCCAGTAGCTCGCGAACCTAATTAAAAGGTGAACATCATGCTGTCGGGGATGTCAGTACAGTGTGGCTTTGACGCCTCTCAGCTGCTATGGCGAGCCAGTACGATGCTATTTCCGATACTGGAAGATCAATGGACTTCGTCGGTGTCGTTGATCTTGTTCTTAACAAAGAGGAGGTCATAAATGTTTTACTACGTGGCAGGCTAGCTCGGCTACTTTAGGTATGGGGGAGACCTCCAATTAAGTTTCATTGTCAAGCAACTCGAAATATTCTTGACGCCCATATCCATGACGTGTCTCTTCATACCTACTGTATATTCTGTGCCCATCATGGGTTGACGAAGCAGTTGGATACCTCCCACAGTACCGCCGCGTAATCTGGAAAGTGCCGTGTGGGACTAATCTCACGAAGTAGCTGTCTTACTAACAGTTCAACCTCCTTTTATTTAACCACGACAAGAGCACATTGTCGCAATGGCCACCTCCCGACCCAACGAAACCCCCGAGCTGCAGCACGTCCGCAGCTACTGGTCCAACATGCTGCCCTCAAGTCCCATATACACCTTCCTTCTCTCAAGCATCGACCTGACCTCCGCCTCGCATGGCAAGGTCACAGCGCGGCTGCCACTTGGCACTACCCATATGAACTCTAAGGGCACACTGCACGGCACCGTCTCGGCATGCATCGTAGACTGCTTTGGCGGCCTTGCCATCGCCTCCACGGGGTTGGAGAAGACGGGAGTTTCGACGGATATACATATCACGTATGTGTCTGCGGTGAAGGTCGGCGATGTGCTAGAGATTGAGGCGAGGGCGAATAAAGTGGGCGGCACGATGGCGTTTACGACAGTAGAGATTAGGAAGGAAGGGGGTGGGATGGTGGCAATGGGGGGGCATACAAAATTCATCAAGAACTGAGAGGACTGAGGTGGGAGAGCGAGCAGGAGCAGCATCAGAACGGTGCGCCTGGGGGAAGCAGGGTAAGGTAAGTCGCATTCTTCTTTGCGTCTGGCGCAGCGATCTCAATTGCGTCAGACTTCACTCGGATTGCGGATATTGATCTCCCTTCTCTGCTTTGAATGCCGCTTACCGTATGTGTGAGAGAGCAAGAAGTGGGTGGGCATATGCTGCTAGCTATTATTCGAAGAGGGCATAAATTGATATAAAACGACATGGGAGCTTCTACTACTCCTACGAAATCTAATATTTACGGCTCCAGCCAACCTGCATCTACCCAGCGAACCCAAAGCTCTCCCTTTTCCTTCGCTAGCTGGGCGGCAGTCCTGCCTTCGCTGTTTATCAGACTTCTTATGTCAGCCTGACCCATCAGACTTCCTCGTGTAATTTCCATTCCCTGGGCATGCTGTACGACATCGGCCGGAAACACACCCTCATCCAAGCCAGAAGCTAGCCACAAGAGAAGCCATGCTACGACTTCATTATTATTGACGACTGCAGCATGCAACGCTGAACTCATCCCTCCCAACGGGTCTTGATACCTCAAGATTTCTATATTCGTTATCGCCTGCTGTTGTCCCTCCACCTCATCATCGTTGTCATGTTCCGCAAGCATATCAAACATGGATAAAGCGTCGCCCTCTGCCGCAAACTCCACAAAAGCCCGTCCTTTCCTGTCTTCCGGATATGCCTTCAAATACGACGCCTCCACCAGAAGCGGCATGATATCGATGCCCTCTTGCAGCCCACCTTCATTATCGAGGTTACAAAGTATCTGCTGGGTCCCAGTGTTTGATGTCTGCGTGACATTTTTACCGCAGTTGGGGCATTCGTTCATGGAGTAGGCGTCTAGAAGACATTCCCTATAGAGAGCATGTATATCAGCCACCGCTAGGACTGAAGAGGACCAAAAAGGGGACAGACCAATGAAAATGACACCCACAATTGAGCTCTACGGAGTCTGGTACAGTCCGCCCATTTCTACTGCTGGACTCAGGTCCTGAGTCGTTATCGTCATCGTCGGAGTCGATGTCCAGTAACAGTGGCTCTGCACAAGTCACACAGGTATCAATCATGACAGCGGCTACAACCCTAGCACCTCAGCTGCAACATCTCGAGGCTCCTAAACGAGTGATGGTGACCAGAGAACAGGAGCGTAAGGCGCGACACGATGTATGTGCTTCAGAATATTCTGCTCCAGTGGGTCACTTCTTGGCGCGGCGGCAAAAGAAGCCGGCGTCTCGCGGTATTCGACGCTAGAACCACGTGAGGGAGATATCTTTCATGCGGGAGACAGCACACGTTTCAATGCTAAAGCATACTATTGTTTATGATTGCTGTTCTCGCAAAAACTGAAAATGAAATACTCCGGGCTTCAACTGATTGATAAACAATGTCTGCGACCCTGATGCTCTGCTGTTGAACGAACCGCCACCGCTCTAGTCAATGCTACAGCCTCCCTTGAGCTCATACTGAAGTGTCTGCGTTGTCTCCTTTCTATTTTATCTGTTATCCTGCAATAGCAGGTAGACCCCTTTATCGAATTGAGCAGCTCTGAGAGATTGAGGATCTGATACCATGGTCAGAGTGATAGAACGCTAGATCAGCAGATGAAGCTCTTTCATATTCAAAAGCACATCATAGTCAAGCCCCTAGCTATGCGATACTCGCCAAAAAACATCTGAAGGAGCATACTCGACGGCTCATTGGAATTAGGGATCTTGACTTGCAGGAACTGAAGAAACCACTTTCCCACTGCTGGGTCAAACTTTCGGAGTCCACTATCGAAAGACGTAACATCTAGAAAAGACCGGATATGCGCCTAAGGAGCTGCTAGCTTAGATTGCTGCGATGCCGTGCGGTCACAGTCGCCGGCAGGTTATCGGACGGCGCGAATTGGCTCTGATATAAGGCGGCTGACGGAATGCCTAATTCGACCTTAAGACAATTGTCTTGATGTGGAAACCTCGCTTCAATCTATAGGTTTCCGTGCTGTGGTTCTGGTGCTTTGAGATTATACACGCCGATGATGGTCATTCTCCGGTCTAGGCCATTTTGTCTTGATTGCACTGTCTACCCCATCTCAGGCCTGCTTACGCTTTTTCTCGCTTCTAGCTCTGCTCGTTCTCTTGCATCTAGTTCTGCTCGCTCTCTTGCCTCTAGCTCTGCTGCTTCTCGAGCTCCCCGGGCTTCGAGCTCATCGTATGTTCTATTTGAGGCGTAGGGGTCCTCAGTCATACCGCTTGCATCCCCGTCCTTTGACTTTGTTGAGGCTGAATGCTGTCCTCGATCCTTTCTACGCAACCACCAGACTAAGACCCCAAGAGCACAGAGCAACACGATGCCTACGACAGCCGCTATAGCAGCAATGGCTCCGGTCGATAGCGAATTCAATGATTGATAGCCTGTGACAGCTGGAGATGTAGAGGTCGGACGTCCACTGGCCACGGATTGTGCCGGTACCGGGGAAGAAGAAGTCGCCGAGCTCAAGGAGGCTAGCGTGGTCTTTGCAGCAGCGAAGTCGCCTTCCTTCCACCTAATCTGCAAGGGATAGGCGGCGTAGTAGAATTGATTGATGGGGTCGACCGTGGTTTTGGTAAATTGATCAGACATGTTGTCGAGCTGAATAGCGCTAGTAGATGCGTTGATATTCACGTTTTGGCAGAACCAATTATACTGAGGTTCGGTTGCAGCGACGACGCTCGTCGATGGTGCCCCGGGGACGAATGGAGGGCACTGATAGCCGCTACTCTTATGTTAGCCTGGATATAGTGCCATTGTCAGTGGGAACCAACGGACCTAGGGCAGCACATTGCAACAGTCTCCTTAGCTTGACTTGTGATTCCAGGGGGTGCACCGCAGGTTAGATAATATTGAGGACATACTGATGGGCTGTAATATTCTGTGTACCATTCTAGCTCGAATTTTGAATCGTCGTACCAGGACTGACACTGATTTGTATTTCCATCTGCGCAATTAAATAGGCTTCTCTGCTCCAACATCGTGTGTTATCACTTCAATCGCGGTATGATAGGTTAATGAGGAGTCCGACGAATACATACGATAGGGAGCGGTATAGGCACTACTGGACGGGCAACATTCCAAGAGGCCACAGCCCTGAATGTAGTACGTCCACGATACACCGATGCCACTGGCCTGCATATCATAAAGACTGCTCCTGCATTTGTCTGGGAAGCTAAGGGGCGTAGGCATCGGACCCATTATTTTGTAGGAGGTGATTGTGGAAACAGGATAGGTGCTGAGCACCGACGCGCTTGAGCCGGAAGTCTTCATGCTGTAGCAAGGATGTCCTGTATCTGGAGGATGTTGTAGGACCTGTTGTTCCTTCGCCGCTCCTTGGAGCCCTCCAAGAGTGGAAATCACGGACAGCACAAGCGTAGCTCGATCTGTCCTAGAATCTTTTTTCAAGGTCGCAAACAGCGTGCTAGGAGTAAGGAATGAAGGAAGCTGTCGAGGCGATCGAAAGAAGACATGCGAAACCTTCTATCCAGCTTAGAATGACACGTAAACTCTACTCCCCTGAACCTGGCAGTGCAACAAGTTCAGCTCCGGTCGGATATAGATACAGAAAAGGACTAGTCCCAGTCGGCTCAGACTCCAATCGCATCAGTCTTCTAGCGGGCTACCTCTTGGCGCGGCGGCAAAAGGAGCCGACTCCCTGTGCGAGGCTAAAGTACGACGGAAGATCCCGCCAGGTCTCGAATGCATGATCGATCAGTCGCGACTTCGATTTGCGCTGTCAATGAATCACATGTAGGCGTCTTCAGAATCTCTTAAAAGTCGCCGCTCGCTCAATTACCCTCATCAGATTCCGCTCCAATTGTAGCAATGATCCTTAGAAAGGCATGGAGCAGAATTACAACGAAGACGAACCTGATCCGGTGAGCGATGATTGTCGAGGAGAGACTCAGGAAATTGTTGTACCAGATGCGCATCCGGAAGGACTACATAGTACAACCTTGAGGCCGAATACCGAGCCTCCCTTATCTGTCAAATTCCGCCAAGTAGCGGATCGGTCATTCGAGTTTCTCTCCAATGCCAGCAATGAGACACTTGGAGCGTGCCTTGTGGGACTGGGCGCATGCACCTATTTCATCCTAGGAAGGGTGGGCCTCGTAGCAATAGGGGTGGTTGGTGGCGCTTTTCTACATGCTACATGGGAGAACAATGGGCACAGCGTCGGAAATGAGGATACCAAAGAGGAGGAGCTGAACAGGAGAAGACAAGTAGGGATCGATGTTATTAGCCAAGTCTTAGAGTGGCGCCAGATGAGCGCACCTACTGTGGAGTCAGATCATGAAGCTGGCACAAGGAATGCAATTGAGATACCAGCAGATCGAGACCTGGACTTCGAAGGCTTTCAACCCGCTACGAGGTCTGCGTTGACGGGCTTGACTGATGCTGTTGTACGCGATTACGTGAAGTACTCATCCTCGGAGCTTCCGCTATCGTTTCACTGACAGCCACAGGTGGTGGTATGGTCCATTGTTACCTTCCGACAAAAGCTTTCCATCTACATGCCGGCATACCCTCACCAGCTTCATCCTTGCCTTCTCCTCCCATCTTTGCCGCAAAAGGCCTGCAGATACATTCGTTGATTTCCTGACCAATACTTCTTCGATCGTGATAGTGTTCATGAATGAGCTATCAGCCGCTCCGATGACGCCAGAATCAATTAAATTAGAAACCTCGGACGCCTTAAACCGTTATCTCAATGAGAATCCAGACAGTCATCTTGTGAATGTTGCAGACAGAGAGCAACAGGAGAGGAAACTGAAAGCGGTGGCCGAGGACATCTTGCACAGTTTCCTTGACTCCGAGGCTTATAATTGCGAGCCCGTGAGGGTCTTCTTACGCGAAATCCTGGCTGGATTAATTCTTGATACGACCATAGAGAGCTTTTCAAAGCCAGAATTCATCAATGGTTGGATCGTCTATCTCCTCGAGGAGGTCGATACAGAGCTTATCGACGCTATAGATGCTGGAGTAGGCGGCGCTACTTCCAATGGTGTCTTGAAGGCCCCATCCGCTGCACCAAAGAACACCGAGCTTGGAAGGTCCGATACCACAGATCAAATTTCCGCTGCCACATCTGAGGTTAGATCAGAGCACCAGAGGACTGTGAGCAAAGCTGAAGATGCTATGGGAGAAGCTATGCGCGAGGCAAGGAGATTAACCGATCTGATAGCGGCAGAAGAAGCCAAAAGGAATCTGGCAACCGCCGACGATTCATCTTCAGGGACGACGCCCGCCAATGGCCCAACACCTACCTCTTCAGAGAGCGATCTTGCAGCGTCCACCCATAATCTCAATGAGGATCCCATGATACGGCCTTTGCCGGCACCGGAAGGCACTTTGACACCGAGCTTCACTACGTTTGACCAGATTCTGCCTCATCAACAGACCACTGCCTTACAGACGGACAATCAAAATAGCATTCCTATAGCTCAACCGCTTACCCTTCACAATGCCAGTATATCTATCTTCGACGATGAGCAGCCAGGCGAAAAGGCGACAATGCGGTCAAAGCCTACCATAGACTATCTGATTCAAGTCGAGCCTGCAAACTCTCAACATCCGGGATGGATGATACCCCGCAAATATGCCGATTTCGAGACTTTGCATGAGGTGCTTCGTCGCATCTCAGTCGTGTCAGGGGTCGCTGCCTTTGCCGAGAAACATTCCTCAATTGCGGCTTGGAAGAATAAGACGAAAGCGGCTTTTCGAAATGATCTTGAATCTTATCTTCGTGACGCGTTGTCATTCGCACAACTTGCAGAAAGTGAAGGCATGAAACGGTTTCTCGAGAAAGATCAGGGTCTTGATTGGTCCTCGCCAAGCACCAAACAAGGTGGTTTTGGTTTTCCACGCCCAGCTGCCTTTGAGACGATGGGCAAAGGCATGCTCGACGTCTTGACCAGTGCACCGAAGGGAGCCGCAAGTGGCGGCAAGGCCGTCGTAGGTAGTTTCACTGGAGTTCTAGGTCTTGGGCAGAAGAAGGCTTCGCCAGCAAGTGCCAATAGACCCGCCAGTCGATCCGTCTCAAGGCCAAGTGGAAGCCTCTCCCGGGCTGAAAGCAGTGACTCAATACCGCAAACGAGAGCCGCTCGGCGATCCGAAGATGGCTTACGCAAAACGAATGGCGTTCACTCGGAGCTCACTGGGCTCGCCCAAGTACCAGATCGGCCGACATATATCCCTCTGAAGATGGAGACCGACCATGTAGTCCCCGCCGATACATTTAACGACACGCCTACAAGCACGCCTCCGAAACAATCGCTCGACAACCTCCCCCAACCCGATTTCCACCTCCCCCCACCGCCAAGCGAAATCCCCGACGACTACAATGCTTTCCAAGACACCTCCACCACATCGACATCCATTCCCCACCCTCAGCCGCCCCAACCTAACTCCATCCCGCCTTCATCACCACCCACCCCTGCCCAACCTCCCCGTCCCCCACCCGTCCCCCTCACCGAACCAGAAACCCGCATCACAATCGAGCTCTTCTTCGCCCTCCTCACCGAACTGTACACCCTCTCCCCCTCCACCTGGTCCCTCCGCCTCACCCTCCTCCGCACCGCCAAAACCTACCTCCTCCGCCCTGCCAACCCCTCCCTTGCCTCCATCCGCTCCCTCCTCCAATCCACCCTCCTCGACGCCCAAACCTCCGACGCCGGTATCGCTGCACATATCAATAAAATCCGCGAGAACGTCCTGCCTACGGAAGAGGAGAGAGCGAAGTGGCCGAAGGAGCTGAATGCCGAGGAGAGGGAGAGGCTGAGGGTTAGGGCGAGGAGGCTGTTGGTGGAGAAGGGGGTGCCGGGGGCGGTGAGGGGCGTTATGGGTGCGGTGGCGACGGGGGAGGCGTTGGGGAGGGTGTTTGATGCGTTGCAGGTGGGGAGGGTGGGGAGGGGGTGGGTGTTTGGGGTGGTGTTGCAGGCGGTTAGGGCGGTGGTGCAGTAGAACGGGGAGTGGGAAGGGGGAGGGGGAGGGGGTTTGGGTAGAGGGATCAGGGATAGGCATAGGGATAGCGGCGCGAAATATCGGGGAGGGGTATTACTATTGAGGACTGTCCATGCGTGGGAGGAGGAAGTCCAGGGCTTTCTGCGTCGCATGAAGGAGTCGGACTGGGGTCTGTAGGTGATAGGAGTTGGGTGTAGATGTAGAGTTGTAAGGAGGGGTCTGATGCTGTTGTATGGTCACTAAAAAGAGTACAGTAGTCTTCGAGGGCATATCCATGTATTTAGACCTCGTCTTTCAGAGCCCTCGCTCAGCATCGCTTTCCAATCATCGGGTCTATCCCGCTCCTCTCCTTCCAAATACCCTACCCCCATCTCCTTCCCCGCTCATAGCACCTTCCTCTCCCACTTTCCCACCCATCTCAAGCTCTCAAACAAGCATCCTTCGCGGGCCCCCCCCCCCCCCCCGGGGGAACCAAACAACCATCCTTCGCCCCCCCCCCCCCCCCCTTCTTCATCACCAGAATCATTAAACAGTTAATACCCGTAGTTGTGGATGGGAGCGGTGGATAGGAGTGGTGTATTTTGTATGGATCGATACGGTTTTGCGAGGGAAGGCGGGTGGAGATGTTGGATGGATTCGGTTGGGAGGGGTATTGAGGGGTATTGAGGGGTAGGGGTTTGGGTGTGGGGATTGGGTTTTTGGGTTTTGGGTTTTGGGTTTGTGGGTTTTAGGGATATGGGTTTGAGGGGATGTGGGTGGTCCATGTGGATTGTTGAGATGGAGGTTGGTGATGCATGAGGTTTTGTGGGGAGGGATGCCCAGGGGATGGCTGACTATTAATGGGTGGGAGAGGATGGAGATGGTTGATGGACGCGTTGGGGAGGCTGTGCGCACGTGAGCGGTGTCATTCTCGGTGGGAGCGAGTTCGGTTGGGGTGGCGTGGTTGGGGATGTTGTGGATCCAGTAGAACGAAAGGCGCAAGAGGTCGGTTGGGTTTTATGACACTTGGAAGGAGAAGGGGAGCCATGGCCTAGGATGAGCAAATGCGGTCTGAAAGTGCGCCGATCGCTCCATTTGAGATGATGGGTTGGGCAGTAAGCCCCCAATGCTATCTTGCCGTTCGATGAAGTTGCTAGATATTGCCGAAGCCGAAGAGCAGAAATGTGCGAGAAAGCACCAAGAGAGAGAGGGGGGCACGGGAGAACTTACAACACGATGTGAACCAGTTAGCGATCGTAGTAGAACATTGATGGGCAGAGGATGAGCATGGGTCGTTCGTAAAAGGAGGATCGTGGGACGTGGAACACAGCCGGTGATTTGTGGCCCACTGGGGATAGCGTACAGGACTGGATGCTACGTACGGCATTCCTGACTCTCACTCACATAGCTTGTATAAAGATGCAGTATTGACAATTCTCCGAACTACATGATCATGGCGGCGGTCCCCTCGGCCCCCATGGACTGCCCGGCCCCACCCTCAAGATAAAACGAAACACCTGAATATTGTTCGTGATCCACAACGTATACGTACTGACGTGTCCTCGATTCACCCAATCATACAGTACACCAATCAGCGATTTGATCACCTCCCAAGGCACCGGAGCGTTGCCCTCAAATGCCAGTTCGATCTCGCCAATGCGAAACGTTCCGCCATGCGGCAAGGGCGCGGTACTGAGCGCGATGAAGTTGGTGCAGTCGGCGATGGCCTTGTTGTAGAGGTTGGCTATGGCGCCGGCGGCCCAGAAGCTGGGGGCGACGGGCTCGAAGAGCTCGACGGCGGCGGTCCAGCCTGGGAGGCCGAGATCGAACCAGGGCGAGGGGGCCCGTTTGGCGAGGGATGAGTGCGGGTCGGTACGTGGAGGGAGGCCGTGTGGTGCTGAGAATGAGATTGGTGTTCTGCTGTAGAGATCGAGGTCATGGTCAGAGACTGGGAAGGCGCTAGAAGGGGTGAGCCAGGTCAGGCAGAAGAGTGAGGCTTGGATCAGAAAAGGGCGCATTGTGGACTAAACCAGATGGCTCAAACGGATTTATGTTGTTCATTGCTAATTCTGGTGGCCTTATATGATGTTGAGTCGCTTCTCGTCCCGAGCATGCGGGTCGCGTGTGTTTTGTCGGGTATTTGTCTCTCGGGCTGTACACTCAATACATATATGCCGCACCGACCAATCGATCAGCCGCTGATGGCTTGTGTTTCAGATAAGCTTAGGAAGATGAGAAGTAAGACGAGCCGCGTTCAGCCTTGCTTCGGAATCAGAAGACTGCCCTTGATGCTATTTTAGACTTTGAGGTGACAAAATTGAAGGATACAAATCTCCAGAGTACCAAGTCTGTATTCGCTTTTGCAGTGGTACGCATGTCCAAGGTAAAGAGAGACTCCGCTGAGGCAGGCCAGTGCCCCAACGAAACGCAATGAAGGTGCCAAAATTTTATTCCGAGAGAAGAACGTACAGTGGCCACAACAGATCGAGACTGCTTACACTCATTACTAGTTAGATCGATTCCATCGTAGTAGCGTGGACTCTTCCGAGATCAGGATGGCACATGTCGAGAGTTCGCATGAGATGGCAGAAGAGCAGGCGACTTCATCAACTTCTGGAGGTCCATCCTGGATTACTCATTCCATACCAACGGGGCCGGGCATCAAAGTCAGCTCTTCAAATCTCTCGGAAACTCGAGTTCTCCTCCGCGAAGTATTTCATGCGCAGGCGGGGCTCTGTTTCCAAGGCTGACGGAACCAAGTACTCAATGCTTTGCACTACTGAAAATTGTTTTGACAAAATAGCGATGGATCGACAAGACATACATAGTTGAGGCCGTGGGGGTGCCAAGCAATTAGCGCCGACAGCCAGCGAACCTAAGCGGTTCAAATCGGTCGCCATTACATTCTTCCATTCTTCATCAATCCGAGAACTGGTTTCTACATCGGGTTTCGAGGTTGGCATGAAAAAGACATCTATCGGTGCGCGTTCGTCCCTTCATATGCATGGTCCAATCGCGATGGAATGCGATAGTGGCTACAAGGCCGTTGTCGAGGTCGACATGACATATGCCAGCGATTTCGACTAGGATTTGCGCAGTGAGCCCGACGTTGGAGCTTCTCCGTTGTCACCCTCACCATTACTTTACGTACCTCAAGACTGAGGCCGAACTATGGGCAATACGGTACCGATACTGCTTATTAACTCCTAGCATGGTCCAAACAAGTACCCGCGACCATGGCCCCCTCGACACGAAGATACAAATCTCTTCACGGCAACGCGTCAAAGCTCCTGCAGCGAAAAACAAGAAGCCTCGCCCCAGGAAAAGGTAGCGCCAAGAAGCGCGATTACGATACTGCTGAGCCCAAGAGTGACGAGAATTCGGGGGACAACGAAAACAATGCCCCAGGCCCGGTGGTTAAGAAAGCTAAGCAAGGCAATAAGGGCACCAGAATCCAGGCTCCTGGAAGCCCAAACCAGAGCAAATCAGCATCTGATGTGAACACAAACAAGGCACAAGACATCATGTCAAAGTACAGGACTCTGCCGCTATTCGACATGAATTTACTCAAGCCTACCAAAGCAACCTCTGAGACGGTCCTTGCGTTCGTGCTTGAGGCAATGTTGATCTCTGCGTGCATATCCCACAAGCTTGCCTACAAGAGCGTCAAGTGCCTAATTGAAGTAGGATACTATGATGCTCGCACGCAGAAGAAGAGTAGCTGGGAGAAGAGGACCGAGGTCCTGACCAAAGGAGGTTATACTTCATATCATGAAAAGACTGCCACAACTTTGGGGAGGTTGGCGGAATTTGTCTTGAATGAATACGGTAGGTCTTTATATGCGTATTATTGCGGTTTATGAATCAAATTTTTTCTCTGCTTCAACGCCTCACAACTGTAAGTACGTTTGACCATTGGCATGCTTACATTCAGTGACACTGCGCTATGACACATCTGCTGAATACTTGGTCCCGGGGGTTATCTAAACAACGATATTAAGCGTGCAGACTCGCCACCTTTCGAAGTGCGCGACATGATTAAAGGCATCGAGGAAATAAGTAAAGTGAGCACATATATCTTCTTCGACATCGCGCAAGGAGTCTGGCCGAACCATGCGGCGTTCATCAATCCCCGCAGCTTCAAATCAGCCAAGCAATGCGGCATCGGTAGCGACGTCGACGACCTGTGGCAGTAGACCGGGAAAGACACCGTCGAGATCTTTAAGCTTAGCTAGGCATTGACAACGATTCGACTGGAAAAGAAGAGAAGCGAGTTCCTGCGATCACATGGCCGTACTTTGACCCGAGCATTCTATATAACGATTGATTCGGCAACGGAACATTTTCGCTAGAACGACCGGCTATAGAAAGTATCATGGCATGCCACTATCCGGCATCAACGTAAGCGTTTGAGGCTATCATTATCAAGTTTTGTCTGTTTTCTGTGAAAAGCATGATGCTCTGTATTAGGTCAATTCCTGATGGTGCTGGTCAAATGGTGGCATGGGGTGTCTTTTCTTTTTCCTGCAGATGTAATTTGGTTTTCCGCCTTAAAATGCTACTCCTTGATGAGATGTGAACATGTTTGTATCATGCTTTTGGTTTTCTCACCATTTCGTCTAATTATCCATTCGTTCCTCAAATCAACGGTTGGGCTATTTTATGTTGCATTTTCACAGTGTCTTTAAAGTCCACTTTCTATGTCATCAAGGTTGCCACACCGAGGTGGCACCACCATTCTCTAGCTCTGTTACGGATCTTTCTATCTTCCTGTCCAGGCCTACAGCTTTGGTGTCCTTCGTCCAAGGTATCGTCCGCTATGGAAGGGCCGGAGATGGAGTCGGGCCGGATCAAGGATCACGACACATCATGACGTTTTGACAGACGCGAGATGCGCCAATCACGACTCACCTACTGCAGTCTGCTTGTATTTACATCATCATCTGTCTTCACATGTGCTCCATTCTTCCATGAAGCTTCCCCTCTCCACACGAGTCCTCTTTTCCAGATCGACCAGGATTCCACGCACTGTCAGATTGACTCCGTCCTGTCAGCTCTTGACTCCTCAAATTCAAGTTATACAAGCTCGAGCATACGCTTTACCATTCGGTATGGAGGCTGTCAAGCAAACTATTGCCCAGAACTTCGGTGGTGATGCAAGCCATAAGATCGTTTCCGAGGACCAGCAATTTGCTCTCGACCAAACACCCAACCTTGAGGGCAAAGTAGCTATTGTCACCGGTGGCTCGCAAGGCATTGGCTATGGCTGTACGCATACAATGCTGTCCAAGGGCGTGAAGAAGCTCTTCATTCTTTCAATGACTAAGGAGGTGGTCGATGGCGCGACTAACGCTATCAAGGAAGAGATGGGACAGAAAGTAGCAGACAGGGTGACCTGGCTGCATTGCGATCTGTCAGATTGGCATCAAGTCACGGAGGTGGCAGAAAAGATCGCAAATAGCACTGATCGAATTGACATTTTGATCAACAATGCGGGGAGAGGGATCATGACCTACCAGCTGACTAGCTACGGCATCGACCGCCATGTGTGTTGGAGCTGGAATCCTCGATCCTTGTTGCATCAAACTGACCGTGTCCCAGATGGCCCTAAACCACATTGGCCATGTCATCCTCACCAGCCATCTCCTACCAATCCTGAAGAAGACCGCCGAGAGTGGCAACACCGTCCGCATTGTCAATACAGCCTCGAATGCCCACCAGGCCTCACCATCAGATACGAAATTCGAGTCTGTGCAAGAATTAAATCAAGATCTCGGACCCAACGGCCAGTATGGAAGATCGAAGCTTGCTGGCATCCTTTACTCCCGATACCTCAACAAACACTTGACCTCTGCGTATCCAAAGATCCTCGTAAATGCAATCCACCCGGGCTTTGTCCAGACCAAGATGTCGACGGAAGATATCCACGAGCCTTTCCCTCTCGGCGGGTATGCGATGTCGGTGGGCATGGTGCCATTCAAAAAGGATCAATTCCAGGGTGCTGTAAGTACAATGTTCGCGGCGACGAAGACGGAGAAGAGTGGGCAATACATCTGCCCACCAGCGGTTCCGGAGAGCGGCAGTGATTTGTCGCAGAACATGGAATTGGCGGAGCAGTTGATGAAATTGACAGTAGAAATCGTGAAGGAAAAGACGTACAGTGACTCGGTTGCAAAGGGGTGTCCGTTCAAGACCTACTGATCGGGGTTTGAAGGAAAAGATTTATATCGTATACGGGTCAAAGATGCTGTGCACATATAGGGATAATTAGCAATGAGCGAGCTCTTGAACAATCCCAAATAGCATGGACACTTCAATGAGGTATCTTACATTTACCTCGATCGACCCTGCCTTCGGAGTTTAAGGCTATCTTTTTCTCCGGAGAGGCACATTCCGTCAAGCAACTTGATGGACGTCGTCAGTGGGGCTGAGCAGTCTTTCGCTACAGGCAACATCTTTTCTACTCGCAATAATCGTCCCCAATGAGTTAATAAGAAAGCTGTCTGGTTCATATGGTACAGAACCTTGATTGTACCAGATAGAATAATTCCCCATCCCCTCCCTGCCCCGCCTTCGCCGCCCCTCCTCCACAACAACAATCCTCAAAGCTTTGCGCCAACCACAACAATGAATGTGATTAAGCTCCAGAGGTATGCCATCTACCATAATCAGATGCATTAATCTGGGGGCCCTTCAGATCTGCCATGCTACTGCTGATGAAAGCATTGCTAAAACTTCTCCTCCGCCAGAAAATACCCTCAATTCCACCAAGCCGATATTTTCAGTCTCCAAGATGCCTTTCGCAAGCTCGATGTCGACGACAAAGGATACATTGACGAAGCGACGGTCATTAAGGCTACCCAGACATCGGAGAGGCAGCCCTACGATGTGGTTAGGCAGGCGCTGAAAGAGGTGGAGCTGGATAGCTCGAGGAGAGTAGAGCTTGACGATTACGTCGATGTATGCTTCATACTCCATTGGAACTTGGACGAGTCACTCTAAAAGGTGGAACGACTGACTGTCGTTTTCTGTAGCTCATATCCAAAGTCCGTGGTTCATCGCCAGCCCAGAAGCGCATGTCCACAGGCCGAGTCCGCGGAATGAGCGATGCTACCAACAACCAGAACAACAGCAATAATGCGCCGTCATCGGGTCATCAATCGAAGAGCAGTGTATCTGGCAGGATACAGGTTCAAGGCTCGTCGGCCAATGTCACCCACACCATCAATGAGGATGAGCGAACCGAATTTACAAGACACATCAACGCCGTGCTGGCTGGAGATCCTGACATTGGCAACCGCCTACCCTTTCCTACGGATACCTTTGAGATGTTCGACGAGTGCAGAGATGGATTGGTGCTGGCTAAGCTCATCAACGACAGCGTTCCAGACACAATTGACGAACGTGTGCTGAATAGACCAGGCAAAAAAATCAAGACACTGAATGCATTCCATATGACAGAGAATAACAACATTGTCATCAACTCGGCAAAAGGTATCGGATGCTCGGTAGTCAATATTGGAAGCGGAGACATCATCGAAGTACGCGAGCACTTGATACTAGGCATGATTTGGCAGATCATTCGGAGAGGGTTACTCAGCAAGGTCGATATCAAGCTACATCCTGAGCTCTATAGGCTGCTGGAAGAAGATGAAACACTTGAGCAGTTCTTGAGATTACCGCCCGAGCAGATCCTACTGAGATGGTTCAACTATCACCTTAAGAATGCAAAATGGAATCGAACGTACATTGACCCCTTCTCAACCGTGCTTGCTATCAAGCTAATCCAATGCAGCGTCCAAAATTTCTCCCACGACGTCAAAGACGGCGAGAACTACACCATCCTCCTTAGCCAACTCGCCCCCTCCCTCTGCGACCGCACCCCCTTACAAACCCGCGACCTGCATCAACGCGCCGAACAAGTCCTCTCCAACGCCGACAAGCTCGACTGCCGCAAATTCCTGTCCCCCACCTCTCTTGTCGCCGGCAACCCCAAACTCAACCTGGCCTTCGTCGCCAATCTATTCAACAACCACCCGGGCCTGGACCCCATCACCGAAGAAGAGAAAGCCCAAGTCGAAGACTTCGACGCCGAGGGCGAGCGCGAAGCCCGCGTCTTCACGCTATGGCTCAACTCCCTCGACGTGCAGCCGGCGGTGAACTCCCTCTTCGACGACCTCCGCGACGGTACCATCCTGCTGCAAGCTTACGACAAAGTCATCCCGGGCAGCGTCAACTGGCGGCATGCTAATAAACCACCACCTTCCGGCGGCGAGCTCATGCGCTTCAAGGCCGTCGAGAACACCAACTACGCCATCGAGCTCGGCAAGCAGATGCGCTTTTCACTCGTCGGCGTCCAAGGCGCCGACATCACCGATGGCCAGCGCACCCTCACCCTTGGCCTCGTCTGGCAGCTCATGCGCCGCGACATCTCCGAGACGTTGTCCGCGCTCGCGCAGCGTCTGGGTAAACGCGAGATCACCGACACCGAGATGATCAAGTGGGCCAACGAGCAGAGCAAAAAGGGCGGCCGAGGATCCAGCATCCGCTCTTTCAAAGACGGGGCGATCGGCAGCGGCGTGTTCCTGCTGGATGTGCTGAACGGGATGAAGAGCAGCTATGTGGATTATGAGCTTGTGACGCAGGGCCGCACGGACGAGGAGGCGTACATGAATGCCAAGTTGGCGATTAGTATTGCAAGGAAGATGGGGGCGACGATCTGGCTGGTGCCGGAGGATATCTGCCAGGTGCGCAGTCGGCTGGTTGTTACTTTTATTGGTGAGTCTACCCTTCTCGACTTGTTATTCCTCTTCGGGAGTGTCTTGATACGCGGCTGGGGATGCTGATTCGCTTGTGACAGGTTCTCTGATGGCGACGGCCGAGAAGATGTAAGGTCTGCCTCGACGGAAAAGCTGTATGCTAGAGTGGATGTAGCTCACTTCAGCAGAACCATTCATACGATATGTAACATCATGCATTTCATACCACTGCGAAGTTCCTCCTTCTACTCAGTGCTATCGCTGGCCCTACAAGATAGTAGTGCCTCTCATGCTCCCGCTCTCGTCCCCATCTGCCCTTGAGGTTGCTTTTTTACGAATACCGTATTGCATAAACACGCTCAGAATATCCCACACCAATTTTCCTATGTTCCCTTTTCTTTCGAAATCGGATCATTGGTTAAGGTTATATTACGCAACGCTTCTTAGCATATTTTTGGTAATATGGGTTTGAATTTTTGACGGGGGGGTTGATAGAAGTGTTTTGAGGAGAAGTGGAATTGGGGAGTTGAGAGTTCGATGACTTGACGACTTGATAACTCGATGATTTGAGAGCTTGATAATTCGATCTGACGGTTTGACGATTCGACGATTTGACGACGTGGGGATTTGACGATTTGACGACTTCGCGATTTGACGATTTGACGATTTGGCGATTTGATAACTCGATGGTCTGAGAGCTCGACGATTTGGCGATTTGGCGATTTGGCGAGTTGACAGTTTTGCTCCTAAAAGCTTCACGAGTTGACAGCTCAACAATCTCTACTTAGATAACTTATTCACTCGACGACTGGATGACTCCACCACTTTTTTTCTTTTCCACTTTCCCCTTTCTTGTTCTCTCTTCTCTTCTTCTTTCCTCTTGCTTTCTTTCTTTTTCTCTCTTTCTTCTCTTCTTCTCTTCTCCTCTCTTTTTCACTTTAACCCATTTTTCACTCTCGTCTTTCTTCTCTTCCCAATTTCCCTCCTTCATGTCTTTTTCTCTTTCTATCTTTTTTCTATTCAATTTATCTTCTCTATTACTCTCTTCCCCTATAAAGCCTCGATCTAGTTCGACAAAGTCACGAAATGGCGAGTTGTTCGAACTGACCCGCTATATAAAAGGTTCGAGTAGGGGAGAGAAGTGAGAAGAGAAGCATCAAAGAAATATTAAAAAGATGGGAGCGAGAAGAACTGAAAATGAGAAAGAGATAATCGGAGAAGACAAGAGAGAGCCTAAGGAGAAAATAGAATAAAAGATTGAGAAGAGAGAGAGAGGGAAAGAGTAAGAGTAAGAATAGATGAACAATAAGAGTAAAAGAAGGAGAGAAAAAGAGTAAGAACAAATGAACAAGAAGAATAGGAGTAAAAGAAGGAGAGAGTGAGAGTGGTGCTCGATAGATAGACAGAGGCTGGAAGAGACAAGTTAGCGAAGGATTTGTGCGTGGTGGAGCGAAGAAGATTATGATGTTGGGATTGAGATGCGTGCTATGCTGATCGAAAGATTCGTTTATTGCTCTTTCTTCCCCCCTTCCTTAAACGCCCTTCCAGGTCTGAAGCTCCTATAGCACTGCCTCAGAAATGCCTGCTCCTCGAACAACACAACCATCCCATACGGTCCCGCCACACCCGCCCACTTGACCACATCCATGAATCCCCCCTCAAAACTCCCTTCTACCCGCCTCAGCAACACCCAGCTCACGACCCCACCCACCAGCGTCGCGGTCCCCGGCCTCAGATGCCGAACCTCCAGCCGCTCGCCCCTTTCCCCAAGATACGCCTGCACGAACCCCCAGCTCCACCATATCCGCGCCGCCATGCCCATGCAGTTCGCCGCTACCAGCCCCTTCGCACCCCATCCGCACACCCTCAGCACGAGATACCCGCTCCCGACGAAGGCGGCGCTGCAGGCGAACCACCATGCTGATTGCGTGCGTAGTTGCGCGGTCGTGGCCGTGGCGGAGACGAAGGCTTCGAGGATGCCGTTGAGGGCGAGGAGGGGGATGTAGTAGCAGTAGGCGGCAAGGACGGCGGGGGCCTCGGTGTGGGACCAGCGGGGGCCGGCGATGGTGCGCAGGGCGAGGGGGGCGAGGGTCGGGGCGAGGGAGAGGATGAGGGTGGAGAGGAGGAGGTAGAAGTGTAGGAGGGTGGTGAGGAAGGTGGTGGCTTGGGTGGTGGGGTTGGGGGGTGAATTCTGGGGGTTTGGGGAGGGTGATTTGTTGTTGGTGGGCGGGGCCTGGGTGTTTAGGAGGCGGGCGAAGAATGAGCGGGAGGATTCCTCGATGGGTTGGAAGAGGATGCGGGCGATGAGGCCGCCGTAGTTGGCGGCGAGGGCGTAGGCGCCTTGGGCGGAGAGGGGGGTGAAAAGTGTGATTAGGTAGGAGTCGCCGTTCGTGAGGAGCTGCTTCAGGATCGATTGGCTATACAGGTTTCCCGCCAGGTTGACGAGGGGTTTGGAGAAGAGCGAGAGGTAGAGATTGGGGTTGGTGGGTAGTGCTTGGGGAGCGATGGAGAAGCGGTTTTCGAATGCGAGCGCGATGACGGTGGAAAGGTATACGGCGTTGAGGACTAATGCGTAGCCTAGTTGACCGAAGGCGAAAGGCAGAACGCCAAGTTCGGTGTTGGTCCTGTTGGCCCAGATGGCTACAGCGCATGTAATGATGCATTTGGTGGTGGTCGCGAACGTTTCTGCTGAGGCGCGGGTCGAGTAGAGCATTTGCTGCTGCGCGATGGCGAAGCATGGCTCGTTGAAGAGCTCTAGTATTGTGGCTACGATGTAGCCATGCAATGCTTCGTAGATGAACGGCGTTTGCAGGACTGCCTCGTCGGCGCTTTTGACGTAGACGAACGAAATGATCCAGGCCAATGGCAGTCCGATGGCGATGGCGATATATGTGAGGTTGACCGTCTCTTGAGCTCGCTTTTTCGACACATAGTTATTTGCTAATCTCCTCCTAAAGGTATCTCTGTCCGCTCCCTGCGCTCTCTGCTCCCTAGGGTCCTCTTGAGCTTCGTCGTGGGTCTGGCGCTGTAATGCAACTCGAATGCTCTCGCAAGAGAAGTACAGCGTAGAGCTGGAGAAAAGGTCTAACTGTGTAGAGACACCGAGGATCGCTGGGGACAGGTAACGGAGAAGAACTTGGTTGATTATGAAGGTTATAATCCGAGATCCAACTTTCAGCAGGACTAGGTACGTCGCTCCTTGAGCCGACTTTGCGAGGAGCGGATTTGCGCTGGGCCCGAATGGATCTTTCCGAGCGTCACCATCAGCTTTGGACATTGTTGTGGAAAACGTGGTTCATAGCAGGTGCTGCAGGCGCTAGTTCTTACACTGATTAGCAGGCATCGGTCAAAGGAGTTGAGAAGTTAATACTGGCTTGAAGCGACGGGTTTCCATCATGGCCCGGCTGTCTCGTCTTGCGCAGAGCGTTACGATTTCAGCTAGGAAGCTTGCTCCTGAAATGCAGTCCAGTTGATTTCTGCACCCCGAAGAAATTATTTACGGAGCACTCTACTTAGTTGTTGCTCTTAGGCGCCAGCAGCCCTAGCCTAAATTAAGCGAGCCCACCATGTTTTCCACGCTAAGGATTTCGATGTCCCGCCCTAACGAACTTCAACCTCACCCTCTATTGTGAGACCTATCTTCGATACTCTACAACAACCGGCAAGATGGGTAAGTAATCAACTCTCGAGTCGTCTCGAAGCAATCTCCCCTCCCGACGGATAGCACAGAGCAGCAGGCCCTCGAGCGCCTGAGCCCCTCAATGCGAGCTCAAGCACAGCACCCACCTCCACGCATCTGCTCAACGCTGCACCTCACGTTCTGAGACCAGCAGCTGACTCTCTGTTCTCTCCAGGTATCGATCTCGACGCCCACCACGTGCGCAGCACGCATCGCAAAGCGCCCAAAAGCGACAACGTCTACCTCAAGCTCCTCGTCAAGCTCTACCGCTTCCTAGCCCGTACGTCTCTCTTCTCCCCTCCACCCTCTTCCCATCCAACATCCTAACCCATTCCCCCCCCCACAGGCCGCACCACCTCCCCCTTCAACCGCGTCGTCCTCCGCCGCCTCTTCACCTCCCGCATCAACCGCCCCCCCATGTCCCTCAGCCGCCTCACGAAAATGGCCCGGCCCGAGAAGACCCTCGTCGTCGTCGGCACCGTCACGGACGACACGCGCCTGCTGAAAATCCCGAAGCTGACGGTCGCGGCGCTGCACTTCACGGCCACGGCGCGCGCGAGGATCGAGAAGGCGGGGGGGGAGTGTCTGACGCTGGACCAGTTGGCGTTGAAGGCGCCGACGGGGGCGAATACGCTATTGTTGAGGGGGCCGAAGAATGCGAGGGAGGCGGTGAAGCATTTTGGGTTTGGACCGCATAAGCATAAGGTATGTCTTGCGCAGGGTTTTCTTTTTGGTGATTGGACTTCGGCTTGGGGAGGACAGCACTCATGAAGCTAAAGAGTCGTCCTGGTGCTTGCTCCGGTTGGATTGGGAGATGGAAGGCTAACACATTCTCCGTACCGCAGAAACCGAAAATCGAGAGCAAAGGCCGCAAATTCGAGAGGGCCCGTGGGAGGAGACGATCCCGCGGTTTCAAGGTCTAGATGCTCATTGCCATCTTACCGATGGGTAGACACCTCTGAGACCATGGAGTGGGAGAATTCGGTGCTGGCAAGATGGATGGAAGCTGTGGGGGAGATGATGCTTATGCTGCTTTGCTGTAGCTAGTCAGCCGAAAATCTGAAGTCTGAGTGTTGGGTGAAGAATCTCTGCTGCTGTTGTTCGCTTTCAATCGTGCAATATGGTGCGAATCTGAAAATGAGTATCGGTCTAGGGATCTGTGCTGTTGTTCCCTCTCTATCGTGCACTATGGTGCGAGTGTGCTGAAGAAGGTTGGATCGTTCGAGTCTCAAATTGGTGGTACTGTCTGCTGTCGTCGGTGATATGTTTTTACAGTTTGAAAGCCTTTTTCCTATCTTCCTCTAACATCTACAGCCATTTCTAGAGCGTCTATATATGCAAAGCCGACGTGCTCACTTTAGCCTCTCCATGCATATCCACACCAGTTTTATCCCCCCACTTCCAGCGACCACCCTTCGAAATCCCCTTCCACAACTCATCCCAACACTCATTCTCCCCTCTCTAGACCCTACGCATCACCCTCCATCTTTCATCCCTTTCTAAACCCTATCACCCCATTTCCATCCATTCCTCAATCAAACCTAATCTTCACCCCCTCCCTCCTCTCCCCCTCCCCCACCTCCTTAGCAAACGCCCCATAAAGCCCATGTTCCCTCTTCTTCACCGTCCCCCCAAAATCCAACAGCTCCTTCGGAACCACCTGCCCCGCCGCCCTCAAAACATTGACCAACGCCCCACTCTGCCCCTTATCATTCACCGTAAACAGCGTAATCGCCAACCCCTCCTTGCCCGCCCGCCCCGTCCTCCCAATCCTATGCACGTAATCCTCCGCCGTCAGCGGGAACGTGATATTCAGCACGAGCTTCACCTCCGGGATATCGAGCCCGCGGGCCGCAACGTCCGTGGCCACGAGGAGCGGGCAGCTCCCGCTTTTGAAGGCTTCGAGGCTGGCGAGCCGTGCGGCTTGGGGCATATCCCCGTGGATGGCGGCGACGGCGAGGCCGCGCGCGCGGAGGAAGGATTCGACGCGCGTGGCTTCTTTCTTGTAGAGGCAGAAGGCGAGGATGCGGCCTTTGGGTTGGTGGGATTTGATGATCTGCAGCATGCGCGCTTGCTTGTCGAGGGGGGCCACGACCTCGACTTTCTGGACGATGCGCGTGTTGGCGCGGAGCTCGCCCGTGGGGTTGTTGGCGCCGATGGCGATGTGTACGGGGGAGGTGGTGAAGGTGGAGGCGAGGGCGCGGACGGAGGGCGGCCAGGTGGCGGTGAACATGAGGGTTTGGCGGCCGGAGGTGGTGGAGGGCGTGTGCGTGAGGATGTTGCGGATTTGGTCTTCGAAGCCGGTGTCGAGCATGCGGTCGGCTTCGTCGAGGACGAGGTAGTGCACGGAGGAGAGGTCGGCGTAGCCTTCGTCAATGAGGTCGTTGAGGCGGCCGGGGGTGGCGACTATGATGTGGGCGGTTGCGAGAGCGGTGCGTTGGGTGTCTTTGGGGACTCCCCCGTAGATGCAGGCGGTGGAGAGGCCGGCAGGCGTGGCGAGGGAAGAAAGTTGTTCGTGGATCTGGATGGCGAGTTCGCGGGTGGGGGAGATGATGACTGCTCGAGCTGAGGAGGTGGATTTATGTTGGTTCTTCTGCTTGTCTCTTACATTTGCTGTGGAAGACCGGAGTGAGCGTATGCACGGAACACCAAAGGCCAAGGTCTTGCCGGATCCGGTCTCTGCCACGCCAATGACATCGCGGCCGGAGAAGAGAAACGGCCAGGAGGCGGACTGGATCGGTGTTGGGGATTTGAAGGCGGCGAATGGGGAGGGGGTGGCCGAGAAATTTGGAGTCAGGTGGGAGAAGGAGATGATGGGTCGAAGTGGTGTGGTTGATGTAGGATCTGTGATGGTAATGAAGTTCTCATTGAGGTAGGTGGTGATGGATGATTCAGGGAGGGAGGTGAGAGCAGCGGCTTCTTTGTATTGCGAGTCCTTCGTAGGTCTAGCGGTTGATGGCGGTTTAGAAGTCTCTGAACTACCTTTACTGCCCTTGGCACCATGTGAAATGGCTGTGAGAGGCGTTGTAGCAGCCGCATCTTGTTCTGCAGTCTTTGCAGCCTTTAGCTTCTTTCTCTTCGCTTTCTCAGCTTTGCGAGCAGCTTTAGCAGTCTGTTCTTCGCTCTCCTGCGTTTTGGTATCATCGCCAACGTGTGTTTCTCCTTCGACATCTTCCCCCGGCGGGTCGCTAACATTCGCTCTTGTCTCTTGCGCTTCGTCTGGTATGAGCATATCCGTTGCTTGAGCTGTGCGTTTGACCATTCCGTTTTCTGACGCCTTCGAGCTATCTTTGGCCTTGCTCTTCCTTGCCGCCTTCTCAGCTTTACGGGCCGCCTTCGCAGCTGCTTTGTCTTCATCTGAGTCTTTGACCACGCCTTCGTCCGCTGGAGTTTCTCCTACTTCGTTCAAAATTTCTCCATTATTCTGCATAGCTCTCCGCACCATATCTGCAACATCTTGTCTCTTGAGCCCTCCGACAGCTGCCTCCTCGACCTTCCTATCCTTTTTATCCTTCTTCTTCCGTTCCTTCTTAGGCTTTTTTACGCCTTCGGTACCCTCCACATCTTTCAATTCCATATGCTCAGTCCCGTTGACTGGCCCAGGTAATCCTCCATCCTCAGCGCCATTGATCGATCGCTGTTCCTCCCTCTTCAACCTCTTCCTTTCTTTTCTTTCCTCTCCAGAAAATTTAGCTTCGGATGCAACGCCGTTTGCTTCCGGTTTCACTGTATGATGTTTGACCTTCGCCTTCTTGCGCTCTGTACCGTCAAGGTCTTCCAAAGGCCGTTTCGCCATTTTGCGCTGGTAAAAGGCGATGCGCCCTCAAAGAAATGCAGAGGTTCATAAAGATTTTTGGTCCGAAGTTTATCCGTAAAGTCAAACCCTATTTGTTGCCCAAGTAGGTTGGGTTATAAGTACTGTATCGTAGATTCTTAACGTTGTTTCAATTAACCAAGGCAAAGGCTTCAATGATTTTCTTCTTTATGTTAATAGTCTTCACTGGTCGTCCAGCTCCTTATAGTTGCATCAATACCAACCCCCAAGATAGGAATGATTGAGCAGGCCAACGCATGGAGCAGAACCGAGGAGCTGAGTGTAATAGGAATACTTTATGTGAAAAGCCATCCTGTCTACCTGTATCGAGCAATTGCAATACCGTCTCCCAAAAGAATCTTCGCTCAAACACCTGCTATGCGCCCAATGCCACCGGGATATACATGCAATCAGCTTCCCATAAGAATTATTGTAGCCAGCACCCTTTTAATGAACCAAGAAATGTATAGATCAAAGCTGCCCCGAGCATAGCCGAATCACGCTGCAGGTGCACCATCAGGCTGACCGAGACTGACAAAGAAGTCGCGCGTCATCTCAAAGCTTAGCCAGCTGCTGGCCATGCTGGGGGCAACTTTGAGAAGGTTGGGGACGATGCCCTTGTAGAGACCGCGAAGGCCTTCTTGACTGACAATCATGGTTATGGCGTCCAAGACTGATTTGTATTGGTAGCCCACCCCGGACATGGTGTTTATTTGAAATCTTCGTCGGAGCACGTCACTGTGGGACGTCAGTGGTTGTAATGGATACCTAGGAATTTCGCGTACAATGGATAGGTACAAGTCTGCGCCACCGCGCCGGAGATAGCTCCAGCAGCGAGCTTCCGCAATACTGGCGGGTTCTTCTCTCCCTCGGGCGTAAAGTAACGCCTGACAGACTCGTAAACCATAAAGTTGAGTCCAACCTAAGTTTTCCGTAAGCAAGAACCCCTCCATGGACCTGCTGTTTTACATACGTAAGGCGCGACGCCAGCTACTGTTGGTAGTATGCCCCTGTAAAGAGCCAAGAAGCCGCCTTCCGTCCTGTACATCATGGCCATGGTAGCCCACATGCCTGGAAGCTTTTCACTCGACGCTTCCTTAAATGTAGATAAGGAGACAGATTGTATCGATAGGCGTGTTCGTACGATATCAAGAGGGTAGGTGAAGGTAACGGAGGTGATACCAGCCGCGCCACCGCATAACAGCCGTCTTAGAGGTGAGAGATCGGCGCCTGGTGTGGGCTCGACGAACTAGTATGGAGAGCGTAAGCCGCCGAAGTTGAATTCGGAGATGCGCATGCATTATGCGTCTTGACTCCAAGGTTACTTGCTCACCCTCTTGTAGAAATTGTAGCTCCCAAACTGTACAGCCGAGTACGGCACGATCCGTACACAATTCGTGCCATTCCCTCTCATCAGGCCTCTCCAACCTTCGTCTCTCCACATCTTCGCAAGACCCTTCCCGACAGATAGTTTGTATTCGTTCCTACCAGCACTCTGTATCTGAAATAAGATCTTTAGGCGCTCTAACGGCGAAACCACGGTTCTTGACGCTGCGCCTGCGACGCCTCCGGCGAGGAAAGCCGCGAACACTGGTTGCGACACGGTGTGTCTTAGTTGTATGAGGCGCGATAGCGGGGCCGGTACGGTGTCTCCCTCGGTCCCTGGCACGGGCGAAGGAGACTTTCTACCCAAGCTCATCGTGACGGCTTAGGGTGTGGGTTTCTAGTCGGTGTAGTATGGTGATGGGATCATAGAATATCGGAGAATTCCACGGTGACGGCAAATTTCAAGGAACCTTGGAATATATCAGGTGTGATGTTGCTTTGGCCAGTCGTGCGTTTTGCACAAACAAGGGGCTAAGTCGTGGCGGTATAAAGTGAAGGTGAGCATGCGATCTGGATTGACGTGGCAATTGCGACAGAGAGATGTCCTCGTTGTGTACGGGGTAGGCGTCCATGAAAAGGAAGTAAGAATGAAGTCTCTGCCCGTCTGACTTTACCATAAGATGTGGAACGTGCTCAGGGAAAATGCGCGTGTTGTTCAAAATCGTTTGGCTAACCCCTTTCAGGTTTCGGCATCAACAGCCGATATGCCGGATGGGCTTCGCAAGTAAAGTGGCTCGAGTGGGTTCTTAGGTGTCCTAAAGTACATGCCTGCAAGTATGAACTTTCGTTACCTACGGCAGATTGTTCCTCTTGCAGCAGTTTGGATCGATAGAGTTAGGGAACATTGCAAGTGACAGCGATTTGACTCCAGATCCACGGCATAGTGTTCTCCATCTAACGTTCAGATCGTTACGGAGTGACAAGTCCAGTCCTCTCAACTGCATGTGAAATACACTCATGAGTCTCCGAGAACACTGATGGAGCTTCCAATCCGCATGTTGCTAACCACAGCCCGCAAAAAGCCAGCTAAGAGCCGGTACACATGCCCAATGCCCGATCATGCCCTGCTACCCGTGCTCTGGTATCAATTTCTCTACCACCTTGCGCTTACCTCCACTCAAGCCATGGCAGGCTGCTGCACCGGCGTCTCCATCACAGTCTCTACATCAATCTTCGGCATAGTAGCGCCTGTGCCCGCAAGGTTCGTAGTGGCGGCCTTAGGATTCTTGGTGTAGTAGTTCGAGATAGCGGATTTGATGGCATCCTCAGCCAGCATCGAACAGTGTACTGCGATTGAAAATATCAGCATTGCTCACACGCGCTTACTGCTATCCATCTAAGCACTCACGTTTGACAGGTGGGAGGCAAAGTTCCCGTGCAATCTCTGTGTTCCTAATCTTGCCCGCATCCTCCAACGTCATCCCTCTCACCAGCTCAGTCAAGTACGAGCTGCTTGCGATAGCACTTCCACATCCGAATGTCTTGAATTTGACATCGCTGATCCTGTTGTCATTCGGATCGACTTTGATTTGTAGCTTCATGACGTCTCCGCAGGCGGGTGCGCCGACTAGACCAGTGCCTACGTCGCTGTCGTTCTTGTTCATGGACCCGACATTGCGAGGCGATGAGTAGTGGTCGAGAACTTTCTCATGATAGGTTCTTCTGACTGTGAGTGCCGCAGGCGAGGCGATATGTGCAGCGGGTGAAAGGATGGAGGGGCGAGCGGTGGAAGAGACTATGCGGCTCAGTGTGCGAGGGGCGGTGGTGAGCGTCCGACGTAGTATGGTAGCCATGATCTCTAGCTGAAGCTGTTTATGAGAACTTTGTAGGTGTTTAGGGAAGGTAGGATTTGGGAATTCGAGGCCGCCCTCAAAGGTCGGTTATGACCGAATGTGGCGTCCCGCACGTGATCTAGAGCTTCGTCCAATCAGCAACGATGAACTGTAGTCGCCCATCAGATTTTCCATCTCTACTGTCACTGCGTTTAGGATTTGAGGTTCTTTAAAGTTGATGTGTAAAGAAGATGATGCTCGCATTGGCTACATCTATTGAGCCTGTTCTAACCCATCTGTTGCAGTAGCTTTGCAAGATACGTTTGCGTTTGCTAGGATCAACCGTCACAACGCCCACGCTATGCTTGTGGTATCCGTAAGTCATCGCTCATGCTCGCTTATGATCAAACCGCCAGTATGCCCCATTGTGCAAAGATCTCAGATATCCACCATCATGTCCTCATCCATAGTCATGAAGTCGCCTGTCCCTTCATCCACACCGGTCCCAGAGCCTTCCTTCTGACTGGCCACCTTCTTGGACCACTCCAGGTACTCTTTGGTAAGGCCGAGCTTGTGATCAGACTCGCGGATGCGGAGATTGAGGGCCTCGATCTTATCCTTCAAATCAATGATGTCTGCGAATTGTTGGTTTTCCGACGGTTCCTCTTCAGCCTCGTCGAAGAAACGTAAGTCCCAGGCACCAGCGTCGCTTCCGGTTTCCGTTAGAAAACCCTTTAGCCCACCAGACGCGATCAAACCCTTGACGTAGTTTGCAGTCTCGGTAGCATCGACGAACGTCGATGAAGTTTTGCTGAGAACATCAGAGATCTTTAGCTTGCCGTAAGTTTTGCCAAGCTTCAGTACAGTGAAGCGACGGAATGCCCCGATGACTTGGTTCATGAGTCCATGATTCGTGTCCTAAAGCACATGAGAACCAATGTTACTACAGGCGGGGAGGGGACACTCACATCCTGCCAGACCTGAGCACCTGCGTTGGCTTCTGCAATCAGGGTAGACGCGTCCGTCTCATTGACGATACCTTCTTGAAATATGTCCGCGAGGGCATCATATGCTCTTGCAAGGCTTCGATAGAGCTTGGCGGCATGTGAAGTCGTCGTCTTAGGCATTGGGAGTGGCTTGTGGATATTGTCAGTCGGATTCCCAGCAGACAAGGGAATGGTGTACTCACGCCTCCATGTGCGAGAATCCCGACAAGGACTCGCTTCTTGTACGCCTCCACCTGAATCATGCTGAGCTTGTTGTTAATCGGCCAGATCACTGCGATCTCGTAGAAGTGCAACGCGCGCTCCCAGTCTTTGAGGCCAGTGTAGATCATGCCTCCCAGGAGGAAATACTGAAGATGGTCCTTGTAGTCTGACTTATTGGTGAGGCCGGAAGTGTACGTGATGTATGTGGAGCTAGATTCATGCTGCGAGCAAGGATACGGGTGGAGTGCATTGTGTGCCGCGCTGTCGGAGGTGACTGGAAACGCGAAAATATCTTTGTCAAGGACGGGCTTCGCGGCTGCAAACTCGCGAGACTCAAGGCAGAGACGGACGAAAGTCAGGTGCGTAGACGTGAAGCATGAGCCCGAAGGGTCGAGGCGCAAGATCGCGGATTTGATGGGTTGAATCGCTACCGACGGCTATTTGAGAGATAAGCGGGGGATTGATGAAGATTGGCAGAAGTATGCTAGATTGTTACCATGGAAGCCTTGCGTGCCGTTGATTCAAATGCCGCAATCAACTGCCCGAGCTCGGGTCCAGCATAGCGTATCTGAACAGGGTCGAAGTTCTCCACGAAGTGCAACGCCGGCTCCCACAGTCGACCGCCGGGCAGCAAAGCTCTATTTGGGCCGCTGCTGACGGACTTGCCTTGAGAGCTGCTGATATGGGCGAGGAGGGCGTAAAGGTAGGGCAGCGTATGGTCCGGTAGAATTAAGAACTAGTAGATGCGTGTCAAGTCAGCCATCAAGTTGAGCTTGCGTTGTACTGGGCACCGCATGTCAGTGCTGAGGTCTTCTTACATCGAGTAGATCCTCGCCAGTGGATACCCCTCCAGTGAGCTTCTTGCCTGAGGTCGCGTTCAAGACCTGAACAACAGCGCGGACCTGCTTGTCATAGTCCTTGTCGGACAATGGCACCGTCGGAGGAGGATTGGGAGGAAAAGACAGCACTTGCTGCAAGATGCCGTCCATGTTGAGCTCGTCAATTACATCATATAGAAGTTCGACATCGTCACAAATGTCCAGGAGGAGGGCATCACCAGGTATAACCGGAGATATCCCGCGCGGGTAGTTAGCTGCCGCCGCGGGCCGCTGATAACCCTGGTTAGCATTCATGACTCTGTACGACCTTGTACTTCCTTTGTGCAGAACCACTTTCAGGTTGTATTGCGGATCAGAATAGAAACTTGGTTGTGGGGGGAAAAAGAAAATCGGGCAAGATGTCACTAACAGATTCATCACCCCTCCAAATTGCCAGAAGCGCGTCAATAGCCTCCCGAAGTCTCGCCGTACTGCCAACAAAAGCCAGAAACAACGCTCTTACAGCCATCCACCAAGCGCTTGCCAATGCCAGCAAGTCTATCTTAGCAGCCAACGCAAACGATCTGGATCTAGCTACGAAAGCTGCTGAGAATGGCGAACTTAGCCAGAGCGTCCTCAAACGCCTGGATCTGGGTAGGAAGGGCAAATTCGAGGACATGTTACAGGGGATTCTAGATGTTCGGGACCTCGAAGATCCATGTAAGTCTGTCGTTCAAACGAGATAAGCAAGGGCTGACAGTCATGGTGGGCTGCAGAGGAGCTTTGCACCACAGTAAGAGCGCCTCGAGTGTATCACATGCTGCCTCGAGACGATACGCCAACACCGAAGCAGCGACATCTACGCTGTGGTGCATGGCTTTTCCAAGCGCCGCGCCCATTCAGTAAATAAGACGACCTTAAAGACCAAACTTGATGAAGGATTGATTCTTGAAAGGAGGACCTGCCCAATTGGGGTCCTCCTGATCATTTTCGAAGCTCGGCCGGAAGTCATTGCCAACATTACTTCCCTGGCCATCAAATCAGGCAACGCAGCTATTCTCAAAGGTTGCTCCCATCTAAGCGACAAGAGTATAACATTACTAAAGCAATGCAGGAGGCAAAGAGTCGACCGAAACGTTCAAGACCATCTCAACCATCATATCCGACGCCATAGCTTCGACCGAAGTCCCCAACGCCTCAATCCAACTAGTAATCTCCCGACAAGACATCGGCTCCCTCCTTTCTCTCGACAAACATATCGACCTGGTCATCCCTCGCGGCGGCAACGACTTAGTCCGCAACGTCAAGTCCCAAACCAGCATCCCCGTCCTCGGCCACGCCGACGGCCTCTGCAGCATCTACATCCACGGCGACGCCGACCCCTCGATGGCCGTCAAAGTCGTTCTCGACGCGAAACTGAACTACACCGCGGCCTGCAACTCTGTCGAAACCATACTCGTCGACCCTGCCGCCCTTGAGACCATCCTCCCGAAAGTCGCCTCCGCTCTCCTCGAAAACGACGTCTCCCTCCGCTGCGACGAAGCGTCCCATGCCTCTCTGTCGCAGCAGCTGTCTAAAGCGCAAGCCGTCATCCTGCAACACTCCACCAAAGCCGACTACGCGACCGAATTCCTCGACCTCATCCTCGCCATCAAGACCCTCCCGGCCACCCCCACCCCCACCGCAGCCGTCGACCTCGCTGCCGCGCACATCAACACCCACTCCTCGCACCACACCGACGCCATCCTAACCTCCGACGCAGCCATCGCAGAGCGCTTCCTCGACCGCGTGGACAGCGCATGCGTATTCTGGAATACCAGCACCAGGATGGCGGACGGAATGCGCTTTGGGTTTGGGACCGAGGTGGGGATCAGTACGAATAAGATCCATGCTAGGGGACCTGTGGGCCTGGAGGGGTTGTGTATCTATAAGTATAGGGTTAAGGGCACGGGGCAGGTTGCGGGGGAGTATGGGGAGGGGGCCGGGGAGAGGAAGTTCGTGCATGAGGGGCTGCTTTAGATGTAGCATAGCTATTACCTTACAAAAGTATTGTATATGCACACAGAATTCAATCCCCAATCCCATCCACAAGTCCTTACACCCATCTCATCCGCCCGTTTCATCCCTCTGCCATCACCTCCCCCATATAGCACATCAAACCCCGCCCCTGCATCCTCCCCCAAGCCACCAGCAAAATCCACCACACGGCTCTTTCACTCTCTCAACGCCACGAATTCACAAAAATAACTCCACACCAGAATTATCCTAGAAGCACCTCATACCCTCTCCTCCATATTCCCCACTCCCCACTCCCCAACCCCTCCCCATTTTCCAACCCAGTCAACACCCCACATCAAGCAGCCTCCGCACCCCCTCCGCACAACGTAATGGCACCTCAGCGCTCCATCTCACACCACCCCCGGAAACCGCCAAAACTCCCCAGAGACACGACGACGGAAAGGATGTTTGGCGGTATGGATTGGTGATGAACGGCGATAGGGTCTAGGTCCGTCGACGATTTGGCAGCCCTCCTCATCCGCTATACCCCTCCTCCCCCTAGCTAGCACCATACCCAGAAGTCTCAAATTTCAATAAAGAAACGCTATAGAATACAGCACGCGAGATACCGTCTGTGCTTTGAGTAATTATCCGCACTTTCAAAGAGGCGGCACGCCAGAAATAACATGAAGATAGAGGGATCAAACAGGGATAATCTGTTGGAGAAGAGGTGGGTTGTTGGATTGGATTGGGGAATTGAAGGAAGCGATGGGGGTTGGAGGGAAGAGGGATGAGGGATTTTGTTAGGGTTTTGTTGAGATGGGATGCTATGGGTGTAGGAGAGGGGAGGGGGTTTTGTGATGGGTTTGGATGGGGCTTTGATGGGGTTTTGAGGGGGATGGTGGTGATTGGGGTTTTGCTAAGATGGGATGCGTGATAAAGTTGATTTATGATCTGTGCATTCGAGGAGGAGTATTGAGGGATCGATGCTGTCTGTTTGGTGTTCACTATGTTTCAGTAGGAAGGGGGATGAGTGTATTGAAAAGAGCTAGAGCGAAGAGAGAAACGAGTTGCTTTCGTTCTTGTTGATAGGGATAGAAGAAGGTACTTGAGTTGATAGACTCACTCCTTGCTGAGTACGGAAGCACGATGGAGTAGGTGTACAATGAGGCGATCCGGAATGAAGTGTTGGGGACGCCAGTTGAACTTGGCATCTGTGTGATATTCCAAAGATGTAGTCGAAGTGCTCTACTGGGTCTTACGAATCCGACGTCAGTGTAAGAACGAGGATACGCAAGATAAATGCTAGCAGTAAAGGAAAAAAATTTCCTTGCGATTCTCAACGAATTCCTCTGATAGGAGCTCCAAGGCCATAACTCTCCTATATTGCTACTACACACTCTCTCCCTTTCTTTGCCGTTGTCTGCAGAGTCTGAGCTTGTAGCATTTTTTCATGAGGTCGGAAAGCTGACGTGGAGCTATATGGCTTTTCGGTCGATCGCCTCGACCTTGGTCTTTCTACTGCCACGCTGGGGGTGTCGATTGCTGAGGGGAGGGAACTTGGAAGACGAGAGATAGTATTGAAGGGGTATCAGTTCGCTGAATGATCAAGTATCCCATGCGCCGGCACGATGCACTTTTCAAAGGTCTATCGTACCACACATGAGTTCAGGACTTCCTAGGAGCTTCGCTCTTGGAAATTTTGATTGAGTGAGAGGTATGCTTTAACGGGTTGCCTCTTCAGCTATGGGTCTTCATTGGTGATTCAGTCCATCAATTCTCCGCCTTTGCGTTCTTTTATACTTGCCAAGCATTGAGTGCACCACTTCGTGCCAACGCATGGGATAGACACCGATGAATGCCGTCAGCGGAGATAGGAGGATGTGCCCAATAGGCAGTAAGGTGTCGCGAAGCCTTCGAAAATATGGTATAGCCGCTTGATCTGGTTACATGTCCTGAAAGTCCAAGAGGCAGAGTTTTGTGCCGCACCTCTGGATAGAGCGAGTACTGGGAGGACGTCGCTTGCTGTTCGCTCTTGCCATACCCATAAGTCGATAGCCCAGCGAAGGACCCATGCAAGATAGCGGACGATCAAAACAACGAGGTAAATAGCGTGTTTGAAGCCGTACCATGATGTTGATAGGGAGCCCCTATGCGTACCCGTTTGTTGCTATCCGGACCAGGACAGGTTTTCTCTATTCTATGCCTCGGCAAGAAATTGCGCACCATTGATCCTAAATCGGCGGTTTTGAATAAAACGGTTCAACGAGAAAGTGATGGGCAGATTGATCAGTGAAGATCCAAAGCTAAAGAGGCAAAATGTCAAAGCATTCCACTTGCACGGGCAAGGGACCTAGAAAAGCAGCGAGCAAACCAACTCGGATATTGAAAATTTTACGCTATTGACCCTCGACCCTTGAAAGGTGCAGCATGTAGGAAGCAAAAACTTGCCGTGGTCCAGATAGTAAGTTAGGGTACGAACAGAGGCTCCCTATTGATATTACCGCCGCTCGTTGAGAAATTTGTCTTGCCAAGCTGTCCAAAGCCAACGAGAGAGGCGTTCCTTGAATCCGAAGATAATGGTAGCGCTTACAATGAGTATAGTGGTGCTGCCGCAGACAGCCCAGAAATACCGTTCAGTCTTGTCAGTGTCGACGATACCTCGAACATTCATACCAAAATAGGAAGTGAAGAATGATAGCGGAAGGAAGACGATAGTCACAACGGTGAAGACTAGGATCGCTCTATTGTTGGATTCTGCTAGTAAGGCGACTTCGTTCTGCTCGATGGTTTTGAGCTGAAAAAGCTGAGTGGAAGATTAGCTGGGCCTGGTATCGGCGTCACTATAGTTTCGGAGCCCGACAGACTTACAACATTAAGTGATGACGTCAGGTCCTTCAACAAACGAGGAAGTTGGTCCAATGGCTCCTGAAGGATTTCTATAGCATCACCCACCCTTTGAATCAGAGTTTCTTTGCTTGGGCTCGTAGAAGGGCCAATGCTGCCAGACTCGGCTAACGGCGTGTCCATCTTCCTGCAATGCAGAGCTAGCTTCTTTAAGAAGTCCAACTTCTGCTCGAATATGTCGTGGATCTGGGAGATCTCGTCCATACAGGCTATGTATTCGCGAACCAGCTCTACACTCTCAAGACGCCTTAATTTAGAACCCCGGCGATTTTTCTGTTGGCTTTTAGCGAGGTACTCGAAGGACGGTGATTTGAGCCTACGAGATCTCGAATTATCGGTCGGTAGGCATCCCATATCTCTGGCATATTCGAATATCGCCTGCTGTGAGGCGCTACAACCAGCTCAGTTACAAGATACACCATAAACCACCTCGGGTCTTCGACTCCTTGGGCCGTTAGGTGCGCCAGGATCTTACGAAGTCTGATAAGCGCGGATTCTTCGCTGAAATTGTCAAAGATACGGGGCGGTAGCCCGAGCCCTCGCAAAATAGGATTGCGTAGATGATGAACCCCTAATGGAGGTGAGAGGGAGAGAAGGAACCCTGCACGTTTTCTGTTAGATTCAACCTAGCTGAGAGTGACCTTTGCTTACCGTCACTTCGGGGAAGACATTGGAGTGGATCTCTCACGAAGACTGCTCCTTCGTATTTCGGGTGTCGAGGCAGCATCGGTGCTTCGATGCTCAATGCTGGAGGGTTCGTGCCAATGTCTGTATCGTGTATGCTGGCACGCGTTCCTTCGCTTAGCTGCCACGGCAAATCGGCACGGACCATGTCCCAAAAGCCCCTACCAATATCGAGGTGGAAATACTTCCCCTCTATGTCGTCGTGCAGAGGGGAATACTCATGTTCCCCCAGATTGAGATTATCGAGTGTTGAGGTTAGCGTTGGGAAGCTGCAGAGAATGTTGAAGACGTCTAGCTGATCTTGCAAGTATCGTTCATCCTTGAGGCTCGATATCTCCGTCGATAAGCTCCGAGCAGCGTGTTTGAATTTACGATGTTTTGACGAGAGAGGCCCTTCATCGAGGAATCTCTCTGCGATGCTCTGTGATACTCCTCAAGATTCAGCGAGCTGGAATACATACACAAGAAAGAAAACGTCGGATTTCCTACAGCATGTACCAAACCAGTACCCAGTGGTACATGGCTTTTCATGGTCCGGCAATCAGCTCAGGACATCTGGTGGCTTTATGGAATCTTACATCCAACGCAAGGTTACTCCATCCGGTTTTTCCCTCCAGACTTTTTTTAGTGTCAGAGTGTACATATAATATGGTGGCGGTTCAAAATTTATGACCTACACTTGTACGCTTGAAAGAGAGGCACAGATGAGGTCTCGCAGAGTCCAACGCCAGACTTGCAGCTGAAATCGCAGATAGTCGCGGTAAGCTTCGCACGTGGGGGAAAGAAAAAGGTCGCTAGAGCTAACAGCTCTGCGTGACTAGGACACGGGGTTCTGGTCGAGTAGATGCAGCTCAGAATGTACTTTGTGGGACTTCTGCGACGGTTCTTGTCCCACTCGTGCCATGCTCTTAGTTTCTTGAGGATCTTGCGCTGGATTCCTAGGTCCCATAAGGCTTGAAGTTCCTGGTCGGGTCTAGGGCGTATTGCATACCGCTGCGCCCCCGCAGTAATGAGATCTTGAGGAGTCTGGGATAGGTGTGGCGTCGGTGAGAGAGCTTCGACAGACAAATCCGCCGCACTGTATGTAACGACGACGCTTGTTAAAGGCGCTATGACTTCACGGTGGTCTGAAAGAGATCCCAAGTTGGGCAATGGATGCACGGCCATGCTCACATAACAATCGTTGTTACCATGAAGAGCTTATTTGCATTTCTCGTGGAACAAGATCCTTTTTTGCTCCAAAAAGCCAGAATGACAGCCTCGTCGTGGCGATGCTAGCATGCCGAGCCAGCAACGTCAGGGTGGGGGGACTAAGTCGCGGAATCATCGACTTGTCGTGCAGCATCATATCGGGAAGCACTGTAAGTCTGCTCATTTGCCGAATCAAGAGTCATCGATGATATCCCTTCCCATCCTACTTAACGTCTCCTCGACTTCGAACGGCACCACCGGTCCCACGGTCCGTCTTCCCGTCTTCCCGTCTTCCCGTTAGCGCTACAAACGCCAAGACCTTGTCTAATAACCCTCTAGTGTAGAGACTTTCTCACCTGTTCCGACAATTGGAGTATTTCACGATACGACTTCATTAGGTCCAGCCCATTTGAATCTAACTACGGTCGCGATACTGCAGTGATATAAAATATTGTAAGTGTACTTTAAGTATAAGTAGGTACTCGAGGAGAATAATTGCGCTATTTGCGCACTTGTCCGAAAATGGCCTCCCTCTTTACAAATCTCTCTGTGCAGCCCATACTGTCTGTTCGAACCACTGGGGAACCCTGGTGAATGAATAGCTTGCTGAATGAAGACTGCGTCTTTGCTCTAGAGTTAGTGCTGTTCTAGGTTACACTTGACGAATCGGAGAAGAAGGCTCCAAAGCTCGGTACACTGTCGAACAAGGCAACCTCCCTGTCTAGTCGATGCACGCCTGCCCCCCTTATAGTATAGCAGCGACACCCACAACCCCCATCATACCGGCACCGACAGCCATCACCGCAGCAGTCACTTGAGCGCCCGCACCCCCTGAACTTGGCTTTGTGCTTGTCGCCGTCGCCGCTGTCACTTTACTTGAGCTCGAGCTCATACTGGTCGACGTTGCGCCACTAGCACTCGTACTCGTGGATTGTGGAGAGCTACTCGCTCCAGTCGAAGATACCATACTGCTTCCGCTCGCTGCGCTGGTGAGAGCGGTCATAAGGTCTGTGGGGAGACTGGTGTCGGTGCCGACGATGGAGTTGAGCTGGCTGGATAGGGAGGCAGGGATGAAGACGGAGCCGAGAGAGCTGGGGTTTGCAAGGGCGGCAGAGCCAATTGACGAACCAAGGCTTTCAGCGGCGGAGGTTTGAGAAGGGGTCTAGGGTTGTTATCAGTCTTTGGGGGAAGAGGGATTGGTGGAAAAGGGGGAGGTAGGTGGACTCACCAAGCCTAGGTCGCCGATAGAGCTCACGAGGTTGTCGCCGGATTGAGCTGAGGCGAGGGTAGTGAAGAGGCAAAGGGCAAGGGCTGTGAAAGTTCTGGAATGCATGTTTTGTGGGTCTGGGAGAAGTATAACTTTTGTCAAGAATAACGGATCGGAAGACAAGATGTCAAGTAGATGTAAGGAGGATAATCGAGGACTAAGGTATACGTTGTGGGAAAAACAGAAGTGGAAGGAGATGAGAACTGTCCTGTTTTTATCGATATTTGTTTCACAGCGGCGCCCTGCATGGAACCTGCTGGGGTGGCAACGATTACATTCTTCGGCGAAGCTTACTGTACAGCTCACCTCGTAACAGCATCGCCGTCCTTCAAGTGTCAAAAATAGATGCCACGACCCCTTCAAGGAGAACGACTGGTGACCAAATGTTACGAGTCAGCACAGCCCAACTGTAGCTCGCGCTTGTCTAGCATACATGTAGGTAGACGCGCTTCGGTTGCTTGGCGCCAAGAGGAGGATTAAATCTCCGACAGACTGCGCCTACCTGCTCCAATACTAACATCCACTACTGGGACTTGCCTCATTGTTTAATGTTGCTTCATAGCCTTCGGCTCATTTCGGGCTTTGTCTGTTGGTTATCTTGCTGTTTGTTAAGGTCCTCTCTTATGTCGAAAATGTAAGTAATCCTGCAAATCCTCTTGTGACTTCAGGTACACGTACTCCTCAATGCATTGTTTGATTTTGCTTCTCTGTAAATGTATAAGTCTTTGCTCGTCCTTGTGGCCACTCTCCTAGTTTCCAGTTCTGCAGAATATGCCTACGGAGTTGATCACTGGTACTTTCTGCGATACAGTCTACCTCCTGGATCGGAATTGACGTCCCTGTCGGGGGAATTGGTAGTCCCCGCCTTGAGACCGGTCGATGAAGGCACCTACTATGTCTGGCCAGGTTTGCAGACCGAGAACTTTGATGGAATCTATCAGAACGTCTTGCATGGCAACGGTACCGACCACTGGGACTTCTATGGTGGCTATTGCTGTAATGCTCCTTACCTGCCCTGGGGTCATAATTTGGAAGCCGACAAAGGAGAGATTCTTTCATTCAGTAATATAAAAAATGCTACCTCCTGGAGGACCATCGACAAAAGAGAGAAGACGGGAACCAATGCCGTCAATGACTTTCCAGAGCTAAGTGCGTGTGCTCTTTGCGATTACGTCGAGTATGCTTGATAAAATCATGCAGCTCTGATCATGCAGCTCCGGGTCCTAGTTGCTAACCAAGTGCTTTCTTCGATTAGTGAATAAAACCTTTACTCGGCCAGTCTTCGCAGTTGAGCTGTATGACCCTGCAGATTGGGACTTCGGCCCTGTAACTTTTCAAAACATTGTCATTGTACGTTGAACACCTATTATATCTCCATATGCGCGATCTCTACATCTCCATTCTACAACGATGACTATGTTGACACGCAACCAGACAGCCACGGGACAGAACACCAGCTGGTGTAACAACGACCCAGAAGACTACTCCAATGCAGTCAATTACACCGTGACTGGTGCAAGGGCGACCGCAGACAGCACAGGAGTCACCTGTCTTATCGACAGTGTTGTCCTGCATAATCCTCAGAATGGGACCACGGCCTCGACAACACCAGCAACTATACCAAAAACAGCACCAAATCATAATGGAGCTGCGAAGATGGCACCTTCAGTATATACTATTATTGGCTCATCATCGGTAATAGTGCTGGCCGTCATTGAGTCTTTTGTGTGGCCATGGCCATGGTCATGAGCAAACGGTATGCACACCACAGGCATTTGTTTACAAGGTGGAAGGAGAAGCACGACAGTATCCTGAATCATCCAAGAAGTGGAATGCAGTCAGGGGCTGGAGCTAGTGATAGCCGCGTTGTACATAATCGAAGGGCGATCTGGGTCGCTCTTGGTTCCCATAACCAGACAATCTGTGGGCGGAGACCAAAAAGCCTATTTCATCACAGTATAGAATCCCCGTCATCCGTAACACTTGTCGAAACAACCGCTCGAGAATTATTATCGGTATTATTTCAAGTAGGCTATACTCATAACAACTCTCACCTGCTTTGTGACTTGTCAGACGTTGAATTGTTCGCTGCACCACACCTCTCACGTGACTTCCTCCTGATCAGGCGTTCCGACGGAACCGACGATCAACTCTCAGCCGCAGCTCCGCCTCCTCAGGATTTGTTTCACAAGACGCACCCATATGCAAAGGCCCTATACCCCCCATAGCCTTGAAATGCGGACGTCGCGTCGCATTGCATGGCGACCAGAATGATCTACCTCGAGGACAAGGCTCACATTATACAGATTTTTGATACGGCTCAAAGTCAGTCATGACTTTTGGCCTGGCTGCACAGCGCCCGTTCAAGCATCACCCTAGGTGACCCACGCGCTTTCACGATTCTTTTCTGCTGAGGCTAGGTGGTATGGTACATTCAGCTCTGTCCATTGTCTTATCATTGGCCTTCCTTAGATGCATGTTCATCCTGCGAAGACTTTGGCTGAGGCACGGCCCCCAATGGGAAGGGCTGAATCCCACCCAAATTACCTCCGTAATGTGGCACACCTATATGAGGCCTGATGCCTTCCTCCTGAGACCAATTGCTGTAGCTGACCTGTCATCTGTAGTGTACAAGGCTGTGGGTATCAGGCATACACTGCCTACCTCTCCGCTGGTCTTCCGTTTTTGTTTTATAAACTCTCTCTCTTTCTCTCCCAAGTCCACACCGATTAGAAACCGCATGTTCCGGAAACACACCCAGAAATAATACACAGAATATTCAACACCCAGAGATTACACCCCACACATTCTTCTACCATGTCTTGGAACAACTCCCTCTTCGACTGCTTCGACCCGCTCGGATCCTGTATGCTCTTTCCCCCACTCAACCAACCACAGAACATTGATCGATCGTAACCCTTAGGCTGCCTCGCAACATGGTGTCCCTGCGTTATCTACGGGAAAACCCGTGACCGTCAAAAGAACCCGGGTACAGACAGCCCCAGCGGCTGCAATGGCAGCGTAAGTCACCAAACCCATTGTTCTCCCAGGATGCCCTAAGTTTCTCAATGCAGCCTCCTGCCACTCTCTTTCAATGGCATCACTGACATGTTTCCTCCAGTGCTGCGGCTGGTACTGCCTCGCTAACTGCGCCCTCGCTCCCTTCCTACAATGCTCGAACCGCGGCAAAATTCGAAACAAGTACAACATCGATGGCAACCCCTGCACCGACTGCCTGGTCTCATTCTGCTGCACTTGCTGCGACTTGATCCAGCAGGACAAGGAGGTTAAGGAGAGGGAACAGGCGGCGCCGGCGGGATATCAGAGGCCCCCACAGATGATGTATACGCAGCCGGCGTAGCAATTAGAGGGGGATGTGGAGAAGGGGAGGGTGAGGAGCAGCAAGAGGATTAGTGTCCTTATGGGCATGGGGGAGTTGGGGATTGTAGGTAATTGAGCGAGGCGATGGGTTGGCTTGCTGTGCTGCTCGTACGTTGGACGTTTGAGAATTGGAGGGTGCACTCGATCGCAATTACTCATATCATCACCGTACTCTGAGTTTGAAGCACTCGCTTTTGCGTTTTCTTATCACCTCTGCTTGAAATCCGTCCCATCAAAAGTCTTGGCACTGACGTACCCAAACTCTACGCGTCTTCCGCCTCCTGCACCCCAATTGCCATTCGCCACCAGCACCACCCTCCCCCCCCAACATTCCTACCTTAGCGTCTCTCCAACTCTCCAACCCCCACCACCCCTGACAATGCCTCGCGGCACCAGAAAATCCAACGATGAGCCCACACGAGGTACGCGCCCCCCCCCCCCTGCCCCAACCCCAAACCTCACATCCCCCCCCTGCATCGCACCCCAAACCTAACTCCCAACGAGGCAAAAAACGCCCCTCCGCCTCCCACACCGAAGCCTACCTCTCCGACGACGGCTTCGTAGCCGATGGCTCCCATGACGGAGGACCCAAGAAGAAGACCAAGACGGCGACAAAGAAACCCCGTGCACCACAGGCGAAGGTCAAGTCGGGAGAGGAGGAGTCTTGGGAGGTTGGTGTGCCCCTTGCGTGTTGGGGAAGAGTGGGGCGGGAAGGGGAGGGGAAGGGGGAAGGGGGAAGGGGGAAGGGGGAAGAGGGGTGGTATTTGAGGGAGGGGGGTGCTTCTAGGGCGAGGCTGCGCTGACGGTATGATGTGGTAGTTGACCGACAAGCGACGCGTGCAGATCTCGGAGTTCAAGGGCATGCAGATGGTTGCGATCCGGGAGTTTTATGAGAAGGATGGGGAGATGCTGCCGGCGAAGAAGGTATGCCGCCTCCCTACTCCCTCTAATTGCCCCCTTTCTTCCATAGCTTGTTTCTTCCGCTCTGCTTGCAATTCGCCTTACCTCATTCCTACTCACAAGCCCTTTCATCTCTCCATATCCCACACCCTGGTGGGTTGGTGCAAAGATTCCGTATTGACAGCCTCAGGGCATCTCCCTCACAGTCCCACAATACAACGCCCTCGTCGCCCTCCTCCCACAGATCGAGACCTCCCTTACTGCCAAAGGCGAGAGTGTCGTGCGGCCGGACTACGACGGGACAGCCGCGCCAGCGGCACCCAAAAACAAACAAGCCGAAACAGCGGGGGAAGAGACAGACGGAGAAGAAGTGGGAGCAGATGAAGAGAAGACGGAAGGGAAGAAGAACTTTGAGGCTACGAGTGAGGAGGAGGAGGAATAGCCTAGATCTAAGTGAATGGATCATTGTGTGGAGTGGTATATGGCTTCTCAGCCTGGAGTGTGTGGTATTGGGCGAGGATTTGGGGGTTATGTGTGTGAGGATGCTTTTGAGTGGGTGGTGCGCGGATGATACCCTGCTTGTAGTTGCATACTATGGGAGTTTTATTAGTTTTCTGCAGACTCCACTATCTGCTTGATAAAGCTCGCTTGAACAGCTGTCGGTCACTATCTTCTGATTCGCTCCGCTGCTTGTGTTCTTGTATGGACACACATGCTGGCACCAAGAACCTTGTTCCCAAACCATTACGGCGCTTGCTTCTGGGAACTTCAACATAAGCGTTGTTGATAGACCGGAGAAATCTTCGGATTGAGCATCTACCATTGTGAAGGAAGCTGATTCATAGCCATTCACAGTAATTACGCATTTCCTGTCTCGCTCTACGAGTATCAAGTAAAGTGTACTTCCCAGGACGTCGATCAGGTGTTAGTTGACGCTCAAAGGGCGGAAGTGCTGGCAATATAGAAACTATAGGATATTCTAGGACGAGAGCTTGTTCCGACCGAAACTTCACTGGTAGGGATCTAAAGCTTCCCAAATCCAAACTCGTGTTCGAAAGTGAGTTATAGACGAGTGGTACAAAGTGATCAGAGCAAGGGCGGCGTGCTGGAATGGTCGTATAAATGAGTTGTTCATCCTCGATTGCCCAGAAAAGCGGCAGGCACTCCAATCTCCACACGCCTTGTTCTTGTCTGTACTCTCACACCGAAGCAGCCACTGGAGTTGAAAGGTTAGCGTCACAATTGAAGCGATGTGCAATTATACAGCCCTGCTCATTTTCAACGCTTTGGTAGTCTCACATATCAATTGTAGTTTCTTTTATGAGATCGGTGTACCTTGGAACACCGTATGACTTGGATTAAACAAGTTAGAAACTTGGTTATGATACCTGTGAGACGGCCCCGCGAGTTCAGATCTCCAACCTCCAGCTGTGCTTGGTCTCTAAATGGACGTAGATGCTGCGACGTTTGCTTTGAGGCACCTTGATGAACCGACGCCCCTTGGAGAGAGCTCTATCTCGAAGGGTCGCTACGCTGACGCCGCACCGGGAAAGACCTCAGGGATGCGATAGCGGACTGTAAATTAAAGCGAGGGAATTGGGGAGGTCTGAGGCGGATGAGAGTCATTGTGTGCGGGATTTAAGGCGGGTGCCGCGGCCGCTTCCTTGACGTCTGGGAGGACGGGAGTTGAGCATAGAATTTTTACTGGTTACGCAAAGGATAATTCGTTCCGTAGTCCTCATTGAGGGTCTGCGGGGGAACCGAGATCACTCTGTGCTAATCAGGCAAAAGCGATCCGAAGTCCAAAGGGGAAATAAGTTGACTCAGTACAGCATCCGCCACTTCGTGTCGGCGTGTAATCAACGAAGAGATTTGCGTTCGAGCATTGTTCTATGCCGTAGCGGTGCTGTTCGAAGCGGTATCGTTTGAGCCAGCACTTATGGACGCCGAACCATTCGAAGCAGCAGAGTAATGCGTCGGCGGACACACCCCCGTGCACACCTGGCTCGCAATATAATTGACCGTCAAAATCCCCTCCGTATCCGGATCATTGTCCCCCGACAACGGCACGCTGCCACAAAGGGTGCAGCCGTGCGCATGCAGCTCCGCCAGCTTCTGCTTGATGAGCGTTCCGTTGGTGCCAGCCGCCGAGACGCTACCCTGCGTGAAGGCACAGATCCCGCCGAGGAAGTATTCGCCTTGCGGCAGGCAGAGGATGTGCGCGCCGGGAGCGTAGATGTCGGTGTCGTGGATGGGGCCGCAGATGAATGGGGGAGATTCGCAGATGGCGGTGGTGCCGTTGGCGAAGGCGACGAAGATGGAGATGATGTCCGGGTTTAGAGAGGAGGGGCCGTATTGGCAAAAGGCGGAGCCGCGGCAGTTGATACCAAGGGCGAAGGCGGTAGGAAAGACGAGTGAGAGGAGTAAGAGCATCATGGTGCTTAGGATGGAAAAGAGTGAGTTGTGAGATAGACTAAGGCTTGAGATAGACTATGGTTTAAGATAGACTAAGGTGTGGGACAGTCCGGGAGAGAGTAGAATACGAAGGAGACAGGACGCAAGAGAGGAATTTGAGCATGATGGTGCTCATAACTCAATGACGAGCATTGCGGTGACGGTAAAGCACTTAATTGGGAAATAAGAGCGATAAGAGGAAGGGGTAAAGACATATCAGGTAGAGTGCGCCATTAGAATATCTGCCTCTGGCGCGCCAAGGGCTGCTTCAAGCGCCTACATGGCAGCAACATCCTAGCCTTATCTACAGACCTTTACCAGGTATAAGCCGCCGTAGGCAATCGAGTATTGCACCTGCTCGAATGTAGGAATAGATGTCCACCTCGACATACGTCAACTAGCTTGATGTTAGCAATGAATCAACGCGAGATCCCTTACAACTCCAGAAGTAGCTTCTCTAGACACAAGGCGATGGGTTTTTCTCCCCTTCGACCGTGCAGGGAGGTATGTAAGAGAATCATTATAATCCCTATGGAAGAAGACAAGCGTACGTCTATCCCCTATCATAGCCATGGCTGGCTAATCTTCACGATCCTGACGTATTTTCCATAGGTAGAACGAAGAGGGTGCACGGGACATCACAGGACCATCAAAACTGCTTGGTAGCATCCGCTTTCTTCGCTGTGGAAAGTGCTGTGATATTACTTATAACTCAGGCTGAGCAACACAACAATCTGGGAGCGCATCCGCTATTTGCAAGACTGAAATCGTTTTGGTATGAATGCAGTACAGTGACGAGACAAAGGGAGTATATGGGATAGTATTAAGGGTGATGTGGAAGGAGAGAAAAGAGTGAAGATTAAGAAGAATTTCAACTTTATATCCCTTGGAAGGTCTATGATCAGAAATCAGAATGCTATCAACCTCGATGGGGCTTAGAGTAGTTCCGCCGGGATCCCTCGGGCCGCAGAAGCCATTCGATGTAAAATGTACGGAGTATTTACAATTACAGCCATTATCTGTCTATTCATTGACAGCCCCAACCGATCATAGAGATTGCCTTCCCAAATTTAGAAGCTCTCCTTACTTTTCTTCGCCGCTTATGGCGACCATGTTCGGCGCCTTGAATCGCTTCATCTCCCGCCTTGACTCCGATAGTCCAACTCAGAGCTCGCGGAATGGCCAATCCGCGTCAGGTTTCCAGGTGCTGCGCAATAAAAATCTTGAGATACCCATTGAGCCTTGGTATGACTACGTAAGTGGTATCAACGGCCGACAGATTGTAGATCAGCCTCCTCTCTCGTTGTACTTGGACTTGGCTGACATAGTTGACAGGATAGCTCCGACCCGAATCTCTTCGCGACTGAGATCCGGAATTGTGCTGGCAGTAATGCGACTATAGATCTCTGGAGTGCCAAGGTTTGTATTCTTCTGCATCATGCCCTCAGAAACTTGGCTGAGACAGCGGACGAACAGGGTCAACGCGTACGAACCCTCTCCATCCCCGTCCCCAGCCCCTCGCCTACCCTTGGCTTGACGCTCCAGTACGCCCCACTCGCCCTTACAGAGAATGTCTGGCACATTCTCGATGTCACTCCATCCTCACCTGCCGATCTCGCTGGCCTCCTCCCCTATGGCGACTACATTGTTGGTACACCAGAAGGTGCTGTACATGGAGAAGCAGGTCTAGGCGAATTGGTTGAGGATTATCTTGGACGATCGTTGCGACTATATGTCTACAACCATGAATACGGCGTCACGCGAACAGTGGAGATATTGCCTAATCGGGGTTGGGGAGGTACGGGTGCATTAGGATGCGTGCTGGGCTACGGGGCGTTGCATCGGTTGCCAGCCCCGCTGAGTGAGCCACCGGCTGGGCCAGGGGAGACGTTGTTCGAAACAGCAAGGTTCAGCAACGAAGAAGGCCGGCCGACCTCGCGTTCGCCCTCGATACCGTACCAGCCATCGCCACAACAGCAGGCAAATGACTTCATGGTGCCGGCAGCCATGGATCTGCCCCCACCTTCAGGTCGATCAGCACCGACTTCTCTGGCTCCCCCACGAATAGCTAAGAAGACGAAGATTGCAGGAAAGGAGAGGAGCGGATTTGATGATATGTTCGAAGAGGGGGAGCAGAAGAGTAAAGAGGAGGATTCTGCGCCCAGTGCAAAAGCCGCGCCACCACCCCCACCTCCGAAGTCTGGGATAGGGCCCCCTCCGTCCGCGAAAAGCCCATCATCGGTGACTGATCCGGCAGCTGACCCTCAACTCACGGAAGGGTCTGAATCTGGTGAAGGGAAAGATGCATAGGACGACGTAATATCTCAGACACCTGAATGATGAAGAAGAAAAATTAGGCTCCGCAATCATGGCCGCGGTTTATACTCATGGTTGGACAGAGTATGGTGTCGCTCCAATGGATTGTACTGACGTTGCGACCGTAAAGACATGCTACCAGCTACATCCTAGGCTCCTAGTAGCGCTTCCTCGCTCGGCCCGCTACCGTCCCAGCTCAGTAGTGTTACACATCGCCATTACTGGCCTCTCCGTGCGCCCGAATCATTGAAACCCAGCTCCTGTACGCTACATTCAAGCTCCCCAAAGATCCCCAATTCCGAATCCATAACCAATACTTGTGTGGCAAAGGTCCATCTACGTTCGATGACTATTTTTTCTAGCTCATCGAACACCTCGATAGCCTTTAGCAGCTTCATAGCGGAGTTTGGTGAAGCGATCAAGGCTACGTTGTTGCGGCGCCATGTCCTGGCAGGCATGCTGATGTCGCCGTGGAGGGTAAACATTCGGACGATATATGCTGTTGCGTCTTGCAAGCATCCGTATATGTCTCCTTCGGGGAGTCGATCGCCGTAGTCGGTGAGGAAGAGGGTGATGTCTGAATGGGGGATCGGAAATTGAGTCGGCACCTTTAAGGCGTGTGGATGTCTGCTATCGACGTAAGACTAGGCTCCTCGAGAGAGCGCACGGATTACCCACGTCGCATTCAGTCTCCAGAAGGTTTCTCCATCCAGAGTCAGGTTTGATTCCGTTGCTGCCAGCAATACAGGCTTGGGGATGGTCGCTGCATGTGCGAGCCCCCATAACAGAGGGAGGAGCCAAAATAGAAACACCACCATGATTCGCCTTTTCCTCCTCGCGTTCGCCGAGACTTTGCAGGTGCAAAGAATGAAGTGGCGATTGTTATTTTCGGTTCTTACAGACACCGCAAATAGCTCAACGCGACTCGCGTTGAGCCGATAGACTCGCTTCTTAGGACCCACATACTTCTGGCGCAACTTGGCGCCAGTATCTACTGAGTCACTTTGGGTGTCATACAAGGGCACGCGTGATTATCAGCCCTGAACGCACAAGAAATGACTGGGCTTGGGAACGGCAAATGCTTCTCTTCTCTCAGATTACCAATCCTCGAGTCCTTGGCTCTCTATACCCATGAACGCCAACAAGCAATCGCAGAGCGACCGTTAGACTCACGAGACCGCGGACTCCGTACACCGTCGCTCCTCAGCAATATCATCGTAAAAGCCACTTATGTAAATTCTGTCGAAGATGGAAGACAAGAATTACAGCCCAGTGATGCGTCATCGCAAAAGACTTACGAGTGTCTAATGGCGAGTTCTCAGTAATGGTTCGCGTTGCATTTATCACCACGCTTCTTCCTCACTGTTCCTTCCAATTCTCCCCACTCCTGAGTCTTCCAGCGTTCAGAGCTTAAGTACCGTAATGCTTGATTGTCAGCTCGATTCCACAAGCTAGACAGCCACGTGCGAAGATATCGAACAGGAGAACATTTCTTGTAATTTCTCTTATCATAAAGAATAATTCGAATTAGCTCGATCTAGCTTTCTCCACATTTCCCCCTTTGTCTATATTTTTTGCATCATATCTTGGGAGGCACGATCTATCCGTGTACAACTATGTACTACTTCCCTTCGAGTGGATTCCGCTGGGGTTCCTTCCAAATGTGATCCATACAAAACTTTAGGATCCTTTGTTCTCGCTCTAGTATGCTGATGCAGGGTTTGATAACGGGCTTGGGATTCCCGGATGTGGAGATTCTCGTACCACGGGAGATTCGAGCACATCTCCACCCTTCTCCAAATCCACCTTTGCCCAGAATAAGTATCCATAGCTTGGTTCTCTGTACTCTTCAAGCATCCCTATACCCATCAAGGCTAGAAGGTAGGTTCGTGTAAGGCTTGTGGCGGGTTTGCGCTACAAGGTGTTTAGGGTAAGAGGGAAGGTCCACCACCGTAGCTACTGCCGGATCCACTTCATACAACACCTTGATGTGGATTCTCGTACCTCTGGTTTGGGCTACAAGGTGCCAAAGGCGAGAAGCGCAGCTTCCACTATCATAGCTCCTCCACTGGCGGATCCACCCTGCGCAACACTCCCTGCCCCAACAACATCTCGACCACAAACAGCTAGAACCCTCTCTGCCGTTCCTCCCCACTTCGCACTCTTTCTCTTCTTCCCTCTCCATTCCTCCCTACAAATCAAGCTTCCAACCACCACCTTCCCTCCTACCACCAACAACCAAACCCAATCCCCCCCAAAATCAAACCCAGCACCCCAACGCCGAAGCATGCACCTCTCAATCCTCATCCTCATCCTCGCCGCACGAACAGCCCCTCTTGCAAACGCCTACATCGGCACCCTCTACCCCTGGACCCTCTCCGGCGTCGGTTCCTGCGGCACGCAGCTGAACGCGCTTGATTTGAGCGTCGCGCTGTCGAAGGTGATCATGGATAGCGCGGTTGGGAGAGGGCGTGTGTATCCCCCTCATGCTTCCTCCATCCCCTTCGCCCGTATCCATCCATCCATCTGTACCCACCAAAAACACTTCGCCACATCCGCCAGTTCCCCATGTCAGGCCTTCTCAGACTCCATAGCTAGTCTTTACCTGGTTACTTGGATCACGCGAGTCCCAGCTAAGAAACGCACAAAGTCTGCAATCACTCCATCAACCTCACCATCCCCGACGCCACGACGCCTATAAGCCATATTTAAGCCACGATCGTGGATACGTGTATTGAGTGCGCGGAGGGGGGCATGAAGGTTGGGAGACGGTCTATCGCATGTTGGCCGGAGCGACGGGTTTATCGGGCGAGAAGGCGGAGGGGGTGGAGTGGTGCTTTGAGTAGGGGGGGGGGTTGATACGGGGTGAGGAGAGGAGGTTGGGAGTTGGGGTGGTAGGTTGGGAGGTTAGGGGGTTGCGATTGGGGATGTGGAGAATGGATGATGGGGGAAGGGTGGTTGGGGTGGAGGCTGTGTGGTGTTGGGTTGGGAATTGGGGGGGGGATAGATGATTGGGATATTGTAGAGGCATTCCATACTAGCATCAGAACTTAGACATGGAGGGGAGCTGGAATTCGGGACTTGAGATCCGCATGCGTTTGCTACGTTGTTGTCGTTGTCATCAAGAAACCGCTTAATTAAGGATGAAACCTGCTTCGAAACCTTTATACTGCTCCAGATGCTTACTCGCCCGATCTTTTGATCTTACCATAGGCGGGCCAGTATGCATCTAACCCCTTATATTTCTTGAGCGTCACTCTTGATGAACACATCTCATCAGATGAAAGTAAGTACGAAACATATCTATGATGCGGAGATTGCGCAGAAGTCATCGCCAAAAGCTACACATGCCTTTGCCGTCTCTACATGTGAGCGGATTGGTTCGAACGAGTAGTCGGTGTGAAGATGTTTGCGTGGCTTACGGTTTCGAAAGTCGAAGATGGTATAGAAAACGCTATGGTCTTGTGACGAGTACAGTGCGGCTGCGAAATGAGGTGTTGGAGGGGCGCTGGCTCTGTGTGTGGGTTTTGTTATTAGGATTGTCTCGATTCTCTCGGTTGCACTGGACGATAAGGATTGGTGAAGGTTGAGCCAGTCGTTGTGAGATTATGGCCTTCAGAGACTGTACCTCGGGAATTGTCTGAAAGTTCCGGGATAGCCGCCGGGAGTTCGCCAATTCGCGAGGAGGGCATGAGCTGGCGTCGATGAGAAAGCAATCACGCCCAAGACCCATCAAACAGTCCATATCGGTTACCTTTAACATCCAGGACCTCCGCAGCCTCAACAGCTCCCTCTCCAACGCTGCATAAATAAGTCTCCAATCCCATCTCTCCGCTACCCATGTCTTCAACCCATACCGCTGAATGAAGAGCGATTCATTATTTTGACTCGATCCAGCTTATAGGCCCCTTTGTTGGGTGTCTAGCTTGAGTTCGGTATCCTGACCGGGTGTGTGTGAATCTCTGCGTTGGAGGTATTGAGTTTGGGTTTGGTAAGTTGTGTGGTTGGTAATCGTGCATGTGAAAGGTTGACGAATGCCCGGAATGGGGTGCTTGAGAAGCAATTTAGTGCGAATGCTAGATGGCGGAGTGGGAGAGAAGGGTGCAAGAGTTGTTCTGTAAAGAGATATTAGAGAGTCAAGATAACGACGATGTGAACAAGGTATTTAGAAAAAGACAAACCAAACAAAAACTGAATGACTGTGTCCAGAATCGAACCCCCAACCTGCGAAACAAAGAAAAAACACACGCAATCGATTTATCGACGATGAGCCCTGATCATCAGGTCGACGAGCAACTGAACTTGGCGGTTTTATCGACATTTCGACTGATACTCAAAGCCTTCCTCGACTGTGTTATTAATTAACCTTGAATTGTCTGATATATACTGCAAACAGAGCCGCGCAAAATGTGGCCAACGCAGCAGGCAGTATCTCACACGCCTCTACTCCGCGCACTAGACTCAAGACGCCTTGTTGGTCCTGGGGTTTGTGCTAACGCCAACTCACGTGCAACACTGCCTCTTTACTGTCAGGATAGCCAGAGCCCGTGGAATCATCCAGAGCACTCCTACCTGCTTCGGTCATCGCGCTGGTATCGGCACCGTATTCGACATTTTCGTACGTAGACTCGTTGTGGTAGTGGTGGAAGATCCCATCAGAGAAAGCCGACAGAAGAGGCATATCGTCTACGACATCCACACTCACGTTCCTCCCAAGTAGCCACCGAGCACATTCCCGCATAATTTTGATCTCGAGACTCGAGGACCTGGGAGGCGTTCCTCCACAGCTCCTACGAGCTTCGTCAATGTCACTGTGAGCCAGCTGAGATCTCAAGATGCAGCACGCAGCTTTGCGCAATAGCGGGTTGCACTATTCAAGGACTTGCCTTTGGATTGGTAGTGGAAAGCATAGGCATAAATGCGTTGGGGACGGGGTTATTCCATTACTAAAGACTGTCAAAGTCTTGCTTCTCGCATAAGAGGGAGAGTACTTGTTTCAGAACAGCTGCTCGAGGCTCAAAAGAGGAAAGAAGCAGCGGAATGTGTACCCACGAGTCTTTTATGATTTTGGGTAGCCATCAAACCTCTGCAAACTTCGGGTACTGAAGATTTCTTCATGGCACCGCGATAACATAAAGAGATGGTGCTTCGTTGCATTCGAGAAAGCCACCCACCCACGATCTTGTAAATATCGGACAGTGTAACGACACCGAAACACGAACTCTTAATCTATCGTAATCGACCATTAAAAGTCGGGTATCGTCTATGCCCCAATGGCCGTCCCTAGCAAAGAACGCCTTCGCTATGCCGGCCCACATCTTCTGTTGCAATTTTCCTGCCTCGGTCGACCATCGCTAGCGCTTCAGCACTCTCTGTCGAGAAAGCAGTTGCGAAATCATGAAATGACTAACATCTTCATCAGCCCAATATGAGAGATGACTTGCTATACTCGCAATGAGCGAGATGTCGAAGACGCCCCTGCATCAATTAGCGGATCCGAAAAAAAGGGAAATTATGGATAATAGAGCTCGTGCGTGGTTGAAGATGAGTACATAAGACTCGAATCGGTTACTGATCGCGTCAAGCTTGGACTTACTCCTGGATACTGAAGTCAACCCTTCCGTTCGCATTCAAAGCCCTGACTTTTGCTTCTTCTCTTCTCAGCCTCCTCGCCCTTTCGTCGGCCTCCGCCCACTCCGCACTCTCGCCCAAATCGCGACCCTCATCGCTTTGCTGGCTTCGACGCCGTTTCTCGAAGCCCGCGTAGAGAGTCTCGATCTCGGAGTCGATGAGCGTGGGAGGATGCTCACCTGGTTGATCCGGGCCCTCAGTTGAAGATATGGTGGTAGTTTGTGCGGCGCTGTTGACGGTGCTAGTGATATTGGGATTGGGCGAGGTGGGCGTACGCTGAGTCTGGGAGGCTAACAGCGACTGAGGGTCTGTGAGGCCTAAGCTACGATTTAGAAGGCTGCTGGCCACCCCCGTAGTGATACTTGACCAGAAGCCTGAGACGCTCTGGCCAACGCGTGTGCCGATGCCTGAAATGCCTTGGCCTGTGTTGCCGAAAATACCGCGTTTGGTATATGGCAAGGGTTGTGGCTTGAGGCTAGACATCGCTGCAGAGATGAGAGGCTCCATGCGATAAGAGATCGGATCAGCAGGATGGAAAATGTTGAACAATTGATGGCACTTGGGTGACGAGACAGTGATCGAAAGTATGTCAGTATCGCTGTTCTTGCTAGATTGTTCAGCGGAAGGACCTAGGAAGGGATCGGCCAATGTGTCTGGACTATGTGCCGGCATGGCATCAGGCGACTTTCGGCCTTCAATGCGACAACCTTTTAGCATCTGGAAAAGTCCTATAGGAGACCCTAAGCAGTAGAAATCCTCCACCTCGAAGTTGAGAGCAAGCTTGGATGGTTGAATTTGGTCAGCAGAGCTGCCACTCCGCCGAAGTTGCTTCTGTTTTCGAACCAAGCCGGTGGGAGCCTGAGAGACTTCTCGCTGGCGACACAAGATGTCGAAGAGAATGGCAGATCCCAGCGAATGACCAACCATGCTGACCTTGCCACGGAAATCTGGATTGCGCTGTAAGAAGAGCTCACATACCCGGTTGCATTCTCGTTGCACGATACTCGCAATGTGCTCCCTGTAGGCCGACTGGTATAGAAGGATATCAAGAGCCAAATCCGTGATTAGATTACGGATGGCGGGCACTCCATCGACAGTGATGTCGTCTAGACTTGGGTATCTCTCATCCTCACCGAATGTATCTGCATCTGTAAGATCTTGCTCCTTATTGTTCTGTTTGAAGCTCTGCTTCGGAAAGTCCAACAAATGCCGCCATACAACCGGTAATACTTGGATACGGCAATTCTTGGGTAGTCGGTCGACCTCATTGTTCAGGGCCTGCAGGTCAGGGGAGTTGGCGTATACACTTTTTAGTGTTTTACGCAGGACGTTAACATCGTGGATGAAGTTGATACTTTCCATGCGCAAGCCGAGTCTTTGGCCGATGCCGTGGGTGACAAGAATGAGGTGCTCGATCTCTCTAACTTGATCAGCCTCATCAGTATCCTTGTAATCTTCTCGCATTTCGTCTTCATCACGCTTGCGGACTGCCTCTTCCTCTTTCGCTGGATCCTCAAGCTCTGGTGACGAGATAAAGGAGGACATCTGTCTTTCAAGTTGAAGTAATCGAGGCTCAGATTCCGGATCAGTGGCGTCAGCTTCTGGGTCGGGTTTTGCATCATCTTCGAGTTTCGGAGAGACGGATGGCTGCTCTTTTTGCTTCGAAGCGGATTCAGGATCGAGTTTGCCAGGACTGCTATCTCTCTCTGTCTTGGCTGTCTTGCCGTCTTTGACTTTGGTGGCTTCTACATGGCCACGGACTACTTTGACGCCACCAAGATGCCCGCCCCCAGCAATACGTTGATATACCGTGCTGCTCATGCGAGACAAGAAGTCGTCAGTGAGAATCCATGCCACCGTGGCGTCTTGATATGTCACTACAGAATTCATGTATTGGCCGAATAGACGTTGGGTTTGCAGCTGGAATCTTGCCGTGACCGTAGTTTGAGCATTCGACATATCTTCTTGACTTTTACCCTGCAGATCGTCGGATGATAACTTCTTGACAGGTTTCGACTCAGCGGGTCCGTCATTGTTACTGGCAATGGCGCGATTCATGGACACGGGCCTCGCCTTAGGCTTCGCATCCGATACAAGGACAGGTTCTGGAGTATATCGCCATGGCGTAAGCCTGAGATAGCCTTCTTCCAACTGGACTGCCAGATTTTCATCGCAAGGGCGTAGTGTAGAGCCTTCTTGGTAGAACCAACTACCTCGCCGTACATCGTAGATTGGGCCTAGCCAATACGTAGGCGCAAGCTCGCGCTGTTCGACATCAACGTCGAAGAGAAAGTCCTCATTGACGGGGACCTTGACGGGGCCTCCCTTCTCCATACCCGAAGCATCATTGAAGCTTGTATTCTTCTTCGACCCGATGCCACCCAAGTCTGACACCGGAGGCCTATCATTGGCCAGGCCATTGTCGGTTGCTGCTCCCTCCCCGGGGTCTGAAGCTTCTGTCTCGAGCAGCTTCTGGAAAGCCGTCTCTATAGATCGAGAATCGCTGAAAGAGAAGGCAGCATATTTCTTGGGTGGTGGCAGTGGTTTGGCGTCTTTGGGAGGTTGATCTAAAGGCCGAGGCTTCCGCTTGGGCACCTGGCTTCATGGGTGAGTACGAGACCGTTGGCTTGTGCCAGAATGCACGTGAAATAAGATACGGATATACATACATCTACCGCGTAGAACCATCTGATATTGGTTTTCGGACAATCGAAGGGGTAGTCTTTCCGACTCAGGCGATGGCGATGCGTGACAGTGTGATCAGCACCCTGGGACTGCTCTAATCCCGAGGTTTTCGACGCATCGTTCGTAGCTTGGCCAGGCTTGGGCGTAGTGGACCGTGAGGGCCATGGAGAGATGGAGTCTAGAAAGCCCTTCTGTATCGATGCCATGTTGCCTCCCCGGGCAAACCGGAGAAGACTGAAGCGAGCCAACTTGGAAGGTCATAGGCGGACATTAGTCGGGGCTGTTGTTGTCTTCTGTCGAAATATCCGGTCGAACAAGCGCAACACAGAAGGTACTCGTAAAGTAGCTGACCGATGTCATGCTTGGCACGCCAAGACTTTGGTAGCGGAGATGCGGTCCGATAACGCACCTTACACAGGCAAAGGTACCTGAACCTGCTGATAGAAGAGTATACTACAGCCATTCTTTCTGCGCCTGATGGACTAAGTATGATTTGCTATCACCTCGGATCTCCTATCCTACCCACAATTACGCGCAGGTTTGAGACAGTCAACAGTAACGACGCGATATTTTATCTCCAATCACACACTTACAACCGTACATCTTATGAGCGAATTTATAATGGGCGGCGATAAAACAATCAAGCCGCGTCCTCAAGGACCAAACTCCTGTCGACACCTCCTTCGTGGCAAATCTCTCTAACTAAAGCCCGCAGTTTGGCTTTGCCTCAATAGTTAGATCCTATAAGAAAGATTATGTTTAAACACGTCGCTTCGCGACTCTAATCTTCGATTAAAGTTGATAAATTCTTAATTCTAGCATAAATTCTAAAGTCTTTTTTTAGAAATAGACGCTTAATAAATTAGTTCAACGCTAAATGCGAAGTCTTATTTAGTTTTTATCTACTAATTTTAATAAATAAAACGCGCGCTTAAACATAACCTTTTTATAGAATCTAAGAACGAAATCTTATTTTTTTGTCAAAATAAAGCAAATTAAAATTTAGAATTTATTTTGTTAAAAGCTTGACAAATACAAGATTTTTAAAAATTAATTATAACTCTTCTATTTTATAATATTTTTTTATAAATGTTCGCAATTTAATTAAGATTTTCGATGCATTATTATTGAATTATTATTAACGCAAACATTTAATAAGCGAAGTAAAAAATTACAATTAAGATAAACATTTAATTGCAATTACGAAAAGATGCACAAGTATAAGTTATTATTTATAGTGTAATCGTTGGGTCGAGTCGAACATTTTTTTCTCAACTCGACCCATCCTCTTGGGCCTCGTAGGGTTGGGCCAGGGTTAAGGCGCGAACTCGATCTTAGGATTGAGTTTCGTCGAATCAATGTCAAGAACTTAAGCTAACTTCATCGCGTTAACATTTGCTTATCTTATCTTATCTTATCTATGCGCTAACCTAATTAAGCTAGCATAGAATTCAAGCTAGCCCAATTAGACTAGTGTAGGGTTCACGCTAATCACATATGATTAGCGCGTCACGTGACGTCACGTGATCGAATAAATTAAATTGAACACTCAACGCGCATTCTTCGCCCATCCCATCCTATTAAACTAGGAAATTTGCCTGACCCTAGGGTTAGGGTTGGACGAGTTAACTCGATTGGGTTGAAACTCGACCCAACGATCACACTAATTATTTATTTATTGCTTAATTATCTTGAATTACGAGCTATCTTAAAGAAATTTTAAACACAAAGAAAACGCATTAAATATTAAGAACAAGTTCTTACAATGTTAAAGAAGCGTTGTGCATCTTTGTAATAAAAATTATCTTAAATAATCTTGCTTACTCTTGATCGATTTCTTTTTCGCATTTGAATTAAATTCTTCGTTTTTTAAGTTTTAAATCTTTCTTAAACATTAAGTTTTTGTGCGACGTTTCTTAATCTTATTTGCGATCGCAATAAACTTGTTAACGAACACAATTGTTTCTTCGATTAATTTAATAAATTTAACAATGAGCTTTGTTGTATCTTTAATAAACTTTGTTGTTTCGTAAAAAGATGTCTTAAGAACGTTTATACACAAAATAATTTTAAACTTCTTAATTGTTAATTAATAAAAAAGAGCTTATCTCTTAATTTTAAATTGTTTCGAGAAATAAATCTTGTTAATAAAATATTTTAGATTGTAATAGAATAAGCGTACAAAAAATGTCTTTAAGTCGAAATTCTTAACTTCGCAAAGCAATAAAATATCTTGATATCAAAGATAGTATTATTTTTCTTAATTAAGTTTCAAGATACAATTGTCAAGATTTATAATATTAATGTTGAAAAATTGCTTTGCTAAACTTTCTAGCGATATGCGACAAATGTAGACTAATTGCGTCAAGTTAAATTATCAAGTTCGAGTCAAGTTCTTAACTCGTTAAAACTTGAGTCAAATTAAGATTTTAATATCGAAAAGTCAATTTGAATTACAATGTTAATATTAAGTATTTAAGTTAAGTTACAATGTTAATATCAAGTATTAATCTAGGTTTTCGATTTAATTCGTCAAGATATAAAGCGATTTAGTAGTAGAATTTGTAAACATAAATTGTGTGTTAAATCTTATAATTTTTTTCTTAAAATGTTGCATAGTAATGCAATTAAATAATGCATTTAATTTCTTTAATATTTATATAATAACTAGTTTAATATTATTGTAATCTCTTGATTAGCTTTATTGTTATTAAAAAAAGTGCATATTTAAACAACAATTTAGTTGACACATTTGTTAAAAAAAGTGTATAATTAAATAGCAACTTCGTTAACACATTTGTTCGAAAAAGTGCATAATTAATATATGTAGCGAAACAATACGCTTAATAGATAATGCAACAAGATAATGCAATTAATAAACTATATAATTAAATAACTTGTATTCTTGTTATTTATTCTTAATTTTAATTATCTAAATATAATGAAGACATCTCGATTTCAAAATTTCGAGTATTACGACAAATGTTTACTTTCTATTATTATTATAATAAATTTCTAGATTAATTATTAATTGCGTTATTAATCGCATATTTTTTTGCTAAATAGTCTTACGCTTTGCGTAAATAACAAGTAGATTACTATTTATATATATAAAGTAAAACATTAGTAAATGTCGTAAAAAATCAACGATAATGCAAATAAGTAATACATTTACTAAAAAAAAAGTTAGTTAAAAGCACTTTAATAGTTTTTTAAAGTATTTTCAATGTCGAAGTCTAAATTTTGTAATCTTTATTACTTAATTCGTTCTTAAATTTGTTGTTAAAAGCTTTATTTTAAAGAATTTCTTACACTAGTCTTTCGAAAAATCTCTTGAAAATTAACAAATTCGCAAACTTTTAATATTGACAAATTTCTCTTAGAATTATAGTCTTAGACTTAAATTTACGCTTTTTCTATTGCAAAAACTTAGTTAATAATAACTTGTTGCATTACTTATTTGCATTATTTTTTAAACTTTAAACGTCGTACTTTTAAATAAAGTTTTACTCTTGTTTTTGTTAGCTTCTTTATTGTCGCAATCTCGTAATATTATATTATTACAAGTTAATTTCTCGATTTTTTTTTGTTTTGCATTAAGTATGTTAGCAATTCGCAACAAAGAATGCATTACTTGAATGCATTATTTGTTTATTTAATATACGTTATTATAAAATCGTAAATAAGAAGTTGTTTATGTTAATTATTTAAAGAATTGTATTAACTTAAAGATAATTAAGTTGACAAATAATAATATAATTAAATAATTAAAATAAGTGCTTAATTATATCGCAATATAAGATAAAAAGAATAACTTAATTAGAAGCAATAATGTAATAATTATATTAATTTTTAATTGTAATAATATTAAATAAAGATAAGATTCTTAATTCTAATTCTAATCTTAAGCGCAAAAATATACTTTATAATTGCGACGTTCTTCTTTTTCACAAATTATACATTAGTTAACACAATCTCTAATTATTTATTGCATAGATTTACATAATTAAATAAGAATGTTAATTTGCATTATCTATATGCATTATTATAAAAACTAATCGAAAGCGTAAAATATCGATTCTCTTTATTCTTTCTTAATTAATTGCTAATCGAAATTGTGTCATAATATAAGACGCAAATTAAAAACTATTGTATATCAAATAGAACGCAAATCGAATAATTTTTTATAAACAATTAATAAAGCTTAGAGTTACAAGTGTTTATTAAGAAGCGTTTAAAAACAAGCAAATAAATATAAAGAACAATGTTTAAAACTTAATTATTAATAAGCTAATTAAGAAGAATCTTTATAATAATGCATTTAAATAATACATATATGTTCAAAAAACTAATTATATAATAGTTAAATGTTTCGAAACAAAATTAATAAAGAAAACTAGAGAGAAGAATGCTACAAAGCAAGCAATCATTAATGCAATAGCTATAAAGATAGCATTTGAAAGTCAACATTTAAACGTAACAAAGTCTACTTCTATTAATCAAGTATGTATTGTGTTTAATATAAAAAATAAGACTAATATACGTGTTAAATTATTACGAATCACGACAAATCTAATATTAATATGTCGAAATATATAATATTAATTATTTAAATTATTTAGCAACGTATTTTGCATTATAAAGAATTAAATAAGCTAAAAGCAACTTAAGATCTAGACGTAATTAATAAATTCAATAAGTTTGTAAACACATTTTCTAGCGACAAAAATGTCGTAAATTATAAAATACTTAATTCTCTTAATTCAATTAATGACGAATTGAAAAATTTAATTAAAGTAAATAATAATAAAATTGAAATTAAGTACGAAAAAGTCGAAGATAATGCAAAAATAATAGAGAACAAATATAAGTCGTTAAAGTATAAAAACGAAGATAATAACAATAAAAATCAAGTTAAGCATAAAATTATAACGATCTTAGACTAGTCAATTAAAATAATTAAGATTAAGAATAGTTAACAAAAGTTTAAGTTATTTAATTATATAGTTTATTAATTGCATTATCTTGTTGCATTATTTATTAAACGCATTATCTTATTATATATATTATTTGTGCACTTTTTTTATCAAATATATTTATTAAAAAGTGCACTATTTATACATTTTTTCTAACAAATATATTAATCACATTATGTACTTTTTTTATTAAATATATTAATCTAAAGATGCATTATTTATACATTTTTTTTAACAAATATGTCAATTACATTATGCACTTTTTTATTAAATATATTAATTAAAAAATGCATTATAATAATGCATTCAAATTATCTAAAAAGTTAAAATTAAATTATTAATTTAACTTTTTTAATTAAAGAATTTGACAATCTCGTTCTATATAATCTTAATAAAGATTGCAAAAAAAAAATCATTGTATTTTAAGAAGAATTTAAATTTCTAATCTTTTAATTCGCGATAATAATAACATACAATCTACGATATAATCTTAGATAACACAATAATGCTCTCGTAGATTATATCGTAAATAATGTGTCATTGTTATTGCAAGTTAAATACGCTATTACTAAATTATCGAAACTTTAATATTTAAGAATATTATATTTAAAAATATATAAAAATCTAATATTTCTAAATATTTAGCATAATTTTTAAAAAGTTAAATACATTAATTTAATGCAATATAAGTAATTTAAATGCATTACTAAATTGCATTATTAAATTATATTATTTTCTAACTATATTATCTTAAGATATATATTAATAATGTAAAATCTTTAACAAATATAATAACATCAAATCTTTAAATACTAATCAAACGCAAAACATCTTGCAAATCTACTTTAAAAAAATTATTAATTTTTTTAATCGTTAAATTATTGTTTTTCTCTCTTCGATAAATATTTTACGCTTCGATAATAATTTTTTTAAGATTTAAGTTTATAATATAATTATAATACTTAAGAAGCATTATTTGTTCGATCAATTTTAAAGTTATTTGTAATCGATTTTATTAACAAATTCTTTTAGTAAAACTAAATGTTTTTTCGATGCTTACAAAGAATATTAAACACGAAAAAACGTCTTTAGTTATTTAAGCTATTTTTAGAAAATTCGAAACGTTATTCTTTTAAAACTCTTATGTTGAAGTCTTTTTAACAATAACGTTAATACAAAGATATCAATTATTCTCGCTTAAAGATAAAGATCGACGTTAATTTCGTTAAAGAAAAGTTCGTATAATTATTGCAACAAACTATATAATTATTAACAAATAAACAATTGCATTATTAATTTGCATTATTTTGTCAATTTCGCTATTTCCTTGTGTTTTGACTCTTAAAGTTGTAATTCTCTTTTTATAATAATGATTAAAATAGTTCTTAAACTTTTTCTTGTACTTGTTATAATAAAAATAATTAATTTTATTAAAGTTTTGCTTTTTAACATTCTTTGTATTTTAATCTCGATACAAGTTTAACTTTTAAATAAAATTTAAAATTATAACAAAATTATATATTAGTTCGTCTTTGTTCTTAGTTTTAAAATAGTATTTCGCGAGTTTTGTAAAAGTTAACTCGCAAGTTTTAATAACAAGTGTTTTTAAAAAATACGCATTGTCGCGTATAATTTTTTCAATAATATCAAAATAATTGAAAAAAGCATAAAATAATTGAAATTTTAAATGTATGCTAACATTAGTTGTTCTAGATATAATTAAGATTAATTTATAGAAAGAACATAGCATATTGTTAACAAACAATACTAGTAATTATTCGTTATTTTCTAATTAAATAGCTTGAATTTTTAAGTTTTTCAAGACTTCGTTAACTTATATATTAATTATGTTGCGCAATTGATATGTATGTCGAAGCATTAAATAAATAGAGTTTTAACAAATGCGAATGTCTTGTATTAATATTCGAAACTTTGTTTTAACTTTAATTTAAAACTTTTAAAAGCGAAGCTTTTGTTAAGAAAAACTATTGATAGCAATTGTAAAAGCGCAAATTTAATTTATTTATTAGCAAGTGCATTATCTCTTTGCATTACTTACTTAAAAAATATCTTCTTAATAATAATGCACAAATTATTGCTTATAATTACATTCTTAACTTAATTATCTTCTAATAACAACATAATGTTGTTATTTAAAATCTTTAACTTAATAACTTTAATAAACTTTTAAGTTATAAGATTAATAATATAAGTTATACAAGAAATCGAATTTTGTGCTTTATTTTATAAAGTGTCGCGTCAATTAAACGTCTTTTTAAGCTTTTCTTTTAGAGTGTTGTTGTTGTTGCTTGCATTGTTTATAACAACATCAAAAAGCTTGTTTTTAATATTATATATATTTAAGATTTTAAGAAGCTTTTGCATTAAGTAATAATCAACATATTTAACTTAAAGAGATGTAAATTTAATAAAATGTTTACAATATTAAAATGCAATATTTATTTAATATATTAATACTTCTAGATAAACGATCTTTTAAGAAGTAGATTATGCATTTAACGCAATAAATACACATTGTAACTCTTTTAAATCTTGCTTTATCTTAATATAAATATTATTATATTTTAAGAAAATTATAAATAGCAATTTAATGCAATGCATAAAAGTAAAATTTAAACAAAGCATTTGCAATAATTGTTAAAAATGCTTATATTTAATAATTCGAAAAGATAGATTTAAGACAACAAAGATTTTGCACAATATTTGTTTTTAATTTTGTTAATTAAATTAAAACGCTAAGTTAATATAATTTTTCTTCTATTAATTTGTTAACTTTGCATTATTTATTTGCATTATTAAATTAAACTTATACGATCAAAAGTTAACTCAAGTTATAAAAGAAAATTAAATTGTTTTCGTTTCTTGCAAGCAACTATCTTGCGATGTTTAAACATATTGATCGTACTAGAGTTACTTATAGTTGTAGAATAATCTAGAATTTTGAGACAATTTTTGCATGTTATCTTAGAATATTTTTCTAATGTTAAGATTATTTGAACAAACATGTTTTAAACATTAAATTATTTATTTACTTTAATCTTCTTATTTTAAAGTAAATTTAATATTTTTTTTTAAATCTTGTTTGTAACATTTTCGTCAATAGATGTTTGTAATTATTATTGTTAAAATTGAGCATTAGTATTAAGACTTTACTTAACGTATTCGTTGTTCTCTCTTAATTTCAAAAGAGAACTATTTTGACAAATTTTATCGATCGTTTCTTGAAGAGCTTTTTTCTTCTTAAAAAAGAATTGATTAATATCTTATAAATCTTAACTTGCGAATTAATTAAAATAAAGATTACTTAAAATTAAGTTGTGCAATATTAAGAAACTAGACTCTTTCTTAATCGAAAATATTAATAAATTGTATACATCGTTAGAATTAGACATTTTGCAATATATTTCGCAAAGAATAGCAATCTTAATAACAACAATAAATTATTTAAAGATAAACACTAGTAATGTAATAAAATAATGCAATAAAATAATGCAATAAGATAATACAAATAACGAGAAAATAATAAAGAAGAAAATTGTTTTGTTTTTGATGCATAGATCTCTCGAAAGTCGTGACGTAATAGATTCAAAAATAGAAATTCTTAACATTATAAAAACATTTTCGATTGCTTAACAATTTGAATCGATAATTCGAATCAAGTTAGAAATCGAGTTAGTATCGAATTGAATTACGATATTAATATCAAGTATTTAAGTTAAGTTACGATGTTAATATCGAGTATTTAAGTTAAGTTAGAAAGTTAATATCGATTCTTGATCCAACAATTAGTCTAGACAAATGCGAAAATCTTTGTTTTGGTTAAATTTGATCAAATATATTTTGTAAAATTAATTAATTATTATACTAGAACAAACAATTAGAGATACGAGTTTATTATTTAAACAAATATCGAAATTAAGCATTTTCGAGTTTAAAAAGATTTGTACGTTGTTAATGCGTTTGTTAATTATTAACACATAATTCTTGTATTGTTTAAATGTTGACAAATTGATATTTTTGATTTTTTTTGTTCGATTGTTATTCTTTTAATTATATTGTACGTAGCTTTTCGTATTGTGCTTCAATTTTAAGACGTTAAAGAGACAAGATAACGCAAGCATTCGATTCTCGCAAATAAAAGAAAAAATTGACAAATTATTGTTATTAAAGTTCTTGTTTTCTAGCTTATCTCGTTTCTTAAAATTGTTCTAATAATAAAAGTGTTAGCAAGAAATTCAATAAAGATTGCGAGAAAAAAAGAAATATATAAACTTCTAAATTAAAGTTATTTTGTTTAACATTTTTGACGAAACTTTTCTTGCGCTATTGAGCACATTTTTATTCTTCTTTGCTTTCTTAATTGTTTTCTAAGACGTGCTTTTGAATTTTTGAATTTTTCTTATAAACAAAAAGCTTAGTTCGAGAGCTTGTGTTAATCTATCTAATTTCTCTCTTATTAAAGTAGTCGATAACAAAGCGACATTTATATTTAATATCTTAAATAAAAAATTTAATAAAGTAATAATTATTTTGACAAAAATTCGACAATTAAGTATTGTAGAACAATTAAAAGATATTGAATTTTCGACAATAATTAAAGATGTTAAATTTTTGTTAATAGTTAAAGACATCAAAGTTTTGACAACGATCGAAGACATTGTCTTCTTAACAACGTTAATTAACGCAATCTTTGAAAAAAAGTTGTACTTATTTATAATGCGACAAATTTAATATTAAAGAAAGTAAAATATGTAATAAAATTCAATTTGATATAACTAAAAAAGCACGACAAAGTTCGAAAAAGCAATTATTTATTTTAAGAAAATTAAATAGATAAGAGAATTTATTTTTCAAAAAAAATTCTAGCGAGAGATATAAATAATTAAATATTAGATCGAATAATAACAAGAAATATACAAACTCGCAAAGTTAACAACACTTAACAATAAATAAATAAAATAAAGTGCTTAATAATAAATAAATATTGTGAAATGTTAATAAAATTGAACAAAACTTGTATTAATAATTTTATTATATTAGAAGAGATACACTTTTCTAGAAGTGCATTACAAGTATTTCTTAATTTGTTAAGTTATTAACAATCTTGTGTCAATAAAAGTTAAGACATAAATTAAAGAGATAGAAAAATAAGCGAACAATAAGAAATAGACGACAAAGATGCGTTGCGCATCTTTGCTTCAATAATTCGTAAATAAAAGAGTATTATATTAAGCGTTTCGAATATTAATATTATTCGTCGATTAATTTTTTTATTTTTTTATTTTATTTTATTTTCATTTTTTTTTGCAAGCAAAATTCTTTTATTTATAATAATCGACGAAAATAAATTAGATTTTGCGATTTCATTTGCGAGTTTGTGTGCTAAATTTTAAAATTTAACACAATTAATAATCAATTGCAATTGACATAATATTGTGCAAGATACTAATAATTAAATATTATTTTTTGCGACAAAAAAATTAATTCGAGATTATTGTTAAATGTTTCGAACATATTAATAAATACATAAAGATCGCTAAAGAAGTTGTAAAAAAGACTTAAACTTTGTTTAAATGTTAAAAACTTTAAGAGCATATTTATCGAAGTAAACGCGAGATATTCGCGAATTTAAAAACGTCAATTTTAAAATCTTTTCGCAAAATTCAAAAGCGTTAACACAAAAAATATAAAGAAAGAATCTTGTTAATTTGCAAATGTTAAAACGATACAATAATTAATTAAAAAATTTGATCGCTTTTAAGAAGTTAGTATTTTAGCAATAATAAAGATTGCGAAACGCATTTCGAATATAAGTTAAATATGTAATCTTGTAAATCAAGTTGTCTTACAACGTCTACATCGAAACGCAAAAAATTAAAAATTAAGAAAATTAATTATCTTAAGTAACTAAAAACAGATTATTAAAATATTAAATCTCGAAATAACGTCTCTTCTTAAAAGTTTAAGATCGAACTTATTTGATTAAAAAGCTTACAAGTTTAATAAAATTAAAATAGACATTTTTAATTTGTTAGAAAATTGTAAGACTAGAGTTGTTAAGAGCGATATCTTAATGTTAGCGTCAACAACAACTTAATCGAATAAATAATTAAAAATTCGCAAAAAACGCTATTAACGATTAAAGTTAACGCATTGAAATTTAATATTAACGTCGAAAAAGAAATCGAATAATATATTAAACAATAAGTATAAAATCTTGCAAGTCAAGAAAGTTATAATTGAAATGCGAATCTTAAATTTTTTTAACAATTAATGTTAATGTCGCGATATTAACAAGACGTTAATTAATCACATAAGACGATTAACGACAAAAGAAATAAACATGCGTATAGAAGAACAATGCTTCAAAGTCGTTCGTTTGTTGTTAAAATTCTTGTTAATAAATAGTTTTAAGTACGTTTGTTTTAATTATTTGCGAAACGTTATTAATTTCGTAAGACTTGTAAATAGTGAAACAAGTATAATAACTTTAATTATTAAAAATCGTCTTATTTAAATATATAATAAACGTCTCGCGTTAAACTTGTTAAAGCGCAAAAATTCGAATTAATAAAGAATAACAAGTTAACAAAAAAATAAAACGAATATCTTGAAAATCTTCAAATATATTATCGAGAAATTTAGTTTTCTAATTAAGTATAACAAGAATATTGCTAGAATAATTGTTATCAAGATTGCAAATCTTAATATCTAGAAAAATTAATATTAAGACAAAAACGTTATTGCGTTGCAATTATTTAAATAACTTTAAAATAACGTTGTTAATAAGAATAATTACAAATTAAGAATTAAAGATCTAATTAATATTAAGTATAATATGTATCTTTATTATCTTAACGCGTGCAATAATAAGTCGAATTTAAGATAACTTCGCAATATAATGTATTTTTTTACGTAGCAAATTATTCGAATTGATCTTTTTTACTAGCTTCTTTACGTCGCATTAAGATTTAATTAAAATTATTAACTTATTTCTTATTTATATTACGTAAAGTACATTTATAAAAGCAATAATACGTATTTCTTTTACATTGATATTAATGTCTTAAAGTATATTAAGATTAACAAGAGTTATAATATAATTTAAAACTTAATATTTCTAGACAATAAAATCGAAGACAATTGCACTTTAATTATAAAAGACTTTTATTACAAAATTCAATTATAATAATTCGATGTTATAGAAAGACGTAATATATTAATTGATATTAAAAGAACATGCATTTATAGTCTCAAAAATACATTAATATAAAGACTAATTAACATTGCGAAGTACAAAAGTTTAAAATTTGTTATTTGTAATTAAGACAATATATATATAACGCAATCTAAAATTATGCATAATTTAATTGCATAAGAAGAAAAGATTATTAGAAAAATAATATTGTCTTAATATATAACAATTTAGTTTAACGAAAAGTTTCTTAATAGCGTTAAGTTAGAAAATGTTAATTAATTGATCGTTTATTACGTTTAATAAATTGCTTTAATTCTATCATTATTTAAGAAACACAATTAATATAATTAAATTAAAGATAAATTTCTTGCATTAACTTAAATTTTCTTAAGAAATTTTATTAGCAATATTTTAGTTTGCAAAGTTAATTAAAATAACTTACAAATAAAAATAAACACAAATATACTATAAGATGCGAATGCGTTTGCTACTTGTCGACGCACTAAGATGTGAAAGACGTGAGATATAATAGACTTTCATTACTATGTCTCAACTATATAAGATAGATAGTGATAAGACTAATCGTTGAAGAACAACGAGAAACGAGCTTTCTTTCTATTTAATACTCGCCATTACGTGCGAGCTTGCTTCTCGCTTTCTAATTCGAAAAGAAAAGTTATGCGATTTAAGACTTTTATAGATAGTTGAAATCACGTATCTTGCCATACCTTAAGACGTTAGCGCGTCGATAACGCTATAAACATTATAGTTATCTTCTCTCTTAAAGCACTAATTCTTAGTGATGTAAGAAGCTATATTAGTTTTACACAAGACAAAGACGTCTATTAAGCGCCAACGTTACAAGAGCTCGTTAAAAATCTTTCCAAATCTCTTTGAAAATTAGGAGGAAAAGAGTCTTTTATTTAATAGAAATTAGTTCATGCTTTAATTTAACACAATCTATAGAACAACGTAATGGCAACAATAGCAATCCATAATAAGTTATTGCTTCGTCGTTGTTATTAGAGTCTTAAATAGAATTCAAAGTGAAATTAACGTTACGCAAGCGCTAAGTGAATCATAAACACAAATGTTGTTATTTCTTCTTTCTTTTCTTTCTTTTTTCTTATACTTTTCTTAATTGCAATTGCTTTTTTGTCGTAAGTAAATTATCGCAAAGACGATAATGCGTAAGACTTATATATATAGTGCAAATATTAAATCAATATGTCTTTAACTTCATCTTTATTTTTTAAGAGATTAAAAAAATAAAAAAGTAAGTAATCTTAACATCTTATTATTTGCAAGAATTGACATATTATAGTTTGTAATGATCTTCTATATATAACTTGCGTAAGCAAACGTATATGCGTTCGCAAAAAGAGAAGTGCTTACACTTATTGCAAGATTTTTTATCGTAAATTAAATTGTTATATTGTGATATATTTTGTTTGCGCTTACGATACAACAATTGCTAATGTTTACTAGTTCGTTAAATGCTTTTAAGATTAAGTAAAAGTTCTCGTTAATAAACATCGTAAAACGTTCGAAGTTAAAAACACAATTACTAAATCAATAAAACGTTTGCGAAAAAATGTTATTTTTGACATAAAGAATTAACAACGCGATGAAAAATTCATTTTATCGACGACAAATTAAGCGCAATCTTGTATTCGTTAATTCGAACGTAATTTAACTCGCGCTCTAGAGCGTTAAATCGAACTCGAACAAGAACTCGAGAAAACAAAGAAAAATTAAAATAACGCTCTTATTAAGATGAAGCAATTGATCGATCTTCTTTTAGAGCGTATGTTAATTGTAAGTATCTTCGCTTGCTTTTTAACACATTTCTTTATTTATTTTTTTATTTATTTTGATGTGTCGTGTAGTGCATTGACATGCATTTAGAATTCGAAAAAAAATAAAAACGAAAACAAGAATAAATCGTTAACGAAGATGAAAAAAACAAAGTTAAGATAAATTGTTTTTGAATTTATCGTCAATCTAAATTAAATAAGTTTTAGAAATTCTTTCACGAAGTTTTACGACTTTGCGACAAGATCTCTTCACGACTTCGAATTGTTAACGAGATCGTCAAGTAATAATATAATAAGTTTTTCTTCTATTTTCGTTCGCACTTCGTTTGTTTACACATTTATAAAAAATGAAAAATGCGAAAATGCGTATAAATAGCGAAGTTGAGTTTGCGACAAATATAATAAAGATTAAACGAAGCAAATTCTTTGCAATCTAGCTTTCTTAAAAGAATGCGAATATTTCAAGCAACTTTAAAGACTTGTCTACGAATAACTCTACGAAGTTTGACGACTTATTTTCGAATAAATTTAATAATTTTTTGTAATTGTCTAGAACAAATTCGACAAGTTGTTAAAAACTTGCTAAGTCGTTGCAATACGTTGTCAATTAAAAGAAAGCAAAATAAATGCGTTGTGCTTCGCATATAGATTCTCTTTGTTTAATATTAATGAAGTACAACGTACGAAATTTAAAATTATGTTTTAAGCATTTATGTTAAAAGAAGCGATTTCATTATTTCTAGCATCTTGTGTGGCGAAATGAAGAATTTTTCATCGTAATTCTAATTAAATACGTCAACGATGCGACAACAATTGCGCGATATTCTATCGAACAAGTTATTGTTAACATAATTGTCGTTGTCGTAATACGCGTTGCGCTACTTTTTTCGCTTTCGCTTGCTATGCGTTCGCTCTTCAAATTTCTTTCGCAACTTATTAACTTTTTTAAAAAACTTTTTTCTTAGTTATTAATTGTATTTCTTGTTCCAATTTATTTATTTAATCTTATATTATATTTGTCTCTTTAACTTAGTTTTATCTAGAATCTCTTCGATCTTTTATTCGACTTTGTCATTAATAAGTTTTAAAACTTGCAACATTTGTTTCGTTTACTTATTGTCGACGCGATGCAAATATAACTTCAAGAGTAAAACATAAAAAGTATTATAAATTCGATAGATTTTAGATAAGATAAGACAATAAGCTTGCGTTTTACTCTTATTTTTAATTCTAAACGATTCGACATATTTGTGCGACATCTTTTTGCTAAATCTTTTTTGCTTTAGATTTCTAATCGAAAGCATAATTAATTTTTCTATAGCAAAGCTCTTTGATCTATGTTTTTCATTGTAGTACTTCGTCTATTGCGTGACAACGTTTTCAAGACGTTTCGCTAAAAATTTTCTTAAATTATAAAGTTGTTTTACGCGTTTCTATGTCAATAATATCTTCTTTTCGATAAAGTTGTTCTTAACTTCATAGTAAATCTTCAAGTAATAATTGTATATCAAATAGAACGACGAAGCCTTAACTAAGACGTGATAACTATTGTTATAAACAAATTCTATCATTGGCAATAAATTAGTTCATTTCGTTTATTTCGCGTCAACGTAAGTGCGAAGATAGTGCTTAAGAATTTAATTTTGTTGTTTAATTAAATTATTTGTCTAAGAATGAAAAACAATACTTAATTGTCTTCTAATTCGTGCATGAAAGCATATAGCGAATTAGAAGACACTAGTGAAGACAAATTCTTTGTCGCTCACTATGTTAGCTAACGTTTCAAAGCGTAAAACAATTTTATCGAAAAACATTTTCGCTAGCTTTGCGACATCGATTCTAGTAATTACAAGTATATACTTGATCATTTTTGTATAGCAATTAACTATTACGAAGATTAAGTTATATACGACTTCATGACGTTTGTTTGACAACAAGTTCGTTACAAAGTTTATAATAATTTTCTTTTATAAGTTCTTTGCAATAGATAAGAATCGAAGCTTATTATATAACTTATAACGAGAAACTTTGATGCGTTGACAAACATCATATGTTTTGATATATGCTTTCACTTGCTTTGCGCAAACGAGTTAGAAATACTTTCTTTAAAGTAAATCTAGAATTTTCTTAATCTTAAAATGCTTCGTCAAAGAATTGTTATAACTCTTGCGAATTAATTTCTTCTTAACGATTGCATTCTTTAGAACATAAAGCAATTTATTATGTTTAACGAAACTCTCTTGATTTAAAGCTTATGTTTTTCGCTAATAACAAAACAACTTTTTGATTTCAATACGAATCTTCTTGACTCAAGTGTCTTTAGCTTGGAGATTCTTAATTAAGAATCTCATTAATTTTTAAGATTTCTTATATGATTTCTTTGACATATCTTTAATTATTTTTCTTGAAATAACAATCTATACATTAATTAGTTAAAATAGAGATGCTAGTTCATCAAAAACTTTCTTTCTACTTCATGGTCGCGAGATTTTTGCGTCATTAGTGAGTACTTCTACTAGTTGTGATACGAGAATCAAATTACTTAATGTTTCTCGTTCGCTTTGCGCTAGCGACTTTTCGTCAAACGACAACATTAGCTCATTTTGAAATACGAGAGCCAAATTAATTGATATCTCTCGTTTGCTTTGCGTTAGCGAATTTTTGCTAAATAATAGCGTCAATTTGTTTTGCAACGTTGATAGCAACTTTGTGTTTAACGACAAAATCTCTTCATAATTGAAACGTCTTTAACGACTTATTCGTTAAATTTTTTTTATTCGAACGATGAAAGATTTTAAAGTTATAGACGATTAACTTGAGCGTCTAGCGAGCTTGTCTTAAGTTTAGCTTCTTTTAATTTATAAATCTTCTAAGATTATTGTGATCTAATTATATCTTAATAAGATAAGCATTGCTTTTTAAATAGTGTCTTCATTGCTTAAAAGCGACTACAATAGCTAGCAATTCTTAATTATGCGTCTTATAGTTTTGTTTTGTCGAAATCATTTTTCGCGATTAGAACGTTATTAGGCGCCAATTTTTGTCGTTATCTTGTTAACTTAAAATGCTCGCGATTACAAAGTTAGACGCGTCAATCTTTACTTTAATTTTCTTGCTCGAATTGTAGTAACAAAGTAGTGAAGCTAACATAAAAATGTCGCAAAGTTGACGAAACGTCTACTTTGCTTCATCTAATTAAACGAAAAAATCAAATTTCTTGTTATTCTTACTTTCTTTCAATAAATTAGTAAGAGAAATAGCTCTTTTTGAATAGCGATGTATAAAACGTCTATAAAAGTTTACGAAGCTCAAAAACATTTAAAGCTTACAATAAGTTTTTGATTTAAATTATTTCTTAATCGTTTTAATTTTTTTTGAGTTCATCTATATATCTTTTAGGAATACGATAAAGCTTAGAAATTCAATCTTTGTAATGTTGAACTTACACTTTTTTAAATTGACGTATAACCAATATTTGCGAAGACGTTCTAGCATTTTTCTAATATGACGCTAGTGCTTCGTCGAATCATTGTTGTACACTAGTATATTATTTATATAGATTACGCAAGTTACATCAATTAGTTCTCGCAACGTTTTATTAATGTAAATCTAAAAAGTTGCGAATGCGTTTGCTAGTTCAAATGACATAACTTAATACTCGAAATGCTCATAGCGCGTGCGAAACGTTGTCTTTTATTTATTATTGCGTTTAATGCGAATGCGATAATAGACGTTCTTTAGATTCAAGACAATAAAGCGCTTTGCTTCGCATAGATAATCTAGCGTTTTCGTAATTAAAGACAATGAATAACAATTTTTAATAGTAATCGCGTTTAAACTTCTATAATTGACGCATAGACGTAACTTATTGTTCGATTTTAGTACAAATAGAATAGAGGCGTTTGCAAACGAAATTAAATACATAATTTAATCTTTGACTAATGCATCATCGAGATATCGTCAAAGTATTGCTAGCTCGTTCTATGAAAAATTATAAAGAGACATAAAAGATAACTCTTTGTTGTTTTAAAACTTAATAATATGATTTTCTCTTTCTAATTTTGATAGAATTTTGATCAATTTCTCGTCACAAACATCTTTTAGATCTTTTCACTCTTTAGAGATCTTAGACTTCGCTAGTTTTTTGCTTGACGTCTTCGTAACGTCAACGCAAACAATAGTATAAATTGTGTTATGTTTAACAAGATCTAAAACAAATTGCTTAAGATTAATTATCTTCAATTTTTTACTTGCGATCTTAAATCGCTAGCTTTTTACCTTTAGATTAATCAATATGTCTTGCTTAACTAGCATTGACATATCTAATATAAGATTAGAGCTTATATATTTAATTAAATAGAATAAGATAATGCATTCTCGATGTTGATCTTACGAGTCAATTAGATAATAGATTAACTTATAGATGTCGTAACAATAACGATTATCGTTATTAAGAAAGTCTAATGTTAATAAGATAGCAAATGTGAATTGCAATTCTTATTGCACTACGTAAACATAATTAATAAGATTTAGCTTAACTCTTAAGTTAACTAGATCTATAATTTGGCGTTCGTTATCAAGAAACTAGATTTAATCTTTTACTAAAATTAAGTTTATTAAGTTTATTTGTTTTTTTTGCTTCGCTTGCGAGACGTCGACGAAACTTGATCTTTTTTCGCATTAATTATAGTAATAACGACAACAATAAACTTGTTTCATTTGTGTTTATTAAAACACTTCATTTTGTAATGTTTTTTCGTAACATTTAAAGCATTTTATACGACTTAAATATTTCGCATCACTAATCTCGTAGACTCGCTTGTGCGATGTCGACGAGTTTTTAGAAATATAAAACTTCTTGTTTTTAATAAATTTGTCAATCTTATCTAAGCGACAATTCTCGTAAGATTTGTTTAAAGAGACATTAAAATCTTTTGTTATTGTTACGAGTCTAAGCTCGAAACAGTGTGATATATAATCTACGACGCAACATGTAGCACGAAGCACGACTATCTATTAAACTTGACATGCTCGACAGCGAGCTAAGCGAGCAATGCTCGACATGCTTGACAGCGAGTTGAGCGAGCAATGCTCGACATGCTTGACAACGAGCTGAGCGAGCAGTGTTCGACATGCTCGACAACGAGCTAAGCGAGCAATGCTCGACATGCTCAACAGCGAGCTAAGCGAACAAGAGAGAAATCTTTTTTAATATATAGATCTTCTAATACGACTTTTTTATGAATCGTGTTCAACTTATCTTAAGTCTTAACTTATTGTTACGACTACTTAGTTGCAATTTCTTGTTATCAAGTGATTGCTTGCATTGCCTAAAGACGTCTACAAATCTCTTTAATAGCATAACTCTCTTTAATATCTTAGAAGAAACAGACAGCGTAACACTTTAAACACTTTAAAGATGTTTGTATCAAGTCAACGCGCTTCTATCCCAAGCACTAGCTCTACAGCGAAAGAAAAACAACTCGTGTCAAACCTCATAAAGATCGACGATAACGACAATAGTATCAACAATGAAGAAGAAATTTCATCAAAGATTAAGATCAATGCTTTAAACAAGTATTATGAAGATAGAATCGAATTAAAGAATTGAATCACGCAGATTGAAATCTACTTTACGTTTTATCTCGTTTCAGAAAATAAGAAGACCTTGCTAGCTTCTATCTTTCTTCAAGAACGAGCTCAGCATTGACTAAAGTCAAATCTTCGAAAGCATCTTAAGAATGAAGAAGATCTAGAAGAAATCTTCATTAACTTCGATATCTTCAAGAAAGAACTACGACAAGTATTCGAAATATTCAACGAAAAACAGATAGCGAAACGAGTCATTTAGCACTTGCAACAAAAAACATTAATAGCAGACTACGTCGCCAGATTCTAAAAATACGCAAATCTAATCGATTGAGACAATGCATCATTAATGACAATGTTTAAGCGAGACTTAAAGAAGAATGTTAAGAACGAACTCATGCGCAACGGCGCAAGATTCGACATCATTCAAATCTTAGTAAAGATAGCAATCGACGTAGACGACAAGCTGTATAAAAGAGCTATGAAAAAACGATACGATCAATCTTATGAAAGAGCGAGAATCTTTTTTGAATCAATGGTCGATTATCACGCGAAGAAAGATCATCTTAAGAAGTACAGCAATCCAAATTATCGCGAGTCTGCATCAATGGAATTAAACTTTACTTAGCAACGCAAAGAAAAGAATTTTAGAGAAAAGCAAGATAACAAATCCTAGAAAACGTGCTATTCATGTAGCAAACCGAGCCACTTCGCAAGAGATTGTCGTTCAAAGAACTTAATAATTCCACGACAAATCAATGCTATGTTGAGAGAAATATTTAATAGTCAGAACGACATCAGAAAGCAAGTCGACAAAGAAGCGAACACCCTCAAGACTGAATCGAACGACGACTATTATCTAGTAGAAAACTTAAATCAGTTACAGAAAGTCCTAGATGAAACATTATCAAGCAAGGCACTCGCATCTACGCAGAAAGTTAGTCAAGCACTCAAGAAGACTATTAAATCTCATAGCCTAGTTATCGACTCAAACGAAGAGTATAACTGGAAGGACTTCCATGAATGCCTAGAAAATATCACGAATTATCGCGAGACTTTAGCTAGCTCATCGAAGAAAAAATAGATTAAACAAATCGTGAACAAATGCGAGGAAGCGCTAGGAAGCGACGCCACTAAAGAAAAAAACATTCTTGATGAAATCGAATAGCAACTAAACAATGTTAATTTATTCAAACAAAAGATAGAGAAAGCAAAGAAACATGAGACACTCAATTGAATCGCTTGCTACAACGACTCATGTTAAACTCATCTAAAAGAAAAGAAAGAAGTCAATTAGTTTTTTAGAAAGCCAAAGTTAGCAATCTAGCAACAAAAGAAAGCTTAGCGCAGACAAACGTTTGAAGCAGAAGTCGCAACACAGAAGCAGAAAAAAGTTCAAATTTCTTAGTAAAGAACATACTAGAGAAATGCAATATGTTAGCCTAACAGCAGCAACTAAACTTAACAACACACGCACGATGTTTTATCACATTAGTTAAGATCAATGATCGTCGACTCATTGCAATGATTAATTCTGATGCAATAGATAATTTTATGATCAGAGCTTTTGTAGAGAGAAAAGAATACTCTACTTAAAAGAAGCCTAACACATACAATCTAATGATTGTAGATAGAAACTCATTACTTGACGAGAATGAAAGAGTGAACAAAGAAACGAAACCACTACTAGTAGCTATTTAGCAACATCACGAGAAACTAATCTTTAATATAGTGGGAATAGTTACTCACGATATCGTTTTAGAAATGTCTTGATTGAAGCAACACAATCTAGAAGTTGATTAAAATACACAAGTACTTAGATTTGAGCGATGTGATCACGCAATTCACATCTAATCTACGCATCGACAACGTTCAATAATAGATAAAAGATAGAGTCGAAACTCGATCGCAAGATGCGAACTTACATTTTTAAAAAAAAAAAATTTAATTAAGTTCAACTCAATAGGCATTGACACAAGTTAGCTAGATTACAAAGTTAAAGTAAATGAAGAAAACTACGAATTTTTTAAGAGTCTTAAATTATTTAATACAGCGAAGAAATCGCTAAAGCACGTATTACGAATATACAACAGTTGAAAGCATCTGTTTCAAGAAAAGAAAACGACAAAGATTCTTCCTAAACATCAATCGTGAGATCATGAAATCAAACTTGAACTAGGCAAGCAATTCACGTTTGAACTCATATATGCTTTATTCGAGAAGAAGCTCGAAGTACTTCGCGAATATCTGGCAAAAAATGAAAAGAAAAAATTTATTAAAAAATTCCAATCATAGACAGAATACTCGATCCTCTTTGTATTTAAGAAGAACGAAACTCTTCGTCTATGTGTCGATTATCGAAAGCTAAACAATATCACGATTAAGAATTGATACTCACTATTCAATATTAGCGAGCTTTAGGATCGACTATTCGAAGCAAAGTACTTCATCAAATTAAATCTACGAGAAGCGTATAATTAAATTAGAATGAAGACAGAAGAGAAGTGAAAGATAGCTTTCCGCACACGTTATGAACTATACAAATATACGATAATGTCGTTCGAGCTCACAAACGCCTCGGCAACGTGTTAGAAAATAATTAATAATGCACTACAACAATATCTGAATCAATTTGTCATAGCATACTTGAACGACATCATAATTTACTCAAAAATCTTGAAAGAACATGTTAGTCATGTTTCCAAAGTATTGAAATGTCTAAATAAGAGAAACTTACATCTTAAATCAAAGAAATGCGAATTTCATTAAGAAGAAGTTGACTTTCTTGAATTTGTCGTAAAACAACACGAAGTACGCATGAATCTCAAAAAGCTACGAGCAGTCAAAGAATAAAAAACATCTATTAATGTTAAGAAAGTGCAATTCTTTCTAGAATTCATGAATTACAACAAAAAGTTCATCAAGAATTACTTCGTTAATGCGATATCATTGACAAATCTTACGAAAAAAAATACGTCATAAGCATAGAAATTTGTAGAAAAAAAATTATTTCAGAATCTTAAGCTAGAATGCTTGAAGAAATCAATGCTAAAGATGTACGATTCACGATTATCAAGTAGAATTGAAATCGACGCATTAAATCTAGTTATCGATGCATGCTTCAATCAAGAGCATGAAGGCATGTGACATCTAATAACATATCTCTTGAGAAAACTCTTGTTAGTCGAACAAAATTATGATGTTCACGATAAGAAACTACTTGCTATTGTAGTCTTCTTGAAATCATGAAGAGTATACATCGAAGAATTATCAAAGCTTACGATTCTCACAAATTATAAGAATCTTGTACACTTTATCATTATTAAACAGCTCAACAGAAAACAAGTACGATGATTAGAACGACTTGAACAATACAAATTCAAGATATAGTATATCTTAGGCAAGAACAACGATAGAGCAGACGCACTTAGCAAAAGAAGTAATTATATAGAAACGAAGAAATCATTTAATCATAGCATACTTAAGATCAATAAGAACGAATCACTATTAATTAACAAGCACGAGCTAAATGCTACATTACGAATACTTCGAGACAATAAAGAAGAGTTTTCAATAGAGAAAGAAAAAATCTAGATATTTATCGACAAGATCGACGAATGTATAAAAGAACACTATGATGAATCACTGCAAGAACACTTAAGAGTGACCAAAATTCTTTAGCTTTTACATTAGCATTGTTAGTTCTCACAGATAAGATAAGTTGTCAAGACATACGTCAAACGATGCCTTAATTGTTAGCAGAACAAACATGATACACATGCGAGCTATGACGAAATCCAATATTAGGAATTATCTAAATCGTCATGAGATGAAGTCACGATAAACTTCATTATCAAGTTGCCTAAGTCAATGAATTCAGCAACTAGAGAAAGATATGATTTAATACTAATAATGATTAACAAACTTATTAAGTACTTACATATTATCGCATGCAAAGACAAATTCATAGCAAAACAACTAGAATACATTGTATTGAATCGACTTATACGATATCATAATATATTCAAAGGACTAATTAGTGACAAAGACAAGCTCTTCACGTCTAACTATTGGAAGACGCTTTTATCAATGTTAGGAACGAGACTCAGAATGTCTACTGCCTATCATCTGATCACGAATGATTAAACAGAACGAACAAACCAAAGTCTAAAGCAATATCTAAGACACTACGTCAACAATACTTATAGCAATTGAGTATCACTTTTATCTATGACACAGCTTACACTAAATGCAAAGGTTTCGAATATCACTAAAGTCACTTCATTCTTTGTCAACTATGACAAAGAACTTAATCTCTTCAGGAAAGAGCGAAAGCATCTATCAACACAATTAGTCATCGAAAGGGTAGCGACATTAAAAAAGATACACGACAACATCTCGAGAATGCAAGAAAGATCAATCAAATATTAAAACAAGAAACGAAAAACGACATCTTAGCTAAAGAAGAAAGATAAAGTATATCTTTTTACGAAGAATCTGAAGACAAGAAAGTTAAGCAAAAAATTAAATCATGTCAAAGTCGAATCGTTTCTTATTAAGAAAGTCAAGGAACTAGTTAACTACGAGCTTGATCTACCCAAGGACGCCAAAGTATTTTTAGTATTTCATATCTCATTATTAGAATCAGTCGACCCCAATACATCTATATAGGAAACATTTCATTACAAAGCTCAGAAAGAAAGTTGATACGAAGTGAAAAAAATTCTAAAGCAGCAAGATCAACACTATCTAATCAAGTGAAAAGAATATTCTATCTTAGAGAACACGTGAGAACCCAAGAAGAATCTTGATGATTGCTATGACTTTATCCAGCTATTTCATCAACGTTCGAAAAATCATCTAGCATAGCAAGAGAAGACCAAGACATGTTCGCGCACGACTTGCTCGCACAAACACATTCCAAACACTTTAAACAAGACGAGAAGTCTTTCATGGCGATGCAGGAATGATCAAAGAGAGAGCAGCGTTCGCAAGCAATATCTATTAATGTATTGTAACGCTCGATTTTGAATGCAACACGAAGGCGACTTTGTTGTTAACAAGACATGATAAGAGAGACGTTTTGACTTTCGGGACGAAAATCTTTAAGAAGAGAGATAATGTTACGAGTCTAAGCTCGAAACAGTGTGATATATAATCTACGACGCAACATGTAGCACGAAGCACGACTATCTATTAAACTCGACACGCTCAACAGCGAGTTAAGCGAGCAGTGCTCGACATGTTCGACAGCGAGCTAAGCGAGCAGTGTTCGACATGCTCGACAACGAGCTAAGCGAGCAATGTTCGACATGCTCGACAGCGAGCTAAGCGAGCAATGCTCGACATGCTCGACAGCGAGCTAAGCGAGCAAGAGGGAAATCTTCTTTAGTATATAGATCTTCTAATACGACTTTCTTATGAATCGTGTTCAACTTATCTTAAGTCTTGACTTATTGTTACGACTACTTAGCTGCAATCTCTTGTTATCAAGTGATTGCTTGCATTGTCTAAAGACGTCTACAAATCTCTTTAATAGCATAACTCTTTCTAATATCTTAGAAGAAACAAACAGCGTAACAGTTATTCGCTAATTGTTGAAGCTACTTAAGTCTACTTTGCGAATGCGATTTAGCATTTGTTTTTGCATAATAATTATAGCTAGAAGCTCATTGCGAGTGTTTGATACGCTACTAATGTTTAGGATTTTCACTTTTAAATTTGACTTAAGCTTGATCAAAAACATATAGATTCTATGCTTCTTTAAGAGTAACAATAGATGAATCTTTAACTCATCTAGATATTTCTTAAAGACAATTATCTTTTAATCTAGCTTCTATCTAGCGTTTTCTTATTTTTCATAGACGAGAAGACGACAATTAGTAAAATTAACTACCAAATTTAGTAAAAACTCTCTAAATTCTTCAAAGATCTCGTCTTTCAACTTAGCGTCATTGTTTGTTCTTAAATATCATTGCGTAGCGACGTCATTTTTCAAGAATAACATGCAATAAAGAATTTTGTTCTTATTTGTAATAAAATACGTTAAGAATCGCATTATATTAATGTTGATCTCGCGAAATTAAATAATATATTTACTCACGTTTAAACTCTTGTATAGTTTTAGCTTTTTGAGCCTTAGAATCTTGAACATAATTGGCGACGATGCGATAGCAATTTAAGAAACTTAAGAGTTCGTTTCTTTGATCGCTATAGTTTAAGTTTGTTAAACGTTTCGCAAATCTTAAATCTTTGTCATTAACGTTTTAATTTGCTAATGTAAAGTCGAAGTTCTAATCGTATCTAAACTATTATCTTTGTCGACGTCATACTAACGACAATTATTTTCGTTAGCGTTTCGTAAACGATTGTTGCTTCGAAAGGAATCAAATTTCTTGAACTCTAATTTAGTAGTCGAATAATCGTTATAATTTGAGCTATTTTAATTCGACATAATGCTATTACGTTTTAAGTCTTTCTTTTCGAAAGATAAAACGATTAGAATTGTAAAATGCGAATGCGTTTGTTGTTTGTCGACGCACTAAAATGTGAAAAACGTGAGATATAATAGGCTTTCATTACTATGCTCCAACTATATAGGGTAGATAGTGGTAAGACTAATCGTTGAAGAACAACGAGAAACGAGCTTTCTTTCTATCTAATACTTGCCATTACGTGCGAGTCTACTTCTCGCTTTCTAACTCGAAAAGAAAAGTCATGCGATTTGAAACTTCTATAGATAATCGAGATCACGTGCCCTGCCATACCCTAAGGCGCTAGCGCGTCGATGGCGCTATAGACATTATATATATTATTAAGTAGCAATCGTATTACGATTAAAAAGATTATTAATTATTAATAAGTTAATTTTTTAAAAGCATTTAAAAAGACTTAAATGTTTGTTGTGTAAATAAAAAGACAAACTTATTCTTCAAATAATTTCTTCAAGAAACAAGAAATAAATGCGCAAAAAGAAATTAATTAAGAATTACAAACTTCGTCTTTAATATAAAATCATTAATATTGTGCAATATAAATAAATTTGCGCAAACAAAAGATAAAAAGATAGAAAAACAAACAACGATTAAAGAAATTTTAATAAATAAAAAATTTAAAAAATTTTAGTTATTAATTAAACGATCAAAAATGCGCAACGCATCTTTAACGCTTTAAGAGTTCTCGCTATATTCGCGTTTTAAAAGATAGATCGAACTAATAAAAATTAAGATATTTATTAAATCTTGCAAATCTTATAAATCTATCTACTTTACGTACTTAAATTAATATTGTTAAAATAGAATTTATTCGAAGAGTTCGTTTTGTTTTCTTAAAATTCGACAAAGTTGCAAAATCTTTATCGAATTAGATTATATTTTAATACGTAAAGTTTTAATGTTCACAATGTGCATAAACGTTTGCAATTGCTTGCTAGTTACACAATTGCGTTAAACTATTACGTTTTTCAATTTAAACGTTAGATTTTATTAATTTGAACAAACTTTACTTTTAAGACGAATTTAATAAATTAAGAGAACGTATATGTATCTTACGCAAGCAAATTATAATTATTATATAAGACGAATATATCTACGAACGCAATGTTAAGAGATGTTAGAACTATTTCTCGCAAAGCTTGACTTAAGTTTCTAGATTCTCGCAAGTAATGCAAGATTCTAATAATTAAATCTTAATCTTGCACAAAGTTAAGATATAAGTAACACAAAACTACGACTTTTGTTATAACAAATCTAAATACATCTAGAACTAAAGTTAGAATTTATCAAATGCAAATATATTTAAGCGACGAGTTTATTCTTATTTGCATAATTAATCGAGTTGCACATAATCTTTTTTACGAATATAAATATTTATTTTACTTAATTTCTTGTTGCAATTACGATTGTAATTAATTATAAATAATTCTTCGATACGTTTCTCTTCCTTTTTCTTACTTAATACAAGTTCTTTCTTGTTATTACTTTTTGTCTCGACTTCTTATTATCGCAATTCGCATTTCTCTTATTAAGTTTTATCGACAAATAATCGATCTTTGTTATTATTTAATTGCGAGTTATTTATCGAAGATCGATTCTCTTTTGTTACGAATTATCGAGAATCGAAGTAATTTATTTTTTAAAAGATAAAGCAAATAAACAGTTTGCTAAAACAATAACGATAGATTTTATTCGATTATCTTCGAAATCTTATTCGCTTTCGAAAAGATAAAGCTTTCGAAAAAAAACATAAAAGCTTTCTTAACTTTGTCTATAATACGATAATTGACAACGAAGAATTTTTACAAATGTTAGAAATTCGTAAGAATTAATTTATGAGTCGCTACAATTAAAAGTAAGCTATTAATAATTTTTACAAAGAACTTATTGCATTAATTAAAGATTAATCGTTCGATTAATTTCAAGAGTTTATCGTAAATCTTAATTAAAGTTCTCTTGTTAAACTTAAGAATGCGAAGAAGACAATAAAAATTGTTGCTTCTCGTTAATAGACTGGTCGCGCTAACCCGGAAATGTCACGTGCAAATGCCAAGACTCGAGTTAAAAAAAATTCGAGGAATCGAATCGCTCAAAGTAGTTTAGTCGATTACTATAAGTAGTTTAGCGCGAAGCGCGCTAAACTAATTTGAGCGATTCGATTTCAAAAAATTGTCGCGACCCAATCTTGGCGCCAGGTCGAACTAGAGAGATGATATCATAACTTGACCCGACGATTAGTCTACTCGTTAATAGAAAATTATCGCTATCGTTACTTGCTAAAACTTGAAGACAACAAAATTCAAAAATATAATCAATTAGCAACTTGTTATACTCTTTACTTTTTCTTATCTTTTGCGTTCAAAATTGTTGTTTAATTTTTAAATTATATTTGCGCTTTATTTGTAACAAGATAACGCAAAACGAAGAGTAATAAACTTGTTATGTTCGTTTAATTTAACAATATTCTATAAAACAATGTAGAATCGATTGAACAAATTAATAGACTTCGCAAAGACGCATCTTATTGCGATAAAAAAACTTTTTACAACAATTTTAACTTATAATAATCTCGAGTTTCTAGAGAGTTGATAAGACGAGAAAATTAAAAAGACTTAAAAATTCAAATCAATTACTATTATGAACGAAGCACTATGATGCGAAAAATAGATTGTAGAAAACATGCATTTCTTCTATAAAAGATGTTAGACTAAATATAGATACGATCGTCGTGCGATTGTAGTTGTTATTGCTTTCTTTATTGCGATTCATCGCGATAACAACGCTCTTAATAATTATTGTAACATCTTTTCGCTCTTAAAGTAAAATTGTTGTCGATTAATTAAAATAGAATAATAAGAGAAAAGAAATCGTAATATAAGAATTATTAAAAAAGTAAAATAATTATAAAATAACATAATTATGAAGTAACATAAGAAAAGAAATTATAATGTAAAAATTATTAGAGTAAAGCGATCGTTTCTTGAAGTTGTGATTAAGAAAATAATAAGAAAACATGTTGTGCGAAGAATTTCTCAAGTAAAAGTAGAAGAGAATTGCGATACGCTTGTGAGAGCATTAACTATTGCTCGCTCTTAAGATCGTTATTGTCGATTACTTGTTGTAGCTAGATTGCGTCGTCGAAGTCGTTAATGTTCATATACGCATTGTAAAGAAATGAGTCGATCTTTATAAATTTGTCTCATATTAGTCGCTTAACAAGAGAATTCACGATTTTATCTTTAGCTTCGACGCCAAATAAATAATTAGTCTCGTAGACGTTAATAACTTGTGTATTTAATTTAAGAAATTTCTTGTGTAGATCTTTGCGATCATCTTAAGTTATTGCGACAATACTTTTTAATAACGATCGTAGAATTGCGTTGTAAACGAATTTAAAGTGTTGAACAATATCTACAACTTCGATTAATTGATGCGCTATAATATTTTGTGAACGATTTTCATATTTATGATTTAATTCGATAAAAAAATGACGATCGAAATTCTTTAATTCTTAATTTTGATTCGCGATATTCTTGATCTCTTTCTTTAATATTAGTTAATCGACAAACTTTAAATTCGCATCATTATGCTCTTCATTCTTTTCGATAAACTTTTCGCCAATTATAATTAATACTTGTTTTTCTTCATTAAACGTTTGCTTTTTTTTACGCACATTACGATTAAAAACTAATGTGAAACTTTCTAAAAATATTGAAGAACTTATATTCGTTATTGACATTTGTAGTTAATAAGTTGTTAAATAAAAATAACGTTCGTTAAGAGTATTAATGTTTGCAATAAGAGACGTTTGTAAAATTAACAAATTCAACATTCATAATTGATGCAAGCTAAAGAAAGATTTTTTTTTAAGTTTCGAAAAAAGTTGTTGCGCGAAAATTAAATTATTTTTAATAAAATAAGAATTCGCGAACAAAGAATTGTTAATAAAGAGATTTTTATTAACATCTTAATTATTGTTCTCGTTAACAATAAACACACGATTAATTATTAAAAAATCTTGAATTGTCTTGCGATTACGTATCTTTGTTTAAAGTATAAAGAGATAGCTAGATTTTAACTTAGCATTATCTTTATTAACAATAATTGTATTAATAATGAAGCGTTTATTATTTTTATTAATGACAATAATGCGTTTATCTTTGTTCGCAATTGTGAAATGTTAAAACTTAACAACGATTTGTTTCTTAAGATTTTTAATTACGATATCTTTCTTTAATTTCGTTAAAATCTTTTTTTTTTGTTCATTTCTCGATTTTCTTGTTTATTATTGCTTCGCTTAATGAGTTTATGTTGTTTTATCGCACACACAAAAGATGTTTCTTATTAAAATTAAATTTCTTTGTTATATTTAAAAAGCGATTCTCGTTATCAAGAAATTAATAATTGGCAATCTCGTAATATTTTTACTTTTTTTAAAAAGTTTTTCGAAATTTAGTTATTTTTTTGCGATTTTTGCGAGAGACGCGAATTTTCTAATTGTTTGCGAAATCGACAAGTTATTTCTTAAAGTTAACGAAATTAATCTTAAGAATTTTTTGCACATGCGAGTCGCTTAATGTTACGTTAACAAATATGTTATTAATCTTAATGTTGTACTTAGTGTATAATAACACTTCATATTTGTAAAAATTCTTCTTAGTTAATTTTGCATTAAATTTTACTTAATATAATGTAATAATTGTTTGCGCAATTCAAATTAACATAGAGTATTAATGTAAGATACTTATAGACTTCACTTTGTTATTATCGATGCTAAATAAGTTTTAAAATAGTAATGATTCTCGTTTCTTAATTACACTTTGTGTGAAATCAATTAAGATATTTTAATCTTTTTTGATGCGAACAATTAAGCTATTTTTGAAGTTATTCGCAAGTAAGACAAAATTACTCATATTTAGAAGATCTTTAATTATTCGAAAGTCGCATTCTTCAAAGTTGTCGCTCATATAATTAACGAGTTAATAATTATTGTTATAAAAGACGTATAAAGATAATGATTAAAAATAATAAATAAATGCAAAGAAAACAAAGTAAATGATCGTAAATAAGATAAGATTAAAAGATAAATATGTTAAATAAATAAAAAGTGAGCCTTAATGTTTATTTTATGTTTAAAACAACATATAATATTATAATTAATGTGTTGATTTTCGTTAACTAAGATGCGTCATCAAGTTCGATACATTAATCTCTATAATTTTAACTAGCTTCTAAGTGAATTCTTTATAACTTTTTCACTTAACGATATATTTTAGTTCATCGTTCTTTCTTTTACGTCTAATTACTTTTTCGATTATATACAATTTCTTATCTCTATGTTGTATTAAAGACGATTATGAAACATCACATTGCAAAGCGTTATAATTGATTTATTCTAAATGTTTTATAAAAATAACATTATATATCTTTATGTGTGATAGCAACTTTAGCTTATATATTAAATCTTTTATCTTGCGAATAATTTTAAACGATTCAATTTTTTTAGCACTAAGACTAAAGTTTCTCGCAAATAAATAATATTCGATTTTCTTAATTTTAATCATTTTGATGTAGACGTTGTTGTAAAGATCTAGCTCGCAATGCTTCGCATCGTAAAGAATTGTTATCTTAATTTGCGCAAATTTAATTGCGTTATAGATTTCGTTTTAAAACGATTAACGATTTGCGATAAATTATATTGCGATAATACTATTGCAAAAAAATAATTAAAGAAGAGTTAAAAGCTTTCGCAATGTAATGTTATATAACAACTTAAAAAGCGTTGTTATAATAAATGCGTTTTTAACAATATTAAGAGCATACTCGATTTAGAAAAGAATGTTCTCTTAATTCTTTTTATATTTTTTTATAAGAAGACATCGCAATGCGACTTTTACAATTTAATTCTTTCGTTTAATTTAATTATTCGCAAAAAGATAATATGCGATTGTAAAATTAAATTTGATTTCGTTCTTTTTAAACACTATAATTTAGAGTTCGTTCGTAAATTTAAAATCGCAATTTAAGATTATCTTAATTAATAATTCTTAGTAACAATAGATGTCGCAATAATATATCTTGATTTAGTTCTTCGTCGTTTAGATTTTTTTGTCGAAAATTAATCTAATATATTTTGAAAAACGATTAATAATAATGAGCAAAAAGTTGTGATCTTGCGTGATTATTAATAGTGCCACGACGAAGTTTATTGCTAATTAAGAAAGAGAAATCGTTATTGTTTTAACAAAATTAAATTAATTATATAGCAATCTTCGCGAAGACTTTAACAATTAATAGATTAGACATCTATTAATGTATGCGTAAATCTTGCTTTTTATCTTAAAAAAATAGCAAACAATCTTAAGACAATTTAGAGTTTAATAATAATTATCGTGAGCATAATTATTGTAAATGAACTTAATTTTTTTTTTTTAGTAATTTCGAGATATAAATGCGATTAAAATTGAATTTGTTAATTAAGTAAAATAGTTTAGTATTCGCATTTAAACGATACGATTAATATATAATGTTTAAGCTCTTAAAGTTTCTCGCGATATCTTCTACTTACTTCTTTATTTTCTTATAAATTTTCTAAAAATGAAAGTCGATTTTAAGAGTATTGCACAAACTATGAAGAAATTCTTTATTAACAACGATAGTAATTATAGAATAGCAATTAACATTTACGTAGTTAATTAATAGTCTTAAAAGATCGTTCGCGTTGTTGTGATTTTTTTGAGACAATAAACTATAATTATTCGTAATAAATACATGAATAAATACATAGCTTACTTGTCAAGTTTTGCGAAACGTCAATTTATAAACTTGTTTTATAATGTTGCTCTTAAAGCGATATAATTTGTGACTACAATAAAAGTTTTATTGTCGAAATATTGTGACAACTTAGTTAAGACTTAAACAAACGCATTAATTTTAAATTTCGTAACTTAATATCTTGTTTTAACGTTAACAAAATCTCTAAAGAGAAACAATATAAATCTTTTAGTTTCTTTTTTATCTAACTAATGAATCGCGATTTTAAATTCTTTTTTCTTACTATTGTTAACGTAAAGAATGAAAGACTTGCTAAAGTTAAGATAGACTAGAATTAATATTTAACATAAAATAGACTTAAGTATTTTTTACGTTTGTTAACATTTCTTATTTGCGTTAAGAGTAGTATTAGTCGATTTATTATCGCAATTGTTTTCGTATTATTAACGAAAATATAATGGCGTTGCATGTTCGCGTCGTAAACGTTCTTTCATTAAATTATTAATAAAATTATTAATTTTTAATTTTACGAGAGATTAAGTTATAGCGACGTAGTGATTAACAAATCAACGATAATAGTCAAAAAATCTTAAATTTATCTTAAGATCTTTAAGATTACGTAGTGTGATCGTCGAGTCGAGTTTCAATCCGATCGAGTTAACTCGCCCAACCCTAATCCTAGGGTTGGGCAAATTTCCTAGCCCAACAGGGTGGGGCGAACGAAGAATGCGCGTCGAGTGTCTAACTTAATTTATTCAATCACGTGATGTCACGTGACGCGCTAACTCGATTGAGCTAGCGCAAGATCTACGCTAATCGCATATGATTAGTATGAACCCTTGCGCTAACTTAATCGAGTTAGCGCATAGATAAGATAAGATAAGATAAACGAATGCTAACGCGACAAAGTTAGCTTAAGTTCTTGGCATTAACTCGACGAAACCCGACCCTAGGGTCGAGTTCGCGCCTTAACCCTGGCCCAACCCTACGAGGCCCAAGAGGGTGGGTTGAATTAAGAAAAAAGTGTTTGACTCGACCTAACGATCACACTAAGATTACGTGAAAACTTTATAACTTTAATTGCATTTATCTTCTTTTTAATAATGCTTAAATCTAGCTAAAATATATAATAATCTAACGTCTTAATACTAAAGTAGACGAAGTAACATTTCGATAAAACTAAAATAATATCGCTATTTTCTAGCAAAGTTAGAATTTAATCGAGATAATAAACTTGTTACTTTAAAGTTTGCGAATAGATTATGATGTTATTAATGTAAATTAAAACGAATTGTTATAAATATAATTTCAATAATTGCTTCATGCGATGCTAAAAAAAAATAAAAGTATTTGCGAGTTTTATTGTGAACACTATAAGTTATTCTTAATCTTAATGAGACGTTACTAGAATAGTTTTTTATTAATTACTTGATTTAATATCTTGCTAAAAGAAGCTTTTAGTAAAAATAACGAAGCTAAAAATTATAACTTCTTTTAGAGCGTCAAATATAATATTTTAACGCAATAAAGAATATACGTCTAAGTATAGTCAAGTATTAATTTTGCGAAAATTAATCACTACTTGTAATTTGTTGTTTTTCTAAACTACGAACATTAATAACGTAATCGATAAAATAATTTTTAAAGATATCTTTTGTAGTTGATCTTAACGCATGAGCGAGTTTAGTATGTTATCAATTGTTTTGCGATCTCGTGCAATGAGAAAGTATAACGTTTGCTTAAAACTAATGACGTTGTTTTCGTTCACAAATAACATTAACATCTTGACATCATTATTAAACTTGCCTAATTTCGCATAAAAGAAATTATAATAACGATTAATAATCGTTTATACTCTAGCTCTATATTTCTCTTCTTAATGATCTAATATATTTGCCTTATTGTTTTCTTTCTTCGATGATTGCACAAAATAAAACATGTTTAACTTCGTATAAGTCTTGCTAGTAAGTATGTTTACGAAATTCACTTCGATCACTAAAGTAGATTGCGTAGTTTTAACGAAACTATTAATTTGATTCAAAGTCTACTCTTTACGAATTTTTAAAAAAATAAGCTCAAAGTTGCTTACAAGAATGACACATTAATTTGATTCAATTATTGCGTTAATCGTAATAACTAATTTTTTTGTAACAAGATGTATGTGAGAAAAGACTTTAAAAAAATAAGAAATCTTAACGAACAAAAATTTATAACGCATAAAAACGTTTTTTTCTTTACTAAAATTTAGTATCGTGATTTCTAAGACATAAACAATAACATTACGTATACAATAATAATATCGTTTAGCAAACCTTATTACGTTTGCCTTTGTCGTAAGAATTAAAATTAAAATTGCTTTTTTAATTATTAATGAAACAATTGTAGAAGTTGCTTGTACAAAAAAACGTTAATTGCGAAAAAATACGTAGTTTTGATCTTCTTTATTCTTATTTTATTCGATTATTATTCGATTGAATTTCAAGAGCTCTATTTTGATAATTATATCGCATGATAGATTAGATATAATGTAAACTTTTTCAATAATGATCTTTATTCAACTCTTGTTATTCTTGAGACGCAAAGATATTTTAGCACAAAGCGTAAATGTGATAATTTCGTCTACTCTTTTACATCTTAGTCGCTTATTCTTTGTTATAAAATAATGTAAAATGTGAGAATAAAATGCTTGATATACTTGTTCGTTAATAAGAATAAATTTAAAGTTAATGTTAAAATATAAGATATATAACTTGTTAATATTAAGATAACATGTAATAGACACATTCAAATATGCTTAAAAAATTAAATTAGACTTCGATTCTTATTTAATAAATTTCGAGATCGTAAGTATTTTAATAATAATAATAAATGTGAAGATTTTCGCGTCTTTTATAATAATATTTAGAGATAACTTTTGTTTAAAGGCGCTTTTAAAAAAGCGTTGCGATAAAGCATAAAAGAATGTTAAGTAAAGTTAAAAAATATTTTTTCGAAATAACAAACGATTATAAATGCGATTAGAATAATGTTGTTTCTTGAGATTAATAAGATTTTTAATAGAGTCAAAATTATTAATTAGCGACTTTAATTTTTTCTTTTTTTCGCGATATACAAAGCGAGAAGAGTTTTTATATTCTTATTATTTAATTGTATAATTTCGAAACGCGTATCATTCTTAGTAATTGCGTTCGTTAGCATGATCTTTGTAACAAAAATATATAAGTTGTTTTAATAATTATCTTCGCAATAACAACAAGATTGCTTTATCTCTTAAGACATCTTATTGTTACTTATAGAAGTAAAAACTCTCTTCTTAATTAATACGACAATTACAACAAAGATAACTAATTTATTAATAACTCGCTAGTAATTGTTTACTAGTTGTTTGATTCAAGTAATCGTTAATACGATCGCGATATTAATATGCGCATTTAATTGATTTTAGAATTAAGTCTAAAAGCGATTTGTTAATTTCTTGTTTAAATTTCAAATTTTATGCGTTGCTTGTTCGTTGTTTCTTACGCGTCAATTAAAAGTCTTAATAGTGTTGTCGTTTTTTCTTAGTGACGTTATTAAAATTAATTGTGTTTTCAAATTATTTCAAAGATAACGAACAATAACGTTTTTATCTTGCACTTCGACATTGTAAAGAAGATTAATTTTTTTAGTAAAATATTAATTAAGTGTTTGTTTCTTGTTTTCAAAACAAAAAGTTATCTTTTTCGTTTTTCTTAAGAACTTAAACTTGTTTAAACGATATTTTCGAAGCAACTTATTTTTCTAGATCGTCAAACTCTCGTTCATCTTACTACGAGTTATATAAGAAAGATAAATGTATTATTTTAATGCAATTTCTTTTAGATACATAAAAAGTATTTAAAAAACTAATCGTTCTTCTTTGAGCTTCGTTATTTGAAAAAAACAACAAATAAAGAAATTGACGTTCTATTTTTTGAAATTTTATATTATAATATTATGTGAGTGAAGCGATCGTTCTTAAACTAGACGTTTATCGCGATTTCGCTCATTATTACGTTGACGTTCATCTTATTAATATTTTGATTCGCATAAAGAGCGTATCTTATCGCGATCATAATCGCAATTATAGTCTTGTTAATAATTTTTATCTTGTTAATATTTCGACTCTTAATCTTCATAATTATTGAACGCTTCTTAATATTTCATCGCGTTTGTCTATGATTTATTAAAGATAAATTTCAATCTTTGCTTAATTTTAGATATAAAGTTAAAACGATTATTGCGTAGAAAAGAGCGATAACTTGAAGCATTATTGATTTGTTAACGAGCTTGCAATAACAATAATTCATAGCTTTCTTCGCAATAATAGTTTGCTTTAACGAGTAAATTGCGCTAAAAATTAACGACAAGTAAATCTTAATAATAATTTGCTTTAACGAATAAATTGCGATAATAATTAATAGCGAATGAATTGCGATAATAGTTCGTCTTTGCGAGTAAATAATCTTCTTTATTAGTGTAATAATAATTCTTTTTGCGATAATAAGATAATTGTGAAGTTTTAACAAAGCAACGAGAATTATTTATTGTTCGAATATACTAAGTCTCGCGTCGTATAAAACTTATCAAAATTAAAATACGTTATGTTGACAAAAAAGAAGTTTAAGATTGCGATAACAAAGACGAAGAGCGTTAATTAAAACGATTATAGTTATACTTCTTTGCTAAAATTGTAACGTAGACAAAGAGACGATTAAAATTGTGATTCGCAATCTAAGAGATGTATCTACTCTTTTAATATTATTCTTAATGTCTCTCTCTTATTAAAAAAAGATTTAAATAAACTTCTTAAAATCTATCGTTGTTAACGAGTTAATTGCGATCTTAATTATCGCAATTACGTAATTCTTTATTGCGATTAAATTTAGCAACTAATTAATAAAAAAATGAACGAAACTAATTTTAGATAAAAGACTTAATTTTTTCGAAATGTGTTTTTAGTCAATCTAGATTTCTATTAAAGCTACGAAAGAATTAAGAACGAAACTAAAATGCTTTTTCACAATATTGCGATGCTTAAAAAATGTTATGTATTATTTAATATAATTGTAAAAATTAATTTAAATGTTCTCGCTTCTTAATACAATCGCATTAAGTTATAATTTTAATCAATTTATCTTAAGTATTTTTGAAATCATTACGAATACGTTTGATAAAATTTCGAAATCTCGTCTTATTAAGAAAGAAATTAAGAGCATTTCTTGTCTTTTCTTTAAATTGACTCTTTTTAATAGCGAAAAGCATCTTATAGATTTTGATCGCAATGTTGATGTTCTATTTCGTAATAACTTGTTAAAAGTTTAACGTTTTAAGTTCTCGCTTTCGAGTTTGCATCAAATAGAGTAAAATAACACAATTTTTGATATATTGCGTCTTGTTGTAGTTTAAAGAAGAATCGCTCAAAAAAAATTTAATCATAACATCGATTTCTTCGTTTTAACAAGTCTTTTTAGTAGAAGACGTTTTAATAGCGAGGTCTCTCTTAGAACGTTTGTTGACAATTTTACTTAAAAAATTACTAGTAATAATTGTTAATTTATGATGTTAAAAGTCACTCGTTATAGTCTTAATTAATTTAATAAATTGTGTAAAAGACGCAATGCAACTTTCTATTTTAAAACCTTTTAAGTGAGCCCTCTTTTCTAACTTTGTTATAATTTGCTTCGCTAAAGATTTTGAAAGAGTAATCTTAATAAAGTATGTAAAGAAGTTGAGAGAAATTGTAGATTTTCGCGATAAATAGCTTTGATACTAAACACTAGAACGATATTTAATCGTTAATTTAAAAAATTGTTAAGTAGTTGCTTTAAAGTTATCGAAATCGATTGCTTAATTATTTAGAAAAAATGAAAATTTCGCGAACGAATTTCTTGTTCTTTTTTTTAATAAACAATTATAAGAGAATCTTGACTAGAAACAAGAGATAATAATGATTTGAATTGTAAAGAAAAGCTCGTTAGTATTTTCTTTAACGAACGAATAATTGAAGTGAAGAAAAGTTAAAAGAGCGAAAACGATATTAATAATTTTCTAATCAAGTTTCGAGAATAATAATAATAAGTTTATTGAAGCTAGCTTGACGTCTTAAAAGAGTTCGAATAAATCGTTCTTAACTAAAGCAAAATTGTGATAAATTATTTATAATAGTCATTGCGATAATAAGTATTGTTTTTATCTTTAAAAACAATAGAAGAACGATACAAGTTATCTACAATTTGTGCGAATCGTTGTTTATAGCTACTAGATTGTTATGAACGAAACACTATGATGCGAAAAATAAGTTATAGAAAGCATGCATTTCTTCTATGAAAGATACTAAACTAAATATAGATACGATTGTCGTGCGATCGTAGTTGTTATTGTTTTCTTCATTGCGATTCATCGCGATAGCAACGCTCTTAATAGTTATTGTCACAATTACATTCGTTATAATAATTTAATTTTATAATCTTGACATCGTATCTCTCTATTAAAACATATAAACTCTAAAAGAGCATTTATTATTAATTATGTTTATTGCTTTAGCTTCAATTAATAAGAATTTTAACATTAAGATACGATGCATTCTCTTTCTTTTTCTTTACGCAATATCTAATTTGACAAAATTTAAATCTTTTATATAAAGAACGTTATTCGAAAACTCTTCAAATTATTAACGTATATTAATGTAAACTTTTCTTAAATTACATTTATATTTAAGCTTTATATATTAAAGTCGCATAAAACGAAATTATATTTTATAATGTTAATTTGAAAAGATAAAAGTACCACAATTAACAACATTTTAATTATAGAAAATCTTTATTTTAAGCAAATGAAAGTTAATTCAAACGATTTCGTTTATAATAAATATCTTCGTCTTATTATAAGCAATCTTAAGATATATAAACGAATAAAAGAGACAATTCGATTGCAAAACTATGTTTCTTAAATTTCGTTTAACAAATTTTACTAAATTTTGTTATTTATCGAATTCTAGCATTTAGAATTTAACATGCTTTAACTTATATATGCAATACATATAAAGAAAATCTTCTATATAAATAAGATCTCTTTGCAATATATAACAAACAAATAAAAATATTAATGCGTTATTCGTCTTAATAATTTTTAAGTTATTGAAAGATTAATTCTTTAGAGCTACGTTATACGCATTGTTAACACTTGAATTAGACGCATATCTTGTTCGTTACAAGATTAATTCTTTAATAAAATCGAAGAAACAATTTCTTAACTTAAGACATAGTCTCGCGACAAGAACAATTTGTAAATAATTATATTGCATCAAATTAATCGAAATCTTTATACAAAACTCTTTGCAAATTTCTTACTTTATTGATTTTTAATTATTGACTAGAAGTTTCGTAATTATTAAAAATTTTGCACTTATATTAAGACGTATCTAACACTTAAATATGTTATTAAAATAATTAATATCAAATTGCTTTATTATGTACTTCGCAAAGTTATTATTATGTTTTAAGCAAAAAGAATTGAAACGCTTAATTACGCGAAGAATTTATTGCGCGAAATATATATAATAAACTCTTTTGTCATTATTAAGAAATTGTAAAATGTTATTTTATTTTACAACTTAATTAATCTTTAAGATAAAAGTAATATTAATTTTAAGATTAATCGATTACTAAAATTGTTAAATCTAAATTTAAAAATCTTTTAACAAGAGCAATTTTAATTCTTATCTAATAGCGATCAATTGCTTAAGAATTAAGTACTTAATGCTTTTTACTTAATATGTTTTTAATCAACATTTAAGTTTGTTTTTAACTCGATTAATATTAGTTATTATTTCAAAAAAGAAGACGCAAAGAATATATAAAGTTTGGTCAAAACACTATTAATTAAATTATTGATATTAAGCACAAAAAAAATATATTAAGAATGTTATTGTTAATCTTTAAGTAAAGAATTTGAAGATGTTTAACAATAACAAGATAAAATACAATTTGTATTATAGATCTCGAGTTGAATTTAATAACATTATCGAGTCTAATGTTGTTAAAATTGATATTAATATTAAAATTGATATAATAGAGAGTTTTCAACTCTTATTAATTTCTATAAACTCGATATAAATTCTTTTAATATTATAGTATACAATATTCTTTATTCGCGATTTTGTCATTAACGATTTACAAATGTTGTATCAAAAATCTTAATTAAGATCTTAATATAAAATCTTAATGTTATATAATATTCTTTATAAATTTTGTAGTGCGAATAATAAAATAGTCTTTTGTCTTGTTTCTCTCTCGCGTTTGCGTCTTCGAATGTCTCGCAAAATATTAAAATTAAAGTTAAAGACGCGTTGTACAATATTAATTGTACTTAAATTGCAATTATTTAAATAAGTCGATCTTTTTTGCTTTTTATTATTGAATAAGAATGTAATATTTCGAGAAAATATCTTTTGCGACGCGTTTAACGTTATGTCTCTTAATAATTGTTGACGTCAATAAGATGTTTGCGATGTTTGCGACAATCGAAAAATCTTGTTGTTAAAGACGTTGTTTTTAGTATCTTTTCTTAATAAGTTAACTTTACTTTTCTTAACATCTATATCGAATCTTTGTTTATTACTTTTTTGTTTTCTCTTTGCGAACAATGCTTTAAAGACATTGTTTAATAGTTATTAAATTCTTCGCATCTTATACTCTATTAAAGCTAAATTTAATAATAGAAGCGTTTTAGCTTTCTTTATATTAGTCTCGTTCTTATCTCTTTTTATTTTTATTAATATTTTATCGTTGTTTTTATTTAACGCTTATTCTCGTTTTAATATATCGAGAATCTTAGTATTATACTTTGACAAAACGTCTTAAATGTTGTTTAATTTGCGTTTTAGATTTTTGTCGTTAATTATTAGATGTTTTTATGTGTTAAGAATCTTTAATATTGCATTCGATATTAATAGACTTGAAGTAAATTGCAAAAAAGAACTTTCAAGAACATTTACTATCTTTTGCTCTCTTTACTTCTCGAGCTAACGTCTAATTCAAAGACGCTTAAATTTATTTTTTTCTCGTTTTAAGTTTAACTTCTTATGTTAATTAGTCAAAATTTAATTGTTTAAATAATAGATCGAACAACACAAATTTAATTTGATCTTTTCGAACGTTAATAATGTTGTATTGTTCAAATTTATATTAATAAAGAATTTTAATTTTGTCTTGCGATAACAATCGCATTTCTTCTTCAATATAGAATTGATTAATCTTTATATATCTTAAGATATGTCGCGTCTTCAATTCGCTACTTTTAACATCTTTTTCTTAGATTTAAACTTCTTTATTTTTGTTAAATCTTCTTGCTTATTATTAGTTTCGCAGTTTTTAAAATTTGTCTTTTTTATTATTGACTTCTTGATTAACGTTCGATTTAACGCATCTTTTTTAATTCGAATTTCTTTACATTATTCCGAGAATAAAAAGATAAAATGTGCTTATTTTTTGTTGCATCGATTTGCTTTATTAAGTTATTAATATATCTTTATAATTAATAAGAGAAGTATTTAAATATAAATTCTTCGAATATTTGAATTGTCGACATTTAATTTATACGCGTTTGTGTATATTAGAATTTTTGAAAAAAAAACAATTCTTAAATCTTTTTTAAAAAGCGTCTTAAATACGTTTCTTATTGTTGACAATTATAGAAACAAATATCGATTACATTTACTCTATTATCTTTGATAAATAATTTAGAATTATTATTTATTGTCGAATGTGTTTGCATATTTTATTTATATCGTTTATCTTATTTATATATATAATTATCTTCGAAATATCTTAAGAACTTTTAATTTGCGCTAGCAATATATGTTGCAAATCTTTTATGTATTTTTCGATATATTTGATAAAATTAAATTGCAAGTATATTTTTAATCTATTTAAAGATGTTTTAAATATCTTTACATTAAAGATAAATTCGCGTTGTCTTTTTATATTTTCTAAAATCTCGTTATTAAATGTAATTAATATATTTACTATTAATATTTTAGAACACAATTGCGTACGAAGAACGTCAAAACAAATATAATTTGTTCGAAACTCTTTTTATTTGTTTACAAGATGCAACTCGTTAATAACGAATATATAAAATCGTAATTAATAGAACTTGTAACGCAAAACATTATTAAAGAAATTGTTAAATATAACGATCTTAAGACTTGTAAATATTGTTTTAGTTAAATTTAATTATTAAACACTTTATGTTAAATACAATAGCAACACTAATTATGCGTATAGTTTTTTTTACGTATTTTCTTTAGTATCTTCGACTTGTTGTGATTGTCTTTCAACATTAATAATTAATAAAATTTTTCAACTTTTTATATTAATCGTTCTTCAAGATTAAAAGAGACATAATTATTAATGCAATTTTCGATAACGAAGACATAAATGACAACATCTAATATAATAAATTTTTCTCGAATCTTGTCTTCGTTATTACGATTACGTTTTTCTTTAGAGCAACGTCGAACGCATTTAATTGCTTCTATTTAATTTTAAATTCAAATATATTTTTAACAACATTAATAATCTTTTTTTTGATTGATTCTATAATTAACGTTTTACAATCTTTTATCTTGTTCTTTATTTTAGAATATCGCAAAAATTAAGAGATAAAATTTAATAATAATCGTCAACTTTGCTCGATACATTAAATTGAGAAAGTAATTAACTTAAGTCGACAAAATAATAAAACTATAAGAAGCGTCAAGTAAGATGTTAAGACTATAAGAGAAGTAATTGTGCTTATATAAAGATTGCGATTTTGATTTTTTTTGAGATTATTATGTTAAAATTAGTATTATAGTCGATAATTGAACGAATTAATTCTAAAAAGAACGTTATTGAATAAAGCATAAATAAAAGTCGTGAAATTAACTTGTTGTTAAACGCAAAAATCAAAGTGTTCGCAATTATTAGATAATAAAGTTGCGTATACGTGTTTAAAAAACATAGTATAAGTGTTTTTGATATATTATTATCAAAGATAATGTTAGAATAACGAGAAATAAGAGTTTCGCTCTTAAATTTAATGCAAAAAAAAATAAAACAACGTTATAACGAACATTATGCTCGATGCGAATGTGCTTAGACATGCTAAATGCTAGTGCAATCATCGTATCGAAACTAATTTCTAGTGTTAGCTCTAGCGCGATTCTAACATAAGCGAACTCGCTAGAATTCGCTTGAGGGTTGTTTCTTTTTTTTTGCATAGGTCTAACTACTGAGGCAAAGTCTAACTATCATTTCTTTCAAGTCATCGCTATCACAGTCTGCTGTTACTAGATGAAGAGCTTTAGAAGAGGTCGAAAATTTCACGGTCGACGAGATGAACTTGTGTAGCCTTGTGTAGAAGCCTGTCTTGGATTGGTTTTTCCTCATTGGGATCTGTTAAGCAATTTGCGCATGTTGTCGAGCTGGTGGCAGGATTGCTGATGGAATTCTTTTCCCAATGCATTTTATTACACTGATACGTAAGTATTCATTAGCGTTAGATGATGGCTAGATGATGGCTAGCAAATCCAAAGAATCGTTACTTCCAGCACCTGCCCGCTAAATGCATCGTTCGCGCCGTTCCAAACCCTCTAAACCATGAATAATGAACAGACCCCGACCACGGCAGACAGAACCACGAACATCCCTATTCCCTTCTCCATCGCCGCTCCGCTGGCGACCGAAACAATAGGTGGCGAAATCTGCGTCGGTGTGCGACGTCGCAACGGAAATCCGGTCGGCAACCCGGTTCCAGTCGGCCCAGGCACAGCGTTCGTCCCCGTCCTCGCAGGCGCACCGTATCTCCCAGCACCAGTCCACATCGCGCCAGCCGGGCCAACTGCAGTAACGCTCCCTTGCATTAGCGGCAACGTCGACCCCAGAGCTCTCAGCGACGAGGATATAGCTGCAGAATTCATCGTACTTGTTGCTGCGCCGGCGGCTGTGCTGGTGGGGCTACCAGTGTCTAGAGCTTGGAGAGCTGGCATGTTCCAGGGAAGAGCTGGCATGCAGGCGCCGGTGCCAGGGATACTGTCCGGGGTGATCTCCCTGATGATGCTATCCGCGGTCGAGACTAGATTGCTTTGGGCGAGGGCGATTTGCTGGCTGTCGATGTCGTACACGACGTAGGCGGAGCGGAGGAAAGAGTCGCCAAGGACCGCTTGATAAGAGTGGCTTGGAACGATACTCAGGGTGCAAGCTGGCGTGCCGTCGGAGAAGGTGAAGTTTTCGAGCGTGGCTTCTCGAGGGACGACAAACTCGCTGATGGGCACGTTGATCTTCGGACCTCGAGGACCACCGAAAGAGAATGAGAAGACGCTTTCTGCGGTCGTTCGGTTGCAGGGGATAGCAACAACATTTTCTTCGATGAATGTGGCACCAAGATAAGAATGAATCGCTGTCATGATATAATCAGGCAAGGACGTGTACGTGCTGCCGCTGTCAAGAATGGTATATATGACGTCGCTCTGATTGGAGGATGTGAATGTAGATATGCCGCTTGGGGATTGCGCGGTGACGGCCGTCAGTTGGACTGCGTAGAACGACGAGGTCGGTATAATAGGGTTGGGAACAACGGGAACGGAGATCAGAGATCCTTGATATTTGCTATCGTCCGTTCCTCCAAAGCGAATGGTTCCTGTCGGTGCTTCTATGAGTGCAAGGGCTAATTAGCGCGAACTCATGTAAAGGAGTAAGTACTAAACATTAGGTGGTGTCCAAGATCGAAGAAGCCTTACCGATGGAGTTGAGATATAGACTGAAAGCTCTCGTTCTGATGACTCCGTGCGCTTTCAGATCCGACACAATATTCGGATACGATGTGGTATTTTGGGACAAGGCGCTTGTCTCCGAGTCTTCGGGTCCGATACCCATGATACCCACAGTTGCAATGCGTGGATCGTTACCATCATTCGTCGAAGATGTAGAAAGCCCAAATTGTACTCCTTCCATCTCGACATCCCCTAAGCGAACAGTGTCGTTCACATAAGTCCCTTGCTGGGCGTTGTGATCGGCGTACTTGATTACAAAAGACTGCTGTAGACTTATGCCGGTTTGTGACTCGTTCAGGTCGTCTGAGGAGGATTTTTAGTGGCCTGCCGGAATTTGCAAGGGCGATCACTTACAGGCCCCAGTCAAAGAGCACTCCTCAGCATGTGCGATGCAAAACGGCTGATGTATGGATGGCACCCATAGGACGGTACTACCGGTGTCGATCTGCACTTGGAATAGCTGAGGCGGAGTTCCGATGGAAATATCTGCTGTGTAGATGCTTCCTAGGTTTGCCATTGGAACTGCGACACCATTGTCGCGACGAACAATTGACCTAGCGGCATGATTCTCTTGGGTCTTGGCAAAATTGAGTGCATAGACTTTGGGTGTAGCGGTAACTATAGCCAAAGGGAGGCATGCTATTGTTGCTAAGGCAACTGATATCCTCGAAAGCGCCATCGTTTTGCGAGGAACAGAAAACAAGGAAGTTGAAACGCCAAAAAGAAAAGAATGGAGATGGATATTGCTGCAGAAACAGGAACGAAGGTAGACGATGCAAGCACAAAACCAGACCCAAGGAAGTGCAAAGGCCGATGCATATCACCAATGTTGGACATTACAGTCTATATACCCGCGATCTCTGAACGCTAACATTATTCCATCGATACAGGGCGCAGGTAGACGACAGCGGAACAGGAAGGAGCAACCTCAGCTTGTGCCTGCCCTCTCGCTCCGCCATGTTTTGTGTAAATTTTGGGATTCATCCACAAGGCCTAGAAGCCGCAGCAGTACTGACATGGAGCTCAAGGATCGATAGCATCGGTCAGGAACATGAAGCTGCCATTACGTGGTTGTTGAAATATTGTGGTTAGTCTGTAAGACGCAAGCGAAGTGTGTCGAGACGGGGTACCATCTATCCGGAGATATCGACATAGGAAGAGCCATGTCGCAGGGAGGAAAAATATCTCTGCGACGGATCTGGTACGTGCACCACAGCGGTTGAAAGGTGGAGGAGGACTTCGCAGCAAAGTGATTCCAGGAATAGGCGTCGGAGATCCTGCAGGATGCGGAGCCATCAAGCCCGTTAAGGCTGAGAATCCTCCGCCATATCAACCAATCACAAGATCCATGAGACTCTCTGATACGGAATCTAAAACTTGAGCTGTGCGGAGCAAAGAACTCCCGGCTGACCATCTCTTCCGTACAACCAGAAAATTGAAATGCCCCATCCATCGACCTTTATCGCCGACCCTGCTACGATACGAGGCCTTGACGTTGTATGATCGGCATTGCACACGGAGCTCCCAGCTGTCACGGTTTCAAGCTGCAGAGGAACGGTCGTGGCGGTGCCATTCCTCTAGGATCTCGAGGGCGAGGCCGATCGGTCAATGTTGAACGAAGAATCTGGAAGATTGCAACTTAAAGCGAATCAAAGGTCGGACTTCCTCTCGTATCATAAAGCACCTGGCTTCAGTGTGGGTCGTCGGACTGACCTGATATCAACGAAACTGCGGCGGCGGGACTTGCCCTGCCATAAGGTAGGGTCGCGAACAGAAAATCCGGACTCGTGTTCACGTGGAAACGATTGATGCATTTGGCAGTCAGTATATTAGGATGCCATACGCCAATTATGGCAGCTTCCTGGCGTGACGTGTGGACGCCTGACCAGTCTCCAACCTTGGTCCTTCGGAATCCCTTCAAAGGCTCCAAGTGTCATGATGGATGATGTTGGATCAAGCCCGCAAAAGACGATGCTGACTGCATTCCTGGATGAGGAAGCATCAACAACCTCTATCTGCCCCTACGCTATAATTCGTAAAAGCCGACCTACAACTCTGAAGTTGAGCGTAAAGTCAAAGCAATCTCCAAAATTGATGCGTATCACCGCTATAAGACAGGGAAGAAAGACGAGAGAATGGAAAGGAAAATATGACGCGCGGCCAGAAAATCCGAGGTTGACGAATAAATTACTTCTCTACTGCAAATTGATTAACCGTTGTACACGTAATCCATCCACGAATTTACTGGCGAACCAACTCAGGATCGAGCCCTAAAGCTTGAAGCCTGCTTCAACCGAAAATAATATGCTCTGCTGGTCTGGATGCTCTATGTCGGTGTGGTGTCCATGTTGATGACGACGAAGCGATTTGGATTAAGTACAAAGCTGCAGGGATTGATTTACCTCAATATTCAGAATGTGATTTTAGCGCTTTCACAACGATTGTCGTTCCTTGACCTTATTTTTAGATTCTCGATTCCAACTTCTGACAAGATGCTTTTAATCAACTTTCGTATTTCTTAATTTATTACTATCAAAATCTTACGTTTGATAGAGTAGACTTTGCACTTTTAACAATATATCTTTAATAGAGTTTAAGTTAACATTAAGAAAGTTATTTGATTGCAAAGTTTTTGTATTTCGAAATGTATCTCGAAAACAAAAATCGACTTAAACTTTTTATATATTAACAAACTATACAATTTTTATAACTCTAGTAATTTGTAATTAAAACTTATAAGCAAAGCAATTTTAAAAAGCGTATAGTATCTAGAGTAATAAGTAATTAATTCTATGTATTTTAATAACAAAATGCAAAAGTTGATCAAATTTATCTTGTCAAATATTAGGATTAAGAATCTAAAAATAAGATTAAGAAACGACAATTGTTGTAAAAGCGCTAATTTCTTCTTGCAACTTTTAAAAATTAGTTTTTTTTTTCGATATTAAATTGCAAATACTATTAATTTCTTAACATTAATATTATTTTTTTGCATAAAATTAATACTAAATAGAAACACTATATCGAGAAATACTTCTATAGCATTCTTAATTCTTAATTCAACTTGTAACATAAGTTATGTATGTAATCATTGCGTTTTTTAAAACTTTGTCTCGACACATTCTAAGCACTTCTTAAGTCTTATCAAGTTTCTATTAAGTTTTTATCAAGTTCTTATTAAGCTTTATCAAATGCGTTCGATTAAAGTCTTTCGACAACAATAGATATATACAATCGTAATTGAAATGCTCAAACTCGATAAGAATTAGTGTACAAACTATTATTAATACTTTACTAGGACTTGTAGTAATCTAGATGCGTTGATATTGAGAAATGGGTGGTATTTGCAATTCGACGTCGAAAAAAAAAAATTGATTTTCAAAAGTTGTGGGGGGAACCACATTCTGAATATTGAGGTAGCATAGCGGTGTGTGCGAAGAACCAATTTGTCAGCTCTGGCAGGACAGTGATGCCACTATTCAAGGCCGATGCTCAAGTTCTAGGCAACGTCTGCGCTGTGAGCATCAAAGAGTAGTTATGGGATCAGTGAAAAAGAAAGGCAATGCTGGTATACTAGCTTCTGCTGCTGATTCTCCTCTTTGATCCTGGACAATGACTTTTGCAAGATGGTACGACCGCATCATCTTTATTGGAAAGCTGTTCATTAGTCTACAATCCATCCCCTTGTCCGGCAAGAGTCTGAGCAGCATTGCAGCAACAGGCATAATTTGAGCAGCGTTGGGTGAGTTGATCAACGTTTCTCCTGGCGGTACGAATTCAAGGGAATAGCCTGCAGTGTAACCTCCCCTTGCCGCGTGAAGCATGTTTGCAGCAAAGAGGGCAGTCAAATTCCAAGGCACGGGGACGGATCTGGCCGAGACCAATAGCTCGAGTTGCCCATGCCGTAGGATGCAGGATACCACTGGAGGAGCAAGGGCTATATTCTTGTCGCTTGCTGACTGGAATACCGCGTTGTAGAAGTCCATCAGGTGGACGGTTGACGTCTGTATGGGGACGAATAGGGTCAGGTCACTTTCCTCTCTTAAGCGTATGGTCCAACCGTCCGTTAGAGTCCTCGAATAGTAGTAGAATGGTGAGAAGGCACTTGATGCACCTGCATTCACGGAGTTGCCTCTTGTAATTGTTGGACCACAAATGACGGGCAGGGTAAGAGAGGTACAGAGTAGGAAAGTGACAGCTATTGCAGCTTGGGAAACGGTGCATGGCAAAAGCATGGTTGAATTGCGCGCTGGGGATCTCCAAATTATCCTGAGGCATTCGACAGAAATGCGAGGTACTTTATGCAAGGAGGTACGCTACGACGACTAGATAAATGGCTCGCGGTTGCTCTTACGTTTAGTTAAGACTGCTGTCGCCTATCGGCTTTGTTGCACGTTTTCTATCGGATCTAATGGCGGTAGCCAAAAGCTAAGAAGGAGCGATCTCAAAACAAGCGCGCGTTGCTCTAGCGAAGCCCACGATGTCAGCACCCACAAGTGTTGATATATGGACCAGGAGATATCTGGAGAGATGGTCGGGAGCAATCCACAGGCGCCTAGTGGAGGCTACGAAGAGAGCTTGTTTGTGAGTAAGTGGTCGCGCTCAGTCGATCCTAGCATTGGTCACACACCATTTTCTCGAATGACAAGAGGAGTAAGCGGCTGTCTCAATATTTGAGCAGAGCCTGCCCGCTACCTTTCATGCACCTCGGAGGAATATTCACGAGTCACCATGGCAGATCACGATGCTCTCAAGCTGCCCAAGTCTTCTATCTATCCCAATCCTGTGATCATCCCACCACTTCAAGAACATAAAGAGACCTGGATCATGCTCCACGGCCGCGGCTCCAATGCACAGAAATTCGGCTCCGAGCTTTTAAGCACTCATATCCCAGGCCATGGATCCTTGCCCCAAGCTTTTCCACACGCAAAATTCATTTTCCCAACAGCGTCTCCCCGCCGTGCCACCATCTACAAACGGAAGGAAATCCATCAATGGTTTGACAATTGGCACCTTGAGGCACCAACCGAAAGGGAAGAGCTGCAAATTGATGGCTTGCGGGAAACGAGCGGCTTTGTGCATGACTTGCTGAAGGCAGAAATCGCAGTTGTCGGAGCAAAAAACGTGGTCCTTGGAGGTCTGAGCCAGGGGTGCGCCGCAGCTTTGGTGTCATTGTTGTTATGGGAAGCAGAGCCTCTCGCTGCCATGTTCGGTATGTGTGGGTGGTTACCCTTCCGGAAACACTTGCAGGATATCGCAGAATCTGCGGCAGGTACTGGTGGCGCTGCTGAAGACGACGACGACCCGTTCGCACAGGATGGTAAGTCTTCCTGCACTCGGCTTGTTATTACCCGCCCAGCGAAGTTGTCGTTTGACGAAGATGTAGATTTAGAAAATTTGTCGCCGGTCCAACAAGCCATTGGCTTCCTACGCGACGAGCTCGAGTTTCCAAGGAAGGGAGAAACCCTGCCATTCCAGCAAACCCCTACTTTTCTCGGACATGGCACAGAGGATGATAGGGTCCCTATCAGCCTAGGTCGAGAAGCAGAGTGTTGCATTCGGACTCTGGGTGGGAACACGCACTTCAGTGCATACGAAGGCCTTGGCCACTGGTATTCCCCTGAACTGCTGAGAGACGTAGTACACTTCGTAGAGGAAGCCTTGAAGCCGAGTCCCACCTAGATGAGCTTCCCCATGAATACCTCGATGAACAATTCGACGATATCCTGCTATTGACAACAAGAAAGACCACGCCAACGCTTTCGGAACCTTAGCCATACCCCGCAGCGCATCCGTGAGCTGGACCGAATTCGGACGAACCGGCCCTCACGGTCTCGGCTGCGGCTCGACTTTGATGAAAACCACCAAGCAAGCCCTTCGAACCCATGCTATCACAGCCTTGAGGACTTGCAATATCGCTGTAGACACAGCATCTACCCCAAGCTCGAGTAATCTACATCTATACGAACTTCCCTTGTCTCAAAAACTATGTATACATATCTGTCTCTAAGGATCGTGATGCGGCCTTCCTTATCGAGCCCTGGCGAGAATCGGCTTGGAACAACCAATCCACAGCAACACCAAGCCATAGAACCAAAAAATACAGCAAGCGCAGCGTAATGACCATCCCATCAGTAGCGGGACTGATGAAAACACTTCCCCAAACTCCCCCAATCTTCGCATCTCAAAACTAGGGATTAGACATGGATTCATAAGCACCATCAACCGATGTTGATCCGGAATTGAAGGGGCCTGGATGATAGACTCAGCGGGTATTTGCCTAGCTTTAACGGATTTTTGGGTGGGTTTCGGCGGATGGATAGATGTGGATTTTCATGATCTGGGGAGTGAGGGTGTGAGCTGCGCTTGGGGATTTGGGCAGAGCTGGGTATGTTTTTTTTGACTTCGTCGGGTTTGTGGGTGGGTTTGTTGTTGGGTTATTGGTGGGGGTATTGTTGTGGGCTGCTCGGTGTGTTTACTGGTTTTCTAGGGAAGCTGGAGTTTATGGGTCTTTTGTTCTGTAGGTGTATAATCGATATGTGTGGGTGAGGGTTTTGGCTGCTGAGAAAGATTGGGTGGCTAGCTATTGATGGTATTAATTAGAGCTGGAAGCATGTCATAGATCGCGAGCCAACATCTTCCTAGGTTGTGTGCCTCTATCAAGCATATGCAGTCGCACTGATCGATGTCCGCACGTAATAGCAGTCGATACGATTGCTTCGAAGCTATCTCTTGAGCCGAAAAATATTCGCGGAGTTCGAATCGTTCCGTGAAGAGAGTTGTACCCGCAGCGCCTGGGTGTGAAGCTCCCGGATACTTGAGAGAATGTGCAGCGTTCTTGCGGGGAATTGTGTCGAGGGCGATTTGGATCGCTAGTCTGTGCCCGCTTTGATTGGAATGCGCTGATTAAGTGGAGGCAGGATGTTGATAGCTCTGCGTATGACAAAATCTATTAGTGGGGCGGGCAGGCGGCGCAGACTACCGTAGGAAGACATGAGGCTAGGTTTATTGTTTTTGTCTGGTTTTCCGATGATGGATGAGTGTTGACCTAAGACTTCGATTCGTCAGTCTTAACACGAGCAGGTATGGCTGATTGAGGGGACTTTACTTTAGAGTACTTCACGCCAGACTTGCTTCGTTGGACCGTAGGGCTTTGAAAATAACTCCGATCAGCGGAAACTCCGATATCGAGGTCAAACCGTAGGACGGCGTGTGGTTGCAAAGGATATCTTTTGCTGCTTGCTGGCCCGGAATGATCAAGGGTAGCGTGCTCTTCAAAAGCGTCCTCAAGGACCGTTACATCTTCTAGGCGTCTTGGGCCATCGATGCATTCATCGTATCACAACACCCCATTTGAAACTCCATGATCCTCGACCGCCTTCTCCGGCTCTTTCGTCTCATGCCCCATCCCGAGCGCCGCCCCCTCCTCCCCTTTCCCAATTCTCGTCATAATTGCCCCCTCGTCCCATTCCCCTCCATGGAAAGCATACATCCTCGACTCCGTGTTCGCATAGGGCATCTCCTCGGGTATAAGCTCCCTCAAGAGACCTCCGTGGGTAATGACAAGTATAAGTCGCTCGGGTCTCTCCCTCAACTTCCTCCTCACCCTCTTCGCGCGCGCTCTCAGCGCTTCGGGCGTGGGAGCCCAAAGCCCTTCCTTGCTGTTCCACTCAGGAGGTAGGGGGCTGAAGTCGAGCATGGCGTCGCAGAATTCGGACTCGAGAATGGCCACGTCGGAGCCGGTGTCGCAGGGCCAGCTGTCGGCTTCCTGAAGGTCTGGGCTGCGTGTCAGCTGTTCGGCCCTCTTCAGATCATGGTGCATTGGGAAAGCAGGGGAGTTCGGTGGGTCGACTTTGACTAACCCGGTTCGAGTAGAATAGGTATGTCCGGCCTCGCAACCCCAATGAGGGCTGTCTGAAGCGTCCGACGCAATGGCGAGACAACAATGAGGTCGGGCTGGTGGGGGAAGATTTTGCGCAGAGCTTGAGCTTGCGTTTCACCTAAGGGAGTCAAGTGCGGATCTCGATGTTTGCGGTAGGTTGCTTCGCCGGGATTGACGTTGTGCTGCGCCTGTATAGAGTGTCAACGAAATCGTTGTTTGGCTTTTCGAATCAGCTTGGGATATGAGCACTGACCTGCGCATGCCGAAGGCAGATGACGTGTGGTGGCATCGTCAAGGGCTCAATATCCAATGGTCGGAGGGGTTAGAGCAGGATGATGGTCTCATGCCAGCATGAGTAAGTCACTTGACATACGCATATAATGGTAGGTGTTAAGTCGGAGGTGATCGAGAGAACGATCAGATAGTTCTCCGCTCGCACCGAATACTTTATTCACGGGTTCTTATCGCGGCACTTGGCGACACTTGCCTTCTTCGGTTCTAGATTCGTGGAGATGCTGCTGGCCTTGAGTGGACATGCAGCAACGTGCATGGCATTATGCAGCCTTAAATACAATGAGACTGATCCGACATCGCTATCGGTGATGATAAGCACATGTAGTCTTTCGACAAATCCCATCGTCTGCGAATCTGGCAAAAGCACAAGTCCATTATTAGAGCATGACGTTATCACAAACATCGTGAGAGATCTTCTAGGTATAAGGTAGCGATTGGATCGCAGCTTCCTCGCTTGTCACAATTCAAAGTACTCTGTTTGAATTCCTCCTCGTGTTCGTACCTTAATGGCTTTCCTTCACTTGATCACGACGACACTAGGGTTGCATGGTGATGGAATCCTGTTTGCCAACCAGCAGCATCTCACCCTCGGATACTTATTTCATGTGCCTTATCGTCCTCTGAGTGACCTACCGTAGCAGGTCTCGGCCATTGAGGATTTACGAGCTTTGCAGCGACTTTCTTCATATCCAGTACCATCATGTGCGGCATTACAGCAGTCCTCACCCTTGCTGGACGCTCGAAGTCGTCACAACCAGCCAATAACAATCACAAGGAAAACCAGAACCCTAGTGCTCCAGCAATCGGCGGGCACAGCCATGTACAGCATGACAAGCAGCCGAATCTCCGGCAACAAGTAGACGAGAGCCTGAAGTATATTACCCATCGTGGCCCAGACCACAGCGGAAGCTGGGCCAGCGAAGATGGTTTGATAGGTATGTTGTCAGAGGTGATAATCCTGCACTTGCGAAGCAGAAAGCTGATAGTTGGAAGCCATGGGCAATGCCCGTCTCGAGATTAACGACCTGACACCTAGCGGGAATCAGCCATTCTTCAATCCTGCCAAAACCATCCAGGCCGTGGTCAATGGAGAGGTCTACAATCATGAGGAGCTGCGTGCAGAGATCCTCTCCAGAATGAAGTACGATTTTAAGGGCCGCAGCGACTGCGAGAGCGTCGTGGCTCTGTATCAATATTACGGTTTGGGCTTTCTATCGAAGCTCAATGGCGAATATGCTATCTGCATTTACGACTCGGAGCGGAAGCTGCTCATTGCTGCAAGAGATCGAAGTGGTGTCAAACCCTTGTACTGGACTATTGCTGAGGGCAAGCTGCTGGTGGCTTCTGAGATGAAGGCATTCCTTCCTTTGGGGTGGAAGCCCGAGTGGGATGTCGGGAGCTTGGTGGATGGTGGATGGAACACTGATGCGAGGACCATATTTCGCGCAGTGCAAAAGGTATGTCTTGAGAAAGATCGTAGGAAGGGGAGACTGATGAGCGACAAAGATACCTCCAGGCCAATACATCACCTGTGTAGACCACGATCATATCGACATCAAGCGGTACTGGGAGCTCGACTATCCAGACAAGGTACGTTCCGTGAACGTGAAAGCGAGCGATCTATCCTCAAAGGGCCGGAATTAGAAACGATGATTTTCTTTGTGGCGTACAACTGACTCGCGGTGTATAGACCGTCCCCGAGACACGGACGGAGCAAGAGATGGTGGAGGCAGTTCGTTCCCATCTCCTAGAAGCGGTTCGACTTCGCCTGCAAGCCGACGTACCGGTTGGCATCTTCCTCTCGGGCGGCGTTGATTCCTCGGTCATCGCTGGGATGGCCAAGCATCTACATGAGACTGGCCAAGTCAAGCTTGGTGCGCACCAAGACTCGGCTCAGCAGCTGATGTGCCTCAGCATTGGATTCTCGGGGACCAGTGGATATGATGAGTCAGGTAATATCTCGTCTACGTCTGCTAGGAAGACAGTGCTGATTTTTGTACAGAGATCGCCGCCCGCACAGCAAAGCACCTCGGTGTGAAATATTTCAAGCAATACGTGGACGAGAAGGATCTTGCGAATTATTTCGAAGATGCTACCTGGATGTCAGAGCAGCATTACTTTGACCTAGGCTTCATTGCGAAGCATGCTCTGTCCAAGCTCGCGCACTCGGTAGGTCTCAAAGTCGTTCTAAACGGTAAGCCTCAAGAACCCTTAGCGATGGAGAGTCTTGTCAATTAACGGCCTGATGCTAGGTCAGGGTGCGGACGAGTTCTTGGGCGGCTATCCAGCGTACTTGGCTCCCTTCCTGTCCGAGTCAGATCCGGCATGGCCTTACTCAACGCTATCACCGGAAAAACGTCAGGAGAAGTATCAAGAGGCCCTGCTGTCACCATTAAGTGGATCCAGGAAACCCACCTTCGAGCATTCACCACCCATGATGCGCTACGCTTCGGAGAACGTCCCTGTTCCGAACTACGTCGAGGTTTATGCCCAGATCCATTTCTCGGGATGGACCCATTGTTACGGCAAGAGCTCACCATACCTCACCTTGTCGGAAAATATCAATGAGCGAGAGCGAGAGCTCATGAGAAACAAATGGCATCCGCTCAACTCGGCACTGTACAGCTGGTACAAGACCAATTTGCCGAACCTACTGCTCACCTGCATCGGGGATCGTACCGAAATGTCGCACTCTATCGAGGGGCGAACGCCGTTCCTCGACCACCACTTGGTTGAGTACGTGAATGGCATCCCGCCGAGCTTGAAGATCAAATACGACGCCAAGAGTGACAAGCTCGTTGAGAAATGGGTTCTTCGCGAGGCCAGCAAGCCGTTCATCACGCAAGAGTTGTATGAGCGGAAGAAGCATGTGCGTATGACCCTTAATCTTTTGACACACGAAATTTACTGACTCTGCCATGCGAACAGCCGTACTCGGCACCAATGATACACCCTATTGGTGGGCCGCTGCATGGCCTGATGTGCCGGCTAATCACTGAGGAGAGCATCGATGGTCTGGGATTCATCGACTGGGATCAAATTCAAACGCTGGTAGAGAGAGCATTCACAAGTCAAGACGAAGTCCTCATGGGGACGATGTATGTGATTGCTCAATGGGTTGCACTGAGCCGTCGGTTTGGGATTGCTAAAGCACAAAAGCCAGAGTTTCTATAGGGGGATGCAGGTTGCCAACCAGCTAATAACTGAGTATGGTTTCAGTCACATACTTATCTTAATAGACTAAACATATGACATTGATTGCTCAAGAACTTTCGCTTGCCAGGTAATTCCTTCAGTATATGAAGGTGAGAGGGTTTGGCGCGAGAAGGATATAATATCAGCAAGACGAAATGCGGAGATGCCGCCCGGGCCGATACGGCGCTAGTGAAAAGTTTATATGAACGCAGTGGCCAAATAGCCCGAAACCTCAGAGCACAAGACGCAGCTTCAAGCTCGGAATCCCAGGAAAGCGTAGAGTCGCACGCGTGACAGCAGCCCCACGAGCTCTGTCACTGCAGGCTTCCGTGGCACCAGTGTCTGTGCAGAGCTCGAGAAACAGCAGGCTTGCTTTCTGCCAGCTGCCGACTGTTCCGATGCGGATGACATCATCTGCACGAGCCGCGCAGAGGATGCAGATCTGGCGCCCTCTGGCGGCCCAAAGGAGCTGTTGGGCCTATCAAACAGGTTTGGCTCAGTCGTTCATAAAGCTTGACACATGGGTACCCCAGAAACAGATCTGCTGAATCTTCAGCCTGACCCATCATAGCAATGACTTCTTGCTGGCTTCCGCAGAATCCGCCCTAACGGGTCTGGACCCCATTGACTTTGTTCCAAGTCGTGCAAGCGAGCAGAGCAGCCAAGAAGAGACTATCGATTCCTCATGTCCTTCCCATGTCCCTTCCGTGCGACACCATGCGAGAACTCAAATCTCTCACTGTTCATGACGTGACGCCAGCTTCCTAGTTTTGCCGCCGGCACATCTCTCAAACATTCCATCGCTAATATCATGTCGTCTCCGCATTCTCGGTATTCATTTTATCCCATTGTTTCTTGCTTTCTCTTTGAATTCAAAGCTAATTCTCACGATGTTTGCGTTGTCCATTGCTTCATTGGTGCTGCTGGCCACCTCGGCAGCAGCCAAACAATGCATGAACATGACTGTTTCGGTTGATATCTCTGCGCGGACGGCTGTCTTTAATGTCCCTGTCCCACAAACAAATCTCGAAGCTACATCTTTCATCCAGAACTTCACCCGGCAAGGCCGAAACTTCACCGACACTATTTTGACTGGCTACAAGACCACGGCTGGCAAATACAACATCAGTACTCAGTTTTGTGTTCCTACTGTCAATAATGTCACAAATCCAACTGTTCAAATTTTGACGCATGGCATCGGATTCGACAAGACGTAAGCTCTCTTCGGACTGTTGGAAGGTCTGACCCTGTGGCTGAGCTTGGAAACAGATATTGGGACATCCCGTACAATAACTTCAACTACTCCTACAACGACGTGGCCGTGGACGATTACAAGTATTGCACTCTCTCGTATGACCGCCTCGGCATCGGCAACTCCTCCCATGGCGAGCCCCTTAACGAAATACAATCATATCTCGAAGTCGCCGCCCTGGCCGAGCTGACCGACATGCTCCGCAATGGCACCTTCCCTGGCGTCAAACATGCCTTCGAAAAGATCACGCACGTCGGCCATTCTTTCGGTAGCACGCAGACCTACAAACTCGTCAGCATGTACCCGGGCATCTCCGACGGCATTGTCTTGACGGGCTTCTCCATGAATGGCTCCTTCCTCGGTTTCTTCCTTTCAGGCGCTGATTTCGTCCTCGCCAATTTGAACCAGCCTTTCCGCTTCGGCAACGCCTCCTTTGCTGCAGGCAATGCGATCCTCTCTTCCCTCGCCTCTACGCTGAATGTGTCGTCTGCGGCGGAGATGGCGGCCATCCGGGCGTACGGGCTGACTGACTATTTCGCGGGTTTGCAGTCAATGCAGAAAGTCGAGTACCGCAATGGATACCTTGCGAACAAAGACGTCGAAACAGCTCAATACCTGTTTCTCTTCCCCGGACATTTCGATCAAGGCATTTTGTATGCCGGGGAAGAGGGCAAGCAGCCTGTGACGCAGGGCGAGCTGTTGACGCTAGGAAGCATTCCGTCGAAGAACCCGTATAAGGGGCCAGTAATGGTTTTCACAGGTTGTAAGTTGCCCCAGCAGGTGTCCATAACTTGCATAGCTTAGCTCTTCCATACTAAAAACTTGCGCACAGCAAATGACCTCCCCTACTGCGGCGGCGACTGCCTCGCAACCGGCGACCCTAAGCTGCCATCCATCCCAGCTGCGGTTCAGAAAAACTTCCCTAATGTCCCGGCTAAGGATTTTGAGACTCATATCCAGCCGAACACAGGGCATGGCCTGAATTTCCATTACAATCAGACGGCGGGATACAATGTCATTCAAGACTTCCTGGGCAGCAAAGGCTTGATGTCGACGTAATGTCACATCGCAGAAGTCGTAATCGTGGAAGTAATATCGGTGGTTGACCCAGGAGGGGGATCCGTGTGGATATGGAGCCGCTTGTACATAGGTGAGACTCAGGATACAGTACATAATAACATCTCGGTTCACGACCTCGGGCTTTGTGCTTTGAGTGAGCTCTTCCACTTCGAGTATGCGCGCACGAACCATCTCTCCTCTTCATCTGAATCTCCTGCCGCAACACAGTACCAAGCATCCATCGAACACAATCCCTTAGGATAACACAGCTATTTCAACGAGCCGATCAAGACATCCCACTCCATCTACCTAGAAACCCCCAACTGAATCTTCTGCACCCTGTACTCGTACAGTCTATCCTTACCACTACAACCTTACGCATCAGTAAATATATAGACCCAAGACTCTTCCTCTCTACCTTTCCCATTTCTCTGTCTCCCTCATTTATCATCCTCTTATCCACTCAGACTAGTCAGTCCTTAGCGAATGTTTAAACAAAGCCATAACAGAGCAGCTAAGATCTACGCAAACGAATCAGATCTTGATATTATTCCGCCTTCTGAAGCAGTCATTGGTATAAACAATTCAGCACAGCAACTGTATCGGCTGGAAGCGCGGGTGTAGAGAAGAGGATGTCTGGTTGGGGGTGGTTGAGGTTTGTATGAGGGTGGAGAGATGTTGGATGGCAAGGGGTTGTTTTTGGGGGTTGTTGGAAGAGATGTTTGTTTGATATTGTTGAGTGTTAGGAGGAGCTGGGCCTTTGTCGATATATATTATGACTCGATTCGAACCATCCCAGGCTCTGCACAAACAAAGATACCCCCCAGCTGCTCCCTCTCTTTCGCTCCTCCTCTCTGCCTCGCCCCCTCCCTCTCTCTCGTTTTTCCTTCTTCTCTCCCTCATTTTCCCCCTCTCTCTGACCCAGTCCCACCCCCTCGCCCCTCAATCGTCTCAATCGTCTCACCTCCCTTTACCGCCCCCCCAAAACCCACAAACAACCTCCTGCCTTTTTAACGATTGAGCGCTGAGTTGACTATGTGGTGCTAGCGTAGGGTGGTGGGTACTTGCTTGATGGAGTTACATGGGATTTCTAGGAGAAGGGGGGGAAGGGTCGAAAAGGGAAGGGGCGAGAAAGATAGTGCGTTGGTAAGAGATTTGTTGAAGGTGGAGAGGGGGAGAGAGGGGTTTAGGGAGGGGACTGTTTTGTTGGGATGGGATGGTGCATTGGGGCAGGGTGTTGGTGGATGGGAGGTTGGTGGTAAGGGGAGGGGGGATGGTCTTGAGATGGGCCTAGGGATGGGGAAGGGGAAGGGCAAGGGGAGGTTGAAGGGCGGTGGACGTGGAGGCTGCGATGAGTTGGGGTGCAATAGCGTGTACCGGGTTGACTTTAATCGTCAAGCAGATGGACGAAGGGGCACAAGAAAGTTGGTAGAGGAGAGAGAGACACTCGGTGAGTGGATTGTAATAACTTATTATCGCATTACTTATTATTGCTAGAATAACGTACACGTATCGATCATATCTCATGAAGCTTATTAGCTACACCGATCCCATTAGAAACTCTCGGTGAACCCCGGTGGCCGAATCAGATTGGAAAATACAATTTGTAGCCACAATCGCAGGTAGCACACCTCCCAATAAGACCGCGCTCATCGCGCATAGCCATCTCCTGGTGAGGCCTGGTGCGGCAATCCACCATGGTGTACCTCGGCGTACGGATTCGGGTCATGGATAACTCCTTGCTGTTGATGAATCCCATGTCCATACGCCCTATCCGTCGTAGGATGAGCGGAACTATGCGCGATGCCAGTTCCCTGCTGGTTGTAGGCTTGGTACCCGGAATTGCGCTGCTGCTGACTTGCGTATTCGTCACCATACTTTTCAGGGGAGCCACCATAGGCTGTCGTCTCCGGCACCGCGGCCGTGGAGCCCGTCATGGCTGTGTCGTGCGAGGGACGGATGTCATTGCCATTGGTGTGGTGTTTCTTGTGGTGAGACTTTTCTTCCGCGATCAAGGCGCTGCCGCCGCCAAGGGCACCGAGCTCTTCGGTGTCATGGTCGGGTTTAGCGTTGCGGTTGCGCTTGAAGAAGGATTTCTTGCCGGGGCCCGATGTGTAGTTGTTGGAGGGGGAGGGGCCGTACTTGCTCTCTTTCTTGTGGTGGCGGTTCAGCAGGATGGCCATGATGGCAGTGAGGAGGAAGAGGAAGCTGAAAACTGGTCAATTGAAATGCATAGCCAGAAGAGGGAGGGAGGACTTACGCTCCAATGATGGCGACTGCGAAGGCAGCAGTCTGAAGCTTAGCATCCCGAGCGTTCTGATTTCCAAGCGGTGAATCCACAGCCTTTGTGTGTATGCCTCCACGAGCCAGGACGGCAATCGCAACAAAGGCCCCAAGGAAACACAGATCAAGCAGAATGGCGAGTAACGCGAAGAAGGTGAGGCCGCCGAGGAAGCATGTCATGAGGGTAGCGAAGGCGGTGTAGATCACAGCGGCGCCGGCTATACCTTCGACAGCTTTCATCCATATCGGGATGTTCTGGTGATGACTATGTAGGTCTGCCAGACAGTTAGCGAGTATACTGATGGGGAAGGGAAGGGGGAAGAAGTCACTGACAAGCTAGGAACCATGAGAAGATGCCGAGGATGAGGGCGGCGCAGAGGAATTCGAGGAGGCGGAGGAAGGAGTCTGAGCCGCGGAGGGCGATGCCGCCCTTTGAAGGCATAGTAGAAGCTAGATAGTCAAACGAGGTCAAGAAGAAACGGCGGAAGGGAGTAGGTCAGAACAAGTCGACCGAGACGTGGTGAGAGAGCTGGGTGTCGAGCAGAAGGTGGAGTGAAGGCGAGGGTGGAGAGATGTAATTGTAGTGGAAATGGTGACAGATATGGCTTCCAAGGAACTTGAACCATGGCCATAACATGCCGTAAATGCCGTAATTGCCCATGTGCCAGATGCATATGCCCGGTTTTTCCACACGTCATAGTTGACATCGCGTCGCGCTTTCCGGAAAATCACAGAGTTCGAGGTCTAGATTCTGTGGCGCAGACTGTGGCGCATGCTATGGCGTCATTATTACGCCACAATCCCAATCATCGGAAGGTCTATCCGTGCAATGGAACATCGCGACACCCTGATCGACTGTCTACAAGGCTTGACGGTTGTTCCACGGGTCTAGCTCGGTACAGGACAATCGTCGAACTCTTTGGAATCCTGCGAAGGGTTGAAAGGGAGCTGCTGAGTTGACAACCCCATTTCCCTATTCAAAATCTTTGTGAAATGGTCTGGGTCTTGTCATTGATCAATCGACTTAACTATGGTAATAATTACTGAGATATCATGAGAAACAATAACACAAGTGACCCTTTTCTGGCGCATGTAGAGGCGCTCCAGCTATGATTTCTCCATTGCTCACAATACTGTGGAGACTTGTCAATGCTTGATGCAAAAGAGACTCGATTACATGCTTTCCTATAATCTCTTCCCTATCAGAGCTTGCAGAGACGCTTGGGTCTGCTCTGTTCTCACGAGGGCGACAAACCCCTACCTCATTCTTGAAGCCGGCGCTGACTGAGAAAGGGAGCTTTGAAGACGCATAGATGTATGTCAGGCCGCGCCGGTGGATGCGCCAAAGACGGGAGCCTCTTTCTACAAGCAGGATCCAACAATAAAAGCCCAGCTTCGTTTCTCGAAAGACAGTCCAGAGATCGAGCATACCGGATCACCGCCGAATGCGCCTACATCTCCCCGAGCCCCATGAACTCCAAGCACTACGTCTTGGAGCCCCATACTGTTTCCAGGATGAAATGCTTATGGGAAGTCTAGAGATTAGAGCCTAAGCGGTATGCCGCAGATACCACTTGGACATCGGTGGCAAGATCATAGCTCGTCCGCGGTTCCACAGTCACGTAGAAGCCTCCATGTCTCCACGTTCTGACTGGGAGAATTACCTTCGCGATGACTATGGCAAAAGTCCTTCCATAGGCTGAGGCCGGGTCTTTTCTCAGCAAAGGGTAGCACACCAGGGGCAAATGAATGACTTCCCGGTCTTTTGACCTAGGACAGGGCTCATTTGTTGAATAAGGCCAGATCAGGGGTAAAATGGTGCAAAAAGTGGCGCACAAGAGAATTCTTGTGTCAGATAAAGATTAATAATCGTTTGTAGTCTGAGCGCGAAGAGATGCTTAAAGAATTGCTGGGTGCTACAGCATTTGAGTGGCATGAGTATATATCAAGAGAACATTGATATGAGGGGAAAGAAGCACGAGGAGGTGGAGGACGACGGGACTTCCTGCATTGTTGCTATGTTTCATGAGTATACATTGGCTTACTGAACGGCATCGACAGCAAGAGGTGCCTCGAGCTATAACCACAATAGAGTGGTCTAATAAGACGACTCATTAAAGATTGCTTGCCTATAACTTGGCATAATGCTGTCTTGAATACGCATTGTCTACGATTTAGAAATTGAGTCGGATTCGGGCAGGTCTTGCAAATGGCCCCAGAGCTGAGATCGAGAATGACATTTCGTATCCCTGCTTGCTGGCAGTGGTTGCCTTGAAACCTACACTCCCGCATGTTGTCCGGCGGTACCTGCGGAAGCTAGCCATATTGACGCGTAAGCAACTTAGAGTTTCCCAATGTATCAGCGGCAAAACAGGAGGGTTGAAGACCTTACAGGAAGCGGGCACATCCTTACTCGTGGGAGCCTCGAGCCAGTTGAAGGACTACGCAGGGAAGAGAAAGAGCCTTGATTTGGCCTGCTTCACCATTACTTTAGTCTCCACCAAGTCTCATAAAGCACCAACTCTCCTCTCTGCTGGGAAATGACATTCTCGTAGCTCGTATCGACCTCGGAAGGCACGTTTTGATGTCCTGGGCTGAATAGTAGTGTAGAGATCATTCGCCGCTTGACTCCCAGCCTAGCAAGAGTTATGTCTCAGATCTGTTGTGTAGAAAGAGCGGCCACGTCAGCCAAAGCCGGCAGGAATAGCCGAGATGGCAATAAATGTTCGATCGGGAGGCGATACCTCATTTGTTTTCATTGTCGGCAGGTTCTGATACCACCATTGGTTCCGCTTGATTTTCAAATTACCTCTCCCCTACTTTGGCCCGATGAGATCCATTCTTGAGGCCTTGCCTTTGATAGGTGGGCTTCAGGGCAAGATGCTGACACTTGTCCGGTAGGTCTAGTCGATATTTTTTGGGCAAGTTTCCACTATTCTCCTGCATCAGAACCGAACAACAGCCACGAAAAGCTCAGTAAGAGCTTCAACACAGCGCCCAGCCACATCACAAGTGCAAGACCCCCTTCCGACCGCGAAAGCCAGCCTGCACTAATGCCACCCAGCAGTATCATAGTGATTGCGCTGACCCGCCTATTGCGCTTAGGGTTCTTCCACGCTAGCAGGTTCGTGTCGCTCGCCAAGTCGTTGTATACACTCGTCAAGACTGTTGTAGGGATCTCATTGAAGCCGAGGGATTTGGCCGTGACGATCTGAGCACCGGACTGGGCTGCTAGGAAAGGTATGGCAATGAAGATGAGTTTGCTCTCCGTAGTATTCTCAGGGATCATTCCGGTGTGAACAAGCATGGCTGCAATGCCGATGCAGAGGGTCTGGAGGAGGAAGGACGCGAAAAGGGTGAGTCGGCGTGTTGGACCTGCAGCTGTGTATACATGCCCTGTGACCATTGAGCCCGCCATCATAGCTACTATAGAGATGCCTGAGCGAGCCCATTTGAGGTCATCGCTGCCCAATGGGAGATTGGCGGTGCTCAGGGCGAGAAAGATGGTATTGCCTGAACATCATCATTACTACTACGATACTCTCGTGTTGGAGATGACTTACCTGTTTGCATTCCCATAAAGACATGCCAAGCATTGTAAGAACCAGCATCAATCAAGCCGGTGATGAAGCAGCAGACGAGCAAAGGAAGGTAAGCGTTCTGAACCCGTATATTCTGTGAGAAGTATTTCCGCGCCCGACCTCTCCAATTTCGCTGCTTGAGGCCTAGAAGCGGAGTCACCTCTTCGTCGGGACTCTGCATGGCAGAGTTGAGGTTGATGCCAAAGCCTGTCCCGTCGAGGTCATTCAAGATCCATAAACAAAGACCATTTAAAAGGAAGAAATGCAGAACTCCAAACGGGAGGAGCAATTCTGCCTCAGGGCCATGTTAGGGTTCATGCCACACCGTCGCACTGCTCTTCCCCAAATCTCCCGTCTACAACCCATCAAGCTTCACCCTCTCTCCGAGGATCCCCAGTGGCAAATGTGTACCTCAACCATGTCAGCATGACCACTGGCCGAGCGTCAGACAGATAGCTGTCTGAAAGCTCGGATGAACACTCACTTGCTTTGAGGTCATGTTTGCTGTTCGGCCAAGTGCGGAATTGCTCAACTCGACCCCATGTCGAAAAGGTTTTTGCGCTCAAACCCGTGATTCTCCATTTGCAATGGAAAACCTACCCGTGGTCTATGATCGAACGGTCTTGATAGCGACCAAGGGATGAGTAACTCCAGAACACTACGAGAGCCCAACTAACGTTACGTACACAGCACATATCTTATCCTGTGAGGAATCTCCTCGATTTCAAGGTAAAGAATACCGTTCCAACACATTAATCTCCACAACAGCGGACGTCTTCCATGTCCGAAGGATAGCCTGTACTTCGAAAAACTACATACATCGAGGAGGTTGATCTGTAACTTCTCTGTATGCCGACCAACAGCGTTACCAGAGCTGAAGTCATACATAATTGGCTTATTATCCGTCTCTTATCTGTCTATAGCACATCTTCCATGACAATCTGTTCGCGATGGAGCAATAGCTACGATTGACGATTGTTCAGGGCCAGTAGTGTTGTTGTCACGTTTCATGGGATGAGGTCAAATTGCACTGATCTCGGCTCCACCATGCTCGTTTTAATGCTCAGGATCTCGTTCGTTTTAGGATAGGTCTAAGGATACACTAAACTACTCAAACTAATCCCGCGCTTCCTGTTCCATTGGAATACTAATCGAGACCAGCTTAACGACGACAAAGTGCAGTCTTTCATGGCTTGACAGTTCGGTTGCTCGAATAATGGCCTTCCACAACCATCTCATTCGCCCAATGAAACCTCATTATACTGGTTGCAGGCAGCACCAATACTGCAATATCGTCGTTGACTTTCAACCACCCGCCCATCGGATTAGGCTGCTGTAAACATGCAAGCAATATCTCCGTGCCAGTCGCCAAGATATGGGGCCAAGTCGAAGGCGAAAAACTATGACTTTTGCTAGTATCGTAGGTTTGAGTTGCATCAATAGGAAGTGTGTCGCTACCAAAGTCCTTGAGCATCCGGACCAGGAAGGTACAGTCACCTGTTCAACTTAGCCATAGATCTCATAATCCAGGATAGCATCTCTCAACGTCAATGTGCGGTTGTAAGATATGCGAGGCTTGAAAAGCTTACCCGAGTCACCCTGTTCCGGTAACTTCCATGGCCAGGGCATTGAAGGAGGTGGTCGATGCCTGATCGTCCCGCTCCAGAAAATATATCCGTGATCGCTAGGTACCTTCGCCCTCAAGGTAGCTAGTGCCTCCCTGCACTTCTGGTGACTGATGTCGCCACGCCATTCAACCCATTGGTCGCCTGATATACAGTTTGCCTTGGTATCCGAAATCCCTGGCAGTTGAAGATGGGACAAGCCCACGTTGACGGCATTGGCGAGCGAGGCGGCAATGATTAAAAGACTGATACAAGAGATCGGCAGTAGTTGCAGAAGACAAATGAGAGAGCGCATTGCAAGAGTATACTAGAGAACGACTCCTGATCCAGGCGGTTCCGTGCGATTGTAAGTGGACGAGAAGACTTACAAACGGAATTGATAAGACTTTTGCAAAAATTGGACCGTCGAAGTGGAGGTGCAACGAGGTCGGAAGTTGAGTCTTGATGGATTTTCGTCGCAAGAACCTGATACAAGAAGCGCGGGATATTGTTTGGCGAGCCGCTCTAAAAAATCCCGCGACTCAATCGCGGTCGACATTACCCGCCATAATCTGTGGTTCATTCAGACACAGTAGCTGCTGCTGTTGTTCCGAGCCCGAAGCATCCGAGAGATCTTCGGCGAAACCTATTGGAATAGTCGCTGACAATACCGAGAACAATGCGATTGTATAGCTTCTACGACGTTCCTGTAGAAGAATCGCCAGTACACCGTCCTCAGACAGAAAATTACCAATCGCTTAAGAGATTAATTTAACTCTATTTATTTCTTTGTTGACCAAGACATAGCAAGAAGGAAGTGCTTCTGCTGCCGGGAAAAGTCCAAAATGCTCAATGGACTCACATAACTAGACCTGCCAACTGGATTCCCTAAACTGACCCATTCGAATTGAGGACCGAAGAAATAATAAGCGATCTTCTTCAAATGCTAGCCATAACTCGTAAGTGGACCTCTACTGGTTATATGAGTGAGGTAATGTCGTGATATTAGAGAAAACGCAAAAAACACGAATAATTGCACATGTTAGTCAGAGATTCCACGTCGTCAGAAGTATCAAAGCTGCCTTCCATGCACCCCAGCGCTTCCATGATAGACACATGCTGGACTAGGGAAAAAGCCTACATCGGATATACTATTTGTCGACGGTCGTGAGTCCTTCAAAGTGGTGATGCTGGAGCCTTGCAAGTCGCAGATCTTCCATCTGATCTGCTCGAGAATTTTCGCTGCCGGCAAAGCCATCATATACGCTGTTGGTCAGAGACGGTCCCAAAAAAGCAAAACTAAGTTTAAGAGATCGAGAGACAATCAATTTTCGAGAGCTTGGCGAAGGATAGCTCGATGCAAATCAGAACACACATCTGGAACAATGGGAGTCTTCTCTCTTCGTGGACATGCCGTAGACGGTCTTGCCCTGGATGAGAAGCTCGATGAGCGTTACAGCACCGGCGTCTATACGGTTGAAAAATGTCTCGTGATAGTTGGGTTTGAATATGACGCCGTGCTGGAGTGAAGAGGGGGCATCGATAAGCTCTGTTGTAGTACGAACGAGGATCGAACGGGAGACAGATCTCGCCACTGCGATGACAGAGGGAATCTACAGTAGTCCGCGATCACTGGCCACACTTTCCAATCGCTTACCTTGATCGACCGTGTCATGGACCCTGCAGACAAGTGTCGAGTACGAGTAATGTGCGCCTCTGGGCCGGTCCGTGTCTGCATGGATGTATAGAACGTCAGGCCGTGCGAGGTATGTCCGTGCGAGTTATGTGTGGGGTAGTGACACCTGTAAGACACAGACTCAAGTACCGAACAAAAGCAAAGAAGTGTAGAGAGACAAGTCACTAGCGCCAGCCTTACGACAGGCCACTGCAATTACAGGTACACAGTGGAGACATATTAATACACGTATATACTCACGGCGTTATCCTTGAAAGCAACGCAATGGGACTTTTCTGGCGCATCCAATTCGGCAAGTGGACTACCAATTGCAAAGTTGGGGAAACTTGAGATCCAGCCGACGATGTCCGCGGCTTGGAACGAGCTTGGATCTAAGCGACCCGGCATTGGTATGGAATTGGCAACTTCTGTGTCGCACTCCCTACTTTACGATCCTACCTCTTGTATCAAGTGGCTCGGAGCGGTGAGCTCTTACCACTATTGGCGGCTGACATGATGATATCATGTCTTGACGCTGACAGTGCCTGGCCTGAAGCTTCTTATCAGCAAAGGGCACATTACGACGATTCGTGTAGAATGGTGGAGGCCAGATATTGTGTTTTAAGTAAAAGTAATGTCCGCTTTCTTACGCCACGTTTTGTGGGTTACGTTAGTGTGAAGCATGGACGGAGAATATGTTCTATTTATAGTATCCATTAACCCGGTATTCGACCTGAAGATTCTCAGGTGTCAACGATGTCGCACTATGGTGGATCCGAGCGCTCTCAGACGTCTGACAGCTTTGGTCGATCCGCGATCGCTGAGTCCGGCTCAACGCCCGCTACGGAATCTACACTTGGTTTCGGAAAGATCGAAGTCGAGATGGAGAGATTGGCTAAGCGTACCGCTCCCGAGAGAGGCAAATGTCAGACAGTCAGGGTCGTTCTTGGCCATGTGTCTCACGATTATCATATTATGGGACCTATCCCCCAATCCCGGGCCGGAAGATCACACCTGGGGATAAAGCTAGACCTCCCCTTCTCGTGGAGCAAAAGTCTGGATGAAAAGGCGAAATGCAAGTATTGAGCCTGATGAAGCCATGCCGGAAGAAGCTCACATGAAGTACGGGCATCGTCTAATCCCATCACTTATCGACGAGAAGGCTTCTTCTGCCCCTGACGAAACTTACTGCTACTTACCACGCACTGCAAGAATTGAAGATGGCTTCCAATCAATTAATTATCGACGCTTCTCGAATGCCATCAATGCTTGTTCGTGGTGGATCGAAGCAGAGATCGGCAAGAGCGACAATTTTGCAACATTGGCATACTTAGGCCCCTCTGACTTGCGCAATATCCTGATCATCGTCGCAGCTATCAAGACCGGGCACAAGGTATTCTCATACATTTCGCAATATTGTGGAACCGCAAATGACTCACCCTGTGGCTCAAGGCTCTCCTGGCATCACCTCGTAATAGTTCGAAGGCGCATCTTAATCTACTCGAAAATACGCAGTGTAACACACTCCTCACGGCAGAGCCCATCCCTCACATAGCGCAAGACATTCTTGCGGGCCGGTCTATGAAACATGTTATTGTCCCAGAAGTGGAGAGCTGGCTTCGAGCTCCGATCAATGCTTCCTATCCTTACGTTAAAACGTTCAACCAGGCGCGATACGAGCCATTCGTTGTGGTCCACACCTCCGGTTCAACAGGTAGGCGAAAGCGCAATACTTGATGCCCCATCTGATCTTGGCAGGGCTCCCGAAAGTTGTCATAGTCAATCATGGCACTATCGCGGCCACTGACGCTTTCAATGAAATGCGGAGAAACGCCGATTATAGACCCATGGTGCTGGACGTACTCCGTAAACGTTGCTTTGTATCAATGCCTTCCTTTCACGTACGTGGTCTACGTCCAGAGTCCGCCCTCTGCTCATGTCTGAGTCCTTAGGTCGCTGGAATAGACTTCATGCTCCCCAAAGCTTTATTTCATGGACTCGTACCGATACTTGGTCCATCAGGAACACCGGTGAATGCGGAATTTGTGGATGCTATGCACCGGGTAAACCTGGTCGAAATTAGTATTATCGCTCCCTCGATTCTCCAGGACATTGCTGCATCGCCGAAATTTCTGAAGAACCTGGGGCGACTGAGCGCCACCCTATACGGTGGTGGCCCACTTCCATCAAGTGCAGGAAACGCCATCTCTTTTGTGACTAGGCTTTATAATCTGATGGGGGGCTCGGAGATGTGGAATCTACCCACCGAGCAGATTGATCGGGAAGACTGGGAGTACTTAAGATTCAGCACTTTGCTAGGTTATCAAATGCGTCAGCATTCGGAAGGGCTCTACGAACTTGGTCTCTTGCGAGCGCCGGACCTTAGCCAATTCCAAGCAATTTTCTCAACCTTTCCTGACCATCAAGAGTATCTTACAAGCGACCTGTATATCAAGCATCCAACAAAGCCAGATCTCTGGAAATATAGCGGTCGAAAAGACGACATCATCACCTTGACGAACGGCGAGAAGGTGAACCCAGTGGCAATGGAGAGTCTCCTGAACGCGCATCCAGACATCAGATCTGTTTTGGTTGTTGGCCAGGCTCGGTTTCAAACAGCTTTGCTGATCGAAGCGAAAGTGCCCCCTGCATATCGCGCATCTAAAGAGAAGTTCATTGAAGGTATGTGGCCTACCGTGCAACAAGCCAATCAGCAGTGTGATGCGCACGCAAGACTGTCAAGAGATCTCATCTTATTCACATCACCTAAAAAACCCTTTCATAGAGCTGGAAAGGATACAGTACAGCGGAGGGTAACGGTAGACTCTTATCAATTTGAGATCGATCAGGCATATGAAGAGTTTGAGAGACTCACAAGATTGCAGGAGCCAGAAGCCGCTCCTGCCAACGACCGGTCTCTCGACTCTTTGAGCTCAAACGGCAACGGTCGGCTTCACACAGGTTTGGTTGAAGATTGCTTAGTGAGATTGGTATGCAGAACCACCGGCTGGACTCGGCTGGATACCAGTGCCAACTTCTTCAATCTTGGGATGGATTCACTGCAAGTCATCAACCTCGTTCGTGCAATCAATTCGTCTCAGTTGGGAACCGGTCCGACACGGTTGGCGGCCACACCGAAGACGATATACGCGAACCCAACGATCAGCATGCTAAAAAGGGCATCCGTCAGCCCTCAACAGCCACTAGATTCGGATGCTCTCAACGATAATTCTACAACATCCACCAGTGTCCTTGAGGTAGGGAGACTCCTGACCAAGTATTCCTGGGATCTCCCAACTACATGCCGGCTTCCTATACCCCAAACACCAAGCAACGCGATGTATGTGCTGCTAACAGGCTCTACGGGCTCTCTTGGCTCCTACATACTTGGTGATCTACTGAAGAACCTCAAAGTCGCTCATGTATACTGTGTCAACCGCTCTTGGGATTCCGAGGAACGGCAGCGAACGTCCAATCTGGCACGTGGGATCACTGCGGATTGGTCATCGCATCGTGTCTCCTTTCTCAGGAGCGATCTATCTCAAGAATATCTTGGTGTGGGACTAGAAGTCTATAAATCTCTACTACGGAATGTCACTCATATTGTGCATAACGCTTGGGAAGTAAACTTTAACCTTCCTGTGACGTCCTTCGAGACGCCACATCTACTTGGTATTCGCCAATTCATCGATTTCTCGGCTCGCTCGGCGAAAGGTGCCTCTATCCTCTTCGTGTCGTCCATCAGCTCTTCTATGAATTGGCCGTTCAATCACACTGGACCCGTACCTGAGCGTATCATCGATGATCCTTCAGCATCATTGCCGATGGGCTACGCACAGTCCAAGCACGTAGCCGAGCGCCTCCTGAGCCGTGCGAGCAGCGTGGCTGGGATTCCCACCATAATCTGCCGCGTTGGTCAAGTGGCGGGGCCTGTGAACACAAACGGCTCCGGTGGCTTCTGGAATAAGCAAGAATGGCTGCCAAGCCTGATAGCTAGCTCGAAGTATCTGCGCAAGATTCCTGAGTCTCTAGGACCGAGTGAGAGCGTCGATTGGATTCCTGTCGATATCCTGAGTCGGGTACTTATGGAGCTACTGGCAAAGCCTAGTTCCGCCGCCTCTAACAGTGTGTCCACATCCTGTAAGCTCTCCTCGCATAATGAAGGTCACGACGCAGTCAAGAACAAAGATATCCAGACAGCGATTCCATACACGAATGGCTCCTCTTTCAGCGCCACCAGCAATTCGCTCCAGCATTCGAGCCGGAAGACTACTGCGGCAGTAGTCTACCACTTAGTCAATCCGCATCATACAACATGGTCCAACCTGTTGCGAGTGGTCAAGGTACACTTTGGCGATACAGCCATGGAGACAGTCTCACTTAAAGAATGGGTCGAAACGCTCAGTCAAAGTGCCGCTTGCATCGAGAATATCAACATCAACCCTGCTATAAGGTTGCTGGATTTCTATGAGAATCTTGTCAGTGGGTATGGGAAAGCCAATCCGGTCTTTGAGACGAAGATGACGGTTGGTCAAAGCGAGGAGCTTGCGGGACTGGAGGCTGTGAAACTCGAGTGGATGGAGTTATGGTTGGAGCAGTGGGGATTTCAGTGAAGAATGGGAATTAGAGGTAGATACGAAGCTGGCATTCCCTTTATCTAGCGACATTCAGCTCAGCTTTTTTTGATATCGCTGACATTATGATGATTGACCGTGGAAAGGCAACGACTAGCACGCGTTCGAATTTTCCAAAAGTCAAAGTATTTCTTCTGCTTCACAAATCCACAAATCATCTCTTGAAAGCTCAAGTAGCATTTGCTCGTATGTCGAAGCCTCAACTCTGTTCTTCAGATCATTCCAAGCCTACCTGGCTTTCTTGCCATGTCGTGCACTCCACTAAGAGGTCCCGTATCTGTCGAACCCGCGTAGAGAAGAATGTTTATGTTCGCTTCTCGAGTTCTTCGCTCTCTCAATTGGCAGCCCAAGATGTTACCTCTAGCCCTGCCAGAGGATAGTCCTTCTTGAAAAGCCTTTTTGCCATTCCTCGGAGGTGCTTTGTTCAATGATAATGTCTTTGCTTAAATGGTGTGTTCTCGTCTTACACTTTCTAGATTCCAATCGGATAATTGCGATGTGTGGTGCAGCCAGATTTAATTATTCTGCTTGGGACTCGTTGCTTTGATACGGCTGCTGACTACGTAAGATGAAGAGGTGTCCAAAGCATAAGCCGATCTCTTTATGTCTTCCTGATCACTCCCAGTAGTTAGCCAGAGCATAGATTAATCTGTCAGACACCATGTCGAAAGCGCCAATGTTCTTAGATATAGAAAGATGGCAACGGATGCAAGTAAGAAGGGCTAGAGAGTCGCCGTATCGCGAAACAGAATGGCTTTCCCTACTGTTGTGTTCTTCAAGGGGGTTTCTCACCACTTCTGTCGACCTCCCAACTTTGACATTGAGACTACACCCTCGATGGAAGTTGTCCTTGCCTTCCCCACTGATGGCTTGCTGGGATATTTTCCTTCTTCGCAACGCTCAATTAGCGATGCCAGTCATCATTTCTCGTTCCTGGCAATCGTCGGATTGCTTGATGGTGTAGGTAACGAGGAGCTGATGCCCGTAGTCCCAGTACCACTCCGTGACCTTCTGTCTCCAAAATTGGCGGTGATCTTGCGAATAGGCTATGCGATATGGATAAGGAAGCTTGGTAGCTTGTAATGATTGTTTCCGGAAAGTCTGATCTCGCACTTCTCACATACTGTCAGTAAAGCTGTTGGGGTCATTTGTCGGTTGTGGGATAGACTCTGTTCCTGCGCCCGTGGGTAGTTCAGCGATTGTGGCCTTCTACGCACTTCATTTTTCTTTCGGGTGTTTTCTCGCGATCGTCCCCAATGAAAAGAGACTTGACGAAAAGAGAAGAGAAAATAACCCGCTTTAGCGGAATGCTTCATGCACTCATATGCAATGTGTATGCAGAGATGCCCAGCAGCCCCACCAAGATCAAGTCTTCGCTGCTTTTTTCTGCTCATTCCAACCTTCCATTCCCATCGCTATTTTTGATCTCCGCTTGATACGCCACCTAATAGAGACGCGTGCTAGCACAATGAGCTTAATGATTGCGGAAAAAGGCCCTGTGGCGGACTTTCTAAGGGCAAGGCTCCCAACCGTACGCGTACTATCCGTACACTGACCGTTTGTACCGTTTAGTGCAGTGCAGTACGAGGCAATTGCCAAACTGTACGGTGCAGTTTAAGAGGTCCTTAAATCGTTTGCACTGATAGTACGGTGTTCATGTTGGTGTTGAGTTTAACCCTAAGCTGAGACCTAAGATAAGTCTAAAATACATCCATGAGATGCCTGTTTTTTTCTTAGCGTCGCCCGAAGAAGGATTTTTTGTAAGGAGTTGAGATAAAAAATATATAATTTTACTATTAACAAGTAAATATTACTATTAATTATATTATTACTAGATCAATTAATAAACAATTTAACAATTCAAAAGATTCGACAAATTTTTTTAGACTAATTGTTAAGTCGAACTTTTATACTAACATTGTAACTCGATTTAAATATTTTATATCTATTTCTTAATTTAACTTAAAATCGATCTTAAGTTACAATTTAATTTAAGTTCTTAACTTAACTTGTTAAGCAATCGAAAATAATATTAAAATATTAAGATTTTCTATTTTCTAAATATTTTGCATTATTTGACTTACTAAAAATAATTTAAAAAACAAAAATATACAAATGTATTATCTTAATGTATTACTATATAGTATCTTAATATATTACTATACAATATTACTAAAAAATAGATTAATTGCAAGAAATCGAAAATATTATATGCAAGCGTCAAGATTTGATTTCTTGAATTTTTTTTAAAATCGAATTACTTAAAATAGTAACTTTTCGACTAAGCTAAACTTACTATAGTAATAAGCTAACTTCTTTAAGCAATTTAATTTTATTCAATTTCTTAACAATTCAATTCGATTTCAAAGTTAAGATCGAATATCGAACCAACAATTAGTCTACTAAAAAACTAAAAAAATAATTTAAAAAATCAAGTTTATAATGCACTTTTTCAAAAATAATCTAAATATTTTACATCTTAACAAGTCGAGTAAGAAATTCGACTAAGTACTTTATATTTATTCTTTAATCTAATTCAATTACTTAAATTAAATTTTCTAACTCGAATCAAGTCTTAACGAGTTAAGAGTTTAACTCGAGCTTAATAATCTAACTTGATGCAATTAGTCTAATTGTTTTAGAATCTAGAAAGCAACAAAAATACAAATTTAGAACTATATTCTTAATTAAACATTATATCGCAATATTATTAATATATCTAATTTAGAGCTTTTTATTGTCTCTCTTATCTTAATTAACTTAAGAAAGAATTTATAAAGTATGTTTATTAATATTAAGTTAATTGCAAGCAACGCAAGCAATATAACAACTTCAAATTTAACAACGCACACAAGACAAATTAATAAGAGACAATCTATTATTTTCTCTAGAATAGTATAATTGTTAGATCGAATTTTAATTCGATTAAATTAACTTGTTTAATCTTGATTCTAAAATTAAGCAAACTTCCTAGCTTAACAAAATAAAGCGAGCAAAAAATACGCGTCGAGTATTTAACTCGACTTATTCAATTATATAACATTACGTAACGCGCTAATTATATGCAATTAGCGTAAATTCTGCGCTAGCTCAATCGAATTAGCGTAAATTTTGCGCTAGCTTAATCGAATTAGCGCATAGATAAAATAAGATAAGATAAGCAAATATTAACGCAACAAAGTTAGCTTAAATTCTTAATATTAACTTAATAAAACTTGACTTTAAGATCGAGTTTGCATCTTAATCTTAACTTAACTCTACAAGAGTTAAGAGAATAAGTTAAATTGAGAAAAAAGTGTTCGATTCGATTTAACAATTATACTACTCTAGAATTGTTAAATCTTGAATTAAGCAACAACTTATTAAATCTAATACAATTAAAAAAGATTTATAAACTATTTAATTAAGAAATATTAAGCAATTTGCAAGCAACAATAATAAGAATCTAATTAATAATATTAACAATAACAACAAAATTCTTAACTCTTCTTCTTTTTAATCAAATTTGCAAGAGATTTCGCAAACAATTTCTAGATTCTTCTCTATTAATAAATAGACTTGTAGACTTTAATTAAATATTAAAAACTACTATATTCTTATTAATAGCAATAGCATAAAGTGCAATTATTGCTTAACAATATACAAAATCAAAGAAAAAACTTATACTTTTCGAAATTATCTATTACAAAAGTACAAAATTAACTTAATTAATCGACTAGCTATTGCAATTGCACAATATAAGAAATATATTAAGATAGATTTTCTTTGTTTGTCGAAGAAAAAAAAGAAACAAAAGAATTGTTAATTTCTTAAGAAGACAATAAATAAACTTAGCAAAAAATATCTAGAATATCTTTATCTAAAGTAGACTATTATAATAGACGTAGAATTTTCGCAAATCTATAACAAGAACTTTTAAATCTTTTTATACTATATTAATTAATTTGCAAACAAAGTATTTTTATTCTTTAATACTACAATAAAAACAAGAATTATGCTATTATTTTAGAAGAGACAACAATATTTACAATATCTTCTACAATTATATTCTCTATTTTTCTTATATACAATATCTAGATATTATTTAATAGTCTAACGCTTTTAGATATAGTTTTATATTTTGTAAATAAAAGCAAAACTCTACAAACTCTACTATTGACATTAAAAGAGCTTAAAGAGAAGCATAATAACAAAAATATAACTATTATTATATTGAATATTCTTTCTATTTATGTTATTTGCAATAGACTAGATTATTTTGTTATAAACAATATTATAAATAACAATACTATAGTAAAGATTATTGCGAGAAATATTTAAGAGATTAATAATATTTATTATAATTTAATTAAGCAATATCTTTATTGCATTAATTATGTTATTAATCTATCTATATAGATATTTCTTTTTGACAAATATCTTAATATCGAAGATAACTATTATAAAGATAAAGACAAAGACAAAGATTCTTCTAATAAAGAGCTCTAAGACTATTGAAAGCTAGATTTGCAAGACAAGTTATATAATGTTATTGTCTATATTATACGAAGTTTGCAAAGAATATTAAAATTTAGACATTTAAGTAAGAACTTAATGCTAAAAAGAGATTATTGCATTTAATAAAACTTAGATTAATTGTTAGATTAAATTTCGATTTTAACTTTAGAAATTAATTTAATTTGTCGATTTTAATATTAGAAATTAACTCGAAATCTAATTTAATTTCTATTATTTAAAATTGATTCTAATATTAGGAATCAAATCGAATTGTCAAGAATGTTAAGAATACTAAAAATAGTATAAATTTAGTTTGAATTTAGATTTTTTTAATTGTTTTCTAGATAATGCACAATAGTAATATATAATATAAAAATAATCTAATACATTTATTAATTAATTTAAATAGATTAACTATTTCTATTAAATTATCAATTGATTGTTACTAAAAATAGTAGTCTTAACAATTTGAATTAATCTTTCGAATTAAGTTTCGATTTTAAGTATAGAAATTAATCCCGAATTGTTAATTTCAACTTTAGAAATTAAATTGTTAAGACTTTCGAATCAAATTAATACAAATTGTTAAGATTTAAATTAAATATTCGACTCGAACTCGATAACTCGATTTAACGCAATTAGTCTAATAAAACTCTTGATATATTATCGACAATTTAGAATAACTCTCTAGGAATTCTATTAGCAACTTGAGACTTTTAAGATTGTTGTGTCGATGTCTTAGCTCTAGAGTTATATTAGTTATATAAAATTGCTTTAGAATTAATCTTAAATTAGAATATCTATTTTCGCAAAATAGTATTATTGTAAGTTATAATATTTCTCTTGATTTATTTTGCAATATTCTAATCTATATTTACAATATAGATTATAAAAAGTATAATATCTTTAATATTTATAATTATTTAGATTCTTATTCGATTGCAACTTACATATACAATAGTATTGCAATTTTTAATATAATTTGTTTAATTTATATTATAATATTAAATGTATTTGTGCTTATAAAAATACTTAATACTTTAAGCATTAAATATATTTCTCTTATATATATATTATACTTTTACAAGAAGTAAAAGTTCTTCTTTTTATTATTTATAAAAATATTTACGTACAAATACTCTTTTATATAAGCAACAAATCTCTTGTATCTCTTTGCATTATTTATAATTAATAGAAGAATTCTTTTCTTCTTTGTATATCAAATTATATTTGTCTTATTTTTGATATTTAGCTTTTTTCTTTAAGTAGTTTAACTAGATATTAATTTCAACAATATATTTTTCTTTTGTCTCTTAATCTAAGTTTTATATTTATTTTATTAAAAATTATTCTTAAGATTAATTTTCGACTTGACAATTAACTTGTTCGCAAATTATATTAGCACAAATAATAATATAGAGATAGCAAAGACAATTTACTATATTAATACTTCTTTCTTTTAGTATATTTTGTTTGTTGTTCTCTAATTAGTCTTAATTGCTTTAAAATCTAATTATAATTATTAAAGATAACTTACATTTTTTATTATATTTCTCGAGAAATTATAATTGCTTAATTGCAAATAAATGTAAGTACTTAACATTTAACTTAGTATAATCTTTACAAAATATCTTTTATCGAAAAAGTCTACTTCGACATTATTCTTTTTTTTAGATTTTCTCTATAAGTACTTTTGTTGTCAATTAATATATATATTGTTATTTGTCAAATTTGAATAAGATCTAGCCTAAATTTATATCTTTATTTAAGAATATCTATCTAAACGTTATCTTATATAACAATCTTTTTCTATAAATATGCTCTTAGTTAATTGATTTATTTGTTGTTATTTGTCAAATCTAAACAAGATTTAACTTAAATCTTTTTCTTTATATATAAGCAAGTTTATCTAAATATTATTATTCTTCTTAGATTCTTTTTGTAAATATTTTTTACAATTAATTTATACAATATTTATTATTTATTAGATCTAGACAAGATTTAGCTCAAATCTAACTTATATTTGCTTCTTTAATTAGAAATGCTTACTTTTATATTATTCTATTTGCTAATTCTTTTCTATAAATATTCTTGCAATTAATTAATATTTTTGTTGTTATTTAACAATTTAAAGAAGACTTAATTTAGAACTAATTTAAATCTAGTCTAGATCTATATTTTCGATTAAAAATATTTACTTTAATATTGCTTTAATTGTTAATTTCTTTCTATAAATATTCTTGCAATTAATTAATATTTTTGTAATTATTTACTAAAACTAAATTAAATCTTTTTTAAGTAACTTATATTTATACAATTATCGCTTATATATTTAACGTTCTTTCTTTATTAGAATTGTTAATTAATTGCTTAAATTAATTTATTCTTATATATCTTGTTATTTCTTAAGCTTTCAAATGCGAATTTTTTATTCGAAGTATTTATTGTATTTTTGTTATTATTTTATTAATTACATTGCTTCGATAAGTATTCGAATTTCGATTTACTAGTATTTAAATTTAAAAAAAACTCCTAAAAAGAAATATACAAGATCTTGTTATTATTGAACTTGTTAATAGTTCTTTTGTTATAAAATACAATATTTTGTTGCAATTTTTGTATATTTCTTTTCTTTTGTGTTACAAATTAATTGTTTTATTTTTGTTATATTTTTTTGTAAATATTTATTAATATACTATAAGTATAAAGATTGTAATTGTTAACAAAATAAAGTATATATCTTCGATATGTTGTTCTTTGAAATAAACAAATACTTGTACTTTGTGTTTAAACTTCTCAATATAATAACAAATTATAATTTTTATTATTTTAATTGTCTCTAGAGTTATAGAATTAAATATATATTTAATTAAAGAATTGATTTTAAAATCTTTTCGATTGTTGTTAAAAAATAAAGATATAAAAGTCTTAATTATTATTAAGTTTTCAAACAATTCGAGTTGCTTTTTTTAATTGTAATTTAACAAAAAGTTAATAAAGATAAACAAACTTATATCTTAAACATTCTTACTTAGAAAAGTTGATTTTAATAATAAAATCTAAACGTAATTATACAACTTTTTATTGCTAGTAAAGTTGTAATAATTCTTAATTATATTGCGAACTTGTTTTATTATATAAGATTAATAGTTTTCCATTGCGTTGTAAAGTTACAATTAATTAAATTTTTATTTATAATAGAAAGAAATAAAAATAATATCTTTCTTGTCTTCTTTAATACAAAAATATTCTCTATATTGTTGTTACACTAATTCTTAATACTTCTTATACAATTAATTATTCTTTTCTATATACGTTTTATTAGCATTAATAGTTTGAATTTTTGTTAAAAATTAGTTCAAAATCTATAGTTCTCAATATTGTACTTAATAACAAGCATAATCTATAAAAAGATATATATCTTGCCTATAACAATTTTATATTTTGATATAAAAATATATTTCGAACATTGTTTTATTTTATTTTATAAAATAAGAATTTTAATATAATATTGAGTTTTGCGTAATAATATTGCATTTTTTTGTTTATCTATAAATTCGAAGATCTATAATATAAACTTTGTACAACTAATTTCTAAGAATATAATATTAAGTTTGTTATTAAAAGAATAAAACAAATATAAGAGACATATTTTCTAGCTTTAAGACTTGCTCTTAACAAACGCAAAATTAATAATAAATTGCATTTAATTAATAAGCATCTTTATAACTAGAAATAAACTTATATTGTGTTATATTTGTAATAATAATATTCTTATTATATTGTTCTTTTAATTGTCGAATAATAATAATTTTCTTTTTATATTTAAGAGAATTGCGCAATACTTTAGAAATCTTGAATTCTATCTTATTAATCGAATTATTATTATTTTTTTACAGGAAAATTAATATATGTCTTTAAGAATTTAATAGACAATAATTGCGCTTATTGCTTATATATGCAAAGTTTGCTTAAGAGTTATCTATAGTATAATTGTTAAATCGAATCGAATACTTTTTTCTTAACTTAACTTATTCTCTTAAGTCTTGTAGAATTAAGTTAAAATTAAGACGCGAATCTAACTCTAAAATCGAGTTTTGTTAAATTAATATTAAGAATTTAAGCTAACTTCGTCGAATTAGCATTTGCTTATCTTATCTTATTTTATCTATACGCTAATTCGATTAAACTAGCGTAGAATTTACGCTAATTGTATATAATTAGCATAGAATTTACGCTAATTGCATATAATTAGCGCGTTATATAATATTATATAATCGAATAAGTTGAATTAAATATTCGACGCGCATTTTTCGCTCGTCTTACTCTGTTAAGCTAGGAAATTTGCTTAACTTCAGAATCAAGATTGAACAAATTAATTCGATCGAATTAAAATTCGACTTAACAATTATACTAGTTATCTATAGTACAAAATTAAATATTTAAATAAGTTAATAAAATATTATATCTAGAATAATATAAGTTTGTTAAAGATTAAGAAATTAATAGAAAGTATAAAGATAAATTTATATTAAAAAGAAAAACAAACAAAAGAAACTATTATAATATATTAAGATACGCTAGTCTTAAATCTAGATTATATTTGATTAAAATTTAATTAAGATTTAACTTAAATCTTAATTAAATCTTAACAATTTTTACTTAAGCGAAAAAAATAACACTTATTATTACTTAGAAATACTTTGCTTTCGCTTATTTATTAAAATCTTCTTTATATTTTTTACAATCTTATCTAATATTATTAATCTAAATAATTATATACAATTTAATAATTTTAAGTTCAATTGTATGCAACTTAATAATAGCAACAATATAAACAATTTTTACAATAACGTCGAAAGTAGCAATTTAAGTAATAATAAAATAATTATTACAAATATCGAGTTAAATAGTAGCAATAACAATAATAGCAAAAAAGATAATAATAGCTAGAAGAAGATTAGCACAAAAATCGAATTATACAATAAAAATAATAGCGACAATAAAGAAAATAAAGATTAAGAAAATAAGAACAAACAAGAAAGTATTAAAGAAAAGAACTATATAATTATAAACAATAAATCTTACTCTCCTAATATTAATTTACTTGTAATAAATTATAGCAAAATATTATTTATTGTCTCTAATAATATTAATACGTCTATTAAGCATAATTTAAGTTTTATTAATTTAATTAAGATTTATTTTGTTGCTTCGATTATTATAAAGATATATCTTGCATTAATAAAAACTAATTCTTAAATATTAAATTATTGAAAATTCGATTTTATGTCTTCTTTATAATTATTGCTTTTTATTTCGAATTATTGTTCTTTAATAAAATTAGCTAAATTGTATTGCTAAAGTAAGAATAAGATTATACGCAATAAACATAAATTCGACAAACTTAATATCTATAAATTATGCTTAATTATTAAATTTATAACGATTAAAAATGTTTGCATATATTATATATTTAATCGATATTAAAAGATATTGTTAAATATATTTTTATATTTAAAAATATAAGAAAGATATTAAACTTAATATTTTTAATCTCTTAATACAATTAATAAGCTAAATAATATTTCTGTTACTTATATAAAGTTGTCGCTTTTATTATCTACAATACTAGACAATTAGATCGAAATATTATTTGCACAACTAACAAATAATAAGATAAAATTATTGTTTTTGTTATTTAATCTAGTTGTTGTTCTTTTGTATTTAAGAAATTTTGTATTATATGTTGTTAACAACAATTTATTTGCTAGACAACAATATCTATTGTCGACTTATTTGTTATTCTCTTCTTTGTCTATAGCAATAATAAAAAAGTACAAATAAAGTTGTTATTGTCTCTTTCTTGTATATAGAGCAAAGCGATATTCTATAATTTGATTTTATTATTTTTGTCAAATTTATTCTCTTTATTTTTGTTTCTTATATACAAAGACTCTATTTTAAATAAATACTATACAAGAGAATAAAATAAAAAGAGACAAATATTAAGTTAATTATTGTTATATAGTCTAATAAACAAGACTTTAATTAAGTTGTTTTCTTAGAAATTGAATAGCAACAACGCAATATCAAATATAGTTAAGTCGTAAAATTATATTATTATTAACAATAATATATTTAGATTGTTATATCTTGTAAAAGAAACTTAATTATATATTAAAACAAGCAATAATATTAATTTCGACAATAATAAAGCTAATAGTTTGTCGATTTTTATATTCGAATACTTGCACTATATTATAATTAGTTTTTTTCCTTAATATTGTTAAAGTATACGTATCTTAATCTTTTCATTAATTTCTTTTTATTTAAGATTGTTATTTTCTAAGTTCTATAATATTTGAACAAATTATTGTTGTTTCAAGTTGCGTAAATAATTAAAATATAAAACTACAAAAATCTCTAAAAAGAAATATAGATTTTAAGAATTATATATTAAATATTATTTGACAAACGTCTAATCTTGTTTATTGTTTTCTTAATTAATTATTTTATAATTGTTTTGCTTAAATCTTAATTAAATCTTAAGTTTTCGAAGATTATAAATCTTTAAAATTAAGAAATTAATTAACTCTAAAACTTTGCTACTTTATAAAGATTTTTTTATTAATATAAGTAGACTAATTGTTGGTTCGATTTTCGATTCCAACTTCTAAAATTGATTCGAATCGACAATTTAATTTTAGAAATCAAATTGAAAATTAATTCGATTTCAATTATTTTGAAATTGAATCGAATCGAATTAAGTCGATTTTCGATTTAAAAATTGAAATTAAATTTAATTGTCAAGAATGTTAAGAATACTAAAAATAGTATAATTTAGTTTAAATTTAGATTTTTTAATTGTTTTCTAGATAATGCACAATAGTAATATATAATATAAAAATAATCTAATACATTTATTCATTAATTTAAATAGATTAACTATTTCTATTAAATTATCAATTAATTGTTACTAAAAATAATAAAATTTACTAAAAATAGTAGTTTTGACAATTCGATTCGATTTTTTGATTCTATTTTCGATTTAAAGATTAAAATCGAATCGAATTGTCGATTTTAATTTTAGGAATCGAATTGTTAAGACTTTCGATTTGATTCGAATCAAATTGTTAAGATTTAATTTAATTTCTTGAATCGAACTCGATTTCTCATATCGACGCAATTAGTCTAAATATAAGTTAATAGAGAGTTAATCTACTTTAATAAAGCAAATCGATAACAAAGTAATATTGTTGTCGCTACAAAATATGCTTTTTATATAAGAGATAAAGAATTTAATATATACAAAAACAAATATAAAAAAGAAATTATAATAAAGATACAAAATAAACTTCGAATATTATAGTACAATATTTATAAGTTAAGAAGCAAGATAATAATAGCGTTGCTTTAAGAAAAGAAAATAAGAAAATACAATATATTAGTAATACAAGAGTTGTAACATTATTACGCAAAGACAAGAATATATAACTTAAAATGCGCAAGCTTTACATTTATAAATAATAATAAATATATATACTTTTATATTAACAAATATATTAACAACAACAATTAACACAATATATAATATTTCGAGAACGTAAGAACAATAACAATATAATTATATCTTAAAGACAATATTATCGAATTAAATCTTATTAGCGTTTATAATATTTACAATTTATTTTTCAATAATTATAACAATATAGTTAATAGAGATAATCTCGACGCAATAAAGCAAATACTACGTATATAAAGCGAGAGCATTATAATAAGAGATTTCAATTTGCATTATTTCTTATAAGCGAGCTTCTTGTATTTTAGACAATATTTATTGTTCGATAATTTGCTAAATATAATAAGCCTTGTTAATATTACATTAACACTTTTGCGCAATATTATAATAAAGAATTATTAAAAAGCACAAATTACAATTGATTTGTTATTTGTTATAAGAGAGACAATAAATCGATTAATATATTGCGACATAGACAAGAAAATAAAAAGCTTATCAAATTATTTGTTAATTAAGATAATATTAAATCTTAAAACGCAAATAAAGTTTATACGTTGTTTTAAACAAAACTAGAAAGTTGTAAATATAAAGAAATTTAACAATATATTAAAAAAATTATTACTCGAATTATTACTAGACGTTACAATAGAATAAGAGAGTATTAACAAATATACAATTGCGTTATTAAAAATTCTAAAGAAGATTATCGAAGATTTTACTTTGTAAGCAAGATTGCATAAAAGAATTAAATCTAGATAAATGCAAGAATACATTAATATAATTAAGAAAATCAAGAAATTATAACGTCAATATTGCATTTCTTGTAACTAGAAGATATATATTTAAATATACAATAAAAAAAGCAAGATTCTTAAAAAATATAAGAGAAACAAATTTCGCAATTAAATACAAGCTTCGAAGAGTATTGCAAAGAATTTGTTCGAAATAATAAAATAAATTAGAAATATAATAATAAATATACTTATTAAGTTTACAATTCTATTACTAAGAACAAACACGAGAGTAATAATAATTGCAAAAGATAAGATCGAAGCAATATTTTAAAATTACTTTTCTTTTTTATTTACAATTTTAATCGACAATATAGAAAGATTCTCTTATTTATCTTTAATAGAAAACAACAAGATTATATCGAAATACAAAATAATAAAAGCAATATATAAAGCAACTCTAAACAAGACATTAAAAATTAACAAGATAATTAATCGAATATTAAGATAACTAGTTTGTGTTGTCTTAAAATAAATAAAATTCTTGTTTAATAAATATATTAAAAAAAATGCAATTGTCTTATTTCAAAAAAACAATTACAATAATATTGCGAAAATTAGAAAAGAAAGATTATTTAAAGTTGTTATCTTTTAGATTTATAATATTGCTTAATACGCTAAATAAGATATTAAAGTTCATAATATTAAAACGTCTTTACTATATTGTAAAAGTATTTAATACTTTATTTAATATATAAATAAGAGCTAGAAAATAATATTTAATCGACACAATACTACAATTGATTACTAAAAAGATATATATAATATAAAGTAATTAAAAGAAAAGAATAACTTCTTTACTAAATCTAAATATATTTAATGCATTCGACAATATATTGCATATTAGATTACTTTATAATATAAAAAAAAGAAGTTTTAACTTATTTGCTTAATTAAGTAAAGAATTTTCTAAAAAAACAACGTATTATATTAATTATCAAGAATTACACAATAAAGAAGCAAGAGATAAACATTAATATATCGCAAAATTTCTTTTTATTCTTAATATTATACTTGTTTTATAATACAAATCTTTTAAAACAATATAATAATATTAAATTGCGAGTTAGCATTACAAGATTTATAAACAATATTAATATGTTAATATATAAAGAATTAACTAAATGCAATTGCAAAGTATTAACTTAGATATACAATAAATACAAGCAATAAACACGCACTTATAATTTTAAATTCGCGAAAAAGAACCACAAATTAATTTACTTTTTATATACTTTAAAGAGATTTAATATAAGTGTCGATATAATATTAATAAAATACAAAATTGTCGTTAAGTTTAATATTAGAATACTAAAAATTTAACTTAATTCGAAATTTAAATAAAAAGCTTATTTGTAACAAGTAAAGACAAAGCTAGTTATTAAATATAAAGAGATTTCGATAATAAAAAGTTTAGTTTTTATAATATTTATAGATATTAAGAAACGCAAATATATTGCAATAAAGAAGCTTGTAATAGTATATAATACTGTTACGTAATATATCTTGTCTATTATTAAAGATGTAAGAAAAAGAGTTGTTACAAAGTTGCAATTAATATAAGAACAAATACTTTGTTGTATTATTAATATTTACAAGACAACTTTTACAAAAGTCTTATAAGTCGAGATTAACATATTCTTTATTAATATTTATCTAAAGAAGCTAATATAGAAATTGATAACTATTATAAATGCACAAAAATTTAGAAAGATTGTTAATATAATAATACTATATATACGTAACAAATTAATGTCGAAAAGAGAACAAAAGTTAAAATTAAGAATAATATTTTTGCAACTTAAGAGAAGATAAATGCCAACAATATTAGAATTAACAATAACTTTGCAATAGCAATTATATATTGCAATCTTGTAAATAAAGTCTTCTAGAACAACTATTGTCTATAGTAAGAAAGTTGTTAAAAAGAAATATAACGCAAATTATTTTAATTTATATTAATAAGTCTATTTTAACAAGAGCGAACGCAATAAAAATGTTATCGCAATCTAAATTAAAGCAAATTAAGATATTAGAAAGCGTCTTAAGAACGTTAATATAATACTAATTTATTACAATAAACTTGAGAGACTTACAAGAGTAACAAAGAAATTAACAAAGTATTGCGAAATTGTTACTAATTTAAAAAAACAAATTTACAAGATATACTTAAATAATCAAGTCTTAATTAAAATTATAGAAAAAATAAAATTAATATTAAATTAAATATAATTAAGACACATATAAATCGCGTGCAAGATAATTCGATATTGCGAAATAATATTAAAATTATATTAAGTATTAAAATATAAGAGTATAAAAGATAATAAGATTGCAAACAAAATTGTCAACAAGATATATAAACAATTTTTCTCTCTTATTAATTAAATAATAAGCGAACTTGTTGCTAAAAAAACACTTATTTAAGACAAGACTTAAAAAAAGTAATAATGCAAATAATTAAAAGATAAAAATAATATAGAATATCGCAAGATTGTATTAGAAATTACGCATAAATATATGCAATTGTACTTCGATTATCTTAGATTATATACTTTACTTCTTATTTAATTAAGAATAAGCAAAATCGACTTTAATTAATTTTTATACAAGCGTTGCGTTTTTAATATTACAATAAATATATATAAATGCAATTAAAAATGCATAATTATTAGAAATATTCTTTTAATATATTCGAAATAACAATAAGAAAGAACTTAAATGCAATAGAAGATTAATATATAAATTTAAGACAACTACTAGACAAAGCAAGACTTGTTATTGTAGCAATACAAATAATTTTATTTATTAATCTATTGAAACAATTTTAGACAACAATATTGTTAGCAATGTTCGAATCTCTCTTAAACTTATAGAGTTCTTATTTAAAGAATTTTCTTGTATTACAAATATTACAATATAGAAGACAAAGATACAATATAATTATAACAAAGCATTATAAGCAAAATTGCAATTACAAGTTCTAGTTAATTATAATTAGACAAGTAGACGCTAGTATTGCTCGTCTATTCGTAATTAACTAGATTTAAAAATTGCAAAATATATAAATCTTGTATAGATTTCTAGAAATGTTAAATCGAGTATAAATTAAAAAAAAAAAAAAAAAAAAAAGAAGCTAGTTATTTTCTTTATTTTTAAAGTTATAGTTGCAAATATTTTGTTATAATATATTTTAATACTAGTTAATAAAAACTTGTAAAAAAATAAAAAGACAATATTATTATATTTAAGAGTAATTTATTTTTTTGTTTTATTGTTTTTGATTTAACAAAATCTTTTTTTATTAATATTTCTTTTTTTAACTTTAATTTCTTGATTTTGTATAATATTTTTGTTATTTACGCTTTACTTTATTTTCTTTTTAACAAGAACTAGCTTAAATTAAGTGCAATTTAAATTAATAATTACGTTTTTAAGTCTTATTTTATATTTAATAATATTTTGCTTATTTGTTTACAATTTAAATTTTCTTAGTCTTAAACTAAGAAATATATATTGTATTATATTAATCTTAATTAATAAAGTTGTTAATATAGTATTTTGTATACTTTTGATTTGTTAATACAAGATATATATTGCAAATAATATATAATATATTATAGAAATATCGAGATTGCAAATATCTAGAATTCTTACTTATATTCTTTAAATAATTTATTACTTTGTATATTTTATATATTTCGTAAGTAATTTCTTAATTAATCTAGCGCTTTAATTTAACAAATATCTCTATATCTCTATATGTCTTTGTAATTATTTATTATACTTTAATCTCTTACAATTAAACACAAAAATAATAAGTTGCACGCTTTTTATATATTTGTTACTATCTATTACTAATTTGTTGTTTCGATATTTTCTATTTTCTATTTTAACTCTTTATCTTACATCTATACGCAATCTCTTTATTAATTGCTTTTATTATATTAATAAAAGATATATTAAATTATATTCTTTTGCAATCGATCTAGATTAATATAATTTTTCTTGCGTTGTTTTTAATATATTAAAGACTTATAAATTTTAACAAAGTAATTCTTTATTTAGAACAAATCTTGTTCTTAAATATTTAAATTAGCAATATTGTATTTTCTTTTGCATTTTTCTCGAATAAATATTGCTAAAATCTCTATAAAGTTAAAGTACTCAAATTAACTCTTAATAACAAATCTTTTAATTTTTTGTTAATATTAATTGTTTTAGTCTAGATCGATAAGTTGTATATTGTTATAATTATCGAAATTAAATATTATTAATAAATTTATTAATTTTTAATTTAATATTAAGAACTTAAGCTAACTTTATCGCCTTAGTATTTGCTTATCTTATCTTATTTTATTTATGCGCTAGCTCGATTAAGCTAGCATAGAATTTACGCTAATTGTATATAATTAGCGCGTTACGTAATATTATATAATCGAGTAAGTTAAGTTAAGCGTTCGACGCGTTCTATATGCTTAATTTATTTAATTAAACTAGAACTTTTGTTCGATTTTACAATTAAAATTGAACAAGTTAATTCGATTGAATTAAAACTCAATTCGACCATTATGCTAATTAAAATAAGTCTTATTTTTATTATTCTTGTTATATATAATATTTTGCAATTGATATTTAATAAAGATTGTTTTTAAATTGTTAATTCGATATAATATATATATTATAAATTAGAATAGAATCTAATAGAATTACGCTTTGACGTCTTAATGCTAGAGCGCTCTCTACTTATTTAGTTTGCTTCGTCTTCTACTTTCTAGAAGACAACTTATTATTATTACAAATATTCTAGTATATATACTTTATATCTTTAGGTCTAAATTAGTTCTTAATAGTATACTTTAAGTAACTTAATATGTTCTTGTTATATAAGACGTATTAAGCGAGTATAACAAAGTTTATAATTGTTCGAATACAATATATTGTTATATTTTGCTTTTCTAGGAATAAAGATATTATTGTAAGAACAAATTGCAATATTATTGTTTTTTGTTTAACTTTGCTTTACTATTAAATCTTGCTAAAATGCTTAAATTTCTTTAAGTTAATAAATTTAAAGATCTAGCAAAAGTATTTGTTAAATTAAATCGAATTTATTAATTTAATAATTTTTTTTCTTTTTGCGCTTTGCTAGTCTTTTAGAATAAGTATAAGAAATAATAATGTTAATTAAAGCAATAAATTACTCAATCTATCTTATAATTATATTTTTAAGCAATTAATAAAGAATATCTAGATTTATTAAGATATAAACGTTGCAATACTTGTAATTTTATATTTAATTCTTTACAAGATAAATCTTTATATTTGTTTTGCTCTCTTTCAAATTAAAATTTTGTTCAACAAATTTAATCTAAGTATATTTAGAAATTTAATATTTTTATTTCTTTATAAAATTCTCTTGTTTATTAAAAGAAACTTTGTAGATATTGCAATACTTGTTCTTCTTAATACTAATAATAAGTATTTGCTCTTTATAGTTTATTATTATTTTTTTAATAATTAAATAATAGCTTTTTGTAAAGTTATTTATATATCGAATATTTATATTAAACTTTTTAAGTTTCTCGAAATCTTTATCGAATTAATACAAAGAACATATATATTATAATTAAGCTATATACGTTTAAAGACCATTTTTATAGCTTAATAATATACTTTTGTTTATAAATATAATTAGTACTTCTTTCTAATCTTTACAATTAAAATTAACTTTACTAGCATTATTTTTAATTAAATTTAACTTTGTCTAGTCATGCAATTAAGATTGTTAATAATAAAATAAATCGATTACAAAGTTTAATTGTTATAATAATATATTAATTCGTATCTTATTTGTAAATATAAGAATTAAAACAATAATTATCTCTATTAATACTTAATCTTGCGTACTTTATTATTAATTTCTTATATATATTTTTGTATAAATATGTATATTGTTTGTTGTTCTAATCTAAATAGACGCGTATATTAGATTTTCTTAAAAGAAGTTGTATTCTAGTAGAAAGCATATTATATCTTTTATATTTTAATAGTATATAATATGCTTAACAATAACAAGATTATTTACTATGTTTTTAATAATAAAATTCTTGTTTGTTTAATTGTTATTTTAAATCTTGTATAATATATAATATATTTGCATATATTATTCTTTAATGTTATAATAACTATATTGCTTATATATGTATTCGAAGTTTGCATTTCGAAGAAAAATATTAATAATATTTTTCGTAATTTTGTAATTTATTGATTATTGCGCAAACTTCTAGTTTGTAGTATTTCGAAAAGATTTATATATTATATAAGAAATTTTAAGATATATTGTTATACTTTCTTCGAATTAATAAAAACAATTATTTTTTCTAGCTATAGACTTGTTAAATTCTTTAATTCTTTTCTCTTTATTATACTTCTTTATTATTAGAGAAAAAACAATAAATTATAAATCTATTGTAGAATTGATTTTTATTAAGTTATTAAATATCTTAAAAGTCTAATCTTAATTAATAATATTGTCTTATTGTAAAATTGCAAAATAGCAAATTAGAATTTTTGTAAAATGCGCGTTAGAATAATTCTCTTAATTCTAATTTAACTTAAAAGATTATAAAGCTTTGTTATATATTATTCTATTTAATAAATTTAATATTTTAATTTTTGTTACAATCTATTTAAGTTTAAGAAGACTATTATATAATTAATATAATTCTTTGTTTTTCAATTTATTTTTTATTTTTATCTTAGATTTAGATTTTTTTCGACGTTTTTTTTCTTAAGTTATTAAGTACTTATTAAGATATTGTATTAGCTTATTGTTATTCTTTGTCTCGAAGTCGGAAATATTATAAATATATAATATAATATTTTAATTGTTAATCTTAATAATACTTTTAACTATATATAAATTATTAATATAGTAAGAAGAAAGATATTCTAGAATAATCTACGTATTACGTATCGATAATTGCGAACAAAAATAACAAATTGCGTTACAAAATCTCGAGTTTAACGCTAGATTTTATAGAGAAGAAGTATTGTTAATCTTACGAGATTGCAATTAATAGCAATATATATAGATTAATATTCTAAAAAAATAAGAAGACTTGTAATATACAAGAAGGCATAAGATATATTTGTCTTATTGCTTTATTTATAATTTAAGAGAGATACTAATAATTACTTATTGTTTAAAGATTTAAAAATTTAGAAATAAATAACTTTAAGTCTAGAGCAATGCAACGTTAATCTTAAAGACGTAAAATAAGAAGAATATTATAATATATTAATTAGCTCTATTAGTTTTTTGCGACAATTTTGTTAAATAATATAATAGAATTTTTATTAATTCGAAAATATAAAAAGAAAGAAAATTGAACAAATTATTTTTAGAATTAATATTAATTAAATATTTTTGCGCTTTTTTTGTTCTTTAAGTAGACTACAATACAAAAGCAAGAAATTAATTTACTTATATTGTTTTGTAATCAATATTAAACAATAAAATTCTAATATATATACTAATTGTAACAATTTTGTTGCACAAATTGTTATTCTCAAATAAAGTAATAAAATTGTTTAATATATAATATTTCAAAATTTAATTAACTTTATTGCAAAAAATATTATATATTCGAAGTCGAACTTAAAGAAAGCTTAAACAAAAGTTACTAAATTGCGAGCAAATTCTAGATATAATTATAAAAAGCTATTTAGCTTTAATCTTGTACAAAAGTATAAATAGTTTTATTCGAAGTAAAATGTTACGCTAGTACTTCCCACGAAGATATTAGAGAAAGTTATGCTATTGAAGAGATTTGTAGACGTCTTTAGACAATGTAAGCAATCACTTAATAACAAGGGTTTGCAACTAAGTAGTCGTAACAATAAGTCAAAACTTAAAATAAGTTGAACACGATTTATAAGAAAGTCGTATTTAGAAGATCTATATACTAAAGAAGATTCTTCTTGTTCGTCATGCTCGTTGTCGAGCATGTCGAGCATTGTTTGCTCAACTCGTCGTCAAGCATGTCAAGCATTGCTCGCTTAGCTCGTTGTCGAATATGTCGAACATTGTTCGCTCAATTCGTTGTTAAGCATGTCGAGCATTGTTCGTTCGTCAAGTTGTCGAACATGCAAGCAATTGTACTTCGTATTACATGTTGCGTTGTAATTAATATATCACGTTGTTTCCAAGCTAGACTCGTAACATAAAATACAATTGATTGCGAATTTGCTTAACGCAAATTTGAAAACAAATTAAGAAAAAGAGAACAAAATAAAAAAGAGAAATAAAACAAAGAAAGAATTAGAAAAAGCAAAGAAGAAGTTTGTTAATAAAGAATACTTTAAAAACTTAATATTATAATTCTATTTTTTTATTTTCTTTGCAAACTTTTCTCTTATTACAACTTTAACATTAAAGTTATTAATATAAATAATTGTATTTTTACTAAGACGTTTAATAAATATAGAGTATCTAAAAATCTTTATAAGATTTTAAATTTTTTATTGCAAAATACAAACAAAGTTTACGTACTTTAATTCGAGTATTATTTCAAAATAAGCGTTGTCTTTTTAGACTTTAAAAAAATATTATTTTGTTAAACAAACTTTAATACTTAAGTAAAAAATTGCTTAACAATATACTTATAAAATAAAAAAAAGACTTGCTTAACAAATACTTTAGTTTAAATATATATATTATTTTTGTTAACAAAGTTAAGAATTGTTACAAATAATATTATAATAAGTTGTTAATAAATAATACTTTAAGAAATATAATAACAAGAAAAGTACAAATAAGTTATAAATATCAAAATTATAATTAAATAATTGTAGATTTATTAAGACAAAATATATATATATTATAGCTAGCGCAAAAATAGCAATTTACAATTTAAGTATTAACTTGTTGCAAAATGTCGAATATTAACAAAGTAATAATATTAAGAAACTTATTGTTTATTATAAGTCTTTTTAGAATTAACGCAAATAATAAAGATTTCGAAATAGATATTAGATATTAAGAAGTCGAGTTATAGAGAACATTTAAATAGTAAATTAAGACAAGAACGTATCTATAAGAATATTTTAACGCACTAGAATGCAAAATAAATAATTAAAATTAAATTAATTAAGATTTATTCTAGATTTAATCTAGATCTTAACTACAAATAAAAAATACTTACAAGATAATATTAATTTAAGTAATAGATTTAAGCTTTTTAAAGAGCTTAATTAAAGTTGTTAAAACAATATATAAATCTAAATATCTATAGATACTTAAAGATTGTATATTTGAATTTCGAAAAATATACTATAAATATAAATCTCTTTGAAATCGAAAGAAATTAATTTTAAATATCGAAGAAATTGCGTTTCTTATTGTTAAAACTATTATTTAAGCAATAAAGCTTTAATATCTAGTTTCTAAAATTATTCTACTAAGCTATATTTAGATTTCTTTTTGCTAATTTAATATAATTTTAATAATATAATTTATCTTATAAATATATTTAAAATATAATATTTAATATTAAGTCTTATTTATAATTATATTGTAAACAAAGAAAACTCAAAATAGTAATATCGAATACAATTAATAAAATCGATTATTATTGTTTAAATTAAAGAGAACACATCTACTTTATCTTATCTTAAATTTTATCTTTTTTAAATTTCTAACTTCTCTTGTAAATCGATAGACATATTTGTTGTATTATTAATTTTATTAATATTCTTATTTCTTTAACTCTTTATTGTATTTACTATCTTAAATATCTTAGCAATAAAATTTGTCTTAACTTTTTGTTTTTAATTAATTATATATCTTTAATTCTTGTTTTCGTATAAATAATATAGTAAATTATCTAATTAATATTATCTTAACAATAAGCGTATTTAAATATTTGCTTGTTAAGCTTAAGATTGTAAAGTAACTTGTATAGAGTAATTATTATAGCTTGCTACAAATTTAAGCTTGTTCTTATAATTTTAATTAGTATAATTGTTAGATCGAATTTCAACTTAATCGAATTAATTTGCTCAATTTTAATTCTAGAATTAGACAAATTTCCTAGTTTAACAAGATAGAGCAAGCAAAGAATACGAACTAAGTATTTAATTCGATCTACTCGATTACGTAACGTTATATAACGCGTTAATTGTATACAATTAGCATAAATTTTGCGCTAGTTTAATCAAGTTAACGCATAAATAAGATAAGATAAGCAAATGCTAACGCAACAAAGTTAACTTAAGTTCTTAATATTAATTTGATAGAATTCAATTCTAGAATTGAATTTGCGTCTTAATTCTAACTTAATTCTATAAGACTTAAGAGAATAGATTAAATTAAGAAAAAAGTATTCGACTCGATCTAACTATTACACTAATTTTAATTACTTTAATAAAAATATTTAATTAATTTTAATTTAAAAGCTTTTTAATCTTTATATTTTTCTTTAGTATAAAAATATTTATTATTAATTTGCGCTTTAATAAGTTGTTATAATATATTTAAGATTTGCAATTTAATATATAATGCTTACAAATATACTATATAAGAGAAATTAATATTTGTTAATTACAAAGTATATTAAACAATATATTTAATATATAGAATAAAGAAGACCTCGATTCTAAGAAATAAAGAAATTAAGACAAGATATTAATTTACACATTTTATTACAAAAGTTATTTTAAAAAAAGAGAATATTATAAGACTTAAAGTATTAAGATACTTTTTATAAAGTATTTTAATTGCGTCGAGTTTTAATATACTATAAATAATTTGTAAATAAAAGTTTGTTAAAGAATACTTATCTTTTAGTTAATTAATAATTAAATTTATGCAAATTCTCTTAATATTTGCATTAGTTTACTTTATTATATTTTTAAAAACAATAAAGATAATAAAAGTTAAATACAAAAGATTGTTACAAATACAAAGAAAATAAGTTGTATTAAAAATGCTTTTAATTTTTAACAATTTTAATCCTGTTAAATACTATTGAAGATAAACTTAAATATATTAATTTTAAGTTTATTTAACTTGCAAGTCTTTAAGTTATTTTATTCTTATTTTAGATTAAAAGTTAATTATCGAATTGTATATTACAAGATATTTTTTTAAACATTTTGCAATAATTAATAGTTGTATAAGACTTTTAAGATTTACAAAATATTTTTTGTTTTAAAGACTCTTATTATAGTATTAAATCAAAATATGACAAAAGCTCTACAAAGACTTAAATTACTTTGTTTGCTTTTTTTATTAACTTTTTTATCTTAATATTTCGATGTTTTTTAATAATCTTCTTTATAAATTATAAATTAATTAATTAAAGATTGTAATAAAGATATTCGAAGAAATCTTAAGACTTAAAGCTTGCAATTTTAAAAGAAATTGCAATATTAATAGAGTTGAAATTAATAATTATTTTTAATAAATTTGCAAATTAAAATCGATATATTAATTTAATATTTTTTATAAAATTAATTATTTTTTATAATTATTTTTAAAGATTCTTTATATTATGCAATTTGTTAACTATAAAAAATTTACAATATAAACAAACAATCTTCTCTATTATTATAATTGTCTCTTTCTTTTTTTAAAAACTATATATATATAATTTTATAAATTTATTTTCTAGACGCAACTTTTATAAATTCTAGATTATTAATAACTAAATAAAAATACTTGTCGAAAATAAAGTTTTATATTAAATTAATTAGTTAATAGATATTTGTTTCGATAATTTAATATTAAAATTTTAAACAATCTTAAATTTATTTTTTAACATTTGCAATAATTGTATATCGAAATTTTTAAAAAGTTTGTAAAGTTTTATAAGTATAATATCGAAACTTTTAAGATTAACAAACTTAATTATAATTCTATATTAATTATTAATATTAATTCTTAAAACAAAAAAGATAATAGAACTATTAATAAGATAAACTTTATAAAATTTAAAATTTAATTTACAAAAATATATATCTAATTAAGAGTAAGAAGTATTTGCTAAAAAACAAAGAAAAAATTTCGATATTTTAAGAAAGCAATAAAGATAAACAACAAGCTTTTGCTTTTATTTATTTTAAATCTTTTGTTATCGAAGTTATAACTAATATTAAAAGATAATAGCAACAATAATCTTTATAATCTATATATAAGTATTGTTAATCTTCAAGTTGTTTGTTAAACTAATAGAAATTATCTTTCTTAAATTTATTTTGTCTTCTACAAGTTCTTTATATAGATTATCTTTACTTGCGTTAACTATCGCAATAAAAAAAGCAGTTAATTATTGTTAATAAAATATAAGTAGTAGTATATCTAGCAAATAACTTAATTTTACTATTAATTGCAATTAAAACTATAGATACAAATTAAGCAATATATAATTAAAAATTATCGATTAAATACTTGTATAACTAGAAATTTTAAGTTTCTTTAAATTTAAGATTTGCGTTAGTCTTTATATATAAATAAGAAAATAATATATTAATTTAAAATTTATATTCTTAATTTAATTATTGTCTTCTTCGATATTCTTGTCTTGCAAGTTTTTATTATTTAATTTTAACTCTTTAATAACAATAATATTTACTTTGGTATTAACTTCTTTAATTAAAGACTTAAATTTAAATAATTAATTCTTTTTCTTATTTAAGATATTGTTAATTATCTTTCTTTTTGCTTTGTTTTTCTTAATTTTCTTCGATAAAAATAAAGAGATTATTAATTTCTTTTTATTGTTAAGCTTTAGATATTTGAACGCAAAGCGCTTCGAATCTAGAGCAATACAATATTAGTTTTGAAAATATAAAGTATAAAAAGTATTGTAATATACTAACTAGTTTTATTAATTTTCTTCGACAACTTTGCTAAACAATATAATAGAGTTTTTATTAATACGAAGACGTTAAGAGAAAGAGGATCGAACAAATTATTTTTAAAATTAATATTAATAAAAAGTCTTTGCATTTCTTTTGTTTTCTAATTGAATTATAATACAAAAGCAAGAGATTAACTTATCTATATTGTTTTATATTTAGATTAAAATTCGAAAATAATTATTGTTTATTTGTTAAGCTTAACAAACTTTATTGCGCAAGTTATTGTTTTCGATTAACTTATATAATTTCTTTAATATAATATATATCAAAACTTAATTTACTTTGTTTATAAAGATATTGTATATTTGCAATCGAACAATAAGAGAACTTAAAAAGAAGTTGCTAAGTTGCAAGTTAATATTAAAGACAACTATAAAGAGCTATTTAATTGTAAGCTTGTATAAAAGTATAAATATTTTTATTTAAAACAAAATACAATTAAATTTAAATTTGCTTAATACAAGTTATAAGACAAGCTAATAAAGAGAGAGCAAAACAAAGAAAAATAGAAAGATTAAAAAAAAGTTAGAACAAGCAAAGAAGAAATCTATTAATATAAAAAGCTTTTAGAGATTAGTATTATTATCTTGTCTTCTTATTCTCTTTGCAAGTTCCTCTCTTATTACAACTTTAATATCAAAATTATTAATATAAATAATTGTATCTTTATTAAGATGTTTGATAAATATAAAATAATCGACGATTTTTATTAAGTTTCAAATTTTTTTTTGCAAAATACAATTAATTTTTGTTCGCTTTTAAGTAAATATTATTCTAAAATAAGATTGCGCTTAATATGCTTCTAGAATAAATTATATTAACAAACAAGTTTTAAGACTTTGTTAAAGAAGTTCTTAATAACATCTAAGTTCTTAATAGTTAAATTAATAGAAAAATAATAAGAAAGAGAGAAGCAAGCAATAATATTTAAGATTATTATCAAAAATCTAAGAGCTTATTAACGCAAAATGTATACGCGTTAAATTAAATTTAATAATAGTAGTTTACGACGCACTATTATGTAACTTGTATATCTAGACAAGATCTTAATCAAATCTAAGTTAAATCTAGATCAATTTTCTAAATATAAGAACAAAAAAAAGATTAAGTTGTCGAATTACAATATTTATATTAGCAAAGAGATTGTTATATATGTATAGATAGAGTTTAAGCAAGTTAAACTACGTAAAGCAAAGTCTAAAAAGTAATAAATTAAATTGTTGAACTATAAATCTATTTATTTGCGAAAAGTATATTAAAATATATATATAAATTAAATTCAAGTTAATCTAGACTAATATAGACAAGTTTTAACTTAAAAATAATCTATAGACAATATATATTTATAAAGAATTATTTAAGATGCACGCAATAATAGTTAAGTAAAACAATTAGAATTGCAATATATATTACTAGAGTTACAACAAAAATTACATTTTGTAATACTAAATATATATTTTAACAAAACAAAGTAAATATAAACTATAAA